>Ga0209319_1000007_pt1 | contig 502199 bp, 392 predicted proteins | sample RifGroE2_FD_184000 | JGI IMG/M metagenome (GOLD analysis project Ga0209319, IMG submission 184000) | Groundwater microbial communities from Rifle, Colorado - Groundwater E2 (SPAdes) (version 2) | ecosystem: Environmental > Aquatic > Deep subsurface > Groundwater | place: Rifle, Colorado...
ATTGGACGGGGTTTCGCTTCAAGCTTACATTAATTCTCAATATCTTCAATGAACTCTGTCATTCCAAACTCCAGAACTTTTGTACTGTCTCGTTTGGGGTTGCAAAGGTAGAAAAGATTTCCAGTTTCCAAACAAGCTGATTGAAAAAATTTGGAGAAAAATCAAATATTAATGAAATACATGAAAGTACAACCTGACAGGCAATCTGTTAACAATAGAAAATATTTTTCACTTTTTTAAACCTTAGCCATTTCAGCCTACAAAATGACAAGCTTCGAAGTATGCATTTTTTCTCTTCCGCATAGAACCACTTGATAAACTCCCGGACTAAACATTTTATTATCAATAGAATAAACACCAGACTCTAAAAAATCACGCTTTAATACTACTTTTCCTGTCAGGTCGAATATGGTGAGACTTGCCGGAAATGGCAGAATAATGCTAAAAACATCATGTGCAGGATTAGGATAAACTGAAACATTTACATCTGTATCAGGACTTTGCATTCCAACAATCTTGTTCTTCCCAGACAACAACCACTGGTCAGGATCAAACACAACTGAATCAACATTGCCAACAAATGGAATCATAAAGCGCTGGTCTTGTCCTACATGCAACAATCGAAGCATCGTATCCCGTCCCGAAGAATAAACCTGAAAAGGTAACGGCATTTCATAAAACGGTACCGAAGGATGACTCGTTTCCTGATGCACCTGGATGACTAAGGTATCGTGCGCCTGATTCCACCCAATTGTATACGTAGGGAATCCTTCTCCCTTCAACCAGTTGTCAAAAAAAACACCTAAATCTAGCCCTGAGGCAGCCTCCATGTGCGACCGGAAATCATCTGTCCTGACAAATGACATCCATAAAGCATCGTCGGAAAGATAGGTTCTTACCCCCTCAAAAAACAAGGAATCGGTCAGTACCCACCGAAGCATGTGCAGAACATACGCTGCCTTTCCATAGGTGAGCCTTTCATTAAATAACCGGCTGATGTTAAGGGTGTCCATGGTTTGAACTGCTCCATCGGACACAGCAGTTACTCTACCCCTCCATAAAGTCTTCCATGGTTTCCAGTAGATTCCACCGATTAACCGTTCATAGACCAAACCTGCCGAATAAGTAGCCCATCCCTCGTTGAGCCATAAGTCATACCACGAACCACAGGTAATTGCATCGCCAAACCATTGGTGTGCAAGCTCATGCACCAGTACCTCATATTGAAATCCGCCAATGAATGTTATCGTCTGATGCTCCATGCCTCCACCCCGCCCGAATTGGGCATGACCATACTTCTCATCTATAAAAGGATAAATACCATACAGTTCGGTGAAAAGCGAATATACCTCCGGAAGATCTCCCGTCTGGTTCCGGCAATCCGCCGAATCCTGCCGATAAACAAAGTTGGCAATCAACAAGGTATCAATGCCCAGTGGTACCGACTCCTCATAGTAAGCATAATCAGTCACAGCAAATGCCACCAGGTAATCGGCCACAGGATGCCGGTGACGCCAGTGCCAGATTAAACCCCCGGCCACAGTTTCGACAGATTGAAGTGTTCCCAGGGATGCAACTTTATTTCCCTCAGGACACCTTACACTGACATCAATTGAATCGGTTTTATCGTTGAGTGTATTCTGACATGGCCACCAATCCGACGCCCCATAAGGCTCCGAAAGAGTCCAAAGTACAGGTACCTGCCCATTCATCCCCACTTCAAAAGATCCGCTTCCATTGGCTGGCGGAATACCATGATAGAATATGGTTAAGCTATCAGCAGGCATAAACAAACCCCCGATTGAAGCAATCAGCAGGCGATCTGAACCAGGACGAACAAAAGGGGCATGGCTCCCATGCCATTTAATTGAATCAACCAGTAGCGAATCACTAAGCATCAAATAGAGGGTGTCGCCGACAATATTCCTCTTAAAAAAATGGGTGACCTCACCTTTTATATAGCGAACAGCCGGATCAACCTCTAACCACAAACGTGAATAGAAAATATCGGAGGTCTGGGCCCGCGCTAATGAAACCTTTGGTACACTACCTGAAATGGGTTGATGAACGGCATCTATGCCCCGGGTATCAGGTGCTCCAATCTGACCAAACCCATCATTCACCATCCATAGAAAAAAAACAATAAACATCAATCTCATAACATCAGTTTTGAATGTGTAAAGATAATCATTGGCGAAAACGCAAGGCAAAACTGTGTCTTTGATCTAAAAACATAATCATCGGTAACCAACTAGCCGGATAAACGTAAAAGGCCAATTACACAGGAGTGCAACCCATACACCATTGATGATACCGAGCTGATATAAATAGCGCAACCCATTCAAATGAAATTACCTGGCGTCTGCATATTTCTCTTTCTCGCCATCTTCGCATTTAAGGCACACGGACAGGAAACATTCCTCATGTCGGTTGAATCGTTAATGGAGGAAGAGGTGTTCAAGTCGTACGATGACGCTTTTGCGAATCCTGTAAATGTGTATGTACTCGATATGTCGAAACAGGATATTGATTTGCTCAGTGAAAGAATCTGCCGGATTAAAAACACGCAGGTTCTCAGCCTGGCAGAAAATCCGCGCCTTGACTGGGAAGTAGCCTTCTCAGCGAGATACTTCGGGTGCCTCAAAAAAATACAAATCCTTGACCTGCAAGGTAACATGCTGTTGGAGGTTCCTCCAGGTATCACCTCAATGAAATACATCACCTTTCTTTATCTGGGAGATAACCAACTTAAAGAAATCCCGAAGGGCATAGGAAACCTGAAGCGACTTCAACTACTATCTGTTCACCATAACCGGCTTAAAACCCTGCCCGACACTCTCAGAAATTGTCAGGATCTTGAAACCCTTGACCTTAGTGGAAACCCTACACTTGACTTTAATGCTTCACTTGCCCCGCTTACCGGATTACGGCAGTTTAAAAAGCTATACCTGAGCGATTGTAAACTGGAATTTCCACCTCTGCCGCTGTCACAGTTTCAAGGCCTCACCTACCTGAATCTCTCTAAAAACCTCTTAACCGAATATCCATCAACGCTTTGCGACTTCCAGTCCCTGACTGAACTAAACCTGAATGAAAACATGCTTACCGCGCTACCTACACAGATCGGTACACTTGAACGCCTGGAAGTTCTGACTGCCTCCAAAAATCTGATTAACTGGATCCCGCAAAACATCAGCGATCTTCGCCGCCTGGTTTATCTTGATCTCTCGTTCAACAAACTAACAGAAGTACCGACACAACTCTTTGAAACCTTTTACCTTCAGGAAATCAACCTCTCAGGGAACCAGTTGACCTGGCTTCCTGAGTCTATTGGAAAAATGCGCTACCTGACAGTGCTCAATCTTGAATACAATAAGCTGACTGAACTACCGGTACAGATTGGACGTTTAGAAAAACTTGAGCTACTTCTGCTTAAGGGAAATCCAATCACCCAGGGGGCCAAAGACAACCTAAAGGAGTGGCTGCCAAAAACACAGATTATATATTAGTACCTCATCACTTACCCGGGTTCGCACGAATATTTTGTACCTTCGCGTCCCGTATTTTCATTTTAATTCTTAACGAATATGTACCGTACACACACCTGTGGTGAGCTCACCATTAACCATGTCAATCAAATCGTTAATCTAAGCGGCTGGGTTCAACGATCACGCGATCTCGGTGGCATGACCTTCCTGGATCTTCGTGACCGATATGGCATCACCCAGGTCATCTTCAACATGGACACCCAAGCCGACCTGTGCAATCAGGCACGCAAACTGGGTCGTGAGTTCGTAGTTTCTGTTACCGGTCTTGTAGCCGAAAGAAGTAACAAGAACCCCAAAATGCCCACAGGCGACATCGAGGTAATCGCTCAGAAACTTACCGTCCTGAATGAATCAGCGCTTCCTCCTTTTACCATCGAGGACCAGTCGGATGGTGGTGATGAATTGAGAATGAAATTCCGTTACCTCGACTTACGTCGAAATCCATTAAAAAACAACCTTCAACTTCGCCACAATCTGGCGATTTTGACCCGGAATTACCTCAATGATCTGGGATTTCTGGAAATTGAAACCCCGTACCTGATTAAATCAACTCCAGAAGGAGCCCGCGACTTTGTCGTCCCTTCACGCATGAACCCAAACCAATTTTATGCCCTGCCACAATCGCCCCAAACATTCAAGCAGATTTTGATGGTAGCCGGTTACGACCGTTACTTCCAGATTGTAAGATGTTTTCGCGATGAAGATCTTCGTGCAGACCGTCAACCTGAATTTACACAAATTGACTGCGAAATGTCATTCATCGAACAGGAAGACATCCTCAACATCTTCGAAGGAATGGCACGCCATCTCTTCTTAAAGGTTAAAGGAGCCGACCCAGGCGAATTCCCGCGAATGACTTTTGCCGATGCCATGAAATACTATGGTTGTGATAAGCCTGATATCCGTTTCGGGATGAAGATAACTGAACTCAATGATTATGTTAAGGGACATGATTTCAGCATTTTCGATAACGCTGAACTGGTCGCCGGTATTGCCGCCACTGGTTGCTGTGAATATACAAGGAAAGAGATCGACGCGCTCACCGACTGGGTTAAAAGACCCCAGATCGGAGCCACCGGACTGGTGTATATCAAATGCAACACAGATGGGACGCTCAAATCATCGGTTGATAAGTTCTACTCCCCTGACAACCTAAAAACTATTGCTATAGCCTGTAAGGCCCAACCCGGTGATCTGGTTTTAATCTTAGCCGGCCCCGAAACCAGAACCCGCAAAGCAACCGGAGAACTCCGACTCGAGATGGCTAACCGTCTGGGGTTACGCAACCCTGAAGTGTTTGCCCCACTCTGGGTCATCGACTTTCCTTTACTCGAATGGGACGAGGAGACCAAACGGTTTTATGCCATGCATCATCCATTCACCTCGCCCAAACCTGAAGACATCGCACTCCTTAGCACCGATCCCGGCAAAGTCAGGGCCAATGCCTACGACATGGTCATTAATGGTGTGGAAGTGGGTGGCGGAAGTATTCGTATTCACAATAAACAGCTGCAGCGACAGATGTTCACACTGTTAGGGTTCTCAAACGAAGAAGCACAGAATCAGTTTGGCTTCCTTATGAATGCCTTTGAATACGGGGCTCCTCCTCACGGTGGAATTGCCCTCGGATTTGACCGGTTATGCTCTCTCTTCGGAGGATCAGAATCAATTCGCGATTTTATAGCCTTCCCTAAGAACAACAGTGGCCGTGACGTGATGGCCGACTCCCCGGCTCCAATCAAACAAATGCAGTTAGATGAGCTTTGCCTTCAACTCGTGAAACCAAAAGTTGGATAACAACATCAGAAGAACCCGCAGCGATCTTTCCTGCGGGTTCTTTTTTTAACCCGGTTGTCCTTCGCCGTTTTCTTCCTACACCCGACAAAAGCTACTGCACCAAAAGGATTATTAAAAACAGACGGATAATGCTCGCCTGCCAGGCTCTGCTTTAGAGCCGTGAAAAAGCCTGTCGAAAAAATAAACCACAGACCACACATCTGCTTTGAATAAAAAGCAGTAGATAAATCGGTTGCTTGGAATATTGAAAAACTGTTTATCCTTTTTACCCTGAATAAAACACTACATCCGTCTTCAAACTTTTGGCGGAATTTACAAGGACATCCGACCGTCTCTTACCACCAAAGTGACCATAGAAATACCAAAGAGACCCCCTCTTTCAATTTTCCCCACAGTTTATGGAACCATACATTTTGGCTATTACATTTCATAAACCAGATCAGATTAAAACCACGAGCGGTAATAATATGACTGAAGGAATAAAAGAGGAGAGATGGGCATGGGTCTTGACAAAGATTTACCCCATTCGATTTGGATTCGTTGTTCTTTCGAAAATTTACGAAGCCACTTCGAAGCCGCTTCGAAGCCAGAACGAAGGCACTCCAACCATGGCACCTGTTAATCAACAACTTGACAATATACCTTCAGACCCCTATTTTGGAGCGTTTTTGAGACAATTCTGATGATCGTGAATAGTTGTTTCCAGGTAGTAATCCAGAGTTAGGGCGTTGCTCGTTTCCTTTAACCATCAGTCGTTAATGATGGCTAATATCTGGTATATATGTGTCCTGCGAGTTAAAGCCAAAGTCAAGGTTAATGTTAAAGTTTTCCAAAACATCCATCTAACTTACTGTAAACCCGTTAAAAAGATAATTCAAGAAAGGTCTCGATCCCTCTTTGATATAACTTTGATAAAACTTTTGTCTCTCTTTTGTTTGATTGTCAGGCTGTTTTAAATGTACTATTTTGCTAATTAACCTTCTTTGAACGAAGTTCGAACGAAAATTCATAAAAATGGCAATTTACCGGATTTCATTGAACGAAGTTTGAACGAAAATTCATAAATGATGCATTTTTTGCGGCTTCAATGAACAGATTTCAATTTTGGTACGGGAATAGGAAAGGTGCAACCTTTAAAATTCCCAAAAGAGTACCAACAAAAAGTTGCGTTAACTATCCATTCAGCCGTTTGCGGCGAACTATAGAATTTGCTTTCATCCAGGCACATACAGGAACCTGAATCCTGCCAGCCCGTTATCATGCCCGGCGTACAAAACAAAAGAGGCTACCCCTGCCGGGGCAACCTCTTATTTAAGAATATCTGTAAAATAGTCACCAAAACTCAGCAAAGGCCTTGTTGCACCTAATGCGAATGATGTCCTCCTTTACCGGCTGAAGTCATAAAGTAGAGAGCGACCAGCAACAACAAGAAGTTTTCAGGAATCTCCATCAAAGAATGGTGAAGAAAAACCGCCTTCAGTATGTTGAAAGCAGCAGCAATCATCACCAAAAAAAAACCCAGAACATTGAAATTAGGCCGCGAGACAGCAATCAGCACGACGGACAACGCGAGAAAGACAATTAGGGTGACCAGATGAAGGAATCCGTTCCAAAATTGAACTTCGAAGCCCGGTTCGGCAACCAGTTCATATAATACTTTACCAATGACGAAAATGACCCCAAATTTCAGTACCGGGTACAAAATGCGCAGAAATTTATCTCTTTCGGTCATAACGATTGGTATTTAAACACCTGCCAAATATAATCAGAAAGCTTTGAAACCAATAATTTCCCTCACCTCCCGAACAGTTTTAGCGGCACTGGCACGTGCTTTTTCAGCACCGGCTTCAACAACTTTCCGAAGGTAATTTCCATCGGAACCAATGGCCTCCATTTTTTCACGTATCGGGGAGGTAAAAGCAATAATATCGTCAGCTAGTTGTTTCTTCATATCACCATACCTGATCTGACAAGAATCGTATTTCTCCTCAAAGAAGGCAAGCGTTTCGGGAGTCGACACCACGCTCATCAGGGTGAAGAGATTTTGAATAGCATCGGGTTTGGGCTGGTTGGGTTCGGTAGGGCCAGAATCAGAAACGGCCTTCATTACTTTCTTCTTAATGACTTCGGGTGAATCAGAGAGGAAGAGAGCATTCCCTTCGCCTTCCGATTTCCCCATCTTGCCACTACCATCAAGACCCGGAATTTTGACCAAATCAGCACCAAAGTTATAGGCAGCAGGTTCGATAAAATAATCGACCCCATACATTCTGTTGAAGCGATTGGCAAAGGTTCGTGTCATTTCAAGGTGCTGCTCCTGATCTTTCCCGACAGGAACCTTGTGAGCACGGTGAATGATAATATCGGCGGCCATCAGGGTCGGATAGGTCAGCAAACCTGCGTTTACATTGTCGGGGTGCTTTCTGATTTTTTCCTTAAAGGATGTCACCCGCTGAAGCTCACCAACATAAGCATTCATGTTAAGCAGGAGGTAGAGCTCGGTCACCTCAGGGACATCGCTCTGAATGTAGAGGGTACTAACCTCCGGATCAAGACCCGCGGCAAGATAGTTAATAAGCACCCGTCGCACGTTGCCATGAAGATCGGCAGGAGTAGGATGGGTGGTGAGCGAGTGATAATCAGCAATAAAGAAGAAACACTGATTCTCGTGCTGCATTCGCAGGAAATTGCGCACAGCACCAAAATAATTTCCAAGGTGAAGTTCACCAGTTGGTCTAATTCCACTAACAACTATATCCATGTGGCTAAGATAAATAAAAACATATTAATTAAAAAGACCCGGCGCACAAATAATGAGCGCCGGGTTGATCGAAAAATCTGGTCGAACAATAATTTTACGAATGGCTTAAAGCCGAATTTCATCGTCTTTCAAATTATAGAAGTGATATTCAAGGAAGTGGAAAGCAGAGTTACTGGAAATTGTGATCCACTTTTTAAACTTGAAATACCATTTCATTCTGATCGACGGAATGCCTTTAGTAAGGTAAGCATATAAGTACGGATGAACAGCTATGCGAATCTTTGGTTCATTTTGTTCCTGAATCAGATACCGCATGTGATTTTCAATTTCATCGACCAGCATAACGCTGGCTCTGATTTCTCCTGTACCACCACAGGAAGGACATTTTTCGAGGACTTGGACAGCGGTTTCAGGTCTGACACGTTGACGTGTTATCTGAACCAGGCCGAACTTACTGGGAGGAAGAATGGTGTGCTTGGCATTATCCTTAGCCATCTCATCTTTCAGATGTTCGTAGAGTTTTCGTCTGTTACCGGGTTGAATCATGTCGATAAAATCAACCACGATGATGCCGCCCATGTCGCGCAGCCTAAGCTGCCGGGCCACTTCAACAGAAGCCTCGATATTAACTTCTAGGGCATTGGTTTCCTGATCATTATCTTTTCTGACTCTATGTCCGCTATTCACATCAATAACGTGAAGCGCCTCGGTGTGCTCAACAATCAGATATACCCCGCTTTTAATAGTAACGACCCTTCCAAAGGAATTTTTAATTTGCTTGTCAATACCAAGGTATTCGAAAATAGGAACTTTACCTTTGTATAGCTTAACAATATTAACCTTATCGGGGGCAATGGTTCCGATGAAAGTCCTGATTTCATCGTAGAGGGTTTGATCGTTGAGGTGAATGTTGTTGAACGATTCATTCAACAGATCGCGCAGGATGGCCGAAGTACGGTCAAGCTCGCTGCTAATTTTTGAAGGGGGTTGCGCCTGATTGAGCATTTTAACCATATTCTCCCACTTAAGCATCAGCCCTCTCAGATCAGCATCGAGTTCTGCAACGAGTTTGCCTTCGGCTACTGTCCTGATAATAACGCCGAAACCTTTGGGGCGAATGCTGCTGATGAGCCTTCGCAAGCGGTTGCGTTCTTCAGGGTCTTTAATCTTTTGGGAGACAGAAATCCGCGACGAAAAAGGAACCAGCACGATAAACCTTCCGGCAAAAGAGATTTCCGAAGTTACCCGGGGACCCTTAGTCGAGATAGGTTCTTTGGCAATTTGTACCAGAACCAACTGATTCGCGGCAAGAACCTGCGATATCTTTCCAGCTTTATCGATATCGGGTTCCATTTCAAAATTACCCAAACCGGAACCTTCAATTTTTCCGGTAATGGCACTTTTGACAAACTTATTCAGGGAAGAAACCTGAGGACCCAGATCAAGGTAATGGAGAAAGGCATCTTTTTCATAACCAACATTTATGAAGGTTGCATTGAGCCCCGACATTACTTTCTTGACTTTCCCCAGATAGATGTCACCTACTGCAAAATTATTGTTCGTTTTTTCTTTATGGAGTTCAACCAGATTTTTCTCCTCCAGAAGTGCGATCTCCACTTCGGAGGTTTTCGAATCAATAATGAGGTCCCTGTTCACTATGTTTGGGTTTAGAAATTTTCGGGTTTGAGGTCTGGGCAAGGAAAAGACCTTCCCAACCATCAGCAGTGCGGATAAAATTATAATACAACGTCCCGTGAAAGGACGTTGTATTATAATCATTCCGCACGGAACCAGACTGCAAAAGAATTATTTCTTTTTATGTCTGTTCTTCCTCAAGCGTTTTTTCCGCTTGTGGGTAGCCATTTTGTGTCTTTTTCTTTTCTTTCCGCTCGGCATGACGGTAATAACTTTAAAGGTAATTAATAGCTTACTTCACTTTTTCTTTCACGTCGCCAACAAAAGTTTTGGCAGGTTTGAAAGCGGGAATGTTGTGAGCGGGGATGATAATGGTGGTGTTCTTCGAGATGTTACGACCGGTCTTCTCAGCCCTTTTTTTAATCACGAAGCTACCGAAGCCTCTGAGATAAACGTTATCGCCATTAGCCAGAGAACCTTTGATGGTTTCCATGAAAGCTTCTACAATGTGCTGTACAGCAACTTTTTCGATGTTTGTTTTGGTAGCGATTTCAGCTACGATTTCTGCCTTAGTCATGTTATATTCGTTTAAAGGTTTGAATATTAATTTTCTAATAGGGCTGCAAAGATAACAATTTTTTATACCGTGCCAAAATTATAAAAAAAAAACTTCGTTCTAATACCCTCTATATAAATTTGTTCATAAACACTATGCCAATAACCCACCTGCTGATAAGCTGGTACCATGAGTCGTGTCGTCCTCTTCCGTGGCGTATGACTACCAACCCATATCTTATCTGGATTTCAGAAGTCATTCTACAACAGACTCGTGTAGATCAGGGGAATCCGTATTATCAAAGATTTGCAGAACGATTCCCTACCGTCACCGCTCTGGCATCTGCATCAGAGGCTGATGTTCTGCTCCAATGGCAGGGGCTGGGGTACTATTCGCGTGCCCGTAACCTCCATAAAGCAGCCCGAACTATTGTAGACAAATATGATTGTCAACTTCCCGGATCATCGGCTGAACTGATCAAGCTCAGTGGTATCGGGCCCTATACGGCCAGCGCGGTAGCATCCATCGCCTTTAAGGAGCCATCGCCTGCCATCGATGGAAATGTCATGCGTGTTATAGCCCGTTACTACTCTGCCGATAGCAAGGTTAACTCACCAGAATTGAAAAAATTATGTACCATAGCCATCAGGGCAATGATGCAGAATCACCATCCGGGCGATGTAAACCAGGCACTGATGGAGCTGGGCGCCTTAATTTGCCGGCCGGCTGCCCCCATGTGTACTGTCTGCCCGATTCAGCAGGGATGTAGTTCCTTCAGTACAGGATCCCAATCCAAATTTCCTGTCCCTGCCCAAAAAGCAAAACCCCGAAACCGCTACTTCGTATACCTTGTATTAACTGGTATCGAACGGGAGGCTCCATACATAGTTCTCAGGAAAAGAGCAAAAGGCGACATCTGGCAAGGCTTGCATGACTTTCCTCTCATCGAGACAAAAGAAACGCCAACAGACTCAGCGATTACTGATTCATTGCTATGGAAGTCTCTCCTGTCGGCTGTCCGCCCCTCCTTACTTCACGCCACCTTTTTAAAACACCAGTTGACCCACCAGACCTTACATTGCTGGTTTATCAGGCAGTCGACAGAGAATCTGTCAACCGGCCTCAATGAACAAGAATACCTAAAAATACCTTTTGACCGACTTCATCATTTCCCATTTCCAAGGCTGATTCAGCGCTACTTCGAACTAAGACGAACGATGGACAACGATGATGCACCGATTTAAACATTTGCTTTTCAGACCCTCTGACACTATCTTTGTGTTCTGGTTACTGCAACAGTAGCCTGAAACATATTATTCATTTAATCTAACAACAAATATGTCAAGCGGCGTTAACAAGGTGATCCTGGTAGGAAACCTGGGCAGAGATCCTGAAATCCAAAGTTTTGATGGGGTAAAGAAAGCTTCTTTCTCATTAGCCACATCAGAGAGTTACAAAGACAAGAATAACCAAAAGGTTGTTCAGACTGAATGGCACAACATTGTAATGTGGCGCGGGTTGGCCGAAGTTGCAGAAAAATATCTGCACCGCGGCGATACGATTTATCTGGAAGGAAAAATCAAAACACGCGTGTATGAAGAAAATGGCAACAAACGTTATTTCACAGATATTATCGCCGATAGCATGACCATGTTATCAGGAAAACGTGATGACGAGAAACATGTTAGCAATGAACAACCAGGTACTAGTGAGCAATCTGGCACTACAGAGGAAGAAAGCGGACTCCCGTTTTGATGTTATTTCTTTCTGAATTGTTTTTCACCCGGGGCACTGACAGGTAATCTGCAACAGCCAGTCATGTTCGTCCCGGGTAACTCTTTTATATTCAATTTCGTAATCAAATAACTGTTTTTGTTACCTTTGCAGACTAAAATACATCAAATCAATCGTGGACACAACCGATCTTGATACAGTGCGAATATCAACCGCAGCCCTGATCGAACAGGCCATCGGGCTGCTTCAACCTTATTTTCCACTTTTTCTCATCTTTCTGGTTCTTTTTCTAATAGTTGCCAACTGGCTGGCAGGAGTCGAAATAGCCATGTTTAGCCTCTCCCCGACTCAGGTAGCCCAACTTAAGACCAGTGCTCTTAAAGCAGATCGCCGGATCAACCTGCTTCTCGAAAAACCCTACAGACTTTTAGCCACCCTCTTGTTGTTGGGAAGCCTGACCCATACCTCCCTCATCATGCTGGTATTCATCACCTTGTTGTCGATTTCAAATCAATTGGCGGGGTTGTGGATGGTTTTTGCCCTTACACTTCTCATCTCAACCGTTCTGATTCTTTCCTTTACCGAGCTGATACCCGGCACTATTTACAGCAGAAATCCGCTGAAGGCTGCACGCAGAAACGCGATGATTACTTCAATTCTAACAACTTTATTCATCCCTTTCACTGGTTTATTCTTACATCCTGTAAGGCTTTTTGAACGACGTATGAACCGGTGGGGTTTAAACCTATCGGTTGAAGAAATCAGCGAAGCAATGGAGATGAGCACGCAGGGAACAGATCTTGACGATGAAAGCCGGATGTTGAAAGGAATCATCCGATTCGGCGATACTGAGGCCCGCGAAATCATGAAATCACGTGTAGATGTAACAGCGGTAAATGAATCGTATACATTTGCTGAAGTCATTAAGACATTTGTTGACTCAGGTTATTCGCGCGTTCCGGTCTACAAGGAATCGTTCGATCACATCACCGGAGTGCTGTACATTAAAGATATTTTGCCCTTTCTGGCCAATCCAAAGCCCTTTAACTGGAACTCGCTTTCCCGTCAGGCTTTCCTTGTCCCTGAACATAAGAAGATCGGCGACCTGCTTGCCGAATTCAGGGAAAAGAAAATTCATCTGGCCCTGGTAGTCGACGAATATGGAGGAACTGCCGGGATTGTAACCCTTGAAGATATTCTGGAAGAAATCGTAGGCGATATTAGCGATGAAACCGACCAGGAAGCTGATGAAGTATTTTATCAGGCCATCGATAATGATCATTTCATCTTTGACGGGAAAATTCTTATCAACGATTTTTGTCGGATACTTGACATCCCTGATTCTACGTTTGATGATATCAGGGGAGAAGCCGATACACTGGCCGGGTTAATACTCGAAGCGGAAGGCCGATTCCCCCAGAAGAGTGAACAACTCACCCTTCTTGGTTTTCTCTTTGAGATAGATGCTGTTGAGCATCGCCGTATTAAGCGAATCAAGGTTACAAAGCCTCTTGAATAATGAAAATTAAAAGTCTTTCTCTATTTTGGCTCTCAGGGACTCTGACTTTATGGATTGCCTCAGTGTTGCTGTTGTCAGGATGTAGCGAAACACCCACACCCCGCCCGCGGGCCTATATTCGTATTGACCTGCCGGAAAAGAACTATACGATGTTCGATTCCACCTTCCCTTATCGCTTCGATTACCCGGTTTATAGTCAAATCCAACCCGATACCTCAAAAACAGCCCTCCCTTATTGGCTTAATATAGAATTCGGAAAACTGAAAGCGACCTTATTTCTAAGCTACAAACCGATTAAAGGAGATGAGTTGGCTACTTACCTCGAAGACAACCATCTTTTCCTGAGTCGTCACATTCCCAAGGCGAGTGGCATAGAAGAAATGGTTGTTGAAAACAAGGCTTCGCGGGTTTTCGGTATGATCTATAATGTTACCGGAACCGGAGCTGCCAGTCCTGTTCAGTTCTATCTGACCGACAGCATCAACCACTTTGTAAGGGGTGCCCTCTATTTCAACTTTCGCCCTAACAATGATTCATTAAGACCAGTGATTGACTTCCTGAATGAAGACATTATCCATCTGGCTGAAACTTTCCGTTGGAAATAACAATCGCTCCAACCCTAAACCTATATCGTCTGCACTACCATCCACAAGTAGGAAAAACTGTATCTTTACCCCAAAATATGCTAACCTTCAACGTTATGAGAAATCTCATCTTTCTGACCACATTGCTTGTCCTTGGGCTGATTGGCCATGCACAACAGCAAACTTATAAAAGGATAAAATTCCTAAACACGACTGAAAACATATCGCTTTTAAAAGCAGCAGCGGTTGCTTCGGAAGAAATCTTCGCATCAGACGACTCACTCCAACTCGAAACCAATGTTACCACGGCTAACCAACTGCGATTATCAGGATTGAACTTCAGGATTCTGATTGACGATCTCGCTGACTATTATGAGAACAGGAATGCAAACTCCACCTTCAACAGACCCCGAAATCCTGCAGCCACCAGTGGACTAACACCTGTACCCAACGGCTTTCAATTGGGAGGAATGGGAGGATACTGCACATACAATCAAATGTTGATGCATCTTGACACCATGCGTGCCAGATTCCCTCAACTCATTACCGCCAGAGAGCCCATATCATCGATTACCACCCACAACGGAAATCTGATTTATTACGCCAAAATCAGCGACAATCCTGAAATCAATGAAGATGAACCCATGGTACTATTCACTGGTTTAACCCATGCGCGAGAACCCATCGGTCTTCAGCAAATGCTCTTCTTCATGTACCATTTACTAGAAAGCTACAACTCAGATCCATACATTAAGGCACTTATCGACACCACACAAATTGTGTTTATTCCCTGTATGAATCCTGATGGGTACTTATACAACCAACAGACCAATCCCGGTGGTGGCGGTATGTGGCGAAAAAACAGGCTTGATCTGGGCAATGGAAACTATGGTGTTGACCTTAACCGAAACTTCGGTTATATGTGGGGTTATGACGATGAAGGTTCTTCACCCGATCCCTATTCGGAAACTTACCGCGGAGCTTCAGCATTTTCTGAACCAGAGACTCAGGCATTACAGGAATTCGTCAATCAAAGAGACTTCAAAATCTGCATAAACTACCACAGCCACGGAAACCTGCTCATTTATCCCTTCGGATATAAAACACTGGAAACCAATGACTCCGTTACATTCCACGACTTTGCATACAGGATCAGCGCCTTCAATGGATATTCAACCGGAACCCCCGGGGAACTGCTTTACAACACCAATGGAGATATCAACGACTGGATGTACGGAGAATCGTCAGAACATCCCGCTATCATTTCTCTCCTTCCTGAAGTTGGCAACTCATACTCTGATGGTTTCTGGCCTCCGACAGAGCGGATAATCCCCTTGTGTCAGGAAAATGTGCCGGGCAACCTGCGGGTACTGGAACTGGCAGGCTGGTACGCTGAAGCCAAAGATGATTGTCCGATGTATCTCTCCCGGCAGGAAGGTTATCTGAATTATTTATTCGTACGGCAAGGGCTTGAAAACAACGGCACCTATACTGTCGGCTTTTCTGAAGCAGGGGGATCTGTCATGGAATTTGGGACACCTAAAACCTATATAAACCCTGTTCAATACGACACAATCCGCGACAGCATCTGGTACCGGATAGTACCCAATCCTGAATTTCCAAACCAACCGGTAAAACTGGTACTGACTGTGGATGACGGGTATATTTCCCGGACAGATACCATCCAAAAGATCATCGGCGCCCCGTTGACAGCAATTCTTAATGATGATTGTAGTAACATGAACAACTGGACATCACCCAACTGGAATACAACCACCTTCTATGCCCATTCTCCGGCCACCAGCATCACTGATTCTCCCGTCGGGAATTACCCTTCCAACACAAACCGAAGTATTGATCTGACCAATGAACTCATCGTTGACCCAAACACCAATCCATTCGCTATGCTGAGTTTCTGGACACGCAGTTACATTCAGCGCGGACGTGATTATGTTGTTGTTGCGGCCTCGGTTGATAATGGAACCACGTGGCAACCGCTCAAGGGTAAACACACACATCCCGGGGGTATGTATCAAAGTATTGACACCCCGGTATATGATGATTTTCAGGATGAGTGGGTTCAGGAAGAAATCAGCCTGGCCGACTTTGCACAGGCTTCAAGGCTATTACTCAGGTTCACCCTTCGTAGCGATGCCTTGATTAACAGGGATGGGTTCTGGTTTGATGACCTGAAGGTTTTCACCCGCGACAATTGGGCGGGCACCTCAGAACCGGACAATCAGAACAAGGGGGGCATTATTGCCCTCTGGCCTAATCCTGCCACAAGTATTGTAAATATAACCACTCAGGTGCCAGAACAGGTAACGGGAATGCTTCTGGTACAAAACACTCTCGGACAAACTATTTTACAGAAAAAAATGGCTAAGAATGGAAAGACATCTCTCAACCTCCACACCCTTCCTTCAGGAATATACCTTGTTAAGCTGACAGACGATTCAGGATTGACAATATCGACAAAGAAACTGGTTATAGAGTAACCGGAACTATAGCTATCAATCAACGAAATAGAGGCAGACAGCAGGACATACTGCTGTCTGTTTTGTTTTAATAAATCTAAATCTGGTAATAATCACTACCTTTGCGGCGACAATTTTAAAGTTTACACGGAATGTAGAATTACGTTTACAGAACGTCCTTAAAAACAGGAGGCTTATGATTGAAACCATAAAAATGGGGACGCTGAAATGGCATCACGTCCTGAATCCATCGGAAGAGGATTTGCAATATCTGAGAGACAATTTCCATTTTCACCCGCTCGATATTGAAGACTGCCGAAGTCTGATCAATCAACGCCCGAAAATTGACGTTTATGACGATTACTACTTTCTGATACTTCACTTCCCTTACTACGACAAAACCAACACTTTCCTCCGCACCAGAGAAGAAAAAATTTTTTGGGGGAAAGATTATATCATCACATTAGGCAAGGCTCACTGGGTTGTTTCAGAACTTTTCAGAAATTTCAGAAGCAAAATTGAACGGAAAGAAGAGATTGGGATCGCCACCAGCGACTCTCTACTCTATAAAGTACTGGAGCACCTGATGAAGGAAACCTATATCCTGCTCCGAAAAATCGGTGACCATGTTGATTCAAGCGGGCGGGAGCTTTTCGATAAACGAGCCATCAAAACCATCGAAAGAATTTCGGTTACCCGGAAGAACATTATTCTGCTCAATACCATCTTTAAGCCGCAATTACCCGTATTCAATAAATTTGAGTCTGGGGAAATCGAAGGGTTTGCCGAAAATATGGAAGAATACTGGGGCAATATCCTCGATTATTATCAAAAAATGTGGGACTTAATTGAAGATTACAGTGAACTGATCGAAGGATACAGCAAGACTTTCGATTCGATGCAGGCAAATCGTACCAATGAAATTGTCAAGATACTCACGTTGATTTCTTCAATCATCCTTCCATTGACATTTATCACAGGACTCTACGGCATGAACATTCACCTGCCATTACAGGAACAGCCCTATGCCTTTGGGATCATCACCGGGTTGATGATGGCACTCATTCTCACGATGGTTTTTTATTTCAGAAAGCAGCGCTGGCTATAACTGGTTTAGAGAAAAGTCAAAAGGTAATGCAGAGGTCTCAGCCTTAAAAGCAAGCCAATCGATTATCATTCTTGCATTTTCAGGTTTCAGGTCAACCATTGGCACCAGCAACAGATGATGGTCGTGAAGTGTAGTTTTATCATCACCCTTTGTTCCCAACCGATGCTTTTCGAGTATATAGTCTTTGATTTCGGCATCTGCAAATCCCTCTTGCTTCGAAACAGAAAGGTAGAAAACTCTGATGTGTTTATAATGCCGGAAACCAAACCACCGAAAGATCCCGCCGGACTTTCTTTTCTTAAAACGATAGCTTGAGGAAAAAATAAACAGTTTATTATCAAACTTAGACCGTTTAGGCCGGCCTTCGAGTTTTCCAAATGGCTCACGAGTGTGAGCCGGCAAATTATTAACCCGTGCGATTAACCTTGAAAGCTCCGAGATAAATGCATCATAATAATTGGCATTAGAAGCATAATTGGCTTTAACCAATTTCTGTCGCTGCTCTATATGTGAAGCAATCTTTTCGGGAGACGATTGCCTGCTTGGTTTTCCTTCTGCTTCTTCTAACCAGTCAGTCATAGTTTAGTTATTTACTGTTCAAACTATTAAACCAAATCCTCATTGCGTTTGATTGAAGTTCAAAGATAAAAAAAATATACAGGGGACTATACAGTTTCCTATTCCAACAGGTCAGTTTATTCGTAACTTTGAACTTCTTTGTGCCATCACCCTAGAGTAATGGCCTGCTAACAAACACACTTTTTCGATGGAAAACCACCAATACAAAATTTTACTGGTTGATGATGAGCCTGATGTCCTTGAGTTTCTAAGTTATAATCTTAAAAAAGAGGGATTTACTGTACTTACATGTTCTGACGGGCAGAAAGCTGTTGAGATAGCCAGAAAGGAGAAGCCTTCGCTGATCATCCTCGATGTCATGATGCCGGGCATGGATGGTATCGAAACATGTGCTGAAATTAAACGAACGCCCTACCTTTCGGACGCTATCATAATTTTTCTCACAGCCAGAGGAGAGGATTACAGTCAGATTGCCGGATTTGATGCCGGTGCCGACGATTATGTCACGAAACCTATCAAGCCCAAGGTGCTTATCAGCAGAGTAAAAGCTCTTTTGCGCCGACTTCCGGTTTCCAAGAATGATCAGTTAATCTCTGTGGATGAATTTACCATCGACCGCGAACGGTATCTGGTGATCAAGGATGGGCAGGAAATCGTGCTTCCAAAGAAAGAATTTGAATTACTGATGTTATTGGCCGGAAGACCAAACAAAGTTTTTACCCGTGATGAAATTTTTAGTGCCGTTTGGGGAGATGATGTAATTGTAGGTGACCGCACCATCGATGTCCATGTCAGAAAAATACGTGAAAAGCTAAACACACCTGGTATCAAGACGATAAAGGGAGTCGGGTATAAATACGAAACCAAAAACTGATTAACCAATCATTCCTAACAGCCTTTTTTAAAACACACATGAAATTTCCCGAATCACGAAAGACTGCTGGAAACGGGGCACTTATTACCGCTCTGGTCACCGCCATATCAATGGCTGGCGATAGAATTCTTACCAATTCCAATCAATGGGGAATGGTTGTCTTGATCAGCAGCATAGTGGGAATTGTTTCCTTCTTTGTGTTGTACCATCTGATCAATAAGTTTATTTATGCCAGAATCAGGGTCATCTACAAAACCATTCACCAACAAAAAATCGCCAAATCGGTCAACCGCCAATTACTGACTCCCGATTCAATTGAAAAGGTTAATCAGGAAGTTCTGGACTGGAGTCGCGACAAGAAGGATGAAATCAGCAGACTTCATGAACTGGAGAATTACCGGCGTGAATATATCGGGAACATCTCCCATGAACTTAAAACACCCATTTTCAATATCCAGGGCTATGTCCTGACGTTATTGGAAGGTGGTCTTGAAGACCCATCGATCAACCGCGAGTATTTGCTTCGCACCGAAAAAAGCATCAATCGCATGATTGCTATCGTTGAAGATCTGGAAACTATTACACAGCTGGAATCAAACGAACTGAAACTAAAAAAGGCAAATTTCGATCTTGTAGCACTGGCACGGGAAGTGATAGATTCTTTAGAAATGAAAGCAGCCAGGCGCGAGATACAGCTTTTTCTTTCGCATGATGAGGATCAGCCTTGTTTTGTAATGGCTGACCGCGACAGGATTGCTCAGGTCTTTACCAATCTGGTAGAAAACGCGATCAAATATGGGAAGAAGGGAGAAGGTCGAGTAAAGATTAGCTTTTTCGATATGGACGAAAACATCCTTGCCGAGGTGACCGACAACGGCCCTGGTATTGCCCCATCTGATCTGCCCAGAGTGTTTGAACGTTTTTACCGTACCGACAAGGCTCGCTCTCGTGAGCAAGGTGGAACAGGCCTTGGATTGGCAATCGTCAAACACATCATCGAAGCGCACCAACAGAGTGTAAATGTAAGAAGCACTCCGGGAATCGGGACAACCTTCGGGTTCACACTGAAAAAGGTCTGATCAGAATCCACGTGTTCCTTGACCCGGCTTTTGAATCTCTTCCTTAATGGTTTTTAGTTTCACCCCGGCCTGATATATTATGGTCATGATTAACTTCCCATCCTGATTCCAAAAAAGCCAGGTTCCATCCTGTTTACCACCAATAAAACTACCCTGCCTTGCTTTACGGTTATTGGAATGATATTCAGTAAAGGAACCCTCCGGAACGTCATTGCGAAAATTCTGCTCACGAATCAGTAACCCTGCGGGATCATAAAACAACCATCGCCCCTCCTTTTTATCATCAAGATAGTTTCCCTGCTGACGGATATTTCCACGCTCGTAAAAATCAACCCAGGAACCTGTACGCTTTCCGTTGACATAATTGCCCTCATAACTCTTTCGGCTGTTTTCGAGCCAAAAAACCGACTTTCCATTTTTCTCACCATTAGAATACTGGTGTTCATATTTCTTTTGACCGCTTTGATACCAGCCTTCCCACAAACCATCCATTTTGCCTGCCTTGAAAAAACCCTGATAATCGATTTGCTGATCTTCTAACCAGCATTGCCAGAAACCATCTTCAAGGTCATTAACAAAAGATCCCTTATGTTGCAAGGCACCATTTTCATAATACACTTTCCACTCCCCTGAACGCATCCCGTGGCTATAATGTCCCTCTTTCCAAACCTCTCCACTCGCGTAGTAGTATATCCATGAACCATCCTGAAGTCCGGCGACAAAATGCCCACGACTTCCAACCTTCTGATTGATTTCATAAAACACCCAAACACCTTCCTGAAGATCGTTCTTCAGGTTTCCTTCCATCTCTTTGATACCACCGGAACGGTAAAAAACAGCAGGTCCCGTAAGGCTGTCGTTCAGATAAATTCCTTTAAATGCCAGACTACTGTCGGGGTGATATACAAACCCCTCTCCTTGTCGGAGACCATCAATAAAGGGCAAGTTTTTATAGAGTGTTCCTGTCGAAAAGTATTCATGGTAGGCCCCCTGCCTTTTACCATTCACAACCGGACACTCTGATTTCACGGCACCTGACTCGAAATATTCTATGGTTTTCCCATTTTCAAAAGCCTCTTCACGCATAATATCTCCTGAAGCATACCAAAACTTCCATATCCCTGTACGATGTCCTTTCTGATACAGACCCTCAGATTCCTTCTGACCATTTTTATACCAGGTTGTCCATTTCCCTGTAGGTAAGGTATCCGACACAAAGCCCTCTATTCGGTGGATCGTTTGGGCACTATCCCACCAGGCGGTAACAGGTTGTTGAGCCGACAGGCTTAAAAACAACAAACTTGCAAATACAAGAGAGAAAATCTTTTTCATTGATAATAAGGATAAAAAAATATTAGAGAATCAATTTTACCGATCACGGTCGGTTGTATACCTGACCAAATCTGCCAGCGATTGGCGGGAGGGCCTGTCGGGTAATGCATCCAGCATGGTCAGGGCTTCATCACGATACTGATGCATGCGGGTTTTGGCATAGTTGATACCGCCAGCCTGAACAACCATATCAATGACTTTAGCAATCCGCTTTCTATCAGTGTTGTAATTCTTCACTGTATTAATTACAAAGCGTTTGTCGGCCGACGAACAATTTGCAAGGAAGAAAATTAGAGGCAAGGTCATTTTCTGATCCCTGATATCAATTCCATTTGGCTTGCCGGTATTATTTACACTTTGATAATCAAACAAATCATCCTTTATCTGAAAAGCCATTCCTACCTTTTCACCGAAGCTGCTCATCATTGCAATCAGATCAGGGGAAGCACCTGCTGAAGAAGCTCCGGCAGCGCAGCATGAAGAAATCAGGGTAGCTGTTTTCTTTCTGATGATTTCGTAGTAAACATCTTCGCGGATATCGAGGCGGCGTGCCTTTTCAATCTGAAGCAACTCACCTTCGCTCATTTCACGTGTAGCAGCAGAGACAATCCGGAGTATATCCAGTTCGCTGTTCTCTACGGCAAGCAGCAGGCCACGCGAAAGGAGATAATCCCCGGCCAGGACGGCAACTTTATTCTTCCAAAGTGCATTGATTGAAAAGAAACCCCGCCGTTCGTCTGAAATGTCGACTACATCGTCATGCACAAGCGTGGCTGTATGCAGTAATTCTATAAGGGCGGCTGCGCGGTGAGATGATTCAGTCACTCCGCCACAGAGGTCAGCAGAAAGGTATACAAACAGCGGACGCATTTGCTTTCCCTTACGACGGGTAAGGTAACGCATAATGATATCGAGCAGGGATACACGGCTTTTAATGGCTTCACGAAAAACCCCCTCGAACTGATGGATATAGTCATCAACAGGTGCTTGTATTTCCTTCAGCGATGGCATGAATGGTGTTTTTAACAGGTTCAAAAGTACGAAAATCGACAGACTTTCAATCGTCGCTTGAAAGGCACCAACGCACAGACGGTTAAATTGTTTTAGCTTTGCACAAAGTTTCACTATGTCGACATTTCTTTTTAGCGATATCATATTTGGGCCTGTAAAGAGCCGACGCTTTGGCGTTTCGCTGGGAATCAATCTTTTGCCATGCGATCGGAAGTTGTGTAGTTTCAATTGCATCTACTGTGAATGTGGCTGGACAACGAAGAATAGCTCTAAAACCGGAAATGGTTGGGTTGACGCATTAACAGTTGAAACCATGCTTGAAGAGCGCCTGCAGGAAATGAAGTTGCGCGATGAGTTACCCGACACCATAACCTTTGCTGGAAATGGGGAACCCACCCTTCATCCACAGTTTTTGCCCATCATGAAGGCTACCATCGCCCTTCGTGGAAAATACGCGCCTGATGCTGTCGTTGCAGTACTCTCAAATGCCTCGACAGCTCACAGACCAGATGTATTCGAAGCCCTTATGCTGGCCGACAGCCATGTCATGAAATTGGACACGGGCACAGAAGAGACCTACAAACAGATTAATCAACCTGCATCTGCAACACCTTTCGCAAAAATTCTTTCAAACCTGATGTTGTTTAACGGAGATCTGACCATTCAAACGATGTTCCTGAAGGGAAACCATGATGGTCATGTGGTCGACAATACAACTGAGAAAGAAATAAATCGCTGGCTTGATTATCTGATTCAAATTAAACCACAACTAGTAATGATCTATTCCATTGCACGGGACACTCCTGCCGGTGACCTCGGAATTGTTGAGAAGGAACAGCTTAACATCATCGCCCGTCAAGTGGAAAAAGCAGGAATCAAGGCTGAAGTATTTTAAGATGTACCTACAGCACTACCCGGCAAAGATCCTCTTTGCCCTTGGTGAAACAATCAGGGGTAATGAAACAATTCATCTATGGCTTACTGAAAATGGCTATCCCGAGATCGCTGCCTTCAGCAATGCAGTGCGGGGAAGTTCCGATGCTGAGCAATTTCTTTTAAAAACACATCCAAGTCTTGCAGCACTTGACGCAGCCATCGATAACAACCTGAAAGCATATCTCTGGCTTAAAAAGAATAATCTCATCCTCTACATAATATTTGCAGATGCGTGCAGAGGAAAACAGCAAGCCACCGATTGGTTAAAATCGAAAAATCTCGATATCTTTATTCATCTGGCAGGCATAATCAGGTACTATAGGGAAAATCAGTACTTCGATTACCACAGGAAGCATTTTTAGTCATTACACCCGCAGGAACATCCGCCACAGGAGCTTCCATCATGGCAATCGCTCAACAGATCGGCCAATCTCCCCTTAATGGGCTGCCCGGAGTTTTTCCATTGGATCATGCCGCCGGCAATGAAATGAACATCCCTGAAATCATTATACAACAACATATTTGCCGCCTTCCAGGCCAATGTTCCATCCATATCGACGATCAAATACTTTTGATTTCTATCGAATGATTCCAACTTCTCGAGAAGTGTTAAAATCGGAATATTTTGAAGTGAAGGATGATCAACAGCAGCGAGTGAGTAATCTTTAGGTTCTCTTACATCAAAGAAATTAACAGGCTCCCGTAACAAATCGAGTACCTCAGGCACAGCAATTCCCTCAACCTGATAAGCCACTCCTTTGCGCGAAATAAGCATCTTTGTTTCCATTACAATCAATTTTCGGCAAATCTACAACATTGATTACAACAGGCAAAAATTAAGACTCCTGTATAAAACCAAAACAGTGACCTAAAAAAGGACATCTTCATTTTAAAAAACGTACCAAAATTTAACACTTACATAATAATTCATTCACCATATCAACCAAAACACTACAAATAAGCCCACTACATCTTTGGCATGGTTTTAGTTTATAAGAAGACAGATAAGAAAATCAATCACCATAATTGAAAAAATGGTCAGAATTAGTTTCACATAGGCTTGGGGAAAAATCATCAACAGAGAGTCACCGGCAAAAAAGGCTGGTGACTCCCGATGATGAGCCGCGGAAGATCGGATCACCAATATAAAGAAAGTCAATTCACCACGAGATAATTTTCCGGTGAATTTCTAAAGCTCCGTTGTTAATTATATACAGTTTAAAAAGGCCTGACGCTGAGAAGCGACGGGTCTTTTGGTTTTACCGCTCCTGATAGACCACATGCAGAAGGACATCACCAACGGCCATCAGGCTGGCAGGGCTCACCTTCTCGAGGTTATCGTTAACAGTATGCCAGTAGGGATAGAACCCGGACGAAGATCCTTCACGCTGCAGATGAATAATATTAATCGTCGGGATATTGGCATCACGGTTTACATAATAATGGTCATCGGTAATATACCCGCCCTCATCTTCAATAAAAAGGTTATCATAGCCCGCCTGACGAGCAATTTTCCACACTTTCTTCACGATATGGGGGGCATAATACAACGACCAGCCCTCCTGTAAAAATGTGGCATTTTCAACGCCTACCATATCAAGCAGGATTCCGAACCGGGCTTTGTAGCCCTGAACGTGTGGGTTCCGTGACCAATACTGGGAGCCCAATCCCCATTCGTCTTCACTGTCGCGGTTCTGATTTGCCTGAGTAGGACCATAATCTTCGGCATCAAACAAAACGATATCAACGCCTACAGTTGGAGGCTGCGGTGCCATTACACGAGCCAGTTCAAGCAGAACACCGACGCCAGCGGCGCCATCATTGGCCCCGTCAATTGGCTTCTTTTGGTTTGCCGGATCAGGGTCATGATCAGCCCATGGCCTGGAGTCCCAGTGAGCACAAAGTAGTATCCGGGTTTTGGCTTCAGGGTTAAATGATGCGATGATATTTCTTCCATTCAGAACGGTTCCGTCAAAAGCACGTGCTTTAAATGGCTGCACAATGACATCCGGGGTATACCTCTTTAAAGTTGATTCAAGCCAGTTGGCGCACTCAACATTCGCCCGGGTATTTGGCACCCGCGGTCCAAATGCAATTTGCTGTACCACGTATTTCATGGCAGAATCAGCGCTAAAAACCGGTACAGGGGTCAGGGATTCGACTGCTTTTTCACTCGATTGACCAGCATCGTTATCGGGGCCAACACATGAAGAGGTCGCTAAGGCTATAACTGCCAGTAAAAAAAAGAACCTGGTATTAAACTTCATAAATCTGTATTTACAAGACGCTATAACTGATCTTCCCATACAATTGATGGTTTACAAAGGTAACAAACTCTCTGCTTATACTGCCTCGCAAAATTCAAGCGATCACCCTTTCCGATTCAAACAAACCATATCTAATATCATCCGGTAAAAAACAACTTATTAGCCGTGATAATTCTTTCTGCCAGGAATGGCTTAAAACATCCTTAAGATCAAAATATGATGGCACATCATTTTGATTATTTTAATCAGCAGTTATGATGAAAATGATTTTGCCTTCCCTGAAAGAATAGAATAACAATACTGAAGTTTTGTAAACCTTCAATACCAACTTCCTGTCAATTCTCCGATCCAAATCTTCTCCTTTTAACGCTCAGTAATTTCGTAATCATGCTGAGTCAATAAGCCATTACCTTTTCTGTCAGGATTCAGCTGCCCTGGCAGCCTGTTTCAAAACAGCAAACAGTGTTAAATAGAAGGCCAGGAGTGCTTTTATTGATGCATCTATTCTCATGCACTTTTCATTAAAACATAAACAATCCAGGTATTACCCTCTGTTTGATGGAGCCGGACTGCCCTTATCTATACAAGAAGCTTATTACTCCATAGCCGCTTTTGTCTTTCATGTCAGACATCAGCTCCTCTCTTCTTCTTGCATAAATTATACCCTAGTTATACTCCATCCGGGGCTTATTCATAATGGGTCCGTTATCGTTTCGAAAAAATACGAAGCAGCTTCGAAGCTGCTTCGAAGCGACAACGAACCGACACTATGTTTTACACTTGTTAATCAGCATTCTGAATATTTGTTGTTTTGTTGTAGAATAATGTGGGCTTTTGACGACATTTGAGTTCAATCCGATCAATAATTTTGATCAAATATGATCGTCCTTTGCCGCTATCAGCAGCTATATAATAGCTCCCTGACCCGATACTATTACATTATTGATCTTTCGGACAAATCAGAGGCTATTCATTTGAAGAGTAATATTTACTGCATCCGGGTTTGAATCCATTTCACGGGCATCTGCCACTGAAGCAAGCAGGCTATGCTAAACACTAAAAAATAAGCTGCTCTTTCCCTCTTTTGGGCTCTCCGCCAATTCATGTAGTGAGCTTAGCTTTGCCCTGGTTTTATATGATGGCTTAAGAATGATTCATTGAAGTTTTGCAAACCCTGGTTTTTCTCTAACCTCAGGCTATATCATGAATTCTATCTCTTATGGATAATGTTAACATCTGACTAATAAGAATTTCTACCATTTAAGCGTCCAATTTCCCGTTGGGCCATTTTAACCCGGGTCGCTAAACATGCTCCGGAATCGCGGCAACTTTCAGGTTATTCTGCCGAGGGCCGGGTATTCTTTACAGAGCAACTAATAAACCGCGAAAAGAAACGCTTCCGAAAGGATAATCTAGAGGTATACGGCGAGAACAGAACCCAAAAAGTGAACGAAATTATAGCCTCAAATAAATTGATCAATACATCGTTAATGGCAAAATATGGTTACGGTATGATTCCTGAATAAAAAAGAAATGCTGACCACCGGGAACATTTGGCACAGCTATTGTTATAATACAGAGTTAAAACTATATACAATGAAAAAAAGACAAATTATCTTCCTGCTCGTTTTGTTTATCGGAGTTTCTGCAAACTGTTTCGGGCAGAGAAAATCTGCAAACGGTTATGAATTAGGCCTTCGCTTCGGAGATACCTATGGCAGTAATGCTGCAATAGATGCCATGTTGCCATTTGGTGGCAACCGGATTCATGCTGATGCAAGCTTTTGGGATGATGGAATAACCCTGGCCGGACTGTATGATTGGCAATTTCCATTAGGCAACAATTTCTGGTTCTATCCTGGTGTTGGTGGAGTAATCAACACTTTCGGGGAATTTCACGTTGGTGCTGCCGGAGAAGTGGGAGCTGAATATAAATTTGACATTCCTTTGTCAATTGGTATCGATTGGCGACCAGTAATTGGCATCATCAATGCGGAGGGATTTCACAGTGATAGTTTCGGCCTAAACATTCGTTACAGGTTTTAAGTTCTTTTGCCTAAAAGAAAAAACGGTCTGATGCCTTCTACATCAGACCGTTTTTGGTTCTTACAAATTTGTAATATTACTGCCCCATGAAATCAGCAACCAATTGGTTGACCTGACGAATTGTTTCATCCAGATCGGCATTGTCAACTACATAGTCAAATTGATTGGAAAAGGTCATTTCCCATTCGGCCTTACCCAAACGGCTCGCGATGCTCTCTTCGGTTTCAGTTCCCCGGCCACGCAACCTATCTGCCAGAATCTCCATTGAAGGCGGCGCGATAAAAACGGCGAGCGTCTGTTGGGGATACTTCTTCTTAATATTCAATGCCCCGACAACGTCCACATCGAATACCACGTGCTTGCCAGCAGCCCAGATGCGTTCGATTTCAGAAAGCAAGGTTCCATAGAAACTCCCCGGATATACCTCTTCCCATTCGAGGAACTGAGACATCTCAATCTTCTTTCTAAACTCTTCGGTTGTCAGAAAATAATAATCGCGGCCATCAACCTCTCCGGGTCTGCGGCCCCGGCTACAAGCTGAGACAGAGAAAGAAAGATCATTCCTGAGGTTCAATATCGCCCTAACTACAGAAGTCTTGCCTGCACCTGAAGGAGCCGAAAATACAATGAGCTTTCCCTGAGCCATAACTATAGTATATTTAGAACCTGTTCCTTGATTTTTTCAAGTTCATCTTTCATCGCGACAACAAGTTGCTGCATCCCGGCATCGTTGGCTTTTGAACCTATAGTATTGATTTCGCGCCCCATTTCCTGAGCTACAAAACCAAGCTTCCGGCCAGCCGATTCATCATTGCCCAGTGTATCTATAAAATAATCCAGATGCTTTGTCAGACGAACCTTTTCTTCAGTTACATCGATCTTTTCCAGATAATAAATTAACTCCTGCTCAAAACGATTTTCATCAATTTTAAGTTCCGCCACCGACTGCAAATCCCGTCTGATTCTGTCACGAACCTGTTCCATCCTGCCTTGCTCAAAAGGTTCGAGCGACGCAAAGAGGGCGGTAATGTTCTCAACACGCTTACGCAGATCGACAGCAAGCACAAATCCTTCGTTTGAACGGAAAGCGTCGACTTTGCCCAATGCTTCCTTCACGGCAGAAATTAATGCATTCCACTCAAGATCGGTCACCTCCTCCGATGATGATTTTACAACATCAGGCATGCGAACCAGCAGCGAAAGGTAATCGGCTGGTTCCTGAACGCCAAGTTTATTGGCCAGTTTTTTCAATTCCTGAAAATATCCGGTGGCCAGGTCATGGTTGATTGAGTGTGAAGCGGCAAGACCGGTGTTTTCTGTATTGACAAAAATATCAACTTTACCACGCTGAACAATTTGTCCGGCAATTGCCCTGATTTCATGCTCCTTTTCACGGTACATCGAAGGATAACGAACGTTCAGATCGAGTTGCTTGCTGTTGAGCACCCTAACCTCAACTGATATATTTCTTTCTGGTAATTGCACCATAGCTTTCCCAAAACCGGTCATGCTTTTTATCATACTTTCTCGTATTTGTCGGACAAAGGTACGAAAGGTTTGATTAGTTGCAGTTGACTGAACAAGTTATACAGTAAATACAAAAACATCAGGGAAATGACGCACACACAAAAAACTTTCATATTCTTGCACACAAAACACCCATGAAATAAAAAATGCCGATCACATTCCGGAAAGATAATCAGTATTACAAATTCTGCGCTTATGGCTTTTTCAAAAACCTCAGGTTCTTTGATCCCTTCCTGCTACTTTTCTTTCTCAGCAAAGGACTTAGCTTTTTTGAAATAGGTACTTTATACGCTATAAGGGAAATTACCATTAACCTGTTTGAAATCCCAACAGGCATCCTGGCCGATAGTCTTGGCCGTAGAAGGAGCATGATCTCAGCCTTTTCTTTTTATATTGTTTCCTTTATAATATTCTTTTTCGCTTCCGATTATTGGGTATTCATAATCGCCATCCTGTTCTATGCATATGGTGATGCCTTTCGTACCGGCACACACAAGGCAATGATATTTGAATACCTTAAAATCAACGGTTGGCAGGATCAGAAAGTTCACTACTACGGGCATACCCGGTCATGGTCTCAAATGGGTTCTGCGGTTTCAGCCATTATAGCTGCAGGCATCGTATTTTTCACTCACGACTACAGGATGGTCTTCCTCTTCTCAGTCATACCTTATGTTGTCGACCTTGCACTTATGACAACCTATCCAAAAGAACTTGATGGAAAACGGCGGCAACTGCATAAGGGAGAAATTCTGGACAACTTCAAAGAAACGATCCATGATTTCGTCACCTCGTTTCGCAACATCGGGATTCTTCGTGCCATTCTCAATCAGGCTGTTTATACGGGTTATTACAAAGCGGTCAAAGATTATCTGCAACCAGTCATCCAGGGATTCGCGGTCAGCCTCCCTATTCTTCTATGGGCTAATGAGGAACAACGTGCTTCCATCATGGTTGGATTAGTCTTTTCGGTCATTTACTTTCTCACTTCCTATGCATCGCGACATGCTGGTAGATTTGCCGATCGTTTCAGAAACCTGAACCGACCGCTTGTTATAAGTCTTTCAATCGGCTTAATGGCTGGTTTCCTAAGTGGATTGTTCTATAATCGTGGTTGGTATTTAGGAGCTGTGGTATGTTACACCGGAATCTATCTTATTGAAAATCTGCGCAAACCCATTGGCATCTCAATCATCGCCGACAGGCTTGAGAAAGACATCCTGGCTACGGCTCTTTCGGCCGAATCACAGGCTGAAACATTATTTGCAGCCATCATTGCCCCCGTCATCGGATTGGTTGCTGATCTGTGGGGAGTAGGCACAGCGTTGATGGTTGTTTCATCAGGGTTATTCGTGCTGATGCCACTTTATAGTACGGGAAGAAGTAAAACTAAACAAGGATGAATGAAAAGGCCGGGAAAGGATATCCTCGCCCGGCCTTTCTATTAAGCTAATAATATGACTATTCCTCGCCCCGGCCGTGGCAGGCTTTAAATTTTTTACCACTTCCACATGGACAGGGATCATTGCGCCCAACACGCTTTTCAACTTTTACAGGTGCAGGTTTGGTTTTTTCCTGAGTCGGATTAGCTTGCGACAACAAATCATTATGTTCTTCTTTCATCCGGCTCATATCCATTTTCTTTGGAGCCTGAGCTTCCCTTACCTGAGTCTCGGCACCAGGCAGATTGCCTTTGGTGAGAAATCCGGTAATATCACGGTTAACTTTGGCAACCATCTTTGAAAAGAGTTGGAATGATTCCAGTTTATAAATCAAGAGAGGATCTTTCTGCTCATAGGAGGCATTTTGCACTGATTGTTTCAGCTCATCCATCTCGCGAAGATGTTCCTTCCATGCATTGTCGATTACACTCAAAGTAATACCCTTCTCCATGGCTACCACAACTTCGCGGCCATGGTCATCATAAGCCTTCTTCAGATTGGTTACTGTATTCAGAGTCTTCAATCCATCGGTAATTGGAACGGCAATAAACTCATAACGGGAGTTATTTTCATACACGTCCCTGATAACAGGATAAGCCTTTTCAGCCAGGGCCACGCATTTTTGCCGGTATGCACCATACACCTGATCGAAAATCTGATCGGTGAGCTTCTCCTTGTTAGCTGACTGAAATTCTTTATCGTCAACAGGGGAATCGATTGACATGACCTTGATAAGATCGAAACGGAAACCCTCAAAGTCACGTACTTCCTGATAATCGTTAACAATCTGTTCGGCAACATCATACATCATGTTACTCAGATCGAGTGCAAGCCTGTCGCCATGCAGTGCATGCCGCCGGCGTGTATAGATAACTTCACGTTGGGCATTCATCACATCGTCATATTCAAGCAGACGTTTACGGGTTCCAAAGTGATTTTCCTCGACTTTCTTCTGGGCTCTTTCAATACTCTTGGTGATCATGCTATGCTGAATCACCTCGCCTTCTTCCAGACCGAGGCGGTCCATAATGCGGGCAATACGTTCTGATCCGAACAAACGCATCAGATCGTCCTCCAGCGAAACAAAGAACTGTGAAGATCCCGGATCACCCTGACGACCAGCACGACCACGCAACTGGCGGTCAACACGACGTGATTCATGACGCTCGGTACCAATGATTGCCAGGCCACCTGCCTCCTTCACTCCGGGGCCAAGCTTAATGTCGGTACCACGGCCAGCCATGTTGGTGGCAATAGTAACCGAACCAGGTTGCCCGGCAAATGCAACAATTTCAGCTTCTCGCGCATGAAGTTTTGCATTCAAAACATTGTGTTTTATCTTTCTAAGTGTCAATGTACGACTAAGGAGTTCCGATATCTCAACAGAGGTAGTACCTACCAGTACAGGCCTGCCGCCTTCAACAAGTTTCACAATCTCTTCGATGACCGCGCTGTACTTCTCACGTTTGGTTTTATAAACCATATCCTCCATGTCTTTACGCACAACCGGCCTGTTTGTCGGGATTACCACCACATCGAGTTTGTAGATATCCCAAAACTCACCGGCTTCTGTTTCGGCAGTACCTGTCATTCCGGCCAGTTTATGATACATACGGAAATAGTTTTGAAGCGTGATGGTAGCATAGGTCTGGGTGGCAGCCTCAACCTTTACATTCTCTTTAGCTTCAATGGCCTGGTGCAGGCCGTCCGAATACCGTCTTCCCTCCAGAATACGACCAGTCTGTTCGTCAACAATCTTAATCTTGTTGTCCATGACAACGTATTCAATATCCTTTTCAAACAGGGTATAGGCCTTTAACAATTGATTTACTGTATGAACCCGCTCTGATTTAACAGAATAGTTCATGAGCATTTCATTTTTCTTTTCAAGCTTTTCATGCTCATCGCCTCCCATCTTTTCGATATCAGCAATCTCAGCGCCAACATCTGGTAAAACGAAGAAGTCATTATCGTCATAAGCAGCTCCCAGAAAATCAAGACCTATTTCAGTCAGTTCGATCGAGTTTTGCTTCTCATCGATTACAAAATATAATTCATCATCAATGAGGTGCATATTTTTTGATTGCTCCTGCATATAAAAGTTCTCGGTTTTCTGAAGCAGAGCTCTCATCCCCGGTTCGCTCAGGTATTTGATAAGAGCCTTGTTCTTTGGTAAACCACGATGAGCACGAAGTAAAAGGTCTCTTCCATTTTTCTCATTTTCTTCGTTAGGTTGGCCGGCGAGTAATTGTTTGGCTTCAGCCAGAATCTTGGTTACCAGATTCCGCTGCACATTATACAGTCGGTCCACATCTTTTTTCATTTCATCAAAAAGCTGATCCTCTCCCTTGGGGGTTGGACCTGAAATGATAAGGGGAGTACGGGCATCATCAATTAATACTGAGTCAACTTCATCGACGATGGCATAGTTATGCTCACGCTGCACGAGTTCATCAGGATTACCTGTCATGTTGTCACGTAGGTAGTCAAAACCAAACTCATTGTTGGTGCCGTATGTTATGTCGGCATTATAGGCAGCCCTGCGGGCATCAGTATTGGGCTGATGCTTATCGATGCAGTCAACCTTAAGGCCGTGAAACTCAAACAGCATTCCCATCCATTCGGAGTCACGTTTTGACAGATAATCATTGACAGTAACAAGATGTACGCCCTTCCCCGGAAGGGCATTGAGGTAAACCGGCAGTGTAGCTACGAGCGTCTTTCCCTCACCTGTGGCCATTTCAGAAATCTTCCCTTTATGCAGCACAATACCACCTATCAACTGAACGTCGTAATGAACCATATCCCACTTAATGAGAGTTCCTCCGGCCATCCATGAATTGCGATAACGGGCCTTATCCCCTTCGATTACAATATTTTCACGAACGGTTGCGAGATCCCTGTCGCGCTCTGTAGCAGTTACCTCCACCCATTCATTCTCTTTAAAACGACGGGCTGTTTCTTTCATTACAGAGAAAGCTTCGGGGAGTATTTCGAGCAGTATTTGTTCAGTTTTCTCGATAACGCTCTTCTTGAGTGAATCAATCATTTGATAAAGCTTCTCGCGCTCATGTACATCCATTTCGGGCTCATTATCAATACGCTCCCTTAAAGATAATATTTGTTGATCCTCTTCTCCGATATAAGTATTGATCCGTTCACGAAATTGCTGAGTGAGCGCACGAAGTTCATCATTACTGAGCGGGGCAATCTTTTCATAAGCCTCGTGGATTTTATCCACCAAAGGCAAAATTTCTTTTAAATCCCGGTTCGATTTGGTACCAAAGAATTTCTTAAGTATGCTGAGCATAGTTTATAGATGTATTTTGATTTTCAATATCAAAGATTCGACGTGGTTGGCAATGATTATGCCGTAATTGACAAAACACCGCAAAAGTACTGAAATTAACATAAATAATACTTTAAGTAAGCCGCCCGAACTGCTAAAAAGGCAGGTTCATAACGCAGGCAGCCGGCCACAAGTGGTCGGCTGCCATCGGACTAACGTCAAATTTTATTAATATTCGTCCTCGTGAAAGAAGAAATCATCCTTTGTTGGATAATCAGGCCAAATATCTTCTATACGTTCGTAGATTTCTCCTTCATCCTCGATCTCCTGCAAGTTTTCGATGACTTCCTGAGGTGCGCCGGTGCGGATGGCAAAATCAATCAACTCCTCTTTGGTGGCAGGCCAGGGAGCGTCTTCAAGCTTTGAAGCAAGTTCCAACGTCCAATACATATGTAAGAGATTTTTGTTTTTTGCTTAGTTTTTTGCAAAAGTATAATAATTTACTCTTGTATATTCATGCAAGGGCGAAACAGCTATAAAATTTATTAAACAATTGGTTTCCAATGAATTTCATTTGCCCCATTATCAAAAGAAAATCTCCTAGCCAATACAAATAAAAAATCAGAGAGTCGGTTGAGGTACTTTAGCCCTAATAAATGTTGTTCGTGAGTAACATTCATTCTGGAAACACATCGCTCGGCACGTCGGCAAACAGTACGCGCAACATGAGCATACGAGTTAAGTTTATGGCCACCCGGGAGAACAAAACTGGTTATTGGCGGAAGGGTTTCGTTCATTTTATCAATTGACTGCTCGAGCAGCTTGATATCGGCTTCAGCAATAACCGGCAACCGGACCATGTCGTCAACTGTAGCTGCTGCAAGCAATGACTCTATTGTAAAAAGCCGATCCTCCACTACAAGCAAAATATCATTGACCCAAACATCAGGGCTATAATCACGTAAAAGTGCAATGAAGCTGTTCAATTCATCGATAGTACCATAAGCCTCAATACGATCGTCGTGCTTTGGCACCATGACCCCGCCCAGCAAAGAAGTTTTCCCTCCATCACCTTTACGGGTATAGATTTTCCATTCATTCATACGAAAAGATTTGATGTTAGAACAGGGTCAATTCTTCTTTGTTCAGACGGATTCTACGGGTTGATAGGCAATCCTGTCTGCAACATGAATTGGATTATCATTTTTAAAGTCAGCTTCGATCAATCCATCTTTGATCCGCACAATACGATGTGCATGACGGGCAATATCTTCTTCATGGGTAACCAGAATTATGGTATTCCCGAGACGGTGAATCTCTTCAAACAAGCCCATAATCTCGATAGATGTTCTGGAGTCAAGATTTCCAGTCGGCTCATCGGCAAGGATAATGGAGGGATTATTTACAAGTGCCCGGGCAACAGCCACACGCTGCCGCTGTCCGCCTGAGAGTTCATTGGGTTTGTGGGTCATTCTGTCGGCTAGGCCAACCTGCTTTAAAACATCTGTAGCCCTTAATATCCGGTCATTCTTAACCATTCCGCCATAAACCAGAGGCAGCGTGACATTTTCAAGTGCTGTACTTCGGGGAAGCAGATTGAACGTCTGAAAAACGAAACCAATCTGACGGTTTCTAATCTCTGCCAGTTCATTATCACCTAGCATACTGACGTCATCACCATCCAGAAAATACTGCCCACCCGACGGAGTATCAAGGCAACCCAGAATGTTCATCAGGGTCGATTTACCTGAGCCTGATGCCCCCATCAATGCTACATATTCGTTACGATTCACGGTAAGTGATACCGATTGCAACGCTTTCACCACCTCGGCTCCTACCTTGTAGTGCTTTTTAATGTCAACCAAACGAATAACTTCCTGCCTCATAATAATTTATTTAAAATGCCGGAACTACTTGAAAGTTGTTCCTTTACACAAAATTAAAAACAATCCCAATTTCGAAGCACAAAATGCTGTTTGCTCATTTCCTTCCTGAATAAAACCACCCCAAAGATAAACAGGTCGATGGTCACTCTGACACGTTCATCAGCTTTTATACTTTCCCAGGCCTCCTCCATCTCTTCTGACCAGTGAATATCGTCAAATATAAGCACCGTCTCGCTGGTTGCAACATCAGCCAACCGATTAAAAAAATCGATGGTAGGTGCTTTCCTATGGTTTCCATCAAAGAGTATCATCCGGGGATTCAGTCTTTTAATGAAATCACTTGTGAGAACAATATCAAATGCGCCTTCTATCACCTCTACATCTGACGCCCCGCTTTCAGAAATGTTACGCCTTGCGAGCCGGGCAATATTAGGGCAACCCTCAATTGTGACAATCCTTGCTGACGGAAGGGCTGCCTTTAAATACAACGATCCGATTCCAAGAGATGTTCCCAGTTCAAGAACGACATCCGGATTAAAATGTTTTACAAGCCTGAAAAGCAATTTCCCCGGGCCAGGGCGTCGTCCGGAATAACGCGCTAAAAGCCTCAACTGACGCCAATCGCTCCGTGTAAAATGACTACCTCCACCAAGGTCAGTTACCTGTATCTTTTCTTTACTGGCAAGTAACTTTTTCCTCAATTGCTCAGGTAGCATAACATCCTGCCTGCTGGTCGATTTCTCAATCACTTCAGTCATTAGCTGGTACATATAGGGCGAGTGAAGACCGTGTGCCGTTACCGACTTGTGCAGATAACGAAAATAACGAAGAATGAAACTTAATGAGGGCATTGGTGTTTATTGCGATGGCAAAACTAATAAATTTGTCGCGTCCCGATGTATTTACATCTTTAAGCTTAATCCCGAATGACCCTTTCCAGCCTTTCCGCCAACTTCAAAAATTATTTTTCGCTGGTTAAATTCAGCCACACCTTGTTTTCAATGCCTTTCGCCATTACCGGATATTTCCTCGCGATTAATCAGCCAAACAATCATTTCGACCTTTATACCCTGGCGTTGGTTCTGCTCTGTGTCCTTTTCGCCAGAAATGCAGCCATGGCCTTTAATCGTTATGCCGACAGGCAGATTGATGCAAAAAATCCAAGGACACAAAATCGTGAAATACCCGCTAAAATAATCACACCACTATCGGCGATGATGTTTGTAATCCTAAATGCACTTCTCTTTTCGGGAGCCTCCCTGCTGCTTAACAACCTCTGCTTTATACTCTCGCCTGTAGCACTGGCCATCGTTTTAGGCTACAGCTATGCCAAACGTTTTACCTCAATGGCTCACCTGTTACTTGGAATGGGTTTGTCGCTTTCACCCATCGGTGCTTACCTGGCAGTAACAGGTGAATTTGCAATGGTTCCTGTGTTGATATCTTTCTCGGTCTTATTCTGGGTGGCTGGGTTTGATGTCATTTACGCCCTCCAGGATGAAGAATTTGACCGCAAGAATGGATTGCAAAGCATCCCTTCCCGACTGGGCAAGACGAAAGCGTTATGGATCTCAGGATTACTCCACGTGGCCTCTGCCGGCTTTCTGATCTCAGCCAGCATCATGTCGTTCAATTTCATTTCATGGATTGGGACAGCCGTTTTTCTCCTTCTGCTATGCTATCAGCACGTGGTAGTCGGAAATGGCAGAATGGGAAGGATTAATCTGGCCTTTTTCACACTCAATGGCATCGCCAGTCTGGCCTTCGCCCTATTTGCCGTTGCAGGGATGATATAAAACAACATCCAGACACCATCATTGGCAATTCGGGGATGCGTGATTGTGGGTGTCCCTATCTTCTCAGGAAGTCTGAAACCAACGATTTCATCATCAGGAAGTCCTTTCTACTAGCGAAAAAGTCGCTAAAACAACAACCTGACAATCGGTAGAATATCACCGCCTGGTAAAGAGCGCTCACCAGATAGGCAGCAGAAGCGGTAAGCCCGGCACCTGTAATTCCCCAATAAAAAACAGCCGGGTAGATAAAAATCAATGTAATAACCAAACCTGCTATCGAGGCATGCAGGTTATAACGTGGCCTGCCTGTCCCGCTGAAGTAGTGACTAAAAATCATAGTTGCTGCAAGGGCAATAACCCCAATACCCAAGGCCAGTATTACCGGCCTTATTTGACCAAATTCGGGCCCAAGCAGGGCGGCAAATACAGAAGGAGGAAAAAGAACCAGTATCAGGACGCCGAGGAAAGTGACAATTACAGTGAATTTGAGCAGTATTAAGGTAATGATTCGGTTGTGCAAGGCGTCACCGGAATTCGAGATATGACTAAACTGAACCAGTGAAATACTCTGACCCACGATTCGTAATCCTTCGGCTAGCTGGGCTCCTGCGTTATATACACCTAGTGCGGCAGGCCCGAGGACAGGAGAAATGATATAAAAGCTAAGCCGTTTATTGGCCAGGTGAATTGCACTGGCCATCTGACTCTGAGATCCAAAGGTGAATATTTCGCACAGAAGTGTTTTCCAACCCGTGAGTGTCTCGGGCTTCATCCATTTCATGGTGTATAAAAAACCAGCCAGCCATGAAAAACCATAACCACAGTAGAGCGCAATCACCCATGCACGGGCATCCCTAACCTTCAATATAAACAGCATGAAAACCAATCCGACTAACTGCATCAATATCTGAAGCGAAAAAACTTTGTTATAGTTGGCCACCTGCTCTTTGCCTAATAGAAGATTTTGGTGAATTCCTGCCAAGGAAACGAGAAATGAGATCAACAGAATATGAAGCGCATATCCTTCGGGTATCACCGCTAATCGTATCATTGAAAAAAAAGAAATCACCATTCCGGCCGCAATTGCAAGCACAACGACAACTACAGCCCAAATATAAGATGGAATCAAAAGGCGCCACAACGAGACCCTGGGAGCAAAATAAACGAGTGAACTGCCACCAAAAAAATCATTGGCCATCGCAATCACTGTCACATCTAAAAGAATGATACCGGCAATCCCATAAGCCTCTGCCCCCATCCACCGGGTACTCAATACCACCATCACCACGCTGATTACCGCGTTAACAAGACGGGCACCGGTTGTCATGAGCACCTGCTTAAACATGTTGGAAAAACCGTTTAAAATGTTCGGTAAACTTTAATTTAAAAACAGCCAGGATAAACACAAACCTCTTTCCGTCGACCACTTTGTTTAATGTGTTGAAATTATAGGTATGAATCCCTTCATAGAAACGATTCTTATCAACAGGAAGTATTTGCTCAATGCTTTTCTCCCGGTAATCGATTGTTGAAAGTACCTCTACCTCATTGATCACAACCTTACGGCCATAATGTACCGAGCAATCCTGTGCAGGACGATACAACTTTCCATTCAGCATAAACAGATTCCCTGCCGGACGACTACTCCTCAGATCACTCTTCACAGGATTTAAAGGATGGGGGTAATAAGGTCCACGCAAATCATCGGCAAAGAATAAATAAAGATGAATACTGGGGGCATCTTTTGTGGTACAAAACAGCCACCAACGGCTCCGCTCAAACCACAGCACAGGGTCGACCCCGGGTAGGTTATCAATCAACACTGTGTCCAAAACTAATTTCATGTCCGGAAGTTGCAAACGGTATAGCCTGATTTGCCGGGCTGCAAAACTTTCAGGGGTGCAAAATAATTCACCTTCATGTTCGGTAACTGAAGGAAACGAAAGATGCCACGGTTCTTCAAGCAATACGCTACGACTTTGCGGATAGCGATCCACTTCGGCAACTCTGACCGCAGAAATCCTGCCTCTCTCTTTCCGGCAGTTATACTCTTCGAACCAAACATAATCGACTCCTCTTACCGTCACAATAAACGGATCGGCTACAAATACATTTTTTTCGGGCTTGGGAAACCACTGCCATATGCTATTAATACAGGGGCGCAACGAGTTACCTGAAGGCGCTATAGCTATGTTCCAGTCCTCAGCCCTAAACAACTCACCAAGGTGGAAACGGAGCCTGTTAATCATCATTTTCAACAACAGGCAGATGAATGCAAAATTCCGGGGCGGCTTAAAAACAGGAGCACGCGATAGCGCAGCAACAGGATTAAGCACACCGTTTTTCAGGGCTGCAGCACAACGGGCAGGCCAGTCGACTGAGCCCCATTGTAGCTGATCGAGGTGATCACTCCAAGACCGGTTGATGGTACGAAACCATCCCTTGTAAAGCACCTCGCCATCATCAAGACGGTCGGTAATCCGCTGCAAAATCACACCCGTAACCGGATCACCCTTATAAATTTCCCATAAGCCGGGAGGACTACCCCGATAAAACTGTTCATCGCCATGGTGAAACGACCAGACACCATGGCGGGCCGCATCCAGCACTTCTCCCCGGAGAATGCCAAAACCAAATCGCAAAAGAAAATGAAGGTCAGCATCGCGGATGGCCTCCACATCACCAGAGGAAAAAAAATTTCCAACACCCTTGGTTATAGGCCGGCAATGCATAACCCGGGCTCCTTGCATAACCGTTTCAACCGACAATAATTTTTTTGTCTTTGGCTTAAATTTATAACGATAGAAGAGATTAAACAACAACCTTGACCAATCGTAATGCCGTAAACGTTGAGAAAGCGGAACGGCTTCTGCTGGCGTAGCATCAAGTATTATTAACGCAACAACTGCTCCACGGTTTACTAAATGCCTGATGCATTCAACCTGCCATGCTTCGGCCATCTCTGATGAAAGCAATACACCAAAGCGGATGCTCCCAAGATCTGATGTAGGTTGTGTACATTGACTCATAGGACAAAGGTAGAGATTTTGACGTGTTAATCGATTGACATGTGAATAGAGAACAAATTGTAATCTTCTTAATAATCTGATGTATTCTTTATTAAACTATCTGATCTTAACAATCATCTGCACTTTCACCTCCTGCCGATCGGCCCCGAGATAGTCATCCGGTCCCGTTGGGACAACAGGCTTATTATCAAGCTTACTGATTGCATATCTTACCCAGAAGGAGACCCAATCCAGAGGGTCGTAGTTCACCAGCAAGACCAGACGACTTCCTTCACCATATACCGCAGGTGCAGAGAAAGCGTAAAGCACATCAGGTTCGTACAAGTACATACGGGTATCCCAGTCATTAGCCGAAAAAAGCATAAAAACTCCGCTGATACTCCATCGCCCGATGTCAGCACGAATCTGCTGACCAACCAGATAACCATCAGCGCAGGCATCATGAAGATTTACTCTTGACCATTCAGCCAACGAGGTGAGCCTGAGGGTTCCAGTCACATCCACCCTCACTGTCCCCCGCAATGAATGCCTGTAGCGGTCAGCCAGATGATGACTGTGCTCACCGGGATTGAAGGTCAGGTTAATTTCCCTGTGCTCGTACCGATAACGGAATGTTAAGCCAGTGTTAGATGTCAACTCATATTTTCCTTTCAAACCATATTCTTCTCCTGTGGAAGGCTTGTCCACACGATAACGTAACCAGGAAAACCTGTACATATCAGCATAACCCGAAATGATAAGCTTATGGAGCGGGATGTAGCTCAAGGCTGCATAAAGGCCTTCTTCATTGGTATTACGGCTGTTCTCACCAAAGGCAGCCCCCAGTGGGCTGTTAAAGTTCACACCATAGTTTCTGTAAAGCAAGGCTACATCGACCCGAATATCAGGCGTCCAGCGTAAACCGGTCATGATGCCTGCGGCTCCGGTTCTGGTCATTCCAGCCTCACCAAAAAGTGCCAATCGTCTCAATGTAAGCTGAAAATCAACACCGTAATTACTGCTCTCTATTCCTGAAAAGTAATACTTCTGGTAAAGCGCCTCATGTTGAGGCATCGGTGAACTATACCTCATGATATAGCCGGTAGCCCCGATTTGCAGCAACCCATTCTGCCATGAAACCCGTCCGCCATAAACGGTCTGGGTCACGGCATCTTTGGCGGCCAGCTCACGGGTAGTACGATGCAGCCCTGAAGGCGATACGGCAGGAGTATATTGTGTTTCAGTGGAATCGGATGTATCGGCAGTACCGTCTATCTTCAGACTGCTGGCAAAGGCAGTAAAACGCCAGTGCCCGGCAGCCATCATAGTACCAGCGCCGCGCAGAAACCTGTTCTCATCAGTCCCTGTCGACGGCCTTAATCCCTGGCCATTGCGATTCAGCCATAGAGGATCAGCCGGTTTGCTAAACCCAAAACCTGTCCACAGGGTAAGCCCTTGCCCGAAGTTGGCATGAAAATCACCTATGGCAAGTTGCTTCACCGGCCCGATGTTCTTCAGGAAGACGTAGGCCGAATAAAAATCAAATCCCGGTTGACTTCCCGTAAAAAACTCTTCACCCGGATCCTTTTCAGCAGTGATTCCAGCCCTGAAACCACCGTTGGTTTCAAAGGCATATTTAAAGAGCAATCGATCGGCATTGCCCGGATAAGTACCAGCATAACGGTTTTCAAGCGAATCGGCTAATGGCGAATAACCGGCCTGTCCTTTCATCGGGTGTTGCCATCGCAAGACGATGCGGCTTTTAGGCCTGAAAAAAATACGTGACAACAAACTTCGCCGTGTACCTGCCGGGCTAAAATCAAGGAAAGGGATCACACGCGCGATTGTCAATGAATCGAACCCATCTACGGACATAAGCTCCCAGCAGGAAAGCATTTCACCATAAGCAGCAACATACACCGAGAGGCGAATCGCCTGATCGCGTGAAATTACAGGAATAGCCGACAACTCATCAAGTGTAGCCTCATTTACCTTTACCCTGTTGCGACTTAGATAGTCCATCGTTTCGATCAGGTCGCCGGGATCAGGGGACTCCTCATCCCTGTAACCTGCACCCTCAAATTCTCCCGCTATATTGTCACTAATCCTGATGGAATCAGGTGTCTGTGCTATGATTACCAGGGAAGGAATCATCGGCAACTGCAGCAGAAAAATCCATCTTATTATTTTGTGAAACGCCATGACAACGATAGCTGGGGAGAATAACCCAAAACAGTATGCACTGACGATGAAATATCAATCCGCAGGCGGCCTGTATGAAGCCCTGCTCCGAATGTGTATAGAGACGGCCCGGTACTCAGTCCGCCCCGCAAATAAATTCTGTTCAACAACTGGTACTCCGCACCTATATGCACTTCTGTACTGCTTCCACTCACCTTCACTACTTCGGCTGTGGTGATCCAGCCTTCCGAGACTTTCCACATGAGTCCTGTGGCGATTTTTGAGGCGATTTTCTCTTCGTTCATACCACTCAGCTTTTGGGATGCTGGGTTATCAATATAAGCACCCAGCGTCCAGTCATTGCTCAGCCTGATCAGCAAACCTGCACTGAAAGTAAAGCCTTCCCGTTGTTCATAATCTCCCGAAACATTGTTGAGAATAACGTTAAATCCGATACCAACAGCGAGATATGGTCCAAAACTCCGGCCGTATGAAAACCCTATACTTTGGTCATTGTATTCTTCAAAACCAAAATGGCTGTAGGAGACGGCAAAGGCACCTTTCCATGCAGGGATAGAAAAGGCCGCAGCCTTCAGTGCCATCTCGTTTATCATAAACCGATTATCATAGTAGAAGCCAGCCTCCAAAGCAGGACTTTCGGCAAGTGAAGCCCTGTTGGCAAAGGCTCCCCACAATCCGGGCTGACAGGTGGTGGTAAACCCCATGGCTGCCTGACGACCACCCGTTGTAACAGGATTCCCCGATGCAGACACTAAGAGCGACACCAGAGCATAAGCAATCGTAAACTTGACTCTCATCTTATAATAATTTACCGGCTTAACTAAGGGTACATTATATGTGCCGGATTCAGCTGTGCGTATAACCTATGATTTTGGAAGAAAGCTATTGTCAGTAACCTCAAATATAATCATAATCGGGTCAGGATGTACCCTTTCAGTAAAAAAAGATCACAAATTTAAAATTTTCTATCACCTCTATGAAGTACTTTCGTCATGAGTTTCATTGCCTTCAGATAAATCAAATAAAGACAGGTCACCTAAATCCGCACCTGACACCAGAATCGCCAGCGGGGAGTCCGGCGAAGCTAACTAAGCAAATCCTTACAGCGCAACTAATTCTAAAACCCCTACCTTTGCACCAAAAATTCTCCGACAAATGAATACACCGAAAGTCAGGGTACGCTTTGCCCCGAGTCCCACAGGACCTCTTCATATAGGAGGCGTACGTACGGCACTATATAATTATTTGCTCGCCCGTCAGTTGGGGGGTGATATGATCCTGCGCATTGAAGATACCGACCAGACCCGCTTTGTTCCGGGTGCCGAAGCTTACATCATCGAATCGCTCTCATGGTGTGGCATCCAATTCGATGAAGGAGTCCATATAGGCGGCCCTTACGGTCCCTACCGCCAAAGCGACCGTAAACAGCTCTATGTTGAGTATGTGTATCAACTGTTAGACTCCGGCCATGCCTATTATGCCTTTGATACTCCCGAAGAACTGGAAGCTCTAAGGAATTCACATCCCAACTTTCAATACGATTCATCTACGCGCCAAGGGTTACGCAATAGCTTAACCTTGCCTGCCGGAGAAATCAAACGACTCCTCGAAGCCCGAACACCATATGTTGTCAGGGCTTGTGTTCCTGCAGGTGAAGAGATTCTTGTAAATGACCTCATCAGGGGTGAGGTACGTGTACAATCATCAACCCTCGACGATAAGGTGCTGTTCAAATCAGACGGGATGCCCACCTATCATCTGGCTAACATTGTGGATGACCACCTGATGCTGATCACCCATGTCATCCGGGGTGAGGAGTGGCTCCCGAGTGCCCCCCTCCATGTACTTCTTTACCGCTTCTTCGGATGGCAGGCACCTCAATTTGCCCACCTTCCCCTGCTGCTTAAACCTGATGGTAATGGCAAACTGAGCAAACGCGATGGCGACCGTCTCGGGTTCCCCGTGTTTCCTTTACGCTGGACAGATCCAAAAACCGGCGACATCTCTTCAGGTTATCGCGAGTCTGGTTACTTCCCCGAAGCCTTCATTAACCTGCTCGCCCTTCTGGGCTGGAATCCGGGAACTGAGCAGGAAATCCTCTCCATGGATGAACTCATAAGGCTCTTCTCCCTCGACAGGGTAAACAAATCAGGAGCTCGCTTCGATCCCGAAAAAGCGAAATGGTTTAATCAGCAATACCTTCGAATGCAATCCAATGCAGAGCTTGCCGCAGCCTTCTTGCACGTGCTAGCAGAGAAGGGTATACAAGCTGAACCTGAGATGGCGGAAAAAGTGGTAACCCTGGTAAAAGACCGTGTAAACTTCGTTAAAGAATTGTGGGATCAGAGCTGGTTCTTTTTTATTGCCCCCGAATCGTATGACGAGGGATTCGCTAAGAAAAGGTGGAAAGCCGATTCTGGGACCATCATTTCAGATTTAGCAAGCCGCCTGATTGCTTTGAAGGAATTCACGGTAGAAGTACTCGATGCCGAAGTGCAGCGCTTCCTGGAAGAAAAACAAATTGGCATGGGCACTGTCATGAATGCACTTCGACTCGCCATCATCGGCTCGGGGATGGGACCCCACCTGACAGAAGTGATTGCTCTGATTGGTCGCGAAGAACTGACCAGCCGTGTCAATAGAGCTGTTTCAACCCTCAAAAACAGCTAAGATGAGTGTAATCTCCCTTCAGGGCATGGAATTTTATGCCTATCATGGTTGCTTCGATGCCGAGCAGGTGATCGGAACCCACTTTACTGTTGACCTGATGATCGAGACGGATGTAAGAAAGGCCGCTGTATCGGATGACCTTCACCATACCGTAAACTATCTCACAGTTTATCAACTTGTTAAGGCTCAGATGGATCAAAAATCACATCTGCTTGAACATGTGGCACGACGTATCCTGCATGAATTGATGTTTCAGTTCGAAGCCATCAACTACGCTGAGGTAAAGGTAGCCAAGATGAACCCTCCTTTAGGAGGAAAACTCACCAGCGTTAGCGTTACAATGACAACCGAAGAACTTAACTCAGATGGATAATAACTGCAGAACCGAGCCGGAAGGTCATTCAACAGATCCACGCAGACAGCCCAATAAGCAATGCCCCCGCTGCGGTAAATGGTTTCACTGCAGCCACAGCGGTAAATGCTGGTGCATGGAATACCAGCTAACTGCTGACATCAGGACAAAGCTCGAAGCAGAATACTCCGATTGCCTTTGCGAAAACTGCCTGAAAGAATTTGAAAAACAAGAAGAGACCGGGGATGAGCCATTGGGGTAAAACCCTCAGGCCAGAAAGCAGAAAATACATTTCTTTCTAACTCAGTCAAACAATGTCTTCCATGCGCCTGAAGGCTCTGCCTCTGCTATACTGACCTTTGCAAAATTCCTTAACGGCTCTTTTCCGATCTGTTGTCCGACCTGCAGAAGGTATCTGTGTGCCATCTTTCCATAGAGGATAAATCCTGCCAAAAAACGCTGTTTATTTGGGGTCGGAAGTGCCAGACTCCCCACCGCATCAAAGGCCTTCTCCTGCCATCGTGCAAGCAACAGGCTCAGCGTCGTTATATCTCTGCAATCAGTCACCGGCGTCCGTATGCCATTCAAAACATCATCACGCAGGTCAAACAGGTCATCGACCAGTTGTACCCAACTCCCCAACAGATAGAAGGCTTGTTGCTCCGCAACACTTAACTGACGGGGTAAAGTAACTGTAAAGAACAAGCCGCCGGTACCACCCTTTTTGCAGGTAATGTTCCTAATAGTATCAAAATCTGTTTCGTCAGATAATTGAAGACGGCTCTTTTCTTCGGTTTCAAACATCGTGTCTGTCAGTGAACGAAGCAGATTGGGTTGGCAAACGCCCTGCACCAGTGAACTATAAAGCACTGCAGCCAGTTGTTCCGTTCCGCTTTCAGGCTTAAAATCAAATGGCTGCTGAACCAAAGACTTCAACCTGCCAATCCCAATCAGATTGTCGTCGAAGCACATATCAAAAGCCGGAATGCAGGATCCTATAATCCCAAGAAGCCGGCGCTGGTCGTTTGACATTGGTTCATCGAACAGATCAAAGATAGCCGGACCAAAGAAAGCAGCAATAACACGCGTATGTTGTCGCATCCGCCTGATAAGTCTCCTGCGTAAAGGATGATCGGATGGAATAACCAATGTCAGCGGTTGAATATGATGTAGCCAGACAGCATTAAACCTACTGACATTCAACACAAAGCGAAATGCAAGCTGTAGGTTTCGGGTAATGGTCATTGTGCATCGGTTGAATGGCTCAGCCAAACTGTATGCGGATGGCATCATCTGTTCCCAGCCCTAACAGGCTGGCGGCATTGCCTTTGTTAATGGCAATTTCAAGATTTCCGGTGGTGCTGAATAAGGCTACGAGTTCACCTTCCGGAACATCCCCGTACGACTTGTTAATCTTGCGGATACGATAGCGTGAAACACTAAACTCGATGTTGAATGAGCGGTTACGGCACTCACTTTTAAAGAGTCCCTCTGTAATGTTTGTAAAAACGTTTTCGTAGCGATCGGTATAAATTACTTTACCAATGATGGCATCACCAGAAATAACTGGTCTGAAGGCCATCCGTTCAAATAGTTTCAATAATGGATCACCTAATTCTTCCATGGCCCCCCCTTTAGCCAGATGAACGGCCGCTTTTACGAAAACATCCCGGGTCGGAAAAGTAAAGTAATCGCTGTCCTGTGGAATATCAATCTCGAAAATCTCCTCCGGGATGGTATCAAACATCAGGCTGAAGAGGCCATTATCGGTTCCAATAAAATAGTGGCCGTTGTGTCGGATGGCAATATGGGGATTTTCAAGATCAGCCTCGGTATTGATGGCTACAATATGCACAGTTCCTTTGGGAAAAAGATGGTAGCAGTTGCGAAGCACGAAAGAGGCCTGGTTCAGATCGAACGGCTCAATTTCGTGGCTGATATCCACAATAACCGCATCGGGCATACGGCTCAACAGGGCTCCTTTCACAGCCGGAAGATAATGATCACGCGTACCCCAATCGCTTGTAAGTGTTATTATTGCCATTTCGTAACAGTTTTGAAATGTCCGGTCGGTACCGGCATGCGGAATTGATTAAATTTGCAAATTCAAAATTAGAAATTAAAACGATACGCCCACAACGGGTTAACCCTTTTAGGTCATCACGAGGGCACTTCAAGGTCTATGAACGAAAAAATCCTTTCAATTGAGAGCTATCCGGCTTTGGAAATCTATGGCGCCAATGACATGTTTCTCAACCAGATCAGGCAGCTGTTTCCGCGGTTAAAGATACTGGCGAGGGGAGATCTGCTCAAGCTCAATGGTGAACGTAATGACATCACTGAATTTGAACGCCGCTTCTCACTATTGCTCTTGCACTATGATAAATTCGGGCGCATTACCTCCAACGACGTCGAACAATTGATGTCGTCCGATGAAGCCGTAGGATGGCAACAACAGGTCGAAGCCGGCTCTTCCGATGTGCTCGTGTTCGGTAATAAAGGTCTTCAGGTACGTGCCCGTACCGAAAACCAGCGCCGTCTGGTAGAGACCTGCTCCCGCAACGACATGGTCTTTGCCATTGGGCCAGCAGGCACCGGTAAAACCTACACCGCGGTTGCCCTCGCCGTCAGGGCGCTAAAAAACAAAGAAGTGCGAAGGATAATCCTCACACGTCCGGCCGTTGAAGCCGGTGAAAATCTGGGGTTTCTCCCGGGTGACCTGAAGGATAAACTTGATCCTTATCTGCAGCCACTTTATGATGCCCTGCGCGACATGTTGCCGCCACAAAAACTGCTCACTTATATTGAGGACGGAACCATCGAAATTGCTCCTATTGCCTTCATGCGTGGAAGAACATTGGATCACGCCTTTGCCATTCTGGATGAGGCGCAGAATGCTACCGAAAACCAAATGAAGATGTTTCTGACCCGCATGGGTCGCTCCGCCAAGTTTATCATCACAGGCGATGTCACCCAGATCGACCTTCCGCGCAACCAACGATCAGGACTCATTCACGCTACCAAAATTCTCAAAGATATTCAGGGAATCGATTTCATCTACCTGAATGCACAGGATATAGTTCGTCATAAACTGGTACGCTTGGTCGTAGATGCCTATGGCCACGACGCCGAACAACGGAATCCATTACCCAACGAAAAACATTGATAAAATTAAATAACACTATGAACCAGGCTTTAGTCAAAACTGATTTCAATTTTCCAAACCAAACAGCGGTTTATCACGGAAAGGTACGCGACGTCTATACCATAGGCAATGAAATGCTCGTTATGATTGCTACCGATCGAATCTCCGCCTTTGATGTGGTGTTGCCCAAAGGAATCCCATACAAGGGGCAAATGCTTAACCAGATAGCCGCCATGTTTCTGGATGCCACTGCCGACATCGTTCCCAACTGGAAGCTTGATACCCCCGACCCGATGGTCACTGTTGGACGTTATTGCAAAACTTTTCCAGTTGAGATGATTATCCGGGGCTACCTTACAGGGAGCTCCTGGCGAAGCTATAAGGCCGGTGCCCGTGAAATCTGCGGCGTTCCCCTACCCGACGGAATGAAAGAGCACCAACGGTTCCCAAAACCAATCATCACACCAACCACCAAGGCTACCGAAGGACACGATGAAGACATCTCAAGAGAAGAAATCATTAAACAAGGGCTGATTTCGGCTGCTGATTATGAACAACTCGAGAAGTATACACTGGCTTTGTTTGACCGCGGCTCTCAGATGGCTGCCAAACAAGGGCTGATACTTGTCGATACCAAATATGAATTCGGAAAGTTGGATGACAAGATATTCCTTATCGATGAAATACATACGCCTGATTCTTCCCGCTACTTCTACAGTGAGGGTTATGAAGAACGATTTGCCTCTGGAGAACAACAACGCCAGCTAAGCAAGGAATTCGTACGCGAGTGGCTTATGTCCAATGGTTTTCAGGGTAAAGAAGGACAACAGGTTCCGGAAATCACAGAAACATACGCTCTGAGTGTTTCGGACCGTTACCGCGAGCTGTTTGAACACATCACCGGCAATACTTTCGTACCAGAAACCACTGCAAATGTGCTGGAACGGGTTGAAACAAACATCCGCAACTATCTGTCTAAACTTTAGTACACAAACAACAGTTAAACCCGACAGTTGCAGAAACTTTTCTCTGTGCTGCCGGGTTCTTTAGTCCTGTTTTGTCATGACCAACGTATCGCCATCCGACGCTCCTTCAGCTAAAGTGTTTACGCTCAGCCATGTGGCTGCCAGCATACAGGCAATCGTGGCGAAAAATTATCCCGGCAGGTACTGGATAAAGGCTGAGATGGCGCGGTTGCACCGCTATCCCCATAGCGGACACTGCTATCCCGATTTGGTTGAAAAAAGCGGAGATAAGGTAATAACGCAGTTCAGGGCAATCATCTGGGGAGATATCTTTCAGTCAATCAATCAACAGTTCAAAGAAGTAACAGGGAAACCCCTACAGGATGGAATGAATATTCTATTTCTGGCTTCTATCACCTTCCATCCCCAATATGGACTGAGCCTGCACATTCATGACATTGAACCTTCCTTCACGCTGGGGGAGATGACCCGCCAGCGCATGGCCGCCATTAACCGGTTAAAACAGGATGGCGATTTTGACCTGAACCACCAACTGCCTTTCCCCGTGCTACCCGCTCGCATCGCTGTTATTTCAGTCGAAACCAGCAAGGGCTACAACGACTTCTGCAACATACTGCATGAGCATGGCAATCGCTACAAGATCGGGTGGGAACTGTTTCCCGCATTGCTGCAAGGGGCAAATGCCGGACCAAGCATTATTGGTAAACTAGAGGAAATCGACCGCGAAAAAAACTTATTCGACGTTGTAGCTATTGTCAGAGGAGGTGGTGGTGAGATAGGTCTCGATTGTTATGATGAATACACCCTTTCAAGGGTTATTGCGAGATTTCCGCTGCCGGTCATCACAGGAATAGGCCACGCCACCAACCAGACCGTCGTAGAGATGGTGGCATATTCCAATAAGATAACCCCTACCGATGTAGCCTATTCAATCATCAATGCCTTCAAAGAGGCCGAGAATGCACTTCAGATTGCTGCAATCAGGATTAACAACAGTGTGAAACGCATTACTGATTTTCAGAAACAACGACTCGATCAACAAGGTTTAAGCATAGCTCATAGAGTTAGAAATCGCGTTACCAGCCAAACAATCCGACTAAACAGGTTCTATGATCTTTTACCGGCCTATACCCGGTCGGTCGTGCTTGCCGAACGAAACCTTCTCGCTGCTACTACTGGAAGAATGGAAAGTGCTGTAAAAACGATTATAACCTCTGCAAAATTTCCGCTGTCTGCGATACCTGATCGGCTATTGAAAGTCTACCGGTGGGTCCACAACGATCAACTACGGCAATTAAGTCATCTGGAACAAAGGCTTCAGCAAGCCGACCCTGAAGTAATGCTGAAAAGAGGTTATTCCATTACTACAGTCGATGGCCAGATTATCCGTTCGATAATCCAGGTAAAGTCGGGTGTTGAAATCGTTACCCGTTTAACCGATGGAACGTTCATTAGTACAACCAAATAAAATATACCACATCAAATGGAAAAAGAGCAAACCTATAGCGAAGCTTATGCAGAACTTGAACAAATCGTTGGAGATATTGAAAACGCCACGGTTGAAATTGAAGAGTTATCACTAAAGGTAAAACGGGCAGCATGGCTGCTTAAGTTTTGCCGTGAAAAGCTACTTCGCACGGAGGCCGATGTTAACGATGCACTGGGAAAGGTAACCGATCCGAAAGAGGGCTAAAAACCACATCAATAATATATTCAACATGAGAACATTTTGGCATCATATATCAAGCTAACATATTATTGTTTAGTATTTAAGAATAATAAACATGCCAAATAGGAGAAAGAGCCAGAATTTTTTAACATGTTGATTAAACATGCCAGCTATTGGATTGTTGTTACATTTCAGTTGTGTTTAAACCCGGGAAAGCTTCAGAATAATTCAATAAATCACATAAACTGTTTAAATTAATCATCGATGAAAATTAACTCATTAACCCAAATAAAGCTACTATTTTTTACGGTGTTACTGATTAGTTCGCTTGCCTCTTGTGACCACACCCCGGCAAAGAAAAACCTTCCCGCTGGTGTTCATGGCGTTGAAGTCATTCAGGTGCTGAATACAACAAAATATACTTACCTACGCGTTTCCGAGGATAAAACCGAATACTGGATGGCTATTGTGCGGGAAGATATTAAGAGCGGCGATTCGGTGTACTACAGTCAGGCTTACGACATGAAAGACTTTTACAGCAAAGAACTCGATCGAACTTTCCCATCTGTTTTTTTCGTTCAGGATCCTTCCGGCAGCCCCGAGCGGCTTGCAGCAACAGGCGGTGCTCACATGCCAAATGCAGAAACTTCCTCACGCAGACAGCCTGTTACAAAAATGGATAATCTTAAAGTAGAAAAGGCATCAGGGGGTATCACCATCGAAGAGCTATATAAAAATCCTGAACATTTCGCCGGCAAAAAAATAAAAGTACGCGGATTGGTCGGAAAACTCAGCAAAGAGATTATGAAGCGTAACTGGATGCACGTTCAGGATGGCACAAGTAATGGCGCAAATTTTGATTTAACCGTTACTTCAGCCGATATTGTCACCGAAGGAAACGTTGCCACCTTTGAAGGTACCATCGCCCTGAAAAAAGATTTCGGTAGTGGTTACTTTTATGAAGTGATCATGGAAGAGGCGGTTCCTTCAGATGTAGAACGATACGAATAGTGCCTGGCGGTCATCCGTCAAAAATACTCTAGACCCATTAAAGGTTTAGCTTAAACACCTGTTGAAAGAGGGAAACCGGAGAGCATATCTCCGGTTTTTATTTGGGTCATGATTCTTCGAGGAGTTTTTCCCATGCTTCGGTCACTTCCTCTAATTCCTTTTTCAGGTTGCTGTATCGGTCAAAAAAATCCTGATCAGTCATAATACCGGGGTGTTGATCGGGATTCGACATCATTTTGTCATGCCGTGCAATCTCCTCCTCTAATTCAACAATTTTACTTTCAGCTGTTTCAATTCTGTTGGCAATCCGACGGCGTTCCCGCTCCTGCGCTTTGCGTTGTTCATAGTCGACCTTCCCTGTCGATGGCTCAACAGCCTCACCAGCAGCAGTCCCTTTCTTTGCAGGTTGCTCCAGATCACGTAAATGGTCTATGCGGCGGGCTTCGAGAAAATCATATACATCTCCGGGATATTCTTTCAATTTCTGATTTCTGAATTCCACCACCTTAGTAGTAAGACCCTGCAAAAAATCGCGGTCGTGCGACACGATGATCAGGGTACCATCATATCGCAACAGGGCATTCTTAAGAATATCCTTCGACACCATGTCGAGGTGATTGGTCGGTTCGTCAAGAACCAATAAGTTGACTGGTTTCAGGAGTAGCTTGGCTAAAGCCAGCCGTGACTTTTCCCCGCCTGAGAGCACACTTACTTTCTTCTCGATAGCTTCACCCGAAAACAGGAAGCTTCCCAGAATGGCTCTGGTACGTGTACGAATCTCTCCAACTGCTATTTCATCAAGTGTCTCGAAAACTGTTTTTGCAGGATCAAGCATCTGAGCCTGATTTTGGGCATAATAACCTATGCTTACATTGTGACCGGGCTTCATCACCCCTTCATGTTCCAAATCGCCTATTATAATACGCGACAAGGTAGTCTTCCCTTCACCATTACGTCCGACGAAGGCCACCTTTTCGCCCCGCTGAACTGTCAGATCAATAGTGTCAAGTACCTGCAGATCACCATACCGTTTGCTGAGTTTTTCAATTTCAACCACTACACGGCCTGAAGAAGGAGCCGGTGGAAAGGAAAAATGTATGGCTGAAGTATCGGTCTCATCAATCTCAATCCTATCGAGCTTCTCAAGCATCTTTACCCGGCTCTGTACTTGCCGTGACTTGGAAGCCTTGTAACGAAACCGCTCGATAAAACGCTCGATCTGATCAACCTGCCGTTGCTGATTCTCAATGGCTGCAACCTGCGACTCCATCCTCTCCTGCCGCATCAGTACATACTCGGAATAGCCAGCCTTGTAATCCCACAACCGCCCCATGTTGATCTCGATGGTCCGGGTAGTTACATTATCCAGAAAAGCTCTGTCGTGCGATACCAATACCACAGCACCTGAATAGGTTCGTAGCCATTCCTCAAGCCAATCAATGGATTCGATATCCAGGTGATTTGTGGGTTCATCGAGTAAAATCACATCAGGACGACGGAGAAGTATCTTAGCAAGTTCAACCCGCATTTGCCAGCCACTACTAAACTCACTCATCCCTCGGGAATGATCGGTTGACTTGAAACCAAGGCCTTCCAGTACACGGCGAGCCTGGCCTTCGAGGCTTTCCCCTCCATGAATGTCAATAAAATGATTTGCTTCGTCAATACGGTTAAGTAGTTTCATGTACGCATCGCTTTCATAGTCTTCGCGATCAGAAAGCGAAGCCATCATGCTGTCGCGTTGCTGAATTACCTTAAGTAATTCAGCGAAGGCCTGCATGGCTTCATTGAGTATGGTTCGGTGGGTCGCAGGAACCAATTCCTGCGATAAATAGCCCATGGTGCACTCACCATGACGTGTCACCTGACCCGTTTCAGGCTGTAGAACCCCGGCAAGGATGTTGAGCAATGTGGTCTTACCCGCACCGTTCTTCCCGGTCAGACCTATACGGTCGCGGTCGGCAATCACGAATGAAACCCCATCGAAGAGGTTGTCGCCGGTAAAATGGATTGAAACATTACTCACACTAATCATAAGGCATCTGGAATTTTCGGGGGCAAAGATAGGGAAAAGGGGCCGACTCCCATGAAGATGAATAAGTAGTTAAGCTTCCCGGAAAACAGAATTTTTGGCACAATTACTGCCGGAATATCGTATCTTCGCCACTTCGGAAAATTACCTTGCCAAGGCGGGATCTACTCCTCCCAAACAGGCTTAAATTGTTGCCGGATGCATTTTAAAGAATTGATACGCAACGTGCTAATATCTCTGCACGTAGATGCCACTAAAAACCTGAAGTACGATCGGCTCACACTCAAAGTGCTGGAGCAGGTGCTTAAATATGGCGGAAATGCCATCGACATCGGATGCCACAAAGGTGAGATTCTTGAAATCATGCTAAAATTGGCTCCCCTAGGGCATCATTTGGGTTTTGAACCCATTCCTGCACTATATAATCAACTGAATGCCCATTTCGATGGCATAGCGACCATTTACCCTTATGCCCTTAGCGACACCAATGGCAGCACAACCTTCCAGTATGTCCGAAACGCTCCTGCATACAGTGGTATCCGAAAAAGAGAGTACGCCACTAACCACCCCGACATCGAAGAGATCAATGTTGAAATGAGAACCCTTGATAGCGTCATCTCGTCCGATCAAACTGTACGCCTTATCAAAATTGATGTTGAAGGAGCCGAATACCTGGTACTCAAAGGAGCCCTCCAGACGCTCCGCCGGCATCAGCCCGTGGTCATTTTCGAATGTGGACTGGGCGCCAGCGAATTCTACGGCACACAACCCGAGCAGATTTACGACCTTCTTACGCGTGACGCAGGCCTTAACATCCATCTTATCCCCGATTGGCTCAATGGATATCCCTGGCTCAGCCGTGATGATTTTGGCCGGATATACCGCGAAAAGAAAGATTACTACTTCGTCGCTGCCGCCAATTAAGACACCTGTCGGGTTTTCTCAGCCCTCCTTACATTTTTATTTCATTAATTACACCAGCCTGCTGCTTTTCATTTTAATGACAACCATGCGGAAAATCTCTGTAAATATATATTTTTCAGTTCTTTTGCTACGCCCTATGTTCCCTTTTCCCTGCCTTCAACTTGAACCACAGCAAAAGATGTCCGGTAATTCATCGTCGTTAAACATCAATTATTAGTATGTTCATGAAAACAAAGCCTACCTCACGCAATGCGGGTGATGTAGTGTGTAAGGCCTTTTAGCTATCTGAGCATAATCATTCAATGTCCATAACACCACGACACCTTATACGCAAGACTACCAAAGGCAGGTTTGTAATCTCTATCCTGAATCCCTTTGAATTCAGATTAATCTCCGGCTCTTCTTTTGGTTGAAGTGCTAAGGATTTTACTCATTATCAAAAAAAATAAGCCAGCTTTGCATCAAAACAGGTAAACTTCGCTAATCGCACTGACCTTAATGCCCCCCATACCTAAAGCAAATCACAGGTGTCCTGTTAACAGGGCACCTGTGATTTAGACAACTGTAATCAACGATTATTTGAAAGCCTTTTCAAGCATTCCATCGCCTGTCATGCTGAGGCGGCTGAAATAATCAGGAACGGTTTTGCCAACAAGTTTATCGACATACATCTTTGCAAGGTATTGACCCAGCATGAAACCTTGTCCACGCAATCCGGTAAACAAACCCTTTTCCGGATCGATGAACATGCGGGGCTCCATGTAGTAGCCAGCCCAAATGGCCTGAAAACCGACACTTGAAAGTTCGGGTAACCAATCCACAAAAATTTCGGAAGCAATCTCAAGAAATTCTTTACTGTTAATCTTCAAGTTCTTCTCTGCTTCAGCGGGTTCAACGCCAGGAGAGGCACATCCGATAATTTGTCCTGTTTCAGCTAGCTGCTGGCCATAAACAGCAACAAAACCTTTATAGTTACGCCGATCAATGATCATGGGCAACGGAATGTTGTTTACACCCATCATGGGCAGCCGCCGCGTAATGAAGGCCTGATGCTTTACAGGATATTGACCCGTCTCGATACCGAGTTTTTTAGCAAAACGGGCACCTTCTGATCCAAGAGCATTCACAAAGTGTCCTGTATGGTACTCAACAAACTCCTTGTCATGATTTTGCACCAGAACAATATACTTTTCACCGTCGTGCTTCACGTCGATCAGTTTGCAGTCTTCTTCGATGGTACCTCCATGTTGCAGGCCGATCTGACGAATCAGGTCAACAACCCGGCCAGGTGTTGCCTGCCAGCAATTATGGGTAATGAGCGCAGCCTGGTAAGTCTTCAGGTTGGAATTGAAATATGGAGACACCCGCTTGGTAAAGTCCTTCGGTTCAATCATCTCGGCATCGCTCCAGGCCATTGACGTTTTCAGTGCATTGTACACGGTATCATCATGAGCGAAGGTTACATAGTCGATGGGGTGAAAATCGATATTGCGAACCTTTTGGAGGTCTTTAAATATTTGAAGATTGTTGACAGCGATATCGCTCAGTTCGGGGACACTGAAATTGGGGCGTCCACCGGCAATATTCCGCCAGGAAGAACCTCGACCATAGTTGATCAGCACGGGCTTCAATCCTTCTTCAGCGAGATAACGAAAGAGGGCACTGCCACCAATACCACCTCCGGCAACCAGGGATGGAACCGTGATCACCCTCGGAACTTTTTTGTGACTGACAGCGATGATATTCTCATGAACCGGGCGGGGATAAAGCTCGCCCATTGAAAGTTGATTCGAGAGGGGACCCCGGGGAGTAGCTTCTCCTACTACCTGAATACCGTAGTTTCGAATCATCGATTTCAGTCGGGGAATGCAACGTTTTCCACGGCAGGCCCCCATACCCAAACGCGTTGTATGCTTGATTTCATCAACGCTGATAAACTTACGATCACCCACTATCCCAAGGATTTCATCTACAGTTACATCGTCGCAATGGCAGACATAGGTCTCTGACTTCACCTGAAAATCGGCGGGAAGCATCTCAAAGGGTTCGGGGAACCTACCCTTGACAATAAATCCACGTACATTAACCAGGTCTTCGCCCCGGAGTGAAATCGACCTGACACGGGCTACATTGGTTTTGTTGGGTTTACGCAGTATTTTTTCGATAACCCCTTCACCCAGTTGACGACCGTTGTTGTCGACCAGCCAGACATCAGCACCTTCGGCTGCTTCATATTCTATGGGAAGGAATAGCCAGTCTTTTTTCAGGTTATAGCCAAATATGGCAAGGCCCGGACACTGATATACACAATCCATACAGCCAATACACTTGTCATAATCGATATGGGGCACCGTACTGGTAGAAGTCTTGGTGATGGCACCGTGTGGACAGGCAAACTCACAGGGATTACATGCGAAACCATACAGGCAGTCGATCTGAATAAAACCTTTCTGCTCCATCCTTTCGCGGGTAGGCAGGAAAGGCTTTTCGATCACTCGTGTGGGGTGTTGCTGAGAGTCGATGTATTCTTTTGAAAGAGCCAGGTAATCATCATATTTGTAACGGACACCCATGTCGGCCAGAATCTCATAAGCGACCTGTTTACCGCGAAGCACAGCAGAGGTTCCTTCACCGATCCGGATTGAGTCGCCTGCTCCGAAACAACGACGTCCAAAAATCTCGTTACCCTTGATGAGAAGCTGATCATCAGAAACAAGACCAGTACAGATATTAATGGCATCAATACCGTCGATCACCTTCTCGGTTCCCGGAATGGGCTTGAAATTTTCGCACTTGGCCACAACAGCACCTATAATACCGGTATGGTCGGCATTAGGAATCGCTTTCAGCAGAATGTGAGAAGTGAGAATGGGAATACCCAGGCGACGTACACGATTGGCCTGAACCGGGAAACCTCCTTCACCGGGCATGGCTTCAATGATTGCCTTCACTTTTGCACCTGCCTGCATTAGCTGGTATGAAGTCAGGTAACCGATATTGCCGGCACCCACGGTCAGCACATTTTTACCAAGAAGGGTGAACTCACTGTTCATCATCTTCTGCACAACAGCGGCGGTATATACCCCGGGCACATCGTCGTTTTCAAAAGTCGGCATGAAAGGAACCGCTCCTGTGGCAACCACAAGATAGTCAGCCTCAACATAATACACTTCTTCGGTGCGTATGTTCTTAACGGCTATGCGGTTTCCATCGAGTATGTCCCATACCGTGGCATTGAGAAAGATATTTTCCAGACTTTCGCCAGCCAGGGTTTTGGCGATATCAAATCCACGCATACCACCGAATTTCTTCTCCTTCTCGAAGAAAAAGAATTGGTGCGTTTGCATCAGAAACTGGCCGCCAATCCTGTCATTGTTGTCGAGCACGATGTTATCGATACCTGACTGGTTCAGTAGTTCACGGGTGGCAAGACCTGCCGGCCCGGCACCAATGATCACCACCGATGTCTTGTACACGTTGACTGACTCTTTCTTCTGGTAAGGCGTAACCCCGGGGTTATAATCATGAGGAATTTCGGCAACTGATTTGATGCCGTCGACCGGGGTTATACAAATTCTTTTTATCTGTCCATCGACCAGCATTTCGCAGGCCCCGCATTTACCGATGCCGCACTCCAACGAACGCTCACGGTTTTGAAGGCTATGGCTATGAACGGGAAAGCCGGCCTGATGAAGGGCGGCTGCGATGGTAAAACCTTTCTGTCCATGGATCTTCTGTCCATTGAAAGAGAACTCAACTTCCTCTACATGAGGTATGTCAAGGATCGGATGATGACTAATTCGGTGCATAGGGTGAAACGGATTGTTTAATGGTTAGCCTCGCGGCAATTGGTGATTTTTATGGGACAAAAGTAGGAGATTTTAACGGGATAACGGTCTTCGGTTAGTCACAAAATAACGGATTATCATGGCCGGGTTAAAATGATAACTGGCTCCATTTCCAATGAAGAAATGAAAAATGTATTATTACAATCGACAAAGACGATTCACAATACACATCTAACAGTGATTCACAATGTTGACCGACCAATAAAACATCAGAAAAAAAACTATTTAAAAACTGATTAAAATCCTTTCCATTCAGAATCAGGTATATTATCTTTGAGCAACAAATTTCCAATACCATCCATCTAAAAACATCTAAACCAAATGAGAAGAATTACTTTAATGCTCACAATTTTAATTCCACTGACTGGGTTGGCACAGTTCTGGGCCCCCACAGGACTGGAATTTTACTATTACTATTTCCCTATTGATGATGGCGGTTACTGCAACGGGCAGGTTATTACAGGACCGGCATATTGCAGTTATTTCAACTGGAATGCACCGGATACATTACCAGCTAAAGCTCATCTAATGAATTACAAATTGTACTTCCAGCACATTGCACCCAATGACTCTTCGGTAGAATGCATTGCCACCGTATCTGACACCTTTTACATTGTACCTTCAGGTTTTATCGGCAAAATGTGGGTTACAGCGGTCTACGATAATCCTTCGGGTGAATCAGACTCATCGAATGTCGTTATCAACAATTCTTTACCTATTGGCATCGCCGACCCAACCGCGAAGGAAATACCAAAAATCTGGTACGACTATTCCACAGAACAGATCAAAATTAAAGAGGGGGTATCGGTTGGGAAAATTAACCTGTACAACGAACAGGGACAATTGGTAAAATCAGCATCCAATACCAATATACTTCCTATAAAGGAACTGTGTTCAGGTGTTTATATCGCCGAAGTGAAAGACAAGAATCCAAACATTATTTTCAGGAAGAAGATCGTGAAATAACACGCGTACCAGTTTCTTTTTACCACCCTCATAACAGAGCCCCCTTTCAAGAAGGCTGGCAGCCTTAAACATTTATTTTACTGGCCCTTTCTGTGATACGATATCGCGTATCACTAATTTATTGCGCTTTTGGCTGGAATAAACCTCATTAAAATTACAGGGTTACCAGTAAACAACCCGCAAGGTTATAACTGTCATTTGCTGCGACCGAAGTCGGGGCACAGCCCAGCTTGCAAAGATGACGGCATGCGCCGAAACCGCCCGACCTTCTATAAGCATAATGCATTACTTACTCCATAACCTGGAGAATAAGCTTTGGTGGAATTTTCGCCCCAATGCTGAACTTAATTAATAGTTCAGCACCGTAAAAAATCGGTGGCCAGATGCCATTACCAATATCGTGCCAAAAATCACATATAGTTATATCATCTTCATATATAAGATACCTCCAGGTTACTACAACCATAGGCAATTCATAAGAAATAGATATCTTTGATACGACTTTGACCTATCTTTGTTAAGACTCAGGGGTAAAATATGGTTGTAAAAAACAATAATTCAGCTTGTTAAAAATCCGAGAAATGTAACCATAACGCCCATAAAAGACTAAAAATATTTTAAAAAAAATTCCATTATGGTGACTAAAGTACATAACTTTATCGTCCAGTTATTGGATTTTTGTATAATTTATGGAAACTCAAAATTACTTTGTAGCAAAAATAGCAGGGAAATTTTATCTCTCGGGTAAAACAGGAAAACAAATTAATTACATTTACGAACCAAAAAGACGCAAGCTCTTGTGGTAAATGGTTGCGGCTGATCCCGCCCCGCTTCTTACCAATTTTGACAATGTAACAAGAAAATCCGACCCATTATCCTTCAGAGAACCTGACCATTCGTTTTTAGGTCGCGCTAACGAAAAAGAAAATCAAATATATCAGAATAATTATCAAAATATGCTACTCAAAGGAGTAAAATTCTTGGTTAACAGACTGAAATATATAATTTTAGCCAATTCTAACTAGAATGAAAATCAACCACATACACCTTATAGCTATCATAGGGCTTCTGGTGTTAACCGGATGCTCCGGTTACAAAAACCTCAGTTATGCTAAAGCTCATCCCGACAAGGTTACAAAACTAAAAATCAGGGATACCCATCTGGACAGTTTGCCAATAGAGATAACGCAGATGAAACAGTTAAAAGCCCTCTACCTCTTCAGGAACGAATTAACAAAGCTTCCGAAGGAAATCGGGAACCTTGAAAATCTCGAAACGCTGATTATTGCAAGCAATAGACTGACAGAACTGCCACATACAATCGGGAATCTGAAACGGTTAAAGAAGCTATCGCTGAAGCACAACGACCTGACACAACTGCCAGCAGAAATCGGAGAACTGGACAGCTTGAATTCATTATACTTAGAACACAATCAATTGAAAAGCCTGCCATCTTCTATCGGACGACTTACGCAACTCGAATTTCTTTACCTGAACCACAATAAATTGACAAGCCTTCCCGGTGAGATTGGATCCCTGACAAACCTGAAGTACTTCGGAATTATGAAAAACAGTCTCACCTCGCTCCCTGCAGAGTTAGGATATCTCGAATCACTCGTCGAGATGAATGCTGCGTTTTGCGGCCCCATGGTCGGCATCCCTTCCACCATTGAAAATTGCCACAAGCTTGAATTTCTATATATTGACAAGTCGATGACAATTCCATATTCCATCAACAGGGTGAATCCAAGGTTACAGATTGTTATAAAAAGCACAACAGGGATGGAATAGCAAATTGCTTTACCTATCCTATTTTAGTAATCAAATTGAAGAACGTCGTTCAAAAAAAACCAGTTTATGAAATCAAAACTTTATCTTTTTGCTTTTGCCGCCATGCTATTTACAGCCTGTTCAGCAGGCAAAATGCTGACAACAGAGTACATCACCCAACATGGAACTCGTACATACGAGGCCTCAAATGATCAAATATGGAAAGCCGTTGAAGGGGTGTTGTCGATGCAGGGGTATGAAATAGCCTTCGCCGACCAGGAGAAAGGAATAATCAATACTAAGCAGAAAATATTAGGAGCTGTTGGGAGTGCCAATCCATACTCTTATCAGGTGGTCTCCACCGGAATTTACAGACAGTATCTGATCAGGATAACCCATGAAGGGAGCCATTGTACGGTTGTTCTTAAGCCCAGGGTATTTCAGGGCAACGCCGATATTTCAGATCAGGCTGTCTGGCGGTTAGATGGTCCGGAAGGAGAACAGGCGCTGTTTGAGAAATTTTTCAAGGAGTTGGAGGGGTTGCTGTAATCCATTTTCTTCGGGGTATTCAAATCAGAAGGAAGCCAGACAGGGTAACCTGCTATCGGTTCACGGCAGGCTGAACGGCTTTACCCTGCTCTTCGATAAGGGCTTGCTGTTCTTCTCTATACAGGTTTTTAACCACATAAACCCAACCAAGGGCGTTGAAATCGGTGAAGAGGTCGAGGGAGATGCTATAATAATCACCCTGATCGGGTTTGAATTTTCTGATTCGGCCAATAGGTATTCCTTCGGGGAATATAATAGAGAAGCCACTTGTAACGACTGAATCGCCCACCCTCAATGGCACGTGAACCGGCAGATTCAGCAATGATATTCGCCTATAGTTCGTTCCTTCCCAGACAACAGACCCAAGTTGGTTTGTAGGCTGATGTTTGGCACTTACCAGGCTGGCTTCATGCAACAGCGACATGACTGAAGAAAAATGAGGTGAAACAGTAACCACAATACCAACAACTCCATCGGGGCCGATGACCCCCATGTCTTTTTCGATGCCATCCAGAGAGCCTTTAGCGATCATCAGAAAGTTATTACGCCTGTTGACTGAATTGCTGATCACTCTGGCAGGCGTATAGGTATAACGTTGCAGGAGTGAGCTGTCGCTGACAACTATCTCACTGGTGTCACGATGAAGGAAAGAGAAATTCTGTTTTACCAGAAACCGCGCATTCTGGTCAGCAAGCTTCTGGTTTACTTCGATCAGATTAAAATAACCTGTTATTGAATTCCAGGCCGACTCAACCCGGCCGGAAATGGCAGTAGCTCTGCTAAAAAAAGCAGCTTCGGGATGTGCATTATACTGAACACTGAGTCCCAGCGAGACAAACTCAAGCACCCCAAAGAGGAGTGCAAAATGGTATTTGATTACAAAATTGAGGAAGTTTCGCATTGAGTCACCAGGAGGAGCAATGAGCTATAACAGCAATCGCTGCATAGTAGCACACGAAGGTAACTCATGCAGCGATTGCGGCCAAGCGCAAAATTATTTAATAAGGAATGTAAATTTCTCGAAGTTCTTAAGCGCGATCCCTGTTCCGCGGGCAACAGCGCGCAGGGGGTCTTCGGCAACATGAACCGGCAGTTTGGTTTTGTTGTGAAGTCGTTTATCGAGCCCCCGAAGCAGTCCGCCTCCGCCGGCCAGATAGATTCCGGTTCGATAGATATCGGCCGAAAGCTCAGGAGGTGTCATTTCAAGTGCATGTATAACAGCTGTTTCAATTTTAGAAATAGATTTGTCGAGACAGTGAGCAATCTCACTATAGTTCACCATAATTTCTTTTGGAATACCCGTAAGCATATCACGGCCGTGAACAGCATAATCAGGAGGTGGATTATCGAGTTCAGTAATGGCAGCACCCACCTCAATCTTGATTCGTTCAGCAGTACGTTCACCAATGTTGATGTTGTGCTGTTTTTTCATGTATTCCTCAATATCAGCATTGAAGTCATCACCGGCGATGCGGATAGACTCATTAGTAACAATACCGCCAAGCGCAATGACCGCAATCTCGGAGGTTCCGCCACCAATATCAATAATCATATTGCCCGTAGGCTCCATGACATCTATACCGATGCCGATTGCCGCAGCCATTGGCTCATGGATAAGCCTGACATCTTTTGCACCGGCCTGTTCGGCTGAGTCCTTCACGGCGCGTTCTTCCACCTCGGTAATACCGGAAGGGATACAGATGACCATTCTCAACGATTGGGGCAGAAAGGTATTGCGCCCCGGAATCATTTTGATCATTTCACGCATCATATATTCGGCTGCCTGGAAGTCGGCAATCACGCCGTCGCGAAGGGGGCGAATAGTTTTAATATTCTCGTGAGTTTTGCCGTGCATCATCTGGGCCCGTTTTCCAACGGCTAAAATTTTCCCAGACCGGCGCTCAATGGCTACAATAGACGGTTCATCCACTACTACCTTATCGTTGTGGATAATGACGGTGTTTGCCGTCCCAAGGTCCATTGCAATTTCCTTTGTAAAAAGTGAGAAGAAGCCCATGTTTTATCTTCTAATTTTTTTAACCAATAACTAAAACCAGATTAATGTCTGAAGTGGCGGGTTCCGGTAACGACCATGGCCACTTTGTGCGCGTTGCAGTATTCAATTGATTCGTTGTCCCGGATTGAACCACCAGGCTGAATTACCGCTGTGATACCAGCTTCATCGGCGAATTGGACAGAATCGGCAAAGGGGAAATAGGCATCAGAAGCCATGACAGCACCTTGAAGACTAAAGCCGAACCGTTGCGCTTTCTCGATGGCCTGTTTCACGGCATCGACACGTGAGGTTTGACCAACGCCACTTCCGATAAGTTGACGATCCTTTACCAGCACAATAGCATTTGATCTTGAATGCTTGACAAGCCGGTTGGCAAAAAGCATATCCTCTGTTTCCCGGGCATCTGGTGCAGTATTGCTTACTACGGTCAGATCGGCAGGCTGTTCCGTTTTCATATCTTTATCCTGAGCTAACACGCCATTAAGCAATGAACGGAACTGTACAGTTGAAAAATCAAACGACCGTGCTTTCAGAATAATGCGATTTTTTTTCGAAGCCAGTAGATCATATGCTGAAGGTTCAAAGCCGGGAGCTAATATTATTTCAAAAAATAATTTATTAATTTCAAAGGCAGTTGATTCATCTATGAGCACGTTTGTAATGACTACACCACCATAAGCCGAGAGGGGATCACCGGCAAGGGCAGCATTCCATGCTTCCAAAGCAGAGGCTCGTACAGCCACTCCACAGGCATTGTTATGCTTGAGAATAGCAAAGGTCGGTTCATTAAAGTCGCGGATAAGCGAAATGCCAGCATCAAGATCAAGCAGATTGTTATAGGAAAGCTCCTTCCCGTGAAGTTTTTCAAACACCTCTTCCAGGCTTCCGTAGAAAGAACCCAGTTGGTGAGGGTTCTCACCATAGCGGAGAGGTGTTGGGTCGGGAGTATTAATTCTAACAAAAGGCAACTGCGCGGTTCGGTTAAAGTAGTTGAAAATGGCAGCATCATAGCCTGACGAAACAGCGAAAGCCTTTGTTGCCTGCATTCGCCGCTGAGCCAGAGTACTAATCCCCTGATGATCATTGAGCAGATCAAGTAGTACAGAATAATCGGCGATGGAAGGAATAATCAGTACATCCCTGAAGTTTTTAGCGGCAGCCCTGATGAGACTGATACCACCGATATCGATTTTCTCGATAATATCAGCTTCCTGATTGGTGGAGGTCATGGTCTTTTCAAAGGGGTATAAATCAACGATGACAAGGTCGATGGGTTCAATGTTATGTTGATATTGTTCCGCCTGATGAACGGGATCATCCCTGCGGTAGAGAATTCCACCGAAAACAGCCGGATGGAGGGTCTTAACCCTTCCACCGAAGATAGCAGGGTACCCGGTAAGCGATTCAACAGCAATCGATTCTATTCCAAGTGATCGAATATATTCCTGAGTGCCACCAGTACTGATCAATTTAACTCCCAACGCGTGAAGTCTTCTGACAATAGGCTCAAGTCCTGATTTATCCCAGACTGATACCAGTGCCGTGCATATTTTTCTGTTTTCGTCCATGTCGGAGTTTCAAAAAGGTAAGGTTAACAACTGACAAAGGTAAGAAAAAGCGCTTCAGGCTCTGTCAACTGCAAAACAATTTAATGAAATTAATCGTAGTCGATTAATTAACTGAAAATACCAAAAAATAATAGTACGCCAAAGGCTTCAAACCATCCTGGAGATTCAGGATTCACCTATTCCACTTACTTTGGCTTCAGGTTGGAGACAGCATCATTTTATTGTACCTTTGACAAGGTAACCAGTTAAATGAATCGTTTCATTGAAATTACCATCATGAATAAACGTCACGATTCCTATTTCGAACTTTACGTTATCCGGGTATCTGGTTCAGTAGCTGAGCCAAAATCTCAATATGGGTCCAGTCTGAGGATAATTTTATTAGCGCTATTTATACTATCTACATTCTTACCATGTTATTCAGCGGAACCAGCTACCGGCAGGAAGGCTGTCACGGTTGTTACCGATGACAATTACCCTCCCTATATTTTCAGGGACGAGCATGGCAGCCTGACCGGTTTTCTGGTTGATGAGTGGCGCCTCTGGGAAAAAAAGACAGGAGTGAAGGTTACCATGCTGGGGATGGACTGGCGGCTGGCACAGGAATACTTAGATAAGGGGCAAGCAGATGTAATTGAGACCATTTTTAAGACCACGGAACGTGAAACCCGCTATGATTTCACGCCACCATACTGCACCCTCGAAGTACCAGTATTCTTTCATCATTCACTGAGTGGTATCGCAGATATCCAGACGCTTAATGGTTTTACCATCGGAGTAAAAGCCGGGGATGCCTGTATTGAAAAACTTACTGCTGAAGGTATCACTTCGATAAAAGAGTATCCGAATTATGAGAAGGTGGTAGATGCAGCAATGGCTGGAGAGATTAAAGTATTTTGTATTGATAAAGACCCTGCACTTTATCTTCTTGTAAAAAAGGGAATTGAGCGGGAATATAGAAAAGCCTTTACGCTATATACCGGAGAATTTCACAGGGCTGTGAAAAAAGGAGACAGAGTGCTATTGGCACTATTAAACGATGGCTTCACACGGATAACCCCTCAAGAGCAGAAAACACTGCAACTTCGTTGGCTCGGTAGCGACCTCATCAATTCACGTTATACACAGTATATAGGCTGGGGTGCAATGGTGATTGCCCTACTTGCAGTCTTATTTGGTGTCAATGTGTTGATCCTTCGTTACCGGATCAAACAGCGCACAGCAGAATTAAATAAAGCCAACCAAAAGCTGCGATACAGCGACGAGAAATACAGAGCTTTGGTTGACAATGTACATGAAAGTATATACGTTTTGCAGGATATGAAGATCACTTTTGTGAACATTGCCGGATGCAGGAGTGTGGGGTTAAATGAAAATGAATTGATCGGGCAATCAATTCTTAATTATGAACCCGCTGAAGATCATGAATTAACAAGACAGATCCATGAAGACCTAATCAGCGGGAAGCTTCATTCCAACATTCGTGATCGTCGTTTACTTGTCCCATCAGGTGAAATAAGGCACCATATCGTGAATTCGGTTCGTATCGAATGGGATGGTAAACCAGCTACCCTCAATTTTGCTGTTGATGTAACCAATTTGAAATTGGCTGATGAGAAACTGACTTCAGAGCGCAAACTACTCAGAACATTAATCGATCATCTGCCCGACGCCATCTACATGAAGGATAAGCTTGGGCGGAAGATGTTGGCCAATAAAGCCGATATTGAGAATATAGGAATACCAGAGGAAAAAATCATCGGACATTCTGATGAGGAACTATTCCCTGCCGACATAGCAGCTAAATTCAGAGCAGATGACAATCAGGTTCTGCAAAATGGCATCCCCGTGCTGGGGAGGGAAGAGCTGATGATCAACAAAGATGGGAAAAAGCAATGGTTACTTACAGACAAGCTTCCCCTCATTGATGAGGAGGGAAACATCACAGGGCTCGTTGGTATTGGCCGGGATATTTCACTGCAAAAGGAATATGAAACTTCATTGGTAAAACAAAACATCGAATTTCAGGCATTGAATGAAGAGTTCATGGTTACCAACGAGGAGTTAAATCTTAGCCTTGCTGAAATTCAGAAAATGAATACCGAATTGATTCAGGCAAAAAAGAGCGCAGAGGAGAGTGATAAACTTAAAACTGCATTTCTGGCCAATATCTCTCATGAGATACGCACACCTCTGAACGGTATCATGGGTTTTTCCGAACAGATGAGTGACCCGGGGCTCTCAATTTCTGACCGCCAAACATTTAGCACACTCATTTCTGAGAGTGGGCAAAGGCTTACAGCCGTGATCAACGACATCGTAGATATTTCACTTCTGCAGACACACCAGGCCAAGCTATCAACTGAACCAACCGATCTGGTTGACCTCGTGAGGGAAACCAGCTCCCAATTCACCGAATCGGCCCGCCAACTTGGTCTAACCCTGACAACCGATCTGCCTTCAGAACCTATGATTGCTACAACTGATGGTAAACGATTATCACAAATTATTGGAAAATTATTAGATAACGCGCTAAAATTTACCCCTTTGGGCGGAATCACTGTTGGCCTGCGCCGCGATAAGAATATGGCTCTCTTTTACGTTCGTGACACGGGCATCGGCATTAGTTCAGAAGTTCAGGAAGCAATTTTCAATCCCTTCAGACAGGCCGATATTGATTCCTGGAAAAACATCAGTGGACAGGGTCTCGGGCTCAGTATTGTAAGGGGCTTTGTATCGCTCATGGGTGGTCGGATATGGCTTTCAAGCAGTAAAAATGAGGGATCTACATTCTGGATATCCATACCTGCTATGGTTACAGAAAGTTCTTCCCCTCAGCCAAAACAACCAGAATCTCCAAGAAGAAACAGCGAAGACCTCATTACCATTTTAGCTGCCGAGGACGAACACAGTAATCTGATATATCTTGAAACGATCCTAAGTAAAGGCCCATATAAACTAATACATGCTGTCAATGGTGCAGAAGCTATAGCACTTCTCGATAAAAACCCGGAAGTTTCGCTCATCCTGATGGACATAAAGATGCCCGTTATGGATGGGTTAACCGCTTTTAAAATCATTAGGCAAACGCATCCAGAGATTCCTGTCGTTGCCCTTACTGCCTTTGCTATGGCCGACGAAGCCATCCGGATTAAACAGGCAGGGTTCAATGAATACCTGACTAAACCATACAAACGGGCCGATCTCTTAAAACTGATCGAACGACTAGTCTGATAGTTCAGCAACAATTAACGCCTCATGAAACAGTCCTTGCCAGACCTCTCTGCCATTGTCACCCCGGAAGACTTTGAATCTGCGTCTCTGGCAACCTTTCGGTTCCAGGTTGAAAACTGTGCGACATACAAAGAGTTTGTAAATCATTTACACATTCGACCCCAAACTGTTAAAACCATCAGACAGATTCCATTTTTACCGGTTTCATTGTTCAAAAACCACCGCATTTACTGCGGGACAGAGGAGCCAGAAATTAGTTTCACAAGCAGCGGGACAACAGGCGAACAAACTTCCGTTCATGAAGTGGCTTCGCTCCAGATGTACGAAGCGAGTTTTAAACAGGGTTTTGGTATTTTCTATGGTTCTGCTGACCAATACATCTTACTGGCCTTGCTGCCCGGGTATCTTGAACGTAAAGGTTCATCACTGGTATACATGGCCGAACATCTGATCAGGAGCACCAACCATCCGCTGAGTGGCTTTTATCTTCACGATACCGACAGGCTGCTCATGACCATCGAAAAAGCCCGGAACACCAACCGTAAGATACTTTTGCTGAGTGTCACCCATGCCTTGGTAAAGTTGGCCATGCAACATCCGCCAGATCTTACCGGGGCAATCGTAATGGAAACAGGGGGAATGAAAGGCCACGGGCGCGAGATGGTGAGAAGCGAATTACATCAATTACTCTGCGAACAATTCAGGGTGCCTTTTATTCATTCCGAATATGGGATGACGGAGTTGCTTTCACAAGCTTATTCTAAAGGCAAGGGGATGTTTCATTGCCCTCCATGGATGAAGGTTCTATCCCGTGACACCGATGATCCGTTAACACTTCGCAAAGACAACAGAACCGGAGGAATCAACATCATTGACCTGGCCAATCGTTGGTCATGTTCCTTTCTTGCCACTCAGGATTTGGGTCGGGTATACGAAAACGGTAATTTCGAAATTATGGGGAGATTTGATAACAGCGATGTCCGTGGTTGCAACTTGCTTATCCCCGATTAAAACAAAGTGCGATCCACCTGTTGACTTGTTTCTTATGACCAATCCAACAGGAAGCAGCCCATTTTAATTCGCTGCTTCGATACTAAAAATGACGTGGGCAATTACGGTCGACGGCCATCTAAAAAAGAATCAATACGATAGGTTGAGTAACAAAAAAGAGGTTCCCATATAGAGAACCTCTTTTATAATTTGTAGGCAAAATGCACTATTTACATTTCAGCACCTGCTTAATCTGGTACTCGGCTCCTTTAACATTTGGGCCTGTCGTTACCTTTTTAAAGGCTTCACAAGCGCCATCATTATCACCTTTCCCCTGCAGTGCAGTACCTAGTTGGAAAAAGAGGTCGCTCTTATCTTTCGTTTCAAGCTCAATAGCTTTGTTGAAGGCCATGATGGCATTGTCCCATTTCTTGATACTATTGTAAGCGATGCCCAGATAGTTGTAGGTCTTGGCATCCTCACTATACGTAGTTGCTTTGGAAAGCAAGTCGGCGGCTTCGGTATAATTTTTGCCCTTCAGAGCCTTAGCACCTGCATAACCATAACGTTTTGCTGCAAACTCTTTTCCTTTAGCAACAAAAGGACTGTTAGCATCAATTGCAACCATGGCATCAAAGGTTTCCGAAAGCTTAGACAAGTTATCAGTGACACCATAAACCTTCATTTTAAAATCCATTGTTTGCAGGTTTCCCGGATCAAGTTCAAGGGATTTGGAAAAACTCACCTCAGCATTGGTATAATCTTTAACCTTAAATTGTTCCAGGCCCAGTGCAAGGTACAACTGAGGCAGTAACTTTTCAACAGCAGTTTTTGTAGCTTCATCATTATAGGCACCTGCAGCTTCCAGCGCGGGCTGGCAGCCATCGATTGCACCCTGAAAGTCCTTTTCTTCATTAGATTTTAAAACCAGCCTGTAATAAAGGCCGGGGATCTGCGCCATTGATTGTTTTTTTAGTTCGTCAGCATCTGTCCCTACCTTATCACAGATGGTGATGGTTGATTTGAAGGCTCCGATGGCTCCGTTGACATCCGTTTCAATCAGTTTTACAGCATTGTTGAAGGAGGCTCCGGCATCATCCATCGTTTGTGCTGTTGCGACAAAAGAAGAGGCAACAGCAACAATGGTAAGCAGTGAGCGTTTCACTAAATTCATAAGGCAAAATGGTTTAATTAGTAAACAATTATGTTATATTGTTGACAAAGTTAACGATATATTCTGAATGAAGCATAAAACTATATCAAACAATTCGATCTGTGGCATATTCTATATAACGACGATATGCCACTAAAAGTATTTGATAAGAAACCCTTTTAACTAATTATAAGTATAAAAACAAACTATTAGTTACCTCCTCTATAACGATGACGGGGGCCTCCTTTTCCATTTCCTCTTCCCTGCCCGGATCCCTGTCCTCTGCAAGTTGCAGATTCGTCGATAATGCTTCGGTACAATTGCCCAAGCATTGCAGATTGATCGTTTGAGCAGATTTTCTTAACATTGATGATATGGCGATTGGTTTCCTTCTTAATCTGACTTTGTACCAGACTAATTTCATCACTCAATCTGTTCAGTTGAATAGTATCAGGAGCAGCTTTGCTCAATTCGTCGGCTACCTCGTATTGCAGGGTATTCAACTGTTGATAAAAAGGATCGGTAGCCTTGCGATATTTATCAACAAGCTCATAAAAAACCTCCTGCTGATCAGATGTCAGTTTTAACTGTTGGCTTACAAATGCGAACCCACGACCCAGTGCTGCCTGCCTGACAATTTCTTCGGCCTGATATTTCTGTTTAAGGCTAATTGTAATCACCGCCGTTACAGAAATAACAAAGAGCAGTAGCGTAATAAAAAACAATGATTTATAAACTCTATTTGTCATTTTTTATTCCTCCTCATCGGATAAAAGATATTCAAACGGATCTATTTGGGTCATCCCGATGCCCAGATCATTGGCTACAAACATCAGCTCATTTTCCGGTACAGGTGAATTCTTTCTGTAATCAACAAGATTTCCCAGTCCAATACCTACAGCAACAGCAAGAACAGCAGCCGCTGCAAAGGCTGAAATTGTTTTTGTTCTTGAGAAAGGTGGTGTATGGTGGTGTTTAATCATCGACAACACCCGTTCAGAGAAAAGGGGATCGTCGGGAACCTCAACAGGCAAAGCCCAACCGGCAATCATGGCATCAAGCCGCCGTCCGGCTTCATCCTGTTTTACCTGCTCATTGTGGGGCAAACCACTTGCGTCTGATATAATCTTCCTGTTTTGCATGCTAACGTGTTTTAATTCGATAACGAATAATAGTGATTTAATTTTTTACGAAGATTGGTACGGGCGCGATGGATCAATGATTCGACAGCTTTTTCTGACAATTCCATCACGGCTGCCACCTCTTTTTGTGAAAGACCCTCTGCCTGGGAAAGGACGAAAGCAGCCCGCTGATTTCCGGGCAATGTATCCAATGCCTGATTTATCAGTTGAGCGCTTTCACTGCGCAAGAGACCAGTGGCTGTCTCATCAGCACGTGTTTCCGGCTCGCGGTAGTCAGGGACTCTGAGCAAACCTGAATACCAGTTTCTTCGCTTTGCGCGTTGCACCGAATTAAGTGCCTTATTAACGGTAATGCGATAAATCCAAGTGCTGACGGAGGAGTCACCTCTGAACTTATTTATCGACCGCCATACTTCAATGAACACCTCCTGTGTAAGATCGCTGCAATCGTCGGAATTGGTCACAAATCTCGCTACAGTCCGGTACACGAGTGGACGATAGTGCTCAACCAGCTCCCTAAAAGCCGTCTGATCACCCTTTTTTATCAATTCAAGCCAGAGTTGATTGTTCATAGAGTTAAGCACGGGGAAAAGGGAGTGGGCAAATTTTGCAGCCCTGTCTCCCTGTGATCACCGGTATTGGATACATCTACTTTGTCGGGTTTACATTAACCGGCTGAGAAACGGCCTGGTTATTTCTGCCACAGCATCTTCCCTGACGAAAACCATGTCTTGCCCTGTTTCCATTCCCGCGAAAAGCCCCCTGATTTCGTCCGGCTCCCCGTTTACTCCCCTGGGTATACCTGTCGCAAACACCATCGTTGTTGGCATCAACAAATTGGCGCCCCCTGCCGTTGGCAGGTCGTTCAGACCAGTTATCACAAACACCATCCTTGTTGGCATCTACAAATTGATGTCCCCTGCCATTGGTGGATCGTTCAGACCAATTATCACATATACCATCGTTGTTGGTATCTACAAAATTTCGCAGCGGCAACTGTTGCTTCCCGATATTGGTATCAGCAACCGTAGAAGTTAAGTTCTGTGCATTAAGTTGATACGAAAGAATCAATGCAACAGTCAAAATTAAAGGAAACACAATCTTTTTCATAGCTAATAATGTTTGGTGAAAATAATGAATGATTATTACTATAGACAAAAAACTATCAAATTTCCTTCGTTTGCCTGAATATAAAATTGAAACAATACTACTTTTTAGAAAAGAGACATCTATTTTGTGCATGCAGTGAAACAAAATCAAACGAACTGAGTATAACTCTCTTCATTAGGTGGAAGATTCGTTTGTAAATTGTAAGTAGCATACAAAATGATTATTATTCCAAACTTACTAATCGTTACCGGAAACGCACGTAACGTTGGGAAAACCACGCTGGTTGATGCCATTATACGCAAATTTGCAGAAAGACATAAAATTATCGGACTGAAGGTAAGCATCTTACGGTCAGATGAGAATGTTTTTCACGGGCATCATCATGGAGAACCACCACAGACATATCTCATAGAAGAAGAGACTGATCATAGCGGGAGCAGCGATACATCGAGGATGATACTCGCAGGCGCTTGCCGTTCATGGTATGTAAGAGCCCAACCAGATTATCTGGAGAAGGCTCTTTCCGAATTTCTTACAATTGCCCCAACCGATGCATTGATAGTGGCCGAGTCGCGCGCCCTGCGAACCGTAGCAGAGCCATCAATCTTAATTCTGATTGAACGCCGAAATCCCTGGATTGGGCTTAAATCCATAGAAGATTTGATTCCACTGGCTTCAATGCATATCAGAACTGGTCCCGGCTATCTTTCTTTACCAAAGACACTCAAACGGATCGACACTAACGGAAAAAGCTGGCATCTTAATGTTTAGTTTTTTTGGCCTGATAGCAGGGTCAAACGGGAATAATTTATATTTTTACCATTGCGTAACCTGCTGGCTTGTGATCGGGTCAAAGCCGTATTGCTGACGCCTTTTACCATAATGGACAAAATCAGAACAATAGCAAAAAAGAAAGCTCACCGCTCTCTTCCGAGGGTACATGGTTTGCGTGTATATTTTACCTCAATTATCATTTATTACCTTCTGGTAACTCCATTCCTGCTGCTACTATATGTTAAAAATGCAGAAAAGATGATGCCAGGACGGCACGTTCAGCGTTATGAAAATTCCAGGAACGTTAGTGATTCCCTCAGTGACCGGCATACCGACAGCATTGAAAATTCTGCATCCAATATAAGCAAAAAAGATGGCAGCGATACAATAAGTGGCATAATGACTGTAACTGGCGATTCATTAAACGTCGCCACAGCTGCCAATAATCAGGATGCCGACAATGGTATGGCGGTCGGGAGCAGTATGGGCTTACAAATCAAATTATTACTAATAGCGATCGTTGCGGGTATGTTTGTCAACTATCCGTTCAAACGATATTTCCGAATCAGGCGCCGAGGGAAACAAGCCTCCTACAGACTTCATGCCTTGTGCAAAAAATGGATACTTAAACTACCTGCTATTCACTCCATCATTCTTCTGGTAGCTTTTGGCATAGGCCATATCTTTGTATTGATTACACTCCAGAATCCCGACTCTTACATTAATGAAGCGGCAAGAGCCTACGATCGGCAATTCTTCTACATCTCGCTAATTGCTTCATTGCTGGTAGTTATGTTCGCCTTTTATTGGATCAGGCATCGCGTTCATATCAAGTATCTCGAACACATCTATAGTAATGAAGAGATGCACACCCGGGTTTTCAAATCAGCGACAGGGCGTATAAAAAACAGATTATGGATCACTAGTGGAACTACTACATTGCTCCCTTTACTGGTAGTAATTATATACTTGCTGCAGAGTTTTACCAGCGTCTCAGATCTTGGGTTCAACCTACGAGAAGCCCCTGAAGATGTCAGGCGAGTTTTGCTGGGAGACCAGGCGGCCTTTGGCGGAATAGTGCGATTCGATGAAGGATCTTCTGATTCCCTGTTTTATGTAAATGCGTTTAACAGTCTGGTGATGATGATTGGTATTTACAGTGGCATCTTTGTATCATTACTCTATATCTTCTTCTTCATTAAATGGAACACTGAAGATCTGGTATTTCCTGTAAAAGAACTGCTGGCCAACATGAAACGTACTGGAGAAGGAGCCATGAACAGCTATGCACTTGTCCGGACTAATGATGAGTTGGGAGAACTTACAGAAGGATACAACGACATGACCCGGCAGATAAGCGAATATATTGGCAGCATCAACCGCATCAACGAATCCTATTTCAGGTTTGTTCCCAGGCAGTTTCTTGATATGCTTGGAAAAGAAGCCATTACCGACATTCAGCTTGGTGATCAGGTGCAAAAAGAGATGTCGGTGCTATTTACCGATATCCGTGATTTTACTTCCATGTCGGAGGCTATGACCCTTCAGGAGAATTTCGATTTTATAAACAACTACCTTGGTTTGATGGAGCCAGTTATCAGTCGTAATCACGGCTTCATTGACAAATACATGGGCGACAGCATCATGGCCCTTTTCAGCGGAAAAGTAGAAAACGCCATCAATGCAGCCATTGAGATGCGTCGTACCTTAAACGACTACAATCAGGTTCGTGAAACAGAAGGAAAGCCACCCCTCAACATGGGCGTTGGTATTCACACCGGAGACCTGATGCTTGGTGTTGTAGGAGGCCATGGCCGTATGGAAGGAACCGTGATTTCGGATGCGGTAAACCTTGCAAGCAGACTTGAAGGACTCACGAAAATATATAGCTCAGCGGTTATCATTTCGCAAGACACCCTGATCAAGCTCGACGATCCATTCCGCTATTCATACCGTTTCCTCGATATCGTGAAAGTTAAAGGAAAGAAGGAATCCGTTTACATATTTGAAATACTCGATGGGGAATCAGATGAAGAAAAAGGGCTCAGGATGAAAACCAGAGCAGATTTCAACCGTGGTCTGGAACTATACCGATCAAAACGATTCGAGGACGCCCTCGAATACTTCAAGGCTGTTGTACTTGGAAATCCCTCTGATGGTGCTGCCCGCCTTTATCAACAGCGTTGCATTACCAACCTCCACCAGGGTATTCCTGAGGATTGGGATGGTGTAGAAGTGATTAACACTAAATAGGCTGAACATTCGCGATGCCTGTCATTAATACTGCCTTTAAATATTCTGCACGTCTGACAATTGCCGGACTTCTGGTCTGGTCAACTATCATTAATAACGCCGTAGCCCAGACAAATGACACCTCGTATAAATCTGTTTTTGTCGCTGGATTTGACCTGCACTCCGGAACCATCCTAAAAAACTACCCAACCTTTCCGTCGCGTTCTATGGCCCTTCTTGGACAATTCAACGTCGGACATCAAACATTCGGGCATAGAAGCTGGCATTCCGATATAAAGTTTCCTGAAACCGGGCTATCAATTACTGCAGGGACTCTTGGTAATCAACATGTTTTAGGAAATGTAATTGGATTGATGCCTTACCTTGGGTGGCGCATCAACAATTCAAAAAGATGGGAATTAAACCTCAGAATTGGCATGGGCTTTGCCTGGTTTACCAAACCCTATAATGAAATCAATAATCAGGAGAACACCCTAATGGGTTCATCGCTGGCAAACATGACACAAATGGTTCTGGTTGCAGGGATACCACTGAATAAAAAGATACAGATTGAAACCGGATTTTCATTTGTCCACTTCAGCAATGGGCACACGCGGTTACCAAACCTTGGAATAAACATACCCTGTCTGTTTGCAGGACTAAAGTTGAAAACTGAAAAGCTCAACAGTGCTCCACGATACATGCACCCAGACACCCTACCTGATCGATACCAGATGGTCGTTGAGCTACTCGGCGGGAGGCACGAGTTTGGTGAATCAACCGAGCCAACAGGAGGCATCAGCTATCCGGTATATGGGTTGGGCTTGGGTATCCGCTGGCTCCCATCAAGGTTGCATACTTTTACAGCGTCGATCGAGTGGAACTATTACAGCAGTTTCTATGACTTCGCCATCCTGAACCGCATGACCGATCATCAGCAATGGCTCTATGCATCCACCATCATTTTCTACGCGGGGCATGAATTTATTTTGGGCCATCTAGGTCTCGATACGCGCATTGGGTTCTATCTCCACAATCCCTTCCGGCAAGATTATGAGGCCAATATCCTGAAAAGTGAAGGTGGTACCAAACTAATCAACTCAAATAAACTGGGATTCAACTGGTATCTATTTGATCCGGCTACATCTATCTGGAATCTGAGATTTGGTATCTATATCAAGGCAAATCTGGGTCAGGCGGATTATACCGGAGTCGGGCTATCACTTATTTTCTGACATTCTACTGCAGCATCTTCCGGTAGATTTGAATTCCCTGTCCATGCACCAGCCTGCTGGGAACCCATCTTACCCCTCTTCCTCTGGAAAGTCGGGAACAGCAATTTTTTCGTAACTTTACCGATTCAAAATAAGTCATGGAAAAAAACTGGATAGTCAAACCACAAGGCGACCCCACAATTATAAGAAGGCTTTCCAAGGAACTCAATATTAATGAGATTCTTGCCTCATTATTGGTGCAACGTGGGATTTCAACCTTCGAAGAAGCCCGGCTATTCTTTCGTCCACAACTTGACCAGCTTCACGATCCTTTTCTAATGAAGGATATGGAAAAGGCTGTAACGAGAATTGAATCTGCCATAGAAAATGAAGAAAAGATTCTTGTGTATGGCGATTATGATGTTGATGGAACTACCGCAGTTGCGCTGGTCTATACCTGGCTAAGACAGTTTGTTGAGTCACTCGATTTTTACATTCCCGACCGATACAGTGAAGGTTACGGAATCAGTTATCAAAGCATCGACTATGCTGCAAAAAACGGATTCACCCTTATCATCGCGCTCGATTGCGGGATAAAGGCCGTTGAGAAAATCGCTTATGCTTCCTCCATTGGGGTTGACTTCATCATCTGCGATCACCACCGCCCTGGTGATGAACTACCAAATGCTGTTGCTGTACTTGATCCCAAACGACCTGATTGCTCATACCCCTTTGATGAACTTAGTGGTTGCGGCGTCGGCTTCAAACTTATTCAGGCGTTATCCTCCAAAAAAGGGCTTCCATTCGATTCATTGACCGAATATCTCGACCTTGTAGTTGTAAGTATTGCAAGTGATATTGTCCCTATTACCGGGGAGAACAGAATTCTGGCTTATTTCGGGCTTCAGCTTATTAACTCAAAACCCAGACCCGGCTTTGAGGCCCTGGTCCTTGTCACTGGCGTCAGTCGTACACCTGCAGGGCCATATTATTTCAATAAAGAACTAACGGTCAGTGATCTGGTGTTCGGAGTTGGCCCCAGGATAAATGCTGCAGGCAGGATAGAAACAGGAAGAAATTCTGTCGACCTGCTTGTTACCCGTTCACTTGAAGAGGCCCATATCATGGCCGATCAGATCAATAATTGTAACAATGAACGTCGTAGCCTGGATTCACAAACTACTCAGGAAGCACTCGACAGCATTATCAACGATCCGGCACTAAAGGATAATCTTACAACTGTATTATATAGACCCGACTGGCACAAAGGGGTTATAGGGATAGTAGCATCAAGGCTTACAGAAGTCTTCTACAGGCCTACAATCATCTTTTGCAAGAGTAATGGAATGATTACCGGTTCTGCGCGTTCCATTAAAGACTTTGACATCTACGATGCGGTTGATCATTGCTCAGGTTTGCTGGAGCATTTCGGCGGGCACAAATATGCCGCCGGATTATCGCTAAAACCTGAAAACCTTGAGGAATTCCGGGATCGTTTCGAAGCTTATGCCCGAGATGTATTTAAAGCTGGCGCACCAGTTCCTGAAATTGAAATAGATGCCATCCTTACGCTAGGGGATATTAATCCCAAGTTCTATACTATCCTCAAACAATTTGCTCCATTTGGACCGGGCAATATGGCCCCGATTTTTCTGACTGAAAGGGTTATGGATACAGGCTATTCGCGAATTGTGGGCAAAAACCATATTAAGCTTTCAGTTGTTCATCCTCACATCAGCGGGTTCCCAATTTCGGGGATTGCTTTCCAGTTAGGCGATTCCTTTTCTGATATCCACAAAGGAACTCCTTTCAACATTTGTTATCAGATTGAGGAGAATGACTGGAATGGAAAGACAACACTCCAACTTAATGTGAAGGATATGAAAATGGGTGCTCTGTAAAGACATTACAATTTTAGCATTTTACAACAACCCCTTATAACATAACTAAAAAGGCCATCCTTTCGGATGGCCTTTTTAGTTATTAGAACAAACAAGCGATTAGTTCTTGTTAAATTTCATGTTGGCAATGCCATTGTCGGTAGTTACCTGAATAAGGTAAGTTCCAGTGGGCAGTTCCGACACGTTAAGCGTAGAAGCATTGCTGCTTGAAATCACCTGACCAATCAGGTTCAGTATGCGTACTTCAACAATACGATTGGCAGTACGAATATTGAGGACGTCATTGGCGGGATTGGGGTATACAGCAACAGCTACTTTCGAGCCTTCATCAATGCCATCGTACAGTCCTAATGTAACAGGTACATCGAGCTGAGGAGTTTCGGGGTCATTGGAGAGAAAACGGATAATGCCTTCATAAACATTTCCAATTTCGAGATCAGTAGCGTCATAATTAACATTCAGTTCAGTTGAGCCGTCTGGCGCAACAGTTCCTGAAGTCGGTGAAACGGTCAGCCAATGAGGAATCGGAGTTCCGGTAAGGTTGGCTCTGATATTCCAGTTGTATGGAAGTGCAGTATTGTTGGAGAGATGTGACCAGGCAATACCTGTCTTAATCCAGTCACCATTGGGATCATTAGGACCAGCATCCGTACCTGGGATGTAAATACCTGCATCACTCTGGGTGAAGGTATAACCAATCCATAGTTCCTCGCCAGTTACATTTACAGGAGTAGTTAGAACAATGTGTTCCCAGCTGTTTCCAAACGGAGTAAATGTCTGGGTGTAGAGTAATTCACCAGGTTCATAACTTGATCCCATTCCGTAGATCACAATCGACATTTCATTATTTCCAGCATTCAGGTCATTAACCATCAGGTCAATTGAAGAGATAACCATACCTGCATGAGGCAAGGTATGCTGATTCAGAAAACGGGCTGCAACAGTAGCAGTTACCGGGACAGAATTCCAGCCAACAGCACTGGCGTTGTCGCCATCATAGTGAAGAACGACGTCATCAGTAACAGGATTCCAAGTTGTAGCAGATGGTGTAGGATCAGCAACAGCCTCAACCTTAGAAATTGATTTGGTGCCGAAATTCTGTTCGGGCATCACAGCTGCATATTTCTTACCATCCAATACATAAATAATGTTGGTATTAAATGTGAGATCAGAAGCTCCAATATTTGATACAGTCAAAATCTCAGTGCCACTGCCTCCTGCGTTGGTGTGCAGGTTGAAGGAAACAGGATCTACACTGATGATAGGATCAGTTGAGGCACCAGCTTGTGTGTACAAAACGTCATCAAAATAGTATTTGGGTGTTTCACCAGTAGCAGCACCGGCAAAGAAGTCAACACCACCAAGTTGTTTAGTACCGGTTGTGCTGCTTGCCTGATAACTGAAGGGCCATTCATGAACTAAAGTACCATTGATGGTCAGTTTAATATTATCGGCATCCAGATCAATTTCATGTTTTACTTCAAACCATGTGGCTTTAGGATAGGTGAAATTATAATCAACATCACCTGCTGTCATTAAACCAGATCCGTCAGCATTAAAATAGACTTCAAAGGCGAATTCAGTACCAGGTGCTTCAAAATGCTGAATGTTATAGTAACCTGCCATGCCAGTTTCAACATAAGCCCACCATGAGAGGTCGTACTTGCCTGACACTTTGTTACCAAGTTTCAGAAGCAGGTCTGTTGATCCTTCGATAATGGCTGACTTAGATGTGCTGTGACTGTATGTGTCTTTAATTTTGGAGTCTTCGGCAGTTCCGGGGGCTCCACTCCATGTAGTAAACCAGGTAGGGTTCGAAACGGCGAGGTAAGCATCAACAGCATAGGCATCCATATTCTCCCAAAGAAGGGTTGTAGGAGCAGCAGTATAGCTCAAATCGTCGAAGAAATACTTGGGGGTCTCTCCGGTAGGAGCACCGGCGTAGAAATTAACAGAACCAAGCTGCAGAGTACCGGTGGTACTCCCGCCCTGATAGCTGAAAGGCCATTCGTGAACCAATGTACCATTGATAGTGATTTTTGCGTTGTCGCCATCAAGATCGATGTCGTTCACGACTTCAAACCAGGTGTCTTTAGGATAGGTGAAAGTGTAATCAACATCTCCCACGGTGAAGGTTCCACTACCATCGGTATTCAGGTAGGTTTCATAAGCCCATTCAACACCAGGTGTTTCAAAATGCTGAATATTGAAGTAGCCACCTTTACCAGTTTCTACATACATCCACCATTTCAATTCATAATGACCAGTAGTTTTGTTACCTAATTTCAGAACCTGATCGTTAGTACCTTCAATTACAACAGCCTTTGAAGTGCTGTGGGAGAAGGCTTCACTAATTTTGCCATCTTCGGCTGTTCCGGGAGCATTACTCCATGTTGTCCACCAATCGCCGCTCTGCTGGGCAAGATAGCCACCAGTTGTATAGCTTTCGAAATTGTCGGTATAAGGCAACGTCTGTGCGGAGGCGCCCCACCAGATGAAAAGAGAAACAAAAAGTAAGAGTTTTCTCATTTTTTGATTTTTTTAGGTTAGTATTTGGAAAAAAATGTAAACGATACACAAAACTAAACAAAAATAAAACAATACGCTACTTCCCGCTCGCAAAACATACCTTTTTTAACATTTTTTTTCAGGTGCGGGCTGAAATGTCATCATTCTGACACGCTTTGATTCTTTAATCAAATAAATCAACAATTGAATAGCCTCCCCTGCCAGGTTTTCCGCTCTTCAAGCTTTTTCTCAATCGCCCGCGCGATCTCATCAGCCCTCTGCAGACCCCAGTCAGGCGCAACGACATAATGAGGTGGAGCCTCCCCGGAAAACCGCTCGACGACAATTTCGGGATTAAGCCGCTCCAGAAAATCGACCACAAGCTTCATATATCCTTCAGCATCATACAACTGATAATGACGCGGATGCTCTGCATAATCCAGTTCCATATTGGTTCCATGAATTACCTGTAGTTGATGAAGTTTGATGGTAGTGAGCGGTAGAGCTGAAATAATGTCAGCCTCGTTTAAAATCATATCTCTGGTCTCACCAGGTAACCCGAAGATTAGATGAGCCCCAACCCTGATTCCCCGCTGTGCCGTTGCCTTAACAGCCTTCACGGCCTCTTCAAAACTGTGACCACGGTTAATTTTACACAGCGTTTGATCATAACAGGACTCTATCCCGTACTCGATAATTATATAATATTTCTCAGCCAAAGTGGCGAAATAATCAAGCTTCTCTTCGTCCACACAATCGGGGCGGGTACCTATCACCAGACCAATTACACCCGGAACGGCTAATGCTTCATCATACAATTCTCTAAGTTTGGGAAGTGGGGCATACGTATTACTGAAGGCCTGGAAATAAGCCAGATAATTTACGGCCCTTCGATATCGCCATGCATGAAACTGTTTACCTTCCTCAAGCTGCATAGTTACAGTTTTGTTTGGCTGACAATATGAAGGATTGAAGGCATCATTGTTACAATATGTACACCCACCTGAAGCAACCGTCCCGTCACGGTTTGGGCATGTAAAGCCAGCATCAACTGACAGTTTTTGCACCCTGCTGCCAAAAGTGCGTTTAAAATATTCGTTGTAAGAATTATAACGCTTTCCCCTTGGAAATACTGGTAGAATCATGATACAAATTTATATGAAAAAAGGCTGCTTTGATGGCAGCCTTTTTTAAATTCAAATTGCTCTAATACTATCTGGCGGTTTTTTCAAGTCGTTTCATCATAAAGAATATGAAGCCGGCTGAAAGCAAGCAACAGATAACAAAGAAAGACCATAACTGCCACAATTCGAGCTTGCCATAGAAGAGAGCGCCAATAAAGAGTAGTTGATTACCAATGGCAGTAGCTGCAAGCCAGCCGCCCTGCATGGTGCCTTTGTACTTGGGAGGAGCAACCTTCGAAACAAACGAGATCCCCATAGGGCTAAGGAAGAGCTCAGCAATTGTGAGAATAAAATATGTTGAAATCAACAAATAAGGGCTTACCAACTGATTATCGGGAACAGGATTTCCGGCTAAATCGGGTTGCGAAGTAAGACCCAGCGATCCGATGGCCATTACAAAGAAACCTAATGCAGCCAATATCATTCCAATACCAATTTTTCGGGGAGCAGAAGGTTCAATCCCTTTCTTATTCATCCATGAGAACATGGCCACAGCCACAGGCGTCAGTGCGACGATAAAGAAAGGATTCATGTGCTGAAAAAGCTCGGGGGAGAAAAGATTGGTAGCCGGCATTGCTCCCAGCCGGTAATAGGCCAGATATGCCAGACCAATGGCGCCAACTGTACCTATTAGACGATGAACAGGGGTAGAACTCTTCCTGATCAGAAAGTACAAGCCAAGGGCAGCACCAAACATGGGCAACAAAGTCCATAAATCAAACCAGAAAAAGGTTTCGGAACCAACAACCCTTTGCGTATAGTCACGCGCAAAGAAGGTAAGCGTAAGCCCGTTTTGATGGAATGACATCCAGAAAAAGATCACAACTGCAAAAACCAGGAAAAGGGCGGTTAAACGCTCCCGAACCTCTTCGCGCGGCATGTCGGGCACGTGGGACATATTACCCGAAGCATCTTTCTTCCCGACCGAAAAACCCGGACGCAGCAACTTATTGAATGCAAAGTAAACAATCAGGGATATCAGCATCATAAAAGCTGCAAAACCAAATGCGTAATTGTAACCGGTGGAGAATGCCCTGATGTATTGATCAGCAAAAGCAGTGACATTGAAATCGGCAGGCAACACACCTCCTATATAAGCGTTATGAGCCACCTCCGTCAATTTATCGGCTGCACCTGCCATCCCGTTTTTCACATTCCAGCAAAGCGCCGGAATTTCAGCTTTATCGACAAAATCCGACAAGCCGAGAACATATTTCTTCAGACTAATGGCTACAGTGGGGGCAAAGAGAGCACCGATGTTAATTCCCATGTAGAAAATGGAGAATGCAGAGTCACGCTTGCTCGCATAGGCAGGATCTTCGTAAAGGTTACCCACAACCGCCTGCAAGTTTCCCTTAAACATACCATTACCAAAGGCAATAACAAATAAACCGGCACATGCCTGAATAAGACCAGCAGTGGTTGATGCCGTGGGGATAGCTATTAATACATATCCAACTGCCATACTCACAATTCCAAATGTAATAGTCCGCTTAAGCCCCACAACCCGGTCGGCTACTATACCGCCCACAAGAGCCAGCGCGTATATCGAAGCATAAAAAACGGAATAAATGATACCGGCCTTAGCGCCTGTCAGACCGAATTTTGCCTGTAGAAACAATACCAAAATTGCCATCATGGTATAGAAGCCGAAGCGTTCCCCCATGTTGGCGAAGAAGGCTACCAGCAGTCCTTTTGGGTGTCCTTTTAACATAATCAGAGTTTTACGTAAATAATTTGATCGATTGAATCGTTTGCGTCATGCGTGAATGGCAAAAATAGAGAAAAACAATGGATCATGCCCTCACAATACTTGTTGTGCAAGAATTTTTCAACAGATTTACATTACATCATCTATAGTGCTGGCTTTACCGTTCCGCAATATCGGTCAAAGAAGAATGGAATCCCTTCACTACAATGATCCTCGTTAAAACTACATCGTTACTATTTCACATCTAAATGTTGTAATATTAACTTTACATACTCGTCATTAAACCGAATAACGCCTTATGACTATCGAAGAATACACTCACCGGTTGCTCCCCATGCGCGATAAGCTATTCAGGCTTGCCAGCCGCTTTCTGACCGATAGCGATGACGCCCGGGACATGGTTCAGGACACCTATCTGAAACTCTGGTCGTCGAAGACAAACCTCGATGAAGTAAGAAATATGGAAGCGATGGCCATGGCTGTGATTCGTAACCTTTGTCTCGATCGGTTGAAATCACATGCTACAAAATTCAGATTAGCAGAACTGTCCGAATATGAAAACCCAGATCATGAAACCCCCGACAGGTATGCCGAACATGCCGAAATGCGCCGCTGGATACATCGGCTGGTCAATTCCCTGCCCGAGCAACAACGTACGGTAATGCACCTCAGAGATGTCGAAGGAATGGAAATGGATCAGATTGCCATGGTAACCGGACAAACCCCCAATGCTACCAGAGTGAACTTGTCAAGAGCCCGTAAACGAGTGAAAGAAGAACTTGAAAAAATCTATACTTATGAAACCGCTGCTGAACCGCGAAGAAATTGACAACCTGCTTCAACGCTACCTCGAGGGAGAAACTACTTTGCAAGAAGAAAGGCAGCTCCGTGACTGGTTCTCCAGTAACGAAGTACCCCCCGAATTGTCGCAATACCACGCCATGCTTGGCTACTTTGCTGACGGGCTTCAAACAACCTGCCCGGCAGAAAAGCAACAGCCCAATATGGAATTGCATATTGCCCACCACAAAAAGGGGCGTCCCCGCCGGATTATTTACATCTGGACATCAGTTGCTGCCGCAATCATGTTCGTGGCTTTTGGGCTGAACTACATGCGCATCCAAAAGATTGAAGATGAAAAAAAAGCCCTTCTGGCCGAACAAAACGAAATGAGCCTAAAAGCTTTTGGTGATATGGCCGAGGCACTTATGCTGGTATCCGAAACGCTAAACAAAGGCATGGCTCCCGTTTCAGAAGCTGCCAAGGCTACTGATGTAACCTCTGAAGGAAGTGCTCTGGCAGCTATCGGTGATGCCTTTTCAGCACTGAACAAGGCTACAATCCTGCTAATGCCCTCACCAGATGGGGAAGATGAACAACAAACTATTGAGAATTCCGGAATCTAAATCAAATAACTATTAGAAGTTAAATCATTTAAATTTTATAACGTGATGAATAAGATTAAATTAATCGTAGTAATGACATTGCTTGTACTTTCAGGTACAGGCCTCTCCGCGCAGAACATTATGGACAAACTCTTCGAGCGCTACAATGGCAAAGATGGATACACTACCGTCAACATTTCCTCCGAGATGTTCAAATTGTTCGCTAACATGGAGGGTAAAAATGATAAGAATAGTGAAGCCACAGAACTAATTAACGCTGCTTCGAAATTAACTGGCATTAAGGCCATCACTGTCAGTCGCGATTCGGCCAATCCAACCCTTTCAGGCCGCAGAGCCAACGATCTCTACAATGAAGTGAAACCACTGATAGGTACTGTCTATACAATGCTGATGGAAGTTAAAGACAACAAAGAAAACGTTCTTGTCTACACCCGCCGCAGCGGAAAAATCATTTCAGAAGTTATAGTGCTTGTAAAGGAGCCCAATTCTACTGTATTCCTGAGTATCACCGGCGATGTCGATCTCGAACAGATTGGCCGCCTAGCCAGCAAAATGAATATCAATGGCGCAAAGAATCTAAAGAAAATTCACAAGAAAAATAAATGAACACCATTTAGGACTGCATGCCTGAATTTCTGTCCAAATAGTAAGGCAGCTCTTTTCTTATCATCTGTGCCTGAAATTAAGAAGTCTTCCATTGTACAAAAAATGGAAGACTTTTTCGTTCTTTACACTAAACATGTGAGTTAACGATATTGCCAAAAAAAATCAGACGCTGAAAACAAAGCTAAGGATTAATACGGAGTATTCATATTATTCATTTTGTTTTATCGGAAATCAATATTGCCGGAAAAAGCAAAAAACAGGAAGAAAATCACATACTGTTTAGAGTAATCACACACAGAAATTGGGTACAAAAGTGCTAAAAAGGGCAATTTACCCAATTGGTTAATGTATTTATACATCTATTTATCTGAGGCTTAGTTTTGATTTTAGGCTTTTTTAACAGTTTTTGTTTGCATATATTTTGCAATATCTGTTTCTTTGCACCCTGTTAAACCAAAAATGTAAAACTATGTCTGACATTGCAAAACGTGTAAAAGCTATCATCGTTGATAAGCTTGGTGTGGACGAAAACGAAGTTACTCCTGAAGCAAGCTTCACCAATGATCTTGGTGCAGACTCTCTGGACACTGTTGAGCTGATCATGGAATTCGAAAAAGAATTCAATATTGCTATCCCCGATGATCAGGCTGAAAAGATCGGCACCGTTGGTGATGCTATCGCTTATATCGAGAACAATACGAAATAAGTTACTCACCAGTCAGATTTTCAATGGAATTAAAACGAGTAGTCGTAACAGGCCTAGGCGCACTTACTCCATTGGGCAATGATGTTCCCACCACGTGGGACGCCATGCTTAATGGAGTAAGTGGCGCTGCAGCCATTACCCGTTTTGACAGCAGCAAATTCAAAAGTCAGTTTGCCTGCGAGGTTAAGAATTTTGATCCACAAAAGTATTTCGATCGCAAGGAAGCGCGTAAGTATGACCTTTTTGCTCAATTCGGAATTGCTGCAGCCGAGGAAGCCGTTAACGACAGTAACCTTGATCTGGAGAAGATAAACCTTGACCGCGTTGGTGTTATCTGGGCTTCGGGAATTGGCGGACTGGTCACCTTTCTAGATGAGGTCTCCAGTTTCGCTAAGGGTGACGGAACTCCAAGGTTTAGCCCATTTTTCATTCCCAAGATGATTGCCGATATCACTGCCGGCCATATTTCAATCAAATATGGCTTTCGTGGCCCAAATTTTGCCACAGTATCGGCTTGTGCTTCATCGGCTAACGCACTTGCTGATGCCTTTAATTACATCCGCTTGGGTAAAGCCGATGTATTCATATCCGGAGGCTCTGAAGCTGCTGTAAATGAAGCAGGTGTGGGAGGATTCAATGCCCTTCACGCCATTTCAACCCGTAACGATGATCCCTCCACGGCCTCTCGCCCGTTCGATCAGGACCGTGATGGTTTTGTAATCGGGGAAGGTGGTGGTGCACTTGTATTCGAGGAACTGGAGCATGCTCTTGCCCGCGGAGCCAAGATATATTGTGAAGTTGCTGGTGCCGGTCTTTCGGCTGATGCTTACCACATGACTTCGCCTCATCCCGATGGAATTGGCGCAGCCAATGCTATGCGTTTAGCCGTCGAAGATGCAGGACTTAAACTGACCGATGTTGATCATGTTAACACTCATGGCACCTCCACCCCACAAGGTGATCTGGCTGAAATAAAAGCCATCCAATTGCTTTTCGGTGAACATGCTTATAACCTTAACATCAACGCTACCAAGTCAATGACTGGGCACCTGCTGGGTGCTACAGGTGCGGTCGAAGCCATCGCAACGGTACTGTCAATTCAAAATGACATCATTCCGCCAACTATCAACCTCTTCAACCGGGATCCGGAAATTGATGAGAAGTTGAACCTTACCCCCAACAAAGCCCAAAAACGAATCGTCAATGTTGCCCTTAGCAATACGTTTGGCTTTGGAGGACACAACACTTCGATTGCTTTTAAAAAGTTTAAAGCATAAATCAGTTGAATGTATAACCTGCTGAAAGAAATTCGGATACGTTTTTCAAGCGACAGGGAAATGTACAGAACACTTAAAAATATTTTCGGGTTCTATCCCGGAAATATTTTTTTGTATAAACTGGCATTCCGACATCGTTCAGCAGCTACCGAAATGATCGGAGGAAACCGAATTAGCAATGAGCGGCTTGAGTTTCTCGGTGATGCTATCCTCGACGCGGTAGTAGCAGATTATATGTTCAAAAAATTCCCCCTACGCGATGAAGGATTCCTCACCGAAATGCGTTCTAAAGTTGTGAGCCGCACACAACTCAACAAACTTTGCCTTAAACTCGGACTCAACACTTTCATCACAGCCGGCTCTGATTTACACAGTACATGGCGTTCTATAAACGGGGACGCTTTTGAAGCATTTATTGGGGCACTTTACCTCGACAAAGGATACAGCTTTACCCGGCAGATTATCATACAGCGTATTATCAATGTCTATTTCGACATGGAAACACTGGTGAGCACCGATTTCAATTTCAAAAGTAAGCTGATCGAATGGGGGCAGCGGGAAAAACGAAATGTTGCTTTCCATACATCAGGAGAAACCGGAACAAACCACAACAGGCTCTACCTTGTTGATGCACTCATCGACAACGACATATTTGGGCAGGGGCAGGATTTCTCGATTAAAGGGGCAGAACAACAAGCTTCGGAAAAAGCGCTGGCGCGTCTGCGCGAAGAAAACCTAATAACTCCGGCCGACCCCACCTGAGGAAAACCTCTTCCTCTTCACCTGAATTAACCCACTTTTGAATTTCCGATTGTACAGACAGCCAACGATTACTATCTTTGGCATATCTGTTGACATTTTTTGTGTCCAAAGTATTCTGGTTGCTGCATAAACTATTAAGTAGATGGCTTCACGTAAAATACGGCTAAGCTTTGATCCTTCCGACGATTATCGTCTGATCGGGATTACTACCCCTTTGCCCGATTACAGCCTCGTCTTTCGAATCAACCGACAGTTGCACTGGGACTTCAAACGTCTGGGTACTTTCCAGGTTCACTATCTCAACGAAATTCAATGGTTTTTCCTCTTCGCCTACCAGCCCGATGAGTATACAGAATACTACTTCACCGGCAATGCTCACCCCTCCCATTGGATGGCCGAGCCACACCTGCTCATCGACAAAGGAGCCCACAGGATCGACACCTTCAGAAACATCCTGACCGATTGTGCTGCCATCGAAGATGTTTTTCTGGCCGATGATTACTCGCACTTCATCAATTCTTTAGAACAAACCACTGATGCCCGGCGTAAACGAACAGCCGACCGGATTACCAGCATCCTATACGACCTCGAAATTTTTATGATGGAGCTCTCGCGTCAATCCAAACCATCAATGCCCAAGGCTGAGTCAATGTACGAAAGAAATCAGAAACAGATATCCTCCAACTCTATAAGCCCATGAAAACAAAAATAATTGCTACTTTAGGCCCGGCATGCGAAGCCATCGATACCATGGTTAACATGATCCACGCCGGGGTGGATGTCTTCCGGATCAATCTGTCACATCAGGGACCCGAAGAATGGCGCTCGCGGGTCATCAATGCCCGCTTGGCAGGCAAACGATCGGGGCGCATGCCCGCGTTGCTCTTCGACCTTCAGGGGCCTAAAATCAGAACTGGGGAAACATCATCGTCAGGAGTCGTCCTTCATACAGGCAACACCATCATCCTTACCAGCAGTTTCAGCAAATGCAATGAAGGGCTGGTATTTGTCAACTATAAAGGATTAGTCAGTGACACCAGATGTGGAGAACGAATCCTGATTGACGACGGGAAGATAGCCCTTCAGATCACTGGGACAGAAGGTCCTGACCGGCTGGTTGTAAAAGTCCTCTCAGGTGGTCTGCTGACTTCCCGCAAAGGTGTTAATTTCCCCGAAACCCGCTTAAATGTACCTGCCCTCACCGATGCGGATAAAGAAAACATCAAATTAGCCATCGAACTAGAAATCGACTGGCTGGCGCTCTCTTTCGTCCGCTCACCAAAAGATATCGAAGAAGTAAGAGCACTTCTCCAACTGGCTGGCAGTATGAACCAACCGGGAATAATCGCCAAGATAGAGAAACCTGAAGCCGTGGATACTTTCAGCGAAATACTGAACGTTGCTGATGCTATCATGATCGCCCGGGGTGATTTGGGTGTTGAGGTCCCTTTTGAACGCCTTCCCATTATTCAAAAGGACATTATCAGACAATGTATTTCAGCTGCCAAACCAGTCATTGTGGCCACCCAGATGCTTGAAGGAATGATGAACAGCCTGCAACCTACTCGGGCCGAGATTAATGACATCGCCAATTCTGTTCTCGACGGTGCTGATACCCTGATGCTCAGCGGAGAAACAGCGACAGGCCTTCACCCCATAGAATCAGTTGAAACCATGCAACGGGTCATCAACCGGATTGAATTATCAGGCGAAGTTAATCAAAACAGAAGAGACGCTTTACCTGGAACAACCGAAAGATTCATCACCGACACACTCATTCAAAATGCCACCCAGCTGGCCACTGAAACCAGTGCTAAAGCAATTACAGCTTATACCCATACCGGCTATACAGCCTTCAGGCTGGCGGCTCACAGGCCTAAAGCCCGGATTTTCATTTTTACAGATAATCCGTGGCTTCCTTCAAGACTTAAACTTCTTTGGGGCGTTGAAGCTCTCTTCCTGCCCAAGCCATCTAAGACAGTTGATTACACCGAGATGATGCGTCAGGCACTAACCCGTAACAGATGGCTTGACAAAGGCGACGTTGTCATTCATCTGGCCAGCTTTCCTCTCAGCGCGAAAGGAAAAACAAATATGCTTTACCTTGCATCGGTTTGAGGTACCCCACGAAATTACCTGACCCATGAACCTTTGCAATATGTTATTGTTCGTGAAGCACACGATTGCAATCCAATAAGTAAAATTTTTGAACCTGAACACTTCCGGGTTTCCTTTATTTTTAGTAATCTTGCATACGATTATCAGCTCCAAAACTGAGATTCATTATCATGAAAAGAACTTTGAAAAAAGCCCTGTACCAACTGGTACCTTACTGGGCTTTCTTATTGGCCGGAATAATGCTGACTACTGTCGTTCAGGGAGAATCGGTACAGCCACCAGACCATCAGACCACCGAAAAGGAGGCTTTCGCTGCGGGTGAAATGATTATCGATCACGTAGTCGATGCCCATGAATGGCATATCGCGGTCGTTGGCCATACCCATATCACGATACCCCTTCCTGTCATCCTTTGGCACAATGGGCAGTTCCATGCATTCAGCAGCTCAAATTTCCATCATGGTCATGATGCCTATAATGGGTTCAGATTGATGAGCGAAGAACCTTACAAGGGCAAAATCATAAGTGTTACAACGGCTACTGACGGCCTTGAAGTGATCAACCCAGACCTACCCCTCGATTTTTCCATCACAAAAAACGTCCTGTCAGTGTTCATGAGCTCTGCGCTCATTGCGATCCTCTTTATTGTAATCGCCCGGAACTACAAACGAACCCGTGGTCATGCACCTAAAGGAATTCAATCCCTGATGGAACCCATTATCCTTTTTATCCGTGATGATATTGCAAAGGCATCCATTGGGCATCATTATGAAAAGTTTACCCCATATCTGCTCACCATCTTTTTCTTCATTTTTCTGAACAACCTACTGGGAATAGTACCTTTCTTCCCTGGTGGAGCCAACGTAACAGGAAATATCGGCGTAACGGCTGTGCTGGCACTGTTTACTTTTGGCATCACAACTTTTTCAGGAAATAAAGCCTATTGGAAACATATCTTCAACGCCCCGGGTGTCCCCTGGTGGCTAAAACTTCCTGTGCCGCTGATGCCTGTTGTTGAACTCGTCGGTGTCTTTACGAAACCCTTCGTACTGATGGTTCGTCTCTTCGCAAATATTACAGCCGGACATATTATCATCCTCGGATTCATGAGCCTTATCTTCATTTTTGGCAATATGAATCCGGTTACAGGCTATAGTGTTTCGATTGTTTCTGTGGGTTTTGCCATTTTCATGGGTTTACTTGAATGTCTGGTAGCGCTCATTCAGGCCTATGTATTCACCCTGTTGTCGGCTATTTACTTTGGCATGGCCACCGATGATCATCACTAATCCCATTTTATCTTCAAATTTGTAAAACCACCTTAAATTCAAGTTTATATGTCACTTTTATCAGTTTTATTACAGGCTGCTGCCGACTTGACTCCTTACGCAAAATTTGGAGCCGCTATCGGAGCCGGTATTTCAGTTTTAGGTGCTGCCCTCGGTATCGGCAACATCGGCGCCCGCGCCCTTGAGTCGATTGCCCGTCAACCTGAAGCTACTGGCGACATCAGAACGAACATGATTGTGGCCGCTGCGCTTATCGAAGGTGTTGCCTTCTTTGCAATCGTGGTGTGTCTGCTCATTCTGTTCATCTGATTCATCAATCAGCCGGGGACTCTGACAGGTAACGGTTGGTTACCGGGCAGAGCCCCCTCATTTTATCGAATTTAAACCTCAATAAATAATAATTGGTATATGGAATTAGTAACCCCGGGAATAGGTCTGATATTCTGGATGACCCTTTCGTTTGGACTGTTGCTTTTCGTCTTGACAAAGTTTGCCTGGAGGCCAATCATGTCGATGCTCAGAGAACGTGAACAATCGATCGAAGAAGCACTTCATGAAGCTGATAAAGCCCGCGATGAGATGAAGCAGTTGCAGGCCCACAATATTGAGCTGCTTAATCAGGCCAAAGAAGAGCGCGATGCCATTCTGAAAGATGCACGTCAGATCAGGGAAAAACTGATTGAAGAAGCCCGCGAAAAAGCAGGCCGCGAATATGACCGTTTATTGGAATCAGCTCAGGAAGCCATAAAAAATGAGAAAATGGCCGCCATTACTGAGTTAAAAAACGAAATCGCCACTCTAAGTATCGACATCGCTGAAAGACTCATGCGTGAACGCCTCACTTCAGCCGAAAAACAAGATGGACTGGTTCAAAAACTCATCAACGAGATTAAAATTAATTAGCCGTTGAAAACCTTTAGACCATGAAAGAAACCCAACTGGCCCGCCGGTACGCTCTTGCACTGTTTTCGGTTGCCCGTGAACTCAAACTGACGACGAAGGTTGCAGAAGATTTCGACCAATTAATTACTGTGATCAGACAAAACAGCGACTTCAGAACCTTGCTTAATAGTCCGGTAATCCCTGCTCATAAAAAAATCAGCATTCTGAAATCATTGTTTTCGCCTCACATGCATGAGCTCAGTATTCGCTTTATGATTCTGCTTGCCAAACATGAACGCGAACGATATCTGGAACTTGTGGCCGAACAAATAGGTGTGCTTTACCATGAATTTATGGGCATCGTTATCGTACGCGTTACTTCAGCAGCTCCGCTCAGTACAGAAAACCGTAACCAACTTTTAGAACATTTAAATGAAACGCTGGGCGACAAACTCGAGCTTCAGGAGGTCGTTGATCCTGAACTCGTAGGTGGCTTTATCCTCGACTGGAACGACCAACGTTATGACGCCTCCCTGTTGCGTCAGGTGAAAGAATTACGAAAAGAATTTCAGGAAAATCTATACGTCAGACAATTTTAAAAATTGATATATAATGGCAGAAATTAAACCTGCAGAAGTATCGGCCATTCTCCGGCAGCAACTAGCCGGCCATAAAAGCCAGTCAGAACTTGAAGAGGTGGGTGTGGTATTGCAGATCGGTGATGGTATTGCCCGCATCTATGGATTGACCAATGCCCAGTCGGGCGAACTCATCGAATTTGAGAAAGAAAGCCTAATGGCGATCGTACTCAATCTTGAAGAAGACAACGTAGGAGCTGTACTTCTCGGCGAATCAACCCAGATCAAAGAGGGGGATACCGTGAAGCGAACAGGTCGTATTGCCTCCCTTAAAGTAGGCGAAGGGTTACTTGGTCGTGTAGTAGACACCCTTGGCAACCCTGTTGACGGGAAAGGAGCCCTCACAGGACAACTTTACGAGATGCCTCTCGAACGCAAAGCACCCGGGGTTATCTTCCGCCGGCCAGTAAATGAGCCTCTCCAAACCGGTATTAAGGCTATCGATGCCATGATTCCCATCGGTCGCGGTCAACGAGAATTGATCATTGGTGACCGTCAGACTGGAAAATCGGCTATCGCTATCGATACAATCATCAATCAGCGTGAGTTTTACGAAAGAGGCGAACCTGTCTATTGCATCTACGTTGCTATCGGACAGAAAGGCTCTACCGTAGCCAATGTGATGAGAACCCTTGAGGAACATGGTGCTCTAGCCTACACAACGATTGTAATGGCCACAGCCTCCGACCCTGCTGCAATGCAGTTCTACGCTCCGTTTGCAGGTGCCGCAATCGGGGAGTATTTCCGCGACACCGGTCGTCCTGCCCTTGTCATCTATGACGACCTCTCCAAACAGGCTGTAGCCTACCGCGAAGTATCGTTGCTCCTCCGTCGCCCACCAGGACGTGAAGCTTATCCAGGCGACGTTTTTTACTTACATAGCCGGTTACTTGAACGTGCTGCCAGAATCATCGACTCCCACGAAATCGCCGTCAACATGAACGATTTGCCGGACTCCCTCAAGCCGCTCGTTAAGGGAGGAGGTTCACTTACCGCTCTGCCCATCATTGAGACGCAGGCTGGTGACGTTTCAGCTTACATCCCAACCAACGTAATCTCCATTACCGACGGGCAGATCTTCCTTGAATCAAACCTGTTTAATGCAGGAGTAAGACCCGCAATCAACGTTGGCATCTCTGTTTCTCGTGTAGGTGGTAACGCCCAAATCAAGTCGATGAAAAAAGTGGCCGGAACCCTGAAGATAGATCAGGCTCAATACCGTGAACTGGAAGCTTTCGCCAAGTTTGGTTCCGACCTCGACGCTGCCACCATGGCCGTTCTTGACAAGGGAAAACGCAACGTGGAAATCCTCAAACAAGGTCAATTTAGTCCAATGACCGTTGAAAAACAAATTGCTATTCTTTTCTGCGGAACCCGTGGTCTCATGCAAAAGGTACCGGTTAACCGGATTCATGACTTCGAGCTTGAATTCCTTCACCAACTGGAGGTTCATTCACCAGAAACACTGAAGACCCTGAAAGCCGGTCAACTTACCGATGAAGTGATTACCCGGCTCGAAGAACTGGCCAAAGAGGTATCACGCAAATACGAAAAATAAACCACACTGACCCATGCCCAACTTAAAAGAGGTTCGCCTGCGCATTGAGTCGGTGAAATCGACCCAACAGATTACCAGCGCCATGAAAATGGTCGCGGCATCAAAACTGCGTAGAGCCCAACAGGCTATTGTAGCCTTAAGACCTTATGCCGTAAAGATGTCTGGCATTCTGCAAAATCTGCAGCAAAATCTGGGCGAACAGGCCGAAAATCCATACATCACGCCTAAACCTGTCAAAAAAGTACTCATCGTAGTACTTGCCTCAAACCGCGGACTCTGCGGTGCCTTCAACACAAATGTAATCAAGGCAGTGAAAGGGCTCCTTGAAACCCGTTTTGCCGGGTACTATGAACATGGAAATCTCGGGCTTCTATGTGCCGGGAAGCATGCTACCGACTTTTTTGTAAGACGCGGATATCCGGTCATTGAACGTCATGATGAGTTGTTTGAGAAAATGTCCTTCGAGAAGATTGCTCCATTAGCCAGAAAGCTGATGGATTTCTATGTTAAAGGAGAGTACGACCAGATTGTAATGGTATATAACCAATTCAAGAATGCTGCAGTTCAGTTACTGGTCACCGAACAGCTACTTCCTCTGCCCCTTCCTGAAACCACAGGTACTGTATCAAACGTGCAAGCTGATTATATTTTTGAACCAGGTAAAAAAGAAATCCTTGACGAAATCATCCCGAAAGCACTCACCCTTCAGGTTTACAAGGCTTTCATCGACTCTTTTGCCTCGGAGCAAGGCGCCAGAATGACGGCAATGCATCAGGCCACCGACAATGCCGGGGAACTGATCAAGCAGCTCAAACTGTCGTACAACAAAGCCCGTCAGAGTGCAATTACTAATGAAATCATTGAAATTGTAGGTGGCGCTGAAGCCCAGAGAGGGTAAAACCACAATTTCGCCCTCCCCTGTCAAGGATAATTGTAATATAATTATTATTAACAAGCTATGATTAATAAACGAGTAGAAGCTGCCGTAAATGAGCAGATAAAACGTGAAGAACACAGTTCGAGACTCTATCTTGCCATGGCATCATGGTGCGAAGTGACAGGGTTTCCAGGTGCTGCCGCTTTTCTTTATGCTCAGGCCGAGGAAGAACGGATGCATATGCTCAAGTTTGTGCATTACCTCAACGACCGCAATGGACACGCTCTCATGTCGGCTCTCGACATGCCAAACCCTGAATATAAATCGTTGAAAGACGTATTCGAACAGGTCATGAAGCACGAGGAATACATCACAGCCTCCATCAATGAGTTATACGGTGTAAGCTTTGAAGAAAAAGACTTCACCACCGGTAACTTCCTCCAATGGTTTATCAACGAACAAATTGAAGAAGAAAGTACCATGCGGGGAATTCTTGATAAACTGAACCTTGCCGGCGATGGCCAATCCGGCGGATTGTTCCACATCGACAAGGAATTGACCACCATCGCTACTGCGCGCGCAAATGCTTCTACTACCGCCCAATAGCTTTCAAACCATCAGTTATACAATTAAGCCCGACTCTTTGTCCGGGCTTTTTTAATGCTCCTTAACCACCCTGATTACACTCATCCGGTATCGGTTATCTCAAAACGCTTCCCCTTATCCCCTACTTAACGATGACCCTAATCCCCACCAACCCGAACCACCCGGAAAATTTCCTGTGCGCTAAAGGCCACTGTCTTTTGCTGCCTATTAATATATAGTGAAAGATAGTTGCTCACAAAGACTTCCACCTGTTACTTACCAACCTGTCAATCATAGCTGTCGACCAATGCCTCCCCGTCTTTCAATTTTCAGGATAGCTAACGAAATCGGTACCTTTTGGCTGTTGCAATTTTTAGATCAAATCAGGTCTAAACTACAATAAAGCGCAAAACTAACTATAACAATCAGTAAATCTGTATAAATACAGCAGCTTCGTAAAGACAGCGTGAAGCATATAGGTTAAAACAATCCCCGGCGACTGCATAGTATAAACTAAATTGAAGAAATAGGGCAATGGGCTATATCAAAGTTTTACCTCATTCGATATGGGTTCGTTTGACGTTCGAAACTTTACGAAGCCGCTTCGAAGCCAGTTCGAAGCCGTAACGAAGCTACCCTAACTTTGGCATCTGTTAATCAACAACTTGGCAATATGCCTTCAGACCCCGTTTTGGAGGGTTTTTAAGGCAATTATGCTGTCCGCGAATAGTTGCTTTCAGGTAGTGATCCGGAGTTAATGCGTTGCTCGTTTCACGTAGCCATAAGGTGTTAACACATGCTAATAATTGGTGTATAAGTGTCCTGCGAGCCAAAGCCTCCCAAACATACCCCTAACATACTGTAAGCCCGTTAAAAATATAAGTAAATAAGGCTCTGGTCCCTCTGCGGCATATCTTAGGCCCATCGAAGACCTGATTATCAGTATATTTTAAATGATATATTTGGCTACATAAAAATTTATGTCCGGTTATTGTCCGGAAAATTCAGGATTGGGGCGTGCGAAAAAAAATAAATTTCCAATTCGTCCAATTTGCAACTTCTGGTATGGGTTTGACTCGGGCTGGTGGCATTATTCCAGACCCGGGAGTTTATGTAAAATGATAATTGTCGGGATTAACGCGGACTCCTAAACAAGACATTACCAAATGCGTTTTCAAAAGCTGACAGAAACATTTGCACTTGTAATGCCTACCAGAAAAGCAGCGCGGAAGGTCGTCGTAGTTTTGTGTCGAAAGCTTCATTTAAGAAGGGACGGTTCTGACTTGAAATGAATTTTCTCATTTCCCGGCTTTATCACCGGAAAGGATGCCACATCCCTTGATCGGAGAAGACATAATACCTCATGTGCACCCATCTTAGATGTATGAAACATAGAATGACAATGCGTGAGGGGCTGTTGACGCGAAAGAAAAGGGTTACCGCTTTCGGGCAAAGAACTCTTTAACCAGTCGGCTGGCTTCTTCGGCTTCGAGGCCAGTTGTCAAAACAGTTCGTGGATGGATAGCAAGCGGGGCCATGAGTGAAAATCCCCGATTCGGATCAGATGCACCATAGACGATCCTTCCGATCTGAGCCCAACCCAACGCACCGGCACACATGACACAAGGCTCAAGAGAAACAAACAGTGTACAATCGGTAAGGTATTTTCCACCCAGGGCATTGGTAGCCGCTGTGATAGCCATCATTTCGGCGTGCGCGGTAGGATCTTTCAAGCGTTCGGTGAGGTTATGGGCACGTGCAATAATGCGATTGTTGCATACCACAACGGCCCCTACAGGTACTTCGTCGGCATCGAATGCTTTACGCGCTTCCTTCAAAGCCTCAAGCATAAAGTGCCTGTCGGAAAAAACTGAAAATACCTGGCAATCATCCGCCTTTTCCATCTTCGGAAAGGTATTGATCAATAGTAGAAAACAAAACTGCCAGAGAGATGGGTTTCGTAATAAAATCGTTACACCCTGCTTCGCTGCCGGCAAGCGAGTCGGCAAGCATTACGTGGGCAGTCTGGGCGATAATCGGGATAGTTTTTGATAATAATCTGATAGCGCGCGTAGCATCCAAACCATCCATGCCGGGCATATCTAAATCCATCAGGATAAGATCCGTCTGACTGTTCTTTTTAAAGAGATCCACCGCCTCAAAACCATTGCCTGCCCAAAGAATATTAAGCTCTGAATGCGAAAGAGCGGCTGAAAAATATTGGACACTTGTCTCGGCATCCTCTGCTATAATTATAGTTTTTCCCGGCCAGCGATACATTTGTCGCATATTGAAAGAATTGTTCGGATTAATTAAAAATTAACGATTAATTGCACGATAGATCACTTCATTTAATTGTTCGGCTTTGAAAGGTTTGGTAATGAAATCGTCCATCCCAGCCTCAATGCAGGAATCCCTATCGCTATCGAGCGTATTGGCTGTCATCGCAATAATTGGAATGTGGGTTCCCAGCTTCTCTTCATCCTCCCGAATTTTAATGGTCGACTCTATACCATCCATTTCGGGCATTTGTACATCCATCAGGATCAGGTCGTACTTGTTTTTTCTGAATAGGTTAAGCGCTTCGATACCATTCGCAGCCACTTCAACAGAATGACCAGCCTTGTTTAGGTTGATAAGAGCAACCTTCTGGTTAATTGGATTATCTTCAGCCAGCATAATTCTCAAACCATTGTGGTGGTCGGCAGAATCGGCATGATTTCCGGCTGCCACTTCAGTGGCAGATTGCTCTATTTTCTCAAATGTGGCAGTGAACCAAAAAGTAGACCCCTTTCCAAGTACACTGCTAACACCAATCTGCCCATCCATCATTTCACAAAGGCTTTTACAGATAGCAAGACCAAGACCAGTTCCGCCAAATCGTCTGGTAGTAGAGGCATCAGCCTGAGAAAAGGATTTAAAAAGCCGGTCCTGTTGTTCGGTTGAAATCCCGATACCGGTATCAATTACCTCGAAGAGCAGTTTCAGTGCATTTTCGCTTTCCTGATGCGGTTTGACGCTTACCTGTATTGATCCTTTCGGGGAAAACTTGATGGCGTTGTTCAGCAGATTCACAAGAACTTGTTTCAGTCGGTATGGATCACCCACAATCGCCTCGGGTATCTGCTGATCCACAAAATACTTTAACTGAGCGTTATTGTTCTGGGCATTCACCTGCAATAGTTTAAAGACTTCCCTTAATTCAGTTCGCAGGTTGAACGGGATACACTCCAGATCAATCTGCTTTGATTCTATCTTGGAGAAGTCGAGAATGTCATTGATAATAGAAAGGAGATTCTTGCCTGAGATAAGAATAGTACCGAGGTAGTCACGCTGTTCATCGTCGAGGTTAGTTTGGGCAAGCAATTCAGACATGCCGATGATACCATTCATCGGGGTTCTGATTTCGTGACTCATGTTGGCCAGAAACAATGACTTAGCACGGGTGGCAGCCTCTGCATGCTCTTTAGCCTGCATGAGTTCCTCGTTCATGCTTTCCTTTTCGCGAAGTAATTTCGAGAGTTCCAGTTTCTGGTTATAAAGTTCAAGAAAGACCTTTACCTTTCCCCGAAGTATTCTCGGATCGATTGGTTTACTAATGAAATCGACGGCACCACTTTCGATCCCTTTCACAACATGAAAGTCTTCCTTATAAATAGCCGAGACAAAGATAACAGGAAGGAACTGAGCCTGTCTGGTTTGTCGCATGAGTTGAACGGTTTCAAAGCCGTCCATACCAGGCATCTGAATATCGATGATGGCGAGGGCAAAGTCGTGGTTAAGCACTTTAACCAGCGCCTCATTGCCCGAAAGCCCCCTGACAAAAGTTACATCAAAACCATCGAGCACAGTCTCAAGTGAAACAAGATTCTCAAGTTTGTCATCGACAATGAGTATCTGAGGTTTTTGGATCATAATAAATCTAATTAAACAACCATACCCGCATCAGGGAGATTAACTTCTCGACATTTACCGGTTTGGAAATGTAATCATTTGCTCCGGCATTGATACACTTGGCGCGATCTTCCTTCATGGCCTTGGCGGTAAGTGCAATAATTGGCAGGTTGCGGAAGCGTTTGTCTTCACGAATTTTACCAATAGCCTCATAACCATCCATTTCAGGCATCATAATGTCCATGAGCACGAGATTTGTATCCGGATGGTTATCGAGCATCTGGATTGCGTTTCGGCCATTATCGGCAGCCTTTATATCGAGACCTTTGTCTTCGAGTACACGGGACAGTGCGATCACATTTCGCATATCATCGTCAACAATCAGCACCTTTTTATCTCTAAAGATGCTGTCTTTATCATGCAGGTATGTGATGATTTGCTGCTGGTCAGAAGGCAGGTCACTTACGACGCGGTGTAGAAAAAGTGCCGTTTCGTCGAGGAGGCGCTCTTCCGATTTCACCCCTTTAATGATAATTGACTCGGTATAGTTGTGAAGTTCGGCGTTCTCTTCACGGGTTAGTTCGCGTCCGGTATAAACGATAACCGGAGGAATTTCGATAGCAGGGTCCCGGCGTAATTGTTTCAGCAGTTCAAAGCCGGTCATATCAGGCAAACCGAGGTCAAGAATCATACAATCATAATGGCCCGACTTAATACGATCTATGGCATCTTTTCCTGTCGAAACCGGCATAATCGCTACTCCCTCGTCACCAATAACAGTGCGTATGCTTTTTTGCAGGTTGGCATCGTCCTCTACCAGCAATAAGTCTTTAATCTTACGGTTGATGTAGCTTCCCAACCGGTCGAAGGCCTTTTCCAGTGCTTCTGGCTGGGCGGGTTTGGTCAGATAACCGATGGCACCCTTCCTGAAGGCATCGATGGTTTCTTCATAAGCCGACATCATGTGCACGGGAATGTGACGTGTTGATGGATTTTGTTTCAGTTCATCGAGAACTGCCCAACCATCAATACCTGGAAGATTGATGTCAAGAATAATGGCTGCTGGCTTAAATTTAATGGCGAGTTCGATTCCCTCCTCCCCTGTAGGTGCAGCCAAAACTTTGAATCCCTTATTTTTGGCTTCACCGGATAGGACTCGTGCAAAGTTCACATCGTCTTCTACAATTAGTAACTGTTTATCGGCGTCGCTGGAAGATTCCCTGTCGTCAGGAATTCGCTCGATGGGTTTATCAGGCAAATGAGCCGGTTTAGGCATTTCGACGTCAGGAGCCAGTGGATTCATGGCCTGTATATATTGACCTGGCTTCCCAAAAGAAACGGTTGGTGCGGGAGCAGCAAAACCCGGAGCAGGGCTCGCTCCCCCGGAAATGTAGCCGGTTTGCCCATCTAAGGGAAGGTAAAGCATGAAGCAGGATCCTTCACCAGGGATACTCTCGAGGCCGATCTCACCTCCAAGTAAACGGGCGAGTTCACGTGAAATTGAGAGCCCAAGACCAGTTCCGCCGTACCTTCGCGATGTACTACCGTCGGCCTGTTTAAAGGCCTCAAAAATCTCTTGTTGTTTCTCGGGTGGAATTCCGATTCCCGTATCACGAACACTGATCCTGAAGGCACCAGCATGCTTCAGTTTTTCGGTATGCAATGATTCAGAAGGGCCCACGAGATCAATACTAAAATTGATACTACCCTTGGCGGTAAACTTCAAGGCATTCGACATCAGGTTTTTCAAAATCTGCTCAACGCGTTGGCGATCAGTAACAATTGTGTCTGGCAAATCTTCGGCGAGGTGAAGGTCAAGCTTCAGACTTCGTGCTTCAATCTGGTGAGCAAAGGATCGGCGCACATAATGGAGCAGATCAGAGATTGCCATTTGTTCGTTGTTCACATCCATCCGGCCAGCCTCGATCTTTGATAGATCAAGAATATCGTTAATCAGGCTTAGTAACTCGTTACCGCTGTGGTTAATAATTTCAGCTGCCTCAACCTGGTCGGCTTTGAGGTTTCCTTTCTTGTTGTCAGCAAGGCTTTGTGAAAGGATGAGCAGGCTGTTGAGTGGAGTACGTAACTCGTGCGACATGTTGGCAAGAAACTCCGATTTATACTTACTGGCACGATCAACTTCAGCGGCCTTTCGTTCAATCTCTTCTTTTGCTTTCTGAAGTTCCTTATTTTTAATCGCGATTCCAGTTTTCTGTTGCTCGAGCATGTGAGTTTTTTCCTCCAATTCTTCGTTGGTCACACGAAGCTCCTCCTGCTGCGATTGCAGGTGTTGTTCCGATTCTTTCAGGGCATGGGCCTGCTCTTCCAGTTCTTCGTTGGCTTCCCGAAGCTCTTCCTGTTGTACACGTAACTCCTCGGCCTGCTCCTGAGTCTGAAGCAGAAGTTGTTTCATTTCCCATTTGACCCTGATGCTTTGAATAGAAATGGCCATACCTTCAGCGATCGTTTCAAGCAACCGAAGCTTTTCAGGGGTGAACGCCGCAGTTGAAGCCATCTCGATGACTCCGGCCACTGCATTTTCATGAACGAGGGGTAACACGATGATATGTTGCTTGTCGGCTTCACCCATACCAGACCGTATGAGAATAAAATCGGACGGGGCATTCTCGTAGCAAATCATTTTCTGCTCAAGGGCCGCCTGTCCAATTAAACCTTCACCAAAAGCAAAGGTTGAGACGTCTGATTTACGGTGAGTAAAAGCATAGCTACCTGACAAGGTCAGCAGGTTGTTTTCGCGACATAAATAGATCGCTGCCGCCTGAAATCCAATAATAAGAGCCAGTTCAGACAACAAATCACTGCCCAGTTGTTCGAGGGTTTTGTCGCCTCTGAGGGTTTCGTTAATCTTTACCACACTGGTCTGCATCCAGATGTTTTCCTTATTCACCCTGTTCAGTTCTGCCAGATTGTTACGCATGCGAATAAGCGCATTGCCAAGCAGATCATGCTTGCTGAGCAACGTGAAGGAAGCATGGTCATCACCTTCGCCGACAGCCCTGGCAAACTGGGCTGCTGAGGCCAGATTAGCCGATAGCTTATTAAGAGCCTCGGCCATCATGCCTAATTCATCTTCACTTTTGATGATCAATGGATGCTCCCGATCAACCACACCAGCAGCAAGGTCATTGAGCACGGCGGTAGTCTTCACCAGCGGTCGGGTAATATAACGGGCAACCAAGCCAATAACAACAGTTAATAGAATGATTCCCAACAGCCCCACCAACATCGTTCGTTTCAGATCAGCATTAGCCTTGGCAGTAATGATTCTGACAGGTACCAGAACGCCAATAGACCATGGATGAGGAGAAGATCCGATACTCACTGGGACGAAGCTGAGATAGGCTTCCCCTCCGGTAAATGAGTCATTATAAGTCACAGAAAGCTGTTTTCCTTTTTTTACTGATTCCAAAAACCCTAACCTGTGAACGGTTACAGAGTCAATGGCCGTGATATATTTCCCTATCAGGTTTTCCTGAGGAAAAGAGACCAAACAACCATCATGAGCTACCAAAAAGGCAAATCCGTTTTCAATAGTTTGGTTATCTCCGAAATCAGAGCGAAACCTGTCAAGGCTGACATCGATGCCTATCACCCCCTGAAATTTTCCATTCACTAAAATAGGAATAACCATACTGGTTTGGAGGATGGCATCTTCGGGGCGACCGGTAAAACTATAGCTATAAGGGGCTATGACGGTTTCGCGAAGTGAACTTTTGGGTATCGTATAATAATCACTTTGAAAAAGAACAGCATTAGGATCCCATTTTTCCAACAGGATGTTATTGCCCTCCCGATAGAAAGTAACAGCCAGATTTCCAAGACGAGTACTGCCATTACTACGGGCAAAGCGGTCATCGAGATTGTCGATCGTTGCAGTGTCCCAGAGTGTCCACACTGAAAGGAAAGATGGATTTTCTTCCATCGTCTTTTTCATTATCGCCATAAAGACAGACCGACGTTCGTTTTCAGGAATGGATTTAAACTGAGAGAAAGTCTGCGCCAACGTACGGGCTGCCGTCATATATTCATTTAATGTATTGGCCGTCTGATTTGAAAATTCCCGGGCTTTGGCGTCAACCAGTGCGTGCGCTGTATCTATAGCCCGCTGCCGGTTGGTGCTTCCCACATAAAACAGAACGATTCCAAAAATAAGCACAGTCGTGCTTATGACAGCCACCATCAGTTTGGCATTGAGGGAGGCTTTAAGCAATCGGTATCTCATCATGAGTGATTGGGTCAATAGTGAATAACGGTATTTTAATGTATCGAGAACTGGTTATACGTAAATAAATAAATAAGTTACTATACTATACATCACCAGTGGCCTCCCTATTTCTTAACCGGGTCAAAAACACACCAGACACCAACACAATGCCGGCTACAACAAAAGCCGGGACAAAGGATGACTTGGCTTCATATTGCCGGGGCAAACTCACACCCAAAATAAAAAAGAGGACATTCACGGCAAACCCCGAAAGGATACTGGCCAAGGCACTCTTCCGGTACCTTAAGGGTTCTTTATCAATAAGTGCGAGCAGGGTAATGGGTACAAAAATTGAAATGGTACCTAAACCAACCACCATGAGGTTCACGATATCAGGAATGAGTAAAGCTAAAATCAATGCCAGCATTCCAAACAGAATAGCAGCAACTCTAAGCATACGAAAGAAGACTTGACTGGTCATTTCTCCGATGCCCCAGCCTTTAAGATCATTAACCGCAGAAATTGAAATGATGTTCAGAAAACTGTCACCCGATGACATTAGGGCCGACATCAGGCCAACAACCGAGAAGGCGAGTAGTCCATTCGTTGAATGGCGACTCAAAAAAAGAAAGGTTGTATCGTCAGGAGCCAGGGTGTCGCCGGACTGAACCCGCATCGCCATACCAACCAGGGGAAACAACAAATAAAATGGCAACATACCGAATCCTGACCACAAAGCAGCTTTACGCGCTACCTTTTCTGATCGGGCAGCAAGCAAACGTTGCCAGATATCCATCCTGACCAATACCGATGGGGCAATAAAGAGTGGTAATCCGATCAGAAATGCCCAACCATAAATAGTACCGTTAAGCATCTCCGATGGCAATTGACCTAAAGCTGCCAGTCCGTTTGTATCAGCCCATATACCCGGGATAAAGATTACAATCATCATCAATACAATGACTATAAACTGAACCATATCGGTAAGAATCACCCCGGCCAATCCGGCCATGGCTGTATAAAAAATAACAATTACGCAAGAGATAACCGCTGCGGTGATGTAGCCCAGACCGAAGGCATACTTCAGTAACGAGGCCATCCCGACGAATTGAGCGGCGAGCAAAAAAAAGAAGATAAATATATTAACTCCGGTTACAACTGTTGAAAACCAGCGAGAAAAGGACGAGTTTGGACCAATACCAAATGCATGGTTGAGATACTGAGGAAAAGAAAAAATATTAAACTTAACACCGGCTCTATGAATTCGCGGTGCATACCATGCAACAAGAAAGAAACCAAGAAAATAGGCGACACCAACGCCGGTGGCAGCAAAGCCCGCCTGGTAGCCCATCGAAATAAGGCCGATGGATGTTCCGCCACCTACAAAAGTCGCCAGCGTCGTAAACACCAGTAGAATCATACCAGTGTTACGATTATTGACGAGATATGATTCAAGAGTCCCACTGCGCATGTATTTGATTGTAAGAACAATCATCATTAGCAGAAAGACGGCTATCCAGAAAATTAGCCAATTCATGCTCAATTCAACTTCCGTTTCAGCAAATATATTGATTCGGTTCGAATTACCAATGGATTTCGTTTCTAGTTTATACTGAAAATGCCTTCCCCGGGTACGTTTTCTGCAATCCTTCAGATTAAAGAAATAGAAATCTGACATCCCCGTAAACAACAGCAAACAATAACAAATCAGACGACAACAAGGAAAAACACAGGCAGATTGGCAGAACATTAGGTAGTGATTATAACCAAACCAAACAAAACAGGCAGCTATTCCGGATAACATTGTGCAGCTACTTTAAACCCGGATGGTCGTTTCCAAAAGCCAGCTATTGGCACTCCTACGCCCTGAATTGAAAGAGACTGTCAAATTATTAGTCCCAACGAAGTCCCTATCTTTGTTTCCTTAAACTATGCATTCATGAAAGCAGAAATTATTACCATTGGAGATGAATTGCTCATCGGACAGGTGATAGATACCAATTCAGCCTGGATGGCAGCACAACTCAACGCTATTGGAGTAGACGTAAAGCAGATAACCAGCATTGCTGATGCCAGATTACAGATACTGCATGCACTCTCTGAAGCAGGTAACAGAGCAAGGATTGTGCTGATTTCAGGAGGACTTGGCCCCACACGCGATGATATTACCAAACAAACACTTTGCGAGTACTTTGACACCAACCTGATTGTTGATGAATCCGCTCTGGCAGATATCACAGCCTTTTTTGCGCGAAGGGGGATTTCTATGACTGAACTTAACCGAAAACAATCAGAGATGCCTGCAGTATGTACTTCAATTCCTAACCCTGCAGGAACAGCCCGTGGTATGTGGTTCGAAAAAGACAATACCATTTTCATCTCAATGCCCGGAGTACCATTTGAGATGAAAACGATCATGACCGATTATGTTTTGCCTGCGCTTAAAAAACGTTTCCCCAACACAGCTGTTGTACACCGAACCATCCTCACCACCGGACTGGGTGAATCGTTTCTGGCTGCCCGTATCGAAGCATGGGAAAACAGCCTGCCCGGCTATATAAAGCTTGCCTACCTGCCTCAACCCGGAATTGTCAGGCTACGTCTGACGGCACGTGGGTGCCACGAAGACAAGCTTCAAAAAGAAATTGACACGTTGATAGAAAAGCTATATGGCCTGATTCCTGAGCTAATATTCGGAGAGGGTACCGAGACACTCGAAGGAGTAATTGGAAAACTTCTTTTGTCAAAAAAACAAACCATGGCAACTGCAGAAAGCTGCACGGGAGGTTCCATTGCCCAAAAGATCACATCGGTGTCCGGAAGTTCAGCCTATTACAAGGGTTCGGTGGTGGCATATTCCAATGAGATAAAGCAACAGGTGTTAAATGTTGACCATGAATCATTAGCGCAAAATGGTGCCGTCAGCAGGGAGGTTGTTGAACAAATGGCACAGGGAGCCTGCAGGGTCCTGAATACCAACTGGGCTATATCGGTTTCGGGTATTGCCGGCCCAGATGGTGGCACCGAGGAAAAGCCAGTCGGTACTGTCTGGATCGGGGTAGCCGGCCCTGACGGAGTAACATCTCAAAAGTTTCTTTTTGGCGATAATCGTGAACGCAATAACATTAGGGCGACAATTGCTGCCCTCAATATGCTACGCAGCAAGATACTGCAATCCATGTAAAAATGGCTTAAAGGTCAGCGACCATTCCCGGAGACAGCGTTGCTGTCGGGAAATTCTCCACTATACTTCCTCCTCGACGACGACATTCAGGAAGGTGTTGAAGTCTTTCATGACACTGAAGACCTCTGTTGCCGATTTCACCAAATCGGTCTTAGCGAATACTTTATCATCGGGGGAATGACCAACAACAAAATGTTTGTTCATCAGATAGTCAATTCCTTCAAAAGAGTTGTCGTACCCTTTAGGCGGACGAGTGAGCCGGTCGCCCATGTCGCTAAGACCGCCAAAGGTTTTCACAAATTCAGGAGCTGAAACTATGGATTTAAATTTCGGGTAATTATAGAATATCTCCTGACGGAATTTCTTAAGCAACGGAGACATGGGCATATACACCCCTCCGCCTATAAAAGAAGCTCCCGGTTCGAGATGGAGATAATAACCGGCAAAGGTGCTTTTGCGTCCGCCCCGGGCCATAAAAACACCCATATTCGTCTTATATGGGTCTTTGTTTTTGCTGAAACGAATGTCCCGATTGATACGAAACAAGCAATCAGATGCAGTAATTGTACCGATAGAGGGGTCAAATTGCTGAATCTGGTGAATTATTTCTTCGGTAATCCTCAAAAGATTACTCCGGAGGGCTTGGTATTCGGATCTGTTTGCATCGAACCATTCACGGTTATTATTGGCGGCCAGACGGGAAAGAAAGTCGAAAAAAGGGGCAGCAGTTGTCATGTAATTTATTAATTTAGAGTAACTTTAAAAAACAAAACCACCAATTTATCGGGTGATTGCGGTTATCTCAAAGAGAAGTCAAAGATACAATTGAAAATATTCATAGAGCTGATTGTAAAAAAACCGTTACGTTTGCGTCTTATCCATTAGAAAGACGCCTTCGACCATGAAAATATTCTTCCGGCTTTTGCGTGAGAGCCTCATTTTCGCGCTTCACGAGCTCAAAGCAAACAAAGTTCGCACGATACTATCGCTTTCGGGCATAACTATTGGGATTTTCTCAGTAATTTCGGTGCTCACCATATTCGACTCACTTGAAATACAGTTGCGCTCGAGCATCAATTCGCTGGGGTCAGATGTACTGTATATTCAGAAATGGCCTTGGAGCATGGATAATAACTACCCCTGGTGGAAATATATCAATCGGCCTAATACCACCCTTACAGAAATGAATCAGCTTGTTGAACGCTGCCCGGCAGCAGGCCCTGCAGCCTATCTGCTTGGGACAAGTTCCAATATAAAATATAAAAGCAAGAGCCTTGAAGATGTAAGTGTACTGGCTTGTTCACACGAGTATTACAAACTACGCGCTATGGAATTTGCACGGGGAAGGTACTTCTCACCGGTTGAATCGCAAAATGGAAGGCCGGTCATAGTTTTAGGAGGAAGCCTCGCGGAGAAGCTGTTCAAAGATGAGGAAGCCATTGGTAAAACTATTAAAGTACTGGGCCGCAAAGTCGAAGTGATAGGGATTTTGAAAAAAGAAGGGAGTGCTATCGGTGAAAGCCTTGATGACCAGGCTGTCATGCCTGTAAACTTTGCCCGTAATATGTTGGACTTTGACAGAGATGGAACCATCGTTGTAATGCCACGCGAGGGTGTAACCCGGGCAGAACTTAAAGATGAGCTCACCGGTGTAATGCGGGGCATCAGACGCTTGAGTCCTGGGGCTGAAGACAACTTTGCCATCAATGAAATTAGCATCATTACTGAAATGTTCGATGGCTTCTTCAAAGCCCTTGCCATCATAGGTTGGGTTATTGGGGGTTTCTCACTTCTGGTTGGAGGATTTGGAATTGCCAATATCATGTTTGTATCAGTAAGAGAAAGAACGAGCATCATAGGAATTCAAAAGGCCTTAGGCGCAAAAAACTATTTTGTACTGACCCAATTTCTGACCGAATCGGTCGTATTAGCACTTATGGGCGGATTAGGAGGGCTAATCATCATCTGGCTCCTCACTTTGCTTATAACTTATGGATTTGATTTTGAGCTATTTTTGACAATCAAAAACACAATACTGGGGTTATCGGTAAGTGCATTTATAGGATTGGTTTCAGGCCTAATCCCGGCGTGGTCGGCTTCCAAGCTGGATCCTGTGGAGGCCATGCGAAGCAATGGGTAGGAGATCAGAAAAGAATGAAAAATCCTGAACCCAGACAATTCTTATCGACTTTTTTTTAATTTAGCCAACACCAAAACATCCAAAGGTGAAAGCTGCCCTCTTCGATGATACGCTGAAGTACTACAACGCGCTGCTCAACGACATTGAGAAGGCACATCAGTTCATTTTTATGGAGTTTTACCGATTTGGCAACGATGCCGTTGGAAGCCGCTTTCGTGATGCACTGACGCGTAAGGCTCATGAAGGGGTAACGGTTAAATTGCTGCTTGATTCCTGGGGAACCAAAGGACGTGAGGCGTTCTTCGCGCCCCTGACCGAAGCAGGTGGTGAAGTAAGATTTCATGAAAAGCTGAGATTTTCTCCCGACTTCTTCACCCGAAATCATCGTCGAAACCATCGGAAAATTACTATCATCGACGATAAAATCAGCTACATCGGATCATCCAACCTTACAGACTACAACATTGTCTGGCGTGAACTGATATTGAGGCTTAACGGCCCCATCGCCCTCACCTTTAAAAAAATATTCCTTCAGATGTATGAACTGGCCAGTGGTTATCTGAAGGTGCCGTCTGAGATGAAGATACCCCTCACTTTCCATGGACTGGAGATTATCCGTGATATTCCTTCCATTACCTTTCAGCCGGTTAAGAAAAGGATGATCAAGCTTATCCGCAACGCCCGGAAAAATGTTGTTGTGGAGACTCCATACTTTCTGCCCAGTTTTCTTGTGCGCAAGGCATTGATCAATGCAGTCCGCAGAGGTGTAGATGTCAACATCATTATTCCCCGTAATTCTGATGTTGGGATGGTCGATATACTGCGTAACCGTTATCTGGGGCCATTGCATGAGAAAGGAATCCGATTCTCCTTATATACAGGGCCGAACCTGCACGCCAAGCTTCTAATGACCGACAACAACACTTTTGCTATAGGGTCACCAAACTTCGACTACCGTAGTTTCAGGTTTCAGCATGAAATTTTGATGGTTGGATCGGAAAACGATATTACACGGCTACTGTTAAATCATGTTTCCAATACAATTATTGATACAATTCCTTTTGATTATGAAGGATGGAAAAACCGCAATTGGTTTATCCGTCTGCGCGAATGGCTTTTAATCCCCCTGAGGCACCTGCTTTAGGCCGGTAGATAACCAGAAATACTCCGGAAAACACAAGCATAGCCGCACCCGCCTTTTGCAAGGTGAGCGTCTCATCATAAGCGATCCAGGCTACCAGCGAAGCAATGACCGGTTGCAGATAGATGAAATAACCGGCCGCCGTTGCACTAACATGGCGTAAAGCCCAGGCGGTAAGGCTAAATGCTGTAAGAGTGGTAAGAAATACAACATAGAAAAGAGCAAGCCAGGCATTGGTTGTAAAATGGCTAAATGTCAACGAAGGGATGTCCTTAATCACATACGGCACAACGAACAATGACCCCCATGAAAAGGTATGAGTCATAACGGTAAGAGCACTATAACGCGCCATTAGCGGCTTAACCACAACCAGATAAAGAGAATAGGAAGTAATATTTAGCAAAATCAGTAAATTCCCGGTAAGGGTTCCTTCTGCTCTGCTATTGGCTCCAGCCAGGATGACAAGCCACAAAGCACCCAATGCCCCGGTTATCATACCAGCGGCCTTTTGCCAGGTAAGCCGCTCACCTATAAACATCATGGCAAAAAGCATCACCATCATAGGACTCAGGGTATGGATTATGGAAGTGTCAACCGGAGAGGTACGCGAGAGCCCTTCAAAAAACAACACCTGATTAATCGCGATTCCTGTCAGACCGCTCAAAATCATGCGTAATCGGTCAGAGGGATTCACCTTTTCAGCTCCTTTCAGCAGATAAAGAGGCCAAAGGACAAGTAGTGTTCCGGCCAGACGGAAGATCATCAGTTGCCGTGGCGTAACGAAAACAGGCATGAGTCCTTTGGCGACCGCATAGTTCACCCCGAACAATATGCTCGTGAAAGTAAGAGCCAGCAGCGCTTCACGTTTTTTCACGGGTTCAGCTATTTAATCCTTCCCGAAGCATGATAATGTCTGACATAATAAGGTTCATCGAGGCTACTTATAATAACACCTTTTGTAGTAGAGGCATGGACAAATTTTCCATTACCAGTAAATATGCCGACATGATAACCCGTTCGTCCACCAGTTTTAAAAAACACCAAATCCCCCGGTTGCAATTGAGATTTGTCAATTGCCTCAATTTCTCTCATCATTTCGATAGAACTCCTCCGAAGGTTAATGCCACGGGCTTCACGTATGACGTTCATAACAAGCCCGGAGCAATCTACGCCGGCGCGGGTGGTACCTCCAAATTTGTATGGAACCCCCAGCCACGGGGAAATAGCCGCTGACAACCTTGCATCTGCGTTCTCTTTATCTAAACCTGCAACATCATGTATCGAATCGGGTTCGAAAGGGCCATCGGGAGCAGTCACCACCGGTTTATAGATATCCTTCTGTGCCTGACGGATCTGCCCGCAGCTCACCGTCAGAACTATAAGCATAAGCCAAATAACCAATCCCTTAATAAAATGCTTCTTTTTCATGATAATCCAGCTGCAAACCTACATAAAAAGGTAATCTCAATTGATTCTATGACGATGGGAGCGCCATGATCAGATACAACACTACTAAACAATAAAGAACACTAACCGCTCTGTTAATACAAACTGAGCCGTTGATCCTGAATCTTTTCGTTAGTAATATAGTCGTCGTACTCCGTCTGTTTATCAATCATGCCTCGCGGACCCATCTCAATAACCCTGTTACAGACAGTCTGAATAAATTCATGGTCGTGTGATGACATCAGAATATTGCCTTTAAATTTCATCAAGGTATTATTAAATGCCTGTATCGATTCAAGATCCAGGTGATTTGTCGGCGTATCAAGTAACATCACGTTGGCATTACGGATCATCATACGGGCAATCATGCAGCGAACCTTCTCACCTCCTGACAGGACACTTGTTTTCTTAAAAATTTCTTCTCCCGAAAAAAGCATCTTTCCCAAGAAACCACGAATAAAGAGTTCGGTAGTATCGTCTGAAAACTGGCCAAGCCAGTCAACAAGATTCAAATCTGTCTCGAATAGTATGTCGTATTCCAATGGTAAATAGGCTTTTGTAATTGTCTGACCCCAAACAAATGTCCCCTCATCGGGTTCAATGTGTCCCTTCAGTATTTCGAATAAAGTGGTCATCGCTCTGGGATTGTTTGAAAGAAATACCACTTTATCGTCCTTTTGCATCGTAAAGCTAAGATTCTTAAACATCAGTTGCCCATCCACAGTTTTAGACAGCCCTGACACTTCAAGGATGTTATTGCCAGGCTCACGACCAGGTGTAAAGATTATGCCGGGATATCGTCGGGTTGAAGGTTGGATTTCCTCAATGTTGAGCTTGGCAAGCATCTTTTTGCGGCTGGTGGTCTGTTTTGACTTGGAAGCGTTGGCGCTGAACCGTTGAATAAATTCAAGGAGTTCCTTTTTCTTCTCCTCTGCTTTCTTATTCTGAGTCTGCAATTGTCTTAATGCCAACTGGCTCGATTCGTACCAAAAGCTATAATTACCCGGGAATAACTGTACCTTTCCAAAATCGATGTCTACAATATGGGTACATATTGAATCAAGAAAGTGGCGGTCATGGGAAACCACAAGCACAGTATTGTCAAAATTGGCCAGATAGTTTTCGAGCCATGTGACAGTATCCAGATCGAGATCATTGGTGGGCTCATCAAGCAAAAGATTATCGGGTTTGCCAAACAAAGCGCGAGCAAGTAAAACCTTTACTTTTTGTTTACCGTCCAGTTCTTTGAGAAGCTTATAATGATATTCCTCCTTCACGCCCAAACCGCTCAACAGACTAGCGGCATTACTTTCGGCGTTCCAGCCATCCATTTCTGCAAAATGACCTTCAAGTTCCGAAGCCAGCAAGCCGTCAGCTTCAGAGAAATCAGACTTAGCATAAAGAGCGTCCTTTTCGGACATGACTGTCCAGAGTTGTTCATGACCCATAAGTACGGCGTCAAGAACGGTGAATTCATCAAATTCATTATGATTCTGCCGGAGCACTGAGAGTCGTTCACCGGCACCAAATGAAACCTGGCCCCGGCTAAACTCCATATCGCCACTCAGCATCTTAAGAAAAGTTGACTTGCCTGCACCGTTGGCACCAATAATACCATAGCAGTTACCATGAGTAAATTTCAGGTTCACATCCTGAAATAAAATTCGCTTTCCGAACTGAATAGCCAGATTGGATACTATTATCATTTACAAATATTTAATTTACGATTTCTCTCTCTTTTAAAGAGCCGGCAAAGGTAGGCATAATTTTTTTCTAGCATCCCGCATGATGTTCCCGAAAAATATGTCTTACTTCCAATCAGGCTGAATGAACAAATAAGAAGTAGGCTTGTAAGTTGAAAGAAAAGCAGATTCAAATGACATATCTGATTAAGTTGTAAACAAAATTCATTATTTCATCAATGAAAACTCTGACCACCCTTCTCATCTGTATACTGATCGCCACAGCGCAAATCAGTTACGCTCAGATCACGCTTGAAAAAACCTATACCGGCGTATCGGCTGGCATCGCACACACCGAGACATACGGAGACAAATACTATGTAATGGATGTAGCCAACAGTCAATGCCGCATATACAATCTTGACCATTCGCTTTGGAAAAGCGTCGGCCTGAGCGTTCCTTCAAATTATTACCTTTACGACATCCAATATGTCACCGAACACCTGTTCAATACAGATAATTCCATTGAAATGCTATATGTTTGTTATAACTACAATAGTACTCTTGATTATTACACGTATGAAACACGAATTGCCAGTGAAACGGGCACCTTGCTTCTGACGTTGCCGGGAGCCGGTTATAATTGGATCACCGATGTAGCAGGAGCCGGCACCAGACTTCTCAGCTATGTATACAATTACGCCGTATCACCATACACGGTAACAACAAAAGTATATTCACTGGCGGGGTCATTGTCGTCGGAGGCAAGCGATGCCACAGGTGCTATTGGTCTTAAGGCATACCCAAATCCCGTAAACGGCAACCTGCGGGTCGAATACACGCTACCGGAGGGCCTCAGACAAGCAGAATTATCCGTTGTAAACACTTCAGGGCAAATCGTCAGAAAATATACGGTTGACCATAACTTCGATAGTCTGACACTTGACACAAAAGGCCTGGCTCCCGGCACATATTTTTGGCATCTCCAAGCTCCAGGTTTTCAAGGATCTAGTCAGCAAATAATTGTTGCACAATAACTTTTCACCTTATGAGAATTAAAAAAAATATCGCTATCAGCGAATCCGGATTCATGTTTAATCCAATCACAGGAGAATCATTCACAGTGAACCCGATCGGTACTGAGATCCTACAGATGATTAACGACGGATTCGAGTCTGATCAGATTATTGAGGCAATCTGTAATAAGTATCAGGTCGACCAGCACACTTTCGATAAAGATCTGACTGATTTCACAGGAATGCTTGATCATCATCATCTGAGCCAACATCATGACAAGGAAGAAGCTTAACATTGCAGTCACAGGGCTAAATGCCATTGACAGTCCGGGACCCGGTGTCGCGGTCATCAGGGGATTACTGGAGGCCAAATCGTTCGATGCCAACATTGTCGGGCTTGCATACGAATCACTTGAACCGGGAATCTATATGCACAACCTGGTTTCTAAAACTTATCAGGTTCCATATCCTTCAGCAGGTGTAGACGTTTTGCTTGATCGGCTGCAGTTCATTCACCAGAAAGAGCATCTTGATGTGATTATTCCCAATTTTGACGCTGAACTCTATTCATACATCAAAATTGAAGGGGAGTTGAATGCCATGGGAATACATATCTTTTTACCAACAATGACGCAGTTGGAAGAGCGCCACAAAATAAATCTGTTTGATTTCGGAAAAAAATATGCCATCAAGGTCCCGAAGAGCAAAGTAATATACGAAATATCGGATATTTATGATCTGCAAAAAGAATTCGAGATGCCTGTTGTAGTCAAAGGAAAATTTTACGATGCCGGCATTGCTTCCAACATCGACCAGGTAAAGAGTCTTTTTAAAAAAATCAGTGCCAAGTGGGGTTTGCCCATCATCATTCAGGAATTCGTGCAAGGAACCGAATTCAATATTACAGGATTGGGGGATGGAAAAGGGAATACTATTGCTGCTGTTCCTATGCGGAAACAGTACATTACCGATAAAGGCAAAGCCTGGGGAGGAATCAGCATAGCAGACCAGACAATGCTCGACCTGACCAATCATTTCATCGGATCGACCAAATGGCGTGGAGGCTTTGAGCTTGAACTCATGAAAGACAAGAATAATGAGTTTAATCTATTGGAAATCAACCCAAGAATGCCCGCCTGGATTTACCTTGCTGTAGGTGTTGGTCAGAATATCCCGGAAGCACTTGTCAGGATGGCTCTGGGCGAGGAGGTAACACCCTATACGACGTATGATATAGGAAAAATGTTCATCAGGTATGCCTGGGACATGATTGTAGATATTTCAGAATTTCAAAAGATTAGTACATCAGGAGAATTATAAACCACCATTATCATGGAGAAATTAAGATACGAACGACCCATTATCAGACGACTTGACAGCGAGATGCCAAACAAATTCGGGATGCGTACCGATTATCGTCCCACTACCCAAATCGAAGGTGTAGCCGTAAAAACGCTCATCGAAGAATTTGGCTCCCCCCTGTTTGTCATTTCGGAAAAAGTGCTCAGAAGCCAGTATCGGAAAGCCCGGAAAGCATTCACAACACGTTATCCTAAGGTGCAATTTGCATGGTCTTATAAGACTAATTATATCAGCGCCGTTTGCAATGTTTTTCACCAGGAAGGCAGTTGGGCTGAAGTGGTATCGGGTTTTGAGTTTCAGAAGGCATTAGGAAACGGAGTCGAAGGAAGTAAGATCATTTTCAATGGTCCCGACAAGTCAGAAGAAGATCTGGAAATGGCCATTAAACACAATTCACTGATCCATATTGATCACCTCGATGAACTTTATACATTGACAGAATTAGCCGACCGTCATAAAACCAAACCAAGGGTGGCTATCAGGGTAAACATGGATACTGGCGTCTACCCAATGTGGGATCGATTTGGTTTCAACTATGAAAACGGTCAGGCTTGGGATGCCCTAAATAAAATTATGCATTCAGGCAAACTGGAACTTGTTGGTTTGCATTGCCACATCGGAACTTTTATGTTATCGACTCAGGCATATGCCGTTGCAGCTGGCAAGTTGGCTGAATTAGCAATTGGGGTACAACGCAAATTCAATCATACAATCAAATATATTGATATGGGTGGGGGTTTTACCTCAAAAAACACACTAAAAGGAGCATATCTTCCCGGATCCGACACTAACCCATCGTTTGACGATTATGCTGAAGCGATTACAACCGCATTGCTTAATGCTGATTTTACTGCTGAATATTTACCAACCTTGATACTTGAGACCGGGAGGGCTCTTGTGGATGAAGCCGGATATGTGTTAGGTACCGTTATTTCAAATAAAAGGTCATCTAAAGGGAAGCGTATAACAATCGTTGATATTGGCGTTAATCTGATGTTTACATCTTTCTGGTATGACCACAAAGTTACACCAGCACAAGAGTTTACACAGTACGCCGAAGACACCACGCTCAACGGACCTCTATGTATGAATATTGACGTGATACGTGAATCAGTAAGCCTCCCTTTACTCAACAAGGGTGACAATATTGTTGTACATTCAGTTGGAGCCTATAACATGACCCAGTGGATGCAATTCATTACACTCAGGCCAGCTGTAGTAATGATTGATGTTGACGGCAAACCTCACATTATCAGGGAAAAGGAGAACCTTAATACAGTGAATGGGCAGGAGCGTATCCCTATTCATCTGAATCGTTTTGAATTATAGTAAATAACAGAACAGGTAACAAATACCGGAACCGACTCATCAGACTCTGGTATTTGTTTTATATCAAACAAAACATAAGCCGATTGTTTCATACTTTTGCTATAGAAATCAATCGATACGGATGGAAAACCGACTTCACATCAAGCAGCTGCCTCACCTTCTCGTGTTGCTATTTTTAATCACGGAAAGCTTCAGTGCATGGATTATATGGCAGAACTATCAGAAAAACCACCTTGTTTACATCGAAAAGAACACACGTGAGTTTGAAATCGGGTTAATGGCTACACTTCACCACTTCGAAGAGGTTGCTGCAGCTATGTTATCGGAAACGATGCCCAATACAAACATTAAGACCTGTGACTCAGCAGTATTACTAATTGCGGCACGACCAGACTCAGGAAAACAAATGGCCGGTCAACTTTTGGCTGACATCTATTCAAAACTTTTACACCGCGGATTTAAGGGCTTTACGATTATTAACAGCCGGAAGGAGGTGATGCTTCGCCTGCACAATCCCGGCTATTTTGGTGATACAATTACTACACTCAACCCTTTGCTCGATTCGGTAGAATTGTACGGGAATATTTTTACAGGTTTTTATGCAGGCGGAACAGCCGCCGGATATTACATTGCACTCCCGGCCGGAAACAAATATACAGATAAAGGATTTATCATACTTACCATTGATAATGTGGCGCTTCAACAAGAAATGAAAAAAATATTTCCCTATGAATATGTTTTTCTGATCAACAAAGAATGCGTGCTACAGACAACACCCTATCCGATGCTGACCGGTTACGCGTTTAGTGACCTGAGTGTAGATTACTTTTATGAAAAGAGCGACAGAGACCTTAATCGTCCCGGAATGAAGCAATATATCGCCCAATCGGAAATCGTACTGTTTAACAAGATCAATAAACGTGAAATCGAGAAAGGTTTGACGAAAAATCTTCCTTTCGGGCTAAATGCCCAAACAGGTACCGGGAATAGTTATACGGGACTATTTTTCCCTGTGGCTGGCCCCGATAACAATACTGTTGCTTATATTATCAGCTATTCTTCCGATGCCACGCTGAGCGATTACCGTAAAGATGCCGTGATCATCCTGGTGGTATCAACCTTACTGATAGCGGTAATCTTTACATTCATCCTGTTTTCTATTCTAACGTTCAGACAACTGAAAGAAAAGAACTGGAAACTCGCAGAATCTGAGAAACAGTTGCAGGAACTTAATCTCTCCAAGGATAAATTTTTCAGCATCATTGCTCATGATTTGCGTAATCCCTTTCACGGTTTGGTAGGTTTGGCAGAGGTACTTACTGAAGATTTTGATGCAATGCCACCTGAAAAAGCACGCAAATTCCATCAGTTAATCTATGACAGCAGCCGTCAGGGTTATCAATTGGTAAACAACCTGCTTGAATGGACCAGAATGCAGACAGGTAGAGTCAGCTATCAGCCGGAAAAACTCAATTTAAACAGATTGATAGAGGAGGTAAGCGGACAACTAGACCTTATGCTGAGTTCAAAGCAGATTACAATTGAAAAGGATATGGCTCCAGCCTTGTTTGTTTGGTCAGATTATCAAATGACATCTGCCATTGTAAGAAATCTGCTCAGTAATGCTATCAAATTTTCATACCCCGGTCATACAATCACCATTAAATCAATACGAACAACCGACTATGCCAGAATCTCCATTATGGATACTGGAATGGGAATGGATAAGGAAACCTGTGCTGGCTTATGGCGCATAGAGATAAGCCATTCCTCAAAAGGAACAGCCGGCGAGCCGGGTACAGGTTTGGGACTATTATTAGTTCACGACTTTATTGAACGAAACGGTGGAACCATCAATGTTGAAAGCGAACCAGATCAGGGAAGCACCTTTACCTTCACCCTTCCTCTGTTCAAAATTTAACAATAATGCAAGAAAATCCAAAAATGATTGGTTCATGGATAAGCTTCATGAGTAATAAAGTGAATGTGGCAGGAGGAATTAATCTTGCACAGGGATTACCCGGATTTAATCCACCCGATAAGCTTCTTGATGCCCTTGCCAAAGAAGCGAGGAGTAACCATCATCAATATGCACCAACAAAAGGAATTCCCGGTCTGTTAACAAGAATTGCTGATTACATGCAGCTTCCACTTTCTGCTGCAACAGAAAACATCCTTATCACTTGTGGGGCAACCGAAGCCATCCACCTCATCTATCAGCATCTTGCACGAAAAAAAAGAGATTTATTCACCGTTGCAGCCTTTGGCCCCACCTACGAAAGCTATGTAAATCTACCGGCGCTCCTGGGTCACCAGTTTGTAGCATTATCATGGCAACCAGATGGTTCAGTTGATTTTACCAGTCTCAAAACCGAGATATTAAATCAAAATATCGATCTACTAATTATTGGTTCACCAGGAAACCCATGGGGAAGGGTGTTGTCAAAACACGACACCGAACAGTTTTGTGAGCTTACCAGAACTACCAATGTAAGTATCCTCTTTGATATGGTGTATAGTGAACTTTGGTATAACCAGCCAACAGTATTCCCTCAACCGGTTATTCAAGATAATGTCTATGTGGTTGGCTCTTTCTCAAAATTTTTATCAGTTACCGGATGGCGGGTAGGTTGGCTGACAGCCACTGCCACCGAAATGAAAGAGATTTGCCTGCTTCATGATTTCAGTGGGTTATCTGCACCCCATCCATTACAAATGGCGCTTTACAATTATATGGAAGACCATAAGGGAGTTTTGGCATTCGTGGAGGAACTCCGGCAGTCGATTAAAAGCTCATATATAATTTTGGCAAACGCTGTTACTGCACTGGGATTCCATGTAATTCCTTCTGGTGGCGGCTACTTTGTCTGGGCCGAGTTACCCGAAGGATTCTCCGATTCGGGCCAGTTCGTTCTCGATTTATTTGAGAAAGAAAAACTGGCTGCTGTGCCGGGGATCCATTTCGGTATCCAATTTAACCGCATGATCAGATTTAATGCTGCCAGACCAGTAGAGGATATCATGGCTGCTGCCGAATGCCTTTCTCGATTTCTTGGTGGCCAGAGAACACCACAACAGCTTTCATAGATTAAAATGGAAGACCAACCAACTCTTAGCCGACTAAGTCGTATGTTTCCGGACTTCACAGGAAGTCTGCTCAATTCATACAGCCAGGTGTTTTTTTCAAACAACCGGGGTTTCGCGCTAATACTAATGGTAGTTTCCTTTTTCGATTTCTGGGCAGGCTTTAGCGGTGTAATCGCTGTAATATCCACCAATATTTTCGCTTATTTAAGTGGTCTCAACCGTAAAAGTATAGCCTCAGGAACATACGGTTTTAACAGTCTTCTGGTAGGCTTGGGCTTGGGGGTTAGTTTTGAACCAGGCCTGGCTTTCTTCATCATCCTGGTCTTTTCAGCACTGTCTTCGCTCTTGTTCACACAGGCATTGGAAGGTGTAATTGGTAAATACGGATTGCCGTTTCTAAGCATTCCGTTTCTAATTGTTATATGGCTCTTTACTTTGGCTACCAGGGAGTTTTCAGCTCTTGAATTTAGTGCACGTGGCATCTATACATACAATGAGATGTATCTGCTGGGTGGAGAGCCACTTGTTCAGACATATACATTTCTAAGTGAACCATGGCTGCCGGTTTCTCTGTCCACATACTTCAAATCACTGGCTGCTGTCTTTTTTCAATATCATTTGGTAGCAGGTATACTGGCAGCTATCGGGCTTCTTGTCTATTCGCGAATTGCCTTTCTTTACAGCCTGATCGGTTTTTACTCAGCTTACGCCCTCTATGGCCTTTTAGGGGCAGATATCAATGAGCTTAGCTATGGATATATCGGGTTCAACTTCATTCTGACCGCTATTGCAATCGGTGGCTTTTTCCTGGTCGCTTCACGCTATACATTGCTCTGGTTGTTATTGCTTACACCTTTTATCACGGTATTGATTATTGCCTCGGGAGCTATTCTGGAGTCATTGCAACTTCCGGCCTATTCCCTGCCCTTCAATTTGGTAGTTTTACTTTTTCTGTACTTCCTGAAATTCAGGGAAAGGTTTACCGATAAACCTCTGCTGGTTTACTACCAACTCTTTTCACCCGAAAGAAATCTTTATGCGCAGCACAATTACCGTGAGCGATTTGGCACACCTCCTCTAATCCCCCTTTCACTACCTTTCTGGGGTGAATGGATCGTGACACAAGGCCATAATGGAATACATACCCATCGGGAAAAATGGCGTGAAGCATGGGACTTTGAAATCAGGGATGAAGACGAAGATTTTTACAGAAATGAGGGAATACGACATGAAGATTATTACTGTTATTCAAAACCTGTTACCGCTCCGGCTGATGGATATGTTGAACAAATTCTTAATGGTATCAATGATTCCCCAATCGGTGAAATGGATCTGACCCACAATTGGGGTAACACAATAATCATCAGACATTCTGAGCATTTTTACACAAAAATGAGCCACTTAAAAAAAGACTCTTTTAAGGTAGTAAAAGGACAGTGGGTGCAACGTGGAGAGGTTGTTGCCCTGACAGGTAGCAGTGGCCGATCACCACGCCCGCACCTTCACTTTCAGGTACAAGAATTCCCTTACATCGGGAGCTATACCCTTCCTTGTGCTTTATCGTCTTATATAAGACATAAAAAATCAGGATTTGAATATGTTCAGACTGGGATTCCATTTCAGGATGAGGTCATCTCAAACATCCAGCCCAATGAAGCTATTGCAGCTGCCTTTAGATTTATACCTGGGCAGTTATTAAAATTCAGGGTAAAAAATGAGGATAACACAATCAAAGAAATCGTATGGGAAGTAAAATCAGATAGTTATAACAACACTTACCTGTGGTCCGAAACTGGAAAAGCAAGGGCATGGTACAAAAACGACGGGAAGGTGATGTGGTTTACACATTTTGAAGGCAATAAAAGGGCGTTGCTCTACTACTTCTATCTTGGTGCGTATAAAGTCATCAATGGTTTTTACAAAGGAATGGTGGTTGAGGATCAATACCCGCTTCACATTATCGCTGATCAACGCTGGTTGTTACTTCAAGATTTTGTAGCCCCATTTCACATTTTTATGAGTAGCAATTTCAGCATGCACTACAGAAAAATGGACGATCAGTTTTCCGATTCATATGTATACCTCGATTCCAGCGCTACACTGAAAATATTCGGGAAAACTACCAGTGTAATTGATTTCCGGTGGGAATTGCACAACAATTTGATCAGCAAACTTGTCATAATAAAAGATAAACGGAAGATAGAGGTTGAATACATTCTGGAATAAAAATATGTCTATGCTAAAAAAAACAGTTGCTCTATTTGGAATGCTCCTAATGCTCTTTCTGGCAACAAAAGCCTTCTCACAAGATTCTCCCGGTTTCAAGGAATACGATCAGACTACCTGGCGGCTTTATCAACAAAGGCAGTGGGATTCGCTGATCATTGTCGGGAAACAAGCCATGGCTTCTGGCAACGATTACCAATACCTTAATGCCAGACTGGGTGTTGCGTGGTTTGAGAAAGGTAATTACCGTATGGCCTCCCGATACTTTGGCAAAGCACTTCGACTGAATCAGGGAGATGAATTTTCACGCGAGTACCTGTATTTTTCTATGCTATACTCTGGTCGCTCAGGAGGCGCCCGTTCGGTTACCAACGGCTTTTCAGAAGCTGCCCGGCAGCGCCTGCAGCTTAAAAGCCCGGTAATGCCAGCATACGTTTATGTTGAATTAGGACCCCTCAATACCAACGCGATTAACTCCTTGCGTGATTCATATATTAGCGGCTCTGATAGCATTTATGGCGAACTCAACCTTCCCGGCAATGCCTTCTACTTTCATGCTGGTGGCGGATTTGAGTTAGGCTCATTTGTAACAGCATATGCCGCATATTCTAACCTTTCACTCGACAGGTACGAACGTATCGAACTTGGAGATATCGATACCATCAGACGCAGTTATGATTTTAACCAACATGAGGCCTACCTCAACCTCTCTGTTGAGCCGGTCCCCGGACTACGGATTGTCCCTTCTTTCCACTTCATCTATAACCGCTCCCGACCTATTATAGCTACCTACAATCAAGATTCCGCTGCATACAATTTTCACGTAAAATCATATACAAACAAGGACATTGCTACCGGTATTGCGCTATATGCTGACTTTGGCCTGTTCGACATTGCCCTGCATGGTAACTACGCAACCCTCATGAATAAAACGCAGACTGGAGGAGGTGCGGCCATCACATGGTTCCCTTCAGGAAACCTGGACTACTGGCTTAAAATACACACATCTATGCTCTCGGAAGATGGACAACATCGTTGGGTCACAGAACCATCCGCTGGCGTTCGAATTTTCCCTCATGTTTGGGCAGAAGCCTCTGCTGCCTTTGGTGACCTTACACGTTATGTAGATGAGACCAATTTCTTGTTATTAAACACCGATGACAAGACTACGCTCAGGGCCCAGGGGGTAATCTATATTCCCGCTTTTGAAAATGTAATGTTTTCGTTTCGTTACATCTACAATCGAGCCGAAGGGCTCACCTGGCATTATGATCTGGCAGGCAAAACCATGCTTTCCGAAACATTTGATTATCAAAGACACACACTTCTTGGAGGAATAAAATGGAGTTTTTAAAAAAAATACTGATTGCTGTATTTGTACTCTTAAGTGTACAGACGGCCTATACCCAGAATTTCGATAAACTGGAAGAAGCTTTCAACCAAAGTTATACAAAAGAGAATGCGGGGGAATATGATCGGGCGATTGACGTACTTAAAAAAGTGTACGATGATAAGTCTTATGCCCTAAACATCAGGCTTGGTTGGCTTTACTACCTTTCAGGAAGATTCACCGATGGACTTGCCTATTACCAGAAGGCCATCCGGCTGATGCCTCAATCAATTGAAGCAAGGCTCGGGCTTGTTTATCCTGCCTCAGCACTTGGTAATTGGGAGCAGGTAAAAAATGCTTATCTCGAAATTCTTAAAATTGATCCCGGACATAGCATTACAAACTATCGTCTGGGCCTGATTTATTACGGAAGGGAACAGTACGCCACAGCCATCCGATACTTCGAAAAAGTAGCCAATTACTACCCATTCGATTATGATGCAAACCTGATGTACGGATGGACCTGTTTAAAACTAGGAAAGTACCGGGAAGCTCGCATACTCTTCAACAATGCCCTCATGGTGAAACCGGGTGATAAATCTGCCAAAGAAGGGCTATCCTTCATCAAATAAAGAACATCAAATTATAAATTTCCAGCTTCAATGCATTCTTTGGCTGATATTGGAACGCCAGCTATAAATCTGATTGCTACCTTTGCAAAAAATTCTTCATGGCAGTTCCTTTCGCTGAATTCATTAATCTTACCCCAATCAAACGACTTAAAACCAGCACCATCAACATAGGCCAGCTGGCTTTGGGAGGCAACGCCCCAATTAGAATTCAGTCGATGACATCAGTCGATACGCTCGACACCGCTTCAGTTGTAGCGCAATGTATCAGATTAATAGAGGCAGGTAGCGAACTGGTTCGTATAACAGCACCAGGTGTCAGGGAAGCTGAACACCTTGCTGTCATCAAAAATGAATTATTGAAATCGGGCTACACTACACCTCTGGTGGCAGACATCCATTTCAGTCCGGCTGCCGCTGAAGTGGCTGCACGGATTGTAGAAAAAGTCCGCATCAACCCTGGTAATTACACCGAGCATAAAACAGGTAAAACCGATTATACCGAGACAGAATATCAACTGAGTATCGATCGTATTCGTCAACGCATTGAACCACTCATCCGGATCTGTAAAGATCATGGAACCGCCTTACGAATTGGCAGCAACCATGGCTCTTTGTCCGAACGAATTCTGAGTCGTTATGGTGATACACCTGAAGGGATGGTTCAATCAGCCATCGAATTCATCGACATCTGTGAGGATCTTGATTTCCATAATCTGGTGCTCTCTATGAAAGCAAGCAACAGCCGCATCATGGTTCAGGCTTCAAGGTTGCTGGTAAATAGGATGTTGAAACGTGGGACTGTTTACCCCCTGCACCTTGGGGTAACAGAAGCCGGGGAGGGCGAAGACGGCCGCATAAGGTCGGCTGCAGGTATCGGTGCCCTACTTGCCGAAGGCATTGGTGACACAATCAGGGTTTCCCTCACTGAAGAGCCCGAGGATGAACTGCCTGTCGCGCGACGCCTGGTCGGCTTTTTCAAAACAGATGATACTACATTGAAACCAGAACTCCCTGAAGCTTGTTCTGAGAAGAAAAGCTTCGCTGATACCAATGATATAATAAATCCTGTCTCATTTAATCGCAACCTGTCATCCGAATTCATGGGAATAGGGAATGGTAAGCCTGCCATTGTAATCGGTGACAATCAGGCCGACTTTCAGTATATCGAATCAATTCGCACCCTGGTGAGTTCTAAAACAGGTAATAAGTTACCTTTGGTTTCTACTCTTGCAGACCACCCGCAAGAGCCTTATGCATGGCTGGCCACTGCAGAACAACTCACTGAGTTGTTAAGGAATGGCGTTTCAATTAACCCCCCTTCCTTAGTCATCCTTCATTGCGATCACCTGAATCAGCTATATCCCGTCAGATGTGCCATTGCAAATACGCGCAGGCAGGCTTTTATGAGTCCTATAGTTATAAAACATGATGCGGAGATGGATGATGCAGACGGTTATTCGATCGAAACCGCCGCTTTACTTGGCTCATTGCTTATCGACGGACTGGCTGATGGTGTCTGGCTCTCCGGTAAAACCTTACCGGAAACTAAAACAACACAAATTGCGTACAACCTGCTTCAAGCTACGAGGTTAAGATTCACTCGTACTGAGTATATCTCTTGTCCGTCATGCGGCCGCACCCGATTCAACATTCAAGAACTGGTAAAACGGGTACGAAATAAGACAGAGCATCTTACAGGGCTTACCATCGGTGTGATGGGATGTATTGTAAACGGACCCGGTGAAATGAGCGGTGCCGACTATGGTGTCGTAGGTGCAGGTAATGGCATAGTAACCTTATTCAAAGGACAGCATATCAACAAACAAGGAATCACAGAAGCAGATGCTGTAAATGAACTGATCGCGCTCATCAAAGCAGGGGGCGACTGGCATGAACCAGCATAGCCAAATTTCCTTTACAATTGTTTATCTGGTAATCAAGACTAAATAAATGGTAAATTATCATACGCATACATATTTTTGTGACGGATCAGACCACCCTGCTGAATATGCCATGGCAGCACTTTCGGCCGGGCTCACCGAACTCGGCTTTTCAGGACACGCCCCCGTGCCGTTCAGCAATGGCTTTGCCATTCCTGAAGACCGTTTGAGTGCCTATTGTGAAGAGATTCTTGAACTCCGGCAACTTTTCGAACCAGCCCTGAAAATATGGCTTGGACTCGAAATAGATTATATCCCGGGTGTTACCAGACCATTCGATACTTTCAGAAAATATTGCAACCTCGACTTTGTGATTGGATCAGTACATCTTGTTAAAGCAAGAAACAACGACAATTTCTGGTTTATTGACGGACCCGAAAAATCAAAATATGATGACGGCCTTCTGTCTTGCTTCGGAAACGACATTAGGGCTGCTGTAACAGCCTACTATAGTCAGGTGATAGATATGGTCATTAACGAAAATCCAGACATTGTCGGCCATTGCGACAAGATCAGGATGCATAATGCCGGTCGCTATTTCACCGGCAATGAAGATTGGTATCAGTTGCTGATTGATGAAATGCTTCAGGCTGTTAAAGAAAAGGAGGCCATCATTGAAGTAAACAGCCGCGGGCTCTATAAAAAAAGAAGCGATGACTTCTTTCCCGCTACTACAGTTCTGAAAAAGATAAAAGAGCTAAACATCCCCATAACCCTCAGTTCCGATGCGCATCGCCCGGAAGAAATAGCCCTTGGACTGATAGAAGCTCAGACATTGGTAGAATCAATGGGGTTTAAACCTGCCAACACCCCTTCGTTGATCAAGTGCTTCGTTTAGATATATCTGTCAGCTTTCATCTATTGGCATAACCTCGGCTGTAATCCTCACCCGATACTCTCTATTGTTTGTGAGAGAAACGCATCTGTAGAAAGTACGCATCTTTTCACCCTTCCTGAAAAGTTGACCTTGAATGGCAAAAACTGCTCCCGGAGGAAGAGTTTCAAGCGTAATAATACTTTGGGCTATGCCTTCCAATTCTCTAAAGACAGACAACAAGCCTGCATCGCCCGTTGTGGTGGCATAACCTTTTTCAATATGGTTCTTCAAAGCCATGGCTAACTTTGGAGGGAGCACTCCAGGCACAACCCAGGGCAGGATAATCTCAGCGAAGGCAGCTTTCCAATGAGGTCCATGAGGATCACCATGATTTCTATAACGCTCATGCACAAGAAGATGCGCCGTTTCGTGCAACAGCGTAACTAAAAAGTGATGAGGAGGCAGCGTGCTATTGATGCTAATCTGATGTCGCCACCTGTTTACATGGCTGCGATAATCCCCATGCTTACTGGTTCGCTCCCGGGTAAGTTTAAAATTTATACTCTTAATCCCTGCTATCTGGCTGCAGTATAAGCCAGCGGTTCCCTCCGGCATAAAAGGAAGAAGACTCTTCTCAAGCTGATCCAGATTCATAAAGGCAAATAGAGAATGATTTAGAAGATATAAAGCTAAAAGAAGGACATTCACGGCAAGGAGCCTTATGCTTTAGCCGTTTTTTATGACTTGATTTACCGGATGAGGCACAGGCTGTCATAAAAAAGACGAGCAGTAGGAAAGTAAGTAGCCTGAACCGCGATGAATTAAAAATAAAAACCATTTTCATACCAACAAATTTACCATTTTTGCAAAACTAAAACGCAGTAAGAATGCTTCTGGTCTATCTTCCCCGTGAAACTAACCGAACAAAATATATTTTCAGGCTTTTGCTTGGGGATCTTCTGGGACTTGGGTACAAAACAACCACTGATATTGAAACTTTTAAAAGCTATGCGGGCCCGCGATTTTCATATTGCAGGATGGCCCCCGATGAAGCACTTCACATTACAGCTCATAACCTGCTTTTTCAAAGAGGTATTGAGACCACCGAAACAGGCTTCGGTCATTTTGAAGGGCTTCCAATATTATTCAAAACGTTCAATCCCCGATCGGCTCTCCCTTTTGATCTTTTCGCGGCCTCCTTTTTCATGGTTAGCCGATATGAAGAATACCTCCCCTATCGTCGTGATGATTATGGACGTTTCAGTGCCAGGGAAAGTTTGGCTTACCAAAAAGATTTTCTACACAGACCTGTCATAAACATTTGGTCGTTGATCTTAAAAGATGTATTGCAGCAACACTGGCCTGATCTCAAATTCAAACTTCCTGTATACCGTTGTGAACCAACAATCGATATCGATTCAGCCTATTCTCTTCATCACAAAGGATTCCTGCGAACTATCGGCGGTTTTGGAAAGAGCCTAAGAAAGCTCAATCTTTCTGAGATGGCTCTAAGAGCACGGGTCATTGCCGGAACTGTACCCGATCCGTTTGACGTGTTTGAGCAATTTCATGAACTACACAATAATCTGAATCTTAAACCTATATATTTCATCCTTTTCGCTGATTATGGCCGGTTCGACAAGAATGTTCCAATTCAGAACCAAGCATTCAGAATGTTGATTAAATCGCTGGCTGATAACGCGCAAGTGGGCATTCACCCGTCTTATCAATCAAATAACAGCTTTTCAATACTGCGCAGAGAAGTTGGTCAGTTTGGAACATTACTAAACACTGAAATTACACGAAGCAGGCAACACTTTCTAAAACTGGATTTGCCGGTTACCTATCGCAATCTAATCAATCTCGACATCACTGACGATTATTCTATGGGTTTTGCAGCCGATGCAGGCTTCAGGGCTGGAATCTGCGTCTCATTTAACTTCTATGACCTTGACCTTGATACAGAAACACCGCTGAGGATCCATCCGTTCACGGTGATGGACGGTACAATGAAAGATTACCTGAAACTAACCAATCAACAAGCTGTAGATTTCGCAGTAAAACTCAGCAACGAGGTTAAAGCCGTAGGTGGGGTGTTCTCAACGCTTTGGCACAACGAAACCTATAGTGAAACGGGAAGGTGGATTGGATGGCGAGAAGTGTATTCACAAATCCTCGAAAACGCCATTTCTTTAAAATAGCGACCTTTGTACTCGCGAAATTTGCCAATAATTCATGCTGATAAGGATCTTCAAAACCAACTACCCGGCTCAGGTAATTCTGTTTATAGTGACAGCAATTCTGTTGTGGATGCATGGGCTTTTAAACCCATTCCCCGTTGATACCAATAACTTGTCGCAGATACAACTTACTTTACTGAAGCCCTTTGTGGCGGTTCCTTTTCTGGGAGTCATTACTGCCTTAACCTTAACTATCGTTGAAGCTTTGGTTTTTAATCAATTTTTAAGTGCCAAAGAATTCGTACAGCGCAACACCCTGTTGCCTGCTTTCCTGTTTTTACTGCTATTCAGCCATGGTCCTCATCTGTTACAGGTAAATGCACTTACAGTTGCCACTCCTTTACTCTTGCTGCTGCTGATGCTAATGATTCATCTGCCCGACAGCTCCGAGCTCTACGTAACACTATTCTTCTCAGCTTTTTTCACAACTGTAGCCTCCTTTTTCTATGCACCTGCCATCTTTTTTCTGGCATTTATCTGGGTAAGTTTCATTGTGAATGGAGTTTTCACATGGCGCGAATGGGTTATCTCACTATTAGGGGGCATCATGCCCATCGTTTTCATTTGGTCATGGCTTTACCTGAATGATCAACCTGATCTCCTATCCAATCTGGTATGGCCCCGGTATATTAACCCGTTTTCGAATAACCCGTTACCTCCGGTTCCTGAAACTATTGTGTCGATCATGATTGGACTAATGTTCATGGCTGCTTTCAGGTATCATCTTAGCTCACTCCTTGAGAACGTCTTAAGTTTCAGACGACAGTTCTGGACCCTCACCTGGTTTACAATCTTCGCGCTGGGAAGCTGCCTCTTTTCCGGCCAACAAGTTTATCAAAATCTTGCGCTTGTAAGCATTCCGGCAGTTGCACTTACTTCCGCATGGCTGCTGATCCGAAAGCGGCAACGATGGCTCGATGTAATACTACTGACCCTGTTTATTCTCACCTTCCTTCAAAACCAAAGAATAATATGAAACCGGTCAGCTTACTTTCCAACTATTCAGGTCGCGAACCTGAAGCTGGTTGCGATGAAGCAGGTCGCGGATGCCTGATGGGCCCTGTTTTTGCAGCTGCCGTAATTCTTCCTCCCAACTTTGATTGCCCCATCCTCAACGACTCTAAACAACTTACCGCGATTCAAAGGAAGACCCTCCGCCTGCAAATAGAGGAGCAGGCGATTGCCTGGGGTGTCGCCTCAGTGAGTCATGAGGAGATCGATAAAATCAATATTCTTCAGGCTTCCATCAAGGCTATGCACCTCGCCCTCGACAAGCTAATAATGACACCTGTCTTCATAATCGTTGATGGTAACCGATTTAAACCATGGCGCGATGTGCCTTGGAAATGCCACATTAAAGGTGACGGAAACTGGATGTCGATTGCTGCTGCAAGTATCCTGGCAAAAACACATCGTGATGAATGGGTCGGGATCATTCATCACCAATATCCGGAATACGACTGGGCTCACAATAAAGGTTATGCAACAGCAGCCCATATTGCAGCCATCGACCATTTCGGGTATACCGAATGGCATAGGCGATCGTTCCATCTGAAACGACAAACATCGCTTGATCTTACTTAACATTATCAAGTTGGTTCCAACCATATTTCTCGCACGCGGGAGTAGAGAGATTCTCCTTGAAACTAAAATTGCAACAGCCAGAATTATGGAAACCTCAATCACATAGCAGTGACCGCCTGGCAGTAGTAACCGGATGGTATAGGATGCCAGAAATTTACGGGTTAATGTTGCATCCCGGCGACACTGTTGTAAAATGGAAAATAGAAGCGACAGCCATCCCCGTTTTATCAAAGGTTAACCTCATTCAATAGTGTTTCGGTGATCGCTCAAAACTTTAATAAAGCGTTACGAAGCACCTTCGAAGGGGCTATGAAAGAGGAACAACTATGGCGCCTGTCAATCGACAACTCAGCATCATACTTTTAAACTCCTGAACCGTAAGTATTTTGAATAAGTTTTCCTAACGCTGCATGGCTGTTTTTTGGCATCCATCCACTGCGAATTTAGCTGACTGTTGCCTTCACGAAACTCTAAAAACAGCAGGCAAAGCGTTAAATACCAATATCCATGGCTAATTACATAGAGCGGTCCCGGAAACTTGCATTTCCAATAATATAACCAATCCGTAGGATGTCTGGCAGACAAATAACCAGTCAGGTAAACCTTAATTCAGCCCAAAGCGTCCGCATGGTAATCAAGCGAATCAATCAAGGGCTGGATGACCAGAAAAAACCGGCAAAGAACATCCACAGAAGGAAAATAAAAAAACACAGAATAAAAAAGATAACAGGTGACCTACAAGGGTTCTGCGCAATCCAGTCATGAGGCAAAAATTTCTATAAAATGCCTACCACTAAAACTGTGCCAAAAATTACATATATTCAAGTTTAATTCATATATAAGATACCTAAACGTTACTACAGCCATAGGCAATACATAAGAAAAACATAACTTTGTCCTAACTTTGGTCTATCTTTGTTAAGACTCAGGGGTAAATCATGGTAATAAACAACACATTTCCAATGGTTTAAAAAATTGAGCTTTATTATAGTCGCTCACAAAAAAAATTAAAAAAAAGTTGATATTTTTTTTTTTAGCGATGAAGTGTGATATAAAAACATGCCCAATATTTGGAATTGATCTAAAATCTGGAGAAAAGAGAAAGGAGCAAATCTGCTTCCGGGTTCGTGTAAAAAATAGTTGGTATTTGATCGGGATGGCTGGTCAGTTAAAAGTAACCTTTCGGGCTTCATTTCCACGAGGTATTAATTCGTGGCATCGGCAGATTATTGGCAGTGTTTTCATAGTTTCAGGTTGGATTCGGGTGTGGGAGAATCTGTCCGGCACATTGTCAGCGAATCTTCAGGGTGATTTACAACACGTCCTCCCGGGGCAACAGGTTTCTTTAAAAAATCATGCTTATTAAATTGGGTTTTGAGGTATCACGCCATGCACATAGCACCAACTAACTGCGTCAATAACATGGCAAATGTCTATTGGAAAACAAAATTTCTTTCTTTCACAAAAATGCCGACAGAGCCAATGATTCTAAGCCTGAGTCATGATTGCTGAGCCCGGAACTAACTATCCACTACCATCACGCTTTTAAGAAGGGTGAACGAAAAACCACTGCTGTAGCATTCATCAGGAAAGCTGTTCAGGGAATCGCCAGGAAAACCCGTCATAAAAAACATCATTTTAAAAGACAAGTTACTAATTACGATAAGTATTTATTGATCGGGGATAATCCCGATTGTTGTACCTTTGAACCAAAATAGGCTCATTCTATCAGTCTGAAGAAAATGCTAAGAAAAAGACTTTTTACAATTGCTGGTGTCTTAATTTTTCTGGCCGCTTCTGTCGGTATCTGGCTGGGTTATCAGCATCTCTCACAACCATCACTCCCTCCGCTCAATGCAGTACCAACCAATGCCATTGCCTTGCTTAAGGTACACGGGCCGGCACTGCTTTGGGAGAAATTAGCCAGCGACAATCAGATATGGAGTTCGCTTAGAAAAACAAGTACTTTCGATAGGATAAGCCAGGTAATTCATACTGCGAATTCTGCCCTGAGGAGCGATAAGGATCTTTACGAAATTTTCGAGAACAAACAACTGATCATAAGCCTAAACCCAGTTTCGGATACGACTGCCGATTTCCTGTTCATCCTTCAGTTACCGGTTCCATATTCAAAATCCTCGGTCGAAAAGTTCATCAATCATTATGGGACATCCAACGAATCAGAAGAAAATAAGGGACTGAAAGGAGTCACTTTCAAGGGGGCTTCATCTCCATTTTACTATTTCATACGCAATGGTCTGTTTGTAGGTAGCTACCACGTTAAGTTGCTTACGGCATCTGTCGGTCAACTTGAATCAAAAAAAACCATGGCCGATGATCCTGCCTTTGCAGAAGTTAGCCGCACTGCCGGAAAAAACGTTAACGCCAATCTGTACATCCAATTTTCAAGGCTTCCCGGATTCCTTCGCTCTTTCTCGACGCGGGCGCTCGTTCCCGGGTTTGAAAAGCTTAAAAACTTTGCCAGATGGTCAGAACTAGATCTGGTGGTTCATTCCGACCAGTTGCTTCTGTCGGGCTTTACCCGCCCCATGGGTAGCGATTTTTTGAAACTTTTCCGCAATCAGGAACCTGGTGTCATTGAAGGGCTGCAGATGATTCCTGACAACACTGCTAATTTTGCAGCATTCAGTTTTGCTGACTTTAACAGCTTTGCCGATTCATATAACAATTACCTAAGCGAGACGACCTCAAAAGAAGCAACAGAACCTAAACTTTTGCGTGCATCAACCATTCAGAACCTGAAAGACGCCAACCTGAGTGAAATCATTGTAGCGATGACCAATACCGGCCTACCCACTGTTCAGGAAAACAGTCTTGTGCTGGTAAAGAGCCGCAATGCCGATCAGTTGGAACGGATGTTAAACCAAACCATCCCTAATGCACTTCAGAAAAATGTACTCTCCATTAATGGACGTGAAATAAGGGCTATTCGGTTTGGCGACTTTTTCGGCAGGTTTCTTAACAATGTTATGCCCGACTTCGATCAGGTTTACTATTTCAGGCTTGATGACTTCTTTTTCTTCTGTCCCTCATCACAGAATCTGCATCAATTGCTGATGAACTATCTGACAGGTCAGACACTGGCCAACAACCCCGATTACCAACAGTTTGCCCAGGGATTGTCGGGTCAGTCGAACATCTATCTTTATTACAACACTTCCCGTTCAATTGCATTCCATCACTACCTTTTCGACGACAGCACTGCTGCTTCCTGGGATAAAAGCAAGGAAGGGCTCGAAGACATTGAAGGAGTTGGACTTCAGTTCTCAGGTGCAGATGAGCTATTTTTTACACATATTGCCATTAAACAGAAAAACCAACCCGACACGCTGCAACGGGGAATCAATAAGGGAGCACATGCTCTGGCCGACAGTGGAGAAACGATAGTAAGCACCGATACCATTATCTTTTCCGACACGTTGCCTGTCAACAAAAACGCCCTCTGGGAAGTCATAGTTGACGGAAATGTCATCAGGCAGCCATACCATGTCAAAGCACACCGGCTATCGGGGAAAGAAGCGTTAATAGTATTTACAGCCAATCAAAAAGCTATACTCATCGATCAGTCAGGAAAGCAAATATGGAGTATACCGCTCACTGAGATACCACTGGGAGAGGCGCACAGCGTTGATTACTTTAAGAACGGGAAAATTCAGTATCTGTTTAATTCACGCAACTACCTTTATCTGATAGATGCGAATGGTAAAACCGTAACCCCCTTCCCAATTAAGTTGCCAGAACCTGCCACCGCAGCCATTTCGGTAGTAAAGCTTCAGGATGGCGATTATCGAATCTTTTGCCCTGGTGAAAGTCTGGCCGTGTATGCATTCAAGGCCAACGGATCGATTGACAGAGCCTGGAAAAAGCCGAAGACATCGCAACCTATTGCCGGTTCGCTGAAGTATCTGAAAGACAAAAACCGTGACTTTTTGATTATTCCCGAAGCCAATGGAAATGTCCTTATCACTAATCTAAAAGGCGAGCAGGTGATGAATATTCGCAATTCATTCTCAAACAACTCCCACTCCACTTACTACATCAATGAGACCAACAGTAAGGGGGTAATGCTGACTACCGACACTCAGGGAAACCTTGTTTACATCCCAGCATCAGGAGCTGTTGAAAAAACGGTTTTTGATAACTTCTCGAAAGATCACATCTTCGTATATGGGGATTTTAATCGTGATGGAAGCAACGATTTCATTTATGTTGACGGTCCGCAATTAGTCGTTTACGATAGGTTTAAAAAAGTCCTGCTCCAATATCGTTTTCGCCGACCAGTGAATTCAGCACCTGAACTGATTGCAATTGAGGGTCAGACTATATTAGGCGTCTATAGCGCACTGACAGGCGAAATATACCTCTTCGATCAAAAAGGACTTTACAGACCGCTTCCTTTCGAGGGGAGAACGCCATTTGTGATCATGAATGGAGGGGAAAAGCGACAACATGCCATCCTTGTAACAGCTGATGGTAATCGCATTTGGGGGTATACCATAGAAAAATAGTACGTTTTTGAGAAAATGGTAATACCAGTAGAATTCTGGCTGCGAACAAAAGAATTGGGGCATTGAACCCAATACCTTCCAAATTAATCAATCACCCATTCCGATTGATTTCACATCATCAAGAAAAGTTGCAAGCGCGTCATTAACAACCTGATCGGTTCGTTCGTGGAATTTGTCGAATGCTTCAACCAGTTTCTTTCCCTGAGGAGAAAGGGCACTTCCTCCTCCATCCCGGCCACCGCGCACGGTAGACAAAAGAGGGAATCCAAGTTGCAGACCGATGGTTTGCAGATCACCCCAGGTACGTCGGTAAGTTATATTCAGGGCCTTACAGGCTGCCACGAGCGAACCATGTTCTTCTACGGCCCTAAGGATGCGCCATTTACCGTCACCAAGAATCCCGCATCCTTTTTCATCTGCAATCCAGATTTTATACTCTGGGAAAAGCTGGTCGACCTTTTCTACATTACTCTCCATATTCTATGAGGTTGTTCAATCCCTTTTACTATTAAGCCGAATTTTAGACCCCGGAACAAGTTTCTCATTGTTGCTGAGCGAATTTCTTCGCTCAAGCATCGAAAGTCTGATGCCATACAACTGAGAAATTGCCTGAAGCGTTTCACCTGGCCCGACAATGTGAAAATCACGCTGAGCGTTTTTTGCTTTTCGTTGAATGTAGACAACATCGCCGGGCTTTAGCATCGCCCCTTCGGTCAGGTCATTAAAATGATAAATCTCGTCCAACTTCAGTCGAAAATCGACAGAGAGGGCGATATAGGTGTCGCCTTGTTGGGCCACAATACATTTAACACCATTCAAAAGAAATACCTGCCTGTCGGAAGGCCCGTTACTGTATCGCTGTAATTCCACTCCAGCATGTTCAGGTTCAGCTCTTTCGGCAGGAACAGCGGAAACAAGAGTATGAGGGATTGTATCAAATACAGGCTTCAGATTCAGTCCGATGCTATCATAAACATACAGTTTATGTTCTTCAATAATCTTCAACAACAGTTGCGGATAATTCGGATTGGTAGCATAGCCGGCAGCTTTAAGGCCGTATGCCCAGGCTTTGTAATCGCTTATGTCGAGCCTGAACAAGGGAGCATAATGTGCACGTGAAGTAAGGAAAAGAGAATGATCGCGAAAAGATTCATCGGCCTTTCCATACTTTCGGAAGCACTCTCCTTTGGCATCATCGTCTTTGATAAAATAGTCGCCTTCCCAACCCTTATGGCATTTGATGCCAAAATGGTTATTGGCATAACGCGCCAGATCACTGCGGCCAGCACCAGACTCCAGCACTCCCTGCGCCAGCGTAATGCTGGCTGGTATTTTATATTCACGCATTTTATCAATGGCTATGTCACGATAAGTCGCGATATAACGCTCTCTGATAAAAAAGGCACTATCGTTCTGGGCAACAACGGTCAGTGTGAATAGAAATGCTGCAAATGCAGCCAATATCTTCTTCATTCCGGCGATTAATTAGATATGCAAAATTAGCCCATTTCAATGTGAATACAATGAAAGAATTGCGAGTAACACATTTTGGCACGAACGAAAATATCATAATTTTCTTAAATTTACAAAGTTTTTCCAATTTCCGCCAATCACACGACCGTTGATCCAAAACTATGGAAATCATCAGCAAATACTTTCCGACAATCACTTCCGAACAGAAAGAAAAGTTTTCACGTCTGCAATTGCTGTATACCGAATGGAACGAAAAGATCAATGTGATCTCCAGAAAAGACATAGACAATTTATACCTTCACCATGTGCTCCACTCGCTGTCGATAGCCCGGATTGTAAGATTTCAGGCTGGCACCTACGTCCTTGACGTAGGAACAGGTGGTGGTTTTCCCGGCATCCCGCTTGCCATCTTCTTTCCCGACACCCAATTCACCCTGATCGACAGTATTGGCAAAAAAATAAAAGTTGTTGAAGCCATTTCAGCAGAGCTGGGGCTCGAGAATGTAGAACCCCGTTGGGGACGTGTTCAGGATGTTACCGAGAAGTATGATTTTGTGGTCAGCAGGGCAGTTACAAAGCTTCCCGATTTTTATGAATGGGTGAAATGCCGTATTCGCAAAGAAGAGATCAATCATCTGCATAACGGTATTCTATACATCAAGGGCGGCCCTGTTGAAGAAGAGTTGCAGGATCTGAACCGGCACTACCATGTATACCACCTTAGTAATTTTTTCTACGAAAACTTTTTCGATACAAAAGCCGTTGTTCATATTTACTAATCACTCTCAGCTTTTTACTTAACTTTGTTGCAATAAAAAAATTTATACACACCATAAAACATTAAACGAAATGAACGAAATACTCAATCAACTTCAACCACAGGCTATCTGGAAAAACTTCCGCAGCCTGACCCTGATTCCCCGTCCCTCAAAAAGTGAAGATAAAATTCGTGAATTTATGGTCAGTTTTGGGAAAGGGCTGGGTCTTGAAACTATAATGGACGAAGTTGGCAATGTAATCATCCGTAAACCGGCAACCAAGGGCATGGAAAACCGTAAGGGGATCGTAATGCAGGGGCACCTTGACATGGTTCCTCAGGCAAATTCAGACAAAAAGCATGATTTTACAACCGACCCCATTGAAGTAAAAATTGATGGCGAATGGGTTAAGGCCAACGGCACAACCCTAGGTGCCGACAATGGTATTGGTGTTGCTGCTGCCATGGCTATTCTTGAATCGAAAGATATCCCTCACGGCCCCATTGAAGCCCTTTTCACCGCTGACGAAGAGACCGGGATGACAGGTGCATTCGGTTTGAAACCCGGCATACTTCATTCGGACATTCTGCTCAACATGGACTCAGAAGATGAGGGAGAGTTGTATGTTGGATGCGCTGGCGGTATTGACGCCAATATCACCTTTGATTACGATGAAGAAGCCGTTCCGGGAAATCTGGGGGCCTTTACCCTGAAAGTGTCCGGCCTCAAGGGTGGGCATTCAGGTATGGATATAATCCTCGGACGGGGTAATGCCAACAAGTTGCTGTTTCGTTTCCTGAAACATGCTGCCGACGAACACAGACTGCGTATTGCATACATTAATGGAGGCGGGCTACGTAACGCCATCCCACGTGAAGCCATCGCAGTTGTGACTGTTCCAGTAGATCAGACAGAAAAACTCACCAAATGCGTTACTCAATTTGATGCCATCTACAAAGCAGAACTCTCGGCCACAGAACCCAACCTCAGTTTCACCATTGAGAAGGCTCCCATGCCCGCTGCCCTGATGGACAAAGCCACACAATGGTCGGTAACCAACGCTATCTATGGTTGCCCCAATGGTGTCATCCGGATGAGTGATTCGATGCCCGGGCTGGTTGAAACATCAAACAACCTTGCCAGCGTCGCAACTATCGCAGGTAAAGTAAAAATCTCCTGCCTGCTGCGCAGCTCTGTTGATTCTGCAAAGGATGATCTGGCTGCTATGCTCTCTTCAGTGTTTGAGCTGGCCGGTGCCGATGTACAACTCGACGGAGGCTACCCGGGTTGGAAACCCAATATGGATTCACCAATCCTGAAAAAAATGCAGGATATTTACCAGAAATTATATGGTAAAATTCCTGAAATCAAAGCCATTCACGCAGGGCTGGAGTGCGGACTGCTGGGCGGAGTATATCCCAACTGGGATATGATTTCATTTGGCCCGACTATCAGATCTCCTCACTCACCGGATGAGCGTGTAAACATTGAAACTGTTCAGAAATTCTGGGACTTCCTTGTAGCCACACTCAAGGATGTACCCGTAAAATAACCCGGAAGCGGTTTGTTAACCTTGGGCAGCTTATCCGGTTGTTCCACACAGCGGACTTAAGCAAGAACCCGTCCGATTGCTAAGCAACGGGCGGGTTCGTTTTAACGAAAGCTCCACATTTTAAAAAAAAGATTACCTGTGGTTTGCATCGTAGAAAAAAATCGCTACTTTTGCACTCCCAAAAAAGAATTTGTGTTATGAAGAGGACATTCCAGCCATCCAGAAGAAAAAGAGTGAACAAGCACGGCTTTCGCAGCCGTATGGCCACCGCTAACGGCCGCAGGGTTCTTAAAGCCAGAAGGCTCAAAGGCCGCTGGAAACTAACTGTTTCTGACGAGAATCTCGACCGGAAATAATTCCGAAAGCATACGAACCGCTGTTTGTTTTAAGCGGAAGGAGGTAATGGAAGGTCATTACCTCCTTTTGCTGTTTAACTGATAAACGCAAACTATTATGAATGCTTCGCTTGGTTTTTTCGAAATTTTACTGATCATCATCCTGTCTTTTTATCTGATGGGATGGCTGAGCCGACTTCTACTACCCATCCTGACCAAAGCCTACCTTAAAAGAATGTCGAAAAGGTTTGGGTTTCAAATGCCGGAACAGGAACAACCAAAGCCGGGCAAACCCGGTAAGGTAAGCATCAAGAATGAGCCATCGCAGGAGGGTATTCGCGCCGGCAATCTTGACAATGTAGGCGAATATACCGAATATGAAGAAATAAAAGAATAAGTTCTGCTCAAAAAACCGGCATTGCAGTAAGTTAACCCTTTTTGCTACCTTTGACAGGTATTTCTTAACCGCATAATCACGACCAATCATCATTTACCGTTTCTGACTCAGTCACAAACTAATTATTATGGAAAAAAGACCGTTAACCCGTCTGATCCCCGTTATCACCGCGATCATAGTTTTCCTCGCCGTCACACTTATCTACTTTGCCCCTTTGCTGGAAGGAAAGAAAATTCAACAAGGCGATATCAGAAACTGGACAGGGATGTCCAAAGAAATTGTTGATTTCAGAGCTAAAACAGGCGAAGAACCGTTGTGGACCAACTCGATGTTTGGTGGTATGCCAGCTTATCAAATCTCGACACAGTACCCTGACAATCTGATGAAAAATGTTGATTCGGTCCTTAGACTTGGTCTTCCCGGACCTGCCGGATTGCTTTTTGTCAGTTTCCTTGGTTTTTTCATTCTGCTGCTGGTGCTTAAAGCCGACCCATGGACAGCTCTTGTTGGTGCGCTTGCATACGGATTTTCTTCCTATTTCTTCATTATTCTCGAGGCGGGACATAATTCCAAAGCACATGCGATGGCCTATATGGCTCCCGTGCTGGCAGGTGTAATACTCACCTACCGCGGGAAATACCTATCAGGAGGAGTCCTTACAGCCTTGGCCGCCTCGCTGCAGCTAACAGCCAATCACCTCCAGATTACATACTACCTGCTACTTGTGCTGCTTATCGTTGCTGCAGGGCTTAAGTTCGTCGCTTTCAAAGAAAAACAGTTACCAACCTTCTTCAAAGCTACCGGGGTTCTGGCAGCAGCGGCACTACTGGCTGTGCTCCCTTCCATCACCAACTTATGGGTTACATGGGAATACGGTAAGGAATCAACGCGTGGAAAATCAGAACTCACCATTAATGAGAAGAACCAGACTGCCGGTCTCGATAAAGATTATGTCACCCAATGGAGCTATGGTGTAGGTGAAACGTGGAGTTTACTCATTCCCAACATTAAAGGAGGCGCCAGCGATGCGCTCGGGAACCATGAAGAGGCACTCGGAAAAGCCGATCCTCAGATGAGGCAATACGTGGCTCAAAGTAATGCCTATTGGGGGGATCAACCATTTACCTCAGGACCAGTGTATGTTGGTGCAATCGTCATTTTCCTGTTTGTACTAGGGCTCATCATTGTAAATGGTGCTCTGAAATGGGCATTGCTGATCGTTACTATGCTGAGCATCATGCTTGCCTGGGGACATAATTTTATGCCCCTCTCCGATTTTTTCCTCGACTATGTTCCGGGATACAACAAATTCAGAGCGGTATCCATGACACTGGTCATGGCTGAACTATGTATACCCATCCTGGCTTTTCTGGCACTGAGTCAGATTGCCAACGGTAAAACCATTTTCAAAGATTTGCGAAAACCATTGTTTATTGCCTTAGGAATAACTGCCGGAATAGCGCTGCTCTTCGCTCTAATTCCCACCGCGTTTTTCGATTTCTTAAGTGCCCAGGAAATTATCCAGTATGCTGAAATGAAAACCAAAGGTGGTGATGCTGCCACTCAGGTCTCGGTCTTTACCAACAGCCTTGAAGCGGTGAGAATTTCCATTTTTAAAGCTGACGCCATCAGAAGTTTCCTGTTCATACTCCTTGCTGGTTCGGTCATCTTTGCCTGGAGTTACATGAAACTTCACAGGGCATTCCTGTTTATTGCTCTTGCACTGCTGGTTATCACAGACATGTATACCATCAATCGCAGATATCTGAACGAAAAAGATTTTGTAAAGGCCTCACTGGTTGACAAACCATTCGTTCCAACCAATGCCGACAAACTGATTATGAGGGACGTTGATCCCAATTTCAGAGTACTGAATCTGGCAGCCAATACCTTCAACGATGCCTCAACCTCCTATTTTCACAAGAGTATCGGCGGCTATCATGGCGCCAAACTCGAGCGTTATCAAGAACTTATTGATCACCAGATATCGAAGAATAACATGAGTGTTCTCAATATGCTCAACACGAAGTATTTCATTATTCCCAATGACAAGCGCCAGCCGGAGGTACAAATCAACATGGCAGCACTCGGAAATGCATGGTTTGTTGATTCCTGCAAAATGGTCGACAATGCCAATCAGGAGATGGAAGCCCTCAGCAATTTTAATCCTAAAACCACGGCAATTGTCGACAAACGATTTACCGACCTTCTCAAGGGGTTTGCTCCTGCAGCTGACTCTCTTTCGGTAATCAGTCTTCAATCCTATGCTCCCAACCACCTTGTATACAGATCGAATGCAGTGACTGACCGATTAACTGTGTTCTCTGAGATTTATTATTCGCATGGCTGGAACGCTTATATTGACGGGAAACCTGTACCCCATTTCAGGGTTAATTATGTGTTGCGCGCCATGATGGTACCCGCCGGACAACATACAATTGATTTCAAATTTGAACCGAAGGCTTATCATACAGGCGAGACCATTGCTTACTTTGGCTCTATACTGATTCTTATACTGCTTGTGGTAGCAATATTCTTCGATCTCAAATCCAGAGGTGGAATTCTGCCAACGGGCAAAAAGAAATAAACTCATTCTGCCCGGCGCTTCGCCGGGCTTTTTTCACTACATGAAAAAAGCGCTGATTATTACTTACTACTGGCCTCCAAGTGGCGGAGCCGGAGTTCAGCGATGGCTGAAGTTCTCGAAATATTTACGCGAATATGGTTGGGAACCCATTATATACACACCTGAAAACCCAGAGTATCCTGCTATCGATCCTTCACTCATGAACGATATCCCCGAGGGGATCCAAGTGATTAAACACCCCATTTGGGAACCTTTCGACATTTATAAACGGCTTATCGGGATGAAGAAGAACGACCGGCTTGCAGCAGGATTCCTCTCCGAAAAGAAAAAACCATCAAAGATTCAAAACCTGATGGTGTGGATCAGGGGCAACTTTTTTATTCCTGATGCCCGGATGTTCTGGATCAAGCCTTCAATCCGATTTCTGAAATGCTGGCTCAAAGAAAACCAGGTTGATGCCATCGTATCAACAGGTCCTCCTCACTCGATGCACCTGATCGCCTTAGGACTCAAACGGGCTACCGGACTTCCCTGGCTGGCCGATTTTCGTGACCCATGGACTCGCATCGACTTTTACCATGACCTGCGACTTACCCAATGGGCCGACAGCAGACATCATCGTCTGGAAAAAGCTGTATTAATGCAAGCTGACCGACTTGTTACTGTCAGCTATAATTGGGCCAACGACTTCAAAAACGACGGATCACCTGAATTCAAGATAATTACCAACGGATTCGATCCTGCCGATTTTCCAGAGCCAATGACTACAAAGCCCCCGAAGTTTATCCTCACACATATCGGGTCATTGAACAAAGACCGCAATCCGGCCTTTCTCTGGAAGACACTGGGAGAACTCGCCCAAGAATCAGAAGAGTTCAGAAATAACCTCATCATACGTTTTATTGGCAAAACCGATTTTTCAGCCTTTGAGAATATCAATGAAAACGGACTCTCTGCCTGCGTCGAGAATATTGATTATGTCCCTCACCACAAGGCATTAGAGCTTTCGGCAGAATCGGCTGTCCTGCTATTGCTCATCAACAATACCCCCAACTCGATGGGTATTATCCCGGGGAAGGTATTTGAATACCTTGCCACACGTCGCCCCTTACTCTGTATTGGCCCCTCTGAAGGCGACAGCGCCAGGATTATACGTGACCTGAATGCCGGCGAACTGGTTAACTTCGGTGATTCTGCAAATCTCAGGTCAGCTATTCTTTCTCTCTTCGACCGGTATAAGAAAGGAGAGAATACCATTACAAGCAACATTAACCGTTTCTCCAGAAAGATGCTGGCAGGGACGATTGCCGCCGAATTAGACCAACTTACGCAACGAGAAGTATCTCAATCATCCAACAGATTTTAAACGTCACATCATGCTGCAATTTCTTTGGATCACCTTTGTCAGGGTACTAAACCCGACCTGCAAAATCAGGGCTGCAAGCCTTGGCCGTTCGGTAATTTTCGGGAAGGGAGTAACGGTTGAAAGCGGATCGCATATCATTGCAGCCCGGATTGATGACTATACCTACATCAACAAAAACTGCCAGATTGATCGTAGCGTTGTATCAATTGGGCGTTTTTGCAGTATCGCTTACAATGTAAAAATCGGATTAGGGAATCATCCAACCGGATGGGTTAGTACACACCCGTTCGCTTATGAGAAAAAATACGGATTCGTAAAAACTGGCAGGGCCTTCGAGGAACAAGCACTAAAATCCACCATTATAGGAAACGATGTATGGATAGGGGCCAATAGCACAATTCTTGCCGGGGTTACCATAGGTCATGGCGCGATTGTCGGAGCCCATTCCCTAGTGACTTGCGACGTAGAACCCTATAGCATCGTCGTGGGGACTCCTGCCCGACACCTCAGATACCGTTTTGAGGCACACACTATCGACCGTCTGTTAAAATCAGCATGGTGGAATATGGACTACTCGAAACTTAAAAAAAGCGTCAGTTTAATGGATAACCCCGATAATTTCCTTGACAGTATTTCAGGAGGCCAGAATCCTGCTGACAAAAGTTGAAATATTGTAAGGCTCATTGAAAACCTTATAGAGCTCATTCATCAGGAAGTACTTTCCCTCGGGAACCCCACTGCTTCTAAATTTATCAACAAAAACGCCCACAGCAATCTTTCCCTCCAGAACCACCTTATCGGGAATGTCATTACTAAAGAAACCTTTCCCTATCAAGAGGCCCAAGGTACGATTACGGCTCAAATCGTTGAGCGCTGTCAATCCGAAATCACCAATTCCGCAATAACGAAACATCGTCTCTTCGTGTCCACCAGAATAGGCCAGAATATGTCTCATTTCGTTGAAAGCTTTGGTAAACACCAAAAACCTAAGATTGGGAGAGCTAAACTGGGCATCGACAATGCCAATAATGATAGCATAAATATTCTTCAGAATACTCACCAATTCTACTCCGGTGACATCTGTTGTTGAATCGGTACAAATGATGGTAGAGGAAAACAATTGTGTAACATCATCCACTACCTGAAGATTGGCAGCACCTATCGTCATGGAGGTGGGAATGTGATTAATAAGCTCACGGGCAAAAGTAGGCCCCTTAAGCGTACACACTGGATTAGGAAGTAATTGTTGTAGGTTCTCTACGATGGTCTGGTTGTCGTTACCAAAACCCTTAGACAGATTAACCAGTAATGCTTTGGGGTTAAGATCGCCCGACAATTGTACAAGGTAGTTGACGACCACCACTGAAGGAAGTGCCAGAAATACAACATCAGCAACATTTAAAACAGAGGTATCGGTTGTTGCCTGAAGTCGTGGGTTAAGCTTAATCTGCGGAAAATATGCAGAATTATAATGGGTGATATTAATTTCATCAACTACTGATGTTTCAACCGACAACAGTGTTACATCAAGAGCCTCTTTATCGGCAAGAATGTGACCCAGGGCTGTTCCCATTGTGCCGGCTCCCGCAATACATATTGTTTGATAATCGCTCATTGCTTCTATAAAAATGCAAAGATAGAGTAATTCCACAAGCATCAGAAATGCGTCCTGAACCGCTGTGCCTACGAATGTAACCATCCGTTAAAAAACATACCTTTGTGGTATGTTCTGTCGGGCAAATAATTTAGAGCTTGCCACTAATCAGAGGCTTTTCATTATAAAACAACTGATTACCGGTAAGTTAAACCGCATTGTTTGTCACTTATAATCTCATATACCTGAATGACAAAAGAAAAATTAGTACTAATCGGAGCCGGGGGACATTGTAAATCCGTAATCGAGGCTGTTGAAGACAGCGGGCTGTTTTCCATTGTCGGAATCGTCGGGGAACCAGGTCAACTCAACGAATCAGTGCTGGGTTATAAGGTGATCGCCCTTGATGAAGACCTTCCACGGTTGGTCAAAGAATACAGACATTTCTTCGTGACCATAGGCCAGATCAGATATTCTACACCAAGGGTCAAAATCTTCAACATTCTTCTGGAATTAGGCTGCCATCTGCCTGTCATCATTTCTTCCAAAGCCCAAGTCTCAAAATATTCGAAACTAGGTCAGGGAACCTTGGTCATGCCATTTGCATTCGTAAATGCAGGTGTGACTATTGGCGACAATTGCATAATTAACACAGCCGCCATCATCGAACACGAAACATGTATCGGTTCGCACAATCATTTGTCAACGGGGTGTGTTGTAAATGGAAACTGCATCATCGGGAACAACAATTTTCTGGGAACCAATTCAACGCTACTCAACAACATTACTGTTGGCAACCACAACCTTATCGGAGCCAGCTCGGTAGTGGTGAAGAATGTGGGTGATCATTTAAAACTCTTTGGAAACCCTGCGACAATCATTGGAACCTCAAATGAATAAAACACTTATCATCGCCGAGGCTGGTGTCAATCACAACGGAAGTTCAGAACTGGCTTTCAGGCTAATTGATGCTGCAGCCAATGCTGGTGCCGACATCGTCAAGTTTCAAACATTTAAAACCGACCTGTTGGTAACAGTCAATGCTCCAAAAGCAGGTTATCAGAAAAAAAATTCCAGTGAATCAGATGAAAGTCAGTATGAAATGCTTCGTAAGCTTGAGCTTTCTAAAAGTCAGCATCTCGAACTGATGGAACACTGCCTGTCTCGAAACATCAGGTTTTGGTCAACTGCCTTTGATAACGACAGTATCGACCTCCTGGCGGAACTGGGAATCAGTATGTTTAAGGTACCCAGTGGAGAAATCACCAACAAGCCTTTCCTACAAAAAATTGGAAAAACGGCCGGTGAGGTAATCCTTTCAACAGGTATGGCCACCATAGAAGAAATCAGCGACGCCATCGAAGTGCTAACCAACGCGGGTTTACCAAAAGAGAAAATCACCCTGTTGCACTGCACCACCGAATATCCCGCGCCCATTCATGAAGTAAATCTGAGAGCCATGGCCACCATGCGAGAGACCTTTGGCCTGGAGACCGGATACTCCGACCATACTCAGGGAATAGAAATACCGATAGCAGCCGTTACACTCGGTGCCACAGTCATTGAAAAACATTTTACCCTCGACCGTAATCTTCCTGGTCCCGACCATAAATCATCACTTGAGCCTGATGAACTGAAAAAGATGGTTGAAGCCATTCGAAAAGTAGAAGTTGCCCTCGGCGACGGTGTCAAACAGCCGACCCCCTCCGAAATAAAAAACAGGATCGCTGCCCGAAAGAGCATCCATCTGGCCCATGACCTTCCCGAAGGACATATTCTGATGCCCGACGACCTGATTATGAAACGCCCCGGCGATGGAATCAGCCCCATGCACATGGATTTCATTATAGGACGAAAACTTCTCAAAACGGTAACAGCTAACACCAAACTTCAAATGAATTTTATAAAATGAATAGTCCTATAAGTTTTCAAAGCAAACTTTTTACTAATGAGCGCTTCTGAACTTAACCGTCATTCCATTCTCTTCCGGAAAACCATCAGGGAAGCTTTGGCTATGCTGAACGACGTACCCGATACCCTGACACTCTTCTCGGTTGACGATACCGGTGTTTTACTGGGTACTGTAACCGATGGCGACATCAGGCGTGGCCTGCTTCGGGGTGTAACACTCGAAAGCTCTGTCGAAGAGGTCATCTTCAGAAACCCAAGGTTCATCAGGGACAAAGATTTTAAACTCAACGACATTGAACACTTCAGACAAAGCCGCATTAAACTGGTACCCGTTCTCGATGATCAGCATCGAATCGTACGAATTATCGACCTGAGCCGCAAAAAATCAGTTCTTCCGTTAGAAGTGGTCATCATGGCAGGAGGAAGAGGAGAAAGGTTGCGTCCCCTCACCGATACTACCCCGAAACCAATGTTGTTTATTGGCAGCAAACCCATTTTGGAGCACAACATCGACCGGCTTATCGAATTTGGTCTCAACGATTTCCACATCACAACACGTTACCTGGGTCACCAAATCTCTGATTATTTTGGCAATGGCTTAGAAAAAATGATAAAAATTGATTACGTCAATGAAGATCAACCATTAGGGACCATTGGAGCTGTCAGCCTCATCAATAATCTTACCAGTGAACATGTGCTTGTCATGAATTCCGATGTGCTCACAAACATCGATTATGAAGACTTCTACAAAGCATTTCTGAACGAAGAGGCCGACATGGCTGTGGCATCAATTCCCTACAAAGTCAATATGCCCTTTGCTATCCTCGAAACCGAAGGCAACCGGATTCTCTCTTTCAGGGAGAAACCGGTGTTCACCCACTTTGCCAATGCAGGCATCTATATCATTAAAAGATCTTTGCTCCACATGATTCCCCTCGGCAAGAAATTCGATGCAACAGAACTCATGACCGACATCATAGAGAGAGGGCTAAAAATGATCCATTATCCGATCATCGGCTACTGGACAGATATCGGCCGGATTGAAGATTTTGAGAAAGCTAATCAGGATATTCATCACATCCGGTTCTAAAAGGAAGAACAGAAGTCAATATTCATTAATAAAATGGTACACGATACCCTCTTTATCATTCCCGCCCGCGGGGGTTCCAAAGGAATACCCGGAAAAAATATCCGTCTGTTTGCCGGCAAACCGCTTCTGGCTTACAGTATTGATCTTGCCCGGGCATTTGTCCCCGACGATAACATTTGCCTGTCAACCGACAGTATTGATATTGCCCGTGTAGCAACTCAGATGGGACTCCCGGTTCCCTTTCGCCGTCCCGAGCACCTTGCTACCGACATCGCCTCAAGCCGCGATGTCATACTACATGCCTTGTCGCATTACGAAACTCTGGGAAAGCATTTTAAACGCTTCGTGCTGCTTCAACCCACCTCACCGCTCCGGCAACCCTTTCATATAGCAGAAGCAATGGATTTGCTTAAACCATCCATAAATGGCGTCATGTCGGTTAAGTCAACTAACGCCAACCCATACTTCGTCCTATTTGAGGAAGACGAGAACGGTTTTCTGAAAAAATCAAAAACCGGTTCTTTTAACCGCCGGCAGGATTGTCCGGATGTTTGGGAAGCAAATGGAGCTGTGTATGTATACGACACTGAATGGTATAAAAACACGGATGGCAGCAATGCCAAGCTGGTGAAGTACGTCATGGATGAACGCTACTCAGTTGATTTAGATACCGAGACCGACTGGCTCTTTGCTGAATATATGCAACAACGGCTCTTTAATACAGGCTTTTGATATAATCAATTGACCGTTCGGCGGCTTTACCATCAATCACCCAGGCATATTTCCTGATAAAACGGGCATAAGCTTCCATATCAATCTTTAAGTCACCTGCCAGCACACCCGATATGATTTCACCCAGTGAGGTGACATCGGTGGACTGAAAAGCAACTCCTTCGCTGCAATAGTGAAGCAAATCTTCTTTCATGTAATCCAGAATAATCAAGGGTTTCCCAAAATACACCGCCTCAGTCCCAACGGTCGAAAAGCATGTAACCAACAGATCGCAGGCTGACAATAACAAGTAGAGGTCAATATTATAAAGAATCTGATAATTTGTACACCCCGCTTCCCTGGCAATCGATTCATAATATTGCACATCATCACGCTCTGCAGGGTGAAGTTTCACGACAACCAGCGAATCTTTTATACTTCTGCCTGCCACAAACACATCGAGTGCCGCTTGATACCTAAGAGAAGCATCGGGTTGTGGTTGTGAGGCAAAAACAATAATTTTTCTTGTACCCCAGTCATAACCCAACGCATTTCTACGGTCGGCCTTCTTAAGCCAGGGAATAACATCTGTACGTATCTGTCCGGTAACGGCGACTGATTCAGGATTAAAATTACCTACCGTAGCCAGAAAATCACGCCAGTATTCACCCCATACAAGAGTATGATCGGCCATGCTGCCCGCTAGTTTGTCGGCGGGTGTATACAGGTAGGCTGGATGACCATTACCGAAATTACCATGTTGAATTCCGATGGTCGTCATCCGATTAGCCTTTGCGGCGTCGAGTAAAGTCTTTATGATCGGTCCATTCTCATCGATCGAGCTAATGGAAAAAAAAGAATAATGTTTAAAAAACCGATCGAATGCAAGGTAACGAAACACATAAAACCGACTCGTTTTATGATAGCCGATGTATTGCTTCAAAATAAGTCTTTCGTATATGGTCAATGGAAGTGCCTCCACGGCACTATACCCTGCCATCAGATGAGCAGATGCCTGCTTTACCTTCATCCTGATCTCGGACGACAGCAGCGCCCGGAATAAAATAACCTCATTAAAAATGATGTTACGATTTCTTCCAGCCCTGAAGTAATACTGCCAACGCAACCGAAAGGTCTTCAAACTGTCAAATTTGGGCATCACCACCTCAGAGAGGAGTAAGAAGTCAGCATCAAGTCTGTCAAACAGCCCAGAAAGAATGTAGTTGTCATAAGTGAAACGACCTGCCGGTAAATGAAGACACTTCTGCAGCCCTGCATGATCAACTACTATATGCCGCCTTTTTGACGGGTGTGCAAACTGAAACGGTTGCACCATCAGCCTGAGCAAAAAATGCAACCCATAAGCGGCAACACTTCTATAGTTAACCTTTGACCCCGGGACTGCTTCAGGAAGACAGATCGCCACCCTCCCCGATAATTCGGGTATCTGTCTTAATCCGACCTCACCTGTATAGAAATCAATGTGATCATATACAGTCAATAGCTGCATGATTTCCTCATACTCATAACCTATCTGCCTGGTTTTGAAGTAGCTTCTGAACCGATGATAATACCACACTCCCGACTTTTCGAATGAAAGCAAATCGGCCACGCGCTTCCCTTTTACCAGCTTATCACCCATGGCCAGCAATTCCTGAAGAACCTGCTCATTGACTTTCTTCTTAATCGAGAATTGATTAACCGGTGAAGGTGTACTTAATGCCATCAGGCGTTCATCGGCAATGATGGAAGTATGCAGGCGGAAATTATCATTGTCGCGAAGCAGCGCTAACAGTTGCGTCGTCTCTCCCGTTGTAAGTTTCCTTTTTAGAACAATTGCCTTCATAATCAAATTTCATTCACAGCAGTAGTAATTCATATCGGTATAAAAAAATCAACCTGCTTTTAGTCTGTTCTTCAGATACTTGTCGGCAAAACCTCTTAACTCCCTCCGATAAAGGAAAACCAAAGCGATAAACATAATTGCAACCGAAAATAACGCAGGAATAAACGGACTAATCCCCAGTTTGTCCTTGACCAACTCGGTAATAATTACCAGCGCCACACAAATCAATGGACTATAGAGCATCTTATTCAGGTTCCACCTGATAGGGGCAACACGCTGGGCATAAAGATAGGTGCCTGCTACCTGAATAAGGTCGGAAACCAACACGGCGATAATTGCACCATAAATAAGCAGGCGTGGTATAAGAAGAAAATTCAGCAACATATTTACACCCAGCGTAACAATATTCAGATAAAAAAAGAACCGGGTCTTTTTTTCATAGTATAGCACAAAAGAGAAAATAATATATTGGGTACGTGGAAGATACCTGATGTAGATGATCGAAATAAAGGAATAAGCAAGCCTGACATCAGTTTCGTAAAAAAGGTATAGAAACAGCATCACGGGAATAATGGTCATCGCGATCAAAGCCTGAGTCTGCGCCATCAACATATTTGAAAGCGATTTGATCTCCTCTTCTCTCTCTTTAATCCCTTCTTTCATGTAACGAAAGATCTCGGGTTGTGTTGCACCTTGCAGACCCTGCAGTATAATCTGCATGCCTAAAGCAAAGTTGGCAGCAGTAAAATAGATGCCCAGTTCTGATGGAAACCGCTCCATGAAATACTTATCAGCAAAAGTCAAACCCCACACCAGCAATCCGTATTGAAAAAGCGGAGCGGCGAATTGGAACATCGACGTTAATAATCCGCGGTCGTAATGAAAACCGGAATGCCTGTACGAATAAACCAGTATACCAATTGTAACCAATGAACCACCGATAGCACTTCCATATACATAACCGAGGAACGACATGTCGAAAAAGAACAATCCTATAAGCTGAAAACCAGTCCTGATTACGGCCATCGAAATATTCACAATAACAAAGGCTGTTACTCTTTTCTCGTTCCGATATAGCGTTGCCGCTGTGATATTGACGGCTCTGTTTATACCTATGACAATTGAAGCAAAACCATAACGTGAAAAATCCTGCAACTCAACCTGTTCAAATAATCTGCCAATATAGTTTCTGAAGATGAAAGCAACGCCCAGCAGTAATATGCCCCGTAACAGCATTGAACTGTAAACCGAAGACACCATCCGGTGATAGCCCTTTCGGTCGTCGGTATAGTCATAATAGTACCGCGAAACGGCATTACCCATCGAAAACAGCACAATAGTGAATGCCAGCGAAGTAATCATCTCTGCAATCCCGATGTGGGCAAAGTCGGTAGCGTTGAGTCGGGAGTTACCTTCTGTAAAAGGCTGAACCAATACCTGAAGTAACGAAGGCACTGCGGCCACAGCCGAATAAATGACCGACAGCTTAAGATGCTCTTTTACGTTTACCTTCATGGGTCAGGAATCATACTGATTATATCGCAAAGGTAGAATTAATCGACGAAAACAACTTCAAGAAAGCAGATTAGAATGGAAGTTAAACAGATGGCACCAATTGCAATCAGGGAAAAAATGAAAGCTGCTAACGATTAAGATACTGTTTGCGTTATCCGTAAAGCAACAAACCAGCCCTCTCTCATTGTCCTGCCAGAACATTAGTTGTGTTTTATCAGTTTAGCCCCCGGTGCCGGCCAAAACACCAGCGAAATCTGATCATTGCCGATACATCCGGCCGATGTGGTTACCGTTACAGCGTAAGTACCCGTATTGACGGCTGTAAAATAACGCCCCGGCCACCCGTTGCTCCATTCATATTCAGCATAACCGGGGCCAGCATCCAGTACAAGCTGAGGGACTCCACATAAGGTCTGATCGTTACCAAGGTTAACAACTGGCAAGGCTAATATCTCAACCATCTGCACAGAAGTGGCGCCAATGCCATTATCGTAAACTGTTAATTGAACATTGTAACTGCCCGGCGCAGTAAACAGATGGAAAGGAGCCATCACCCTTGCAAAATTATTTGATCCGGAAGCCGGGTCATCAAAATTCCAATGCGCGGAATCAATACCTGCCGGGTTAGCGATGGTAAAGGAAGTTGGGGAGCCATAACAAACACCTGTATAATTAAATGATCGCGGGAAGAAATAACTTTGAATGAATGTTGGAAGACCCATAAATGATGCTCCTGCTCCTAAATATAAACCTTGGTCAACATAGTTACATCCAGCACCCGCAACTTCAGGATTATTAATGATACCAAGATATTTACTTGAAATATTCGGACGATCATACCGCGCCACATATATCTTTCCATCTGGTGCCAATTGAAGACCGCCGGGAGCCATCGCAGTATTCGCAATTAAAACATTAGTGTGTTGTTGGATATTAATCTGGTAAATTTGCTTAAGGTTATATGAAACGGTAGCATACAGAAATTGTCCATCTGCAGAGAATTCCACACCGTACGTTTGTTCGGGATAGTTAAAGCCAAAACTATAAGTAACTGCGCCAGTGGCCTTATTAAATGTCGAGACGTCTACTCTTAGACTGCCATATGTAGCCATAGCCAGCCTGTTACCATCTGCTGAAAATTTCAGACATCCTTGTACACCAACTGCCCCCGAACCCAATACCGGGCCTGTGGAACTAACGACAGGGGTCATCAACACCCCTGCACTTGTCACAAGGTAACTCTTATAAACATTATTTGCCCGTTCATGAATCACAACCCAAATATCTTGTTGATTTTGATGACGCACAGCTGAAATTTTTTCAGCCGAGTTTGTCTGGATAAAAATGTTCTTATTAACAACTGCCCCAAGTCCCCCGGCTAAGGTAATATCAACAGTTGAATAGTGCAATTTTCCGTCATTACTTGCATAATCAACAGTAAAAATGACGAATTGGGTAGAAGAGAGGGGTAAAGGAACAATAACACCGGATTGAGTTGAAGAGGTATGCCCCAGGAGCCCTGTACCATTTTGCATAACTTGGTGGTTTTTATTATACACCGTCATCCCGTTGGTATAAAACAACAGATTCCCGTCTGGATCAGCAATTGAAGCCACCCCTTCAAAACAACTCATCTGGCCGTTTTCTAAGACTGCTGGCGTCCCCGAGTTAAAATCAAGTCCGCCGTAGTCACCAAAATACCAAATATTCCCTTCCTTCTGAGCAAAAACAGAAAACGAAGTAACTGATATCAAGGTGAGAAAAAACAATTTACAAATAACAAAACAATTCTTCATTAATTAATGCATGCTGTATTAACTTATTAACCCTTGATCATCTTCTCTTAGTAATCAGGAAACTGGTTGCCGTAAAATTAGTAATCAACTTAACAACTCCGGTTATTCATGCTTAGAAATATTAGTCAATATAAAGAACTCATCTTTATACCTCCTTACTATCAGACGATTTGAACCGTTAAAAAGTTTATACCGTTTCAATCTTCAACAACTTTAAAAGTTGAAATGCTTCGGCAAAATAGACCCCTGCGGTGCTTCCCCGAAACCTGGCCAATGCCCGCACGTTTTCTTCAGACCTTGGAAAAGGAGGGCTCTCAATTTCAGATTTAAAAAGCTTTAGAGTTTCTATCTTCTTCTCCAAGTTGTCGGAAATATCAACAAAGCAATTCGGAATAAAAGCATTCTCAGATATGGCCGGAGCAAACTCTGTCTCCGAGATACATTCATACATTAGGACTTCTCTGAGGTATGGATGTCGGAATGATTTAGTACATGCCATTGCGGCTTCATATACAATTCGATGATCTGAATGTGCATCACTCCTATTTACAGTATAAATTATTTGCGGCCGTACTTTCGAGATATAATCTGACATCCTTTTGATTAAGTCAGGACTGACTGCTGATGACAGACTCATTGTAGGATAACCAAACTGAATCACTTCTTTGATTCCCAAAGACCCTTTTACCAAGTCAATTTCTTTACTGCGCTCCTCTATTTCATATTCAGGATAGCCTCCAATAGCAGTTTTGGATGTTACAATAATCCAGTAAATTTCATCCCCATTCTTGTGGTGACGCAGCAAGGTTCCCCCGCAGCCTATCGTCTCATCGTCGGGATGAGCTGACACAACAACAATCCTTCTCATGGTTAATAAGTAATGTTTTTAAAAATTAAATTTTTGTTAATCGTAAGAGATTTAACTATTTCCAATACTCGTTCTGATGAATGCCCATTTCCATAAGGATTTATACAATTTCGACAATTTGCAATAAAAACCTCATCATTTAGTATCTTTGATATTGCTGCTTCAATCTGATCTTTAGAATTATCAACAAAAATAACATTGGTGGAATGTGTCCGCCCCCTTTGCCGTTGTCCAATGTTTACCACGGGCAACCCGAAAGAAGGTGCCTCGAGTATCCCTGCACTCGAATTGCCTAATAAACCACTAGCATTTCTCATCAAATTCACAAATAGGTTCCGGTTCAAATTTTTAAACGTTCTAAAAATCGAAGGGTATTTCTGCTCGTATTCAAGATATGCATTGATGATGGCTTGATTGCCCGCATCGGAATTTGGGTAATTAATAAAGCACCGATGACCCGAACTTATAACTGCATCAAGTGTCTGCCGAACATGTCTATCCTGCAGTTCTGTCTCAGTAATGATGGAATGTTGAATCAAGACAAAATATGGCTCAGCAGAGGAATCCTGTACTCCCATCTCATTTAAAACAGCCCCTTTGCTGACAGTTTGTATTGACAGTATCCTATCAAGCGCAGGATTCCCGATCACAAAAATTCGCCAGTCGTCCTCACCAAGTTTTAATAGCGTCTGTCGATGTTCTTCCAGCGTTACAAAATGCAGGCTTGCAAGCTTACCTGAGGCATATCGCACCGCATTATCAACATTTCCATCTTTCGCGATATCACCGCCGAAAAAATGAGCACATGCAATTCCAAGGTAGGCACAAGTAAGGGTAACAGAAATGGCCTCTTCTCTGTCGCCAGCAACAATAACTAAATCAGGCTTTTCTCTTATTAAACTGTGAGCCAATAACGGGATTTGGGCTCCTATAGAAGACACCCTCCCCAACTTTGAATCTGTGTCAAGCAAATTAAAAAGCTTATCTGCTATCTCAAAGCCATCATCTTCTACAAATCGAGCAGTATAGCCATACTTTTCCGACAAGTGTGGACCAGTGATTAGTATCTTGAATTGAATTTCAGCAGCTTCATCAAGCTTTTTATAGACTGAATACATCAAATCATACTCGGACCTAGCTCCGGTTACTGCAACAATTTTTTTTAACGTCATAATTAGTCTACAGTAATTAAATTCAATTAATAAACATCTGAATCTCCCAACGAAATTCTCCAGGTTTTACAATTATCTAACGCATCATTATTCTCTGTAAACAAACGGTATGCAAGAATCGTCAGCGGACTATCCATTGTGAAACGTAACTTTTCAAAATATCTATGACGGGGATCGGTTAATGACAACCACAAATTCACTGAAACAATAGCTAAATCATTTACATCAATAAAACTAAAAATTGCACCAACAAGAGTAGAAACTGAATTAGGGTCATTACCAACTCCTAGTTCCAAAATATCTATCTCCTGCTTCCCTTTAAATTTAAAGGAGTTAAAAATTTTTATCACAACAAAGTCAGTTGAATCAAAACCATCAATATTAAGTATATAATACTTGTTCGCGGGGTTTTCAATGTACCGCCAATTTAAATAAGCCGGGGATTTGCTGACACTGATAGTGTCAGTACCGGAACCATTCAGTTTACTGCTATGAACTTCGCTAAAACTTTCTATCAGTTTATAATTCGCTCTAGGAATCCTCTCGTGATCCTGTGGAGCCAACGAAAGCATGTGTTGCACACCGACATCTCGCCAGCCCAGTTTGGTAATGAAACTATAGTTCGAATTCAAGTTTGGAAAACCCCAGACCATTCTGACATGGTACTGGTCCTTAATCCGAGTGTAAAGATCTTTGGCTAACATCGGAAATATCCCTCTTCCACCATAATCGGGATGCGTCATTGTAGTCATTGAAAGTCCCGCCAAAACCTTATCACCCATAAAATTCATTACCACAGGAGACACAGCGTAATGGCCGATAATTGTATCATTGTCGACCATTAAACTAATCATTGGTTCCTTGTGAGTAGGACTTGATAAGTACCTCCATTTCCAGAACTTAATATCCAACGGTTTCCTAAAAGATTTTTTAAACAGCTCCAGAATTCCAGATTCATCTCCGCTTTTATACGGTCTGATTTCCATATATTTATTAAAGTTTTACACACATATAAACTAAAAAACAAATGTAGTGCTAATTACTCAGGCAGGTAAAATGATGAAATCCACATTAAACGAAAACAATAAACGGGGCATTTTTATGCATTAGGGTCTCAATGAATCCAATTAAACTTTCCCATTCAACCATCTGATGGGATTACCAATTAAATCACTAATCTACATAAGCAATTCTCTTCCTATTAGTTAACTAATTTCCTCTCTCACGACACTTTCAAACTACAATAATTCATCCATTGTTGCTTTATTGCCCCCCCTCAGTCCCTACCAATCCAGCCAGCGCAGAGTTTCGGTGGAGCACACGTTATTTTAGCTCTTCCTCCCAGGGTACTGAAACATCCATGTCGGCAATTACCTTTTGTCGCGCATGATAAATACTGGCATTTAGCTCAAAACCTATCAGAATGATCAACCCGTTGAAATAGATCCACAACATCACAATCATGAGGGTGCCGATCGAGCCATACAGCTTATTATAGGACGAAAAATTGTTGACGTAGAAATTAAAACCCGACGACAGGCCTATGCTCAGAAAGGTAGCCAGTGAACTTCCGGCCGAGATAAACCTGAATGTTTTTCGTTTCGATGGGCCCAGGTAGTAGAGAAAAGAATAACCAAAGAAGAACAGCGCCAAGATGATTAGCCAGCGGGAACCCTGCAACAAATAATAGACAAAATCGGTATGCAACAACCCCAGATTAACAAGCATCTTCATCAACGGAGGACCTGCTGTAATTAACCCGATTGCCAGAATAACCATAACGGCCATGATGAGCACTAGCAGAACAGAGACCAGACGCTGCAACACAAATGAACGATTCTCAAGGGAATGGTATGTCTGGTTGAAAGCCTCAATCAGGCTGTTCACCCCATTGGTTGCAAAATATAATGCCAAAATAAAACCTAACGAAAGGAGCCCCCCACGTGGACGCTTCACGATGTCGAACAATGTACTCTCAACTGTTTCATACGCCGAAAGCGGAATCAGGTCGTGTAGCAAGGCCAGCAGATTATCCTGAAAGTTTGGAATGGGAATGTAAGGGATGATGGTAAAAAAGAAAATAATTGTCGGAAATATGGCGATAAAACTGTTATAAGTAAAGGCTCCTGCTCGCAGATTAAGCGCTCCTTTCGAAAGTCCTTTTATAAAGAAGACCAACACGTCATATAACGGCATACCATCGAAGCCCGGTAATATCAGCCTGCGGGCGTACTTCTCTACCCGCTCAACAAATGGTCCATTCATGAACGCCCTGTAACGCTGAGTTGTCTTTTCCTCGATATCTTTAAATAATTGATTGAGGTTCATTTCCGTCAACTTTATCAGCAAGCTTTCAGACTCAGATCAAGGCTCCGGATATGATGGGTCAGGGCACCGACCGAGATATAATTGACACCCGACTCAGCATACGATCTGAGGGTATCTTCCGTGATTCCGCCTGAAGCTTCTGTCTCATAGCGGCCACCAATCATTTCGACGGCCTTCTTCAGATCAGCAGGCGAGAAATTATCAAGCATGATGCGGTTAATCCTTCCGGTTACAAGCACCTCATTCAGTTCACTGAAATTCCGCACCTCAATCTCAATCTGAAGGCTCTTTTTACACTTCTTCAGATAAGAGTTGGCTGCTTCAATGGCCTGCCCGATGCCACCTGCGAAGTCAACATGGTTGTCTTTAATAAGGATCATATCGTAAAGCCCGAACCGATGATTGTTCCCTCCGCCTGTCTTCACTGCCATCTTCTCAAACTGACGCATAAGTGGTGTTGTCTTGCGGGTATCTAGCAAACGGGTATTAAGCCCGTTGAGCAACTTTACCAAACGGTTTGTGGCGGTAGCTATCCCGCTCATCCTTTGCATGAAGTTGAGAGCCGTGCGTTCGGCGCCAAGCAATGAAACAGAAGGCCCTTCAACTGTAAAGGCCACGTCACCAGGCTTCACCGGAGTACCGTCTGAAAGCATTTGAGTGAAGATAATCGTATTGTCGACCGCTAAAAAAACTTTGCGGGCTACATCGACGCCAGCCAGAATTCCTGCCTCCTTCACCAGGAGCCTTACCTTTCCTCTGGCCGTTGCCGGAATTGTCGAAAGCGAAGTATGGTCGCCATCGCCCATGTCTTCAACAAGAGTCAGTGCTATAATTTCGTCAATAGTCATATTGTTATTGCTTATTTAACCTCAAGAGACTAATTAATCCTCCTCGACCTGAAATTGTTTGATGGTCGAATTATTGGCGGTTTTGTGCAAGAGTACATAAAGTGAAAACTTTTTTGCGCCACAGGTGAGTGTCCCGACAAAATAGGAGGCACCTTCACCAGATTTCCCCTTATGTGTAACCTTAAACTGCGTTGGCTTATGACGTGTAAAAAACTCCTTTAAAATAGCACCAGCCTGTTCCTTGCTATACACGCCATCGGTGCCAGGCAGTGAAAGGTTGACATGATCGGCGAAATAGGTCGAAATAAGCTGTGAATTCCCAGCAGTCAACGCTTTTTCTATCACTGGAATGATGTCTTTTCCTTGTGCCTGCATTGAACCGGTTCCCATTAATACCGTACCCAAAACAAGCAAGGTCATTTTGAATCGTCTAACTACATGCAGATTATAAAAATATTTCTGAAATATACATATCATGGCTTATTATTTTTAAGCGTTTCGATCTTCCGATACTGAGAACATAAAAATGCACAAAAATCAAACCAAATCAATCACTTAACAAATCTTAGGCAAATGTAGGAATTTTTCATCGGTCAGGAGCTATAGGTTCCGAAGCCAATCATCGTGGTTGTTTGTATCTTTACCGTCGAAATCATGAACGCATGAAAATTGTTTTTGCCCCCACAGGTCGTACTACCGAGGTCTATGTCGCCAATGGTTGCGACATCTATGAGAAACGACTGACAAGATACGTCCCCTTCTTAACTCAGATACTACCGGCTCACGGAGGCCAGACACTACCACCCTCGACCATAATGCAACGTGAGGCAGAAGCACAGTTGAAGCTGATCTCTCAGTCCGATTATACCGTGCTACTTGATGAGGGGGGCATTGAATTTACCTCGGTAGAATTTTCAAAATTTCTTCAGCAGAGAATGAATCAGGGAATCCGGCAACTCAACTTTATTGTTGGGGGAGCTTATGGTTTCGATCCGGAAGTAAAACAAAAAGCCTCCTTTAAGCTGGCATTGTCAAAGATGACGTTCCCCCATCAACTGGTCAGACTTCTTTTCATGGAACAACTTTACCGTGCCTTCACTATCCTAAAGAATGAACCGTACCACCACATCTGATAAAATAGTTCGGCAATTCAGCCGTTTAACAAGGATATAAGCAACCCCGATTACCTTTGCAGTCATAAGCCGATGACTCCGGCCAACCCACACACAGGAAACATGAACAGATTAAACGCATTATTTATCAGCTTGTTGCTGACCTGCCTCTCGGCATTCGGACAACAAACAGCTATTTACGAAGAACCCGGAAACAGGTTTACACGTGCACTCGAGCTTTTCGATCGCGATAAATTTGCCCCTGCCCACAAGCTCTTCACCGACCTGTCCGCGCAACTGGAAGGCACCGGCTCACAGATGGAGACAAATGCCGATTTCTATGCCGCGCTATGCGCTATCAAGCTAAGGAACAGCGATGGAGCGCATCTCATGGAGCAATTCCTGCTCAAACACCCCACGGCCTCTAAAAGTCAACTGGCTCATTTCTATCTGGGATTGCACTACTTCGGTGAATCGAAATGGAAAGATGCACTGCAACATTTTTCAATGGTTGATCCTTCTCCGCTTAACCCCGACGATCTCAGTGAATATCAATACAAAGCCGGTTATGCTTCCTTCATGACTAAAGACAATGCCCGTGCTTCGAGATATTTCCACGACATAAAAAATACCAACAGCGACTGGGGTGCAGCCGCCACCTATTACTACGCCCACATTGCCTATACTGAAAACAAATACGAAACTGCACTTACCGAATTCCGTCACCTCCAGAATAATCGCAACTATGGAGATGCCGTTCCCTATTACATCGTGCAGATACTATACCTTCAGCAGAAATACAACGAATTGCTGGCCGAAGCACCCCCACTGCTCGAAAAAGCCGAGCAAAGCCGTAAAGGATCCATCGCTGCAATGATGGCCGATGCCGCCTATAAAACCAACGACTATTCCAAAGCCCTCCTCTACATCGAACAATATCAGTCGTTGTCAAAAAAGCCGCTCTCACGTAGTGAAAATTACCTCCTGGCCTATTCGGCTTACAAAACTGGTGACATCGAAAAGGCCATTCCGGCCTTCCAGAACGCAGTCGATGGCAAGGACTCTCTCAGCCAGAATGCCATGTATCATATCGGCGACTGTTACCTGAAAACCGATCAGAAAGCACTGGCACAGAAGGCTTTTTATGATGCTTACAAAATTTCCTACGACCAGGCGTCGAAAGAAAATTCGCTTTTCAATTATGCCAAGCTTTCGTACGAACTTTCCTCCGATCCATACAACGCTGCTATCATTGCCCTTCAGGAATACGTCACAACTTATCCTGACTCCCCCCGTACCGATGAAGCGTGGCAATATCTCGTAAATCTGGCCCTTGTGTCAAAAAATTATGCCGCTGCCCTTGAAGCAATGGATAAAATCAAATTTCAGGATATCAAAATTAAGACCGCCCGACAAAAGGTACTGTACTATAGCGCTATCGAGCTATTTAATGCCCGCAAATACAACGAAGCCATCGAACGGTTTACCCGGGCATCGGAAATGAACTATGACAAATCGATCAAGCCAATGTCGCTTTATTGGGCAGGCGAAGCGTCCTACCGAATGGGTGAGTTCCGCCCATCCATCGGATGGTACAACAGGTTCCTGATAAGCCGTGGCGCCTACGATTTGCCGGAATATCCAATAGCCATTTACAACAGCGGCTATGCCTGGTACAAAATGAAGGAATATGGCGAAGCAATCACCAGCTTCCGAAAATTCCTTGGTAATAGTGCTGACAAAGACCCGCAGATGATAGCTGATGCTCAGCTAAGGATAGGCGACTGCTACTATATAACCAAACAGTTTGCCGATGCTGTAAACTGGTATGAAAAGGTGAGCCGCTCGGGTAGCTTTGATGCCGATTATGCCTTCTTCCAACTGGCTATGGCCAAAGGTGTAACAAAGAATTTCGAGGGTAAGACCTCCGCCCTGAAACAACTCATCAGACAATTCCCAAAATCACCGCTGGTCGACGATGCACAATATGAACTTGCAGTCACTTACATGATCATGAACGAAAACGAAGAAGCATTAAATCATTTTCAGGCTCTTATCTCGCAGTTTCCCAACAGCAGCTTTACCAGCAGAGCAATGCTTCGCCGTGGTCTGATTTTTTATAACACCAGCCAGAACGAACAGGCTCTCCAGCAGTTGAAACAAGTGATCACCCAATATCCCGGCACTCCTGATTCTCGTGAAGCCCTCCAAACCATCAGCAACATCTATGTCGAGATGAACGATGTGCCAGGTTATCTGAGCTACGTCCAGACGGTTCCTTTTGCAAGGGTTCCGATGGCCCGACAGGATTCACTCACTTATCTGGCCGCTGAAAACCAGTACATGAAAGGCGACTGCAACAATTCGCTGAAAGGATTTTCCGATTACCTGCAAAAAAACCCACAGGGCATCTTCTCGCCCAGTGCTTATTATTACCGGGGCGACTGCCGGTACCGGCAGGGAGAATGGGCTCTGGCCCTTCCCGATTTCAAAGCCGTAGCTAAAATGCCCCGGTCACGTTTTACAGAAAACGCGCTGGCCCGTGCCTCAGAGATTGAATACAAAGCAGGAAACCATACTGCTGCCCTGCGCCTGTTTGAAAGGCTAAACCGACTGGCCGACAATAAGGATAACCTCCTCGAATCGACTGCCGGAATGATGCGTTGCTATTTCCAATCCGGACGTAAAGATTCTGCCATCATTGCCGCTACCCGTCTGATGACGGCCGATAAAGTAACCACTGATCTCCTTGTCGAAGCACATCTTACCATTGGGAAATCGGCTCTGGCCACCAACAACCTTCAACTGGCAGAACGGGAGTTCAACATCACCCGTAAACTTACCCAGACCGAAGCCGGTGCTGAAGCCCAATACAACCTGGCCTACATCGCCACACTGAGAAAGGATTGGAAACAAGCCGAAAAGTTAGCCTTTGAAGTGATCAACACCTATACCCTTTACGATTTCTGGCGGGTTAAGTCCTTCCTGCTTTTGTCGGATGTCTATGTCAATACTGACAATGTGTTTCAGGCAAAACAAACCCTCGAAAGCATTCTTGAGAATTATGAGGGAGAAGACCTGAAACAGGAAGCACAGCAAAGGCTCGACAAGCTAAATGCTGCAGGAAACTAACCAACGACTGAGATTCTATATGTTACAAGCTGAAAAACACTATTCCATGAAGATATTCCGAAACGGCCGTTTCATTGCCACTGCCCTCCTTTTTGCATCGATCTGGCCATCCGTCGTTGCTGTTGCTCAGGAAGAGATCAAACAGGCTGAGGAGGTAACCATCATAGGTGACTTCTCGCCGAAGATCACCGAAGCCAACAAGATTATGAAAAGTCCGGAGGTGCAGGATACCGTCATCGGGATGCCAGCTATGCAGTACAGTATAATCTCTGTCCCATGGCAAATGCATTTCCCGGTGTCTGACATCCAACCCCTGAAAAACAAACCTGAACCCGATGTGAAATATCTCAGAAACTATGCACGGCTAGGGTTTGGCAACTACACAACCCCTTATCTGGAGTTCTTTGCCGGAAAAACCCAATCCAAAAGCAACGCGGTTGGACTCCACTTCCGCCACTTGTCATCACAAGGCGACGGTGATGGGATTTTCCAAAATGGCTTCAGCTTTAACGATGTTGACATTTATGGCAAAATCATTACCAGAAGCTATGCCATCAACATCGACGGCGCATACAACCGTCATGGCATCCACTACTATGGTTTCGACACTACGGGCCTGGCTCCCGGACTCGTTCCGTCGGAAGATAGCCTCAAACAAGCCTATAACCGTTTCAGCGCAGGGATATCCTTTACCAGTCAGAACACCCGTCGCGGGTCGCTCAATCACGCTTTTGGGGCTCGCTTCGCCATGCTCACCGACCATTACAGCACCAACGAACTGAATTTCAAGCTAAACTTCGAGGCCGACGCAGATGTAAACCTTTTCGACGGAAGTCAGAAACAAAAACTCGGCATGCTGACCGATTTCAATTATTTCAACAACCAATGGGCCATTGCTACTTCAACAAATAGCTCACTGTTGAACCTGCGTCCATTCTACATGATTGAATTTGCTGAATACTCCCTCTGGTTAGGTGGGAATATCGAGATGTCAGATGATTCTTCAAGCGCCTGGCACATATACCCCGAGGCCCGTGCCGGAGTGAATGTCATCAAAGATGTCCTCGAAGTATATGCCGGTATCCGTGGCGGTCAATACCGCAACAGTTTCGACCGGCTTACCCGTATCAATCCATACGTGATAAGGGAATTGCCATTGAAATTCAGCAACTCCACATTCGAACTTTATGGAGGATTCCATTCGAGTTTTAGCCGCTTCATCGATTTTAGCGGCACCTTCAGTAGTGGTAAAGTAGAAAATATGGCCCTTTATTACAATCCCGCTCCCCTTTTCCAGCCTGGCAACCTGATGAGTGTGGTATACGATGATGTAACGCTGATGCGCATCTCTGCTGAATTCTCTTACCAGAAGAAAGACATAATCAGGTTGATTTTCGGCGGGGCATACCAATCATCCCGCCCGACAAAAGAGACACATGCATGGTACACTCCTGAAATAGAAGGCTGGCTGAGTGGCGATATCAACATTTCACCCGAACTAAAAATCAAGGCATCAGCCAAATTTTTCAGTAAGATGTATGCCCGCGTCGACACCCTCTCCAACAACCTGCATTCGTCTCCCATCGGCGAAAAAATCATCAAGATTGATCCTTACCTCGATCTGGGCGTCGGAGCCGAATACCGCTTCAACCCACGGTTCTCGGTATTCCTTGATATCAATAATCTGCTCGCCTCAAGATATGAATATTGGTACAACTACAAACATTATGGCATCAATGTTTTAGGAGGCATCACCTTCGGCTTCTGACCTCACCGGCAAGCTGATTCATTGTCCATTTTAACGAAATAAAACGAAAACACCCGGCTCCAAAGATCCGGGTGTTTTCGTTTTATTTCCGGGCTTGTTGACAACACCCGGCTTATACCCCCCTGACCGACCACCATCCTTCTTAACCAATCGAGGCGGGCTCATCACAGCATCAACGCTTGCCGACAAGAAATAACCTCCGCCAGTGTCTTGTCAGATTATCCTCATCCAGATAGCTCCCTGATCATCGAAAGGAACCCTAAATACACCAAATTGTATTTCGAACCGTAGATTAACCGTAGATCAACCGTAGATCAACCGTAGCCTATACGTATCTTTCTGGTCGGTTTCCGGCTGATTTCCGGTGCATATTCTATTGATATTTGCTTAATCATCACGACAGGTATAGCCCAAAATTGTGCCAAAGACATCGATAATTTAAAGATCTTCATTTCCAGTAATTGACCACAATAAATTCCAAATGAACATTGCCCCATGGCAGTTCGTTTATAGATACTTATCACGGCTCAGCATCTGCTGCCTGATAATCTTCTGCGACAAATTATAATTTCTCTATATTTGTGCTCGTTATGCACCTAGCTGCATAACCATAAAAAACACCCACATGAACAATGCACTGTATAATTTTGAACGACCTAAAAATGAACCTGTTCTGACTTATGCCCCCGGGAGCAATGAACGTATTTGCCTGAAGGATGAACTTAACAGACAGTTATCACAGGTAATTGATATTCCACTGATCATCGGCGGAAAGGAAATCAGAACCGGGAAAACCCAGAAGGTTGTAATGCCCCACAACCATTCACACGTCCTCGCCCATTGTCATCTGGCCGGCGAAGCCGAGGTAAAGATGGCGATAGAGGCCGCCCTGAAAGCCCGTGAAATATGGGCGAACTTCACATGGCTCGATAGAACCATTATCATGATGAAGGCAGCCGACCTGATCAGAAAAAAGTACCGGCCTAAACTGAATGCTGCTACAATGCTTGGACAGAGTAAGTCGGCGCATCAGGCAGAAATTGATTCAGCATGCGAAACCATTGACTTTCTGACATTCAACAGTTATTTCTGCTCCAAAATCTACAGTGATCAACCCCTGTCGGAGGTTGAAAACCTCAACATGCTTGAATACCGGCCACTGGAAGGTTTCGTGTTTACCGTATCACCCTTCAACTTTACCGCTATTGCCGCCAACCTGAATGTTTCACCCGTGCTGATGGGCAACACGGTAGTTTGGAAACCTGCCTCTACCGCACTGCTCTCAAACTATTACCTGATGAAAATCTTCGAAGAAGCCGGACTTCCTGCAGGTGTCATCAACTTTGTACCAGGATCAGGGAACCTCATTGGAGGAATTGTACTGGAGCATCCCGATCTTGCAGGAATTCATTTTACAGGATCGACCGGCACCTTCAACCATCTCTGGCGGAAAGTGGGTGAAAACCTCTCAAAATACCATGGTTATCCAAAAATGGTTGGTGAAACCGGCGGCAAAGACTTCATCTTTGTCCATAAGACTGCCGATTTCGAAGAGGTAGGAACCGCAATCATCAGAGGTGCTTTTGAATATCAGGGGCAGAAGTGCTCGGCAGCCTCACGGGGTTACATCCCTGCCTCAATGTGGCCTTCATTGAAAGAACTGTTGGTAAGGGAACTCAGCCAGATAAAGCCAGGTGACCCGACCGACTTCACCAATTTCATGAATGCAGTGATCGATGAGGCATCGTTCGACAACATCACACGTTACATTGATACAGCAAAGAAATCGAATGTAGCCGAAATCGTAGTAGGTGGCGGCTCCGACAAATCAGTTGGCTATTTCGTAGAGCCAACGATCATCAAGACAACCGACCCCCATTTCCTCTCGATGGAAGAAGAAATCTTTGGACCGGTCTTCACCCTGGTGGTCTACCCCGACGAAGAGTATGAAGCTTACCTGAGAATATGCGATAAAACCTCGCCCTATGCGCTTACCGGAGCCATCTTCGCACGTGACCGTCAGGCCATCATCAAGGCTCATGACATGTTGCGCTATGCTGCCGGTAACTTCTATATCAACGATAAACCAACAGGAGCTGTGGTGGGACAACAGCCCTTTGGCGGTGCACGTGCATCAGGAACCAACGATAAAGCCGGGAGTATGCTGAATCTAACACGATGGACCAGCCCTCGCATTATTAAAGAAACATTTCTTCCCTCCAAGGTTTATTACTACCCCTTTATGCGGGAAAAATAGATCTCAACGGATAACTGGTTTTCCGAAACATGAACTTTTTCAAAGGGTTCATGTTTTTTTATGCCAATACTTCAGGTCATGAATATCAAATCCATTCATCGCGATATCACCATTGCCGACCTCGCCGAACAGTTTCCCGAGAGCGTAGGTTACCTGAGCGAGCGTGGAATCCGTTGCCTTCGTTGTGGTGAGCCTATCTGGGGTACACTGGCAGAAGCCGCTCGCGAAAAAGGCTTCAGTGAAACTCAGATTAAACAAATAGTAGACGTGCTTAACGCCCGCAGTTCGGGTTTCAACTCACAAGGAAAAAGCAAAACACAAGAAAAATGAACTATATAACAAATAAAAACCAATATGCGATGCTCGATGTACTTGACCATCTGGGCATCAGTGAAGTCAACTCAGGCCTTTCCGATGGCCTTACATGGAAGAATACAACGGGAGAGATTGCTTCCATGATTTCGCCGGCCGACGGGCGCTCTATAGCCCGGATACAACAGGCCACAGGGAAGGATTATGAAGACACCGTGAAACTGGCACAGGAAGCCTTTAACACCTGGAGAATGGTTCCTGCCCCTAAACGGGGAGAAATTGTACGGCTTATTGGCAATGCCCTTCGTATTTATAAGGATGACCTGGGAAGGCTTGTCTCATACGAAATGGGCAAGATCTACCAGGAAGGACTCGGTGAAGTTCAGGAAATGATCGATATCGCCGACTTTGCGGTCGGGCAATCGAGGCAGCTCTATGGCCTGACCATGCACTCCGAACGTGAACGGCACCGTATGTACGAGCAATACCACCCCTTAGGTATTGTTGGGGTAGTTACCTCATTTAACTTCCCGGTAGCGGTGTGGGCATGGAATGCAATGCTGGCTCTGGTTGCCGGCGATGTAGTCATCTGGAAACCTTCGTCAAAAGTGATGCTGAGCGCTGTCGCAGTACATAATATTATTAAAAAAGTACTGATCGATAACAAGGTACCGGCAGGTGTTCTTAACCTGATCATTGCCGGGTCGAAAGAGATTGGCGACAACTTCTTTGCTGATAAACGCGTGCCGCTCATCAGCTTTACCGGTAGTACAAATGTGGGACGAAAGGTAAGCCGAATTGTAGGTGAACGTTTAGGTCGTTCACTGCTGGAATTGGGTGGCAACAATGCCATCATTATCACACCTTCAGCCAATATGGACATGGCCATCAGGGCAACGGTATTTGGTGCTGCAGGAACGGCCGGACAGCGTTGTACCACCACGCGACGCCTGATTATTCACGAAAGCGTGTACGACAGTTTCCGCGATAAGCTGGTAAAAGCCTATGGTCAGCTCCGTATTGGCCATCCGCTCCACGCCACAACCCATGTAGGGCCCCTCATCTCTAAAGCATCCGTCAGTGATTTCGAATTTGCCGTGAAGAAAGTCCAGCAGGAAGGTGGCAGGATTCTCTTTGGCGGAACCGTCCTGCAAGGCGAAGGGTATGAATCAGGATGTTATGTTGCGCCTTGTATCGCTGAAGCTAAAGGGCATTACGAAATCGTTCAGGAAGAGACCTTTGCCCCGATCGTCTATCTTATGAAATACACTTCTGTTGATGAGGCTATTGCCATCCATAATGGCGTACCACAAGGTCTTTCATCCTCCATTTTCACTACGAATATGCTTGAAGCCGAGCAGTTTCTCAGTCATGAAGGTAGCGATTGTGGTATTGCCAATGTGAACATCGGAACCTCTGGCGCCGAGATCGGTGGTGCCTTTGGCGGCGAGAAAGAGACAGGTGGAGGACGTGAATCAGGCTCAGATGCCTGGAAAGTCTATATGCGACGTCAGACCAATACCATCAATTACAGCACGAATCTTCCGCTGGCACAGGGCATTAAATTCGATATATGATCTGTCTCTCAGGGCGCTAAAAGAATCTTTTCTCAGATGGGAAAAGATTCTTTGTTTTTTAACGAAAAGCGCTAATGCTAATATTGTAGAAGGGTATCATCACGTTGTTAGACAAACCGTAAAAACAGCTCAAATATCCAGTTTACCCTTCGACTTTATCGCAGAATGGAAAGTGAGCAGAACACAATTCACAGGTGCGTAGCCTTTTCTTCCCCTCTTCCCAAAACATCCCTGATTTTACCTTAATCTGGTTTTCTCTTCATTTGCCTGACGAAACGAATTGTACGTGTAATTGAGCGCAGGCTTCTGACATTGTTTTGATGCAGGTTACAAGTCTATGCCGCTGTCTATTTAGTTTTGAGATTATTAACGAAGACATCAGGGCTACGCCCTAAAAATACAATTGTAACGATTTTATCTATGATGACGGGGCCATTCCCTCAGTGAGGTTTACAAGCTAATTCGCAGATTCAGCTTTTCACCTGAAAATTAAATTCTTCGCATCAACATGCTGATTAAAATTCAGCTCTCTTCTGCTTTATAGTATTGAATGGAGTAAAAGCTAATTGGCATCAATCTTCATAAGAAACAGGACAAAACCGCTCTAAATTATTGGATGTCACGAATGAAAATGCAAATAGCAGGCCTTAAGATCGGGGTAGCCCACAAATAAAATAAAGCGACTAAATGCTTATCTTCGCCCTTCAAAAAACCACAACGTTATGTTGAGAAAATCCATACTGCTGCTTGCTGCCCTGCTGGTTACAGCGATCAGCCATGCTCAGACAATCAAATCGCCGGATGGGCGGTTAAACCTCACCTTCAGCCTTACCCCCGCCGGAGAACCGACCTATGCTTTAAACATTGGCCACAAACCGGTTATTCTTCCCTCAAAAATGGGGCTCGAGATTAAAGACAAACCCGCCTTTACCAGCGGCTGTGCTGTAAAGCAGATCGACTCAACGCTAGTCAACGAAACATGGAAGCCGGTCTGGGGTGAAGTGAACCAAATCAGAAACAACTACCGGGAGCTTACCATCACCCTGCAACAGCCTGCCATAGCAAACCGCTGGTTTCGCATCGTATTCAGGCTCTTCAACGACGGTATTGGTTTTAGATACGAATTCCCGGAACAGTCAGGCTTACAATATATTACTGTCACCAACGAACGAACCAATTTTCAGCTTACAGGCGACCACATGACCTTCTGGATTCCGGGCGATTACGAATCGCAGGAATATGCATACAGCCATACCAGACTGAGTGCCGTTGACGCAGAGATTGGAAAAAAGGTTTATGAAATCGGGACGCGTACCATCCCGGGTTCCGATTATGTGCAAAGCCCCCTGATGATGAAAACCGATGACGGTTTGTACATCAATATCTTTGAAGCGGCCCTGGTAAACTATCCTGCCATGCACCTTCACATTGATAAAAAAACATTCTGCCTTGAATCAGAACTTGTGCCTGATCCTATAGGCAACATGGCCTACCTTCAGGCATCGTGCAACACCCCCTGGCGAACTGTATTGGTGAGTGATAAGGCTACCGACATTCTGTCCTCCAAAACTATTCTGAACCTCAACGAGCCCTGTAAGATCGTCGATCCTTCATGGATAAAACCCATGAAGTTCGTAGGAATCTGGTGGGACATGCACGTAGGGACGAAGTCGTGGAACTATGCTGATATCAACAACGTAAAACTCGATGAGACCAACTGGAACAAGCTTACTCCCAATGGCCGGCATGGTGCAACAACCGAATACACTAAAAAATACATCGACTTTGCGGCTGCCAATAGCATCGACGGTGTATTGGTCGAAGGTTGGAATATTGGATGGGAAGATTGGGCCGGGAACTATAAAGAAAATGTTTTCGACTTCGTAACCCCTTACCCCGACTTCGATGTGGCCGAAATTCAACGGTATGCCGCTTCAAAAGGGGTAAAAATGATCATGCACCATGAAACCTCAAGTGCCGTCACCAACTACGAACGTAGGATGGATACCGCTTTCCGTTTCATGAAACACTACGGTTACAATGCCGTGAAATCGGGATATGTTGGCAGAATCATTCCCCGTGGTGAAAACCATGACGGTCAATGGATGGTAAATCATTACCTGCGCGCCGTGAAAAAAGCCGCCGGCTACAAAATTATGGTCGATGCCCATGAACCTGTTCGCCCTACCGGGCTCCACCGTACCTGGCCAAATCTTTTAGCTTGTGAGGCTGCCCGTGGCAATGAATTTAATGCCTGGAGCCGGGGCAACCATCCCGAACATGAAACCATCCTCCCTTTCACCCGCCTGATGGGCGGCCCTATGGATTATACTCCCGGCATCTTCCGAATGAAAATGGCGTCGTACGACCCGCAGAAGAAAGATATGATGGTGCATACCACCCTGTCCAAGCAATTGGCCCTCTACCTTACAATGTACAGTCCGATCCAAATGGCTGCCGACCTGATTCAAAACTATGAGGCTCGTCCGGATGCCTTCAGGTTCATCAGAGATGTAGCCGTTGATTGGGACAACAGTTGGTACCTGGAAGCTGAACCTGGCGATTACATCACCGTTGCTCGTAAAGCCAAAGAAAAAGACGAATGGTTTGTAGGAGCCATCACTGATGAAAACGGACGTATGGCTACTGCCCCCCTTAATTTCCTTCCAGCCCAAAAAAAATATGTCGCTACCCTCTACACCGACGCCCCGACGTCTGACTGGAAGACTAACCCTGAAGCCTATACTATCAGCAGTTGTCTGGTGGATGCCGGGACAGTGCTTAAGCTTAAGCTGGCACCCGGCGGAGGTGCAGCTATCAGCATCAAACCCGCCACCGCTGCCGATAAGAAGCTTAAAAAATACAAACCGTAAACGGAAAAGCCCCAAATTAAACCCCCGCCACCGATTTTCCGGTGACGGGGTTTTATTATTTAGTACAGAACCTGCGATGATGGTTACCTCACCCAAACCACCACGCTATTTTAACCCGATAACCTTGGCACTTATAGTCAGACAGACATGCCGGTCAATCGAAATGGTTGCTGCTGAAGATTGATTAACACTGTTTTCAAGCACGATGGCAGCTATCGGAGAAGCAAGTCAACCTCAAACTTTTCAGCAGAAATTTCAATATCCGATTTATTGGTTGTTTCGTATCAAGAAGTTAATAGAATCCGGCGTCTTCACCGTTGGCCTCCGGCTATTTCTGACCTGCGACGGTCATCCTAATCGAAATTCAGGAAACGGCACAGAATTAATCAAAAAAAAGACATCAGTTACATTGTCAATCTCTAAAAATGACAGACCTTTGCCTCAACCGAGGGAAAACCGCCGGAGTTTTGCAAAGTTTATGTAACCAAAAACTGATGGCTGTACTGAATTTCATTCTGTTTCTGATAGCCGGGCTTTTTATGGTGTTGTTCTGGCTTACCCCGTTCTGGTTATTGTACCGGATTTCAGATTTATTCAGGCTTGTATTCTGGCGTCTGGCAGGCTACCGCAAATCAGTAGTCATGCAGAATCTGCATGACTGCTTTCCCGATGAACCAGAGGAGAACCTGAAGAAAATCGAGAAGTCAACCTACCGAAACCTGACAGATATTATCACAGAGGGGATCAAGGGCTTTACCATGACTGACCGACAGTTTATCAAACGTTACCGGCTATCCAACCCCGAGACGATTCAACCTTATTTCGACAGAGGACAAAGCTTTATTGCTGTAACTGCACATTTTAACAATTGGGAATGGGGGGCATCATCGGCCAGCCTTCAGGTGCCATTTAGGGTAGTAGCCTTCTACAAAACCCTCTCAAATCCATATATTGACAACCTGTTACGCCGGACACGCGAACGCCGTGGTACCTCGCTGGTTTCAATTCGGGAAACCAGCCTCACCTTCGAGAAACTTAAAGACACCCCTACGATCTTTCTGATGGCCGCAGATCAGAACCCCGGGAAACCCGACAATGCTATTTGGGTGAAATTCTTAGGACGTGAAACAGCCTTTCTCCATGGACCCGAAAAACATGCCCGGGCAAATAACCTTCCGGTCGTTTATGCCCACATTGTAAGAAAAAAACGCGGCTGGTATGATCTTGTTATTGAACCCATGATAGAAAATCCCAATGAACTCCCTTATGGCGAAATTACCCGCAGATACGCCAGTAAGCTGGAAGAGGAGATAAGAGCGAACCCTGGCAGTTGGCTATGGTCGCACAGACGTTGGAAGCACCGCCGGTCTGAATGATTCTGTAAATCGATTACAATGTAAAAGCCTTTATACTGATTGGTATAAAGGCTTTTCATTTTTCAGCAATGGGAAACGCCTACCCCGCCTTTTCGCCCTGAGGCGCTTTTGCATTGGGCGGATTGGTCCCATGAAGACTGAGCACATAGCTTGCCACCTGCAGAATCTGTTCTTTGGTGAGTTGGTCTTTAAAGGGAGCCATTCCCTTGGCTGGAACACCATTTATTAATACCTCTACTACCTTTTCGATGGAGGAACCATGAATCCAATAATCGTCGGTAAGATTGGGCCCCACAGCATTACCTTCACCCAACATACCGTGGCATGAGTAGCACAGTTTATCATTGAAAATCTTCTTACCTGCATCAAGGCTGGCCTGATCAGTAAGCTGCGTCAGTACAACGACGGTTGTATCAGCACCACTGGCCGCGGCAGAAGCAACCATTTCTGCCTGGTATTCCTCCTCCTGTGTAAGACCCTGTTTGAAGGTGTGGTAATGAACCCAATACAAGGCAGAAAAGAAGACCGTGAGGTAAAGAACATACATAAGCCACCTGGGAGGTGGGTTGTCGAGTTCGCGGATGCCATCGAATTCGTTGGGCATCAGAAGGCCTTTCTCTTTATCGGTAATGGTTACCTCTTCGCCGGGAGGCAAACTGCTTTCCGTTTTATTTCCTTCGTTATTCATGGTGGAGGTTTTTTTCGGTATTAATATCTTGCGTATCCTCATCGAGTAATGGAAAGTTCTTCATCTGATCTACGAAGCCTTTACTAAGCCCCATAACAATGTATATCATTACTGCAAAAAACAACAGGAAAAGAAGCAGAGATCCGATGGCCCAAAGCCCACCCGACTGCGATTGGTCAAAAAGTTGTTGAAAATACTGCATGACTGTTTCTTATATTAAAATTTGCCTTCCTTCCCTTGCGGAGCTTTACCTCCGGACACATTGGTTCCCTTAATTTTCAGAGAGAAGCTATAGACCTGCTGTAATTGTAATTTTGTGAGCAAGTCTTTCCAGGCTTGCATTCCCTTGGAGGGAACCCCATTATGGATTGTAAGGTAAACAGAATCAGGAGACCCACCATGTATCCAGTAATTATCAGTCAGGTTAGGCCCGATCGCATTTCCTTCACCTGAAGCACCATGACAGGCAGCGCAATTGGCCTTAAAGACCTGAGCACCAATACTAATTGAGGCCTCATCGGTAAGCACATCAGGAGCCTTCACCGCAATGGCTGCTCCGGCATCTACAGGCTTCAACTCACTGATATCCCGTCCCAAACGGTGCATGTATGCGATCATGGCAATGATTTCACGATCGGGTTCAACTTCGATACCCGATTGCTTCAGGTCATCGGCGATCAGTTTGGCCTGTGTCATCAAACTGTCGATTGATCTTTCAGCGAATCCATCGGGATAGGGAACACCCAATGTAATCATGGCTTTAATCTTCACCGGGGTAGAGGCTATCTTAAGCTTATTGGCTATCAGCCAGGGGTAGGAAGGCATGCGACTCCCGGCATTCATTTCCTGCGGATTATAGAAATGGGTGAAATGCCAGGCGGCTGTCTTGTACATCTTACCCCCAACTACACCAGCACGAGCCAGATCAGGCCCCATACGGCGAGAGCCCCACTGGAACGGGTGATCAAAGACAAATTCACCCGATTTGCTGTATTCCCCATACCTTTCTGTTTCGCTACGGAAAGGCCTGACCATCTGACTATGGCAGGTGTAGCATCCTTCACGGATATAAATATCGCGACCCTGCAATTCAAGCGGAGAATAAGGTTTTACACTGCTGATGGTAGGAATGTTAGTCTTTACTACAAACATCGGCACGATACTGATGATACTGCCGAAGAGCAGAGCTACGGCTACCCAGAAGGTAAACTGCACCGGTTTGCGCTCAACCCATCCGTGGATGGTTTCACCCAGAATACGGTGCTTGCTGATTTTTTCAAGCGGCAGCGCACTTACTTCCTCACTGGCGACAAAAGAACCCTTCTTAATTGTTTTAACAAGATTATAGACCATGATAAAGGCACCGGTGATGTATAGTGCTCCACCAACGATACGTGTCACATACATGGGGATAATCTGAACTACAGTTTCGAGAAAGTTGGGATAACGTAAAAATCCCTCGGGAGTAAATTCTTTCCACATCAACCCCTGTGTAATGGCGGCCCAATAGAGCGGAATGGCATAAAATAATATTCCCAGTGTGCCAAGCCAGAAATGAATATTGGCCAGCTTGTTGGAGTATAGTTTTGTACGCCACAAGACGGGGATCAGGTAATAAAGCATGGCGAAAGTGAGAAAACCATTCCAGCCAAGACCGCCAATATGAACGTGTGCCACAATCCAGTCGGTAAAGTGAACGAGGCCGTTAATGGTTTTAATGGCGAGCATGGGCCCTTCAAATGTCACCATGCCGTACGCCGTTACTGCCACAGCCATGAACTTGAGCATGGGGGTTTCGCGAACCTTATCCCAGACACCACGCAGGGTAAGCAGTCCGTTTATCATACCACCCCATGACGGGGCGATGAGCATCACCGAAAAGATCACACCGATGGTCTGGGCCCAATCGGGCAAAGCCTGGTAAAGCAAGTGGTGTGGCCCCGACCAGATATAAATGAAGATCAGGGTCCAGAAATGAATAATTGAAAGTTTATATGAATAGATAGGTCGATTGGCGGCCTTGGGCAGGAAATAATACATAAGGCCAAGAAAAGGGGTTGTGAGAAAGAAAGCCACAGCGTTGTGTCCATACCACCACTGCACCAAAGCATCCTGAACACCGGCATAGACCGGATAACTCTTAAACAAGGATACAGGAAGTTCGATGGAGTTAAATACATGCAGTATGGTTACGGCTACCCAGGAAGCAATATAAAACCAGATGGCTACATACAGGTGTTGAACTCTGCGTCTGGCTATGGTGCCAAACATATTCCATCCGAAAACAATCCAGATAACAGCAATCAGTAGGTCAACGGGCCACTCCAGTTCGGCGTACTCTTTGGAGATGGTAAATCCAAGAGCGAGCGTAACAGCCGCCAAAACGATGATTAACTGCCACCCCCAGAAGTGAATGTAGCTTAACACATCACTATACATGCGGGTCTTCAGTAATCGCTGCATCGAATAATATACCCCTGTAAAAATGGCATTTCCCACGAAGGCGAAAATCACTGCATTGGTATGTATTGGCCGAAGCCGGCCATAAGTAGTGAAACTCACATCAAAATTAAACATTGGAAATGCCAGCTGGGCGGCAATCAACAGCCCGACGACCATCCCTATAATTCCCCAGATGATGGTAGCGTAGGTAAAATACTTTACTATTCGGTTGTCGTACGAAAAAATTTCAGGTTGCATAGCACTACGATTTGAATTTAGTTATCATCAATATCAACCAGCGGCTCAGGTTCGGGGGTGTCGGCAGGGTTATCGTCACCGGGTGTCTTATCATCATCAAAGAGTATCCTGACTGAAGGGGTGTAATCATCATCATACTGACCGTTACGAACGGCCCAAAGAAACGCAACCAGAAAACCGGAAGCAACTAACAAACTGGCTGCGACTAAGATTAAAATTACCTTCATGGCTACTAATTAAGCATCAGACTACCTAAAAAACAAAGATATAATAATCAACAATTCCTTTAGCAATTTTTCCTGATAATCAATAATTTATAACAAATATAAATTATTGATCTCAACATCATTATTATTCTGTTTATCAAACAATTAAAACACTACCAATATTATTTAAAAGCAAGTCGTCTGGCAACCAGATGAACCACACCTGTAATAAATAACACCACAGTGACAGAACTCAGAGGCATTAAAATGGCCGCAACGACTGGCGATAGTAAACCCCGGACAGCAAATGTCAATCCAATGACATTGTATGAAATAGAAATAAAAAAGCTCATCCTGACGATAGCAGTTGCCTTCCTTGATAAACTTATAAAGTCTGCCAGCCGTCCAAAGGCTCTGGCTTCAAGGATGGCATCACTGGCTGGTGAAAAATGATATACATCGTCGGCCAAAGATATTCCGGCAAAAGCTTCCCTTAAAGCGCCGGCATCATTAAGCCCATCGCCAATCATGAGCGGTTTTAATCCTTTATTCCTGAGGTGTCTGATATATTCCAGCTTATCGGCAGGAGACATGTCAAATGAAAAGAAAGCTTCGCTACCCATTAACTGCATAAGAGCACCCCGTTCTGCGTCATTATCGCCACTGATCACATGTATCGGGCCTACTCTTCTGAGATGAGGAAGCATCGGTTCCAGACCTTTCCGGTAGCTGTTGCCAATAGAAAAGAATCCACGGTATTGCCCGTCAAATACAATATGAACAGCTGAAACATTGACGTTCACTGATTCATCAACTGGTACTTCAAGCCAGGCGGATGAACCAGCTCTAACCTCCACACCATTAATATTGCCTAAAATACCCCGCGCTGAAAGCTCCCTGAAGTTGATCACCGGCAGCGCTGTTGAATCGGTCAGGTATCCGGCTACTGCCTGACTCAGTGGATGGACTGAGCTGCGGCACAACGACCTGATGAGCTGTCTCTCTACATCAGTAAGAGGTCTTCCCTGCCAGTCAACCTGTCGATCGTCAGTAAGAGTCAGGGTACCCGTCTTATCAAACACCACAACATCAACGTTTGACAGATTCTCTACAACCCCAGACTCACGAAGATAAAGTCCACGGCGACCCATAATCTGCATTGTGGTTCCATATGCAAATGGAAGCGTAAGCGCAAGGGCGCAGGGACAAGCCACGATCAGGACTGAAACAAAAGCTATCAGAGCACGACCCGGATCAAACCACAGCCATCCCAATAGTGTTAATGAAGCTATAATAAGCAACCCAATGGTAAAACGACGACTAACAATATCCACCAACCTCATGAACCGGTGTTTTGGGCGATTGTCGGTTTCCTGATTCCAAAGTCTGGTTAGTTTGCTTTGCTCCACCTCCTCTTCAATTTCAATTGTAATCCCACCACCTGTTTGCCGGCCACCGGCATAGACGGCCTCCCCGGCTTGTTTACGTACAGGAAGCGACTCGCCGGTAACAAAGGCATAGTTTATGATGGCCTCTCCATCTATCAGTATCCCATCGGAGGGAATAAGTTCCTGATTATGGATCAACAGCAAATCACCCTTCTTAATATCCTGTAACATTAAAGATTCCTCTTTTCCTTCCCTCAGCCGGGTAACAGCAACCGGAAAATAGGATTTGTAGCTACGCTCAAAGGATAAAGCCTGATAGGTTCTTCCCTGATACCAGCGCCCGATAAGCAGAAAAAAAACAAATCCGGCAAGTGAATCAAAATAACCGGAACCCGCAGCAGTGACAACCTCATAAAGGCTTTGACAAAACAAGGTAATTATACCAATTACAATTGGAACGTCGAGGTTCAGTATCCCCTTTCTCAAATTGCTAAAAGCAGATTCGTAATAATCTCTGGCTGAAAAGACAACAACCGGGAGAACCAATAAAAGATTTATCCAGCCGAAAAAATCACGGAATGTAAGCTCCAGTCCCTCTTTGTGAGCCAGGTAATCGGGCAGACTCAGTAACATAATGTTGGAGAAAGCAAATCCGGCCACCCCAATCTGATAGATAATCCTTCGGTTCACTTTCCTGCTACGGCCCCTCTCCATATCTTCGAGTGTAATCTCAGGCTCATAATGTAAGTCGGCCAGCAACCGGACAATTTGTCGAAGTGTTGTTTTGCTGTTATCCCATGTGATGGTCACTTCCTTTTTTACAAAGTTGACAATCGAACGGCTGATACCGTCATCAAGTCGTTCCAGATTCTCAAGCAACCAGATGCAACTACTGCAATGGATGGTCGGGATGTAAAGGGTAGCCCTGTAAGTATTATCTTGCTTGAATTCGATCAATTTCTCAACCAGTTCATCGTTGTCGAGCCATGAGAATGACTGGTTCAAGGGACGCGGTTCCACAGCAAATTTAACACCGGGGGTCTCCATGATGGTGTAATACTGTTGCATCTTATACTGGTTCAGCAACTGGTATACCGACTTGCAGCCATTACAGCAAAAATCCTTTCCATCATATCCGACGGGCACTGCACCACAATCCTCCCCACAATGGAAACAAGGCGTATATTTGGGATCAGCCATAATCAAATCGTTCTTTATAGATCAGAAATGGGGATAAATCCCGGTGGTTCTCAGCCCCATTTCTATTCAGACGGATGTAAACTCACCGAAAGCCTTAACAACATCTATCTTCATGCTTCCTTTTTGGCAATCTTCATCACGTTCATTACCACATATCCCATTGTACCCCAAACAATCAGCAAGGCACCAAAAAAGGTAATGATGATGTAAAGTGGAGCTACACGTGAACGCCCCCATAGGGTGCGCTCTTCTGTGATATTGACCATTACTGATGGTTTTCCACAGATTGCATCAATTGAATCGGAGGCAGCGCCAAACTTATCGGGTTCAGCGATTCGGGCAAAGATATGAAGCATTCCGGAAGTATCACCGGGCAGATTTCGCGGTATTGATACACCAACACGTCCTTCCTGATTGGTATGGTCGACCTCCTCACTTATCGGAAGGTTTCCGAAATAGCGCCTTATGAAAAAGGCCACAGGCACACCAGGTGCAGGAACTGTCTCTCCCTCCTCGTTTACGATTGTAAGTGTCGCTATCAATGAAGTGTCTGAATCTCTATATTTAAGTTTCAGGGTGATGGGCTGTCCCGACAAGGAGGCTGAAGCAACAGATAAATCTGCAGGTAATGTATCTAAGATTATCTCTCCTGCACCGGCACTACTTTTTTTTTTAAGGCTACGTACGAAGTGGATAATACTCCATTTGTCATTATCGGATATTACCTCGGCAAATTTGGGCATTGCACCACGGCCTGTCTGAATCTTGAAAAACATTTCGCCATCGGTCTGGCCCTGGTATTTATCACTTGCAGGGTCTGTTGGCTTAGGCACCAGGGGTAGACCGTTTCCCTTGCCGGGATCTCCATGACATGACTTGCAATGGGTAATATAGAGGCTCTTACCTTTTTCAATAACAGCCGGGGAAACAGCCACAGGGTTTTTTACACTCTTTTTAGCAGCAGGAACCTGCCAGGGTACAGTTGCCTGGCCCATTACAAGCGTTGCACTCCACAAAAGAGATAGTGCTAAGAATAACTTTAGGTTTGATTTCATCTTTGCAGAGATATAATTATTTGATTATTGACTCATCGACACCCTTTTCATGGGCAATCTCCCAAACAGAAATCACGGGAAATAGTTTGGCGATAATGGTAATAATTAACAGGACACCAGCAAATGGCAGGATGGTAAGGGTTATTTCGATACCTGTCGGAATATAGTGATGAAAGCTTTCGGGTACATTCTGGATGGGAAGATAAGGGTGCTGCTGAACAGGTACAACAATAAGGAAACGTTTCAACCAGGCACCAATCAATACCAGTACCGATAGCCACAACATCGTGAAAGGACGACGCATTCGCTTGAAAATCAGCAGAAAGGATGGTATTGCCAGACAAGCGATCTGTGTAAACCAATAGAGAATGGCCCAGTGACCAGTGAACATCTCATCGAGGTGCAACTTTTCGGCAGTCCTCATCTTGTACGCGGGCACAAAATACTCATTCAAGTTGAAATAAATATATATGGCTGAAACCAACACGAGCACCTGCCCCATACGGTTGAAATGAAAGTCGGTAATATAATCACTCAGTTTATAGTTATACCTGAAGAAATACATGGCGATGATGACGGCTGCAACACCGGCTACAAAGGCTCCGCTGACGAAGTAAGGACCAAAGATAGCACTGTCCCATCCGGCACGAAGGGTGGCTGCAAAAAGCCATGAAGTGACGGTATGGATTGCCAGGGCCACCGGGATAATCAGAATCGCAAGAATGCGCATTGCCTTTTTGATAATACGGTATTGCTCGGGTCGTGCCTCCCAGCCCAGGTATAGCAGATCATATATTTTCATCTGCCACTTTGGAAGGTTGGGTAAACGCCGGCGGATAATAGCTGCATCGGGGATGAGTGGCAAAAGCAACAACAAAAGACTGATTGCCACATAAGTTGAAACGACTGTCACGTCCCACAGAATTGGAGATTGAAACCGTCCGTGAAGGAAAACATTGAGTAACCTATCGGGACGTCCCATATCGATGACGATGACGATGCCGGCCCACATGGCAAAAGCCAGTGCAATCATCTCAGCAATTCTCGTAATTGGCGTAATCCATTTTATTTTTAATAACCCGAGTACCGAACTGATAAACATACCGATGAGGCTGGCAGCCACAAAAAAAACGAAATTACCGATGTACATTCCCCAGGATGAGTAATCCCTCATGGCTGTAACCCCTAATCCATCGCGAAGCTGTATAAAGTAAGCGTACCCGCCTACAATAAAAATTAAAATCAAAAACAGAATCCACAACTCGAAACCTTTATGATGGGTCATCGGGCGAAGCAAATCCGTCTCTATTTTATCGAGCGACTTATAGCTCTCTTCAGTTGATAGTTTATTAACCGACATTGGAAAGAATATTTCAAATAAAATCGAATGTATGAGAAATCAGCGTTCACTATCCCCTTCCACCGCCAACACGGCTGTCTTCAGGATCAATAGTGGTTTTGCCTTCATATTGATAGGGGAACAACCTGTTTTTGGGCGGCAGGTAATAAACCTGAGGTTTGGTACCAAGCTCTTCGAGTACGGTATAACCACCATTCTTCCGGATAAGTTCACTGAAGCGTACAGTTTCCCTGGTGGTACCGTTAGTAACAGTATCCTCATTCAGATCACCGAAGTAATAGACTCCGTTGGGGCACGCCCGCGTGCAATAGGGAAGTTCGCCCTTACGCAAACAGTCAGCACTGAACAGGCACTTGGAGATTGTTCCTTTCCGCTGAGGTACATTCAATTCAACATCATAGGGTATATCTTTGTCCTCTTCCGATTTGAGTGGCTCTATCCAATTAAATACACGTGCTGAGTATGGACAGGCAGCAATGCAGAAACGGCAACCAATACAACGTTGATTGTCGATCAGCACGATGCCATCCTGACGTTTGAAAGTAGCATCAACCGGACAAACCTTAGTACAGGGTGGATTGTCGCAATGATAGCATGGCTTAGGCATAAAGTAGGGCTCGGTATTTTCGGCATCCTGCATCCGCAGCACATTGATGTGATGCTGCTCTGGTCTGAGGTGATGAGCCCCCTGACAAGCAGCCATGCACATACGGGCATTCCGGCATTTCGACAGATCGATCACCATCACCCAGTGCTTCCCGGGCAATCCTTCGCGACCACGACGCTGAAGTTCGCTCTCCTCATTGGTGCCCTGATTAGCTGCCTCAATTAACTCTGCCTCACTCACCTCCATTAGCTGACCATCTGCAGTCAATACCCTAACTTTCTTCCCATCCGGATTTTTCTTCTGTTCATGGTCATACCCTAAATATACAGCCCCTGCAGTCATGGCAGCACCTGCACCGACCACCAGCCCAAGCTTTTTTAAAAAACCACGACGGGCATTATTTTCTTCCTGTTGAGAACTGTTTGATAGATTTTTAGCTTCTTCCATGGTATTGGTTGTATCAATGTTTTAATCGTAAATGTAGAAATTTTAACAACTATCAACAATTAATTAGGCTAATGGATACCACAATTTTAAAATTTAGACCAAATTTAAATAATTCAGAAAACCGGTAACAGAATTAGGGAAAGGTTTTAAGAAACCTAAATTAGAGGATAAATCACTAATTTTGCCTTTTAAACGCTGTTGTGCCATGAATAAGCTTTCAAGTTTCATAATCCTGACAATCATCCTGATGGTTGGATGCTCCAAACCTGTTGTAATCAGACAGGAGCACCAGTTTGTCAACGAAAACTGGCAAAAATTCGATACATTAAACTTTAGTGTTGAGGGGCTCACTGATGGTACACCCCGCGACCTCAACCTGGTGATTCGGTTCAATGCCAATTTCACCTCCAGAGAGCTACCGGTCAATATCCTGATCCTTTCACCCGATGGTAGTGAGAATTACATTGAAAAAAAAATATGGGTAAGGAATACTGATGATACACCCCGGGGAGAGAGATTTGGTGAAGCCAGTTGGGATTATACTTTCTGTTTCAGGGAATCGTTTGAATTTACTTCGCAAGGGAAATATAAAATTCTGATCGACAACAATACCAGAAAATTCGACAATGCCGGTATCGAGCAAATTGCTTTTGAAGCAGTACCCGCTACTGGCAAGAAAAAATACAAGACCGAAGAATCAGACTAACTTTTTACCCTGGCTACAAGGTACTCGGTCAGCGTTAGCAGCGCCACTGTAGCTATCCCGCTGGTGAGGGTTCTGAGAAAAATGATACCCCATTGTCCGTTGCCAAAATCCTCAAGTAAAAAAAGGGTCAGATGATGCACCAGCGTGATCATCACAACAAGTATGAACCAACCAGATCCCATCTCACGAATCGATGGCGAAGATGTGTTATCAGGGTCACGCCGCCCGGTTGCCATCTGAAGGAACAATGGTCTGGCAAATGAAGCCAGCACAGTAGCAGCAGCGTTCATGCCCGGCGTTCCGCAAAAAAGATCTATCGTTAGCCCAAGAGCAAAACCCCACAGCAATAACGCCCATCGCGGAGTCTGATAAGGCAGTTTAATGATAAAAAACAGGTATAACAGCGGATTAATCGATTGCCACAGATACAGGTTATTAAGCAACAATACCTGAATAACCACAATGATAATAAAACGAAAAACTGTAATTACAAATGATGACATTGCTTGATATTTAGCCGATAATCATTCCAACCCCAACAGTTTCATTGGTTCCTTCATCAACCAGAATCAGGCTTCCTGTCTGCCTGTTTCGGCTGTAGGCATCAAACACCAACGGCTTGGCTGCTTTTAGCCTCACGAGTCCGATTTCATTGGCAGCCAGAGGATTCATGTCTGCACCTGGCTCTAGTGTATTAATGTCAATTTTGTGGATCAATTCTTTTACCAGACATTTCACCTCACGGGTTGTTTGTCGTAACACATAAGTCCCCCCCAGCCTCATCGGCCGTAAGTTCATCCAGCACATCATGACCTCTATTTCCTGACTGACTTGCGGTAGAGAATCTTTCTTCACAATCACATCTCCCCTGCTTATATCCAAATCGTCTGTTAGCCTGAGCGATACCGACTGGGGCGGAAATGCTTCCGGCAGGCTCCCCTGAAAAATATCTATTGCTTCGATTGTGCTGGTAAGCCCGGAAGGCAATACAACCACGTTATCACCTGGCCTGAACACACCTCCTTCAACCCTGCCGGCATAACTCCTGTAATCATGATAGGCGTCATCGTGAGGCCTGATAACATATTGCACAGGGAAACGGGAATCAGTATAATTTAGCCCCGTCTGAATATCGAGCGTTTCCAATATTTCAAGAAGCGGACTACCCTGATACCATGTCATCGTTTCCGATTTATCAACAACATTGTCACCCTGTAGTGCACTAATCGGGACGAAGGTGATATCATTAAACGACAGTCTGCTCCTCAACAAGTTGAAATCTGCCAGAATTTCATCATATACCTTTTGATCAAACCCGGCCAGATCCATTTTGTTGACACAAACAATCAGGTATGGTATACGGAGCAGCGACGCAATAAAGCAGTGGCGACGGGTCTGTTCGGTTATTCCATTTCGGGCATCTATCAGAACGATAGCAGCATTGGCTGTCGAGGCCCCCGTAACCATATTTCGCGTGTATTGAATATGACCGGGGGTGTCGGCAATAATAAATTTGCGTCTGGGTGTGGCAAAATACCGATAGGCCACATCGATGGTAATACCCTGTTCACGCTCTGAGCGCAGACCATCAGTAAAGAGCGAGAGATCAATATCCGGATTACCACGCCGAAGACTATAACTCTTAACGGCTTCCATCTGATCTTCAAAGATCGCCTTACTATCGTATAGTAGCCTTCCAATGAGGGTACTCTTCCCGTCATCCACACTGCCTGCAGTTGTAAACCTGAGCAGTTCCATATCGAGATATCCCTGGGTAGGATTGTGCGTCATTGTTCAGAATTGATTAAAAATACCCATCACGTTTACGATCTTCCATGGCAGCATCCGAGCGGCGGTCATCATAACGGCCACCACGCTCGGTAACCCGGGTTGCAGCAATCTCATTGACGATATCCTCCACTGAATCAGCCATGCTCAATGTCACTCCTGTACAGGTTACATCGCCGATTGTCCGGCAACGCACATCCATTTCAACCACTTCTTCCCCCGAACGTTTCATCATAAAGGGGGCATCGGCCAGCCATACTCCATCACGCTGAAAGACTTTGCGCCGATGGGTAAAGTAAAGGCTTGGCATCTCTATACGTTCCAGCAGTATATATTGCCATACGTCCATTTCAGTCCAGTTACTGATTGGAAAAACACGGAAGTGCTCACCCATTAGCTTTCGCCCATTGAAGATATTCCATAGTTCGGGACGCTGATTCTTTGGATCCCACTGACCAAATTCATCCCGGTGAGAAAAGATCCTTTCCTTGGCTCTTGCCTTTTCTTCGTCACGTCGGGCACCTCCAACTGCAGCATCAAATTTATACCTTGCGATGGCATCGAGCAACGTGGTTGTCTGTAAAACATTCCTGCTGGCATTCACGCCCTTTTCCTCGACGACGCGCCCCTGATCGATGGTCTCCTGAACCGATCCGACCAAAAGAGTAGCCCCGGTGCGTTCAACCAAACTATCGCGATACTCCAGTGTTTCATGGAAGTTATGCCCGGTATCAATATGAAGCAACGGAAAAGGGAGCCGGGCAGGCCAGAAAGCCTTTAGCGACAAATGAACCAGAACGATCGAGTCTTTGCCTCCCGAAAACAACAGAACTGGCCGCTCAAATTGAGCGGCCACTTCACGGATGATGTATATCGCCTCAGCTTCTAGTTCCCTGAGGTGTTTAATGCGGTGCGTATTCACAGTATATAAACAAATTACAGGTAGAAAATCTTATGATTTCTTAAATATTTTATGCAGGAACCCCTCCTTTTGCTGTTCGTTCTCGTCGGAATAATACCCATAACCGTAGCCATAACCGTAGCCATAACCATAGCCGTAGCCGTAGCCATAACCGTAGCCGTAGCCGTAGCCCTCCCGCGATACTTTAACATCGTTGATCAATATCCTCAAATTGGTAAGTCCCCTCGATTCAAGGTCTTTTGATACCTGAGCAAAAATCTTTTTATTTGTATAACCCTGACGAACAACATACATGTTTACGTCGGAGTATTTCATCAGCAGAATGGCATCCGTTACTAAACCAATCGGCGGTGTGTCGATGATGATATAGTCGTAGATCTCTTTGAGTTCCTTAAACAATTCATCGGCTCGTGCTGAAGCGATCAACTCAGCCGGATTGGGGGGTACGGGCCCCGCCAGCAATACATCAAGGTTCTCCACGAAAGTCTTGTGGATAATTTTGTTTAGCTGGCTTTTCCCGATCAGATAACTACTGGCACCTTCTGTATTTGAAAGCCCAAATTCCTGAAAAATTTTAGGTTTACGCAGATCAAATCCAATCAGTAGGGTCCTTCGGCCATTGAGCGCATAAATAGTTGCAAGATTTGTCGAAATAAACGTTTTTCCAGCAGCTACCATATCGCTCGTTACCAATATCGTCTGCTTTTCATTTCCCTTTGCCATATATAGCAGATTTGTCCTGACTGATCGGAACGACTCGGCAATGGATGACTTAGGTGATTCGGCAACAACCAGTTTAGAATCACGGTTATTGTGCATGATCACACCAACGAGTGGATAATGGGTGGCCCGCTCTACATCACTGCGATCCATAATCTTGTCATTCAGAAAGTCCTTCAGATAGATATAGATGGCCGGAAGAATTAATCCAAGCAATAATGCAATCAGATAGTTCAGACTCTTCTTGGGGTAAACGGGCATTTTGCCCTCAGAGATTGCCTCATCTACAATCTCATTGTCGGGCAGATTTGAAGCCTTTGTAATTTGGGCTTCTGCTCTCCGCTGCAAAAGAAATGTATAGAGGTTGTTGTTTAGATCAAACTTCCGCTCGAAGGACAACAGTTCACGCTGACTTGAAGGAAGGCTGGATATTTTAGCCGTCTGGGTAACGATCCTTTCTTCGATGTCACGTATAGCTATATTGGAGGTATTAACAATGTTTTTGATGTTCTCAACCAAATTGGCCTTGGCATTCTTAATCTTTGACTCTATCTGTCCAATTGCGGGATTTTTCCTGGTTGAGGTCAGCAGGAGCGCCGACTTTTCCTCATGCAGGTGAGTCAGGTCAGCCAGCAATTGAGTGAGCAGTGGATCTTCGACACCCATACTGGAGGGCACAACCAAATCATCAATATCATTCCGCTCTTCAATGTAAGTTTTCAGATACTTATAATATTTCCCTTTCATCAGCAGCTCTGCCTTCTGTTTATCGAGGTCCTTCATGTATTCAAATACCTGTTGGGCTTCGACATCCAACTGCATAATCTGGTTATCGCGCCGGAAATTTTCGAGTTGAACTTCTGCCAAAGTAAGACTATCACGGATTCCGATCAATTCCCTATCAATAAATTCAATGGTCTTGATCGCAATCATATTCTTTTTATTGAGTCCCCTGGCCAGGTACTCATTGGTAAGGGTATTCAAAAAATCAACTGACTTCTCTACCGAATTTCCTTTGAGCTTTATTTCTAAAATAGAAGCTTCACGGTTGATAGGTTCAATTTTGTAGTTTTTAAATGCAGCCACCTGACCAGGCAGATCATTAAACTGAAAAAATATTTTCTGATTCAGATGCTTGTCTGAATTATAATTAAAATTTAACAGAACCTTAAACTTAAGAAACTTGGTTTCGATGGTCTCGCCAAATGAATAGGATTTATTCAGATCGATCCTGTCGACGATAACCTCCTGATCATTCTGTGTATAGAACTCTTCCAGGCTGAAATCATAAAGCTTGGCATTTTCACCGTCAGCCCGTATCTCGAACTGTTTAGTATTCTTGATTGAAATATAGAATTTAATGTTGGCTGGCTGGGGATGTGTCGTATCAGGTATAACAGTAATCGGACTGGTTTTGTATAACTCTGAGGTAATGAAATTATCCTCGCTGAAATAACTAACCTTCTGATTCATCGACTTGACCGCTTTGACCACTAAAGAGTTTGAGTTGAGCACTCCTATTTCGTTCTGAAGATTCTGCTGGCTGTTACCGAATCCTACCCCCAGTAAAGACTGTACATCGGCCATTCCTCCCTTTTTCGTATCCTGAATTAACACGGTGCTCGATACTTCATACACCGGCTTTGTATATTTATTAAACAGAAAGGCAACGATAAGGGCTACAAACACAGTTATGGCGAAAAAATACCAATACCGTAAAAACTTAAATAGCAGCTGTTTTACGTCTACAGATTCTTCTCTTGAATCATCAAGATAAGGCCTTTGATCATTAGTATTCACAGTATTTCTTTATTTTAAGTAATTCATAATTAGCAATGTACTGCTGATAACCGAAAAAAGGATGGTATAGGGAAACTGGGAGAACGCGAATTGCTTCCCGCGTAAAGGCTCGATATACAAAATATCGTTTGGCTGCAGAAAGAAATAAGGCGACTCAAGAATTTTTTCCTGAGTAAGATCTAAACGATGCATCTGTACTCCGTTCTCAGACTTGCGAAGCAATATCACTCGTGATCGGTTTGCGAAATCAGACAAGTCACCTGCCTTCGCAATTGCTTCGAAGATGTTAAGCTTGTCCTGATAAATCGGATAGCTCCCGGGCATTTTAATTTCACCCAAAATTGTGATTTTGAAGCTAACCATCTTCACAATCAGAGTTGTTTCTTTCAAATACTGATCAATAATCTTCTGCATCGTTGCTTTTACTCCATCAACAGTCTGATTCAGAACCTGAACCTTTCCAATATAAGGGAAAGAAATATTGCCATCATTATCTACCAAATAGCTGTTGAGGTAAATGCCGGCATCGTTGTACATTGCATTGCTGTTGACGTTCCCTCCGTCCGGATTAAAAAAACGATAGGTCTTTTCATCAAAACTCTGGACTTTAATATACAGATTGTCGCCGACCCGCATTTTATAATCCGGAGATGGTGTATAAACAAAATTCTTACTCGAATCAGATTCGACGGCAGATTGTAAATACTTGATTTTCTTTTGGGGAACACAGGAGCCAGTTAAAAAAACGACAATGATAAGTAACCACAAAGGATTCTTCATCCTTGAAAAAAAGCTGTTTTCCATCAGGAATTGTTGTTCACTAACGTTCATGAAATAATTGTTTATATGTCTGACGAGGCAAAGGTAAATGTTTTTACCCAATTTTACACACAAGTAACCAATCATCAGCTATATGGTTAGATGGTTCATGACTATTTCAACCTTTTTCCTGTTTAAGCGTTGTTATAACATTGGATTACTAACAATCCCCGAATATCTTAAAAAACACAAATGGCCAACTCAATAATGGATCCCATCGGAAAACTGATGGGTCTACGCTACAAAAGCCACCCCTGGCATGGGGTAGAAATAGGCATGCAGGCTCCGGAAGTAATCACCTGCTATATCGAAATGGTTCCTACCGACACAGTGAAATATGAAGTAGATAAAGCCACTGGATACCTTCGGCTCGACAGACCTCAGAAATACAGTAACACTGTTCCGGCACTCTATGGTTTCATTCCTCAAACCTATTGTGCGGAAAGGGTTGGAAACTTCTGCGCTGAGAAAACAGGACGCGAAAATGTAAAGGGTGATGGTGACCCCCTTGATATTTGTATCCTGACTGAAAAAGACATCACCCATGGAGATATCCTTGTCATGGCGCGGCCAATCGGCGGGTTAAGGATGATTGACGGCAGTGAAGCCGATGATAAAATCATTGCCATTCTCGAAAACGACCTTATTTACGGTGAGTATAAAGACCTGGATCAGCTCCCTGAATTGGTCATCGAACGACTGAAGCACTACTTTCTGACTTACAAAGACCTGCCCGGCCGCGATAAACGCAATGCTGAAGTAACCCATGTCTACGGTGTTGAAGAAGCCCAGCAGGTCATCAGACTGGCTATGGATGACTACCGCCACAAGTTCGACAACCTGAGGTCGATGCTGTCGGATTACTAAATTATCCTGCAATATTGGTAATACAGACCTGAAGGAATTACAACCGGAACTCTTATACTGACTCAGAGATTCTGATATTCATTTGCTTTAACATAATCCCCTCATTTTAAGGTCCAGGTGGAATCTTTGAGTAATGTATAGCTTTACAACTTTTTTCAAGGTTGACCTCAGAATAACAATTTAAAGTTATATCGAATCTGTCTCTTCACGAACTTGTAACAATACCCGGTGCTGTCGAGGTCAGGCACCGTCCGGTTCTGTTGAGCCAGGGCTACCTTGAGATTCTGCATATCTTTATAAAAAATCATGCTCATCCGATTCTTCGCCGGTAAGTTTACAGGTGGTGAGGAAGGCATTGGCAAGGGCGAGGGTATTACCTCTTTCCACTAGCTTTTATCAGTATTAACTAAAGCTTAGTAGTCCATCAATGGTTGGCCAGAACAAAACAACTTGATGGTAATACATCCGACGAACCGGTAAGCTGGTGAGTTATCCCCGGGGTAGATTAATTAATCGTGATAACCCCGGAATTCATGCCATGATGATTGTCCAAAATTATCCCGGCGAAAGCCTAAAAAAATATTGTACAAATGATCAGGAGAAAACATTCTTCTGATCAGGATGGTTCCTGCCAAGTTTTAGGACAACAAATGAACCAACCAGACCACAACCCTATGCAATACTCTTTTTATCAATCACTTAATCATTCCCAGTATTTACATTACGTGTATATCGGAACGGAACCGGTTCTTACCCTGGTTAAACCAAAGTCAGGGTCAATTCGATACTGCTTCGTTGCGGCTTCGTGAAAATACGAAGAAGCAACAAACGCGGAACGAAGCGACTTCGAAGCCACTTCGAAGCCACTTCGAACCGATGATATGTTTGACTCCTGTTTATCAATTGTTTGACAATTTGTGATTTGTTGTAGAATAATGTGGGTTTTGGGGAAATTTTCAACCAAAATTTTGCCCCTACGGGGCTGGGGCAAATGATGGAAATACATATACAAAGATGCGATCCCCGCGAAGCATGAAACCAGCATTGACTATGAACCGGAATTGGGCAATGCGCCCTGTAGGACTGAAACCCTTGTAGCACACAGGCAAATTCACACACCCGGCTCTACAGGGGCGAAAGCTTTGTTTAAAGAAATACGGGTAATGAAAATCCAGCTAATGCATTAAGCCCTGTTGGGTCGAAACCTTTGCAACAAACAGATCCATCCAGACAACCAGCCCTGTAGGGGCGAAACCTGAACAATCGGCCAATTACCAATACCTGCACACAATAACAGGCGCCAATCGCAGATACATAATTAGTGTAAAAGGACGCGGTTTGTTCAGCTTTGCGCGATCATTCCTTTTAGTGTTGCCGGTGTACTTCCGGTGATCTTTACCATAACATAATCGCCTGGTTTGAATCCCCGGTCGGGAAATACCACGACTTTGTTTCCACTGGTACGACCCATCAGAAAATCAGGTGAACGCTTCGATGATCCTTCCACAAGCACTTCAAGCACATTTCCGATGTCGGCACGATTTGATTTTGCCGACATCTTCTGTTGAAGGGCAATAATCTCTGAAAGCCGGGATGCTTTTACCTCATCAGGAACATCATCAGGGTAGCGCTTCGAAGCCAGCGTGCCTGATCTTTCAGAATACCTGAACATGAAGGCAGCATCAAAGGCGGCTTCCTGCATCAGGCTTATGGTATCAGCATGGTCGGCATCAGTCTCACTGCAGAATCCGGTGATAATATCAGTTGAGAGGGTACAGTCAGGCAGAAATTGCCGGATGGAAGCCACCCTTTCCAGATACCAGTCACGGGTATAGCGCCGGTTCATCAGCTTTAAAATACGATTGCTCCCCGATTGTACCGCGAGGTGCACCGACCTGCAGATATTGGGATAAGACGCCATAACGTGCAGCAGGTCATCACTTAAATCCTTGGGGTGTGAAGTTGTAAACCTAACACGCAGCAGGGGGCTGATAGCCGCCACTTGTCCCATCAGGACGGGGAAAGAGGTAACAATGCCATCAGCATCCCAGTGATAGGAATTGACATTCTGACCGAGAAGAGTGACCTCACGGAAACCCAGGCCGAACAACCGGGCAGCCTCTTCAACAACGGTACGCGGATCGCGGCTTCGCTCCCGTCCCCGGGTAAAAGGGACGACACAATAGGCACAAAAGTTTTCACAACCCCGCATAATGCTGATGAAGGAAGACACCCCGTTACTGTGAAACTTGACGGGCTGAATATCATCATAAGTCTCTTCAATCGACAGTTCGATATTTGCTGTTTTCTGCCCTCCCCCGACCTCTGCCAGCAGGGTTGGAAGAACGCGATAAGCATCGGGACCTGCCACCAGATCAACTGAAAAGCCGCTTTCAAGCAACTCATCTTTAAGCCGTTCGGCCATGCAACCAATGACACCGATCAGCATCGAATGATTCTTTTTGCGAAAAGCCTGTAACTCGCGTAACCGTTTCCAGATTCGCTGCTCTGCCTTATCACGGATAGAACATGTATTAATCAGGATTAATCCGGCCTGGCTGGCATCATCAACAAGATGATAACCGGCGTCCAGAAGAACCGAAGCTACAATTTCGCTGTCAGAAAAATTCATCTGACAGCCATAAGTTTCTATATAAAAATTCACGCCTTCAGGCATATAGATCAGGATTAAAGATTCTTAAACCAAAACGCCTCCCGCGAAAAGGGAAGCGTCGCTGCAAAAATACTCAAAAGAAACAACCCTTTTAACTAACAGTTTACACTTGCAAGTGTTGAAATGCATAACGGTATTGTTATACCTTTGCAGCGCAAATCCGTACATACATAATATAAGAAGTAGTGAAAAACCTTGTAATCGTTGAGTCACCAGCAAAAGCAAAGACTATTGAAGGCTTTCTGGGAAAAGACTTTGTGGTGAAATCAAGTTTCGGCCATATTCGCGATCTAAACAAAAAGCAACTTGGAGTAGACATCAATAAAGACTTTCTGCCAGACTATGAAATACCAGCCGACAAGACGAAGGTCGTAGCCGATCTCCGGAAAGCAGCCAAAGAAGCCGAAACGGTTTGGCTGGCATCCGATGAAGACCGCGAAGGAGAAGCTATCAGTTGGCATTTGGCGGAAGCGTTGAATCTTGATATCACCAAAACACGCCGTATCGTTTTTCACGAGATTACGAAGCAGGCCATTACAAAAGCTATTGAATCTCCACGCATCATCGACATCAACCTTGTCAATGCTCAGCAGGCACGACGTGTACTCGACCGTTTGGTTGGTTATGAATTATCACCCGTGCTGTGGCGAAAGGTAAAACCCTCACTTTCGGCAGGCCGGGTACAATCAGTGGCCGTAAGGCTTGTTGTTGACCGGGAAGAAGAAATCAGGGAATTTAAAGTAATAAGCTGGTATCGGGTCATTGGTAAATTTTTTGTAAACAACGATAAAGGAGAAGGAATTCTGATTGGTGAATTAAGCCGCCGTTTTACAAACGCAGAAGAAACAGTGGCTTTTCTGGAATCGCTGAAAAGTGCAAGCTACCATGTTTCATCTGTTGAAAAAAAACCAGGAAAGAAATCTCCCGCACCCCCTTTCACCACCTCCACGCTGCAACAGGAAGCTGCCCGTAAGCTTGGCTATCCGGTTGCCCGAACCATGACCCTGGCTCAACAGCTTTACGAAGCCGGTTACATCACATACATGCGTACCGATAGCGTCAACTTAAGTGACACAGCCATCACTTCTGTAAAAAATGAGATTATCACAAACTGGGGAGCCCATTATAGTCAGGTCCGTCACTTTACTACCAAAACAAAAGGTGCTCAGGAGGCTCACGAAGCCATTCGCCCCACCTACCTTAATCAACAGACGGCAGGTTCGGATGATGGACAGCGTAAACTATATGACCTGATCTGGAAAAGAACCATTGCCTCCCAGATGGCCGATGCCGAACTCGAACGTACCAACATCACGATTGGCATCAGTACGACCAAAAAAGAAGAATTCATTGCCAGAGGAGAAGTCATAAAATTCGACGGCTTTCTCAAGGTTTATGCGGAATCGACAGATGACGATCTTTCTGAAGATACAGAAGGACTCCTGCCACCCGTCACTAAAGGCGAGGCATTAAAACCCGGAGAAATTACAGCAACCCAAAAGTTCTCACAACAGCCGTCCCGTTATACTGAAGCCAGTCTGGTTAAAAAACTCGAAGAACTGGGAATCGGCCGTCCTTCAACATATGCCCCCATTATCAGTACCATTCAGAAGCGTGAATATGTTGAGAAAGGAGAACGCCCGGGGACTACACGTCAATTCGATGTCATCACTTTGCTTAATGGAAAAACAGACTTCAAGATCAAGACTGAAAAAGTGGGAGTTGACAAGGGAAAACTATTTCCAACCGACATCGGTTCACTGGTAAATCAATATCTGGTAACAAATTTCCCCGACATCGTCGATTACCAGTTTACCGCCACCGTCGAGAAAGACTTCGATGAAATAGCAGAAGGACGGTTGGTATGGAACAAAATGATCTCATCATTCTATGCCCCTTTTCATAAAACCGTTGACAAGGCAATCGCAAGCACAGAGAAAGTTAAGGGGGAACGGGACCTCGGAATAGACCCTGATACAGGAAAACGGATATGTGTTAAACTAGCGCGGTTCGGTCCAATTGTACAATTGGGTGAAACCGAAAACGAAAGCGGCGAGAAACCGCGATTTGCCGGTCTGCGCAAAGGCCAGTCGATGGAGACCATTACCCTGAACGACGCCCTTGATTTGCTTAAATTTCCCCGTCTGATTGGCCGCTATCAGGACGATGATATAACCGCCGCCATTGGAAGGTTTGGTCCTTACCTTCTGCATCAGAAAAAATTCTACAGTCTCCCTGCTGCTATTGATCCCCTCACCGTGACAGAAGCAAAAGCCATAGAGATCATGCTGGCCAAACAGGAAAAAGACCGTCTGAGCGTTATCAGGACGTTTGACGAAGACGAAAACGTTATCATCAAAAACGGGCGTTTCGGTCCATACATCGCCTTTGGAAAAGCAAATGTGCCAATTCCGAAGAAAACTGACCCTGCCACTCTCTCGCTCGAAGACTGCCGTCAGCTTTCAGAAGCTTATCTGGCTGTAAAAGGAAAATCGCGGACTTCGAAAACAGCTGCTCCTAAGAAGGAGCCCGCTGTAAAAAAGAAAGCAGCTCCTAAAGCAGCCGCAGATAGTACTTCGGTAAAGAAAACCACCAGGGCTACTACTACCACTGAAGCCAAACCCAAGGCTAAAAAAGCATCTGCCGGCAAGGCTAAACCCAAAACATCAGCCAAAAAACCAAAAAAAGCATAAGAGGATTGAAAAGTTAAAGATTGCAACAGATGATCTTTTGCCGGTTGTAGCATAAATTTGAAAAGAGAATTCACCAACCGGCAACTTTTTAACCAAAGGACCAGTATAAGCCTTGTTGAATCCAATAGAACAATGCCCATCATGACCGATCTCTCGCTGTACTTCAGCCCGGTGTCAACCGACATCTTTGAATCCAAACATTTTACCCATCAACGAATGGGGCATCTGATCAGCACTTATTCAAACGAGGGACAGTTTCCTGGTCTCGATGATGTTGATATTGCTATCATTGGCGTACCGGAAAACCGGGGCAGGGATTTTCAGGGAACAGGACTGAACGGACCTGATGAAATCAGACGCTTCTTTTACCAACTTTTCCCGGCAAGGAAACAAATCAATATCGTTGACCTTGGAAACCTGCTCAGCGGAAATACACTTGAAGACACATGGGTTGCCGTGGCCGAAATTATCAGCATGCTTCTTGAAAAGAGTATACTACCTATCATTGTTGGCGGCGGACAACATTTATCATGGGCCAATTACAAGGCCTACGAAAAAATGGGTCAAATTATCAATATAGCTTCAGTCGATTCCAGATTCGATATTGGCGAAAACTCATCCGACAGCCACTCACGTTCCTGGCTTAGTCGAATCATTTTACACCAACCTAACTATCTGTTCAACTATACAAATATCGGTTATCAGACTTACTTTGTCGATCAGGACGCCATACGGCTGATGAAAAAGATGTTTTTTGACACCTACCGTCTGGGCTTTGTCAATCAGAACATCGAAGAAATGGAGCCCATGGTCAGAAATGCCGACATGCTCTCCTTCGACATATCCTCTATCAGACAAAGCGATGCTCCGGGATGTGCAAATGCCACCCCTAATGGATTTTATGGTGAACAGGCATGCCAGATCATGCGGTTTGCCGGAATGAGCGACAAACTTACTTCACTGGGAATCTATGAATATGACCCTGAATTTGACAGCAATGGACAAACAGCTCACCTGATCGCCCAAATGCTCTGGTACTTCATGGAAGGGTTTTACAACCGGATGAAAGATTTCCCGATAAAAACAAAGGAGCAGGATCATTACTTCAAATACTACGTCACGATAGAGGGACAAAAAGATGAGGTAATCTTCTATAAAAGCACTAAAAGCGACCGCTGGTGGATGGAAGTAAACTGCCCGACCTATCTGCAAACCAAATTCGCCCGACATTACCTTGTCCCCTGCGCCTATAGCGATTACCAATCAGCCTGTTCAAACGATCTTCCCGACCGCTGGTGGCAGGTATACCAGAAATTGATGTAATGCAAAGCTTCTATGACTAAAGACGATTGCTTCCAACTGGGGAATATCAGCCGGACACATGGAAATCAGGGAGAGCTCTCATTTTGGCTCGATGTGGATGATCCTCTTGTATACCAACAACTCGACAGCGTTCTGATAGATATAGACGATGCGCTGGTTCCTTTTTTTATCCAGAGAATCAGCATGGGCAATAAGCAGTTGGCCTATGTTAAACTGGAGGATGTCGACACCATCGACAAAGCTCAGCAACTGGTTGGTTATGACCTCTACCTCCCCATGAGCCGCTTGCCAAAGCTGGAAGGAAATAAGTTTTATTATCACGAGATTATAGGTTTTCAGTTAATCGATGCTTCTGTTGGATTGGTGGGCACCATAACCGATGTTTACGACCTTTCAAACAACCCCCTCATCAGTATCGATCATGAGGGTACTGAAATTCTCGTCCCCCTGGCTGATCCGTTTATTGACCACATCGCTCGCGATGAGCGCAGGTTTTACATGAACCTGCCGGCAGGTCTTATTGATATTTACCTAAAAGATTAAATGTGTTGGATCGGTTTCGTTTCAAATCCTTTGAAGTCGAACACCACAGGAGCACTATGAAAGTGGGCACCGATGCCGTGCTTCTAAGTGCCTGGACCCAGGTGGCCGGTGCGACTAAAGTCCTCGACATCGGAACCGGCTGTGGTATCATTTCACTCATTCTGGCCTCGCGCTCTCCCGACTTAGACGTTACCGCTATCGACATCGACAGTCAATCGATAGAGGAGGCACAATTAAATTTCGCAGCCAGCAGGTGGAGTTCCAGACTCATGGCACTGAATCAGTCACTACAAAGCTTCGTAGCCTCAACCCCTGACCGGTTTGATCTTATCGTAAGCAACCCTCCGTGGTTCATCAATTGTTTGCGTGTACCCGGCAATTCAAGGCGCAATAATGCCCGCCATCATGATGCGCTCAACTTCCCCGATTTAATTGACGGTACAACCAGATTATTAAGCGACAACGGACGAGCCACTTTCATCCTGCCCGCAACAGAGGGAACCCTTTTCGTGGAGATGGCACTTCGAAAAGGCCTTAACCTCAGCCACAAATGCGTAGTCAGATCTAACCCGAAGAAGGCTCCGTACCGTTGGCTGCTCGAATTCTCTGCACAACGTGACAGTTCAATCATTACGGAGCTGTCTATTCATTCGCCAAACGGATCCTTTTCAGAAGCATATAAAGCACTTACGGGTGATTTTTACCTCAACTTTTAAGTGCGATGATAACGATTCTCTCAGTCGATTTGGGTGTTAAAACTGGCCTCGCCTGCTGGACATCAGCCGGGGAATTACTTTGGTACAGATCGCAGAATTATGGATCAAAAGAACGGCTTGGCCGGGCAATCAGATCAATTCTTGGCCAATTCAGTGAACCGGGTCTTTTAGTGCTGGAAGGTGGAGGACGCATCTCAACGCTATGGACAACAATTGCTATCCGGTCAGGATGGTCAATCGAGACACTTCATGCCGAGGAATGGAGGCGGAATTTGATCAACCCGTCGGAATGGCAGTTTACCTCAGACCTGAAGGATTTATCGGTCAGCTATGCAACCATTGCCTGCCAATGGGGCGGTCAACCTGTTGCAGGAGTATTAAATCACAACACCGCTGAAGCGATTTTAACCGGGCTGTGGGTGCTGGTAAAGCGGGGTTTCATTACCAAGACACCCTGGCTCCTCCCAATAGGTTATCGGTCAAAATAAGGACTCTTTGAACTCACACTGAGTGGAATTGCGAAAATGACCGATACTCCTTCTTCAAAAAGGCCCAGATCAAGTGCACTTCTCCCCGCGGAATACATAATCCGGTTGTCGACATGGTATTGCGATGCCACAGCTACAGCAGAACCGAGGGCAATCCCAAGATCTGTAAGATTGAATGCACAAGGAATGGCAGGATGGCCATTCTTCGCTCCACAACCATCAAAACCACAATAGCCGCAATATTTCAAACCCAGAGGGTCGACTCGGGTTCCCAACAAAATCAGCGCATCACTCATCCGAAGATTAGCAGCATCACGTGCGAAAAAAGCCATATTTTCACGACTGGCAATTTGTTCCATTTTTTCGGCAATCTGATGCCGCTCTTCTTCGGTTGCCATCGCAGCAATGATTGTATCCCGACCCCGGCCTTTAGGCGCCGTTCTGGCTGCAATCAGCATTTGATGGGCCACCCTGGTTACGGTGTCGCGACGAATATCATTTTCATATATCATGACGTTTTTTTTGCGAAAGTAGCAGAAACGAACGTAAAGGCAATGATATAGCATCTGATTTCGTACTTTTGTGGTTAAACGAATTTTTAAATCTTGGCCGAAATCCTGTCTAATAGAAAAAAAGGGAAACCTAAACCTGAAGCGCAACGTGATATGTCGTTTTGGGATCATCTGAGCGAGTTGCGTTGGCGCCTCGTCAGATCGGTTATTGTGGTAATAATTATTGCCATCGTCGCAATGATGAACAGAGAATTTGTTTTCGACCAGATCATTCTGGCACCGCTAAGCCCCGACTTCCTTACCATAAAATGGCTATGTGAATTTGGTCAATGGATACATACACCAGAATTATGCCTCGACAATTCCTCACTTCAGATTATCAACATTACCATGTCGGGACAATTCATGACCCACATGTACATCAGCCTGATGGCCGGAGTAATTGCAGGCTTCCCATACATTATCTGGGAACTCTGGAGATTCGTGAAACCAGCCCTGCATGAACGCGAACGGCGCTATTCTTCTGGTGCGGTACTGATCATTTCAGCACTGTTCCTGCTGGGTGCTGCCTTCAGCTACTACCTTTTGGTTCCCCTTACCGTAAACTTCCTGGGAACCTATCAGGTTTCAGGAGCTGTTCAGAATCAGGTTGCTCTCTCGTCATACATTTCTACCCTCACCTCGCTAACTTTTTCCGTAGGCCTTGTTTTCGAACTACCGGTTTTAGTATTCGTTCTGGCGAAAATAGGAATCATCTCAGCTCAACTCATGCGAAAATTCCGCAAGGTCATGGCCATTATTATTCTGATCCTCGCCGGAATCATTACCCCGCCCGATATCTTTAGCCAGATTATGGTGACAATTCCATTAATGGCGCTGTATGAGCTTAGCATAATCATTGCCGCCAAAGTCGGACGGAAGGCAGAAGAGACATCACAATCAGAATCTTCTGATAATTAAATAACAAATCATCCTTATCAGCGTTGATAACTATGTAACCTATTGTCAACTTTTAAGGTAAAAAAGGCATGGACTTTATTAAACGAGTAGCAAATGCTTTGTCACCAATCATGACATTGTTACTGATATCTGCATTTCTTCTCCCCGGAAATACAACACTTGCACAAACCAGAAATCTGGGTTCAAGAGATAACCTTAGAAACAAACTTATGAGGTTAGTTACCGAAAACTGGTCGGTTCAGGTTGATATTGGTCCTGGATTGTATTACGGAGATCTTAGCATCGAGAAGAAAGATGCATTTAGTAAAATTTTCAATGATAGCAAGCTTTCAGGCCAACTGGTGATTGCCAACAAGGTTAACCCCTGGCTCGCGCTTCAGGGGAGGGTCATCTATGGGGGGTTTTCATCAGAAAACACTCAGGTGAACCGGCAGGTGGATGGCTCAAGCATAATGATCGGCGGAAATATCATGGTAGATTTCATCAACCTCTTCAGCGTGCCCAACGAAGTCTTCCCCGACATATACCTTTACGGGCTTGTGGGGGGAGGACTTGTGAACATCAGAACAAAACTTAAAAATCTGGAAACTGGCGAAGAAATTCTTACAAATCCATGGAACAGAGCACCCGTGAACGAATCAACCTTGTATGCCGGTGTTGGAATTAACAAATATCTGGCACCAAACTGGGATCTGGTCTTCGAGGTAACCTTTTACCACATCAAAAGTGATCGCTTCGACGGGCTTCAGGTTGGGGTGTACGATGACTACTTCGTTTTACCGGCATTTGGCCTCAAATACAACCTTAGCCGTGGCCTTTTGATGTCGAAGAAAAATTCTTCATACCTCAGAGGCAGACGCAGACCTCTCCGTCGCTGACAATTTGTGCCATCCCCCTCGTCTGGGGAGTTCTTCGGATCAGGCCATTATTTGAGGACTGGTCAGGACGTTAAAAAATCGCAGACATTTTGAGTAAAGATTTCCGTGGCATCAGCATGTATCCAGTGGCCTGCGTTTTCAATGGTCACTATACTTGCCGAGGGGAACTGTTTATATATCAGATCACATTGTTCATCGGATATGTAATCAGACATGGAACCTTTCAAAAACAATGTCTTACCTGTAAATACGCCATCAGGATTGATACCCTCCAACACTTTATTGCCCTGCGATAACAACACAGGCAGATTTGCTCTCCATGAGAGCAAATTCTGTTCATTGCGGCCCAGGTTCTTCAGCAGGAACATCCGGATACGCTGATCAGGTATCTTCAGCATAAGCAACTTATCGATCTCTGTACGTGTAGAGAAATTTCCGGGGTTAATGCCCATCATCACCTGTAGTAAGCCTGTGTGGTAATTTGAATCAGTATATGCTCCGGGACCAATATCGGCGACCACGAGTCTGCCTACGAGCGAAGGCTCATTGCATGCGATTGTCATAGCTACTTTCCCCCCCATTGAATGACCAAGCAAATGAATCTTTTCAATTCCTCTGGCTGAGCACAGGCTCAAAATATCCTCAGCCATCAATTCATAGGAATGTTCAGAAGTGTGCGGCGACCGACCATGGTTTCTCATATCAGGGACAATCACTCTGAACCGGTGGGAGAGCTTTTTGGCAATCATTGCCCAATTATCGCTCATTCCCAGCAAACCATGAAGAATGATCAATGGAAAACCTTCGCCCGATTCTGAAGTAAATAGATTAATCATGTTTCTGTTTGTCGCGCAAAGGTAATAAAACCAACGGCTAACCATAAGTGCATCACCTGAGCCCTATTTTATGTACTTTTGCACATCATCGTGGTATAAAATCAATCGTTTCACTCAATTTCTATGAAAAAGAACTTCCGCTTACTGCTCATCTCACTTGTTCTCATTGTATTGGCAATGTGGGTGTATTTTGGCCGCAATTCTTCGGCATTCAACAAATCTGAAAGCCAGTTTGCCATCGACGATACCACAACTGTTACCCGTTTCTTCATGGCCGACAAACGGGGTCAAAGTGTCCTGATCAGCCGTGATAGTATCAATGGCGGTTGGCTCGTCAACCGTACCAACAAAGGGCACAAGATGATTATCGAATCCTTTCTTGGCGTGGCATCACAATTAGCCGTTGAATGTCCTGTAGCAGAAAAAGCGGCAGCCAATACGTTGAAGAACATGGCCGCCAACGCAATAAAAGTGGAAATATACCAGATGAAACCATTAATTGACTGGTTTGGGCTTAACCTATTCCTGAAGGAAAGGCTAACCAAGACCTACTATGTAGGTGATGTCACCAGTGATAATATTGGCACCTACATGCTGATGGAAGGCTCCTCGATGCCATTTGTTGTTTATCTACCCGGTTTTCGCGGCTTCGTTCAGGCCCGGTATTATACCAATCCCATCGATTGGCGTGATCATACTATCTTTGCTCTTCAATTGGATCAACTGAAATCGGTAAAGATGATTTATCATGGAACGCCTGAACAGTCATTTTCTATTGTCAACAATGGCAATCGTACTCTCTCCCTGTCAGGTGGTCCCAACTTTACACCCGTAGCATCATTTGATACACTGAAAGCATTAGCTTACCTGACCGCTTTTAACAGTGTGAATTTTGAGGCATTTCTTAACGATATCGATCAACATAAACGCGATTCAATTGTCGGCAGCCAACCTTTCTTTACACTAAGTGTTATTGACAATAATGGAAATGAAAGCACCATGAAAGCATGGCACATGGAGGTTGGTGAAGCAAACACAGAGCTATATGGAAATCAGTTCAACATGGACAGGATGTATGCCATAGTTGGAAAAGAGAACAATTTCGTCATGATCCAGTATTTTGTTTTTGATAAGCATCTAAAAGGATTAGGCGATTTTGCCCCTGCTACTTCCCATTAAGCAAACTGACTGGCATCTTGTAAAAGATGCTAAAAGAAATCTGTGCATTGAGTTTTATGTTAAAGAACAATTACCCAGACTTTTCTGAAAACGATATTCTGAATTAGAAGATATATTCAACAAATGGCCTCAAAAAAAACCTGACCAGAAGATTGCTGATGGTGAATTTTCGTTTTATAAACAACGAAACAGCCAGGAATTTCCTGACGCTGTTTACAGGTAGTGCATTGGCACAATTGATTCCATTTGCTTTTGAACCCATCCTTACCAGATTATTTACGCCGTCCCAATTTGCTGTATTGGCACTTTACATCAGTGTAGCTAACCTGTTCGTTATCGTGGCCACAGGCCGCTATGAGTTGGCTATTATGTTGCCCAAGACCAACAGACAATCTATAAACATAGTAGCCCTTTCATTTATAATTTGTTGCGGAGTCACGCTAATCTCACTTTTACTGATTTCGATATTTAATTCCGATATCTGCGTATTACTCAATAATCAGGCGGTCGGACCATTCTTGTTTCTGGTTCCCCTGAGCGTTCTCCTGACGGGAAGCTACCAGATTGTGAATTACTGGATGACACGACAAAAACAGTTTACCGGGGTTTCGGCAGGAAGAGTAGCCCAAACCACGACTAATGCATTATTAAATCTTGGGACCGGGCTTCTCAAGACAGGACATGCCGGGCTTGTTTGGTCCTATCTGGGCGGTCTTTCGATCTCGTTTGCTACAATAATTGGTTTCGTAAAAAAGGCCGATTTCAGGCAATTGAGACTAATCAACAGAAAAGAGATTAAAAAACTGGCAAAACACTACAGCGATTTTCCAAAAATTAACAGCCTGCATGCCTTCACGGATATTTTACAGCAGAGTCTGCTAATTTTTTTGTTGTCCTACTTCTTTTCTGATACAATCGTAGGATCCTATTCCCGTACCTTCCGTTTGCTGGCAGCGCCTTCATCACTCATTGGGACAGCCATTGGGCAAGTATTTTTCCAGCAGGCCTCCAGTCGTATTGCAAGGGGAGAAAGCATTCGTACACTCACGCTAAACTTAATGAGGGGCCTTGCATTCATTGCAATTCCGGGATTTGGTATTGTGGTCTTCTTTGGTGGTCCGCTCTTTTCTTTCCTTCTGGGTGAGGCATGGTATACAGCAGGTTTGTATGCCGGTGCAATTGCCCCATGGTTATGTGTTAATTTCATTACAAGTCCGGTATCTACCCTCCCGCTTATCATCGGCCGACAGAAGACCGCCTTTCTTATAAGCCTTATCGGAAATTCATTGATTCTGATATCAGTATTTTATGGGGGCTATATTGCACACGATGTTGTGACAGGGTTTTATATACTCAGTGGAGCAATGCTGGTGTACTATGCTTTTTTAATCAGATGGTTCGTGAAGCTGGCTTCATCATCATCCCAACAACGATAACCCATGCGAAGACTAATCCTGATCACCGGCCTTCCATTCTTCGGCAGTAAAATTGCAAAACAGTTGCAGGAGATCGACCCGACATCCAAATACATTTACCTCAACACCTATTACTCCGTAAAAGACCGGCTGCGTTATCTTCTGCTGGTATGGTTTTGCGATTGTCTGTATTCAATCAACGGCACACTTTCAGGTAGCAAAGTCATCAGTTTGGCGCTGTTGCTCCAAAAGAGGGTAATTTTTCACTGGGCAGGAAGTGATGTAACCCAAGCTGTTGAGGATACAGGCAATAACAGAGTAAACAGAAAGTTTATTGAAAAACCTGTACACCTGGCTGTTGCCCCATGGTTCATAGAAGAACTGGCTGCAATAGATATTAAGGCTACCTTTCACCCTTTGATGAATGTAGGGCAAAACATACCTTTAATTCCATTTCCTGATAAATTTGGCGTACTGATATATATCCCCGGTTCAAATCCAGAGTATTATGGATTCTCCCGTTTGATAGCCATTGCCCGACAATTACCTGAATGCCTTTTTTATGTTGCCGGAATGGATGGCAACGGAAAGGAAGCCCCATCCAATATAGTTTTCCTGGGTTGGGTACAGGATATGACAACCGCTTTTGCTAAAGCAAGCATTACAATCAGAATTCCCTGGCATGATGGACTCGCTTTTTTTGTGCTTGAGTCATTGCTTTACGGTCGTTATGTATTGTACTCTCAACCGTTTCACCTGACCAGGCTGGTGAAAGACAACAACGATATCATCAAGGGAATCAGGCAATACATGGATCTATACCAAAAAGGTGAACTTCAAAGAAACTTTGAGGGAATGGAGTATGTAAAGAATCATTTTTCGCGCGAAAAGGTACTGAAGCCACTTGTTGATCTATTGAAAGGATGAGAAAACATGCAAAAGTCTGAGAAAAAACATATCATTATTCTCTCAACCTACTTTCCTCCGATTGTTTCGGTAGCCAGTAACCGGATATTTGCATTCGCGGAATATTTAAACAAAGACCGCTTTTCTGTAGATGTGGTAACTCTGATGGAGCATCACAAAACAGCTAAATTCGAAAACTTCAATGTTACATATCTTCCAAACCGTCAAATCATTAAACGGGCAGGATTCTACAGAAATTACCCATACCTTGTCCATAAATCAAGGGCGTTATGGAATGTCCTGATTTCAATATTAGGTATCCGGGAATATCGTGGGTGGGGCGAGGCAGCGATTCGGGCAGCCGGGAAATTAATTAAAAACCCTTCAGAGACGGTATTGATTACAAGTTTTCCGGTCGACGAAGTGCTTCATGTTGCCATCGCACTGAAGCAGAAATATCCTTTAATGACATGGATTTCTGACCTTAGGGACGGTCTATCGACAAATCCTTATCATTCAGAAAAGGTAGCCCAAAAGTACCTCCAATTGGAGAAAAAAATGATGCAGATGGCTAATGGCATTACCTCTGTTTCAGACCCGCTAATCAATTATTTCCACCACCATCCATCAGAATTATCGGTACCTATTGTAGAGATCCGAAACGGATACAACTTCGATGCAGGGAGTCCTGCACAATTTAATGATCATTTTACCATTTCCCATGTTGGAACTTTTTATGGTGATCGTAATCCCGGTTTCTTCTTCAGAGCCATCCACGAATTACAGGAAGCTGGTCTGGTTCCCGATATCTGCATCCAGTTTGTCGGCGTTTCAGGTGGTGTAGTTATTCCTGTAAAATTAAAACCTGTTGTGATAATCCATGAGAAAGTCGGATACGAGAACGCGATTGAAATTATGCGTCGGTCCGATGCTTTGTTACTAGTATTACCGGCTGGACGGTTCAAAGGTGTATATTCAGGGAAACTATTTGATTATCTTGGCGTGATGAAACCCATTGTAGCCCTCGTTGACAAAGATGATGTTGCAGCAAGCCTGGTCATGGATTGCAAGGCTGGAGCCATAGCAGGATGGAACAGCGTCACCGAAATAAAAAAAGCAATCCTATGGGCTTATGAGATTTGGAAAGAGAAACGTGTACCCGAATACAACCGGGAACTGATAGAGCAACATCACCGAAAGGTTCAGGTACAAAGTCTCGAAGTGTTTATTGAATATCTCCTTAAAAAATGAGGAAGCTTAAGTATCTTTTTATCGGTGATGCCGAGAGTGTCCACTTGTTAAAGTGGGTCAACGAAATAATGATATATGCTGAGGTTTATATCATTTCAACCCGCGGACTTCACCCTGACCTAAAAGGTAGTATTTTTGAAAACCACTGTTTTCTGCTTAATCTTGATATTAAAAGTACGGGAGGCAATTCGAAAATACTGCTTCAGCTTTTGAGAGTGAACCATATCATAGGCCTTATCAAACCCGATATCGTAAATACCCATTACGTCACAAGCCACGGCTTGTTAGGCGCACTGATTAAAAAACTCTTTGCAAAAAAATATTTGTTGGTTAGTTCTGCCTGGGGTTCCGATATTATGGTCACCCCTCAAAAGAACTTCCTTTACCGACTGCTGACCAAATTTGTACTAAATGCCTCGGATGTGATAACATCAGATGCACGGGTAATGTCGGCTGTAATCCAAAAACTATCGCCAGTAGAGGTACTTACCTTTTCATTCGGATTACAAGCATTACCCGATTATAGGGCAGAAGAGAAAGAACCTGAACTTTTCTTTTCAAACAGGACACTCAGCGAAAACTACAATATCGACAAGGTTATACGCCTCTTTCAGAAGCTGACTGCCGAGTATCCCTCCGCCCGACTAATAATTGGAAATTCGGGTGACAGGGAAGATCAGCTCAGACAACTCGTGGCTAATATGGGGATGGAAAAGAAGATTACTTTCGTCGGTTTTATGACATACCAGGATCAGACACAATATTATCGGCGCTCGATGTTCTACTTTACATTACCAACCTCCGACACCACATCCGTTTCGTTACTGGAAGCGATGGCCTGGGGTTGTATTCCTATTGTATCCGACATTCCGGCAAACCACGAATGGATTGAAGACGGTGTTAATGGAATAATCGTATCCGACAGTAGTTTCCCGGTTATGGAGGTCGAAAAAAAGCAAAACAGGATCGCCCTTTACAACCGGAAAATTATTTCCGAACGAGCCATCTTTCCAGTATCAATTAAGAACTACTGGAATGAGCTGTTGAAGCGACTTCAAAAAAATCTGACAGCAGCAAACACGCCAACCAACGTGTGAAGAAAACCTATGAATTGCATCGAAGAAAATAAAACCATATTCAGTATTTCCGTTGTAATACCCTGCCGCAACGAGGAAAAGCACATTGCAGCCTGTCTGGATTCGGTATTGGCCTGCCAATCTGAGCAGACCGAACTCACTGTATTCGTCTGCGATGGTTTAAGTACCGACTCGACACGCAGTATAATTGAGAATTACTGTGGCCGCTTTCCAAACCTCTCCATGATTGACAACCCGCAGCAAACAACTCCAATGGCACTTAACATCGGAATCAGTCACTGCCAGACGGAATATATAGCCATTCTTGGAGCTCATGCCACAGTTTCAACAACTTATTTTAATGACGTAGCAATTTCTTTCACAGAGAATCCTGAGGCTGATTGTATTGGTGGTTTGATTGAGAATGTTTTCATGGATGAGCGGTCGCGTGCTGTTGGTTTCGCGATGGCATCAACATTTGGTGTAGGAAATTCTAACTTCAGAACCGGTGTAAAGGGCGGGTATGTAGACACCGTTGCCTTCGGAATATACCGCCGCAGTGTATTCGCCCAGATTGGTCTTTTTGATGAAACCCTTGCCAGAAATCAAGACGATGAGTTCAGTTACAGAATGTTGAAGAATGGATTAAAAATATTTCTGGATCTGAAAATCAGGTCATATTATCACGTACGCTCTACATGGTCACATCTATTCCGGCAATTCTACCAGTACGGTTTCTGGAAAGTTTTTGTAAACAAAAAGCATCAGGCAGTAACCACCATTCGCCAGCTTGTACCTTTCTTGTTTGTTAGTGCAATTATCATAAACTTAGTTCTGGCTTTTATACATCCCGCGTTTGCAATTCTGCTGGGAAGTCTTCTAACCGTGTGGCTGGTTACAGCTCTCCTTTTTGCATCTTCCGGTAAACGAAGTATCTCACAAATCCTTCAGACAATTTTCAGCTTTTTGATTCTTCACATAGGATATGGGTCGGGCTACCTTGTCGGAATCTTTTATTTCATCATTCTTCGACAAAATCCATCGATCAGACATTCAAAACTAACCCGGTGAACAAGAAAATTGCATCTTTGTGGTTAGGAAGGCACCTCCTCCCCGGGTTCATTCCAGGCATCAGCATAACAAATATGGCTATTATCTCTTAACATAAGTATGATAAACTATTCGGAACTCCGACTCGATTCAGGGGGCACATTATATTTCAAAATTGCAAAACTGATTGAATGGCTCATCGTGATACTGGCGCTGGTTATCCCTCTTCACGGATTGATCTCTTCAATTATATCGATTGTTTTATTTGCGGGGGTTCTGATTTATGTTCTCCTGTTTGGGTTACGCCTTCCCTTCAAGCCTCAGTTTTCGCTGATATGCCTCATACTCTTTTCCCTGTTTTATCTGGCTCACATCGTCGGAGTTTTCTATTCCTGCAATATGAGTTTCGCTCTGTTTGATTTACAAGTCAAGTTATCACTTATTGCCTTTCCTGTAGTGTTCTTCCTTATATCTGCTTTCTTTCCCGGAGCCCTTAACCCTGGCAGAACACTGATTGCTTTCGCGACGGGCGTTGTGATAGGTTCCCTGATCATGATCATCTCTGCGGTCGTTTCGTACAGCGCCACCGGAAATCCCGGAGAGTTTTACTCATCCCTGCTATCTGATGCATTTCACCCGACTTACTATGCGCTATACGTCGTCATGGCCATGATATCAGTTACCTGGTGCTGGTTGCATGATTGTTGTAAATTGTCTTCAAGAAACACAATACTGTATGCAATCAGTTGGATATGGCTCTTCATCTTTCTGGTACTGCTCAGCAGCAAGGCGGGCCTTATCTCTCTCGCCATTCCGGTTATTTATATGCTTTACGTTTTACATCAGAAAACCCGGTCATTGATACCGATGATCGGATTTTCAGCATTTTTTGCCTTGATTTTCACAACCTCCTTCTATCTATTTCCAATTTCTTTTGGCAGATTTGCCGTCGTGGCAAAAACGATCGAAACGGTAACCCCCGATAAAGGGAACGCCAGTGAATCAACTTTTCAGCGTATTATGCTATGGAAGTCAGCCATGCGCATCCTTCGGGAACATCCCTTAGGTGGAGTGGGAACAGGTGATGTAAAACAGGCCTTCCTCGAAGATTATACCTTAACAGGTAATACAGCTGGTCAGGAGGCAAACCTGAATGCCCACAATCAGTACCTTCAGACGTCTGTTGCATTGGGATTAACCGGCCTGCTGATCCTTGTGCTCACCTTTCTGTTCCCATTCATCATGGCTTTTCGAAAAGGGGCATGGGAATATGGAGCCTTCCTGCTGTTGGTCGCTTTTAATCTCTTATTTGAATCAATGCTCGAACGTCAGGCCGGTGTGATGTTTTATGCCTTCTTCAACATGGTTCTTTTTACCGCTCTTAATGGAGAAGTGGTCAATCACCCAGTTCGAAGTAAGCCTTTGTAAGTTGCTGCAACAACGCCTGTCCTCCGTGATATAGCTCACGTTTTACACTGTCGGCCATCCCTGGATAACGGGCATTGATAATTTTCAGGCTCTGATTGTCAAATACCACTGATGTATCCTGTAGCAGGATGCCCAGTCCGTCTTCGAAGGTATAAAAGGCCAACGCAGGAGTGGTGCCATTCATGAAATCATTCCCCCACTTAAACTCTTCATGTGGAAGATCCAACTGGGCACTGATAAAGCTGGGAAAGTCCGACTGACAAGCAGTCCGGCTTGACACCGTACCCCTGAAAGATTTTTTTAATGGTTCACCATATACGATAAACGGGATGTGATGTCGCTCGGTTTCCCATGCATTACGGTTCATGGGCATCCGGTGGGCATGATCGCCCATGAAGATAAACACCGTGTTCTTATACCATGGCTCTTTGCGGGCTTTCCTGATAAAATCACCTATGGCATTATCTGTATACCTGACAGTGTTAATATACTTATCCAGCAATGAATTGCCCTTTCTGAATTTATCAACTCTGGCATCAAAAGGTTCATGCGACACGATGGTCACCATCAGATGATAGAAAGGCTGGACGACGGAAGCAGCATCCTTCAGGTAAAAATCGAAAAGCTCATCGTCATAAGCTCCAAAAAGAGCCATCCGTTTCACTTTCATACCATCTTTCCCATGGAGTTTCTGGTAACCTGCACTCAGCAGGTAGGCATCAGTGTTGGCAAAGGCATTGTCACCTGCACTATAATAAGCAGTCTGATAGCCAGACTCAACAAGCTTTGAAGCCAGGGACGGCAGTTTCTCAAACTTACCATAGCGATAGATTACCGCTGTCTTAGGCTGCGCCGGAAATCCACTCTCGATTGCAACCATTCCCTGATCGGTACGAAAACCTGTAGCATAAAACTGCGACATGATAAATCCGGTTGCAGCCAGAGAATCGAGATTAGGGGTGGCGCCATAGTCAGCACCAAATGCCCCGACAACCTCTGAGCTGAAACTTTCCATCAGTACGACAACAAAATTGGGTTTGGAGAGACTAAAAAGCTTCGACGTGGAGTCGGCAGGCTGCTTAAATAGTTCCTTCACTAACATGGAAGCTTCATTATCAGGCATGATATGGTAGGCTGCCGGGTCCCCGGCATCCTCGGTAGCTAACACATTGATGAAATTCCAAAAACTATTGGCAGAAGCCTGATTGATCATCGGGTTATTTGAAAAATAGACATCACCCTTTCTGACAGGCTTGTCCTGTGTCCCGCCTCGTGACCCAATAAACAGCAGACCCAACATTAATACGGGTGTCAATAATTTGAAAGCAATTGATCCTGACCCATTTAATATGGGATGGACATATTTTTTGTATAGAAGCAAGAGAAACACGCTCTCAACGATGAGAATGAAAAGCAACAACCACACGGGTGAGGATAAACTTGCCGCGATCGCTTCTTTCGGATAGGCCATGCAAGAAATAGCCTTGTGGTTGATTTTTGAACCCCATTCATAATAGAGTCCAAGGTCAACAATATGAATAATACCAGAGACTACAATGACAAAAAATAAATACCACCAAATAGCTTTACGCAGGGAAATGCTGTCTTTCACCAACAGAACTGACCACAACATTACCGGGATGACCAGCATATAACAGGTTGCAGCCACATCAAGTATAAACGCATGCAGGTTGCTCGATACATATTCCGAGAAGCTTATCGCAACCGAGTGGGGTAACTGGTAGAGGATAAATACTGTTCGCTGTACAAAAAAATAGGCGAGCAGCAATAAAAAAAAGGAGATGAAATATCTGAAAGTACGTATCATGGCTCTGGTATTCGGCCGCAAAATTAAAGAATCATCTTCATCTTTTTGCAATTTCTACTTTTCTCTTTATATCTGATTCTCTCATGCAGGTACTTATTGATTATGGTTGGTACGAAGCAACAAAAAAGGCCCCCGAAGGGGCCTTTCCTCACAAAATAATCACACAAAAGGGGCAAACGTTTTAAACAAGTCCCTGCGCTAGCATTGAATCGGCAACTTTCACGAAACCGCCAATGTTGGCACCTTTAACGTAATTGATAAACCCATCGGGTTCAGTCCCATATTTTTGACAGGTTTTATGGATATTGATCATGATAGTATGCAACTCCTGATCAACACGCTCTCTAGTCCAATTCAAACGCATCGAGTTCTGACTCATTTCAAGACCTGAAGTGGCAACACCACCAGCATTTGCAGCTTTACCAGGGCCATAAAGAATCTTAGCTGCGATAAATACCTCAACAGCTTCGGGAGTGCTGGGCATATTGGCGCCTTCAGAAACACAATAGCAACCATTCTTCACCAAGGTCAATGCATCCTGTTTATTGACTTCATTCTGAGTAGCACAAGGGAGTGCTACATCACACTTCACATTCCAGGGGCGCTGCTCATGGAAATACTCACCACCCCATTTGTCAACATATTCTTTAATACGACCTCTCTTCACGTTCTTCAACCAAAGGATCCAGGCAAGCTTTTCAGCATTGATGCCCTGAGGATCATAAATTGTTCCGTTACTATCGCTCAGCGTCACAACCTTCCCACCCAGCATTGTTACCTTTTCGGTAGCGTATTGTGCCACATTTCCCGAGCCTGAGATGGCAACAGTTTTACCAGCAAAGTCGAGTCCGCGTGTCTTTAACATTTCCTGTGCAAAATAAACATTGCCGTAACCTGTAGCTTCAGGACGAATCAATGAGCCACCCCATTCGAGTCCTTTGCCGGTCAGAACGCCGGTAAATTCGTTGCGAAGCCTTTTGTATTGGCCAAACATAAAGCCAATTTCACGACCGCCAACGCCAATATCGCCTGCAGGAACGTCCGTATCAGGACCAATATGCCGCTGAAGTTCAGTCATAAAACTCTGGCAGAAACGCATGACTTCATTGTCAGATTTACCTTTCGGATCGAAATCAGAACCACCTTTACCACCACCCATGGGGAGTGTTGTAAGCGAATTCTTCAATACCTGTTCATAGGCCAGAAACTTCAGAATGCCCATATTAACCGTGGGATGGAAACGTAATCCACCTTTGTAAGGACCAATGGCTGAACTCATCTCGATGCGATATCCTTTGTTGATCTGGATTTCGCCTTTATCGTCCATCCATGGAACACGGAACAAAATGACCCGTTCTGGTTCTGTCATCCGTTCCAGAATCTTGGCATGTTTGTACTGAGGGTTTTCCTCAACGTAAGGTATTAATGATTCCACTACTTCCTGAACTGCCTGATGAAATTCAGCCTCTCCGGGATTTTTAACCTTCACGCGAGCCATGAATTCATCGACTAACTGCTGATAAACATTGTTTGACATAATGAAAGAATTAAAGGGTCAACTGTAAATTTTTTAGTTGCTGCAATTATAATCTGTTTTACGCCAAATAATACTCATTTTTATTAATTTACGGATATTACACAATGACGATACGTATAACACTTAGAAGCCCCTGCGAACTATACTGATTTTCGCCAATTCAAGCTCGCAAACGCCCAAAAAAAACACATTTGCTTACATTTGAGCCATCACGGTATCAGCCAACAATGTAATTGGGCCACTGATTTTCAATCCGTTCCTGACCAAACTGCAAATCAATTCCACCATGAAGCAGAAATCAAAGACGCCGAAAAACACTGAAAAACAATCTACTACTCCCGTCATTGGCGTTGAAAGGAAGCGTATTCAGGAGCATTACCTTACCATAATCAACCAAACCATTCTCCTTCTGCAAAACGGGAAAACTGCTGAAGAAACCCTCCATGATTTGTGTGCTTTCATGCCGGCAATTCTTCACAAGCCTGAAGATGCTGCCGTCAGAATCAGGTTTGACTCTTTAGTTTTCACTTCTGCCGGATTTGCCGATTCCGAGAAAATCCTTACGCAATCATTCGAAACCAATGACGGACGTAAAGGAGAGATTGAACTGATCTATACGGCCGATGAAAATCCGGATTTTACCGAAGACGAACAATCACTTCTCACAAGTATCACCCACCTGCTTAACGGTTTTCTTAACACCATCCTTGGAAAACAAGAAAAACTATTTACCCGTGAAAGGTTAAAAGAACTTTCGGCGATAAATCAAACAACAGCCATCATACGGTCAGGCAAAGCCCCCGGTGATACACTCCGGCAAATTTCAGCCATTTTGCCTGCCGCCTTGCAATATCCCGAATTTACTGTTGCGCGGATTTGTTATGATACCGTAAACTTCACCTCCCCAAATTTCCGGGAAACCGAACACAGATTGTCGGCCAGATTCGATACCATGGACGGACGCCAGGGCTTGCTGGATTTCTTTTATACGCGAAAATTCCCAGACGCTTATGAAGGGCCCTTCTTACGAGAAGAACGTGACCTCATCGACAACCTGGCCGCCATCTTAGCCGGCTATCTCAACGGGGTGAGAAGTAAGGAAGAAAAACACTCCTTTTCCGAACGATTGAAAGAGTTGTCGGCCATCAACCAGACAACTGCCATCCTAAGGGAAAAGAAACCTATCGATGAAACACTCGGGCAAATTTGCAATATCCTCCCGGCTGCCTGGCAATATCCACAGAGTGCACAAAGCAGAATTCGCTTCGCTGATAAAGAATACACCACACCAGGCTTCACAGATACCCGTTGGCATCAGGTTCAGGAATTCGAGACCATCGATGGAAAAAAAGGTACGCTCGAGGTTTGCTATACGCGCCAGTTTCCAAATGCCGATGAAGGTCCTTTTCTGCATGAGGAACGTCAACTGCTGTCAAACCTGTCCAACATAATCACAGGATATCTTAACAGCATCAAGGGGCGTGATGTGATGAAGCGAAGCGGTGACCTTCCGCGCAAGCCTCAACAAAAATCACTCATCAACAGCCGCCAGCTGCTTCAGAAGTTTCTCAACCGCAATAATTATAACCGCGATATCTTTCACGATCTCATGCCCTTTAAGGTAAGAGAGATACTACTTGTCGCCAATCTCTACGACGCATACAGCATTGAAAAAGAAGGCCGCTTTAGCGAACATATTCTGGGAGAATACTATCAACTAAATCTCTCTTCTGTTCCGCGTATTACCGGGGTCAGCTCGTTTGAAGAAGCAATGGAACAACTTGAAGCTAAACATTTCGATCTGATTATTCTGATGGTCGGGGTAGACAAATCACAACCTTTCGACATCAGTTCGCGCATCCGTATCGCTTATCCCTATATTCCCATCTATGTGTTGCTCAACAGCAACGCTGATATCCGCCTTTTTGAACAACGACCCGGCGAGCAGGATGCTCCCATCGACAAAGTATTTGTCTGGAATGGCGACTCGAAAATTTTCTTTGCCATGGTCAAGCATCTTGAAGACCGCGTAAACGTCGAAAACGATACACGTGTCGGAATGGTAAGGGTTATTCTGCTTGTCGAAGATTCTGCCAAATATTACTCAAGGTACCTGCCGCTCCTCTATTCCAACGTGATGGAACAGACCAGACGTCTGATTGAAGACGTCAACACTGATGAACTTTTCAAAGTGCTGAAGTTGCGCGGAAGACCTAAAATATTGCTGGCCTCCGACTATGAAGAAGCAATGGAAATCTTCACCCGTTATCAGGAGTTCATGCTTTGCCTGATCACTGATGTAAAATTTCGAAAGGATGGAGAGATGAACCCTACAGCCGGCTTCGAGCTGGTAAAAGAGGTACGCAGCCACATGAAAGACCTCCCTCTGATCATCCAGAGCGCCGATCCCGAAAACTCCCATCAGGCCTTCCTGCTGAAGGCAAGCTTCATCGACAAAAATTCCGAAAGCCTTGTTCAGGACATCAAATACTTTATTAGTACATACCTCGGCTTCGGCAGCTTCGTTTATAAGGATTCTCGTGGACGGCCTATAGCAACGGCCCGTACACTCAGGGAATTTGAGAAGCTGCTCAGAACTATCCCCGATGACTCATTACACTACCATGCCCGACGAAATCACTTCTCTCTGTGGTTCATGGCCCGGGGTGAAATTCAGATTGCCCGCATCATCTATCCTTTTAAACTCGAACATTTCGAAAACCCCAACGATATCAGGAAGTTTCTGCTAGATGCCATACAGCAGCACCGCAGTGAACAAAACAAGGGGAAGGTAATTCCGTACGAGGAAAACTTGCCGCTCGATGACACCAACATTGTCACCCTCACCTCCGGCAGCCTTGGAGGTAAAGGTCGTGGCCTGTCTTTTATTAACACACTCATTTATAATTTCGACTTCCAGCAACTCATCCCCAACATCAACATCAAGGCTCCCAGAACCTTCATTATCGGTTCTGATGAGTTTGAAAACTTCATGGATCGAAATGAATTATATGCTAAAGTATTGACTGAGACAGACTATGAAGTTATCAAAGATCTTTTCCTCGCCGGTAAACTATCTGAGATGCTTACCAGCCGCCTGCGTCGTCTTATCAGGATTCTCGATCACCCACTCGCCATCCGCTCATCCGGATTGTTTGAAGATTCTCTCAACCAGCCTTTTGCCGGGATATTCGAAACCTACCTGCTCCCAAACAATCATCCAGACAACGACATTCGACTGCAACAATGCATGGATGCTATCAGGCTTGTCTTTGCATCGGTGTTCTCGCCTGTCGCCCGCGGTTACATCAAAGCCATCAACTATAAACTCGAAGAAGAAAAGATGGCGGTGGTAATTCAGGAGGTAGTTGGAAACCGCTATGAGAATAGTTATTATCCACATGTCAGCGGCGTGGCTCAATCGTACAATTACTACCCATTTGCCCACATGAAACCAGAGGAAGGCTTTTCAGTAATGGCGCTTGGGCTCGGGAGGTATGTCGTGGAGGGAGAAAAAGCCTACCGTTTCTCTCCCAAATATCCCACGCTTGAAAATGCAAGCCCTCGTGATCAGTTCAAGAGTTCTCAGGTCGACTTTCTGGCTCTCGATATGAACCATCCCGACCTTGACCTCAGACGTGATGGTGAAGATGCCGGGCTTGTCCGCCTTTCCGTCGATGAATCCGAACGCCACGGAACACTCCGTCATTGCGCTTCGGTGTACAACGCCGACAACAACACGATTACTCCCGGACTATCCAAACCGGGTCCCCGTATTGTAAACTTTGCAGACATTCTGAAATATAACTATATTCCCCTGGCCAGAACCATCGAAGTCGTTCTCGATGTAGTTAAGGAAGCTATGGGCTCACCTGTGGAAATTGAATTCGCTGTCGATCTGAATCGCGATGCCAATTACAGAAGCACATTCTACCTTCTGCAAATCAAGCCACTGATTGGCAATGCCCAGGATTATAACGTTGACCCTCTAGATATCAACGCAGATCAGGCATTGCTATGGACCGACAAAGCAATGGGTAATGGCCTGATTGATGATATCGAAGATATCATTTATGTTGAACCCTCACTGTTCGATAAATCGCGTACACTTGAGATGGCTGCCGAAGCCGAACAACTCAACCGGATGATGGCAGAAACAGGCCGCCGTTACCTGCTGATAGGCCCGGGTCGTTGGGGGACGCGTGACCGGTTTATCGGCATCCCGGTTAATTGGCCACAGATCTCAGGGGCACGGGTGATCGTGGAAACCAGCCTTGAGGACTACCCGCTTGATGCTTCCTCGGGATCGCATTTCTTCCACAATGTAACCAGTATGAATGTTGGCTATTTCAGCATCCTGCAAGATTCCCCCACAAGCCGCATCAACTGGGAAAAGCTGACTCAGCACCCGACAGTTCATACCACAACCTTTTTCCGCCATGTAAGACTTGAGAAGCCCCTCCAGATCAAAATGGATGGCCGAAAACGGATTGCCGTAGTACTATTCAGAGACTGATAAATCTCAAACACTCTTTTCAAAACGATCATTTACCGTATGGCAGAATCATTCTTAATAATTGCTACACTTTACTACCTCTGGTAACGAAATAAACCATTCAATACCTTTACCGTTTGCAAAAAATTCATCACCTAATATAGTTTATTAAATGAGAATCAATCGAATAAACAAAAAAACACCAACCATTGATCCTACTGTCTCCAATTTTTCGGAAATAGACAAGTTACTGGCTGAATACAAAGGCCGGAAGGGGACACTGATTCCTATCCTGCAGGGAGTGCAGGAAATTCTGGGCTATTTGCCGCCCCGTGTATTTCAGAAAATCGCTGATGCCACAGGTATCCCTGTCAGCGATCTTTATGGGGTTGCCACTTTCTATGCCCAGTTTCGACTTCATCCTGTCGGAAAACTTATGATCAAAGTTTGCCATGGCACTGCCTGCCACGTTCAAAATGCCTCCGCAGTAAGCAGCGCTATCGAAGAGGCACTCGGGGTTAAGGATGGTGATACCACAGCAGACGGACTCTTCACCCTTGAATCGGTCGCCTGTCTGGGATGCTGCTCTCTTGCTCCCGTGATGATGATTGGCAGCGAGACCTTCGGAAAGCTTACCGGCTCTGAAGCTGTAAAGATTATTAAAGAAATTCGTCAGAGAGAAACAAGTACTACTGCCGATCTGGTGAACAATAAATAAACCCTTGCCAATTATGCAAAACACCAAAATAATTGTCGGTCTGGGAAGCTGCGGCATTGCTGCAGGTGCAGGTAAGACCTACCAAAAAATCGAAACCCTGATTGCCGAAGGCAATCTTGATATCAAACTGGGCAAGACCAGTTGTGTCGGCATGTGTTACAGGGAACCGCTGGTCGAGATACATGATGCTACGGGCGTTTACCTCTATGGCGACGTCGATGAAAGTCGTGTGTCTGAAATCATTGAAAAACATATTAGGGAACACACACCGGTAAAAGAATATCTGGTGAAGACCGACCTCTTCCCGACCCCTGACGATACATTTCTAAAAGATCAAGTGAAGATCACGCTACGCAATTGCGGCATGATCGACCCTGAACAGATTGAAGAATATGAAGCACGCGGCGGCTATGAAGCAGTTAAAAAAATTACTGCTGAAAAACTCACCAGTGCCGATATTATAAAAACCGTTCTCGAATCAGGTATCAGGGGTCGCGGCGGTGGTGGTTTTCCCACTGGAATGAAGTGGAAGTTTGCTGCAGGTTATCCATCACCCGAAAAGTACATTATCTGCAACGCCGATGAAGGCGACCCGGGTGCTTTCATGGATCGCTCGGTTCTGGAAGGGGATCCACACACCGTGCTCGAAGGGATGATCATTGGTGGTTATGCCATCGGTGCCTCCGATGGGATTATCTATTGCCGTGCCGAATACCCGCTTGCCATCAAACGACTCAATATTGCACTCGGTCAGGCCAGGGCTAAAGGTTATCTGGGCATAGATGCCTGCGGCATCGCAGGTTTTAATTTCGATATCCACATCAAGGAAGGAGCCGGAGCTTTCGTTTGCGGTGAAGAGACCGCCCTCATTGCTTCAGTTGAAGGCCGCAGGGGAATGCCACGCAAACGCCCGCCATTCCCTGCCCAAAGCGGTCTTTGGAATAAACCTACGAACATCAACAACGTTGAGACTTTTGCAGGAATACCCTGGATCATCCTCAACGGTGCCGAAGCCTTTGCACATTACGGAACAGAAAAAAGCAAAGGGACAAAAGTATTTGCACTCGCAGGTAAAGTAAAACGGTCAGGTTTGGTAGAGGTTCCTATGGGTATGACCATCCGTGACGTTATTTTTAACCTCGGCGGAGGAATTAAAAACGATAAAAAATTTAAAGCTGTGCAGATGGGAGGCCCCTCAGGTGGCTGCATCCCTGAATACCTGGCCGATACTGTTGTCGATTATGATTCTGTGACCGCTACAGGCGCTATCATGGGCTCAGGCGGCATGGTGGTCATGGATGAAACCACCTGTATGGTTGATGTGGCAAAGTTCTTCCTCGATTTCACCTGTAAAGAATCGTGCGGCAAATGCACATTCTGCCGCATTGGAACCAAACGGATGCTTGAAATTCTGGAACGTATAACTAACGGTGAAGGAAAGCCTTCCGATCTTGACGAACTCATCGATCTGGCTCAACAGATCAAGGAAAATACCCTATGCGGGCTTGGCCAGACGGCCCCTAATCCCGTGTTGACCACCCTCCGTTATTTCCGCGACGAATATGAAGCACACATCAACCAGCATAAATGCCCGGCAAAAGTCTGCAAAAAACTCCTAACCTACAGCGTAAACGAAGCTAAATGCACAGGGTGTACCGTTTGTGCCCGAAACTGCCCTGTAAATGCCATCGACGGTGAACGTAAGAAGGTCCATTCCATACGACAGGATGCCTGTATCAAATGCGGCCTGTGCTTCACCAAGTGTAAATTCGATGCCATTGAACTGTCATAACCCTCAATCAGTAAGCAAATGAACGACCTTATCAAGATTATCATCGACGGAAAAACTATTCAGGGTGAACCCGGGGAGACAATCCTCCATGTGGCCAACCGATCAGGTATAGCCATTCCAACACTCTGCCATGACCCCAGACTTGATCCCTATTCATCGTGTTACCTCTGCGTGGTAGAGGTAAAAGGAATGCGTGGGCATCAACCCGCCTGTTCAACCTGCATCACCGAAGGGATGGAGGTGACCACCAACAATGAATCCATTCGTAAATCACGCCGTACAGCACTGGAACTCATCCTTAGTAACCATTATGCCGACTGCTTCGGACCATGTCGCCAGACTTGTCCGGCAGGTGCCGATGTTCAGGGCTACATATCACTTATCGACAAAGGGATGTATACAGAAGCCATCGGCCTTATCAAGGAAGCCAATCCGCTTCCTGCCGTTTGCGGAAGAGTTTGCGTACGACCCTGCGAAGCCGCTTGTCGCCGCTTGCTGCTAGGTGAGCCAAATGGTGTTGGAATCGACTATATGAAAAGGTTTGCAGCCGATCAGGATCTCAAATCTGCTAATCACTTCCGCCCGGCTGTAAAACCATCTACTGATAAAAAAGTAGCAATTATCGGAGCAGGTCCCGGGGGACTTTCTGCAGCCTACTGGCTTCAATGCGAAGGACATCAGACCGACATCTTCGAAGCCAATCCGAACCCGGGTGGCTGGTTACGCTATGGTATTCCCGAATACCGTCTTCCCAACGACATCCTCGACCAGGAAATCGAAAGGATCACCGAGTTGGGAGCCCGTATCTTCTGTAACCAAAAACTCGGCGATAACCTCAGCTATGCCGATCTGAAAAATAAATATGACGCTGTGATTCTTACCATCGGTTCGCAGAAAGGGGCTAAACTGGGTGTAGAAGGCGATGAAGCCGAAAACGTGTTCTCTGGAATCGACTTCTTGCGCAACATGGAAATGACTGGGAAAAGAGCCGATTTCACCGGTAAGACTGTGGCAGTTGTCGGCGGCGGAAATACTGCCATGGACTGCTGCCGTACAAGTATCAGGTGTGGTGCCCAAAAAGTCTACGTTATTTATAGACGCACCGAAGCCGAAATGCCGGCCAATCCTATCGAGATTCACGAATCGAAACTTGAAGGGGTCGAATACCTGTTCCTCACCAATCCAACCCATGTTAACAAAGATGCCGACGGAAAACTTCAAAGCGTAACCTGTATCAGGATGGAGCTTGGAGAACCTGATGCATCTGGCAGGAGACGTCCCGTTCCCGTGAAAGGTTCTGAATTCGACCTCTCTGTCAACTACATACTGGCAGCAATCGGTCAGAAAACCGAGGTTACTTTCCTCGACGATGTAAATATTCATGCCGTTGACGGCCAGCTCAAAGTAACAAAATGGGGTGATGTCGAGGCCGACAGACTTACCCTTCAGACTGGCATCCCGGGCATGTTTGCCGCAGGCGACGGGGTGACTGGGCCGGCCACCATCATTGAGGCTATCGCCCAGGCACGGATTGCCTCTCACAGTTGCATCCAGTATCTGATGGGGGAACCTGTAACTCCCATCAAAAAGGAGTTTATCAGCCGAAAGGAAGCGATCAAAGATCCGGAGCCCGGGATGATGGCAGGAAAATTCGAAACTCAGGTCAGGATGGAAATGCCTGTGCTGGACGCTGCCGACCGGTTCAACTTCAATGAGGTGGAATTGGGTTACTGCTCCGAAGAAATCACACGTCATGAAGCCAGCCGCTGCCTCGAATGCGGCTGCGGCGCCATATACACCTGCGACCTTAAAAAATACGCCACCGAATACGGCGCTATACAGAATCATTACTCGGGCGGATTCAAACAATATGATGTCGACTTCCGCCATCCATTCATCGAAATCGACAACAACAAATGCGTGCTTTGCAGCCGATGCATCAGGATCTGCCGTGAAATTGTCGGGGCTTCAGCACTAGGACTCGTCAACCGTGGTTTCGATACTTTTGTTGCACCCGCTGCAGGCGTATCTCTGTCAGACACTCATTGTGAGTCATGCGGTATGTGTATATCGGCCTGCCCTACAGGAGCTATTAGCGAAAACGTACCATTTAAACCGGGTCCTGTTAAGCTGACAGCAGCCCCGACAATCGATTTCATGGGTTCCGAAGGATTTGAAGTCAACCTGATGCACCACAAGGGCTTCTTCCATGAAGCCACCGCGCGTAACGGGGTTATCAACCAAGCGGGAAACATCAACAGGCGCTTGAAATTCGGGTACAGACTCCTCAACAACACCGACCGGATCACCAAACCAATGCTCTATCAGGACGGGCAATGGAAAGAAATCAGTTTTGAAAAGGCTCTCAACATGATAAAAGATAAGCTGACATCCGTTAAGCCCGATGAAAACGCCCTCTTTGCCGGTGCCCGCCTCACAAATGAGGAGCAATATCTGGTGCAGAAACTAGCCAGAGGCGGACTAAAGACAAACAATGTCTCCAGCTTCCATTATCTGGGACGCGGTGATGGTTACCTCCCCAATGGTGATTTCGGTGTGCCTTTTAACGACCTGCATGGAGTTAATCATTTCTTCGTCATGGGGTGTGACCTCAATATCGACCATCCCGTAGTGAGTTTTCTGGTGGAAAATGCACGATTCAGGAATACAGCCAGGCTGATCAATATCACCACGGCCTCAGAAACACCACTCGATTATAAGGCAACAAGCACGATTAGGGTAAAAAGTTATTACGCCCTGCTGAAAGCTATGAATCACTACCTGCTACATGCCTGCAAACAAAACGACATGTACCTCAGAGCGGTCAGCCTGAACGTAGACGAATACCGTACCCACCTCTTGGCACAGGACTATCTGCTTTTGATAAACAATTCTGGTCTGTCACAGCAGGAAGTAGAAAGCCTTGCCGATGATTATAACCTGAGCCCCAATGCTATTCTGATCTTTAGCGAGAAGGAGATGTCGTCGGCTGCCTCATCTGAGGCCGCCAATCTGGCCATGATCACCGGCAAGCACGGCAAAACAATGTCAGGCTTGCTTCCCTTGCGCGAAAACAATAATTCTCAGGGTTTATGGGATATGGGCATCCGCCCGAAATTGGGTGTCGGCCAACAATCGATAGCCGACCCCGAGTTCAGAGCTAAACTCAGCAAAAAATGGGGTGCAGACAATCTGCCCGAAACCAGTCACTGCGTCAGAAAACTACTCGAAGACGGCAAGATAACAAACCTGCTAGTGTTCGGAGAAGACCCTGCTGGCTGTGCAATAGATAAAGCTGAAGTACCTGCGATGCTGAAAAAGGCCGGGTTTATAGTCGTGATGGATTACTTCATGACTCCTACGGCACAACTTGCCAACCTCGTCCTGCCAGCCTCATTTCCTCTCGAAACGGGAGGCTCCTTCACCAACACCCAGCGCAATGCACAACCTTTCCAGGCTGCGATGGACTGCAAACCTGAGCTCTCAACACCTGCTCAACTCGCTGCACTCTGTAACCTGATGGGACTGCCAACATCCGCACAACCCGACGAAATCTTCATAGAAATGGTGCAAGTGCTTCCGGGTAAGAAATGCCATCAACTGTCGCTTCTGACAACCGAGGCTGACAACAGTGCCCGCCGCTTTGACTATGGCTGTGACGCGTTAATCAGGATGGCCGATGAAGCTTTTAAATCGGCTCTGAATTAAAACCAAATCATACAAAGCAACCATCACGGGCTAATCACCTGTGGCATTACATCTTTCAAACCGCAATCCTTATCAGGATTGCGGTTTTTATTTTGCCCAGCTGATTGAACTGGTACGATAAGACACAACCTGACCCAACCAACTTATTTTGCAAACAGATTCAGAAAAATATTGCAGATCTGGGCCATGTTGGAATAGAATTTGTAGAGAGCTGAGAAGCAAATACACCGGATTATGACCTTATTTCAACCATAAATTAGCCATTGATGAACCGGATTCTTACGGTTGATCTACGGTTGATCTATGGTTGATCTACGCTTGATCTACGCTTGAACTGCGAAAAAAACATGAGAAAGGGCTTCCTTCTCACATATTCCACATCAGCCCATTCCTCAAGCTTATCTGATTAGGTTTTAGCCTTAAAACAAGAAACTGCTTTCTTTCGGAATTAATAAATAACATCATGATCAACCGGTAATAAAAGCAGTAATTAGTATCAGAAGCCCAATCGGAGCAATAAAACACCATTCCAACAACATAAAATAGTCAACCTAATAGCTTATACTGGCACAAAAGGATAATTTATAGTATAGGCCTGACAACCCAGCCTGTATCTGGTATTTAATCAGGGAATCTGGAGACCTGGTGACATTACATCGTAAAAAACACCCTGAACAGACAACGAATTGTTCCCAATAAAAAAAAGAAAGTGTTAATATCCTGATAAAAGAAAAGCCGTTACCCGATGTCGCGTTTTGATAAACAAGGCTGAGTATTTCTTCAATAACACTACAAAAAAACGGCTTGAAGAAAACCTCAAGCCGTTTATGTATTGTTCCATGACCCTATCAGGAAGAATAAACCTCTTCGATCAGGTCTTTATAAATTCTGGAGATTTCCTTTCGGCGCAGTTTCAGGGTGCTGGTCATTTCCCCTTTTTCGATGCTGAACGGTTCGGGGAGCAAGGTGAATTTCACCATCCGCTCATGAGGTTGGAGGCTCGTCTGCAGAGAGATAAAACGCTCGTTCAAGTGTTGTATCAGTTTTGGATCCTTGAGCATGTCCTCGCGTGGCTGTTCACGCAGTCGCAATTCACGGGCGAGAGCATCGATGCGGTCATAAACAGGGACAATAAGCCCCATCACGAAACGACGGTCATCACCAATAGTTACGATCTGCTCAATAAGCGGATCCTGACCAAGCAACAATTCAATACGCTGCGGAGAGACATATTTTCCTACCGATGTCTTCATGATGTCACGCATACGCTCGCTCATCACCAAATGACCACCCGCCTTGACCGAGCCTGCATCACCGGTATAATACCAACCATCCCGGAGCACTGCCGCAGTTTCAACAGGCTTCTTATAGTACCCTCTGAAGACGGTATTGCCTTTGACCATGATTTCCCCCTCAGGCGAAATCTTCACATCCACTTCAGGCATAATTTCACCAACCGAAACGAGATCAAAACCATAGTCCTTGAAACATGAGACTGATGCGGTAGTCTCGGTGGCACCATAACCATATTTTATATTAATTCCGGCGGAATGGAAGAATGTAAGCAGTTCGGTTGAAGCGGCCGCCCCGGCACATGGCATAAATCTGATTTCACCACCGAGCACCCTACGCAGCTTGCTATATACCAGCTTATGATAAAATGCAAGTTGCAATCGAAGTACGGCAGGGATGGGTTTATTGGCTGTGACATATTTCAGGCGCTCTTCACCCACGGCCATAGCCCGCTTAAAAAAGACACGTTTTATAGCAGGCCAGCGACTGGTTTCGTCCTGAATACCCTGATAGGTCTTCTCGAAGAAACGTGGAACTGCACACATGAGTGTTGGTTTGACTCTGGGAAGGACATCGATGACGGTTCTTGGATTCTGCAGAAAATAGTTATGCGCACCGCTATACATCATAAAATAGGCCCATCCCCTTTCAAAGATATGGCTCAATGGCAAAAACGATAACGACCTGTCGGTAGAATCTACCTTAAGCCGCATTTCATGAATCTTAAACAGATGCTTCAGGCTGCCCTGATCGAGCATCACCCCCTTTGGATCTCCTGTGGTTCCAGAGGTATAGATAATTGTAGCCAGATCGTCGATTTTGGCATCGGCCAGATGCTGATCAAGCTGAGCCCTCAACCTGGCATCCGATTTAACGACAAACTTCGGGAGGCAGGTGCATTTCGGTTTGCTTTCGATAGACTCGGATTCATCAAAACTGACAATCAATTCAAGCGTTGGGCAGTTTTCGAACAGTCCGCACGATTTGACCATCAAAAGAGGGTCACCAATAAAAAGCACGCGCATCGAGGTCTCCCGAATGATATACTCCATCTGTTCGGGTGTTGAGGTAGTGTACATGGGTACGGTAACAGCACGCAAACTTTGGATAGCGTAGTCGGCTATTGACCATTCAGGTCGGTTGGGACTAATAATCCCGACATTTTCACCAGCGGTGATTCCCTGAGCTATCAGTCCCAGGGCAATTTCATCAGTGCGGCGCAGTACTTCTGTCCAGATCATGGTTTGCCAGGTTCTCCCGGCATCGGTTGAAAAACCGTAGGCAGCTCCATCCGGAGTGGCCTTCACCCTGTTACGAAGAGTGAGGGCAATGTGATCAGCAATTATCATAATAGTCGGCAAAGATACTGCAATTGCAATGATTGTAAAATGATTAACATTAAATATCAGGATAATTAACCTTTTTTATAAGAAAGTGTTTAATTGGACATCAATATATATTAGCAACCACGACGCATTGAACAACGAGGCTACCTGCCTGTTTTATGTGCCTTCAATTACATTTCACAGATACTTACTATGACAGCCCCCGATTTCAAAAATACCGCCATCGCCTTTCAGATGCATGAAAACAGCTCACTCAGACGGGCATACTGGCTTTTCAAATCAATCAGTTCACCGTCTCTGGTCAGGACTGGTAATGCAATCGTTGTTCAAGCACTTAAAATTGGCCTTCCGGTAAGGTGGGCCATTAAGCCAACAATATACCGGCAATTTGTTGGTGGTGAGACTATCAAAGAATGTTCACCCGTGGTACAAAATCTGGCTGGTTACGGAGTAAAATCAGTGCTCGATTTCTCGATAGAAGGAAAGGAGGAAGATGCTGATATGGAATCGGCCCTTCAGGAAACCCTCCGCTCGATTGAAAACGCTGGTAAGAATCCGAACATTCCTTTCGCAGTATTCAAGCCAACCGCCTTTATTCCACGCCGTGTGCTCGATAAAATTGAACAACCATGGACGCTGACCAGTGATGACCACGCCAGAATGGATTTGTTTAAAGCCCGAGTCGACAAACTTTGTTCGGCTGCCAGCCAGATTGGTAAACCCATCCTGGTTGATGCCGAAGACAGTTGGTATCAAAAATTCATCGACGAAATAACCGAACAAATGATGCAACGCTACAATCGCGATAGGGCGGTTGTCTTCAACACATTACAAATGTACCGTCACGACCGCCTGGCTTTTCTGAAGAGCCAACATCAAAAGGCCGTTGATGGAAACTATTATCTGGGGGTAAAATTTGTTCGTGGCGCTTACATGGAAAAGGAAAGAGAAAGAGCCGCCCGGATGGGTTATACCTCACCAATACAGCCCGACAAAGCCTCCACGGATCGGGATTTCGATGCCGCGCTCACATTCTGCATAGAGAATATCAGCAAAATCAGTATTTTCTGTGGCACCCACAATGAGAACAGTTGCCTGTACCTGGCAAACCTCATGCAGCAGCATAACATCCGGCCCTCCGATCCGCGAGTCTGGTTTTCGCAGTTGTATGGCATGAGTGATCACATCAGTTTCAATATGGCCATCATCGGCTATAATGTTGCCAAATATGTTCCCTATGGTCCGGTGAAGCATGTAATCCCATATCTGGCACGTCGTGCCGAAGAAAACACCAGTGTGAAAGGACAAACGGGAAGAGAGCTGGGACTGATCAGCAAAGAGCTGATAAGAAGGAGACAGGCCAAAGACTAAAAAAAAGAGGGCCACGCAGTAAAACCTGCAGGGCCCTTATAATATTTGATTCAGGGGTCTTTTTACACCCCCAGCCACGACTTCACTTCATCCTGGGTAGGCATAGCAACATCGAGCTTATTTTTTTTACGGAGGCCGCCCAATTGATTAAAAAGGGCACCTGGGGCAATCTTTCTCAGTGCTTCGATAGTCTGGTAACCGGCCTGCCTTAGAACCGGAATCCACGGAGCAGGGATGCCCAAAGACACAAAATCCTCATCAATACTCACCACAGCCTTCTTTTCGGGTTTCATCTGAGGGAAGAAAAGCACTTCCTGAATAGAATGTGAGTTTGTAAGAATCATTGCCATGCGGTCGATTCCGATGCCAAGACCCGCCGTAGGGGGCATGCCATATTCGAGGGCACGCAGGAAATCCTCATCAAGAACCATAGACTCACTATCGCCACGTTTGCCCAACTCCAACTGACTTTCAAAACGCTGGCGCTGATCGATAGGGTCGTTGAGTTCACTGAACGAATTACATATCTCTTTTCCATTACATACGGCTTCGAAACGTTCCACTAATCCGGGTTTTGAACGGTGTTTCTTTGCCAATGGCGACATTTCAACAGGGTAGTCGGTAATAAAAGTAGGTTGAATCAAGAGGGGTTCACACTTCTCACCAAAAATTTCGTCTATAATCTTTCCCTTGGCCATGGTCTCATCCAATTCAATGTTCAATTTCAGGGCAGTCGCACGTAATTCGGCTTCATCCATTGCTGAGATATCTATCCCTGTAAAGTGCCTGATGGCCTCAAACATGGTGAAGCGGGTCCAGGGACGTTTAAAATCAATGATGTTATCGCCTACCTGAACTTTGGTAGTACCGTGAATGTCAACAGTCATTTTTTCGACCATTTCCTCCACCAGATTCATCATCCATTCGTAGTCTTTATAGGCGACATATAGTTCCATCTGTGTGAATTCGGGATTGTGGAAGCGATCCATTCCCTCATTGCGGAAGTCTTTGGAGAATTCATAAACCCCATCGAATCCGCCAACTATAAGTCTCTTCAAATACAACTCATTGGCGATGCGCAGATAAAGCGGCATATCGAGCGTGTTATGATGGGTCTTGAATGGACGGGCTGCTGCACCACCATAGAGTGGTTGCAGTATGGGCGTCTCGACTTCGAGGTAACCCTTCGTGTTGAGATACTCGCGCATAGAATTGACCATCCGGGTGCGTTTGATAAAAATATCTCTAACCTCGGGGTTCACAACCAGATCAACATAGCGTTGACGGTATCGTGATTCGGGATCGGTAAAGGCATCAAATACCTTGTCGTCCTTTTCCTTCACGACGGGAAGCGGGCGCAAAGACTTTGAGAGCAACTTCAATTCTTTAACATGGATTGAAATTTCACCCATCTGGGTAACGAACACATAACCCTTCACTCCGATGAAGTCTCCAATGTCGAGAAGACGTTTAAAAACAGTATTATAAAATGTCTTATCTTCATCATGGCAAATATCATCGCGTTTGACATAGAGCTGAATGCGACCAGAGGCGTCGAGCAGTTCAACAAACGAAGCAGCACCCATAATACGGCGACCCATGACACGGCCAGCGATGCTTACATCCTGAAAAAGTGTTTTATCGGTTGGGAATTTTGATTGGATCTCCGCGGCCGAGTTAGTAACTTCAAACGACTCAGCGGGGTATGGGTCAATACCCAAGTCGACGAGTTCCTTCAGCGTCGCCCGACGGATTAATTCCTGTTCACTTAATTGCATAGCTATTTGTAATTTACACGCAAAGGTACAAAACGGCGCTGACATGAAGCTCCACCCAAAAAAATATCCTAAGTGAAATATGATCAAAATGTGTAAGACAAACAACTATAAAACAAACATATACTGTTTTTGGAGATAGGTATACGCCCACTTAATGATTGTTTTATGCAACAAAATTATCCACGAATTGTTATAAAGAGGCAACTTTCTGACTAAAAGCAATGTCTACTTTTTTACCTTGTTTCTGTTTATGATAGAATAATGCTTTTAGCTAAAACTTGACAAGGTTCTACTGATTTTGTATATTGCACAAGCTATTGAACCAACCAAACCCGAATACATTATGCCCGACACACGCAGACATGCCCCGCACACAGCCTTTCGAAGAAGCCTACGTCAGGAACAAAAAACGGACAAATCAAAGGAAAGTACCTATTGGATCTACTTTGCGGCCTTCCTCATTCTGGCACTTATCGCTTTAATTGCCTTGAATAACTGAATTTAAACCCGTCAACTGTCAGCATCCATCCACTTATAAACCTTGTCCGATCTTCGTACAATTGAGTTAACTGCTACCGAGCAGGTATCTCCTTTTTGCGCTTCAGGAACAGGGTCAAATGCCAGTCTCACTTCCTTTACCTCCAGTTCGAACGAACCAGTAGTAGGACCATTAAAAATCAGGGTATCACCGGGCAAGATGGCGTTGGTCTCAACTTTAATCTCGGCAACACCCAAATTGCCAAAATAATTGGTCACTTTACCTACATAGAGTTTACGGCGGGTGGCTTGTGAGCCATAGCCCGGTGACCATTCTCCCAGTTTTTGCCCAAGGTAGTAACCACCCCAGAAGCCACGGTTGTATACCTGCTCAAGCCTTTTCATCCATAATCCTATCCGATCGTCAGTAAAAGTGCCGCTTACGATAGATTCAGCGGCTTCTTTATAAACCCGGGCAACCGTTTTAACATATTCGGCCGAACGGCCCCGGCCTTCAATTTTCAGGACACTTACACCTGCATCAATCAGCCTGTTGAGAAAAGGAAGCGTGCATAAGTCTTTTGGTGACATGATGTATTCATTATCAATAGCCAATTCTATTTCACCATCGGCATCAGTAACTTTGTAAGGTCTTCTGCATACCTGCAGACAAGCGCCACGATTGGCTGAGGAGTTCAGATTGTCAAGGCTCAGGTAACACTTCCCGGAAACAGCCATGCAAAGAGCTCCATGTGCAAACAGTTCAATACGGACTAACTCGCCTGAGGGTCCTTTAATCCCTTCCTCAGCAATCCGGCGGGTTATAGCTTTCACCTGTTTAAGCGATAGTTCTCTGGCCAGTACCATGACATCGGCGAACTGGCTGTAAAATCTCACTGAATCAATGTTGGTTATATTACATTGGGTACTAATGTGAAGAGGCTGGTTAATTGCCCGAAGGTACCCCAGCACTGCCGAATCTGAAGCGATGACAGCACTGACGCCTGCAGAAAGACAGGCGTCGGCAATCGCTTTCATTTCATCGAGTTCGTTATCGAATACAATAGTATTGAGTGTAACATAACTTTTAACACCTGCTTCACTACAAATAGCTGCAATTTCATGCAGGTCTTCGAGGGTAAAATTTTGGGACGAACGTGAGCGCATGTTCAACCTGCCAATTCCAAAGTAAACGCTATCGGCTCCACCGTCGATCGCTGCCCTGAGAGACTCAAAAGAACCGGCAGGCGCCATTATTTCTATCTTATTCATTATCATTTAGTCAGTAAAAAGAGTGCAAATTTACGCTCTTTTGTCCAACGACCAGCGCGTACATATGCGCTGATTTTGGTAAATTCGGCCTTCGATATAAAAAGATCTGATGAAAGTAAACCAACGACATTACCAAACAATCTGGTATCATGATGGTGAAGTGCACATGATCAACCAGCTACTGCTGCCATTTCATTTTGCGGTTTTCAAGACAAAGACATATGAAGAGACCTGCACGGCCATCAAAACCATGATTGTCAGAGGAGCCGGTGCAATTGGTGCAGCGGCTGGATTTGCCATGGCACAGGCCGCCCGTACTGCCCCGGAATCAGGTTATCTGGATTACATCACTAAAGCAGCCAACGTGATTAAATGCAGCCGGCCTACAGCTTACAACCTTTTCTATACAGTTGAAGCGGTCTTTGCTGCCGCCCTGAACGGGAAAAAACAGGCAGAGGATGTTGCCCGGAAGTTAGCCTCGGAAAACATTGAAGATGGTCGTCAGATTGGCTTACACGGATTGTCGTTAATCAAACCAGATATGCATATTTTAACACACTGCAATGCTGGTTGGCTCGCTTTTGTTGATTGGGGATCAGCGCTTGCCCCAATCTTTCAGGCGTCACGTAAGGGACTGAACCCATTTGTGTGGGTTGGTGAGACCAGGCCACGAGGTCAGGGAGCACGACTGACAGCCTGGGAGCTATACAATGAGGGGATTCAGCATGCTATTGTAGCCGATAATGCTGTTGCCTCACTAATGACCAATGGGAAGATTGATATGGTAATAACGGGAGCCGATCGTATTGCACTCAACGGAGATACAGCCAACAAAACAGGAACGCTCGACCGAGCTATTCTGGCTCACTATTTTAGAATTCCATTTTTCGTGGCTGCACCAGGATCAACATTCGATCCGCTATGCGAGACAGGCGCCGGTATTCCAATTGAATCACGCGATCAGGATGAGGTAAAATACCAGGAAGGACCAGATGAAAGCGATGTAATCAGAAGAATAAATGTTACTAATCCTGCGTCAACGGCAATTAACCCAGCCTTTGATATCACTCCCGCCTCATTAATAAATGGGATTGTAACAGAAAAAGGAATAATAAACCCATGCCGGTCCGACATTTTACAATTTCTGAAGATTGACTGATGAATTATACCTAAACGTGTAATGATTATTCTGACTAACTTTGCTCATAATCCCATTACCTTTATACTGCACCCATGATGGACGAGATTGAAAAACAAGAAAATAGTCCCCTGATTCTGATGGTAGATGACCATCCCAGAAACCTTCAGGTACTTGGAGCCATCCTTAAAAAACATGATTATGCCATTGCCGTAGCTCAAAACGGGCCACAAGCACTTGAATATGTTTCGACAATCATTCCTGATCTAATCCTGCTCGACGTAATGATGCCCCAAATGGATGGATTTGAGTTATGCAACCTGCTTAAACAGCATCCCCAGACGAAGGACATTCCGATTATCTTCGTCACCGCGCTTGATACCTCTCAGGATAAGCTGCGCGGATTTCAGGAAGGTGGCGTCGACTACATTACCAAACCCTTTCATCAGGATGAAGTGCTGGCAAGGGTAAAGGCTCATACGACTATCAGAAAGCAGCAGATTGAACTAACCCTAAAAAACAAAGAACTTGAAGAGGCAAATCAGACCAAAAACAGATTGTTCTCCATCATTGCTCACGATCTGCTCGGCCCTGTCTCTAATGTTACCGAGGTTTTAAAGCTTCTGGTACAGGACATCTGCAATCCAGCCGAACAAAAAGAATTTCTACAGGGGGCCCTGAAATCAAGTCAGCAAACCCTTCTCCTATTAAAAAACCTGCTATTCTGGGCTAAAAATCAGCGGCATGAAATTGACTTCAACCCTCACGTACTTAACCTACAAATCATGCTGACAGATAGCGTCCTTCTGCTTGAGGGTTTAGCTAAAGAAAAAAATATTTTGCTTGAAATGCACTGTGAATCTGGTCTGAGCTGTTTTGCTGATGAAAACATGCTAACAACAGTCATTCGAAACCTTCTGTCAAATGCGATCAAATACACCGGAGAGGGGGGGCTCATTAAACTATTGGCTCAACACTCCGATTCTTCAGTCAGGATAACCATTGAAGACAATGGTATTGGAATTGAGCCGGAGAACATCTCAGGCATACTTGATCCGCTGACTCACTTCTCAACAACTGGTACCAATTATGAGAAAGGAACCGGACTGGGGTTAAGTCTTTGCGTTGATTTTATCACACGTCATAATGGTCAGTTAAACATTGAAAGTGTACCCGGTAAGGGAAGCAAATTTATCGTGACATTGCCACCTCAATCCTCCTATTTTTAGTTACCCTGAAAACGATGATTCAGACAATAGTGCTTAGAAATAAGGCAAGCATGCCAGTACTGGGAATCGGTACATGGGAAATGGGAGGCAGAGAGACGGCCAACCTGACCGACAGGGGCAAATACATCGAGTCGTTACGCTTCGCTATTCAGGAAGGGTTTTCTCACATCGACACAGCCGAAATGTACGGAGCCGGTGAAGCGGAGAGAATTACAGGTGAAGCGATCAGCCCCTTTAACCGTGAAAAATTGTTTATCACAACAAAGGTGTGGCCCACAAATCTAAGCGATGAAAAATTACAACAGTCGGCTTTTAACAGCCTGAAAAGACTTAGGTGCGACTATGTTGATTCCTTACTGATTCATGCGCCGGGTATGATAGTACCCATTGAAGAATCTCTAGAAACAATGATTCGCTTAAAAGAAAAGCACTTCACACGAAGTATTGGACTTAGTAACTTTAGTCTTGAGCAAATGATCAGGATTGAAGCCCTCTTTCCGGGAGAAATCGATGTTTGTCAAAACGAATACTCACTCCAATCTATAAATAAAGGTCTACTTACGGAAAACAGTCATTCCGGAGTAATTCCTTTTTGCAGGGCCAACCGGATTGCCTTTGTTGCCTGGCGCCCCTTAGGTAAGGGATCTCTCATAAAAAGCCCGACCGAAACGATGGTTTCTTTGTCACGAAAGTATGAATGCACACCGGCTCAATTAGCAATTGCCTGGACAATTCACAAAGCCGGTACCGCAGCTATTGTAAAGGCTACTTCAGAAGACCATATCAGAGAGAATGCTACGGCAAGCCGACTGAAACTCTCACCTGCAGATTACAATTCTCTTATTCAAACCTATGACAGTTGAAGAGAGCGACCACCATAATATGCTCCTTCATGCTTCTTGATTGCCGGGACTACCAACTAGTAAGACAGGAAACAGAAACAAAAAAACAAGGTGTATGTACAGAACCCGGCAGCCAACAACCTTTTTTGAAATCAGGTTTTGATCGGGATAAGACGCGTCATAGCCGGTAAAGTCAGATAAAAGATGACAATACAATTTTATCTTCAAGGAAATTGTAATCGACAATACCGATAATCAAACATACGATCAAGCCCTTCGTCCAGATCGGGAGCTTGACAATTTCTCAATCAACAAATCTACTTTGTATTACCTTAACTGAACTAATTCCAACAACGTCTTTCACGGCAACATCAGGGATTTTCCTCCTCAGGATCATCCCGTGCAGAGAAAAAGCCGTCAAACTCGACTCCGTTAGTAAAAAGAAACCGATAGCCGACGGTAAAAGCCGAATTCCAGTTTTTTAAAAGAAAATCCCTATTATTATTAAAATGTCAGACTGGCACCGAACATGGCCATAACAGGTAATTGGTTAACCACGTCACCCGATATCCTGTTCCGGTAGAACACATTCTTTCTGTCATAGACATTGGTAACACCGGCATTAAGTTCTAATTCACTATACTTTCCCAATTCAAATTTCTTCTTGACATTGAGGTCCAGACGATGGTAATCACTCAGGCGTCCAGTATTTATATCTCCATATACTATACCAAGTGAACCGTTGATTTGAGAAGGATCATACTCCGACATTCCCACGAATGAGATATTCTCGAAAAAGCCCTGATTCAGAGTAAAAGGGAATCCAGAGCCATAGTTCCAACGGGCACTGATCTCCCAATCCATAGCAGGACCTAATTTAACTGATGACACCAAATTCACATTGTGACGCCGGTCGTAGTGAGGTGCATAGGTTTTTGTACCATCGAAGCGGTCAACCCAGGAAAGTGAGTAAGCACCCCAGAGGTAGAAACGATTAAGCTCATATTTCAACGAGATATCGATCCCTTTAGCTATTCCGCTTTCAACCACAAAATCCTTTTTGTACTCATCGGGACGTGAGGCATTTTCTTCGGAATCATCGAAAATCTTATTTCTATTGAGGTTGGTCAGTTGATTAAAATTCTTATAATAACCTTCAACATTAAGCACAACGCGCTCAGTCAGATCAAACTCAATACCGCCAACCAGATGTTGTGCTTTCTGAAGCTTAGAGGTTACTTCCTGTCCATCGAATTCATCAGGGAGGTTATCCGGTCCTGAAAGGAAACCATAGAAAAGATTTACGACATCACGATCGGAATTGGCACTGATCAGGTTTTGGCTATAAAGTCCGGCAGCCGCTTTAATCCTAATTTTATCAGTAATATTATACTTGGCAGCAATACGGGGCTCAAGCGACAGCTCACTTAAGGATGCGTACCACTGAAGACGGATGCCTGGCTCAATGAGAACAGGTCCCGCGGTTAGCTTGTACTTCATGTAACCAGCCAGTTCAGTAGTATTTTCTTCCTGCTGTATCTTATTATTGTAGCTGTTGTAAAAAAGATAATCCGTTTTGAATCCCAGCAACTCAACGCCATATTTCAACTCATCTTTACCCATGAAATATGTAAACTGCAATCCTGCGTTAAAACCAGAGATATTACTGGTTCTGTCCTTTGCATCGGCTTCTGCCATATTGGCTTTATAGCTTGAAAAAGCAATATTTCCTTCGAGCAGCACCGGAGATTTACCTGGTATAACCACAAAGTTGGCGCCACCACCAAAGGCATCCCAGCTAAAATCGCTAAGGCTCTGATAGTTATTTACCTGATCAGAGAAGCTGAAACCAAATAGATTGAACTTTGAGCCATTCTGCCCGTTAAAAGATACCTTGCCGTAGATATCGAGGAAGTTGAAGGGAAGACCATCGTCATTCACATACTTGTACAATGATTTAGAGGTCTGTTCGAGATAAGAATTCTTGACAGAAAGCACAAAAGAAGAACTGGAACCACCAGCATCAGGTTGCTTCTTTAAAGGGCCTTCAAGTAACACCTTTGCGCCAAAAGTACTGGCTTCAATCTTACCCGCCAGACGCTTTTTGTTCCCATCGCGTGTTGTTATATCCATGACCGAAGAGATACGGCCGCCAAAATCAGCATTAAAGCCACCAGTGTACACATCAGCATTTCTAATCAGATCGGTATCAAATACAGAGAACAACCCTATGGAGTGGAAGGGGTTATACACAATCATACCATCGAGTAACACTTTATTTTGGATGGGAGAACCGCCACGAATATAGAGCTGTCCTCCCTGGTCACCGGTAAAGATAACCCCAGGGAGCACCTGAAGGTACTGGGCCAGATCAGCCTGCCCACCGACAGTAGGGATCTGTCGCATCTCCTTTGGAGTAATTTTAGCAATAGAAGTGCGAGTCTGAGTACGTGCTTCTTCTCTGGTGGCATTAACATTAACGGTCTCCAACATATAGGAAGCTTTGGAAAGAAAAATCTGCTTAGTAAGGATCTCACCATTCTTGAGTGAAATAGGCATTCTGATGGAGTCAAAACCCATGGAAGTAACCATCAGCTCATACTTACCAGAGGGTACCTGCGTAATCGAATAATACCCATTAACGTCGGTTGATGCACCGTGTGAAGTTTTATAAAGGTATACATTAGTGAAAATGACTGGTTCGCCCGTTTCCTTTTCATAAACGAAACCTCTGATGCTGGCATTCTGAGCATCAGAAATATAACTGCCAACGATGACAAGCAGCATCATCAGAATAGAGAATTGTTTCATTGTGGTTAAATCTAAATAGACAACATATTAGACCCAAGTATTTTGCAAAAGTAATGATTAGGAGTACACAAAGATCAAAAAAAAGAGGAAACTTACGATAACCAATCTCATCTAAAAAAACGAATGCCGGCTTCTTTCACAGGAAACCGGCATCTTTATGCGCAAAGTCAACTATCAGTCAATGTGCTTCATGATAGCCGTTGATCATACTTTTGAAATTACTAAGAGGAGTCTTTCCAACGGTGCACATGTAAACATGGACAATCATAAAAATTGACATAAAGAAACCCATCACGATGTGAAGTAGTGCTGTCAGCAAAGTGCCACTAAACCCAAAGGCCTGCCTGGCAATTGTTTCAGGAAATAGCAAAGCCCACCCGGTAATGGCAACCACAGGAAACATAATATACATTGCACTAATGTAACTGACGCGTTGCAAGGGATTAAACTTTGACTTTATCGTGACGGGAAAGGGTGGAATTTGTTTCGAAAAAATACCGATAAGGTAATAACGGCCCTGAGCAAACAAATCGGGAAACAGACTCCTGATCTTTATTCTATATTGTCGTCCGTTAGAGGAAAAAAGATTTCCAGTTAAAAACAAGAAGTAACTCAGTGTTATTCCGACACCGGCAATGTTATGTCCGGTAACAGCGAGGTCAAAACGAACAAGAGGAAAGTCAATATCGGAGTATTGCATACTGATGCCCGTTACCAAAAGGGTTAAAAAAAACAAGGCATTGAGTCCATGCCATAGCCTGAGCCATATCGGGTATAAATAAAGCTTCTCACTCATGACTTTTTCTTTTATTTATTTTCAACCTGAACAATGCATGCACCAATATTCCGCCCAATGTTAGACCAAAAAGAACCAGACTTAAAATATTAAGGATTTCGTTGCGGCTGGCCCCAATTACATAGGCTTCGTTAAGCAGAATACCATTCACAAATCCATTTTTACTGCGGTTCTCAATATTCTGAAAGCGGTACCAACTCGATAACAACATTGAGTTACGACTGTGGCACTCCTTACATTGTCTTACAGCGCTGTCGGCTGAAGTTACCATGTGTGCAATCAGAAGTGAGTCGTGCATTGCAGCATGACATTCAATGCATCGTACCTGCTTGAAATGGAGTTCCTGATTAGGCAACCAATCATGTGAGACAGACATTGGTTTCAGTTTTTCATTGGCCAAGAGTAGCATCTTCTCTGAACCAGTCTCAAAATGACATTTCATGCAAACCGCGTTATCGTATGCAATCGTATTGGCGATTGTCTCTCCTGTGCGCTGATTGATTCTGAAGCTATGGGGATCATGACAATTCCAGCAAGTAAAGCCGCTTAGTGTTTCCGGACTATGGACACTTTTCCGGAACTGTTCATCTATGGTCTCAAAATGATACTTGGCATAAGTCTCATCGCCGCCATGGCAATCCAGACAGGCATACATAGGCTCAAAACGTAATTGATTCGGATGAGGAAACGAGTCATATTCCGGGACATGACAGTCGACACACTTGAACGTATGATGGGCACCGGTATAAAACAGAACAGAGTCAACCCGAAAATCGACTGGCATTAATTTTCTGACTGAATTGCCATCATCCGGATTTACATAACCGTAAACCTTCTGTCCATGGCAATCCAAACAATGACTATTAGCCTCATGATTACCGGTGCCGGTATTATTCTGGGAAAAGCACCATGAAGTTAGACTTATAAACAGTATCAGGCTTAGGACTTTTTTCATTGGCAAAAAGTTAAAAACATCCGGCAGTATTGATCCGAAGATGAAACTCTGCCGGATGATTAAAGTAGGTTTTGAGAAGGGAATTACTTCTTCATCGAGCGAATATAGTTCACCAGAGCCCACCGATCTTCTTCCGTAGTGATTTTCTTTTCAAAATTGGGCATTTCATCACGACCGACAAATGACATGTAATATAGCTGTCCATCACCATTTGCCTTAAACTCGGCTGCCTGAAAGTCACCCGGGAAGGTTTTAAGCTGTTTGGCCTTTGGACCATCACCCTGACCATTATTGCCATGGCAAGCTTTACAATGTTTTGCATAAAGCGTTTTGCCGAATTTCACCGACTCGGCATCCCCTGCCTTGGTTGGGTTTTTCATGCTTTTATAATTGGCTGGAATCTGCCATGCACCACCTTTTTTTTGATCCTGGGGCGTAAAGGCCACCAAAACAACAAAACTCAGGGCAGCGGTTGCAATAGACAAAAAATTCATCTTTGATTTCATGATAAATAATTTATGAGTTATTGATATTAATTAAAAACTCCACAGACGGGTAATGGTAAAACCTAACATCATCTCCCCGTTAAGGAAGTCATTGGTATTGTTCATCAAATTTTCCTGTCCGAGAATTCCGCTGGCAGTGCCCATATAGATCTGAAAAGCGTGGGTCGACGTTGAGATTTCCCAACCGAAGGCGAAATTTGGTTTAGAAGGATTTGTGAACTCCATATTTTCAGCGATTCCCTGAATTTTAAAGGGTACATCACACTGCAGCAGAAATGAGGACTGGGGGCTGACTTTTACTCTTCCTGCCATAGATAAGCCAATTTTGTCATGATCCATTCCCTTTTCAGCAGAGTTGAAATGGGTAAAACTTGGAGCTACCTGAAGGCTGAGATAATCGTTGAAACGACGTGTTATGATCAGTTGAGAGAAGTAACTGAAACGATTTCCAAAATTATACTCTGTCCCGAAAACCTTCTTTTCACGGGCATCGATAGCCATATTTCCATAAAGGGTAATTGCAACAGGATATTTATTATCTCTTGTTTGCGGCAGAACATTCCATTTCACCTGAAAGTCCTGGAATTTTTTATTTTTGGTTGAACCAAAACCGACCATCAGGTTATCAAGGATGCTGTAATTAAAACCGATGCGAATGTTAGCCCCGGCGGCATAAATACCATATAAATCAGTGATTCCGTTCTGGATGGTACCGAACTTATGTTGAATCAACAGCTCAAGGGTGTTCGCTGTCGGAATATTATTCGTCTGCTGATCGATAAGGATTCCGCTCTCAAAAGCCGACCTTACTGGCTTGCTCTCCGTTCCGGTTTCATCCTGGGCGTTAACAATCTGTAAATTAGCTAAGACCAACATCAGGGTGATGGCTGTATATAGGATAGGCTTCTTCATCTCTGAAATTTTTTTCTGTTAATTATTCAGTTAATTATTCAGTGCGCCTTGCTCAATCCATTTAAGGATAATTGCATTATTGGCAGCATTGCTAAACTTCTTCATGGATCCGGTTGTTACCGAAATATAGAGTTCGCTCTGAGCAGGGGTTTCTGTATTTATCAGGCCTTTGGCCATCAAATCGTCCCATGCGTTGGCAGATGATAAATCCGGCGATGTAGAACCTTGTGCATGACAACCCGACATATTACAACTTTTATCAAAAACCGGAATTACATCTCCATTGAAACTAACTACATCAGGCACAACAATTACCTCAGGTTCTACCCAGTCATATTCACAGGCAGTAAATCCAACCAATAGAAAGAGTCCCGCTATAAGGTTAAAAATTCTTTTATTCGTCATTTGATTCTATATTTTTGATATTCATACTGTTAAAAACCTATATTACAAACAAAAGGAGGCCTCACATGCTGAAGCCTCCCTCTGAACAATGACAGACTACTAGTTGAGAGCGGCTAAAGAGTTTTCAAGGAGCTTTTTCACATACCTGGGGTTGTGAACACCAAGGCTCTTGTCTTCTGTAACAGACTGATGGTTTAGAAAAGCACCAACCACGTCGGCAGAATAAGTACCGGGTTTAGTATACAGATCACCCTCGTTGGCGATACCTGCTTCAACCAGTTTTGCTTTAATCTGATCGAGTAGTGTCTGAATTTCGGCTTGATAGTCAAGTATTTCTTGTTTAACAGCAGTAGCATCGTGACATCCGGCTTCTGTACAACCAGAAGTGACATAACTCGTACCATACTTTACATTCATCACGTGTCCACCCCCTTGATTTCCGTAACCGTCACTCAGGTGACATGTAACACAACCCTTTTCAAGGCTGGTATGAGCTGAGTTCATGTAACCAGTACCAATTTCATACAATCCTTTGCCAATACCACCAATGATGTTGGCCTGAGGACCATGGTGTGAACCATAACGTTTGTTTGCAGCGGTAAGAATAATATCAGGTCCTCCGACAACAGGCATTACAGCGGCATCAATCGGACGGGACTGATGACAGTTGGCGCAAAGGTTACCTGTGCCAAAATCAACAGAGGCACCATTCAGCATGAGTGTAACCGGAGCAACAGTTGTAAGCGCCCAATCTGTCGGAGTGTATGTCTTGTGAATTTCATGGCAAGTGTAGCAGTTGATAGGGTTGGCATTAGAAATATCATTAGCAACCGGCTGACCAGTAGCCATGGCTTCGCGGAAACCCTGACTGGTGTGGCAATCAGCACAACCCACAGTACTACGGGCATAGTTGCCACCTGTTGCGTGAGTTGAGGCAGCCCATTGATTCTGTTTTGCGAACAATTCTTCAGTGTTGTCATGGCACTGAATACATGTAGCAGTACCATCAGTGCCATTAATGCCGGCCTCGCCATCTTTTCCGGCAGGACCCTCTTTTGTACAACTGGTAAAACTAACTGTGGTCATGGCTGCAAGTGCAGCGAATCCAAAAACAAAGAGTATCTTTTTCATGTGTGAGGATATTGGTTTTTCGATGATGCAAACCTACGGAGTTTCCTCATTGTATGCACCATTCTAAATATGACATTTATACCATGCGAGACTGACATAAATCAATCAATCATTAATACAAATACGCGTTTACATTGACAAATATCAATGAGCCTGATAAAAAAATCATCCCTTTTGAGAAATATCCTCAAGCCCCTTCATATCAATAATTTCAACAAAATTCCCATCAATTGTTACCACACCGCTCTCCTTCAAATCCTTTAAAATTCTTATGGCACTCTCTTTTGACATGGCCGTCAGATCAGCCAGCTCCTGTCGGGATATTGTACATTGAAACTTTAGAGATTCATAAACCTGAGTTGATAAATAGATCAAGGCTTCTGCTACCCGTCCCGGCATCTGCTTTTGAGTAAGGTTCACAAGCTTCTCATACATTTCGATTCTATGGTGGCTTTCACGTGCCATCACTTCATGGGCAAGTGGTTTATTCCGAAAGACGAGCTCCCTGTATAAACCTATCTCAATAAAGCAGACCCTGGTATCCTCAACAGCTCCAAGGGAGTAATGATGCCGCTGATCAACAAACATTCCGGGGCCGCCAACAAGCTCTGAGGGCTTCACAAGTCGTAAAACCAAATTCTTCTTATCGAGCCCTTCAAAATAAATCTTTGCCAGCCCTGTTGTAACACAAACAACATGCGTAAGCATAGCTCCCTGCTTAAAAATAATCTCCCCGGCATTAAAACTAACCTCCTGCTTGGCTCTATCCAAAATCTCCTGATCCTGTTCACTGATCAGATCAAAAAGGAAAGACCGGCTTCGGCAGTTTTCGCATCTTTCACTATTTGTAAATATCGCCATTGGTAGTTAAGTGATTAATATTCTAAATATATTATAACCAAAGTATTTCAAAATTGTTTAAAACTACTTACATTATTACCGTGAGTTTGAAACCGTTTCCATGGCTGTTGGTAATTGAAACTGAGTCATCATCCTTCAGATATTTTCGCAGCCGGGTTATGAACACATCCATACTCCTGCCTATAAAGTAATCGTCGTTTCCCCAAACAGCTTTGAGAATGACTTCGCGGGGTAATAATTCATTTTGGTGATCGCAAAAAAACTTCAGCAATTCAGCCTCCCTTCTGGTAAGCGACTGGGTACCGTTAGTCCCTTCAAGCGTCAGTTCCTTTGGTATGAAGATATAATGACCCAAATTATATTTCTGTCGTTCGACTTTAACTGATGAAAAAACACCACATCGTTTAAGCAACGCCCTGATCCTAAGCGACAGTTCTTCACTGTTAAAGGGTTTCACAATATAATCATCACAGCCAATCCGAAAACCCTCAATACGGTCGGCTGAAAGCGACCGTGCTGTCAGAAAGATAATCGGGATAGTTGCATCGGTTTTTCTAATAATACGTGCAAGTTCGAAACCATCTATCCCGGGAAGCATAACATCAAGAATACAAAGATCGAACCGCTGTTTCAAAAATAAATCACGGGCAACGATGCCCTCCGTCGCCAGCTTGACACCAAACCCATCCATTTGAAGGAAATCAGAAATGACTAGTCCCAGCGCAGGATCGTCTTCAACAAAAAGTATCTGAGGTATATGATTCATAGTTCAGCTAATATAGTCAGAATTTCCAAATTCTCCGAAAGGAAGGTATAACGAAAAAGTACTACCTCTCCCTAACTCACTCGTGACAGTTAAAGAACCACCGTGTGCCTTTGCTAATACCTGTGCATTATAAAGTCCTAATCCGTAACCTTTAATATTGTGCTTATTCCCTGTCGGTACGCGATAAAACTTTTGAAAAACAAGCTTTCGCTGTGAAGCAGTCATGCCCACTCCATTATCGCTGACAATAATATAGATTCCATGTTCACTTGAACGGGTACTGATGACAATTTGTGGTTTTGCTGGAGAATATTTCTCGGCATTATCGATGACACTGCTCAGAATATTGGTTAAATACAGCCTGTCGCCTACCAGCAGATACCTATCAGCTTCGGTTTTTAATGTAATAGAGCCACCCCGGTCTTCAACGATAAGACGGAATGAAGCTACCAGATCGTCAATCATTTCATGTACATCAACCTCCGCGAGGTTTAACCGATACTCATGCCTGTCAAAGGCCGAAACCTGAAGAACATGCTCAACCAGACTTCGCATTCGATTATTCTGATCAAAGATGAGGCTGGCGTATTTCTCAACTTTCTCGCGATTGGAGAGCACCATTGGTTTTAGGAGCATTTCGCTGGCCAACGAGATTGCAGAAACAGGCGTTCGCAACTCATGTGTCATATTATTTACAAAATCGCTCTTCATCTCAGCAAGCTTCCGCTGCCTGATTAATGCCAGTACAGTCCAGGAAAAGGAAAAGATGATTATTGCGGTAAAGATGACCGACAATAACATCCAACCCATCAGTTGGCTAATTATAAAACTCCTTTTACCGGGAAAAAAAACAGCCAGATAATACACATTCGCTTCATGCAGACAGGATAAGGAGACAGAATGTGGTGACGTAACTATTTCAGAAAAGTATCTGTCCGGATTACCTAAAAGGGACTTCTTATCGAGCGTGCTATAAACAGCATAATAAAAACCTCTGTTAATATCGGTGCCCTTAAATTCATCAACAAGCAATGAATCCAACAGATAACCATCAATACTGAGACCCGATTTTACCGAATCAGGGATAGCGCAGGAAGGTGGGCAGCCAGCAATAAGAACCACCTTGGCCGGAGAAGCTATTTGTTTATACAACCTGTTAACAACCGTTTTTAAGGCCACCTTTACACGGCTGTCAAACTGTTCTTCCTTCAACAACCATGCATTTCTGACCCAGTAAACCTGCGTGAAGATGATGCCGGCCAGCGACACTGCAGCAATCCATACAATCGTCTTGAACCAAAATGGTTTCATTTAGTAAATGATCAAGTTCATAATTAAATATATGCAAAAGTACTGTGAAAACCCTGATATTTTGTTATTAACAACACATTAACATCACTATTAACAAGCCATTAACACACATCATGGCAGCTGTGTTGTAAGTTTGCATTGTAAAATTTTCACTTTTAAATAATTTTTGAATTATGAAAAACGTATTTCTTAGTATCGCATTGGCAGCTTTCATGCTTGTCGGTTTCAATACCGTCAGTTTTGCCACAACCTCAAACGGTTATTCAACTTCAATCAATACAGACGATCCTCCCAAGGCTGCCAAGGTAGAAGCCAAAGACGCCAAAGCCACCGATAACAAAGCTAAAACAACCGAATGCAAGGATAAAGCTAAATCGAAAGATGGCAAATCTTGCTGCAGCGCCAAAAGTTCATGCTCTAAAAGCTGTGCCGGTAACACTAGTTGCTCTAAGGACAAGAAACCCGAAAAGAAATAATTGGTTTTCGAGTTAATAAATTGACCCCTGTCGGTTGCTTTCCGTCAGGGGTTCTTTATTTTTGCATAAAAAAACAATGGCTACGATTAAAACCACTTATATAAGCAACCTCCGAATTGAAGCTACTCATATTCAGTCAGGTAATACAATTATCACCGATGCCCCCACTGACAATCAGGGACGAGGCGAGGCTTTCTCTCCAACCGATTTGCTTGCAGCATCTCTAGGTAGTTGTATGCTAACCATCATGGGTATTGCAGCCAATGTCCATGGCTTCTCCATCGACGGAACAAGGTCAGAGATCACGAAAATAATGGCGTCCAATCCCAGGCGGGTAGGTACAATCGAAATACATCTTTGGTTCCCTGCCAACAATTATACTGCTAAAGAGAAAAAACTGATAGAACATGCCGCATTTACCTGTCCGGTTTATCTCAGTTTGCACCCTGATTTGGAAAAAAACATTCATCTTCATTTTGACCAACAATGAGCGAATTGATCATCGGTAGCTCATACCGAGATGAAAAAACGGTTAATCCTGAGGATTCTGCCAGAGAATACGGATCGGGAACAATCGATGTATTTGCCACCCCGGCCATGATTGCACTGATGGAGCACGCCTGCCTTACGCTAGTTTCCCCGGCTTTGCTGAAAGGACAGAATACAGTAGGAACCAACGTTAACGTACGGCACATGAGGGCAACACCACTGTTTAAAAAAGTGTGGTGCGATGCAACATTACTCTCCACCGAAGGCCGAAAATTGTTGTTCAAAGTAGAAGCATTTGACGAAAAAGGGATGATAGGATCAGGAACACATACACGCTATATCATCGACGAAGAAAAATTTCTTGCTTCACTCTAACCTATTCTTTCCATCTCGTATCAATGATGATTGTAACCGGACCATCATTTAGGAGCGATACTTTCATGTGCGCCCCAAACTTGCCTGTTTGTGGTTTCCTTCCCATTTCTGTCTCCATTCTTTCAATAAAATACTGGTATAGTGGAATTGCCGTTTCAGGCCTCGAGGCCCGAATATAAGATGGCCTGTTTCCCTTTCTTGTTGAAGCATGTAGGGTAAACTGACTCACGACCAACACCTCTCCATTTACATCTAACACACTCAAATTCATGACACCTGTATTATCGTTGAACACACGTAACCGGGCAATTTTTCCGCTCAGCCACTCAGCATCTATGGCTGAGTCACCCTCCTCAAAGCCGATCAGAATCAATAATCCACAACCAATTTCTGCAACCGTCAAGTGATCGATTTCTACCGTAGCCTTCGTAACTCTTTGAATAACTGCCCTCATATCAATCTTTCTGCTCTCTGCACTAATGATTTCTTAATTGTTGGTCTTTGTTCGTTGATAACCGGCCCTGGCTTTCTGTGTCAGACTATTTCTGTATTCATTGAACTCGAGCGGCTCTACCCTGCTATACCAAAGGGCGGCCATATCGGCCCGGCCAAGCCGTTCGAAAAGGTCACCTAGTTTCAAAGCACTGTTGGCTGCATAATATCGGGTATCATATCTCCCTGTTTCGTATACCTTCTGGTAAGCTACGATTGCTTGCGGAGCCATCCCCTTTTCATCTAAGATTCGCGCCTGTCTGTATTCTGCTTCAAGTCTGTCGTAACTACTGATATCCTTGTCCAGAAAAAAGGCATCCAATACACTTTGAGCACGATCAAGATATCCGCCATCAGAAAGTAACCGGGCCCTGAGTAGTTTAGGATTCGGAACAACTCCCGACTTTGCATCACGATGTGCTACTTTATCAGCATCAACATCCAGAAAACCATAGGTTCCGGCAGAGGCCATACATCGACGGTAGTTACTCAGGTTCCCTTGCAACAGATGAAACCATGCCAGTCGTTGCCAGGCAGCTTTAATGAAATTGCGTCCTTTAAATCCATGCGCATAGTTAAAAAGATACGATTCCGCCCGATCATCCCCATCGGTCAGAAAGGCGATTCCAGTCATATAATCAAGGTATGGAACTTCAAGCCGGCCATCATTTTTCAACCTACTTGTCAACATCGTAATCGCCAGCTTATTGTGTCCTGTCTTTAATGCAATTCCTGCCAGAGCATATGCCTGAAGGGGCTCTAATCTCTCAGCACTAAGCCCACGTTTGGCCATGTAGGTATTCATAAAGTCAACAGCATGTGACTTGTCACTATCAGCATTTAAATAGATAATGCTAAGGAAGAAGAGACATTGCAGGTTATAGAATCCACGGTTCTCACTAAGTTCAGTCCAACGCATCGCATCTTTCATCTCCGAAATACCACCTTTCACATCACCATTAAAGCCCAGTATTTTCACAGCCCATTGATATTTAGACGGAACCGATCCAATAAGTGTATGGAGGAATCCCAAAGAAATGAGTGCAGGCTTAAAATCAGGATGTTTACTATTTAGGTCGGATAGTAATGCATAACTTCTTTTCACTTCACGTAAACAGGTGACATACTCCTTGAACTTGACGCGAGCCAATGCCCATTGTATATTTACTTCTGCCTGACAGAACTTATGATACGGACTCGCCGGATCCCCTTTACTCAACCGATCGAGACGCTCGCTGCGGTTGCTTTCATAACGATGGAACAACCCTTCATCTTCGGTAACAATAATCTCAATGAAATCAGCATAATTAAGCAACCATACAGGGATGTTATTGTCGGGATATTGGATGCGGGCAAGACCAAGCAACTGACGGGCCTTATCTACCTTCAACTGAGAAAGGGCAGTCATTGCCTGGCTGCTGTATTGATCGAACCGGTAATAGTAGGCTCCTGACAGACCCGGAGGAATACAAAACGTAAGGATCACTGCTATTATACAAGAGGCACAGGGTTTAGGTTTGCCCATCATTCAACAAAAGATTTGTGATTCAAAGTTAGTCTTTTTGCCAAAGATTCATAAGAAAAGAAAAGGGCCGGTCAACCGACCAGCCCAATCAAAGAGTGTATTTATGCTAAATCATTAAGACCCTTTAACGATATCAACAATTTCCTGATCAACCAGAATCCGGCCGCAATACTCACAAACGATTATTTTCTTATGCATCCTGATATCCAACTGATGCTGCGGTGGAATCTTTGAGAAGCAACCGCCACAAGCATCACGCTCAATATGTACAACAGCCAGCCCGTTACGCGCATTGCGGCGAATACGGCCATAGGCAGCCAACAGGCGATCTTCAATATACTTCTTATTGTCCTCACTGCGAGTCAATAATTGTTGTTCTTCCTTTTGAGTCTCAGCAACGATGTCATCCAGTTCAGCACGCTTCACCTCCAGGTCATTGCGCTTATCAACCAACTCTACCTGTGCCTGTTGAATCTCTTCCTTCAGGTTACTCAGCTCGAAGGAAAACTCCCGGATACGTTTTTCAGACAACTGCATTTCAAGCCCCTGAAACTCAATCTCCTTCGACAAAGAATCGTACTCACGATTGTTGCGAACATTCATCTGTTGTTCTTCATACTTCTTGATGAGTGACTCGCTGTCTTTGATGGCCTGGGTTTTCTCGACAATCTTCTGGTTCAGATTTGTACTCTGCTGAATATAATTTTCAATACGAGTTTCCAGTCCGGCAATATCGTCCTCTAAGTCCTGAACCTCAAGAGGTAGCTCTCCCCTGATGATCCGAATTTTGTCAATGTGTGAATCCACTTGTTGCAAACTGTAGAGGGCAATGAGTTTACGTTCGATTGAAACTTCAATGTTCTCTTCTACTTCGGGTGTGCCGATAGAATCTGGGTATAGGTTATTCTCTTTCATAGTTTGGAAATATTCGGATCGTTTGATTAATCTAAACAACAACTGACATCCAGCTTATTAAGCATAATGAACAGGATTGGTATTCACGTTGGAAATCAGGACGGCAAAGTTAGGAAAATTTTCCGTTAAATAGTGCGCCAGTAATTGAACTGTAAACTGTTCGGTTTCATAGTGGCCGGCATCAACCAACAACAACTGTTCCGGTGACTCGAAAAATTCATGGTATTTTACGTCCCCTGTTACAAAGGCATCTGCACCCGCGGAAGCAGCCTTCCGAATCAGAAAGCTGCCAGATCCACCACAGATTGCTACACTGCTAATCATTCTGTTGGAAAGTTTTGTATGTCTTAATCCTGGCGTCCCCAACACAGTTTTCAGATGATCAAGGAAGGATTCTTCCTTCATTGGAGTATCAAGTGTGCCAATCATGCCGGCTCCAATAACCGGTATCTCATTCTGAAGCTGAAAAAGATCGTAGGCTACTTCCTCGTAGGGATGCACTCTTTTCAGTGTCTCAACAAGTTGTTTTTCGAGCCACTGAGGGTAAACGACTTCTATCTTTACCTCTGGCTCAAAATGGATGTTATTACGCTCTCCAACAAAAGGATTTGTATGTTCACCCGCTCTGAATGTTCCGGTTCCGTTCGTATTGTAACTACATGAATCGTAATGACCAATATTTCCAGCCCCGGCTTCAAACATGGCTGATCTCACGGCCTCTGTATAATTAGTAGGGACAAATGTTGTTAGTTTTCTCAATTTACCCTCAACCTTGCTCAGAATATTCAGATTCGACAGTCCAATCCTTTTACCAAGTTCTCGATTAACTCCCTGCAAATGGTTATCCAGATTGGTGTGCATTGCTATCAGGGCAATATTGTTGCGGATGGCTCTTAAGAGAATCCTTCCTGTTGAAGTGTCGCTGGTAATCTGCTTAAGGGGTCGGAACAAGGCCGGATGATGTGCAACGATAACATTACAATGTCTTTCAATTGCCTCATCAATTACGGCCTCATTAACATCGAAAGACACTAAAACACCGGTCACAGAAGCCCACCTGTCGCCAGTAATCAGCCCGCTATTATCATATTCCTCCTGCAAGGAAGGATGAGCCAGTAAACACAATGCGTTCCATAAATCGTTGACTATAGACATAGAGTCACTATTTCTCACAAAGATAAGCAACATACACCAGAATCAATCCCGAAGATTTCTCAATTAAACGTAACCATAATGGCAAATCTAACGTAAATCCTGACAAGAAAAGACCTGTTATTAACAATGTCGGTTTTTACTGACAAGACTTAATTTTCTAACTATTATACACAGGAATGAACGCATGGACCCCCTTACTTCTGCCTTTTACCCTTTTGTATGGTACTGTAACAACCATACGGAACATATTATTCGACTACAGGATTCTCAATACAAAAAGATTTACCGTACCTGTAATTGGCGTCGGTAATTTGTCTGTTGGCGGGACAGGCAAGACTCCCCACATTGAATACCTGATCCGGATTTTAAGAGAACAATATAAAGTAGCAACAATCAGCCGGGGATACGGCAGAAAAGGCCAGGGTTTTGTCATGGCATCACCCGAACACAATTACACCCAAATTGGTGATGAGCCACTACAATATCTTTCCAAATTTAGTGATGTTACTGTGACTGTTGATAACCGGAGGGCACGCGGTATAAAAAAATTACTGACCCTCAGGCCACAAACTCAGGTGGTATTAATGGATGATTCCTTTCAACACCGATGGGTGAAGGCCGGACTGAACATATTGCTTACCGACTTTCGTAATCTTTATGTTGATAATTACCTGCTACCCGCCGGGACACTTCGTGAATCGATCAGAGGAGCCAAAAGGGCAGATATAATAATTGTTTCCAAGACAGATCCCATATTCCCTAAAATGCTCAGGCAACATGTTACCGAGCAACTAAAACCACTTCCTCATCAAAAGCTTTTGTTCAGCACCATCGACTACGGAGCGATGGTTCCAATCACTGAGGCTGCTGTTACATACAAAATTCCGAAAAAACTTACAATTCTTCTGGTGGCTGGAATAGCTAACTTATATCCGCTGGAAGAGTATCTGAAAAGGACATACGAAAACCTTGAAGTCCTAAGGTTTAAAGACCATCATAGCTATACTGAAACTGATATTAAAACCATCGAAAATACTTTCAGTAATATCATTTCCATGAAGAAAATCTTGGTAACAACCGAAAAAGACGCCATCAGGTTACTACACCCATCGCTGGTTCCCTTAATAAAAAATCTTCCGATTTTCTCCATCGGAATACAAGTCGTTTTTCATGATGAGGATAAAGAAACATTCGATGAGGAGGTAAAATCCTACATCCGAAGAACCCTCAAGCTACAGTAATATCAGTTTCCAATTAAAGGCATTACACGTAAACGCCATCTCATATTTTTACCTACACGGATATTTCGCTCTCTAAACTGCGACAACAACCACCCTCCTCCAATCATGGCACCTCCAATTACAGCAGTCTCAGCAGTAACTACCGGGGAATCACCATTAATAGCTCTATTGATTGCATCGAGTGATAAATAAAAGGCTCCTCCAATCATGGCGCCATATCCGAAAAAAGAAAAGAAAAACCGGCTTTTCACAACACTTTTTACATCCCCAACCCCAAACTCCTCCTGATTGTTGACAACGAAGGTGGAATCTGCAATACGTGTTATTTCTCCATCAATGCGGCGACCATCCTTTGTCAGGATGAAACTTATTTCATCGCCGATAAAAAACTTATAATTCTTAAAAGTGCCCGCCTTCTCAAGCAGCAGAAACTGTTGTGAAAACGAACTCATCGCCAGTGCTAATAAAACAACTGTAATACAAATCGCTCGCATAGCTTGTTTTTCTACAAAAATAGTAAAATTCACACGTATAAATGGCAACATCTTCTCCTTTGACTATCCCGACATCTTTTCTAAAACCATCCGAAAATCGAAACAAACGGGTTCAGACGGTTTTCTTATAATGATGCACGGCGATTACAATCGAAGCAAATGCGTACACCGAGAGCGAAATAAGCTGAACAGAAACATCGGCCAGGCCTGACCCTTTCAGCATGACCAACCGTATGACCTGAATGAAATAGGCGATTGGGTTAATCTTATTGAAGATCTGTGCCCAGGCAGGCATACTCTCAGCAGGGGTAAATAATCCACTCATTAAAATGAACAGTACCAGAAAAAACCAACTGATAAACATCGACTGCTGCTGGGTATCACTCACTGTTGAAATGATCAAACCAATCCCCATGATTAAAACAAGATAGATGCCTGCAACCAAATAGATAATGGCTGGATTCCCCAGAATTGGCACATCAAAAACCAGGCGGGCAAGGATCAACCCGAATGTAAGCTCAACCAACCCAATAATCCAAAAGGGAATCAGCTTACCGGCAATAAACTGAATCTTTTTAATCGGGGTTACATTGATTTGCTCAATCGTTCCCATTTCCTTCTCCCTGACCAAATTTATCCCGGTAAGAAACAACCCGATAATAGTCACCAGCAATACCAGTATTCCGGGTACCATAAAGGTGGTATACTGGAGTTCGGGATTGTACCAGAACGACCAGGTGGCAACAATGGGTTGAGTAATATTAAGCCCGGTAACCCTGGTATTGATTAGCATGCTGTAACGCTGGATTATACTCTGTGCATAAGCACTCCGTATAGAACCTGCAGAGCCGTCAACAGCGTCGGTGATCAGTTGAAGCGTAACTGATTTCTCAACAATCATCTTTCGCTCAAATCCCCTTGGGATAGTCAAAATCTGATGAACTCTTCGCGTATTGATGAGTTTCTCAGCCTCTTCAATGCCTTCTACGTCTGTTAAACTTGAAAAAAAACTTGATCCCTGAAACAGCGATACCAGCCTCCTTGATTCAACAGAGCGATCGTTGTCAAGAATAACGATCCGGGTCTGCTTAATCTCAAAGGTAGCCGCATAAGAAAGCAACAAAAGCTGAAAAAGCGGAACCGCGAAGATAATTTTGGGCATAAACCGATCCCTGAATATCTGGATAAACTCCTTCTGTATGATATAGCCGATTGTTCTCATAAGGTTTTAATCAAGCCTGAGTTTAAAATTTACAATGCTCAGTCCAATAAAGAATAGTGTCATGCCAAAGATGATCATGGTCTCTTTCCAGAGATAAGCTATCCCTGATCCCTTCAGCATAATATCGCGTACAATGATAATAAACCATCTGGACGGCATGAGATTACTAAGCCATTGCAGTACCGTGGGCATATTCTCAACCGGAAAGATAAACCCCGACAACAGAATGGTGGGAAGCATAAGGGCAAACATTGACAGCAACATTGCAACCTGCTGCGTGGGGCTAATGGTTGAGATAAAGATCCCCAACGAAAGTGACATGATAATAAATAATAACACTTCAATCAAAAGGAATCCTTTACTCCCGATGATGGGTACACCGAAAACAAACCATCCCAGCGACAAAATCAGTAGCGCATTGATAAATGAGAGCGCCACGTATGGGATAACCTTGCCTATGATGATCTGCCATGGACGAAGCGGAGATACCAACAGTACTTCCATGGTCCCGAGCTCTTTTTCACGTGCAATACTGATGGAAGTCATCATGGCTGAAACAAGCATTAATATAATGGCCATGGTCCCGGGAACAAACATATAAACTCCTTTTAGTTCAGGATTATAGAACATGAGTGGTTCAACCTTAACATCTACCGGAAGGGACTGCTTTCCCAATTCCTGCATCTGAAAGTCATTCAGAATTGCCATCGTATAGGTCTTTAACATGTTGGCTGTATTGGGGTCAGAAGCATCTCCCAGAATCTGTATGGTCACCTGTTTTTGGAGTCCAAAATCAGTACCAAATCCTGAAGGGATAACAATTACCTGCTTTACACGACCTTCACGAAAGGCGGGCTCGATTTGCGATGGATGGTCGAGGGTACGATCTACTTCAAAGTAACCAGAGGCCGTAAGCTTCGATACAAACCGGCTACTGAGAACATCACCCGACTGATCCAGAATGGCCACTTTCGCATCCTTAATCTCATTAGTGATAGCATATCCGAAAATCAACACCTGAACCACCGGCATTCCAAACAGAATCAGCATGGTGCGATAATCACGGAATATATGGAATAGCTCTTTTTTTATAAATGCTTTCATCCCTTATGGAATTAATTTCTGGCCAGTTCTAGAAAAACTTCCTGCATAGTGGCACATCCAAACCGATTCTTCAATGCAGCTGGCGTATCCAACGCTTTAATCTTCCCATCAACCATGATGGAAAGCCGGTTACAATACTCTGCCTCATCCATATAGTGGGTTGTTATAAAAACCGTGAGTCCTTGATAGGCATTCTTATAAATCAGGTCCCAGAATTGCCTTCTGGTTATCGGATCTACCCCTCCCGTAGGCTCATCAAGAAAAACGATGGCTGGCTTGTGAATGATGGCGACCGAAAAAGCAAGTTTTTGCTTCCAGCCCAACGGAAGCGTCTTGATCACCCGGTTCTTGTAATCCGACAGGTCAAGCTGTGACAGCAATATTTCGGTCTGACTGTGAATCTCGGAACGGCTCAAGCCGTATATACCGCCATAAAACCTAAAATTTTCGTATACTGTGAGGTCCTCATAAAGAGAAAACTTTTGCGACATATAGCCGATACTCCGTTTTATCTTTTCTGTCTGCGTGTATATATCATAACCGGCTACAGTCACCTTCCCTGAAGTCGGATGGCTTAACCCACACAAAATCTTCATGGCAGTGGTCTTACCCGCGCCATTAGCACCCAGAAAACCAAAAATCTCTCCCTTCGAAACATCGAAGGAAAGATGGTCGTTGGCAATGAAGTTTCCAAACTTTTTCACCAGATTTTCGACAACGATAATCTTATTTTGACTAGCTGGCATTTTGATTTTGTTTCTTCAACATCAAAGACATAAAACTATCTTCAACCGTCGGCTTCGTCTTATTAACTTGTATCTCCGTATGCCCCTTCTCTTTCAGAAAATCGCAAATTGCTCTTTCCGTGATTTGTTCTGTACCCGGAGTAAAATGAACATACTCGCCAAACGAATAGGCCGACAAGGCTTCTTTCCACTCCCTCAAGTGATTGAGCAGTAAAAAAAAGTTGTTGGTTTTGACTGCGAAAAGTGAATGTGGAAACGATCCGGCGACAACCTCCGGGGTATCGATACTCATCAGGCGCCCCTCCTGAATCAGGGCAATTCGCTCACATAGCGAGGCTTCGTCCATGTAGGGCGTCGAAACAATTATGGTGATTCCCAGGTCTTTTAAACGCCGAAGGATATCCCAAAACTCAATACGTGAAACGGCATCAACTCCGGTGGTAGGTTCGTCCAAAATTAATAACTCTGGCTTGTGAACCAAAGCACAGCAAAGAGCCAGCTTTTGTTTCATGCCGCCGGAAAGCTTTCCGGCCGGGCGATGTTTAAACGGTTCTATCTGGACATAGATATCCCTGATAAGGTCATAATTCTCATCGATGGTTGTCTTGAAGATTGAGGCAAAGAACGAGAGGTTTTCGAGCACCGAGAGATCCTGATAAAGCGAAAATCGTCCCGGCATATAGCCTACCAGCCGCCTGATTGCAACATAATCTTTCACCACGTCAAGGCCGGCAACCTTCGCTTCACCTGCATCGGGAATCATCAATGAAGAAATTATTCTGAAGAGGGTTGTCTTACCAGCTCCGTCAGGACCAATTAACCCAAAGAGTTCTCCACGTGGCACCGACAATGAGACCTTATTAAGGGCGGTCACCTCGCCAAAACGTTTTTCGATATTGGAAATCTGTATCATCTGCCTTCGATTATAACCTCACCTCTCCGGGCATCCCTATCTTCAGCCTTCCATCGTTTTCTACATGCACTTTCACGGCATAAACCAAATTCACCCTCTCCTTTCGGGTCTGAATGATCTTTGGTGTGAATTCAGCTTCAGATGAAATCCATGAAATTTTTCCGGTAAGTTGGCTTTTGGTGCTATCACCATCAATGTAGACTTTCACCTCCTGACCAACTTTAATCGCGGCTAACTGATCACCTGAGAAATAAACCCTCAGATCAAGCTCCTCCAGTTTGGCTATTTTAAAAAGTGGCTTTCCAATGTTAACAAATTCACCTTGTTTAACATAAGCCTCAAGAATAGTTCCTTCGACCGGTGAAACTACATTGCACCTCCTTACCGACTCCGAAACCTGGTCTATCTGGCTGGTCACAGCCGAAGTTTCTGCTGTAATGGAGGCAAACTGTGCTTCGATAGCCTCTTTCTGCCTGTAGGCCAGACTGATGGCTCCATCGATATCGTCAAGTTGCTTTTGGGTGGCAGCTCCATCCATCGACATCTTCTCGAACCTCACTTTATCCTTGCGTAGGTTTACTATTTGCTGCTCATAAACATTTTTCTGTGCTTCAAGGGAGGATGCTTTTGCTATAATTGCAGCCCGCTGGCTTATAAGTTGCAACTTGCGCAGGCTAAAATCGATGGTATCAATCAGGGCAAGCCTGCTGCCCGAATCAAAAGACATCCCTTCAGTGGTTTCACAGATGACTACTTTCCCATTCGATTCCGCGCTCACGGTATATTCCTGAGCCTCAAAATTTCCAAAGGCATCGGCTGGTTTTTCACCTTTCCCGCAGGCCGCCAGCAGTAAAATACAAGCTATATATCCTGAATTTTTCATCTTGTTTGTTTTTTATTGTTGACCCAGAATTGTTAAATACTTTATCTGGTTCTGTATAAGTTGCAATTTGTGAATCTCATAATTAATCCTGGCTTGTGTCTCTTCATTCGTGCGGGCAACAAGATCGGATGCCTCGAGTGCGCCATTATCAAATTGGGAAACAGCCGTCAGTCTGATTTTTTCTCTGGACAAAATAATCTGCCCGTCAAGCTTTAGCAATTCACCAATCCTGGTAATATCGGTCTCAACAGCAACTATCTGTGCCTGAGTCCTCTGGTCATACGCCTTCTTCTGAGCACTGATAATGTCTTCCTGCAATCTTAGCTGTGTCCTGTCACGCGTCGTTTGCTTCCAATCCCAGAAATTCCATTGAAACCTAAGCCCCACCAGATACCAGGAATCGAATTCATTCAACAACATATTCAGACCCGGACGGCCATAACCGGCCTGACCATAGCCACTAATTACCGGCAGAGTACGCGCATCCGTCTGATTACTCATTTCCTCCAGTCGCTTTTGCTGCAAACCGAAGAGCGCCTGTTCCGGCCGTAAATTCTGCCTGATACCTGTTGATACAGGAGGCGAACTTACCTCCAAACGACTTTCACGTGAGAGAGGTTGTCCTATCCACACCGACAACATCTGAAGCGCCCCGTCAATGGCATGCTCCACATCAACCAACCTTTGCTGCTGAGTAATAATTTCCACGTCTATCAGTTCCAGTTGGGCTGAGACGAGTACACCATTCTCTACAGCCGAAACAGCAATATGCCTGCGAGCCTTCAGATTGGACAACCCAAGTTCGAGTTGCTCCTGCATTTTAGACCCCATCAATACAGAAAAGAACAAATCGTTTACAAGCTCCTTCACCTTATAAAAATCAGACTCAACCTGGAGATTATCAACCTCATGCTGAATCAACTGCCCCTCTCGTCGTGCCTTGGTGGCTCCCCCGTCATAGATAAGCTGATTAACATCTAAATATGCTTTGTATGAGTCTTTCGACATCTTGGGAATTGAAACCATGGGCAGGTTGATATCAATCGAAGTCACATCGGACTGGTAACTCGCTGAAGCGGTAAAAGTGCTCTTGGGAAGATAGGTAACTCTGATATTCTCGAGCGCCAACCTGTGCATCTCCGCAAGTGCGGATAGCTGAGCTATTCCCGGGAATACAATTCTGGCAGCCTTATAACAGGAATCAAGGGTTAAACCAGCCGGTTGGGCTATTGTTCTCCCGATACTGAAGGGAAGGATCAATAGGACGGAAATATAAATTACAAAACGTTTCATCTCACGCTTTTTTGATGGAGTTGATAATAAATTGGGCAGCCGCTTGCTTGCGTTTATTAAGAAATTCCGCGTACTCCTCTTCATTATTTTTAAAAAGTACTATCTTCAGAATCGGCTTTCCCACAAATGGGAAAATACAAAGTGCGAGTAAATTAACAATCAATTCACGCGGGTCAATCGGATTGATGCTTCCTGCACTTATCTCTGCTAATACCTGCTCAGAAAACGGGTCAGGATTCAACCCTACCGTCCGCATTATCTTACTCAACCGTTCGCTGTTGCGACTCAATTCATGCAGAATAAATCCCGGTATAAACGGATTCTTTGACAATAGCTCTATGTAATGGTCAACAAAAACCTCAATCTTCCGGAACAAGGGACTGTTCGAATTCAGCGTTATCAGTATGGTCGGGACAAACTTTACAAATGCATCGATAAATACGGCCTCAAATAGTTTATCCTTACTCCTGAAATAATAATGCAGCAAGGCTTTGTTGATACCAGCTTCATCGGCAATCTCCTGCATCCTGGCCCCCTCAAATCCCTTGAAAACAAAGACATGTTTTGCGGCCTCGAGTATCGAACTCTCAGTGGTAGAATCAGTTAATTTCATCCTACAAGTAATTATTTGGTTTATCCTTTTGATTTAACTGTGTAGTTAAACCAGACGGCAAATATAAAACCAAAAATTAATTATCAAACTTTTTTTAAGAAAAAAATAATGATCCTGATCGTCCTAAATTAAACTGATAATTCTAACTCATAGAAAGACAATGAAGTATCAGCTATCCTCTGGTAATCATTTCAAACAGAGCCAAATTGTATTGAGTATTAAGTCGGTAAAAGATGACAAAACGGATTTGAGTATCTGACTAGCATATCAATACAATTACGGGAGAAAAGAATAAGGATGGATCGGGAGCATTGATTGTTTTCAGAAGACGACTATAACTGATGAAGCTATATTTTAGGTTCTAACGGAAGCAGTGTTGAAGATATAGCTTTGATTGAGTTTCCAGCGATGATTTTGAAATGATTCGTTGAAGTTCTGCCGTCTGAATCTCTTCATGAGTCAAAACCCATATCCGGGTTCTCTCTTAAAACTATGTTTATGATCAGGTAAATAGTTGTTCCAATTATAATTAATTAACCACTTCCAGTGCGGCCGCAATGGTCATCATACCGGATGGCTTCCAGGGTTGAAGGGGCATAGTATTCTATGACCGTTTTTGATAATTGGATAAGCCTTCGATTAACAGGCAGGGATCCTGATCTGATCCTATCCATGGAGAAACATGCTGTCGAATGGCCATCACAAATTTTGCGCCAAGAAATACACATAGTTACAACTCTATCATATATAAGATACTCAAACGTTACTACAACCATAAGCGATACATAAGAAAAAGATAACTTTGCCCTAACTTTTGTATGAATTTGATACGACTTTGGGGCAAAATGGAGTTGCAAATAACACGTAATCAATTGTTTAAAAAGCAGGTTTTTTGTGATTATATTCACACAAAAAAATTAAAAAAAGTTGAAATTTTCTTAAACAAGGGATGAACCCAAATTAAAAACACATCCATGATTTGGGAAATTAAATATAATCCGGAAAGTACGAGAAACCAAAATCTGTTTCTGATTTCCTGAGGGGAAGTTGGCTATGGTCAGGTTTACGCGACCAATTAAAAATCGATGATTAGGCAACATCAGCCGTAAGATTATGTCGATAGCAATGGAGAGTTAATATATTGACTTTTTTGTATAGGTTCCGCCGGGATTTGCTGGTAAAAAATGCATTTTACTTGTCAGATGACCAGGTATCTACTGACATGGCGGGTTAAATCGCGTGCTTCTGGTATGCAGATTATGACTAAAGTATTCCGGCTATTCAGAATTTGGCTATCAGAATATTTCTCACAACTCCGGTTAGAATCATATTTTAAAAATCAACAAAGCCTTTCTTAGTTCGGTCTGATGCCAGGTGGTGGATAACTGCGCCAAATTATCTGTCGGTCGGAAATAAAAAGTTCACAAAAAACCACATTATTCTAAAACATAACGCAAATTCATAAGCTGTTGTCAAACAGAAGTCAAACATATCATCGCTTCGAAGTAGCTTCGAAGGGGCTTCGTGGGGGCTTCGAATTTTCACGAACCAACAACGAAGCAACCAAAAAGCGGTTCCGAATGAAGCCTGACTATGGTATAACCCGCACTTAATTCAATGCTTATGGCTAACCCAAAAGCAAACAACACACAAATACCAGACTGATTTTGTAATCTACCCCTTGGGCCAGGAAGCTAAAGAAAGCAAATCGCTAATTTCAGCCGAGAAATAGACCAGTAGTTCTTTCCAAATATTTACCAAAACCAAATTTTAAGCCTCAACAATGCGTCATTCTTGTGCACGGCTTCCTTCAAATATTAGACTGAGGCATCAGTCTCAGAAAACAGATAACAATCCTTACCAATTGGGGCTGTTAAAAACCAGGCACTCCGACCCGTAAGCTTTCAATATGAAAAGTTATTCATCCTATGTTTCTTCGGAGGAAAGAAAGAGCACCAAATGCAAGGAGTAAAACAAGACGCAGACCCTCGGAAGTAAAAAATTCCGTTCCTTTGTAGAAACAAATAGCTGAAACCTGATCCCCTCTCCCATGACAATATCCCGTAAAAATCTGCTTAAAAACATCTTTTCAATCATATTGATACTGTTACCGGGACTGCTCTGGCGTTGTGGTTCGGATGCTAAAAACGATCCGGCAGGAGAATGGCGGCTATCGGCTGCCCGCAGGGAGGCGCCCTTCGGTGGAAGAGCCGACCGGATTAAGTTGCCCGAAGATGCCGTGTTTCCAATTTATTATCTCCTGGAACGCAACGGAGCCTTCAGGGCAGAATCATCGCGACATTCCGTGAAGGGAACGTGGAGTTACACTGCTGCAACGGGTCAGATTATTTTACTTAGTGAAGACAAGAAGACAGATACCCTGATGGTCATCTCAGCAAACGAAAGCCTTAAGCTTGAAAACCCGCATCACACCCCAGAAGGATTGATCGTATTTACCTACGAGAAAGAGTAAAGGTTTAAAACACGTAATTAATCACTTAACGGCGAAGTAACCACTCGGAAGGATTAACTGACGTAGTGCCCCTCCAAAGCTCAAAATGGATCATCGAATTTTTCTCTGAGGCATCAGGGGCAATGACACCAATGACTGATCCTTTCGATACGTTCTCATCCACATTCACATTCACAGACAACAGGTTTGAATAGACCGACAGGAAACTGCCATGGCGTATGATCACCACATGGTTATAGCCAGGTACTTCAATTACCCTGCTGACAATACCTTCGAAAATAGCTTTGGCCGAAGAATTACCCGGGCTGAGAATGTCGATGCCGTTGTTTTTGGTTTTCACGGTACGTGTCACCGGATGTGGATGTTCACCATATTCTTCGACTACATATCCTCTTTCAACAGGCCAGGGAAGACGCCCGCGGTTTTCGGTAAAATTCTTTGCCAAAGTCTGCTCAGCCGGTGTAAGTTCAAACACACCAGACTTCTCATCTGTTTTAGGTTTCGCTTTTTCACCGCTCTTCGATTTTTTAGCCCGTTCAGCAGCCAGCCTGATCTCCTCAGCAATGACCTTTTCAATAGTCTTTTTAAGCTTTTCAGCGGCAATCTGCTTCTTTTTAATGTCTTTTTCAAGGTTTGTCTTCTTGGCACCAAGCGATTTCACCAACTTATCCTGCTGGGTTTGCTCTTGCTGAAGTTTTGTTTTCTCGTTACTCAGCTCCTGCCTCCCCTCAAGTTGCCTTGCGCGGGTGGAATCGAGCGTGGATTTGCGTTGAGTTAACACGTGCTGGGTCGTCTCGATTTGTTGGGCCTGACGTTTTCTGAACTCACTGTATTGTTGATAATAGCGAAGGCGTAGATAGGCCTGATTAAAATCGCTGGAAGCCAGCAGAAACATTATTTTTGAATAGCGCCCGCGATTGGCATAGGCCGCCCTGATCATGTGAGCATAGTCTTTTCGGAGCGATTCATGCTCACGAGAAAGGCGTTTAACTTCATTAACAAGAACTTTAATCTGACCGTCAAGGCCCTTGATATTGCTATTTATATTTTCGATCAGCTGCTGCCGTTTGCTAATGGTGTTGGTCAGAATCTGAAACCGTGCTATCGACTCCATATGGTTGGTACTGGTGGCATCCAGCATCTTTTTCAGACTCTTGATCTCTTCTTCAATCTTAATCTTCTCCTGTTCGAGTTTTTTCCGGTCACGGTTGGTCTGAGTGCTTGCTTGCATCGCAAAAAGCGTGAACAGGCAGCATAAAGTTAAAATTACAGAATTTTTCTTAGACCTTTCCATGGTGATATATTAACGCTCAATGAAAATTTATTGCCTGATACGATGATGGTACCGCAAAAGGAAATGATAATGAGTCATTGATCTTGATCTTGTTCATCTTAAGTTTAAGCTCAATGTTTTCGTCAGCATGTATTTGAATCTTTACCTCCTCAGGTACGACATCCTGATTTTCGAGGGTCACAAAAGACTCATAATCCGCCTGTAATCGTCTACTATCGCGATTGGCCTCCTTCAGTTTTAGCTGTCGGATTCTGAATGTCTGAGGGTCGAGCCAGACATCCTGTAATAGTATCCGCTCCGAATCAGAATGAGACCTGACGAAACGGCGGATTTTACGTCGGTTGGCGGTTGAAAGTCGGTATAGCAGATTGTCGATCCCTGCCTTCATTTCACCTTGGTCATAACACCTGAAATCTACCCCCAGAAGGACAGATTCGATCATATCATAATCAAAGCCAACATTATAATAATCCTGAAAAAAGGAATAATTCCCGCAGAAATAGCTCTTGTGAATCCTGTCGAGAAATTTAACGCTATCCGGAGTCAATACAATTCTGACGACTTCAATTCCAAGAAGAGGACTAAACGACATCCAAATGAGGCTGTCTTTTTGCATCCGAATCTGCACCTTCAGGCTCATGTCTGTCTTCGATGAGCTGATATCCAAAGCAGCCCGGGTAGACAATGTACTAAAAGAAGGCTTGTTCTTCTGAAGTTGCTCATACAGGAAAGCTGCTCCCTGTTGCTTTAATGGTTCCCGAATGGCCTTACGGGCAGGGCTACATGCAACAACTGTCAGCAGCAGAAAAACAACAACTGCCAAGAAGGGACAGCAACTGACTTTATTCATTTAAGCTTCTGCGGTTTATTTTAAGTTCCACCTCTTTCAAGGCGGCATTAATCAAAAGTGCCTTCTGCCACATTTGCACGGCTTCATCCACACGATTGAGTTTGAATAAGATATCGCCTGCATGATCATAGAGCGTAGCGCCGGGTTTTTCTTCTGCTGCCAAAGTCTTACTCATCCAGAAATGACTTTCTTCATACCGTCCAAGTTTAAACAATACCCATGCATAGGTATCGAGGTACGTGGCATTGTTTGGTTCTGCAGCTATAGCTTTTGCTGACATTTTTTCAGCTTTCCCGAGCAGCACACCTCTTTCAGAAAGATAGTATGCATAATTGTTTAAGACATAAATATTTTCAGGATTGTATCTGAGTGTTTCCTCATAGGCAGAGTCTGATTCGGCAGGAAGGTTCAGGGCATGATAGGTGTCCCCGAGAAACATCGCAAACTGTTCGAGAAGAGCATTATTGTCCGTCACAAGTGCTTTCCCTTCCCTGAAAATTCTGGCTGCTTCGGCATGTTGCCCTGCGCGGGCTTTCATAAGTCCTTCAAAAAAGTACGGAATCGGTTGAAAAGGGAAAAGCTGGCGGCAACGGTAACTGAAACTTGTAAGCCCTAAAGTATCATTCATGGCCGACATGACAAACATCAATTGCTCCCAAACAAAATAGCGACTACTATCTATGGCTATGCTCTGTAGCAGGTTTGTCCTGGCTTCCTCCTCTCTTTTTGATTTATAAAGAAGATCGCCTCTAATGGCTAACAACTTGGGATCGTTCGGATGGGTTGCATTCAAAATATTGACGAGATCAAGAGCGGCTTCTTTTTCCGTTGTGTAGATCTGCTCAGGAGTATAGAGGGTAAGAAACACCTGCAGTTTGGGTTCAGCGCCCAATTCTTTTGAGGCGAAGGCCTGGTGTAATGTTTCCCTTACCTTCTCCCTGTCGCCCATTTTATTGTACATGTCGGCCATCGAGATGGCGGTATACACATTATCAGGATTCCGTGCAAGCAATTGATCATATACCTTAACTGCTTCTTTATAATCGCTGTTTTTACCGTAATATTCAGCCAGCATCATCAGGTATTTATCCTCTTCGGGGAATGCATCAGCCAGATGAATCAATTCACGTGCCGCTTCCTTCTTCTTTTTAAGCTGCTCTGCATAAATCTTGTGTTTCTGAAGGCTAAGCGGTTCACTGACACCTTCGAGTGCTTCAATTTTATTGAGGTAAACAATTGCTTTGGCAGGTTTTCCACTATTAAGCCATGCACTTGCCATCTTTTCAAGAGCAGCCGTATTGTTGGGATCCTGACGCAGCATCTTTTCGATCAGCTTAATCAGTTTAGGCGTCTGTCCTGACTGTTCATACAGACTACCGAGTAATTCCCCGTACCATTTGTTTGATGGATCAAGCTGGTAAGCCCCCTCAGCCAATTCAACCGCTTCAGGTATCTTATCTGTGCCGGCATAGATTCGGGCCAGTTCGTACCGTGAGGCAGCGTCCCATTTGTATTTATTAACAATCTCTTCAAAATTTTTCTGGGCTGACGTATAGTTCTCAAGCAGCAGAAACTTATAGGCTGCTGCAAAGGCATCAGCATTGGCCTTCAGTTCTGCTTCAGAGATTCCCTTTGGGGGCTTCGCATTAGCTTCATCAGTTTGAGCCTGTACAACATTTATGGTCAGTAATATACTGACAACAAAGAGCAATTTTATAAATCGGGCTATCATAATCAGGTTTTAGTATATCAAACGAAAAGAATCACAATCCGGTATGTCCAAAACCACCGGTTCCACGCTGTGACTCCGCTAGCTGATCTGCCAGATACCATTGCACCTTCTCGTGTCGGGCAATTATCATTTGGGCAATCCTGTCGCCATGCAGGATTGTAAACGGTTGGTCAGAAAGGTTCACCAATATGACAGCTATTTCACCACGGTAGTCAGCATCAATTGTTCCCGGAGAATTCAGTACCGTAATGCCATGCTTGATAGCCAACCCACTACGTGGTCTTACCTGTGCCTCATAGCCTTCCGGTAGTTCAATAAAAAGGCCGGTTTTTACAAGTTTACGTTCGAGCGGTTGAAGCACTAAGTTGGAATCAAGATTGGCACGCAGATCCATACCTGCCGAAGACACTGTTTCATAGGCAGGAAGCGGATTTGAGGAATGATTAACGATTCTGACTTCCATCACAACAGAAATTTATTTGAATAAGGGGCAAATTTAATCATTTTACCAGAGCTCCCTTTCCATTCTCAACGGGAAGAGATAATCCGTTTCAGGTTGGCATATTCAAGAATCGTTATAACAGTAAGATATAAGACCAGAAGGGCTGTCCCAACCAGCAATCTGACAGAGATTTGCTGTGAATCGAAAAGGGTTGAAACAAAATATATCACCAAGGCCCCACCAAGGTAAAACGCAATCTTTCTGAGATTATACCTGATGGGAAAATGCTTTTGACCTAAACGATAAGAGATGACCATCATTACAAAATAACAAATAAGTGTAGCCCATGCTGACCCCATGTATCCATAATCGGGAATCATCCATAAATTAAGAACAACGGTAATGACAGCACCAATAACAGCCATCAGTGCGCCATAAAGCGTCTGGCTTGTAAGCTTATACCAGATACTCAGGTTATAAAATATGCCCAGACAAATATTGGCAAGCATCAAGATCGAAATTACCGGTCTTCCTTCTCTGAAGTCTTTACCAATAAACAGGATGATTACATCAAGGTAGAGCATTGTCACAAGAAAGATGATGCTAATAATCAACACAAAATAGGTAAGCATCTGACTATAAATCTGCTTTGCGTCCTTCTGTCCGGCCTGAGAGAAAAAGAATGGTTCGGCCGCATAACGGTAGGCCTGAATAAACAGCGTGATCAGAATTGAAATCTTATAACATGCACCATAGATTCCGACCTGCGAATCGGCAATATCAGCGGGTAATAAATGCTTCAGCAGCACCCGGTCAAAGGTCTCGTTAATGATCCCGGCAAATCCCGCGATGAGCAACGGAAGGGCATATTTTAACATCGAACCCAGTAACCGTGGACTAAAAGCATGAAAGCTGATCTTCATCTCCGGGATAAGCAGTAACAGGGTAACAGCGCTAGCAACCAGATTACTGATAAAAATATACTGAACCAGATTTTGGGTTGGAAATAAGCTGACGAACCAAGAACCTTCAGGAGCATTGCCAGAGATTATGGCAGGAATCAATAACAGAAATACCAGATTTAGCGCAATGTTAATCACAATGTTGATCATCCGAAGCACAGCAAATCGTCTGGCTTTATTGTGTGCCCGGAGTTTCGCAAACGGAATCGCGCTAATGGCATCGAATGCCAGAATAAAACAAAAGTAACGAATGTAATCGGGTCGCCCCTCATAACCAATTGCACGAGCAATTGGTGTGGTATAGATCAACATCAATACCACAAAAATTGCGCTGGTAAATAAAAGCGAGATCAGAGAGGTAGCATATACCTTTTCATTATTTTCATCTTTGCTGTAAAACCTGAAAAATGCTGTCTCCATGCCATACGTAAGGACAACAATCATGAATGCCACTACAGAATATAGGTACACGTATGAACCGTATTCCTGAGTATCAAGAACCCTTGTGTAAAGAGGCGTAAGCAGATACCCCAAAATTCTGAGCAGAATACTGGGCAGGCCGTAAATGGCAGTCTGACCTGCCAGCTTCTTGAGTGGATTCACAGTTTAAATATTGGGCAAATTTAAGTTTTCATTCTTATGCTGCTGACCAGATGCCGGCAGACTTACGAAAAAAACTGTTCCGATATTCTCCTGCGAAACAAACCAGACCTTTCCATGCAGTGTGTTTATAATCTGATATACAAGGTGCAGGCCAATACCAGTTCCTTGCGATTTAGTAGTAAAGTAGGGAGTAAATATCTTTTGGTATTCACCTGTCGGTATTCCCTTTCCATTGTCGGCTATCCGTATTTCAACATTACCATTTTCAGAAACCGACAAGGTTATTGAAATCTCTGCCTTTCGGTCATGCGGTACAGCTTGTACTGAATTCTTAACCAGATTTGTAAAAACGACTTGCAACAAGCCTTCATCACTATCGAAATCAAAGACTTCGTAATCAGACGTAAACGTCACTCTTGAATTGTCATCAGTAAATAATAATGAAATTCGTCTTAGAATGCCACATAATTCAACTCGCGCAAAACGGGGCTGCGGAAGTGAGCCAAATTGTCCAAAGTCGGTGGCGATGGTATTCAACCGCTCTATCTGCTCCTGCATGGTAGTAATAAATCGATTAAACCGTTGGTCAAAGTCAGGGGCTTCTTCTATCCAGGCCTTTTGAAGATACTGAACATTAAGTTGCAGGGGCGTGAGAGGGTTTTTAATTTCATGAGCAACCTGTCGCGCCATTTCCCGCCATGTTGCTTCACGTTCCCTGATTTTTATCTCTATTGCGCCAGAATCGAGTTCATCAAGCATCCGGTTATATTCGCTGATCAGAATTGCCAATTCGTCGGACCCTTGCCATTCAATTTTGCGGTTGGACCTCCCAATCTTCACAGCAGACAGATGATGAGCCAATAACTGAAGGGGTCGGGTAAGAACTCTTGTCACAACAAGGCCAGTAATTGCAGCAATCAATAGCACGATGGCATAAACATTAATAATGGCTATCAAAAAAGAACCAATCTCGGCCTGCAGTTCCTCCTGCCTGGAAAAGGACGGCAGGTTAATAAAGGCCAAAACCTCCTTTCCAGAGTTGGAAAAGGGAAGATAGGCCGAAAGAAACTGCAGGTTTCCAATCGTTTCTTTATGTACAAGTTTTGATTCTTTAGAAATAATCAAGATTCGGCGGGCATCACCGTCCATGTAGTGGGCTAGTATTCCCGCCTCAAAAGCATTAGGCTGACTGGTTGCAATAAGATAACCCTGTGGACTATACAGATTGATATCAGTAAAAAAAACATCTGAGAACTTTGCCAGCATTTTATCCAAAGAGGCAGTATCGTTAGTCTGGATATTATTAAAGTAAGGTAATTGATGCTGCAGCTCTATGAGAATGCTATGTGCTTTGTCGGAAATCACATTTTCATTCTTTCGCTCATTCAAACTAACAATAAAATAAACGGAACTGATTCCGATGGCAACCAAAGAAAAGAAAATCAATAAAAACACCGTTCCCTGAAACCGATTTCTAAAAGAACCTGAGAATAAACTATGACCTGATGAGAATCCAACAAACAACAATCCTAACAGCAACAACATACTAAATCCCAAAAACACATAGCTAAATAAAGAAATAGAGGTAAACCAGGAACGGGTAGGTAAACTTATGACTATAATAGCTTGTCCCGGAGCTTTAATCACAAGATGCGACCATTTCTGCATGGTGATAAGCGTATCACCCTGAAAACTATTATGAGGCAGAGGGAGTTGGCGCCAATAAGAAAAGGCACCGGCATGACTCATCAGGTCAGCATCCCAGTAACGGGCATAGGAATATGGTTGTAATGCCCTTCCAGCCGAAGAGGAGAACTGTCCGGAAATTTCGGGCATCCCGATTCCACGTGAAACACCGACCGGAACTAACTCAGCATAAATATTCAACACTCCCGTACTAAAAGGCACCACATAACGTCCAAGATAACCTTTATGTTCGGGGGTATAACCAAAAAACCATAACATAGAGGAATCGATAACAGAGATCGAAGAAAAAGACTTCTCTCTGAAAAATTTCTCACACGAAACAGGTTGCGCCATTTGTGAAGCAATCAGATTATCTCCGGGAAGACAAAAGGTAAATACAGAAGTATATCGGCGTAAATAACCGCTGAAATATTGGGTGTGCAAGTATTCGTCAAGGCGGGCCTGCGTAAGAATCTGGTCGGCAAATTGGCCGGCCATCCTACGCAGGATTGTATCAGACTGGAGTACAGATCCAAGGGTTAACAAATGACGTTCAGCGATGCGATCCTGATTATCAAGCAGATACTTCTCAGCGATAGAGCGCCGGAAGGCCAATTCCTTTTGACCTAAGGAGTCAGTAACCAGAATTGAGGCCAAAAAAGCCGCTGCCCCTAAAATCAACAATTGGGAAGGAAGAGGCATCATAAAAGAAATTTTCAGACTGCTATTGCGAAACAGTATGATACTATAGATAAGAGCGGCACAAACTATTTCTGCAACAAGGGTTAACAGGTTTTCATGCAAGAAAACCCCAGGAGTTCCGGTCAGTATGATTAATACCAGCAAACTATAAATACGTTGGATGACCGAGAAGCGATCGAATGTCCGTAACAATGAGAATGCGGGTAAGAACCATACTAAAAAAAGAAGGAACAGAAGCGCATAAATTAGTATACTGTACTCATTAAATAGCGGAATTGAACTAGTGTCAAGCGGAAGGTTTGAATGGTGGATCAATAATTGAAAACCACCTATCATAAGCCGGAAGCCTCCAGCGATGAGCATGACCACCAATGCGATGAAAGCATATCTATTGATAGCTGAAGTAAAACTCAGCTTATACTCAATACGATGCCACATCAAAGCCAAGATTAACAGAAAAACAATATTCAGTGTTAAAACGGCCATGTTAGGATTAAACCTACCCGATGCAAATACCAGTGGTTTAAATAAGTCACCCAGCAATAAAGGATTAAGAAGATGAAGAAGGGAGCCAGCTGCCAACCAGACACTAAGAACAATAAGGATTTTTACCCAAATCATTCTGTTGGTCTTCCGTGAAAAAAGTCTCTTACTAACACTAAACAAAAACGAAACCAGCGAAACAGAAAGTAGCAGAAGCCATACGAGGATTAACCACTGATTTATATGCCAGAAAGAATTTGGTAACTTCAAACACACGAAAAACAAAACTTTATCATCAACCCGAACAGTTACACCCTCAGAATTCTTACAAATCAACAAGTTTCTGCCGTCAGGAAATTTCGTCGTAAAGCCATTCTGAAGGAAGCCATTTTCAACCGGGTACTGATGGTACACTTTCTTGAACAGATATAGTTTATTAGGAAAATTCTCTACAACCTCAAGGAATAAGCTTGTTGCTCCGATCGCAGACACATAACCGTTACTGAGATGTCCATGATCAAGAATAGGAAAACAAACACTGTTATCGCTCCAGCTAACCAAAGAATCGTTTCGATATAAACGAAATCCATCTATCTGATCCTTTGACACAAGTAAGGCAGCCTCTGACACAAATTCCGGGGTTGCCATATGGCCAAACTGAACAGCCGTTTGATGAAGATCATCAGACGCTCTCTTCAGATTAAGCTGTAGTCGGATCGCAGTTGCTTCTAATCCGGTTGATTGATTGTGATATAATAATGCAAAAAGCCCAACGAGGTTGGCGCAAAGAAAGAGAAGAAAAAAATATTTCGGAGACAAATTCCTGCTGGTAAGCTTTCTCATCGTGGCTATGTTTTCTCAAATCAAAAGTACAAAAAAATTAGCCAGTACCCTTGCCAGACATATCAACGAGGCCGAAGATAATAAATCAGGCTGGATGTTCCTTGCTTACCTCTCCCGGAGACAAAATTTGACCAAAAGCCAATCAAAAGAGCGGTTATAATGCCAAAATAACCTGATTTCTTATATTTCTCGCTCGTTAGGGCTACATAAAAAGCATCAAACCACATTGGACGAATAGCTGTAACCTCAAAACCAGCCTTCATAGCCAGCAATTCAACCGACTTCTGCGAAAAATGATATAAGTGGCGGGGCACATCCCATGCGGCCCAATAAGCCCCATAATGAAGTGCATCATAGGACCCTGGGTTTGGTAATGCCACCACAACGAGGCCATCGGATTTAACCAGCCTCCGTATCTGCTTCAATCGTTCCGGAACATCATATACATGTTCCAGAACATGCCACATAGTAATCAGGTCGAAAGAAGCTCCGGAAGCTTCATCCAGAAAATTCTCTTCAAATACCTCAAGTCCGGATGAAATGGCATGCCTTCTTGCTTCAGAAGCCGGTTCAACACCCTTCCCCCGCCACCCCTTTCGATTAAAATACCTTAAGGCAGCACCGTTACCACATCCAATATCAAGTAGTGCCCCTTTGGGAGTTCCCATATTAGTTATGCCTCTCAATTTCAAAAAAAGATTGACATTCTGAACGAGCTGATATATCCTTAAGAACAAACCGCCTTTACCGGTATTATGCGAGATATACTTCTCGGGAGCATAGTAACCGGCGAGCTTATCAGCCAAAGGTTTTGGTTGGGTGGACTGAAGTCCGCAATGCCTGCAGGTTGAAATGGAAAACATATCTCCGGAGTAATAAAAGTCTTTAATACTCAATCCTGCTACATCGACAGAATTACCACATGCAATACATTGAATCTTAGACATACAAACTATTCGTTTCACGTGAAACAATTAACGGCCAAGAAAAACCAAAAGCACCGAAATGTCAGAGGGATTGATTCCACTAATTCGACTTGCCTGTCCGATTGTCTCAGGACGTTGAACGCTCAACTTTTGTCGGGCTTCAGTACTTAATGAGACCATTGGCAGGTAATCGATGTCTATTGGAATAGCCAGACTTTCATAACGATTAAGCTTATCAGCCAGCTCCTTTTCTTTGCTAATATAGGCCGCATATTTTATCAGAATTTCAACCTCTTCAGAGACCTCACCGGCTAATTCCCCAGAGTTTAAAAGTAATTGGTTCAACTTGGGGACAAGCCATGCAAGGCCTTCCAATGAAACCTGTGGTCTAAGTAATAAAGAAGCTAATTTTTGTTTCTGTATTACAGTTGCAGAATCATTATAAGCAAGATAATTATTTACCTCACTAGCTTCAATGGATGTTTGATTAAGAAAGAAATTAACAGTATCGATAGCTTTAATCTTGGTTTCAAGCTTTCTCATCCGGTCAGCAGAAGCAAGGTTAATCTTATAGCCCAAAGGTGTAAGCCGAATATCAGCATTATCCTGTCGTAAAAGCGTACGGTATTCAGCTCTCGAGGTAAACATCCGGTAAGGCTCATCTACACCTTTTGTAATCAAATCATCTATAAGTACACCTATATAAGCTTCTGAACGATTAAGAATAAGAGGATACAGATCATTAATCCGCCGGTGCGCATTGATACCCGCAAGGAGTCCCTGTGCTGCAGCTTCTTCATAACCAGTTGTTCCGTTTATCTGTCCTGCAAAGAAAAGGCGGGGAACTAGTTTTGTCTCTAGTGAAGATGTCAATTGTACAGGTGGAAAATAGTCATACTCTATTGCATAACCCGGGCGAAATATTTTGGCTTTCTCAAATCCCACAACTTTCCTTAGGGCAGCCACCTGTACATCATCGGGCAGAGAGCTTGAAAATCCATTTATGTAGTACTCGACAGTATTCCATCCTTCCGGCTCAACAAATAACTGATGTCTTGTCCGATGAGAGAACCGCTCAATCTTATCTTCAATACTTGGGCAATATCGGGGACCAATGCCTTGAATTCTGCCACTAAACATTGGAGAAAACTCGAATCCTGTCCTTAAAGTATCATGTACGGCTTCTGAGGTATAAGCAATAAAGCAACTCCGCTGTTGCTTCAGTTGGGGTGTGGAAATAAATGAAAACCTACCCGGATTCTCATCTCCTTTTTGTTCTTCAAGCTTAGCAAAATCTATTGTTCGACCATCAACCCTTACCGGAGTTCCCGTCTTCATCCGATCCGAATGGAATCCTAAACCCCGCAGAGAGGCTGTTAAGCCGACAGCAGCACCCTCCCCTATCCTCCCGCCAGAGAATTGCCTTGTACCAATATGAATTACACCATTAAGAAAAGTTCCATTAGTGAGTACGACAGCTTTACTTTGAATAGTGTATCCTAATTGGGTTGTTACCCCACAGATACCATTTTTATTTACGACAAGACCAAGAACGGTATCCTGTAAAAAATCAACATTCAGATTTCCTTCTAATAATTGACGCCAATATAAAGAAAATAGCACCCGATCATTCTGAGCCCTGGGGCTCCACATAGCAGGACCTTTCGATTTATTAAGCATGCGAAATTGAATCGTAGTATGATCAGCAACAACACCAGACATCCCCCCGAGTGCATCAATTTCACGAACGATTTGCCCTTTGGCAATCCCACCGATGCTGGGATTACATGACATCTGGCCCATAGCGCCCATATTCATAGTAATCAAAAGCACCCTCGAACCAAGGGTGCCAATCGCATGGGCCGCTTCACATCCTGCATGACCGGCTCCGACCACTATAACATCATAACAATCAAACATTAATTAGGTTTCACGTGAAACATTGCTTTCATTTACCTGATTACCATCTGTTTAACAAGTAAAAATTCTCTTTCTCACTCATTATAGCTTTTGCCGATTTTGTTTTATCCTTATATCCCATTAGGTGTAATACACCATGAATCATCACCCGATGAAGCTCATCGATGAACGGGACTGCAAAGGTAACAGCATTTTCCCTAACCCTTGGTATACTAATAAAAATATCACCGGAGATCAATGAGCCTTCTGTATAGTCAAAGGTAATCACATCCGTCATACTATCATGTGAAAGATATTGAACATTCATTTTTAACAAAACTTCATCAGAAACAAAAATGAAGTTTACCGACCCCGGCAACTTCATCTCATTCTCTATTGATTGTTTCATCCAATTTCTAACCTTTCGCCGAGCGGGAAGGCTAAAACGAATATCATCCGTATTAAAAGTAATCACGATTCTTTGTCTGATTTAATATTGATTGGTTTAAAGTAATTTACAAGAGCTGAGGCCCTCTTTTCACTTAATTCAAGATTCATACTACTTACATAAAACGATATATGGATTATCCGTCCGTTGTTGCTGTAACTCACCTCATCAGCCAGTGAAACAATCGTAAACAAACCACGACCTTCAGATGTATCTTCTTCTGATTCAGGATTAGTGGGATCAGGAATGGCGTCAGGTTCAAAACCAGCTCCTTCATCTGAAACAGAAAACTTCAATCCCCTTCGGGTTTGGTGTAAAGATATAGTAACTTTCTTTGAGGAGTCATTTTGGTTTCCATGAACAACCGCATTTTGAAAGGCTTCTGTCAGCGATAGCAATATATGCCCAAAATAAGTATTCCCGATATTATAATATTCACAGACTTCGTCTACAAACGATTCAAGTAACACCTGATCGGCCAACTGACTACGTAGTGTAAGAGTGGAAGGTAGGTTCATGGTTATTTTACGGTATTGTGTTCGTATAGAATAACTTTTCGATGAAAGAATGAATTAAATTTCAATTTTTCGCGAAGGAAAACATCATCTCCTTTGCGCTTCGATTCGTTATACCTCAATTTCTGAAAAGGGTTACTCTCCTGATCAATAATTCCAGTCTTGCTTTCGCGTCGTTCTTCTTTTTCTCTTTCTTGTTCAGCTCTTTCCGATTCGAGAAGTCTCGTTAAAATTTTTTCTTGTCGCTCAAGTGTAAAATTAGACAGCTTTTTATAAACCAGATCGTTTTCTGTTTTATCCATGTCATTAGTAATTTTTTTGAGCTCTTCTCCAGCCAATCCGCTTTCATCCTGAACGGATTTCATATAAGATTCGAGTTCACGCCGTATCATTGCTTGCTCCATGGCAAGTCGCGAAAACTGCTCACCTGATTGCTGAGATTGCTCCCCTTTATTGCCGTTACTCTTACCCATCTGATTCATTTTTTGAAGTTGCTGGTTAAGTTGCTCCTGCGCCTGCCGAAGGCTTTTAAGGCTGGGCTTACCCTTATTTCCCTTCCGGGGTTTAGCATTTTTACAACTGCCTGAACTCATCATGTTCATATTTGACTGACGCTGCAAATTTGACATTGCTTCACTCAAAAGCAAAGCCAAATTATTAATGTCGGTCATGGCACTTCGTTGTCCAATCAATATTGCCGATATCTTACGATCTCCGAACTGGCGGAGTAATGATTGCATTGTCTCATCTATTTGCCGAAATAAAGAAAAAAGAAAAGGTGGTATGCTACTCTCACGCTTACTGAGTTCTTTTAATGAATCATGCATGACCTCAAGACCAGCCATCAGCATTCGCTGCTCAGAACCTAATTGAATGTAACCCGGATCATTAAGATCAATGTGGCTCGTAAGACCTAAAAGACGTTCTTGCTGAAAAGAGGACTCCACAACATTTTGCAGAATAAGTCGCAACCTTGCAATAGACTCCTCAAGTGATTCCTGCTCCTCTTCCTCAAGCATGGAATTGAGTTCATTGCTCATAGATTGCATCTTTTCAGCAGCTTCATTTTGATTTTTTTTTGCTCGCGAGTTACGGCCTTTAGCTAAATTCTCCTCTGCTTTTTTAAGCTCATTATTGGTCTTCTGCTCATTATCGCGAAAAGAATCAGATAATGAATCTCGTTTCAATTCGCTATTCTGCCTGTCCAGGCTATCGAATGTAGACTGGAGTGCTTCAAATTCCTTCCTTATATCGGCTTGCTTAGCTATTTGGTTTTTAGGATCAGTGCCAATCTTTTCAGATTCTTCTGCGACCTGTATTTGCTTTTGACTAAGCTTTTTTAACTTCTCAGAGCTTTCGAACATCTCCTTTTGAAGTACGAGTTCTTTATAGAGCTCAAGGTTACGATCAAGGTTGTCCTCGAGTTGTTCCAATGAACTTTTAAGGTCCTGAACGCGATCTTTCAACTCTTGTTGACTAATACTGTCAATCAGTTTCTGCATTTCACGGAGTTTCTCAAGCGTCTTCTCATCCAGAACCTGACGCATCAAGTCCATCAACTCCTGCTCCTTTTGTGAAAATTTGTCGAGATAAGCATCTGACATGCGACTACGCAACTCTGATTCCTGCTTCAGTTTTTTCTTTAACTCCTGCAAGGATTCATAACTCTTCTTCTGTTCCTCAATGGCTTCCTTAATCTTTTCCCTGTCGCTCCATTCCTCCTCTCTTTGAGTTTCAAGCTTATAATCTAGGTTATCTAACTGCTTTTTCTGAGCCCCATTTGATTGCATTATATCCCTTAATCTAGCCAGGGAAGATGTGGCCATTTCACGACTCATTTCTGACAACTCCTCACGAGTAAACTTGCGCAGGAAGAAAATCGCTGATCGCGCCGAAGAAGGTCCGGTGGTATAATTATTGTCGAAAACTGTAAACCAGGCATTGTAACTCTTCCCTGGTACAAGACCAAGGGTATCAACCAGCAAACTATAGTAAAAAGACGCAGACAGTATACCAGGAGTCACATGAATATCAATCATAGTGGGTGCTGAATCACTTTCAACTTTTCCAAACGAAAAGACAAGTTTTGAAATTCCATGATCATCAGCTATCATCCCGCTAAAAAAGAACAGGTCTGGTGTGGTGGTATCTCCTTCCTGGACAACACGTATTGTCGGAGCCTGGTCGGCAATCACCTGACAGGTATAGGTGAGCGAATCAATTACAGATTTCTGGTCGTCAGTCAGAAGTATCGTATATCTAAAAGAAGTTAAAGCAGTTACTCTGAAATGAGCAACTGAAACAGATTTATTTGAATATAGAATCTTTTCTGACCCTGACCGGAAATCTATGATACCTCCGCCTTTCAATCCAATATTCCAGTCCAGAATACTTCCAGCGGGCACAACAACATCTCCGGTTCCTTCAATAACCTCAGGCAGACGGTTCAAGTAACCAGGAAACGTTATAGAAACCTTAAAAGAAGTGATCCCCGGAAGCTGCTTCACTTTAAGCACATAATCTTCTGATGTAATTCCTGCTGCCATAAAGTGAAATGTTGTGCCTATCAACAGCTCTTTCAATACAAATTGAAAAACATCCGCCCTATCTGTTTTTTTCATGAGGAACTCACCTCTCGTGGTAACTAAGTGAACCTCAGTTGGCAGAACCTCTCCTTCAACCAGAGCAGTGATTGTGAAGTCTTTACCTTGATAAACGACCAGAGAATCAGACAAGAGGACAAAAGAGAACGGAGCAGGTCGTTCGTAGGCAACATTATAATTGAAAACCCTCCCAGGCGATTGGGTAATAATTCCTGGGCGGAGGCTGACTGAGGCAGCTATAAGAAGTACAATGACCACCATAGTGCGAAGCAGCCAAAGTGGCGGGCGCAAATCAACCACTTGTTTGAAATCAAAAGGATCAATTTCTCTGGTCTTCTGTTCAATTGCTGCGATAATCAAAGAATCACCGGCTTCCCGATCATTATTCCAACCAAGCTGAAGTATGTTGACCAGACGATCCTGTATATCCTTAAAATGAAATGAAATTAACTCAGCTGCCTGTTTATGACTAATACCGCGTTTGATTTTCCACATTGATAATATCGCTGGCAAAACGAGGAAAGCCAACATGAACAAAGGAAAAAGAAGAGCTAAAAGAAGAAAGCTAAAACGAAAATTTCCAGGAAGGAAAAGAAAATATTCTATGAGAAAAAGTAAGAACCATACAGTAATAGAGCCAATACCAGAAACTACAACCCCCCGGATTATGGAAGCCTGATAATATCGCCTGACAAATTGATCTAATTTGTTAAGCAAATTGGAATAGGACGGATTCTGATAAATTTCCATGAATTGGCAAAAGGGACATAAGTAAATCCGCTTGCAAAATTATCTGAAAAACCAACACGAGCGATATTGGAAAGCTTATCCTAACATCACACTGTCGGGAATAGATGCAGTAGCAATGAGTAATTTTTTTACCTTTGCCACCCTACAATCATATCATTTGGGGGTTCTAAACCTGATATGTCGCTTAAAATAATCTGTTTGAAGAATGGCGCTAGTTACACCTGAAGAACTTATATCGGCGAGTCCGGTTCTACGCAAATTAGGCGGGCGGACTTTAGCCCGTTTAATATTGCGGATTCTTAAGATCGACAGGCTTAATACGTTTTATGATACAATTCATTATGCAGAGCCCGAAAAAGGCTTGAATACCATCATTGATTATTTTGGGTTTAAGTACGAAGTGAGTGAAACAGACTTAAAACGAATTCCGCGAACAGGAGCCTATATCACTGTTTCCAATCATCCTCTCGGTGGTCCGGAAGGTGTTATACTTGCCAGATTAATGCTAAACATCAGGCCGGATTTCAAAATTATAACTAATTTCCTGCTAAGCCGTATCGCTCCTTTATCAGGTTGGTTTATACCAGTTAATCCATTCGAAAGTCACAAAAATTCTAAGTCAAGTTTTTCAGGTATTAAAGAGGCTTTAGGTCAGCTATCTGACGGCAAACCGCTTTGTATTTTTCCTGCAGGGGAAGTTTCAGCCTACCAAAAAAAATGGAAGACGATAACCGATAAAGAATGGCAGCCCTCAATCATGAAAATTGTTCAACGGGCGAATGTACCAGTTATTCCGATCTACTTTGAAGGTAAAAACTCTCTTTGGTTCTATATCTTAGGTTTGATAAATCCACTGCTCCGTACCATCAGGCTACCGGCAGAATTCCAAAATAAACATAATAAACCTTTAAAAATCAGGATAGGTTCACCAATCAATATAGCCGAACAGTCTGATTTTAGCCAATTATCAGATTATACGCGTTTCCTGCGGAATAAGACTTATGCTTTGGGCATTCCCTATCATGAAAAAGACATTCAGAATACACAAATCCTAACACCGGAAGAAAAGATTATTGAAGCCATACCTATAGAAGTTCTCATGGCCGAAATTGCCACACTGCAAGAACACTACCTTTTCAGTATTAAGAATTACTCTGTTTATGCACCGCCTTCTTCCTTCATTCCCAAAATGATGCAGGAAATTGCCCGTTGCCGTGAAATCACCTACAGGGAAGTAGGCGAAGGGACTAATAAAGCACTCGATACCGACAAATATGATGCCTATTTTTATCAACTCTTCATTTGGGATGAGGAGGCCAAAAGGTTAGTGGGCGCATATCGGATAGGACCGGGCCGCGAAATTCTTTCGAAGTATGGACTTGAAGGTTTCTATATTCATAGTTTGTTTAAACTGGATGAAAAGCTAAAACCGGTTCTCAACGAAACGCTGGAACTTGGGCGTTCATTTGTTGTGAAAGAATACCAAAGAAAAGCTACCCCTCTTTATCTGCTATGGAAGGCTTTGCTTGTGCTGCTCTTAAAATTTGAGTACCGTTATCTGATTGGACCAGTCAGCATCAGCGGGCGCTTTTCGAATATTGCAAAAGCCCTTACCATTGAGTTTCTCGCGGCCAATTATTACCAGAATGATCTGGCTGGTTATATAAAGAACCGCGAAAAATCAGAAATCAAATTACATAAAGTAATTGACAGAGAACTCTTCCTTCAGGTAACCAAAGGCGATTTTGCCAAACTTGATAAATATATCCAGGACATTGATCCTAACTTTACGACACCTATCCTGGTCAGGCAGTATGTCAGTATGTTGAACACCAAAACAATCGGGTTCAACGTTGATCCGATGTTCAATAATTGTCTGGATGCACTGATGATAATGGACATCCGTAACGCACCCAAGGCGTTGATGGAGTCTTTGGCAAAAGATCTGAAAGACGCACCCAATCTTGAGAAAATTCTGAACGAGGTAGAATCAAGGGCACACTGAGCAAGGTCTGCACAGATTTTCAAACAGTCATAACTTACAGGGCTACTGAAAATGTGGCCGAAATTCTATAATTTTGCAACTTTTTGGCAAAACCAATTTTCGTCACATGGAAAAACCATATAGAGAATATCGAAATCTTAATCTGCCCGAAGTGGCCCGACAGGTCAATGAATTTTGGGTCAGAGAAAATATATTTGAAAAAAGTCTGGAGAACAGGGCCAATCATAAACCCTATATTTTCTACGAAGGCCCACCATCGGCCAACGGTATACCCGGCATTCACCATGTGATGGCCCGCGCCATTAAAGACATTTTCTGTAGATATAAGACGCAGAAAGGTTATCTCGTCAATCGTAAAGCAGGATGGGATACTCATGGTTTGCCAGTTGAAATCAGCGTAGAAAAGAAATTAGGAATCACAAAAGAAGATATTGGGAAAACCATTTCTGTGGCTGACTATAACAATCAATGCCGGACAGAAGTGATGAAATACAAGGATTTGTGGGATGACCTTACTCGTCGCATGGGTTATTGGGTTGACCTCTCTGATCCTTACATTACTTTTGAAAACAAGTACATCGAAACCGTCTGGTATCTCCTGAAGAAACTATACGAGAAAGGCCTTCTCTACAAAGGTTATACGATTCAGCCATTCTCACCTGCAGCAGGTACAGGGCTTTCAACGCATGAACTAAACCAGCCCGGGTGTTACAAAATGGTAAAAGACAATACGCTGGTAGCGCAGTTCAAACTTATCAGGTATCAAGACTCACAATGGCTGTTTAACAACCTGCATGGAGATCTTTATATGCTGGCATGGACTACCACCCCGTGGACATTACCTTCAAACACCGGGTTAGCTGTTGGAAAAAACATGCATTATGTTAAGGTCAAAACCTTTAATCCTTACACTTCTGAACCGATCACTGTCATTCTCGCAAAAGAACTGGTCGGACGGTATTTTCCGGAAAAGAATGCTGAGCTCATGCTTGCTAATTATGAGGCTGGCCAGAAAGCCATACCATTTGAGATTGATGGTGATTTTACGGGAAAACAACTTGAAGGTTTACGTTATGAACAACTCCTCCCCTATGCAAAACCAGAAGAAGGTGATCCTTTCAGAGTGGTATGTGGAGATTTTGTCACAACGGAAGATGGAACTGGCATTGTACACATTGCTCCCAGCTTTGGGGCAGATGATTTTAAAGTAGGACGTCAGTATAACCTTGGATCGCTCACACTGGTTGACAGACAGGGGAGATTCACTGCCGAAATGGGTGAATTTGCAGGCGTCTATGTGAAGCCTGAATATGCTGCCGATTATGACCCTAAAACAAGCCAGAGTGTTGATGTTGATATCATCGTTAAGCTGAAAAAGGAAAACAAAGCCTTCAAAACAGAAAAATACGAACACTCATACCCCCACTGCTGGCGTACGGACAAGCCCATCCTTTACTACCCACTTGATAGTTGGTTTATAAAGACCACCACCTTCAGGGAAGAAATGCTAAGGCTCAATAAAACGATTAACTGGAAACCCGAATCAACCGGAACCGGAAGATTTGGTAACTGGCTTGAGAATCTGGTTGATTGGAATCTTTCTCGCTCCAGATATTGGGGGACTCCCCTTCCTGTTTGGCGGACAGAAGATGGGGTAGAGGAAATTTGCATCGGCTCAGTATCTGAACTCTATGAACAGATCGAGAAATCGGTAAAAGCCGGTTTCATGCAGAACAACCCGCTGAAAAACTTTAAGCCGGGTAGTCAGACCAAAGAAAACTACGAAGCATTTGATTTGCATCGTCCCACAGTAGATGATATCTTTCTTGTTTCTTTGTCAGGGAAAAAGATGGTTCGTGAAGCCGACCTTATAGACGTGTGGTTTGATAGCGGTGCCATGCCGTATGCCCAGTTCCATTTTCCGTTCGAAAACAAAGAAAAGCTGGCCGACTTCTTCCCAGCTGACTTTATTGCCGAAGGGGTTGATCAAACCCGCGGATGGTTCTTTACCCTACATGCCATTGCTACAATGGTTTTTGGCTCAGTAGCCTATAAAACGGTTATATCGAACGGATTGGTGCTTGATAAGAATGGGAATAAAATGTCAAAACGACTCGGGAATGCTGTTGATCCTTTCGAAACACTTGACAAATTTGGCCCCGATGCTACCCGTTGGTATATGATAACCAATTCTCAGCCCTGGGACAATCTGAAATTTGATGCAGCAGGTATCGGTGAAGTACAGCGGAAATTCTTCGGAACCCTATACAACACGTATTCATTCTTCGCTTTATATGCTAACATTGACGAGTTCAATTATTCAGAAGCAGACATTCCTGCCAACGAGCGATCAGAAATAGACCGTTGGATACTTTCAGAACTCAATACACTGATTAAATCGGTCGATGGATGTTATTCTGATTATGAACCAACCAGAGCTGGCAGGCTAATCGCCGGTTTTGTAGATGAACATCTGAGTAACTGGTATGTCAGGCTATCACGCCGTAGATTCTGGAAAGGTGACTATTCTACCGATAAGATCTCTGCCTATCAGACGCTTTATACCTGCCTGATTACCGTTGCTAAATTATCAGCTCCCATTGCTCCATTCTTTTCAGATCGATTATATACTGATCTTAACGAGGTTACCAGAAAAGAGAATAAAATATCAGTACACCTTACTACCTTCCCAGAATGTGATGCCGGAATAATTGATTCGGAATTGGAACAGCGGATGCAACTAGCGCAAAAAATTAGTTCCATGGTACTTTCGCTAAGGAAAAAGGTCTTTATCAGGGTTAGGCAGCCTTTGGCCAGAATCATGATTCCTGTCCAGAACGAACGAATTGTAAATCAAATTTCTGCCATTAAGAGCCTTATTATGACAGAAGTGAATATTAAAGATATTGAATTTTTGACCAATACCGAAGGTGTTTTGATAAAGAAGATTAAAGCAGACTTCAAGAAGCTGGGATCCAGAATGGGCAAACACATGAAAAATGTGGCTGCAGCCTTGGCTTCGATGGATCAGAACACCATCTCACGACTCGAACAAGGAGAACTCTTTACCATCCATTCGATGGGTGAAGTTCAAACGATTTCCCTTGATGATGTTGAAATATTAACCGAAGACATTCCTGGCTGGGTTATCAGCACCGAAGGTAATCTAACCATCGCACTCGATGTAACTGTGACACCTGAACTAAAAGCTGAAGGAATTGCGCGTGACATTGTAAATCGGGTGCAGAATTTGCGTAAAGAGAACGGGTTAGAGGTTACCGATCGCATCAGATTGTTCATCCATCCTCACGAAGAGATTAAAACAGCTATCAATACCAATTATAACTATATTTGCTCCGAAACACTTGCGGATGAAATTGTAATGATTGACTTGTCGGAAGTAACTGCAAGACAAGTAGCCGAAATTGCCGATGACCTGAAAGTGTGGATGATAATCGAAAAAACGCAGGCTACAAATTAATTTTAGGAGGACCTATTATGTCAGAACAAGAATCAAAAGGAAAAACCAGATACTCCGACGAGGAACTGGAAGAGTTCAGGCTTATCATTCTTGATAAACTTGAAAAAGCACGCCTTGACCTGAAACTACTTACCGAAGCTTATACAAATACCGAAGAGAACGGCACAAGCGATACTTCGCCAACATTCAAGGTTTTGGAAGAAGGTTATCAGGTAATGTCGAAAGAAGAAAACGGTAAACTGGCTGCACGACAGCATAAGTTTATTGCATCGCTGGAAAACGCTCTGATGCGGATTGAGAACAAATCTTATGGGATTTGCCGGGTAACTGGTAAGCTGATTCCCAAAGAACGCCTGCGCATCGTTCCGCATGCTACGCTCAGCATGGATGCAAAGTTGAATCAAGATAAGTAAGACGCCGGACTCACGACGAAAAGGCAAACGCGTTTTGAAAAAAGTAGCCCTTATTGTATCCATAGTACTGATTCTTGATCAGTGCCTGAAAGCATGGATTAAACTAAATATGTTTATTGGTCAGGAATACGAAGCTCTTGGTCAATGGTTTTTGATACATTTTACCGAAAATGAAGGAATGGCTTTTGGTTTCGCCTTTGGTGGAGCCTGGGGTAAACTATTATTAAGCATCTTCAGAATTATTGCTGTTGCTGCTATCGGTTATTACCTGCTTATACTCACACGTTCAAAGACGCGCAAGGGTGTCATCTTTGGATTATCATTAATTTTAGCAGGTGCGTTGGGTAATATTATCGATAGCGCAGTATATGGTTTGTTATTCAGCGAAAGCACCTATTATCAGGTGGCTAACTTCCTGCCCGATGCCGGAGGTTATGCCGGCTTCCTTCATGGTAAAGTGGTTGATATGCTGTACTTCCCTATAATTCAAGCCACAATTCCAAGCTGGTTTCCCGTTTGGGGAGGTGAACCATTTCAATTCTTCAGACCAGTATTTAACTTAGCTGATGCATCAATCACCACAGGTGTATTGTACCTTTTGCTTTTTGAACGGTCGTTTTTCAAAAAAACTGATCCGAACACGCTATAAACTTGTTTGAGCCTCAAGTAATAGCCCGTAAAATTACCAGGATTATTATAATCGATTATAGTAGTTATTTAAAGCACCGCAAAACTTCATTTAAAAAAAACACGTAAGTTTGTAGGTACTATTATACAGTCTTAATATGCAATCAAAACGAGTTGGAACCATCTCGCAGATCATCGGTCCGGTAATCGATGTATCATTTTCGGAAGACGCCACTCTTCCCGATATTTACGAAGCACTTGAGGTGACCCGTCAAAACGGAGAAAAGCTAACACTTGAATGTCAACAACTTATCGGCGAACGCACCGTTAGAACCATTGCAATGGATTCAACAGATGGTTTGCAGAGGGGAATGAAAGTTGAATCAACGGGTAGCCCTATTACAATGCCGATCGGCGAAAAAGTAAACGGCCGTCTTTTTAATGTAATCGGTAAATCAATAGATGGTTTACCCGCTGTAGATAACGCCAATGGATATGCTATCCACCGTGATCCGCCAAAATTCGAAAACCTGACCACTCAGAAAGAAGTACTGTATACCGGTATCAAGGTCATTGACCTCATAGAACCTTATGCAAAAGGGGGTAAAATTGGCCTTTTTGGTGGTGCTGGCGTTGGTAAGACAGTGATCATCATGGAGCTTATCAACAACATCGCAAAAAAATATTCAGGTCTTTCAGTCTTTGCCGGTGTGGGTGAACGTACCCGTGAGGGCAATGATCTGCTCCGCGAAATGATCGAATCAGGTGTTATCCGTTATGGTGAGGAATTCCTAGAAAGCATGGAAAAGGGAGGATGGGATCTTTCAAAGGTCAACATGGACGAACTTGCTAAATCGCAGGCCACGCTGGTTTTCGGACAAATGAACGAACCACCTGGAGCACGTGCAAGGGTTGCCCTTTCGGGTCTGACAATGGCCGAATATTTCCGTGATGGTGATGAAAAGAGTGGCGGACGTGATATCCTGTTCTTCATTGATAATATTTTCCGATTCACTCAAGCCGGTTCTGAGGTTTCAGCTCTTCTGGGGCGTATGCCTTCGGCTGTAGGTTATCAGCCAACACTGGCCACTGAAATGGGGATCATGCAGGAACGTATTACCTCCACCAAAAGAGGTTCTATTACTTCAGTACAGGCTGTCTATGTACCAGCTGATGACCTGACAGACCCGGCTCCTGCGACCACTTTTGCCCATCTTGACGCCACAACAGTACTCTCGCGAAAGATCTCTGAATTGGGTATCTATCCAGCCGTCGATCCTCTTGATTCCACTTCGCGCATTCTCTCGCCTGATGTTGTGGGTGAAGACCATTACAACACGGCACAGCGTGTAAAAAACATCCTCCAGCGATACAAAGAGTTGCAAGACATCATTGCAATTCTTGGCATGGATGAATTATCGGAAGATGATAAACTCATTGTTCACAGAGCTCGTCGTGTTCAGCGCTTCCTTTCCCAGCCGTTCCATGTTGCAGAACAATTTACCGGTACTCCCGGTACCATGGTTTCAATTGAAGATACTATCAAAGGATTCAACATGATCATGGATGGTGAAGTAGATGAATATCCCGAAGCTGCTTTCAACTTGGTTGGAACCATTGATGAAGCCATTGAAAAAGGTCGGAAAATGCTTGAACAGGCCAAAGCATAAGGAACCATGAAACTTCAGATTATAAGACCTGATAGCCAGTTATTTTCTGGTGATAACATCGCCCTGGTTCAATTACCCGGTCTCGACGGATCATTTGAGATACTGGAAAACCACGCTCCAATGATCAGTGCTCTCAAGGCGGGTCGCATTAAAGTAATTGACAACGATAAGCAAACTCAATATTTCACTATCGGTGGTGGAATACTTGAAGTGCTACACAATCAAGTGCTCGTATTGGCTGAATAATCACTTTTAGTATATGTCACAACATCTACGGCATCAGAACTGATTATCAGTTTTGATGCCGTAGATGTTTTTACGTAAGTTAATATTAGCTCATTACTCAGAGATTGCCGGAAGTGAAAGATGGCTTTGAACAATATACCAAGTACTATCGCGCTTTTCAAGTACTCCTGTAAATCTCACCCCCTCCAGATTATAAGGTTTATTTCCCCGAATGAAACTATAGCTAACTATTTCTGAAAACCAGGCAGTAGTTCCCGTGGAATTGACATTAACAACCTGATCACGAACCGACAAATAAGGTTGTTCCAATTGCGCAAACTGGTCATTAAAAGCTTCCTGAATTTGAGACCATCCGGTAAGCCGCTCTGAGCCCTCCGTTCCAAAGACTATAATATCGCTATCGGGCGCCCAGATATTTTGAATTAAGTCTATATCCTGCTTTTCGCTGGCAATAACGTATCGTTCGAGTACCATTTCTACCTTGTTGATCTCTATTTGTAAACTGGCATCACCAAGAAGTTGAATACCAGCAGGCGGCTCATGACAGCAAGAGATTAAAAGCAGACAGATCATAAAGCATAGTAAGCAGTTTTTCATAGCATGTCAGATTATTTTGATGAGCTTCTACAAATATACGACCGAATACCCCGAAATGATCCTTCCTGGAAAACTTTTAACAATGAGTGTTAAATGGCATGCCCTTATGAATTATCAGTACTTTAGCGCCCTTTTATAAACATGACCTATGGATCAGGAATTGTTCAAAATTCTTCTGGTTGACGACCGGCAGGAAAACCTGCTTACACTAGAAAATATTCTGGAGTCACCAGATCTAAAACTTATTAAGGCCACAAATGGAAACGAAGCGTTGGCAATACTATGGGAGCACGATGTAGCACTTGTACTGATGGATGTGCAAATGCCGGGAATGGATGGATTCGAAGTTGCCGAAATTATGCGAAGCCGTGAGAAAACCAAAATGATTCCGATCATCTTTATCACCGCAATCAGCAAAGAAAGACAACATATATTCAGAGGATACGACGCCGGGGCAGTCGATTACCTATATAAGCCACTAGATATTGAGATACTGCGCAGCAAAATAAGAGCATATATTGAACTATTCCGCCATCGGTATGCACTTCAGCAGACAACTGCCAAACTTGAGCAAACTGTTAAAGAGCTGGCAAGGGCTAAGCAAATTGCAGAGGAGGCGACCCAGGCAAAAAGTATCTTTCTGGCTACCATGAGCCATGAAATCAGAACACCATTGAACGGGATTATCGGTATGGCCGATCTGATGACAATGGATGACTTGTCGGAATTACAACGCGACAGAGCAAATGCTATCAGAGAATCAGGAGAATCACTGCTTGAAATTATTAACGATATCCTTGATCTATCAAAAATTGAAGCTAACAAACTTGAATTAGAATTAATCAAATTCAGCCTTCGTGAAGTTTGCCTCAAAACCACACGCCTCATCGCAGTGAAGGCTCGCGAAAAAGAACTTGAGCTACAGCTAAGGGTTGACCCTGCAATTCCGGATATTATCGTGGGCGATCCTGTTCGCTTGCGACAGGTGTTAATTAATTTACTCAGCAATGCTGTAAAATTTACATCGATAGGAACCGTTTCTCTGGACATCAGTATTAAGCGAACCGGTGACAGTACAGCCGACTTTTTCTTCTCAGTAGTGGATACAGGAATTGGCATCGAGTATGAAAAAACTGATATACTATTCGATAAATACAAGCAGGCCAAAATATCAACAACCAGGAAGTTCGGAGGAACTGGTTTAGGGCTCTACATTAGTCAGAAACTTGTCAGCAAAATGGGTGGGACAATAAAAGTTGAAAGTGTTCCCCAAAAGGGTAGCCGGTTCTTTTTCACCCTGCCATTCCAATTCATTAATCAGAATGAAAGGCTGATGATATTACCTGAATATCTTCGCAAAGCCGCCCTGATTGGCCAATCTGACCACAACAATCAACAAATTGTCGATCAGCTCTCCTTCTGGAATTGCGAAACCGTACTGTCATCACCAGAGATGTTTGTCGGCAGCTCCAGAACATTTCCGCATCTGGCCATTATCGATTTCAACACACCGGGCACATACGATTTACTGGAAAATGATTTGTTTAAAGAATTTATGAAAACTGACCCTGTTGTCGTTGCAACCGATGATGATCCAACAGTAGTGCCGCTGAAATTAAAACAAATGACAAGAGAGCTGTACTCTTTGAGTAAACCCTTTGTCTCGGTGGAGCTCCAGAAGATAATTGAATTACACCGCTCTAAAGCGGCAGGATTACAGCGAAATACAACAGATGAAGCGATCACTGGCCAAATGCAATCTTTGCGAATTTTATTAGCTGAAGATCAAGCTATTAATCGCAAGATTGCAGTAGGGATGCTTCAAAAAATGGGCTATACCATAATCGAGGCAGTAAATGGCAACGAAGCCGTTGAGAAATTCATCAACGAACCATTTGATCTGATTCTGATGGATGTACAAATGCCCGAGCTAGATGGCTATGAAGCGACTCGTAGGATAAGAAAGATCGAAGAAGCCCTCGGTACACATATACCTGTTGTCGCACTTACAGCCCACGCTATGAAAGGGGATAGGGAAAAATCGATTGAAAACGGAATGGACGCCCACATCACCAAACCCTTCAAAATGGAAGAATTATATCGGTTAATCAACGAAGTAACCATTAAAAAGCTCAGACATGAATCTCATTAAAAATTTGAAAATAAGACATAAACTGTACCTGATTTCGTTCATCTCGATCTTCAGCATTTTATTGGTCGGCTATACCGCAAATTACTGTGTACAAACAAGTAATGTGGTTTCAATTATCCTTAAGGGACACCGGATTCATAATGTGAATTTTCATGCATCGGTGAGGGACTTTTACAAATACCTGACTACACACGATACAACCGATCTGGTGAGTGCACGACAGAAGATGGATTATTCAGAAGAGCTTGCGCTCGCTTTTAGCACTATCGCTACCAGACCTTACCAAATGAGTTCTGAGAACTTTACAAAATCCGTTTACACATCCTTCCACGAAGCCCTGGGAGATGATTATACTCTGGCACAGCTTACCGCTAACAGAGTGAAATTTCTGCTCTGGTTTAAAAACCCAGAATTGTTCGACGCAGCAAATGTTGCACAAAAAGTATACGAAGCCCAGATACTGGTCAAAAAATCGATGCAAAACATCCTAATAAGTCCCAGTATTGAAAATATCAGACAGTTAAGCGACGACATTCGCATCGTTACCGGCTATGAGAAGCAATTTGCTGATTCAATTAACGCAATTAATGTTCACGTAGTTTCGCTGCTCGACCTTGTCATTATATTAATCGTTATTGTACTTGGAACTGTCACACTACTAATCAGTTTGCTTATCTCATCCTCCATCAGCAACCCTATCCGTTCCATTATAGCAAGTTTTGAAGAACTAGCCAAAGGCGATCTTAACAGCCACATCGAAATCGACTCTAAAGATGAAATCGGACGGCTTGGACAAGCCATTAACAACACGCTGGCGGTTCTGAGAAACATAACGCAACACGCTCGTCAGATTGCAACAGGAAACTATGATAACCTCGTTACCCCGCTTTCTGACAAGGATGAACTAAGCCTCGCGCTCAATGAAATGACCCATTCATTGAAGACCTCATCGGAGGCCATACAAAAAGAAACATGGCAAAAAAACGGTATCGCGGGTCTAAACGATCTGCTTCGTGGTGATAAAGCCCTAAAACAAATTACGGATGAAACCCTCACCTACTTCGTCAGTTACCTCGATGCGCGTATGGGCATTATCTACCTGACTGATGATCACCAACTCTTACACCTTACCTCAAGCTATGCTTATGTGGACAGAACCGGCAATTTTTCAGAAATAAAACCAGGTGAAGGTTTGATCGGACAGGCCGTGGTAGAACAAAAGATGATTGAGTTTAGCGGGATAAGAGAGAATGCTCCAATTTTCAACTCAGGACTCTATGCTGAGATTCCAAATCACCTCCTGGTGTCACCGCTTGTTTTCGACAAAGAGGTCGCAGGAGTTATGGTATTGGCCTCCATGGGCAAATTTTCACCTGAGGAGAAAGAGTTCATCCAACAAGCGGCGGCTATCCTCTCTTCGGCAATATTCTCGGCCATTTCACGAACCCGCATTCAAAAACTGTTGACACAAACCCAGCATCAGACCGAAAAATTGCAAGTACAACAGGAAGAATTAAGGCAAAATAACGAAGAACTTGAAGCTCAGACACAAGCACTAAAGGCTTCAGAAGAAACCCTGCAAACACAACAGGAGGAGCTAAGAGTAACGAATGAGGAACTTGAAGAAAAGTCGAGAAGCCTTGAAAAGGAGCGCGACACCGTGATGCGCAAAAATGATGAACTTGAATTGATGCAGGAAGAGGTTACCAGAAAGGCCAATGATCTCGAAATTACCTCAAAATACAAATCGGAATTCCTGGCCAATATGTCGCATGAACTCCGTACCCCCCTCAACTCCATTCTGGTTCTATCGCAGTTATTGGTCGAGAACAAGGCCCAAACCCTTTCAGCAAAACAGATAGAATTTGCACGTACAATCAACAGTTCCGGGTCTGATCTGCTTTCTCTTATCAACGATATTCTTGATTTATCAAAAGTAGAATCCGGAAAAATTGAACTTGTGATTGAACGAATGGACATTGCTGATACTTTTAACATGCTCAGCTCGATCTTTCTACCCATGGCAACGGAAAAGTCTATCGGCCTTGAATTCATCATCGATACAAAAAAACCAATCGCCATCCACTCTGATGCGAAGAGACTCGGCCAAATAATGAAGAATCTGATAAGTAACGCGATCAAATTCACCGATCACGGCAAGGTGACCTGCCGGTTCGGGAACATCCCGGCTGATGTAAAAATTAAACGCAATGATCTTAAAAATAAGAAGTTGTTCTGCTTCACCATCGAGGATACCGGAATCGGCATTCCTCCAGAAAAACAGCAACTGATCTTTGAAGCCTTCCAACAGGTTGATGGCACAACGAGTCGAAAATATGGAGGTACCGGTCTCGGACTGACTATCTCACGTAGTTTTGCAGAGATCATCGGGGGTGAAATACAACTATTCAGCAAACCCGGAATAGGAAGCAAGTTTATGCTGATTGTTGGAGAATCTGTTGATACGGTTAAGGCTTCTTCAACAGGGGATATTTCTGTCCCGCAAAGCGATACGGCAAATTCCAATGCAGAAAAAACGAACGAAAAACCATTTGCAACAACCTTTGTCAGCAACGGTCCGGTACTGATTAAAAAAGAAGGGCTGAACACGTTGCTCATTATTGAAGACGATAACAATTTTTCGTCAGTTCTAGAGTCCCTGGCTACCGAAAAAGGGTTTCAGTGCATCATTGCCCATGATGGAGAAACAGGGCTTCATTATGCCGATTATTATAAGCCTGACGCAATTATCCTCGATGTAGGATTACCCGGTATTGATGGTTTTGAGGTCATGCGTCGCCTAAAAAGCAATCCGGATACAGCCAGGGTACCTGTCCACTTCATCACCGCCAACGATAACCAGTTAGACGCCTTAAAGCTGGGCGCTATCGGATTCCTGACAAAACCAGTTAGTCTTGAAAAACTTTCGCAGTCGTTCAAACGGATTGAGGATATTATCTCCAGACAAGTAAAACGGCTTCTGATAGTTGAAGATGACGCCGCGATGAGTCATAGCATCAAAGAACTAACTACAGCCGACGGGGTAGAAATCAAGGAAGTAGCCGATGGAAGCGAAGCTTATGCATACCTGCTGGGTGAAATTGTTGACTGCATAATTCTCGATCTTGGATTGAAAATGATGTCAGGGTTTGAACTACTGGAGAAAATAAGAACAAACGAAAAACTAAAACAAATTCCGGTCATCATTTATACAGGGAAAGATTTATCGCGGGAAGAAGAAGAAAAACTAAAACGTTATGCTGACAGCATTATCATTAAAGGAGTCAAGTCACCCGAACGTCTGGTCGCTGAAACAACTTTATTCTTACATCAGGTAGCGCATAAATCGGAAGCAAATCATAGGCAACAGATGCCCGATTCACTCCCAGATAAGGATTCTGTGTTGAAAGGGAAAAAAATTCTTATCGTTGACGACGATATGCGCAACGTATTTGCACTTAGCAGTGTGCTCGAAGAAAAAGGACTTGTTGTGATGGCCGGACGTAATGGTATCGATGGACTTGAAAAACTCGGTAAAAATGACGATATTAGCCTCGTATTAATGGATATCATGATGCCCGAGATGGATGGGTATGAAGCCATGCGGCAAATTAGATCCAACAAGGATCTAAAGCACATACCGATTATCGCATTGACGGCTAAAGCAATGAAAGACGACCGTGAAAAATGTATAGCAGCCGGAGCCAATGATTATTTGGTAAAACCTGTCGATACAGCTAAATTGATATCATTGCTAAGGGTTTGGCTTTACAAATAGGAAAAGCGTTTGTTATGAATCAGAGATCTAAAATACTAATCGTTGATGACAAGGAGCAAAACCTGATTACCCTTGAAGCCATTCTGGGAGATTTTGAGGTTGATTTTATAAAGGCTTTGTCGGGCAATGAGGCATTGGCATTAAGTCTTGAAAACGATTTTGCTTTGGCAATTATCGACATACAAATGCCGGACATGGACGGCTATGAGACCGTAAAACTAATGCGTCAGGTAAAGCGGACACGAAACCTGCCTATAATATATGTTTCGGCTATCTACAAAGAAGAATTTCATGTTGTCAAAGGCATTGAAGCAGGTGCTGTTGACTTCATTGTCAAACCCATACTCCCCGAGATACTGAAAGGAAAAGTAAAAGTATTTCTGGAACTCTACCGGCATCGGGTACATCTGGAGGATCTGGTAAAACAACGTACTGAAGAACTTGAGCGGGCTAACCTGCAATTTCAACGCGAAAAAGAAAAAGCTGAAGCCGCCACTACATCAAAATCTTTGTTTCTGGCCAACATGAGCCATGAAATCAGGACTCCCCTGAACGGCATTATTGGTATGACCAACCACCTGAAAAAAACTACATTAAACGAAGAACAGACCGACATTGTAGACATCATCAGCACCTCAGGTGATTACCTGCTGGCAATCATCAATGATATCCTCGATTTCTCAAAGATCGAATCGGGTCAAATCGAACTTGAAGAAAAGGAAATGGATATCCTTAAACTGATAGATGAGCTTGTTAAAACCTTCAAACCTCGCCTTGAATCGAAGCAGGTAGAACTGACACATCACCTTTCGATCAATGTTCCCCGGTTCGTTATAGGCGATCAGGTCAGGGTGCGCCAGATTTTCATCAATATCATAGGCAATGCCATCAAGTTTACAGCCAAAGGGAGCATCAAAATTGAAGGCAGGGTGCTGAGCGAAGAGGGAGACACAATCAAACTCAAATTCCATGTAATTGATACAGGGATAGGAATACCAACCGAACGGACCGATCATATCTTTAAGCTTTTTTCACAGGGGGAAACAAGTACTACCCGCAAATACGGCGGAACAGGTTTGGGTCTTGCCATCTCTAAAAATCTTTGTGAACTGATGAACGGTTCGATAGGGGTGAAAAGTCAACCAGGGGTCGGAAGCGATTTCTTCTTCAGTATTCCATTCAGAATTGCGCGTTTGCAGACACCTGCACTGGAACCAGCAAATAGAACCCTTTCGAAGATAAACGACCTTGACATAAAAGAGTTGAGAATTCTTCTGGCTGAGGACAATCTGATTAATCAAAAAGTAGCTTCCATCTCCTTAAAAAAGCTTGGCTGTAAGTACGACATCGCTATTGATGGTATTCAGGCGGTCGCTATGTATAAAAAGAATGATTACGATGCCATTCTTATGGACATACAAATGCCCGAGATGGATGGCATTGAAGCCACAAAGGTGATCAGACAACTAGAAACAGCGCACAATGAATTACATCCAATTACCATCATCGCTATGACGGCCAATGCGATGATTGAAGACCAGGACAGGTACCGTCGTGCGGGAATGGATGGCTTTATTCCCAAGCCTTTCAAACCTGATAAACTGGCTGAGGTATTGAGCAATGTCAAAAAACGATGAAGTCAAATGATAAATGAAGAGATAAATGAAATTCAAAACATAGAAATCCGCCTATTTCTTGAAGCGCTATTCCAGCGTTATGACTACGATTTCAGAAACTATTCCCAGGCTCACATCAAACGAAGAATTCTTCACCGGATGAACCTGAATAATTTCAAAAACATTAGTGAGATGCAGCACCGCATCTTGTACGACCCATCATTTGTACAACAAATCCTGCTTGATCTCAGCATCAATGTTACGGAAATGTATCGCGATCCCAGCTTTTATGCAGCAGTAAGAAAAGAGGTCATCCCCATCCTGAAGACCTATCCATTCATCAAGACATGGCATGCCGGTTGTTCAACAGGCGAAGAAGTCTATTCGATGGCCATTTTGATGAGGGAGGAAGGCCTTCTGAACCGTTCACAGATCTATGCTACTGACTTTAACCACAAAGTTTTAAAAATAGCTAAAGAAGGAATCTACCCTATTGACCAGATCAAGGATTATACCACCAATTATCAGAAATCAGGTGGAAAGGAGTCTTTTTCAAGCTACTATGATGCTAACTATAATTCCGTCATTATCGACAGTTCATTAAAGAAAAATATCGTCTTCGCTGATCATAATCTTGTCACTGATAGTGTATTTGCCGAAGTAAATCTTATAATTTGCCGTAACGTCCTGATCTATTTTAACCGTGAACTTCAGGACAAAGTCATCAAACTCTTTTTAGATAGTCTGGCTCCCGGAGGTATCCTATGCCTTGGATCGAAAGAGAACCTTCAGTATTCTACACATTTTGAAATGTTTAGCGTAATCGATGCGCATGAAAAAATCTATAGAAAAGAGTACCGCCATTAATTAATAGTGACTATGATTGAGCAAAAATCTTTTCCTATATATAAGCCATTAGCCATCGTCATCGGAACATCAGCGGGCGGTGTGGAGGCGCTTACTAAAATATTCATAGGGCTGCGTGCAGGCTTTTCAATTCCCATCTTAGTTGTACAACATATCAGTCCTTCGTCCGATAGCTATCTGCCGAAGCACCTCAACAGGCTCACAACAGTATCTGTTAACGAAGCCATCGATAAAACATCCATTGAAGAATTTAATGCCTATCTGGCGCCTCCCAACTATCACATGCTCGTCGAAGAAGACAGAACTATTTCCCTTACAGTAGATGAAAAAGTAAGCTATGCCAGACCAAGCATTGATGTCCTGTTCGAAACCGCATCCAGAGCATACGGAAGAAATCTTCTTGGTGTTATTATGACCGGTGCCAATGCTGACGGTGCATCAGGGTCAAAATTGCTCCGGGAAATGGGGGGATTTCTGGTTGTCCAGGACCCTAAAAGTGCCCACATCTCAACAATGCCTGAGGCAGCTTTGCAACTTGCCGGAGCCGACTATGTTACCAATCTGGAAGGTATTATTGAATTTCTAAACCAACTGAAATAAAAAAACCGACCAATGGCCGGTTTGTGGTGTTGACTGGAATTGAACCAGTGACACACGGATTTTCAGTCCGTTGCTCTACCAACTGAGCTACAACACCGTTGGTTTTAGCGACTGCAAAGATAAAAACATTTCAGCTAAAGTTCCAAAAATATTTGAGCATATTTTAATAAATATTATCCCTCAGCTATTTATATGTCATATTGTGCCCAGTAATCCTGAAAAGAGTCATTGTAATTTACCCACAATCGTCATTTTTAAGCCAACAGATTACCTCGCCCTAACTATCTTTAGTTACTAACAAAGTCAACCGGGTTCTATTAATTAATAATTACAACCAGAAAACTTCACATTCTTAGCGCCTGATCATTATTCCGATCATAAAATCCGCTACCATGCTATCCATTAGCTTGCTCAGGCATGAAAGACCACATTGGATTTAAATAACAAAGCCCTCATTTCCTTTCAGTTTGATCCGCTAAAGCCCATTCAACGGCATAGTCTGACTTTCGGTAAAATACGGTATTACCCATTTGTGCTATGATTCCCGGATAGAAAGAGGCGATCCTACACACCCATAAGGATCAGTAAATGAAAAACTGTACAAACGAGTATAGTAACATGTTTGGAAGGCAAATCTTTTCTTCTGTTGCTTGTATCAGCAGAACAGATTCCCAAATTTAAAAATTCAGCCTGATGCAATCGGGATATAGGGTTAAGTTTAAAAGTGCAGCGTTGCGATTCAAAACCATCTCACTTTTTAAGATCAACCGTAGATCAACCGTAGATCAACCGTAGATTAAACGTAGATTAAACGTAGATTAAACGTAGGTCTAAGGTCAATCTATGTTTAATTTTCGCTTAAAATCCGGCCAAAATCCTGTTTAAATCCATTTCAAATGAAAACAATAACTATACAAAAACCATATTTAGCACATATCCGGATAAAAAGAAGTTAAACTAAAAGGAGGAAACGTCGACCTGAAGAATCGTTAATACAACGATGAAGATAAATGGCCACCAACAGAAACATATTCACAAAAATCAACGGCCTATCGATCCAATGGCGTAATTGTCTGAACCTGCCAATAAATACATAAATAAATTGCTAACCATTAATTCATCAACCAACGGGCTTGGAAAACAAGAAAACATTGCCGGAGAAGCAGCTATCTTTGCACTCTATTCACAAATGACATGAACCTGGTAATCGATATTGGGAATACAAGGGTTAAGCTGGCTCTTTTTGAAAAAGAAATCATGGTGGCCTTCGCCCAAAATGAAGAACTTACGATTGGTTGGTTGGAAGACTTTATAAATACCTATGTAAATGGGACATCATCTTTTACTACAATTATCAGCAGTGTAGCAGAAGAACCTGACTCAATAGTTAAATGGCTTGAAACACAAGGAAAAGTAATCCATCTAAGTCAAAATATAAAGGTACCTCTTGATATTCAATACAAGTCGCCCGAAACATTGGGTTCCGACCGGTTAGCAGGAGCAGTAGCAGCATGGAATCATTATGGTCCTGGAAATATTCTGGTATTTCAGGCTGGTAGTTGCCTGACACATGAATTTCTATCAAAGGAAGGAGGATTTATGGGAGGAGCAATATCACCGGGTATGGGAATGCGATTTAAATCGTTACATACTTTTACCAGCCGTCTTCCGTTAATTTCCCATCAAGAGATCAGATTGCTGACTGGCAGAACAACCGAAGAGTCAATTCTAAGTGGTGTAATTAATGGAATGGCTGCTGAAATTGATGGAACTATAAATTGTTATAGGGATAAATATGTTGAATTAAAGGTTATTCTGACCGGCGGTGATTTGAATTATTTTGATAAACGACTTAAAAATAGCATCTTTGCACACCCAAATTTAGTCCTGGATGGACTTAACTTAATTTTAAGGTTTAATGAATCTATACCATAAGTTACGAGTATTAGGCAGCATATTGCTGATTAGCGGTGCGTTGCCCTCATTCGGACAGACAGGAACCAGCAGCCCCTACTCTAACTTTGGAATCGGTGACTTAGTCCCGGTAACCAATTCAAGAACAGCTGCAATGGGCGGGGTAGGATACGCACTTCGTGGAGTTTCACAGATTAATCCTTCAAATCCTGCCTCTTACACGTCGTTTGATAGTCTTTCCTTTACAGTTGAAGCTGGAATGTATGGAAACTTTTCGACGCTTACCACCACATCGGCTACTGAAAACGCTTCCAGTGCCGGTTTAGCGCATCTGTATCTTGGTTTTCCGGTTACCCGATGGTATCGGGTAAGCTTTGGAATAATGCCCTATAGCTCTATCGGGTATAGTATAAAGGATATGCAGGCCGATCCCATCATGGGACGAGCACTTCGGATCTATGAAGGGGATGGGGGTCTCAACCAATATTTCTTTGGAAACGGATTTAAACTCGGAAAGAATTTCTCAGTAGGACTCAATATTTTCTATCTTTCTGGTAAACTGGAACGTTCTAGGATGCTCAATTTTCCCGATTCAGTGTATACGCTCAACACCCGTGTAACCAACACAACATCAATCGGTGACATAAATTTCTCGGTCGGCGTTCAATACCATCCAACATTAAAAAACGGAGACCTATTAACTCTGGGAGTTGTTTATGGACATTCCAGAGAACTTAGTTCCTCTACGGAAGAATTGGTCGAAACGCTCTTTGGTGGACTCGACAACGGGACTGAGTATTCGAATGATACAATCATATACAATTCGGATCTGAAAGGCAAGATAAAGCTTCCAATGAACCTTGGGTTTGGGATTGGTTATGAAAAGCCGGATAAATTTACCTTCAGTGCCGAAGGCAGTTTCTCCAACTGGAGCGATTATACCTTCTATGGCAAAACCGACTCATTGAGAAATTCATTCAGGGTAGCAGCAGGACTGGAGTTCATTCCTGATAACAGGAGTATTTCAGGTTACTGGAAAAAGATAAGATACCGTGCAGGCTTTCGCTATGCACAAACCTACCTGAAACTACGCAATCAGGGGATTGATGAATATGCCATCAGTTTCGGCATCGGCCTTCCGCTGCGCAAGATGGCCACAACCATAAACTTGGGCGGAGAATTCGGCAGCCGTGGCACCACTGATCAGAATTTGATCAAAGACAATTTCTTTCGGTTTACTTTAGGTATCTCCATTAGTGAAAGATGGTTTGTAGTTCCGAAATACGATTAACAAATCGGATTTTAAAGTATGGCATTAACTTTGTATTATTCACATAGCTATTATAGTTATTATTGAAATATCTACACAAAATGAAAACAAGTATTAAAACCCTTATTCTTGGAATCGGTATGGCGGTTGCCACGATTTCAACGTCTGATGCACAGAATCAGGGAATAACCGACAAAGGCTCCAAATATGGAGCCGATAGTGTCAGTTGTATTACTAATCTATCGCTTTATAAAGAATTTTACAGGCAACAGAATTACAAGGATGCGCTTCCATACTGGCGCTGGGTGTTAAAAAACTGTCCAAGAGCCCGGGAAAATACCTTTCTTGATGGAATAAAAATTATGGAATACAAAATCCATAATGAAAAGGACGCTAAAAAGAAAGATGCCTTCGTTGATACCCTAATGATGGTATTTGATGGTCGAATCAAATATTTTCCCCGGCATTACAAGACCTTCGAACCGCAGGAGGGAACAATTCTTGGTCGCAAAGGAGTCATGCTCTATGAGGTTAAACCGGAAGCCAACGACCAGATTATTGAAATTCTTAAACGCAGCATTGAACTTGAAGGAGCCGCGACGCCCGGTGATGTCATTGTTTATTACTTCCGTGCCGTGGTAAACCGTGTTAAAGAAGGTAAAGCCGATTCATCCGCTATCGTTGATGTATACGATCAGGTAAGTGAACTAATCGATGCCAACCTGAATACTTATGCACAGGATGAAAAAATGCGTGTAAACTGGGAAAACATCCGCAACAACGTCGAACTCACATTCGAACCGTACGCGACCTGTAAAGATCTGACCGCAATCTATGAAGCCAAATTCAAAGCTACACCAGAAGATATTGCCCTGCTTCAAAAAATCACGAAGATTTTAGATAAGAAAAAATGTACCGATACTCCTCTTTTCTTTCAGGCAACACAAAACCTTCATAAACTTCAGCCCGATGCTGTTTCAGCATACATGATGGCAAGGCTGCTGCTGAAGGAGGAAAAATATGCTGAGGCTATTCCTTACCTGAAAGATGCATTAGAACTTCAGACCGATAACAACAAGAAAAGCACTTCCGCCTATTTACTGGCATCTGTTTATCTGAGTTTAAAAAACTATACAGCCTGCCGTTCTTATGCTCAAAAAGCCATGGAGTTACGTCCATCTGACGGCAACCCTCTCCTTCTTATAGGTGATGCTTATGCAGCCAGCGCAAAAGACTGCGGCGATGATGAGCTCAGCAAAAAAGCTCCCTACTGGGCTGCTGTCGATAAATACATCCAGGCCAAACGACTTGACCCTTCAGTAGCTGAGGCAGCCGACAAACGAATCGGTAACACATCAGCTGCCTTCCCGACACAGGAAACAATCTTCTTCAACGGAAAAAAGGTTGGCGACACCTACAAGGTGGAATGCTGGATTAACGAAACCACCACCATTAGAGCTGCTCGTTAATAAAATGATTGCCATGAAAGCAATTCACTTTCTGGTTAATACAGGCATCGTCAGTCTTCTCGGACTGACGATGCTCTTTTCATGTAAAAATGATATCCGTATTATTCAAGCCTTTAATTTAAAGGACAGCATACCAAGCGAAACAGCCCGCAACGTTGAGATGATCTATAGTGATTCGGGCTATACAACAACTATTCTGAAGAGTAAGATGTTAGAAACATTTGAAGGAGAGAACCCCTACATTGAATTTCCGATCGGTTTGCATGCACGCTTTTATGACAGAAATAAACGTATCACCTCAACACTCAGGGCCGGTTATGGGAAAAGCTTTACAAAGACGAAACTACTTGAAGTCCGCAGCGATGTCGTCATTGTAAATCTTGAAAAGGGAGAACGTATCAATACTGAAAAATTAATCTGGGATCAGTCGAAACGAATGATCTACACTGATGCTTATGTAAAAATTACCGGTCCTGATAAGATAATTTTTGGCAGAGGACTGGAAGCAGACGAATCGATGAAGAGACGGACGCTCAAACATATAAGTGGTGAAATAATGATAGAAGATGAAAAGAAATGAAAGAATTTGAACTTCATACCTCTGCCATCGAAATCATCTGCGATCGAAAGGTTAGCGTCTTAACGTTTTGAATTTCTAAAAAAATTTTTTTAACTATAACAAACTGTGTACATTTGCAGCCTGTTAAAAATTTTATGTTAAAATGGCAATACTAGGAAACATCCGCAAACATTCTGGATATGTTGTAGCTCTGGTTGGCGTCGCTATCGGTGCCTTTGTTATCGGCGATATCGGACTCAAAAACATGAGGACCCAGACCAATATTGGAAACATTGATGGAGAAGAGATTACCTACAAGGTCTTCGAACAAAAAGTGGAGGAGAACACCGTGCTCACCAAACAGGGCATGGGAAAAGAAAACCTCACGATGGAGGAAACATATACTGTCAGACAGAATACATGGAATCAGATCGTCAACGAACTGATCATGGATAAACAATATGATGCCCTTGGATTGTCAATTTCAGAAGAAGAGTTAACCGATCTGATTCAGGGCCCCACTCCTCATAGGTTTATTGTTCAAAACTTCACCAATCCGGAAACGCAGCAATTCGACCGGAATCTGCTCCTGAACTTCCTTCAGACAGTTGATCAACGTGAACCAGCCGTTCAGAAACAGATGGAAAACCTGATTGTCATGATTAAGGCTGATCGTTTGACCCAGAAATATAACAATCTGGTTGGAAAAGGCTACTACCTGCCCAAGGCACTATTGAACAAAGATTTCGCGATGAAGAACACCAAAGCCAACTTCCGTATGGTTTCGCAGTCTTTCTCGATGATTGGTGACAGTGCCGTTAAAGTGACCGATAAGGATCTGAAGGCCTATTATGATAAAAACCTTAATATTTACGACCAAACGGAATCACGTGATATCGACTATGTATTATTCGAAGTTGCTCCTTCACAGGATGATAGGATCCGTATGGCCCGTGAAATGGACAACCTTTACAAGGAAATGAATTCCACGACTGACCTTCCCGCTTTCATCAACTTCAATTCCGATATTCCCTATGATAGCACCTTCATGAAAAAAGGTACACTTCCTGTTCAGATCGACAGCCTGATGTTCGCTTCGGCAACCGGTACAATGGGGGGCCCATGGATCGACAACGATGTATACAACATTGCCCGTCTGGTAGATCGTCAGTCACGCCCCGATTCATTAAAAGCCAACCATATCCTCATTTCTTTTAAAGGTGCCTATAATGCTGCAGAAACCGTAAAGCGCTCAAAAGAGCAAGCCATTGCTTTAGCCGACAGTCTCCTTGCCGTGTTAAAGAAAGATAAAAAGAACTTCACTGCCCTGGCCATAAAATTCTCGAACGATCCTTCGGTAACTAAAAACAATGGAGAAATAGGCTGGTTTGCAGAAGGGCAAATGGTTGCACAGTTTAACAAAGCAGTGTTAGACAACCCGGTCGGTTCATTGGTTAAGATCGAAACACCGTTTGGTTTTCACGTGATCGAGGTAACCGGAAAAACAGCTTCGATTGAGAAGGTTCGTGTAGCTATCCTGAAGCGCTCCATTGCGCCAAGCAATGCTACAATTCAGACAATTTATGCAAAGGCTGCTACTTTTGCCGGGCAAAACCACGATCTGGCATCATTTGACAAAACTGTAACAGAGCAAGGCCTGAACAAAAGAACAAAAGAATACATCAACCCAATGGATCAACAGATCCCGGGTATGAAAACACCCCGTGAAGTAATCCGCTGGGCCTTCGATCCAAAAACTGAAGTTGGTAATGTATCCGAAGTAAAAGACGTTGACGGAAACTTTGTTGTTGCCGTGGTAAAAACTATCCGTAAGAAAGGTATTGCTCCTTTCGAACAGGTGAAGGAAATGATTCAACCTACCGTTTTAAAAGAAAAGAAAATCGAGAAACTGGTTGAAAAAATGAAAAACATCAATGCCAAGTCCATTGAAGACTATTCTTCAAAGCTTCAGGCAAAGGTGGATACCATTACCGATATCTCCTTCTTCTCTTTCAATGTACCAATGGTTGGACGCGAACCGGCCCTTCTGGGAACCATATTCTCGTTGAATGCACATGAAATCAGTAAACCGATCAAAGGAGCCAATTTCGCGATGGTTGTCGTTGTAGATCAGTTTTCTGATGCCCCTGCCCGCGATAATCTGAGTGTTGAAAAGAAACAACTTGAAAATAGTTTCAATTCGCGTGTTTCAAGTAACCTCTTCAAAATCCTGGAAAAAGAAACTCCAATTGAAGATAACCGCGTGATATTCTTCTAGAACCATTTACGAACTTAAAACTGCGGGTCGTATCCTTGAGATACGACCCGTTTTTTATTTACTTTCGCATACCCACGACCTATTAAAATGATCAGGCACGAAACTATAGAGAAAGTACTCGACGTTGCACGGATTGAAGAGGTAATTGGTGATTTTGTCAGCCTCAAAAAGAGGGGGGGTAACTTCATAGGCAATTGCCCGTTTCACAATGAGAAGACCCCTTCATTCGCTGTATCTCCTGCAAAAGGTATCTATAAATGCTTTGGCTGCGGAGTATCCGGTAATGTCTTTGGTTTCATTATGCAACATGAGCACTTGTCATATCCGGAGGCAGTAAAGCATGTCGCTTCACGTTACAAGATTGAGGTAGAAGAAGAGAAGCCCTCAGCTGCTGAGATGGCTCAGATCGATGAGCGCGAAAGCCTCATGGCGGTAACTACCTTTGCAGCTGAATGGTTTCAAAAGCAACTTTTCGATACCGGGGCAGGGCAAGCTATCGGACTTTCGTACTTCAATGAACGCGAATTCAGAACCGACACTATAAAGAAGTTTGGATTAGGATACTCTCCGGAATCACGTGATGCTCTAACAAAACAGGCTATCGAAAATGGCTATAAGCTCGAGTATCTCGAAAAAACAGGCCTCACTATCGTTAAAGAAAACTATCAGGTCGATAGGTTTCGCGGCAGGGTAATCTTTCCAATTCATAATGTCGCGGGTAGGGTGATCGGATTTGGGGCCAGAATTCTGGGCTCTGACAAATCAACGGCTAAGTACCTGAACAGTCCGGAATCAGATATCTATCACAAAAGCAGCGTCCTTTATGGCCTCTTTCAGGCGCGTAAAGCCATTGCCGATCTCGATAACTGCTGCCTGGTTGAAGGCTATACTGACGTAATCTCGCTTCATCAGTCAGGAATAAACAACGTGGTAGCCTCTTCGGGTACCTCACTGACTACCGACCAGATCCGTATGATCAGGCGATATACCCAGCACATCACCATCCTTTACGATGGAGATGCTGCCGGCATCAAAGCTTCTTTCAGAGGTATTGATATGATATTGGCTGCCGATATGACCGTTCGCATCGTACTGTTTCCCGATGGAGAAGACCCGGATTCATTTGCCAGAAAACATCATCCTGATGAAGTAAAAAGGTTTATTACAGAAAATGCCCGCGATTTTATCCTGTTTAAAACCCAACTGCTGCTTGATGAAGCATCGGGTGATCCTATCAAAAGAGCTGCGCTGACAGGTGAAATGCTTGAATCGATAGCCCTTACCCCAAATGCCCTCCTGAGAAGTGAATATCTCAAAGAGTGTAGCCGTATCATGGATGTCGATGAACAGACCCTGACATGGGAATTGAGCAAGATCCTCAGAAAAAATCTCAAAAAAGGGAACGAAGAGGCAAAAGCTCTTTCAGATTCTACGCGCATTACTAAACCGCAGGAAAAAGAAATACAAGAAATTGACCGGCTGTTAATCCATGAGGAGAACCTGATCAGAGTGCTTGTAAATTATGGTAATATGTCGTTCGAAATCAAATCTGCCAATGAAGACAACGCGATTTCTGTTGAAAAATACCCGGTAGCTGAATTTATCATCAATGACCTCAATGCAGATGAATATTTATTTCAAAGCCAGGTCTATCAGAAAATGTTTGACGAAATCAAAGAAGGATTGACCAATGGAAACCTCCCTTGTGATCGCTATTTTATAAACCATCCTGACAACGAAATCAGAGTAATTGCTACACATCTGGCTGCCGATTTCTATGAGATAAGTCCCCTCTGGGAAACCGATAAGGGTATGCCTACACCCACCGAAAGTGACAAGATCAGCCTTCTGGTTAAGGAAACCCTATTAAAGTTGAAACTAAGAAAGGCAGAGAACCTGCGTAAGGGAATCTTACTAGGTCTTTCTCTGCCTGATATAACCGAAGAAAATGTCTTAAAAGTGCAAGTTCAACTGGTTCAAATTAATGAATTTATACAGGCTCTGAAAAATGAACTTGGCCTTTCCAGCAGATAACTTTTCAACCCTACCAGAAAAACTTTCCTGTTATAGTATTCCCTTTGGCATCAGTCATTTTGAATAAGTAGATTCCTGACGCTTCACTGTTGAAGGGGACTGCAGTACTAATTCCAGTCATGCCATCGAGCGAATGCACCAGACATTGCTGCCCTTTGCTGTTGTATACCTCCAACTGTCCTCCTGCCTGAGATATACAACCGTTACACCTGATGAGTAAAATGCCCGATAAGTGTTCCGGAATAATTAAAAATCGTGAAAAATCATTTGTATAACAGTCGGACAGGCTGATCACCACCGAGTCTGCGGCATTACACCCGAATTCATTTTCAACTGAAACAGAAACAGTGATAGCATCATTCAACAACTGGTTGTACCATATCATTGCCTTTGGAGACTCATCACCTGTATTCCATAAATAGGATGAGAATTCTTCACCCGGGTCTAAAAGGATACTTGCACCCCTGCAGATGGAGGTATCGGAGCCCAGACAAGGCCGGGGAAGAGGAAAGGCTGTGATCGCTATCGATGCTGTATCTGATAAGCCGCAGGTATTCTCCATTACGGCAGATATAATGGCAGACTCTTCTGGAGCTGCAACAGATGTATTGAAACCCTGCGCTACAGGATACATTTCGTTAGTGGTGTACCAGTTGATATGGTGGAAGGGCAGGGGAGAAGCCTTAAGCGTAATTAAATTAGTTTCATTCGGGCAATACGCCACCGGATCCACACTTATCAGCGCTTTCATGGGAGGCCGCTGAATGTATAAAGCCATCGTATCACAAACCAGAGACAGATTACCTATCGTTTTGCAATAAAGGGAAACCCTTCCGATGGCAATATCGGCCACTCCGGGCTCATATAAGACACTTAATCCCTGTGAATGAGAAAAGGCACCATCCCCCAATGTGAACCAGCGTAAACGGTTAAAATAACCACCAAGAGCTTCCAGAATAATAGCAGAATCAGAATTGCACATGACTGTATCGTTCAGTGAAAGCCATGCTCTTGCCATCCCTGGAAGCAGAATATCATCAAGCCAGGCACAATCACGCCACAAACCATTAAATATATCTTTGCTGTATATCCAGGTGAAGGTCCGGTAACCGCTGTCGACAGGAAAAGCAACCTGTTGCCATTCGGTCCGTCCTGACCAGGAGCCCATATCAGTATTACCAATCCTGAATGTCAGCTCGTCATATTGCTGTTCGCTCTCAGTCTTAATCCAAAAACTTACGGTATCGGGCTTAGCTACAAAATAACTCAACGATAAGACCGATCGGCCATTATCAGGTGGACTGGCTGAACGCAGGCTGTACCTTCCGCTATGTGAAGTAATCGAATCAAGCGACCAGGGTTGGTCAGTTGTAATGCTCCATGGCAATCCAGTTGTGGTAGCTGATTCCCAGTCTTCCATAAGAGCCGATGTTGTTTGAATATTCGCAAGTTGCCTGGCAAAAGGTTGGCCGGTCATTGAAACCAAGATCCTCACATGCTGGCCGGTCACAACATCAGCAGGCCATTGGCAAGTGGTTACAAGCACTACAGAATCGCCAGGATTAATCTGACCGACAGAGAGTGATTCAGACAAAAAATGTACCCCTGTATGCTCAGCTGAGAAAACAGCCTCACCGGATGGAAAGGGAATTGATCCCTGATTAATGACGGTGAACCACAATTGAAATGTTTCGCCAGGGTCGGGGGTTCCATTGGTGAAAATTGATTCTTCCATCAGGGAAGCCTGAACCAATAGTAAATCGGGAGCGGCGATCCTCAGATAAAGAGCCTGTAACTGAATGGTATCATCAGCAAGAAGAGATAGCATGCAGGCAGCAACGGCATCCTCCGGCGCTTCGGCTAAAGTATAAAGGAGAGCAATACTGTCGACCTCAAGGGAATCTCCGGGTTGAATGAGCCCTGAAATATTTACGCTTTCAACAGGGGTTAGAAAGGGAGAGTCGGTTGTTAGCCTAACTGCACAGTTGCCGATGGGAACCTGTCCGGTATTAACCAAAACAACACTCAACACGGAGGTATCTGCGGCATGAAGTTTTCCTGATCCAAAAGAACCTTTCTGTTCTTCGAGCCACCATCTCCTGATGGTAACATCGGTAATCCTTCCAGGTGGAACAGCCCTGAAAGGAGAGCACCAACTCGCTGCTATCCCGTCACGGTTATCGGTCCAAACGGGGCATACGTAATCACCCAGCGAAGTAATTCCGATATAATCACCAAAATAGGAGGCAGCCATTCCAACGATTGGTTGAGGTGTAAAGGCGACATCACTGACCGGAAATTCCATCCATGAGGCACCTCCATCGAACGAGGCAGCCACCCATGTTTCGCAAGATAGTGTATCAGTGTTACGGTCGTCGTAGTAAACAACATATTGGTTCCCGGTAGCTTCATCGCAGCAAATCCATGGAAAGTAGGATGTATGCGGTGCCGGGGCATTATTCTGACTGATCTGCAGGGGAGTTGTCCATGTTTCCCCTCCGTCTAATGATCTCATCGACCATATATCAGAGTTGGAACCTATGTTCTCGCCTGGTATTCCTTTGTTACTCCACACAACAGTCATTGTTCCATTATAGGGACCGTCGGAACAATCAACCGCAAGAACGGGAAAAGCATTTAACCGCATTTGTTTTGGAGATAGCGTGTAACGGTTCCCTCTGATAACCGGTCCAATCCGTTTGGCAGATTCAAAGGTTACACCGCCATCTGTTGAACGCGCAAAAGCAATTCCCGACTCGTCTCCAGGCCAGTTATCATAAATTGACCATACAGCATATATATTTCCTTCCGGGCCTGTTCGCAGGTTTACGCCATGGTTTAGAAAGATGCCGGATAAGGCTGTACTGATCTTTGCGGGTTCAGACCAGGAAAGGCCGTGATCGGCCGAATAACTGATAAATACATGACCATCATCGGATCCCTGACCAAAATAACTCCATGCCACATAAACCCTTCCGGCAAAAGGACTCGACGGGCATCGGTCGACACATAAATGATTCTTGTCGAAGATGTCGCTCGAATAAACTGGAGAAGCCACTTGAACAGCATGCCAGGTATGCCCGCGGTCATCACTCCATGCCACCGACTGTCCTCTGTTTTTTGCGATACGCCCCGAGAACATACGACCCTCTAAATCGCAATCTACCGCCGGGTCTCCATTATTGTCTCCTCCTGCACCTTCTGTTTTCCCTTTCCAGGATCCACCACCGTCATTGGAAACAAAGGCATCGGAACCAAAAAGCCAGGTAACAGGTTGGTCACTCGAATTATTACTACTCAGGAATTGATTACGTTCACCTGGCAAGACAGTAATCGAGTTTTCAGACTGGGTGCTCTTCTTGTCACCCAGACGGATATCAGGAGAAAGTTGTCCCCATGGGGTTTCAATATTCTGACGTAATGTGGCTTTTGCTTCGGGAAGGGGAAGATTATAAGGTACCTTGCCCTCAGCTGCCAGACGCATCCAGTAACGCATCTGGTCAATTCGGGTATCAACTCCGGATGATTGGGTAAATACACAAAAAGGGAGCATAAAAAGAAACAATGACAATAGGAAATTGGTGCGCATAAAAAAGGCCGGATTTTTCCGGCCTAAAGTTATTCATTTTTAGTCTGCTGAGACAATGCTAATCCAATTTAACGAGTCGCCTGTAAACAACCTGATCACCAGATCTGATGTTCATCAGGTAGATACCGGCTCGTAGCGACAGAATCTCGCGTGAGTTCAAGTTAATCTGATTAATTCCTTCATGAAGTTCAACTGTTGAAGAAAAGACAGGTTGACCTCCTGTAGTGAAAACTGATATTGCAGCCTGTTCGGCAAAGTCTGATTCAACTGTTAATCTGATATAGTTGGTAAACGGGTTGGGTGATATCCAAAGTTTCAGCCCGTCAGCCTGCAATTGATTAATACCGGCAGGGTCGCCAACAGCAAAAGTGATGGCAATTGAATCGGCTGGCTTGTCGGGATCATTTGAAGCCACATACAAATAGGTATGATAAACACCATTTACCAGACCGGCTGAATTAAATATTATATCAACCAGGCCGGTATTGCCTGCCCCGATGGTACCCTGAGGATCCGGAATATTCATCCAGGTACAACCCTCGTCGGCTGACAGGGTATAAGATAGGGTAGCACTGCCAGTATTAGTCATCGAAATTTTTGAAGTCGTTGCATTGCCGGGATAGGCAAACGTATCAATTGATACAGTGTTTATCAGGATGTGCGGATGAATGGCCGGACCGACAGTAAAGCGATGTGGGTCGGGAGCACCAATGTAAGGGTGATTCTCTGATCTGCCAGATGAGTCGGCTGCATGTATATAGTAATCTATCACTGATCCTTCTGCCTGACGTGGAATTACACCAAGCCATTGATGCTTTTGCTGCCAGATCAGTCCAGTTTGCTGCCAGTTACCATTGTTTACCCTGTACCTGACAAAAAGTGAATCGGCATAAAACCCTGAATCGCTAAGTGCTACAATATCCGCGGGCAATTGATAATCTTCATCTGAAGGTCTGGAGGTCAAAATGGGATTATGTCTGATGAGCAGCATACCACGATCGGCCATTTCATGGGTACGACAGTGAAGGGCATCGGTACTCTCCCAGGGAGCAGAGCCAAGCTGCAGGTATGTAAGCACCTCATAACCGGGCATGGCAGCTTCGTAGGCCTCCTTTGCCGGTTGATCGTTTGCTGTTCCTTTGATTGGCAGGTACACCGTTTTGTTTAAAATCAACGAATTAGTGTAGGGTTCATCGTTAGGTGTATTCACCCTGAAAACCTGATAGGGTGTGCCGTACGATGAGGTAGTTGATGTCCAGAAAGCAGCAGCTTCTTCGAGGGAACTGTACTGGGGATGACTTGTAGGCACCGACCTGACAAGAATTTTATCGACATCGAGGAACTTAGCCCAGCAATCTATATGATCTATATAGGTATTATTAGGGTCAGGTCTTACTAAATACTGCTCGATTCCAAGATAGTCATGCATCCGTTGAGCAATAGTTGCAGTAGATGTACCCTGATTTTCTTCATAAACAAGCTCGGTCGATGATGCCTGACCCATTCCATTGCTCATGTAGTTTCCTCCTGTGTGGGTAACATCCATTCCATACCACTCAATTCCCTGATATCCCGCCACCAATTTGGCTATCTCATCATCATTGGGTCTTGGACGGTTATATGGAAAATCAACAATACCAACTTCATAGGAGGAGTCGATAACATACCATGGGCCATAATCGCGGGTCCAGTAACTATCGGAATTGGCCAGTAAATAATCGCAATTGGCAACATTAACACCATTGGCGCTATACTGACCGGCTACAGTAGATTGCTGGGAGCTGTTCTTAACGATGGTTGTAACTCGTGTCCTGAAAGATAAATCTTTAATCAACGACATAGGTATTCCGAAAGGATATCGCACCAGCACCCCTTCAGCAGGCATAAATTCAGCTACACTAATGACAGGCCATACAGGAGGAGCGGTAGGTACAAAACCCTTTCCTATTTCATTCTTACGAAGAAGCTCATCAGGCGTCATCCAGTGAGTTAAGGAACTCTGCATGATCTTTTCCTCCTGTCCGAAAACAACAATCTGACTGAAGATAAGTATTGAAGATAAAAACAAAAAATGCACTAATTTTTTCATAAACAGACAATTAGGTGATTATAAACGCTTAAAGACTTCCTCCCAGGAGAATCTGGTTTCAGCATGATCGCAAAAGTAGAAAATATCTATAAAGAAATCAGCGTTATAAAACTGTGAAATCGAATTGCGTTGGTCTGATTTTCCCTCAAGGGCTTAAAAAAGACTTAGCTTTGCAGAATGAAAATGCCAGAGAAGATGAATAATAATAACGGGATATGGTCAATGAACAGCATTGCTGCCATTACTGTGTGCAACGAAAAGGCTGAGATTATATACATGAACCAAAAGGCCCAAAGTGTCTTTGCAAAATATGGTGACGACCTGAAGGGGCAAAGCCTGTTTGATTGTCACAATGCACATTCCGCCTCAATTATCAGAAAATTACTCACTGAAGGTGGAAGCAATGTCTACACTATCGAAAAAAATGGGATCAGGAAACTCATCCATCAATCAGCATGGTACACTGAAACAGGCTGTATTGGCGGATTAACGGAAATATCAATGGAAATTCCTTTCGATATGCCCCATTTCATACGGTAATTCAAAGTATTCTTCTGAAAACGATTATGTTAATAACAAAACTGAAAAAATAAGATGTCAGGCTATCTACATAAAAAACTTCAACAGTCAGCTCTCTTCCTCTCTATAGGCACCGTAATTTTATTTCCAAATAAAGGCATTGCACAGGAGGTCATACAACTGGGACCCGATACACTGGGAATTGACGACACAACTGCATTCAAACCTGTTACACAAAGTGTACTTTATCAAAACCTGAACCCTGATATGCCCATCGTGCGCGCACTTGACAGTTTGGCGAACATGAAATTCTTTCAGGACTATTATCTCTCACCCAATGAACAAATCTCTAATATATATCAATTCCCGTTCGATGAGGTACCCAATTACCCTGATTCAGTAGTAGCGGCTCGAATTGCCGAGTTGGACAGAAACACGCCTTTTGATTTGGTGTACAATCAACATGTGAAGGATTTTATCGATCTCTACGCTGTCAGAAAACGAGCCCTGACAAGTCGTACACTTGGTCTTGCTGCAATCTATTTTCCAATGTTTGAAGAAATGCTCGATAAATACAATATGCCATTGGAATTGAAATACCTGGCTGTCGTAGAATCAGCATTAAACCCAACCGCGGTCTCAAGAGCCGGTGCAAGAGGGTTATGGCAGTTTATGTATAATACCGGCAAGATGTACGGGTTGAAATCGACATCATTGGTCGACGACCGAAGTGATCCATACAAGGCCACCGACGCTGCCTGCCGTCATCTGCGCGACCTGTACGACATTTATGGTGACTGGTCGCTGGCGTTGGCTGCCTACAATTCCGGAGCAGGTAATGTTAACAAGGCTATCAGACGTTCTGGCGGTGTTAAAAACTACTGGGCTGTCTGGCCTTACCTTCCCAGAGAAACAAGAGGTTATGTCCCAGCCTTCATTGCTGTAACGTATGTAATGAATTATGCTACCGAGCATAATCTATATCCTCTCAACCCCGGGATCCTTTTTGGAGGTATCGATACCATCCTCGTCAAAGATGCACTTTCGTTTAACCAAATAAGCGAGTTTCTGAACATTCCCTTAGACCAGGTAAAATTTTTAAACCCTGCCTACAAAGAGGGAATTATTCCGGCAACCCCCGATAAAAACTATGTCGTTAGACTTCCAAAAGACAAGGTCCCCGATTTTATCAACAACGAGAAGGCATTGTATCAATTTATGACCAAGCAGGGTCTTGAACGTGAAAAAATGCTTGCAACCATTAAATCGGCAACAGAACGTACCGTCCACATTGTAAAGAAAGGCGAAACGCTGGGAAAAATTGCCAATAAATACCATTGCAAAGTCAACGATATTAAGAAATGGAACGGCCTGAAGAAAAATTATTTGAAACGAGGTCAACGAATTGTAATCTATCCGGCTGAAACCACCGAAAAGAAACAGGTGGTCACCAAAACTGATACATCGCCTAAGACGCCACAAACTAAAAGCGATACTTCTATCGCAGTTGCAGATAAAGATCAGATCAAACCCGACACCAATGCCCACATCAAATTCACTGAAGAAAAGATAAAGTCGGAAGATATCGTCCACGTTGTGAAGAAAGGAGAAAATCTAGGCCTGATTGCCAGGAACCAGAACATGACTGTCAAAGAATTGATGGCTATAAACAACCTTAAAAAATCGACGCTAAGGATCGGTCAGAGACTCGTTATAAAAGCTGCTGCTAAACCTCTGCGGAAAGAGAACCAAAAGTTCGAGTATTACACTGTAAAATCAGGTGATACCCTTTTTAAAATCGCTCAGTCAATCGCTAAAATGACGGTCGACGAATTGAAAAAAATCAATAGCATCACTAGTGATAATGCGTTAAAAGCCGGTCAGAAAATTATCGTTGCCATTATACAATAAAATCCAAAATCAAAATGAAGAAGAATCTTAGTTTACTGGCATGTCTACTAATTGTTCTATTTCTCAGTTCATGCGACAATATCGGTACTTCCGGTTCAAAAGCTACAGGAGGTACCTCAGAATTGCTGATTATAACCGATACCCCTGAACAATGGCAGGGCAGGGTAGGAGATTCATTGAAAGCCTTTTTCAACAGATATGTATATGCTCTGCCTCAACCCGAACCACAATATGACCTCTTACATGCCTCTATCAAAAAATTTGAAAACAACCCACTGTATATCTCCCACAGTACAATCCTAATTCTTCACTCGGATAAAACCGTGACTACCCCCACCATCGATGTAAAACGCAATCAATGGGCGTCCCCTCAGGTGATCATCACGCTGATTGCTTCTTCAGATTCAGCACTGCTGTCCGCCTTCAGCCAATATAAGGCCGCCATTGACGAGCTGTTCAAAAAAAACCAATTTGAGCGTGCACAAAACCTTTATAAAATATCATCAGGTAAAGAAGCAGAAGCTTTGTTGAAATCAAAATTCAACATCGATATCCTAATCCCCGGTAGCTTCAGTATTGCTCTTAAATCCAATGACTTCTTATGGCTAAGGCAGGCCGTTCACCGCAAAAAACAGGATACTGAATTGGGTCTTATCTTTTACCAGCTTCCCTATCGCGATACAGCACAGTTTGGACTTAGTCATATTATCCGGCAGCGCGATTCAATTGGCTTTAATTATATTAAAGGACCAACTGATGGATCCTACATGGCTTCCTCTGTAGATGTGATCCCTCCCATCCGCGAAGTGTCAGAAGATAAAGAAACAGGATACCGCGCAATCACACGAGGCTTGTGGATGATGAAAAAAGATTTCATGGGGGGACCATTTATTACTTATACTTTATACAACAAGAAACAAAATAAAATTCTGACCGCTGAAGGTTATGCTTATAACCCTAACGGAGAAAAACGTAACTTCATGATTCAACTTGAGGCTATTCTGCAAAGCATCAGGTTTTCAGAAGAACCAAAAAAATAAATATCTTTTCATTAATGCTGTTGCGATGCATATCTATTAAATAATTTTACCTGACACATAAAGTATTTAAAAGCAATAGCCTCTTTCGCTAGATATACCTCTGGTACTATATTACCAAGGTGAAAGATCAATATTGCTATAAACCATTCATCTATATTGATTTAAAACATGAGCAATTTTCTACACCACCGTTACTATCTGGCCATTTTCTTTTTTGTTCAGGTATTTCAGCTTCAGGTCATTTCTCAGACTATATTACTAACCCCGGCCGATGCTGCTTACCAAAACCCGGCTATTTATGCCAAAGGACTGCAGAACCTCCAATGGGTTCCCGGTGAACAGGCCTTTAGCTGGATTGCTAATCAATCATTGTTAAAACAGAAAGCTTCGTCCCTTATACCAGATACAGTCCTCAGACTCGACAAACTCAACGTGGCTCTTACGAAACTATCCATTAAACAAACCAATAAATTTCCTTCAATAGAATGGATTTCAAACAATTTGTTAACGTTTACCCGCGAAAACAAAATCATAAGCTTTGACCTACTGAAAAGTGTCGCTTCAATTATCAATACAATTCCTGATAAAGCAGAAAATACCGATGTTGAACCTCTAACAAAAAAGGTCGCCTTTACTCGTGATAATAACCTGTATCTGTCGGTTGAGACTAAAGAAATTCCCATTACAGACGAAAAAAACAGTGATATTGTATATGGTGCCAATAATGTTCACAGAAATGAATTTGGCATCGACAAGGGAACCTTCTGGAGTCCAAAAGGAAATTTTCTGGCTTTCTATCGTATGGATCAGACAATGGTTCCTGATTACCCAATTGTGGATATAACCACCCGTATAGCCACCGAAAAGCCGGTGAAGTATCCAATGGCCGGTGAAAACATGCACGAAGTTACGCTCGGAATCTATAACCTCTCGTCCAACCAGACCATCTACATGAAAACTGGCGAACCTGCCGCGCAATACCTTACCTCGGTAACATGGGATCCTTCCGAAAAATTCATCTACATCGGACTGCTCAACAGAGACCAGAATCACCTGAGATTAAATAAATACGATGCTCTCACTGGTGAACTGGTCATGACGCTGTTTGAAGAAAAGTCGGAAAAGTATGTTGAACCTGAGAACCAGCTATATTTCATCCCCTCAAAAGCTAATGAATTTCTATGGCTGAGTGAACGCGACGGATTCAATCACCTGTATCATTACAACACTGATGGTAAACTTCTGGGGCAGGTGACTTCAGGTTCATGGATGATTACCAGTGTTGCCGGTTTCGATCCGAAAGGTGAACAAGTTTTCTTTCTCGCGACCAAAGAAAGCCCGCTTCAAAAAAATATTTACACGGCCGATATCAACAAGGGCACTATCAGACGCCTTTCAGCCGACCATGGTACTCATACAGTTAAACTAAGTGATGATAGCAGATACATCATCGATCAATTTAACAGCACGGATGTACCATTAAAAATATTAATCACTGATGTTAAATCGGGAAAATCAAAAATGCTGCTGGAGGCGGCCAATCCTCTGGCAACATATAAACTGGGCGAAACCACACTCTTTACACTCAAAAATGATGAAGGAACCGACTTGTGGTGCAGAATGATTAAACCCGCGGATTTCGACCCGGCAAAAAAGTACCCGGTAATTATTTACGTGTATGGTGGACCTCATTTGCAACTCATTACCGATAGTTGGCTTTATGGTGCTGGTATTTATCTCAACTACCTTGCCCAACAAGGTTATGTGATTTTCAGCCTCGATAACCGCGGATCAGCCAACAGGGGTTTTGCTTTCGAAAGTGCAATCCACAGGCAATGTGGTACGCTTGAAATGAAGGATCAGTTAACAGGTGTCAACTTTCTTAAACAGCAACCTTTCGTAGATGTTACCAGAATCGGTGTTGATGGATGGAGTTATGGTGGTTTTATGACAGTCAACATGCTACTTGAAAACCCTGGTTTATTCAAAGCTGCTGTAGCTGGGGGACCTGTCTGCGACTGGAAATATTATGAAGTCATGTACGGTGAACGTTATATGGACACACCACAGACCAATGCCGATGGTTACAAAAAAGCAAGTCTGATTGAAAAAGCAGGTAACCTGAAAGACAGACTAATGATTATCCATTGCACATCTGATCCTGTGGTAGTATGGCAAAACAGCCTTAGTTTTGTACAGACTTGCATCGAAAAAGATATTCTTCTCGACTACTTTGTTTATCCCGGTCATGATCACAATGTAAGTGGTCCTGATCGTACCCACTTGATCATGAAGATTGAAGACTATTTTAAGAAAAATCTCTAAAATTCAGTTGTATAAACAAAAAAGGCAGTCATGAAAAAATTCATGACTGCCTTTTTTGTTTATTGAGCCACTCAGGGGACTCGAACCCCCGACCCGCGCATTACGAATGCGCTGCTCTACCAACTGAGCTAAAGTGGCTTTTCAGGCTGCAAAAGTAATACTTTCATTCAAACCGTCAAAATCAGATCAATCCGGCCGAACGACTGACAGCCAACATCCGGTTAATTGGAATGGCTGCTTTTTCTATAATTTCATCATCAAGTTCAATTGATGGTGCTTCATTCAGTAGGCATTTGTAGAGCTTCTCAAGGGTGTTAAGCTTCATGTAAGGGCAATCGTTGCATGAACATGTTTCATTGGCAGAAACCACCAGAAACTGCTTTTCAGGGGCATCCTTGTGCATCTGGTGAAGGATCCCGGTTTCGCTGGCCACAATAAATTTCTGATGAGGATCACTTTTCACAAATTTTAGCATGCCATTTGTACTGCCAATATAATCAGCTAGTTTAAGCACAGCCGCATTACACTCGGGATGAGCCACGACTGCAGCATCGGGATGTTGAAGCCTGAGTTTAAGAATAGCTTCGGTAGTTAACATGTCGTGAACATGACAGGCGCCATTCCACAAAACCATCTCCCTGCCTGTAATTTTGTTGATCCATGCTCCCATATTCCGGTCAGGTGCGAAAATAATCTTCTGGTCGCGCGGATACGATTCTACAATTTGAACCGCATTGCCGGAGGTACATATTACGTCGCTCAATACCTTAACATCTGCAGTTGAATTGATATATGTTATGACGACATGATCGGGGTAATGCCTCTTAAAAGCAGCGAAATCATTAACAGGTGCTGAATCGGCTAACGAACATCCTGCCGCTGAATCTGGAAGCAGAACAAGTTTTTCAGGATTCAGTATCTTTGCTGTTTCAGCCATAAAATGGACCCCGCAAAACACAATGACATCGTTGTCAACCTGTGACGCTCTTTGAGACAGTGCCAGACTATCGCCAATAAAATCAGCCAAATCCTGAATTTCAGGTATTTGATAATAATGAGCCAGAATGATAGCATTCTTTTTCTGTTTCAAATCGAGAATAGCCTGTTTCAGGTTTAAAGTCTGTTCCATATTTCTTTTTCTTTTTATCTTTTTAAAATAATATCAATAACAAAGGCTGTTAATAATGGTGATAACTTTTTTGGACTATACTTGACTTTTTGAGTTATCAGTTTTTATTAACAGGTTATCAACAGTGTTGTGTCATGTAAACGATTGTAAAGCAATATTATTTTTAGGTTATTAACAACGGTTGATAACATCGTTTGTTGATAACTTTCAGGTTTAAGCACCTCTTAATTCTGTTGAAAAGTTGTTAGCAAAAACTGAAAACTTCAGAGTTTTCAACAAGCCTTCCGGCTAAACAGAAATCAATTAACAAAGGAGTAAAAGTTATCAACGGGTTATTAACAGCCCGGAGACGTTATGAACAAATTGCTGTTGATAAGTTTTAAATAATTTAAAATGAGTAAACTGAAAAACATAGTAAAGATGATTGTTTCCGTAAATCGTTAACAGGTAGCTATGAAATAACGGTGGAAAATATCTGTACCTTTGTTGATCAAAAAACTTTTCAACAACCATGCAAAATTCGAAAATTTTAGCACTCGCAGCTGATCATGCAGGCTATAAATTGAAAGAAAGTGTAAAACTATGGCTCGAAGAACACGGCTATCGGACTGTTGATTTTGGGACCCATTCAGAGGCCAGCATGGACTATCCTGATGTGATTCACCCGCTCTCTGATGCTATTGAGGAAGGTCGTTTTGACCGCGGTATTATTATTTGTGGCAGTGGAATAGGGGTGAGCATGGTGGCCAACAAACACCAGGGCATCAGATGCGCCCTTTGTCATTCAACTGAACTCGCCTCACTTGCCAGACAACACAACAATGCTAATGTGCTGGCCATGGGTGCTCGTTTCATTTCCACTGATCAGGCAATCGAAATGGTTAAAACCTTTCTTGATACCCCATTTGAAGGGGGACGCCATCAGAGAAGAGTTGAAAAAATTCCAGTTCACTGATCTGTCTATTCATCGAAAAAAGCCCACACATGAATGAAATAAGCCAGGCCTTTACTCGTGATGCCGAAAAGAAGGCTTTCGACAAGGATCATCGCCGTAAACTCAGCAACAACATTGCAAAATATAATCAGGCCGTTAAAAAAGGTCTGCTTCAGTTCTCCAACCTCGATCTGGCCCGAACCCGTGCCGCAAGTATTAAGTATCGCGTCATTAACGACCTCGACAAGTATTTGATTGAATTTGAAGCCAAGTTCACTGCTCGTGGCGGAAAGGTCATCTGGGCTGATGATGCGGATGAGGCCATCACCGAGATTCTCGCTGTGATGAAGAAATACGACGTTCGTACAGTGGTGAAGTCAAAGTCGATGGTAAGTGAGGAGATAGGTCTGAATGAAGCCCTTAAAGCTAACAAGATTGAATCGCTTGAGACCGATCTGGGTGAGTACATTGTGCAATTGGCCGGCGATAAGCCTTACCACATTCTTACGCCTGCCATGCATATGTCGAAGGAGGATGTTGCCGCTTTGTTCAATAAGAAATTTGAATTGCCTGTCGGTAGCACTCCTGAAGAGATTACGGCCTTTGTGCGTAAACTGCTACGTGAGAAATTTATAAAGGCCGATTGTGGTATTACGGGAGCCAATTTTTTAATTGCAGATACCGGATCGGTTGCCCTCACCGAAAATGAAGGCAACGGGTTGATGTCGATTGCCTTCCCCCGTCTGCACATCGTTATCGCCGGCATTGAGAAGATAATTCCTTCTATCGAAGACCTCGACCTCTTCTGGCCATTGCTGGCTACCCACGGTACCGGTCAGCAGGTGACCGCCTACAATAGTATTATCAGCGGATCCAGATTTGATGGTGAACCCGATGGTCCCGGCGATATGTATGTTGTGCTGATCGATAATGGCCGCACGAAACTACTGGCCAAAGAACAACAACGCAATGCGCTCTCATGTATCCGTTGTGGTGCATGCCTGAACGGTTGCCCTATTTATCGTTCCATTGGTGGTCATGCCTACGGAACACCCTACAGTGGACCCATCGGTGCGGTGATTACACCACACATGCGTGGTCTGGAGGAATGGAATCATCTGAGCTTTGCCTCGACACTCTGTGGAAAATGTACAGAGGTATGCCCCGTTAAAATTCCACTTCACAACCTGTTGCTGCAAAACAGAAAGGATGCGGTAGAAGAAGGCTATTCAACAACTTCCTGGAAACGTGGTATGATGGTATCCAAACGGATGTTTATGAGCCGTTACATGATGGATATTGCCGGACCCGTTACCAAAAATTTTCTCATCCGTCAGTTTGCCGGAAAACTGTGGGGTGAACGACGTGAATTACCCAAAGTAGCCCCTAAAAGCTTTAAGCAGTTGTATAACGAGGAATTCCGCGAAGATTAGCTCGTCGCTATAAAGCTTCAACTCGAATTTTACTTATTGTTTTGCGGATTAACCCCCTGCTGTTAACAGACTGTCATTAATTCAAAGCAGTGTGTTATAGAACATTCATAATTGGATTGGATTGGTATCGAATAAGGTGAAAAGGCCCCCACCAGCAATGCCAACCCGCTATGCTATTCCCCATAATTTGCTCTCCGACAGATTCTGCACATACTTCACAGGAGGTCTCAATTGTGTAATTCTTATATGATTGGGTCTATCGGGATCTGTGCGATAATTATTACTTCGACAGAATTTCCTGGGAGGATTTCGGAATGATTCTTTGAGGTTCTGCCGACTGTTACTCTTCGCGAAGCTAAAGTTATATCAGGGTTTTCTCTCATGAACAGGGTATCATTTGGTAGATCTGTACCTAAATTGTTCGCGCTGTTCCCTTTGAAACCTTTGAGATTGCATGAGGTGACTTTCAGTGTTGTGGAGGTATAGAATTCTATGTTCGCCGTTAAATCTTTGGAGGAGTCTGTGGTAATCTCCAGCGTTTCTGTACCGATTATTCTCCTTGTAAAATGCTCTGCGTTATTGTCAACACTAAAATTGTGCCAATTATTTTAAATAGTTAAATCAACTTCATATATAAGATACTCAAACGTTACTACAACCATAGGCAATACATAAGAAAAAGATATCATTGATCTAACTTTGGCCTATCTTTGTTATGACTTAGTGGTAAAATGGAGTTGTAAATAACGTGTAATCAATTGATTAAAAAATGGCTTTTTGTGATTTTTGATAACATAAAAAGTGAAAAAAAAGTTGAAATTTTTTTTAAGCAGAGGTGAAAGCAGGCATATACATATGCCTATATCCTGAAATATTGTCGAAGTTCCGGAAGATAGAGAATAGCAAATCTGTTTTCGAATTCATGTAAAGATGTCGAAAGAGGATCAGTTTGGCCGCCGGGTATTATTCTATGGCACCTGTTAGATACATCGCTGTTTTCTTATGCAGATTCGACCTGGAATTGGATGAAAAGGGGTTCCTTTTGGTCTGATGAATGTTTTATTATAGCCGAAGCGAGTAAGGGTGCAAAAGTTGTCATGAGGAGATAACACTAACTAGCGAAACCTGTTTCATTGCGCATCGAAGCTTTTTCTGGTTTGGCCACCAGCTATCGGGGTGACGGATGCATGAAACGAATTGTCAATTTTTTGTGAAATGCACCCCAAAAACCACATTATTCTAAAACATAACACGATTTTTTAAACCCTTGATAAACATGGATCAAACATACTATCGGTTCGAAGTAGCTTCGAAGCGGCTTCGTGTGGGATTCGTATTTCCACGAACCGGCAACGAAGCGGTCGGGAAGCAGCTCCGGATGAAACATAACTATGGTATAACTCATGGATCAAAGAGGGTGTTTTCTAACATCCAGGGGGAACTTATCAGGGAAATGGGTAAAGAAATGATGTCTTATAAGCCTGATTTATAGGAGAGAAAGTACAGTATGATATGGTAAGAAAAGTCGGATAGGGTTACATCAGGCCAATATCTGTCAGGAACCCAATCAGGGGGTGAAGCATACACCCCAGTCCTCACTTTCAACATCCTTAACCTTTTTTCACATGGCAATTAACCCTTTTTTGCTACGTTGTTTTGATAAATGGCCTACTTTTGACGGATAATTTAACCATTCCTGTCCTCGGTTGTTGTTAATAAAACTCTAATTACCAGATATGCTGAAAAGTATCATTCGCTATAGTGTTGCCGCAGCATTGCTGCTTCAGGTAACCAGTTGTTCGGGCCAGACTCAGGTGAACGAACAAAAAAAGGAACTTGTGATGGTCGACCTCGTGAAACGACTGATTGAGCAGGCTCACTATGATCCTAAAAAATTTGATGATGATTTCTCGAAAGAGGTGTTTGCAGAATATTTTAAGCAAACCGATGTCTTCAAGCGTTTTTTTACTCAGGAAGACATCGACGCACTGAGGAAATATGAAACAGACATTGATGATGAGTTCAAGAATTACGATTTTAATTTCTTTAATGCCTCATCGGAAGCCTATGTTAAGAACGTTGAGCGTGCCGAAAAATATTGTAACGAGATTTTGGAGAAACCATTTGATTTTAATGTGAAGGAGAGCTATGAACTCGATCCTGACAAACGTCCATTCCCGAAGGACGAGAAGGAACTGTATGAATCATGGCGCCTTTCGTTAAAATATGAAGTGATCACCCGCCTGGCAACGCTCATTGAAGCACAGGAAAAGAAAAAGTTCGATCCCGAGAAGAAGGATGACAATCCCAAGACCCTGGTTGAACTGGAAGCGGAAGCCCGTGAAAAGGTTGCTAAACGCTACAACGATTGGTTCCACGAGCTCAATAAGCTGGAACGGGCTGATCAGATGAGCGATTACATGAATGCCCTTATGGCCGTTCTGGATCCCCACTCCAGTTATTTTCCCCCGAAAGAAAAAGAAGATTTTGATATCTCTTTTTCGGGTCAGCTTCAGGGAATTGGTGCTACCCTTACCCAGCGCGATGGTTACATCACGGTGGCTAACATCGTACCGGGAAGTCCCTCCTGGAAACAAGGAGAACTGGCAGTTGATGATAAAATCGTGAAAGTAGCTCAGGGTGATGAGGAAGCCGTTGATGTGGTTGACATGAGGCTCGATAAGGCCGTCAGGCTGGTACGCGGAAAAAAAGGAACCAAGGTTCGTCTTACTGTTCGTAAAGTCGACGGTGCAGAAAAGGAGATTTCAATCATCCGTGATCTTGTAATCATCGAAGAGACATACGCCAAATCTGCCGTCGTGACTGATTCTATTACTGGAAGAAAGACGGGCTATATCTACCTCCCGTCGTTCTATGCCAACTTTGAAGACCCGAATGGACGTAGTTCATCGGAAGACATGAAAAAAGAGGTGTTGAAGCTGAAAGAACAAGGTGTTTCGGGCATCGTGCTCGACCTTCGTGGCAACGGTGGCGGATCTCTTCAGGATGCCATCGAGATTGCCGGGTTATTCATTGACCAGGGCCCGGTGGTACAGGTAAAGGCTCGTTTCGGAAAGCCTCAGGTCTATGGTGATCCCACCCCCGGAGCCATTTACGACGGGCCACTTGCCATTATGATCAACCCTCTGAGTGCTTCTGCTTCCGAAATTCTGGCGGCTGCCATGCAGGACCATCACCGTGCCATTATCGTGGGAAGTACTTCGTTTGGAAAAGGAACCGTTCAGCGTTTCTTTAACCTCGATGACATGGCTCGTGGTTACGACGATGTAAAACCCCTCGGGGCCCTGAAACTTACCATCCAGAAGTTTTACCGGATCAATGGTGGAGCAACGCAGCTCAAGGGCGTCTCACCCGACATTGCCCTTCCTGACATGTATGCCCATCTTGATGTTGGTGAACGCGACCTTGACCATCCAATGCCCTGGACCGAGATCGAAAAGGCTCCTTACCAGCCATTGCCCAATGTAACCCTCTTTGGACAACTCAATACCTCCAGCCTTAAACGTCAGGCAGCCGACACCATCTTCAAGCTTCAGGATGAAAATGCTTTAAGGTTGAAAGCGCAGCGTGACCGGACCCTCATGCCGCTCGATATGGCCGGCTTCCGCCTTGAAAAGCAGAATGCCGAGAAGACAGCCAAACGTTACAGCAAGATCGACGATGTGGTGATGCCTCTGCTGGTCGTCCCCCTTACCAACGATCTTAATTCTGCTGATACCGGACGTCGTGAAATCGTGAAGCGTTGGGTGAAAAACCTGCGTACCGACAACTATCTCTATGAGACCACACGGATACTCAGTGACTGGAATACACTGGGTGTGGCACGTAAAGAGTAGCTTATTGTTGCAGGAATAAGGAAAACACAGTCACCCCGGCACCTCGAATGCCGGGGTGACTGTGTTTTAGGGATTGCACGCCGATGATCTGCAATTGTAATCACGAAGAGTTGGAAAGAGCCCCTCAGATTTGACCTTCCCGCCCAACCCAGATTTTGGTAATTGAACCCTAAGGCGGTCTGTCCCAGACGATTTTTTTGAAATTTGAGTTTCCAATGTGTAAATAACTACTTTTGTGGTACCAATCACTTTTAAACCATGACCTTCTTTAGCCGGAAGTTACTTATTTTATGCTTATTACTTATCTCCTTCGGGAAGGTGGGGTGGGGGCAGTTGCATATAACTACTGAACACAATGCCGAAGAATTACTACAGATGCTCCTTGGAACAGGTGTAGAAGTCTCAAATGTAACTGGTACGGGTATTCAGGCCAGCAATGGTGTTTGGCAAGCCGGGAAGTTTTATAACGGTAATTATATGCAATTGGGGATTGACAGCGGTGTGTTGTTAACAACAGGGAGCGCCTTACTTGCTGCTGGTCCAAACTCTTCAACAGGGATAGCCTCTCAGAATGGTGGTCCGGGTGATGATGATTTGAATGCATTACTTGGTACTACGAATAACAAAGATGCCTGTGTTCTTGAGTTTGATTTCGTCCCTTTTTATGATACACTTCGATTTAGGTATATCCTTGGTTCAGATGAATATAATGAGTATCTCGGTTATTCTGATGTATTTGCTTTTTTTGTAACAGGACCAAATCCCTCTGGTGGTCAATATCTTAAAGATAATATAGCGCTTCTGCCAACAACCACAACAGGAAGTTCGGTAGTTCAAATCGGTAATCTGAATAATGGTGCTGGATGTCATGCTAATGGTCCCTGTAAAAATTGCGAATATTTTATTGATAATTGTGATGTACCGGGATCTCCTCGATCTATCGAGTATGATGGGTATTCAGTAGTCTTAACGGCAGTCTTAATCGTTGTACCCTGTCAGCAGTACCATATCAAGCTGGCAATTGAGGATAAGGGTGATGAGAATGTAGATTCCGGTGTGTTTCTCGAAGCAGGAAGTTTCTCCAGCCCAGGTGTAGCAATAATACCAAATTATACCACCCCTGGTGGTGATCCTTATGCAGTAGAGGGGTGTACTCAGGCCAATCTGGATATAACCCTTCCGTTCGCATTGTTTGACACCTCGTGGGTTGTGTTCGATAGCATCACTGGCAGTGCCACCAATGGTGTCGACTATAATTTTATAAATGATAGTGTGATGTTTCTTCCTAACCAGATTACCACCACTATTCCAATTGTCCCCGTTTATGATGCACAAACAGAAGGCGATGAGAACATCTATATCTACCTGTCGAATCAGGTGGGTTGTGCCAGTGTCAATGTACAGCGGACCGAGATCAAGTTGCACGATTTCATCCCGGTTGAAATCGGTTCTGATACCGCAGTGTGCCAGGGGACTCAGGTGACTTTCGATGCAGGGGGAGCGTACAAAACCTTTACATGGCATGATGGAACCAATGGTCAGACATGGACTTCCAGCGCATTACCACCGGGAGGTCAGGTAAGTGTTGTAGTGGAGGATTCGTGGGGATGCACGAGCAGCGATACTCTTCAGTTGACCATTCATCCAAAGCCTTCAGGGATTCCCATCCGACACGATTGAGCCGTTTCGGTCATCAAATTTTCACAGTGCTTGTCATCTCTTGCTAAAGGTGGTAAAAAGACGGGAGCCGGACGGATTAAAAACGAGATATTTTCATAGATACAGGCAACTCAGGGGGAAAATGGTGTTTCATAATCAATGTGTTGTATCTTTGATTATTCTTTAGATATGCCTGCCCCATTTCATTACCCGGAATAACCATGTTTAGCGTTTTTCAAAGAATGGTTCTCGTATTTATTCTATCCACCACCATAGTACAGGTGGGGAGGGGGCAATTGCAGGTAACAACCGGCCATGGAGCAGAAGAACTTCTGCAGATGTTACTAGGGCAAGGGGTTGTGGTATCGAATGTTACCAGCGTGGGTTTAATAGCCACTGAAAACCCTGAAGTTTGGCAGGCAGGGAAGTTTTTCAACGGCATTGTGGCAGGGATAGGAATAGACAGCGGTTTACTTCTTACATCCGGTGATGCCTTACTCGCAATCGGACCAAACAACAATGGTGGTGACGGAATTCCTACACTCAATGGTGGTGATTTAGATCTTGGGGCAATCATCGGCACTATTACAGAGGATGCCTGTATTTTGGAGTTTGATTTTGTTCCAATGTACGATACAATCGCTTTTCGATACTCATTTGCTTCTGAAGAATACAACGATTTTGTTAATGGAGGGGTAAATGATGTGTTTGCTTTTTTCATTACAGGGCCAAATCCGTCAGGCGGAACTTACGATAAATTTAACATTGCGATCATCCCGAAAACATCCGTACCAGTATCAATCAATACCTTAAATAATGGAAACAATTCGGCAGGATCACCCAATTGCAGAGGGAACGGACCTTGTGAATATTGCCAGTATTATGTCGATAATTGCATATATGGCTCTCCCATAGAATACGACGGATATACAACTGTTCTGACAGCCATGGCTGTTGTTGTTCCCTGCCAGTCTTATCATTTGAAAATCGCCATTGCAGACGGTGGAGACGAAGTATATGATTCAGGCGTTTTTCTTGAAGCTGGCAGTTTTTCGAGTCCGGGAGTGGCACTCGAGCCGGTTTATTCCACACCAGGGGGGGCTCCTTTTGCCGTAGAGGGATGTACCCAGGCCGATTTGAAGGTCACCCTCCCCTTTGCCCTCCCCGCAACTTCGTGGGTGGTATTCGACAGCATAACAGGTAGTGCAACGAATGGTGTCGACTATAATCTGATCAACGATAGCGTGATGTTTCTTCCCAACCAACTTACAGTCACTATTCCTATTATCCCGGTTTATGATGCACAAACCGAAGGCGATGAGAATATATACATCTACCTGTCGAATCAGGTAGGTTGTGCCGGTGTCAACCTTCAGCGTACCGAGATTTTACTGCACGACTTCATTCCCGTTGAGATCGGTTCTGATACTGCCGTATGCGAGGGAACCCAGGTGACTTTCAATGTTGGTGAAGTGTATAAATCCTATACCTGGCATGATGGAACTCATGGACAGACGTGGACTTCCAGCGGATTACCACCGGGAGGTCAGGTAAGTATTGCAGTAGAGGATTCATGGGGATGCACGAGCAGCGATACTTTGCAACTGACTGTTCACGAAAGACCTGTTGTTAACCCAATCAGGCATGATTAAGAAAATGTATTGTCCTGGTCGCCAGTCGCAAAAGAGATAGTTTTAATAAATTTATTGTTTGAGTACGATAAAATTCAAATAATAGGCTACCTTTGCACCCTTTTTGCGAAAACATCAATTGTAGGTTGAAAATGAATTTCTTAACCCGAAAAACCTTTTAGCTTCCAATTTGTTGATGTGGAATTAAAATGCAGTTAATGGTGATTTCGCACCTTTGCTGCCGATAAAGTGACGATATAGTATGCCATTGACAAATCTTAGAAACATTGGAATTGCCGCGCACATTGATGCCGGTAAAACCACCGTTACGGAACGTATCCTGTTTTTTGCAGGAGTGACCCGTAAATTGGGCGAAGTCCACGACGGACAAGCCACCATGGACTTCATGAAGCAGGAGCAGGAGCGCGGTATTACCATCGCATCAGCTGCAATTACCTGCCAGTGGAATAACCACCAGATCAACCTGATTGATACTCCTGGACACGTAGATTTCACCCTCGAGGTAGAACGTTCGTTGCGTGTACTCGATGGCATGATTGCCTTGTTCTGCGCTGTTAGTGGTGTACAGCCTCAAAGCGAAACTGTATGGAATCAGGCAGACCGGTATAAAGTTCCCAGGCTGGCATTTGTCAACAAGATGGACCGGACGGGCGCCGACTTCTATGAAGTACTGAGCCAGTTGAACAAAGAGCTTGATGCTCATGCGCTGGCCTTCCAGTTGCCCATCGGTGCTGAAGATGATTTCGTTGGTATGGTGGATGTTGTAGAACAAAAGGCCTATAATTTCAACAACGAAGCCCGGTATGAGGTACCTATCCCTGCAGATCTGGTTGAACCAGCCCGTGAGGCTCGTCTTGCCATAGCAGAAGCTCTTTCTGATTTCAGTGAAGAGATCATGGAACTCTTTCTTGACGACAAGGAGGTTCCCACAGAATTGATGAAAAGGGTAGCCCGTGAGGCCACCATCAAGCTGAGCATTACTCCGGTTTTCTGCGGTGCAGCTTATAAAAACAAAGGTGTTCAGCTTATTCTCGACGCTGTGGTTGATTACCTCCCATCACCGCTTGATAAGGGTGCTGTGATAGGTCTCGATGTAGACGATCCGGAGAAGACCCGTTCGCGTAAACCAAGCTCAAAAGAGCCTTTTTCAGCTCTTTCATTTAAGCTTATTCACGATCCGTATGTAGGTCAGCAAACATTTATCAGGATTTATTCCGGTGAATTGAAGAGCGGTATGGGCATCATGAATACCACAAAAGGGAAACCAGAACGTGTTGGCCGTATCCTGCGTATTCACGCGAAGGAACGTGAAGACATTTCTGTAGCAGGTCCCGGTGAAATTGTTGCCCTGATCGGGATGAAATATACTAAAACCGGTGATACCCTGTGTGATCCCGAACACCCCCTCCATCTTGAATCGATTCACATCCCACCCAGTGTGGTTGAATTGAAAATATTGCCCGGCAGCCGCAAAGACCAGAGTAAGTTGGGTGAAGCTTTGGCTAAACTGACCAGCGAGGATCCCTCATTCAAGATACGTTATGATGATGAAACCGAAGAAACGGTGATTTCAGGAATGGGTGAACTTCACCTTGAGATTATTGTTGACCGGTTGAAGACAGAATTCGGACTTGAAGTAGTGGTTGGAGAACCTGCCGTTGCCTACCGTGAAACGATTCAGACGGAACGTGAAGCCAACCACCGTTATGTGAAGCAATCGGGAGGTAAGGGTCAGTTTGCCCATACTATCCTGCGCGTTGAACCAAACCCGGGAAAGGGGTATGAGTTTGTCGACCGTATTAAGGGTGGAGCTATACCTGCTGAATTTATCACTTCTGTTAACAAAGGTATCCTCAAAACCCTCGAAACAGGTGTTTTGGCAGGCTTCCCCGTGGTAGATGTGAAAGTAACGCTGCTTGATGGTTCATTCCACGCAGTTGACTCATCCGATATGGCCTTCCAGATTTGTGCCTCGATGTGTTTCAAACAGGCCTTCATGAAAGGCGATCCTCAGTTACTTGAGCCTGTCATGAAGATAGAAGTTAGCACTCCTGATGATTACATTGGCGACATCGTTGGTAACCTCAACAAACGTCGCGGACGTGTAGAATCGATGCGTCGTCATCGTAAAGGGTCGCAGAAGCTGAATGGTTATGTGCCCCTGGTTGAAATGTTCGGGTATTCCAATTCATTGCGTAACCTGTCGAGCGGACGTGCCAATTACAGCATGGAATTCTATCAGTATATGCCCGTAACCAAGGCTGTACAGGAGGATGTTCTGAAGAAACTGGCCGAGAAGAAACGTGCTGAGCAGGGCCGTTAAGATTTTTTTTGATTGTAAAGTTTTCGTTTTATCATACCTTCATTTTGTACGTAACCCCGGAGTCGCGATAACTCCGGGGTTTTTATTTGCCTTCGTTTCAACTACCTGTCCTGGCTATGGATCAGTCAACCATTGACTTTACCCCCTCTTGGGGTGTAGTAATGACGAACTCTGGGAAGGCTTTGATAAATTTAGTGCAGTCGAAACGGTAATCCTGTTCATTTTGATAGCTCATTTCCGACAACTCTGCCATTATGGGTATAAATAATCCAAGTACCCTGAGCGTGAACGGGGGCAGGACGGTTAACCGGTCGGGTGTCTGAAATGCTCCGGCGAACAGCGTGGTCCATTGCCTGATGGTAAGGGGGGCCGGGTGCGTTGGTAAATGCCATACCTGACCAAAAGCTTCGGGGGTGTTACCCAAAAGGGCCACTGCTCTGGCTGCATCAGGCGTGTAGATGAACTGGTGCACGGCATCAGGGTTTCCAAACCACATCGCTTTCTTTCCTTTCCGCAGGTTCTTCACCACTGTTTCGGTGAGAGTGCTTGAAACCTTTCCCGGTCCGTAAAAGTCAGGGGCACGGGCGATGAGTATCTGTTGCCCCTGTTCATTGGCCTTTTGGATCATTGAAACCAAAAGGGCTCTGATTTTTCCTTTGCGGCTGGGAGGGTTGATGACCGATTGCTCGGTCATGTGCGGGATGGCCTCTTTTGCATAGAGATAGACGTTGTCGAAGAAGACAAGCCGGGCGTTATGTTTACGGCACGAAGCCAATACCGATTCCATGAAAGGGGGCCAGGTATGAGCCCAGGCTTTCGCGCTGTATTTAAAGCCAATTACCACATAAACGACAGTTGACCCTTCGATGGCACCGTCGATGGCGGCAGGATCGGTCAGATCGGCCGACATCAGTTCATCGGTTGGATTGACTTTTTGTGGATTACGGGCTACCAATCTGATTTGTTTTGTATAGCCTGTCAAAGCCCGGGCCAATGGTGTTCCTATAGCACCACCTGAACCCAGAATAGTATGAATCATGTTCTCTTTATTTTAAAAATTATAATACAAACTGAAGCGGTAATTACCAGACGCGGGTTAAAGGGAATGGTTATCATTTACTTTACCTGACCCACGACAACGACGTAGTTTTTACCATATTTTTTCGCACATTTGGGGCATGTTGTATACCACATATACCATTTTACAATTTCCAATCTCCGGTTTATGGCCTGTTCCTTGAAGTCGGCGCACCATTTACCTGTATCCCTGAAGGGGCCTTCATAGACCCTGCTATAGAATTTTCCTGTAAGTGTGCAGTTGTCAGCACCCGGAACAGGTTTATCGACGGCCAGAAGGATGTCCATCTTCCATTTGGAAGTATGATCTGAAAGACAGAGCCAGTCGGGTATTTTTGCTTCCGCCTGATCAGCTTTGGCACAGATTTTCTTTATGACCGCGCCGAAATTAAGCGGCATATAGAAAAAGGTGCAAACCGTATCGCGGATAAAGGTTTTTTCACTCCATTCAAACAATTGGTCGTGCCATTTATCGGATTCGAAAGGAGGGCAGCATTCTTGAGAATCAGATTTTGTAGTCATGAGTTTTAGAATTGGTTTAGGATGGATTCCTTGAAGTGAAGGATATCATTAAATCAGTGACAAAGATAATGCTGCGGGCTGGTGATCTGTGTTAAATCTTTTGCATAATGTTAGCGAAGACTTGCCAATGTTGAGCTGATACGCTGAACAATATGTCATAACAGACGTTTAAGAAGGCGATTTGTATAACCTAACCCGATATGTTTAAATGAAAATATTGATTATATGTACCGGCAATAGTTGCCGGAGTCAAATGGCCCATGGCTGGCTTCAATGGTACAATCCAGCGCTTGAAGTGTTTTCGGCCGGCACTTTTCCTGAAAAAGAAGTGAATCCGATGGCCATAGAAGTTATGGCAGAGCTTGGCATTGACATTAGCGGGCACAAGCCTGTATCTGTAGAGGAGTACCTTGAGGAGAAGTGGGATTTCGTGGTGAGCGTGTGCGATGACACCTTAGAGACCTGTCCAACTTTCAACGGGAAGGTACGTCACCGTCTTCACAAGGGATTTGAAGATCCCGCGCGTTTCAGGGGTACTCCCGAGCAAGTTAAGGCGAAATACCTTGAAGTACGCGATGAGATAATTGTGGCCTTTAAGTCGATAGCCGAAGCCATTGAAATGGAGATGGAAGGCAGTATCGTTGCCTCTCACGGTGGTTGTGCCTGCGGCGGTAGTTGTGGATGCTAGATTTTACCATATAAAAAGAAAGCGCCATGGTATTGATTTACCATGGCGCTTTTGATTTGGGCACTTTGATGATGGTTCCGGATATCCGGAGAAACAACGGATATGTGAGATTTCGTTAAATAGCAGATTATCAACCATCCTTTGCCGCCATTTCATAAAAATTGAACAACGACACATGCATATTAAAAGATCGCCGCATGCCTGGTTGTCAACGTATCAACTTCTTTATGGGAGATGCAGTCCCAGACCGGGCAAACATGTTTACACAAAAGGCAGCCTACACAACGGGTCTCATCAACTTCCACCTTTCTTTTAGCGGCATTGAATTTCATAGCCTGATTAGCACCATCGCGGCAAGAGATGAAGCATTGGCCGCAACCGATACATTTTTCCGGATCAACGACAGCGACCACCTGGTGGCGTGTATCAAATTCAGAAGGATCGACAATCATACGTGCTGCTTGTCCGATCAGCTCATCAAGCGAACCGATGTTGCGGTCGTTCATAAAATCGGTGAGCCCCTCAATCATATCCTCCACAATGCGATAACCATACCTCATGATTGCAGTGGTGACCTGTATGTTTGTTGCCCCCAATAACAGAAAATGGAGGGCATCAATCCAGGTTTCAATGCCTCCGATAGCACTGACAGGCAGATTGAGTTGTTTTGAATTATACAGATCCGACACGAAGCGCATGGCAATTGGTTTCACAGCGGGACCTGAAAAGCCAGTGGCAGCAGAATTTCCATGGATGTCTGGCATCGGGGTAAAACTGTCAAGATCGATATTGGTAATCGCCTTAATGGTGTTAATGGCTGAGATGGCATCGGCACCTCCGTCTTTAGCGGCCAGAGCCACAGGAACCATATCGGTAATGTTGGGGGTCATCTTGGCGATGACTGGCAACCGGGTAGCATTTTTAACTACACGGGTAAACATCTCAACTGCATGGAAATCCTGACCTACACGATGGCCTGCGTGCTTATGAGCCATCTGGGGGCACGAGAAGTTCAATTCAACCAGATCGGCTCCTGCATCTTCCGACATTTTGGCAAGTTCTGCCCAGTCCTCATCATCATAGCCCATGATACTTGAAATCAGGACCTTGTTAGGGTAGCTTTTTTTGAGCCAGGCAAGGTCACGCAGGTTATCACGAATAGGCCTGTCGGTAATCTGTTCCGTGTTTTGAAGCCCTATAACCCGTTTATCACCATAATTGTATGCGTTCAGACGGGGTGAAGGCATCACTACCCTGAAACTCTTTTCCAGCCCCAGCGTTTTGTACACGACACCACCCCATCCGGCGTCATAGGCTCTGGCGCACATCTCTGCGTGGTTGCCCACCGGTGATGAAGAAAGGCAGAACGGGTTTTCGAACCGTACACCACAAAAATTAATCTGTAATGGATTTGGTTTGCTCATTGGTTTGCTCTCCTTTTGTTTAAATAGTTATGGATACTTTCGGCTGCCTTTTTTCCATCTCCGACGGCCTGTACGATGGTTGCTCCCCCGCTGACAACATCACCACCGGCAAATACGCCAGGCAGATTGGTACTGAAATCAGAACCAGTCACAATGGTTCCTTTTCCCATTATTTCAACACCTCTCGCGAAGCGTGTGATTTTATCATCAGGACAGGTACCGATGGCTTGTACTACCAGATCAACATTAATTGAGAATTCGGTTCCTTGAATTTGCCTGGCATTCGATGGGTGGTAATTATCGGGTTCTTTCCAGTCGGTTTCGATACCAGTAAGCCTTGTTATTTGTTTATCTTCAGCTACGACCCTTGTAATCTGTGACCCTGCTTTAAAAATGACGTTCATTAATCGAGCCAGATTGATCTCTTCCTGATCAGCTGGTAATTCTTTCAGATGTTCGAGCGAAATAAGATAAACCCGGCTAGCACCTGCAGCGCTGGCTGATACGGCTGCATCTAGGGCTACGCTTCCCCCTCCGATGATGGCGATGTTTTTATTCTTCAACTCCGGGGCCGTGAAGTCATGTCTGATATTGCGCAGGAATGAGAGATAGTCGGTAACATTGATATAGCCTTCCAGCAATTCAAGCCGAAAGGGCTTTGAAAGGCCGGTACTGATAAATACAGCATCGAAGCCACGCTTCATCAAGTCGGTTATAGTCCCTATATAGGTCAGGTTCTTTCCATGGCTGATTTTAACGCCCTGACTGAGAAGGTTGGTGATGTCATCATTCAGTGTCTCTTCCGGTAACCTGAACGCGGGGATGTAATACCTGGCGATGCCTCCGGCCTGTTGTTCCTGTTCATACAGCGTAACATCATAATCGAGTGTTGCAAGTGAGGAGGCACAACTCATTCCTGCTGGCCCTGCGCCGATAATAGCGACATGGCCCATGTTTTTTGAACTTACCTTCATCGGCTCGAGTGAAAAGGCCTTTCCATATTCCACCACGAAGCGTTGTAAGCCATTGATGTTGATTGGATCTTCCAGAGCCTTGATGCTGCATTCCTTTTCACAAAGTTTCTCGACAGGACAAATGAAGGCGCAGACACCACCCAGAATGTTGTTGTTACGGATGGTACGGGCAGCCCCCTTGTAATTATAAAATCTGATCTGCCTGATAAATCTTCCCGGATCGGTACCGGCAGGACAACCTGCACTGCATGGAGCCTCATGGCACAACAAGCACCGGTTTGATTCCCTGATAACAGCCTCAAGCGACAAAGGTTCTCGCATACATTTGAACTCGGAGATTTTTACAGGATCAATGTTTGTTTTCATCGCGTTAAGATTTGATTGTACCTGACAAGTGTTCGATTCAAAGGATAAACTCCCGGTCAGCGGGCTGTTGTTTACAAGAACATCAGTTTCCCGGAAAGCTAAAAAATGAAGCCAGGCTAAGAACGAACGCCATCATACGGTTTTATAGACTTTGATATTTAATACCTTTGAAAAGATATTTTTATCAGCCTGTTCTATCTGTTAAAAATACGCAGTAAATTTCAAAAGTCAACGCCTGAGATATAATTCTATAATAATCAAAGCGATTTGCTAATGATTATTCATTCAAAAAGAGGATAACATGACAAGACGCACCATCGGGATTCATGAAAAATTGCCCTTCATGGAGAGTTTGCCCCTGAGTCTACAGCACCTTACAGCCATGTTTGGCGCCACTATTCTTGTTCCAATACTGCTGGGTGTAAACCCTGCCATCGCCCTGCTCATGAATGGGATTGGCACCCTGATATATTCGTGGATTACCAAAGGAGGGATTCCTGCCTATCTGGGATCAAGTTTTGCCTTTATCGCCCCAACCCTCTTGATCATTTCCTCGATTGGCGGTTTTCGCCATGCACAATCCGGATTTATCTTTTTTGGATTATTTTTCATTATTCTTTCGCTGATAGTGAAAAGGTACGGAATCCGGTGGATAGATGTAGTGATGCCTCCGGCCGTGATGGGTTCTGTGGTCGCAATTATAGGACTTGAGCTTGCACCTGTAGCCGCCCAACAGTCAGGGCTGGCTCCATGGCCTGCCGCCATAGGTGAGGTGGTAGCTCCTTTCATTGTATCAACCGATGTCGTAATGGTTTCGATGTTCACGTTGCTCGTCGGGATCTTTGGATCGGTGATGTTCAGGGGCTTTCTGCAGGTGATACCGATTCTTGTGGCAGTGGTTACCGGTTATCTGTTAGCGTTGTCGATGGGAATGATTAACACGGCTGCTATCGCGAGTGCTTCATGGTTTGAGTTGCCAAGTTTTCAGACCCCTGTTTATGATTTGAAGGCAATCGTTGTCATTGCACCAGCCTGTATTGTTGTATTTGCCGAGCACATCAGCCATTTGGTAGTAACGAGTAAGGTTACGGGAAGTGATCTGATGAAAGAACCCGGATTACATCGTTCGCTGCTTGGTGATGGGATAAGCAATGTAATATCAGGTTTTACCGGATCACCACCCAATACCACTTATGGTGAGAATATTGGCGTGATGGCCATTACTCGTGTTTATTCTGTTTGGGTAATCAGAGGAGCTGCCGTGCTGGCCATGCTGTTCTCCTGTATCGGGAAGGTGGCCGCGGCCATTTCAACCATTCCCACACCCGTGATGGGAGGTATTACCATGCTGTTGTATGGTGTGATTGCCATACAGGGATTCAGGATGTTTGTGGAGCAGAAGACCAATTTCAGTAAGAACAGCAACATGGTGTTGGGAGCCATTACTTTAGTTGTTGGGGTGAGTGGTGCAACCCTTTTTATCGGGTCAGTGCAGTTAAAAGGGATGGCGCTTGCAGCAATTATCGGGGTAGTGCTTTCATTCTCCTTCTTTCTGCTCCGCAAAGCAGGTTTTATCGGCAAAGATGTATAATCTGCTGGTAACAGGGAGGTGAATTAATTAGTTTCGCTATTGGTTTTGCTACTGACATTTTGAGGTTGGTGATGAAATATTTCTTAAGGAAATGCAACTTCGGCAAATCACTGTGTTTATTTATGCAGAGCCGATGCGATGAAAAACGAGCAGGAGTTAATCAAACGTTGCATCAAAGGTGATGGCCGGGCATTGGCCACACTCTACGATCGTTATGCTCCACTTTTGTTGGGTGCCGGCCTGCGGTATGTCACTTCCCGATCCGATGCTGAAGATATTTTGCAGGAGGCTTTTATAAAAATCTTACAAAATATGTCACGTTTCGAGTATCGGGGTGAAGGATCGCTGGTGGCCTGGATGAAGAGGATTGTGGTAAATCTGGCGCTCAATTACCTGCGCAACAGGGAAAAAAATCTTCTGATCAATGAACAGATTCTTCCTCAAGAGGCTGAGAAACAAGCAAAGGAAGAAGAAAACCCTTCAGGGGTTACACCCGAAGAGATTCATCGTCTGATTGTTGAACTTCCGGTGGGGTATCGTACGGTACTCAACCTCTATGTGTTTGAGAAGTATTCACACCGTGAGATTGCCGAACTGCTCGGATGCAGCGAGAGCAACTCGAAGAGTCAGTTACTCAGGGCTCGTGCCTTGTTGAAAAAGAATATGATGATGTTGATATCAAACAAAGAATATTTACCAGTATATGGAAGTTAAAGATTCTTTTTTCGATTTTCTTAATGGTACAGCCGGGACTGTGGAGGTGGAACCTGCAGAGGATGTCAGGAGGATACATCTCGGAGCTATGCAGAAAGAGATGATACGGCTACGTCGCCTCAGGCATAGAAACTGGTGGCTGGTTGGCCTTTGTAGTTTTTTCATGGTGGTGTTGCTTATCGTGCTACTTTGGCCGGGTAGTGAAGAGCCTGTAGTTGCACCTTCCGGAATAAGTGGGACAGAACAATCACGAGGGGCTGCCGGAAATGATAAAAAGGAAGCCTTGTCGACGTTTTTGATGACAGGGGAGGATGTGGTTGCATGCCATCAGGTAAGTGCTATCCAATCGAAGGAAAACAGCCCGGAGGTCGAAGCAGAAGGTTTGGAGGCCCCCATCTCCCAGCCGGAAGTGTCCAATGGCCTTAAAGCATCTGGTACTGAAGGCCGGCAACCGGAGAACGCCATGGTTGTTATTGCCGGTAAACAGAGAAGAGGACTCACACAGGTTCAGACTATACAGACTAAACCATGCTCTCAAATTAAACAGCCGGTAATATTGACATCCATACAGATCAGACCGGTTCCGGATGTTGCTGTCAGAAGAAATGACGATACCATTCCGGCGGAAAAGGCTATGGCGCGCAAAACGAAAATTTGGATGCCCGGATTCTCTCTTGGGCTGCATTACACCCCCGAGTATATGTTTAACACGCTTGATCAGACCGACAGACTTGTTCATAATGCGGGACTTGAAATTGCATGGAGAAAACGCCCCTTTACGGTACGAACAGGCATCAGCCTTTCGGTTGCAACTGGTGTTACCGAGCTTGCTTACCACTATAACGAGAATCTTGGTGTGATGCAAAAGCTCGATTCTGTTGCATTTGCTTATGATCCCGAAGGACGAAAGATTGTCCCCTCATGGTATTTCAGCGAACGGCAGGTTTTCGACACCGCCGAAGATATAAGTGTTTCCAGCATCCGTAAGCGTTATACTTACCTGCAGATACCGTTAATTCTTGGCTACGACATTATGGAGACAGGCCGTTTCTCTTTAGGTTTTCGGGCAGGGCCTGTTTTACAGATACTCACTGCTACGCGGCAATTGGACGAGGAACCTGATAACAGAAATAACCGTATTATTAGCATCAACCAATTAACCCCAGGCAGGTTAACGACCCACTGGCAGGCTTTGTTCGGTATAAATGTTACGGTTATCCTTTCCCGAAGGATGAACCTTGAGACGGAACCCCATATAAAGTATTATTTCAATTCAGTGTACGAAAAGGCTGCCACCACAGGTAAACCATGGTCTATAGAGTGGCGTACTGCGCTTATTTACAAATTTTAAAGTCCTAGATTATGAAAAACAGATTGTTCAGTATTCTGGTATTCCTGTTCTCTGCATTCGTCAGCCTCGGTCAGTCCATTACGATTACCGGAAGTGTTCATACCCTCGGGATGAACGGTGTTGAAGCATGGCCTGTCACCATTGCTTCGCAGGATGGGGTATGGCCTTATGTACATGAATTGGTGTATACCGACACGGCAGGTCACTTTATATTCACCGGACAGGTAAGCGATTCCATCTTGCTGCTGACGGTGAGTACACCCGACTGTAATCAGCAAACCGTTGATACAACTTTCGTTATTAGCCCCGGAGAATCTGCTCATGTAAGTCTGGTGATCTGCGATTCCTTCCCTGTATCCTGTGATGCCTCTTATGTCTATAGCCAGTCGCCCGACTCAACGAGTACTGATACCTTTTTGTTTATTAACACCTCTACTGGGTCATATTCATTGTTGTTATGGGATTTTGGTGACGGAACAACATCCTCTGAGCTTTCACCAATTCATACCTTTTCTCCCGGGGAGTGGAATGTATGCCTCGTCATCAGTGACCCAATAAATGGCTGTTCAGATGCTGAATGCAAATCACTTGTTGTCCATTCTGCTGAGCCCTGCACCAACGACTTCACCGCGCAGGCCGTTGACCTTGGGGTAACCTTTACGGGCTGGGCAAGTAGCGCAGGCTATACTTCGTTTTCATGGGATTTTGGTGATGGGGCCTCGGGAACAGGAGCCTCTGCCAGTCATCTCTATGTTGCAGGAGGAGCATATCTGGTTAGCCTGACAACGATTAATGAGGACACATGTACGGCTGTCAGCTCTCATTGGCTTACGGTGGGGCAGCAATCCTGTGAGGCTCGTTATCAATGGGAAATTGATCCGTCAGATCAACTGACTGTTCATTTCAGTGATGCTTCTGTTGGTTCCTTTGATCTGTGGAATTGGAAATTTGGTGATGGACAGACCTCTTCCATGCAACATCCTGAACATATTTATACACAGGCCGGAACCTATCAGGTTTGTCTGACAGTTATATCATCTGATTCGTTATGCCTGTCAACAGTCTGCCAATCGGTCACTGTTGGTGATTTGGTCTATTTTACGGTATTTGGTCAGGTCCTGGCCAATTTATTTCCTGCCGATGAGATCGATGTACGTCTTTTTGAGTCGACAGGCGGTGTTCCTGTTCTGGCCGATTCAGCCTATGTAACGACGCAGGGAGCCTTCGCGTTCTATGCGGTTCCAACAGGTAATTACCTCCTGAAGGGATCTTTGATGCCGGGATCAGCGCTCTATGATCAATTTCTGCCAACGTATAGTGGCAATACTGTACTGTGGGAGGAGGCCGCCACCTTCGGGGTGAATCAGCCGATAGGTGGAGCCGATATAAATCTGGTGCCAATTCCTGAGGCAACCTCCGGCAATGGGAGCATCAATGGCCTGGTTCAGCAGGAAGGAGGACTGAAAGAATCCGGCACCACCGCAATGTCTGGCATCCCTGTTTATCTGTTTACCATGCAGCATCAACTTGTTCAGGCTGTCTATACCTCTTCCGACGGTAGCTTTAGTTTTCAGGGGGTGCTCAATGGCTCCTATGTCGTACGCCCTGAAATAACAGGTCTGCCTGTTACCCCTTTCCTCCTGACTATTGGTAACAACACAACAACAGCTCAGTATGTTGTGTTTACCGTTTCGGTATCTGGCATTCATTACGGAATTGATAATGAACTCCCTTCAGGCATATCGGGTGTAAGCGTGCCGTATCCTAACCCTGCAACTGATAAGGTTTTCTTTGACATCGTAACTACCACCAACATGACCCTGACCATTTCCTTAGCCGATCAGTCGGGACGGATAGTATGCCAGCATGTTGCACAACTTCAGTCCGGAAGCAACAATTTATGGCTGAACACAGCAAATCTTCCTGCCGGGTTGTATGGACTCGTGTTGAGAAGTGATGATAATGTTCCGATTGTCAGGAAGGTAATGATAATGTAGAATATTTTTAAGCGTTACGCAACTTTGGCTTTTCATCGTGTTTTAATGATGTTGCCGGCCAGTAACGGTCACAACTTTAATTAAAAGATATAGTGTTTTACTTAAATTCTATTGCTATGAGAAACCGAGTCGTACTATTTTTGATGCTGCTGCTTATGTTAGGTGGCGTACAGGCCCAGATTCAGACACTAACGATTTCGGGCATCGTAACCCATGCCCTGTCGGGAGCTCCCATCGTCAACCATGATGTTGTCATTCAGACCGACTCTTCGGCCGGCAACTTTTTTTATTTCAATACTGTAAGCACCAACTCAAACGGGGCCTACATAGATACGATACCCGTTACATCCGGCTCACAGGGCCAGGGATTACTGGTTGTAAGTACTGTTGAGTGTAACGGAACAGCTCAGGTGCAACAACTAACCTTTGGCCCCGGGAACATGACGCTCACTTCTGACTTTGTCATTTGTAGTGATACGATTCCTTTCGGGTGCCAGTCTTCTTTTTATTATTACGCTGATTCGACAAGCAATGCTACCGTGTTTGTGGATGCCTCTCAGGGGTCCCCTAATAGTTGGATTTGGAACTTTGGTGATGGTACTACATCAACAGAGCAAAATCCTGTTCATGTATATGCTCAGCCAGGCGAATACATAGTAACGCTGGTTATCGCAACAGCCGGTGGTTGTTCTTCTTCTTCAACGCAACTCGTTAATGTTAGCCAGCCATCAGGATGCCAGGCTTCATACAGATACTATCCGATCGATTCTCTTAATATGCTTTTGTCAAATACAATTCAGTTTGTTGATCAATCTTACGGTAGCCCTGAACTATGGTTTTGGAATTTTGGTGACGGCACAACATCTTATGAGCAGAACCCTGTTCATGAATTTGCGCAATTTGGTGAATATATGGTTTGCCTTACAATTTACAATCTTGACAGCACCTGTTATGACAATATCTGTTTGCCGGTCTGGGTTGGCAATCCTGCCGGAGGATGTCAGGCAACCTTTACATTCTTCCCAGCCGACACGTTGAATCTACTTGTATCGAATACGCTTCAGTTCATGGATCAATCGAGCGGCAATCCGATTTTTTGGCATTGGGACTTCGGTGATGGAACAACCTCTACCGAGCAGAATCCATTACACATCTTCCCCAATGAAGGAAGCTATCAGGTATGTCTATCCATAACAGGTGCTGACAGTAACTGTTTCAGCGACTATTGCAGACAGGTATGGGTCGGTAATACTGCACCTGGATGCAGGGCTATGTTCTATTATTATCCTGCCGACAGCCTTAATCAAAGCAACAACATCCAGTTTGCAGACCAATCGTTGGGAAACTCAACAGAATGGTTATGGAATTTTGGTGATGGAATAACCTCCACCGGGCAGAATCCATTACACTTATATCAACAGCCTGGTATTTACCATGTTTGTCTGGCAATTTCTAATCCAACGGCCCAGTGTTATGACACAGTTTGCCATGAAGTTAGCGTAAATGCCATTTTAGATAGTTGTGAGAATGTCTTTTCAGCATCGGTATCCGGACTGACGGCTACCTTTGATGGTTCCATGGTGAGCGGCGATACCGCAAGCTTTACATGGGAATTTGGTGATGGATATACTGCCACCGGAAACCAAGTCGCCCATACATATATAATCGGAGGACTTTATACAGTAACCCTCACAACAGTTTCAACCAGGGGTTGCGTGTTTTCTTCAGCCAGCATGATTTTCCTCGGCGACACAGCTTTAGTGCAAACCATCCAGGGAACCATCAGGGCAGGAAGTCTTCCCGTATCGGGTGTGGTATTACTGATGCCTCAGGGTGGTATCTGGAACTGGGGTGCCCAGACAACAGCCATTGATTCGATGGGTGTCTACCGATTTGAAGGCGTGATGCCCGGAAGCTATCACCTTTTGGCCGTGCCATATAGTGTAGCAGGCGACACGATGGCTTATCTGCCAACCTATTATGGCAATGTGATTTTCTGGGAGCAGGCTTCTGCGATTACCCTTGGTGCCGCTGCATTGGCTTATGATATCGACCTTGTGGCCTGTAATGGTATCATTCCGGGTGATGCGCTAATCAATGGAAATATTATGGCCAATGGATTGAAAGCGGGTATGTACGATGTGAATATTATGCTGCTGGATCAGCAAAACAATCCGTTGGTATTCGATCGTAGTGATGCTGCCGGGTCGTTTGATTTCAATGCTCTGGCTTATGGAACCTACACCATCTGGGCCGAACTTCATGGCGTGAGCACACTCCCTGTAACCCTGACCCTCTCGGCTGAAAAGCCATTTGCTACAGTGAATCTGAAACTTGACGGAACTTCTGTTATGGGGATCGGTACTGCCGGAATTCTGGAAAGCACTTTTGGTCAGGTGTATCCCAACCCTGTGGAAGACCTCGCGAAAATTGAGGTTACCACACTGCTGCCTGTCCCTTTCGAATTGTCATTGATCAACACCATGGGACAGGTCGTAATGAATAAATATGTAGTGGTGAATGGAAACAGTTTGTTAGAGGTTGAAACAACAGGACTCCCCACAGGAGTTTATACCTTACTTCTCAGGGGAAATGATGGCAGCAGGCTTTTGCGTAAATTCGTTAAAGCCAACCGGTAACGGTTAGCCCTTTATACTCCTGCAAGGCCCTTCGGATTCATTTCCGGGGGGTCTTTATTGTTAGCAAGGTTTTAACGGCAAGAATCGATGATTTTTTGAATTGCCCCTATTCTGAAAGGCTGATAGGGTGTGAGTGGCAATAACTGCCGAGCTCTCATTCAACTTGTCCGATGACCAATCATAAGATAAATAAATCTGATTGCCTGCGAGTTTCAACTGATCATCGTGTTCCTCCCAACAAACACCTATCTTTGCCATGGTATAAAAAGAAATCATGGCCGTTATTCCCGGAAAACTGTTGAAGCAGGTGACCTCACCTGCCGATCTACGCCTGATGGACGAAGGTCAGCTTGAACAACTCTGCGCTGAATTGCGTCGGTTCATCATTGAAGTAATTGCCACTCACCCCGGACATCTTGGTGCCAGTCTTGGTACCGTCGAATTGGCCGTTGCCATTCATTATGTATTCAATACACCCTACGATAAGCTCATTTGGGATGTTGGTCATCAGGCCTATGCCCACAAGATATTGACTGGTCGTTGCGATCGGTTCTACACAAACCGTACCTACCATGGCATCAGCGGGTTTCCTAAGATGTCGGAGAGCGAGTATGATGCCTTCGGCGTTGGCCATTCATCCACTTCCATCTCAGCAGCTCTTGGTATGGCAGTAGCCGCCAAACTTCAGGGTGACAGCCGCCGTCAGCACATTGCTGTTATCGGTGATGGCTCAATGACAGCCGGAATGGCTTTCGAAGCCATGAATCATGCCGGGGTAGCCAATGCAAACCTGTTGATTATCCTCAACGACAACGGCATCGCCATCGATCGTAATGTAGGAGCCCTGAAAGATTACCTTACCAACATGGTAACCTCGCGTACGTACAATAATGTTCGCAACAAAATATGGCAGCTACTGGGGGGCAACTCCCGCTATGGACAGAATACCAGAGCGATCGTAAAACAATTGGGTGGCGCCATCAAGGGAACTCTACTCAAGCGTAGTAACCTTTTCGAGGCACTGGGATTACGCTATTTCGGACCTGTCGATGGACATGATGTTGTAAGACTCACCCGCCTCTTGCGCGACCTGAGCCGCATTCCCGGTCCTAAGCTTCTTCATGTAATTACAAAAAAGGGTAAAGGGCTTGAGAAGGCTGAACTGGATCCAACCACCTACCATGCACCAGGAGCTTTTGATATTGTGACAGGAGAACTGATCGAGAAAAAATGCACCGTAGCCCTGCCACCTAAATACCAGAACGTTTTTGGGAAAACCATTATAGAACTGGCTAAAATCAACCCGCGGGTCGTGGGGATTACACCTGCGATGCCTTCGGGCTGCTCGCTCAACATGATGATGCAAGTGATGCCAGGGCGAGCCTTCGATGTCGGGATAGCCGAACAACATGCCGTTACCTTTTCGGCCGGTTTGGCCGCTCAGGGGCAGATACCTTTTTGCAATATTTACTCCTCATTTATGCAGCGGGCTTACGATCAGGTAATCCATGATGTTGCATTGCAAAACCTGCCGGTAGTCTTCTGTCTCGATCGTGGTGGTTTGGTAGGAGAGGATGGTGCTACCCATCATGGGGTGTACGATCTGGCCTATTTCCGCTCAATTCCCAACATGATTGTATCGGCACCCATGAATGAGGAAGAGCTTCGTAATCTAATGTTTACGGCTCAATATAAGGCTTTTGGCCCCTTTAGTATCCGTTACCCGCGTGGAAGAGGTGTAAATCCTGACTGGAATACTCCTTTTAAATTGTTGGAGATTGGAAAGGGACGTAAACTAAAAGATGGTAAAGCGGTGGCTGTGCTTTCTATCGGGCACATCGGCAATATTGCAGCCGAAGCCATTGAAATGTTAGCTGTTGATTTGATCTATCCCGCCCATTATGATATGCGCTTTGTGAAACCTATTGACGGAGAACTGCTTCATGAGGTTTTCAGGAATTATTCGATTGTATTGACTGTTGAAGACGGCACTATCATTGGCGGACTTGGAAGCGCGGTACTGGAATTCATGGCTGATAATGACTACCGGGCTACTGTAAAACGGATAGGGGTCCCCGATCGGTTTGTTGAACAAGGAACCCGCGGAGAACTCTACCACGAATGTGGCATGGATGCATTTTCCATCGCTGCCGCTATCAGGGAGCTCGTCAAGTGAAATGTGTCTGGTAAACGAATGATCCCCAAGCCCGATGGTAGATTTATTATTCAGAGCATGCCAGTTAATCTGGCAACCGATTTTAAGACCTCTTCATGATTGTTGGATTAAGTCTGGAGGGGGGTGTCGGTTGGGCTGCTTATCCTGCCTCAACAATTACAACAACTGACACGATGAATACCTTCGATGTGGTGCTTTTAATTGGCTCTGGAGTGCTTGTAGGCTTCATCAACACGCTGGCAGGCGGAGGAACCATCATCTCGCTTTCGGTCTTTATGATGCTTGGTCTGCCCCCTATTACAGCCAACGGCACACACCGTATTGCAGCCACCCTTCAAACAATGACCTCGTCGGCTACTTTCTTCCGGAAAAAGAAACTCGATGTAAGGCAGGGCGTGATGCTCAGTATTCCGGTTGTTGCCGGGAGTCTGCTTGGGGCACTGATTGCAGTTGAAATCAACGAGCAGCTTTTCAAACAGATTATAGCTGTTGTGATGCTGGGCATGCTGTTTTTTATCCTTTACAAACCTCAGTTGTGGCTTAAGGGCCGCGTTACGGATCGTGTTACACCAACGCGCTGGTGGCATTACATCCTTTTTTTTCTGATCGGAATATATGGTGGGTTTATCCATGTAGGTGTTGGGTATTTCTTGATTATCGGAACCGTGATGGGACTTGGCTACGATCTCGTCAGAAGTAATGCTTTAAAAGTCTTTATAGTTTTTATCTATACACCGCTCACACTGCTGGTCTTTCTTTGGAAAGGGCAGGCTGACTGGGGCTTTGGTCTGGTCCATGCCGTTGGTAACGTATTGGGCGCATGGTTTGCAGCTCGCTATGCTGTGGAATGGGGAACGGGATTTGTGCGCTGGGTGATTGTGGTGGTGATTGTGGTTTCAGCCGGGCAATTGCTTGGTTTATTCGATCTTGGACCCTTGTTTCGGTCTTTACCTATTTAAATGATAACCATGGAACTAACACTTCAACTCATTATCTTAGGGCTTGCCGGTATTGTGGTAGGAATCATCAATACGCTATCGGGCGGTGGCTCAATTATTTCGTTGTCGTTGCTGATGTTCTTTGGTCTTGATGCCAACATAGCCAATGGTACCAATCGTGTAGCCATTCTGTTTCAAAGTCTGGCAGGTGTTAAGAAGTTTAGCGACAGTAAAATGCTCGATATTCCCCGAGGCTGGCATTATGCACTGCCAGCCCTGGTGGGCTCCCTGGGAGGGGCATGGATGGCGACTGACATCAATAAGCAGGTGTTTGAATACCTGCTCCTTGGTGTCATGGTGGTGATGGTAGTACTGATGTTTGTTGACCCGGAAAAGTGGATTGGCAAAAGCGCCTTGCAACAATACAAAAAGCCAGGATGGCGGACATGGATCACCTTTGTGGCGATTGGTTTTTATGGTGGCTTTGTGCAGGTAGGTATCGGTTATTTCCTGCTGGCCGGACTGGTCATTCAGGCTGGTTATGAGCTTGTGAAAGCCAATGCCCTCAAAGTATTCATTACCTTTCTCTATTCCCCTTTCACCCTGGTTGTCTTCCTTTGGCACAATCAGGTCAATTGGTTGTACGGAATTGTGCTGGCCATTGGCACATTTTCAGGTGGCTGGCTGGGGGCACAGCTCGCCATTAAGCAAGGGGCTTCTTTTATAAGATGGGTGATTGTAGCCGTGGTGGCATTGACGATGGTTAAGGTTTTCTTGGGATTCTAAAAGAAGACAATAGCATAAAAAGTCGGTTCTTTGTCTGGTTTGATTGAACTATTCAGAAGGCTTTGATACAAAACAGGCGAATAGCTGGTAACTGGTTGCTTCAGATTGATAGTTGTGGCGGTAATTAAAGCAGTTCAGTCATTCTCAAAATGAATAACTCTTAAAAGCACATTTGTGATTTTGTCACCTTTTAAAAGCTTTAGATTAAAATTTCTAAGTAGTTTTATTATTGCGCTTTGAGCCCTGATCAACAGGGACTATGGAAATATTATTATTTGGAAACTTTATTAATTGATTACTTGACAAAAAAAACTGGGGTTAGAGGGGCTACTTTTACTTTTTCGACATTAATATTTGTAAAAAAAATAGCCAAAATCATCTTCAGTATTTTTTGCAATGCCATTTCAGCACCAGCAATTGAGCTTGGTATAGATCTTATTAAGAACTTAAAGTATAGTTAAATGAAACCAGATTTTACAAGGCAATTCGAAAGGCGGGTATTACTCCATGCGAAAGACCAGACCACTGTCTTCATTTTGTCAGAGATTACCCATATTGTAATGTGATGGTTATACGTGTTTTCTGTATTTCGCGAATGGATCTTTTCATAGATGTGCTAAAATGTTGAAGTATTTCGAAAAGGAATTTATGGATATGGATTTCTGAGAGCAAATAGATCCACGCTGGTAAAATCCAGATATATCCGTTACACTGGCAAATTTAACGGAACGTGGTTTGTGTATCTGTTGGTTATGAAGGTGCGAGTTTCACGCTGCTGGATATTTGATTTAAAACATTTTATAGAAATAAACCAATCTTAATCACCTGCCGCTTATACAATTTTGATAGATGTAATATGCATTTCAGGTGTGTCGTTTTTGAAAGTTAAGGTGTTTTCATAATCAATAGCTACAAGTATTGGAAGCGGTGAAATCAGAAATTTGGTGTGGATTTTCAAATATCATAACAACCAAATGGAACTAACTGAGCCAAGCAAAGCGGCCAGATGAATTAACACGGAGATTTCATGAACTCCATCGAAATCAACACGCTGAAAGAAATTAAGATTGTCAGGAATTTTGTCGTTTTATTCCTTTAATCTTTTATCCTTCAATCTCCAGATCCAGTTGAGTACGTAATTCATTGAGTGCCGGATTGATTTCTGCCATCAGGTTGTATTTTTCCATTGGGGTGTACACCTTTGCCTTTTCCGCTGAGGGGCTGACTACTACCTGAATCCGGAGTACATTGTTGTTGAGCCGTTGACGCAACAAGGTATAAAGTTCCGGACGTTTCTCAATGAGCGCCTCTTCCATCATCTTGTTTTCTACACGTTGCTCTATGACGAAGTCCTCTCTGAGTACCGGTGTATAACTACTGATGGCAAGGTAGTACACTACCGGATCGTGTGGTGTAGAGGCAACAATTTCATTCCAGGCAGACTCAAGTAATTTTTGGGAAAAGCTGTTGCGCAGTTCTGGGATTGTGACGACCGGCTCCTCTGCTGCAGATTCTTTGATGGCTCCTATTCCTTTAATGCTAAAACCAAAGGCTGAGCCCCCTGTTTGCTTAGCAGTTGAAGGGGTAGTGACTGATTCAGCTTTTGATGGTACGGGTGACGAAGCTAAGGCTGTTGGCGTTACAGATGCAGTTGGTGCTGAAGTAACGGGAGGAACAGGCATAGCAGTCTGGGGTTGTGGTGCCTGCATGGATTGTTGAAGCACCGGAGTTGCATTATTTTGTGATTGCAGCGATTGAGTGGGTAGGGGCTGAGCCGTCAGGGGAGGGGGGGAGCCGACTACAAGACGACTCATCTTCAACAGAGCAATCTCGATGTGTAACCTCTTGCTGTTGGATATGCGATAGTCGATGTCGCAACGATTGGCGATATCGAGCGCCTGTAGCAGAAACATAAGGTTGCATCGCGCAGCCTGAGTCGCGAATTGTTGTCGGATGCCGGCGGCAGCTTCAATAAGTTTTACAGTGTCAGGGTTAAGCGAAAGCATCAGTTGACGAAGGTGATCTGACAATCCGTTGATGAAATGTTGTCCATCGAAACCATTTTCTACTACTTGATTAAACAACATGATGATGCCGGCAGAATCGGCAGCCAGCAATAGGTCAATCGCTCTGAAATAGTAATCATGGTCAAGCACATTAAGACTTTCGATCACCTTCTGGTAGGTAAGGTGTTGGCCGGTATAACTAACAAGCTGGTCGAAGATAGACAGAGAGTCACGCATGCCGCCATCTGCTTTACGGGCAATGATGTGGAGGGCATCGGGTTCTGCATCGATTCCTTCCTGTGAGGCCACCCAAATCAGGTGATGAACGATATCTTCGACCGTAATTCGCTTAAAGTCATAAGCCTGACAACGTGAAAGTATTGTGGGAAGAATTTTATGCTTTTCGGTCGTTGCCAGTATGAATTTAGCATATGACGGCGGTTCCTCAAGAGTTTTCAGAAATGCATTGAAAGCCTGAGCCGAAAGCATGTGTACCTCATCGATGATATACACTTTATAGCGCCCTGCCTGTGGAGGTATCCTAACCTGCTCGATAAGACTCCGCATTGAATCGACAGAGTTATTGGATGCTGCGTCAAGTTCATAGATGTTAAAGGAAGCATTGTTGTTGAATGCCTTGCACGATTCACAAACATTACAAGCCTCCGTTTCAGTGGTGAGATTCTGGCAGTTGATGGTCTTAGCAAGGATTCGGGCACAGGTGGTCTTGCCAACACCACGCGGACCGGTGAACAAAAACGCCTGAGCAATGTGGTTGCTCCGGATAGCATTTTTGAGGGTGGAGGTAATGGAGGGCTGTCCAACAACACTGTTAAAGGTTGCCGGGCGGTATTTTCGGGCTGAAACAACAAAATTTTCCATACGATGACACTTTTCGAAAGAGAGTTCAAAAATACGAAAGATTTCGGGGTGCGGGGTACCTGATTTGCCATACCCGGTTTCACTGGTTAATACTTCACTCATTTGGCTGATTGAAGATGATTAGCACATTTATACTAATTTAGCATGATCAAAAACCATAAGCATGAATGTCTTTGAACATATAGGAAGTTATGTATTGCTGATGCGTCAGGTGCTTATGCGCCCAGACCGTCATTCGCTGTTTATGCGTCAGTTGGTGAACGAAATTCAGAAACTTGGCTTTGATTCATTGGGGATTGTCGCTATCATTTCTGTATTTATGGGGATGGTTGTAACCATACAGACTGCCTACAACATCGACAGTCCGCTGATTCCTCTTTCAATGGTAGGCTTTACGGCACGACAATCGGTCATTCTTGAGTTTTCTCCTACCATTATCAGTCTGATCCTTGCAGGAAAAGTGGGTGGCAGTATTGCCTCAGAGATTGGAACCATGAGGGTAACCGAACAGATTGATGCACTAGAGGTGATGGGAATCAATTCTGCCAATTTTCTTATTCTGCCAAAAGTGATTGCTGCGATGATGTTCAATCCTGTCCTCATTATCTTCAGTATAGGAATGAGCCTGTTGGGTGGCTATTTTGTTGCGTTGTTTACTACACTTTTCACCCCTGGTGATTATGTATCCGGTCTACGGCTTTCTTTCGAGAGTTTTACATTATTTTATGCATTGATTAAGACAGTTGTCTTTGCCTTTCTCATTACTACAGTATCGGCTTATCAGGGTTACATCATCAACGGAGGGGCCCTTGAAGTAGGCCGTTCAAGTACGACAGCTGTGGTCCGAAGCAGTATCCTCATTATTCTCTTCAACCTGATCTTAACCCAATTGTTACTTACATGATAAAAGCCGATAACATCGTCAAACAGTTTTCAGGCCGGGTTGTCCTCGATCACATTTCGGTAGCCTTTGAACCTGGAAAGGCCAACCTGATCATCGGCAGAAGCGGCTCCGGTAAAACTGTTCTCATGAAATGTCTGGTTGGATTGCTGGAGGTGGATGAGGGAGAGATTTATTACAATAACAGACTTTTCTCAAAGATGACAGCTTTAGAGAGACGACCTGTCCGACAGGAGCTCGGAATGCTTTTCCAGGGCGGCGCACTGTTCGATTCAATGAATGTGATCGAAAATGTGATGTTCCCTCTGAATATGTACACCAGGCAATCGAGAAGTGAAAAACAAAAGAGGGTTGATTTCTGTCTCGAACGTGTTAACCTGAGCGAGGCTGGTAAACTAATGCCATCAGAGTTAAGTGGAGGCATGGTGAAGCGCGTCGCCATTGCACGGGCTATCTCTCTGAACCCGCGTTTTCTGTTCTGCGATGAACCCAATTCCGGTCTTGACCCGCAGACGGCTACCCTCATCGACAACCTGATTATGGAGATCACCCGGGAGTACAATATCACGACTATCATTAATACACATGACATGAATTCAGTCCTTCAGATCGGCGATCATGTACACTTTATTCACGAAGGAAAGCTCTGGTGGTACGGTGATAAAACTAATATTTTTGACGCTGATAATGAGGAGTTAAATCAATTCCTGTTTTCTACTGAATTAACAAGGCGGCTTAAAAAGAAATAACAGATGAATTATTTCGATATAGGTGCAGGTATTATCATCCTATGGTCGGCATGGAAGGGTTTTTCTTCCGGCTTTGTTGTTTCAATACTCTCTCTGATCGGACTTGTGGCGGGAGTATATGTGGCGCTTTACTTTTCGGGTTTTGCCCGTAATTTACTTGCCGATAACTTCAACCTTAACGGAATGTATCTGAAGACAGCAGCATTCGCGATAACCTTTCTTGGTGTAGTTCTCGGGATTCATCTGTTGGCTAAATTGCTCGAGAAGGCTTTTAGTGCAGCAGCACTTGGTCCGGCAAACAAGATGGCGGGAGCAGCCTTTGGAGTCTTTAAAGGAGCGTTGATTGTCAGCGTGATTTTGATGGTTATCAATACGTTTTGTTCACCAGGATGGTTGAATGACGAGGTCTTTCAGGATTCTGTAATATGTAAGCCTTCCTCGAAAGTCGCTCCCTGGTTTATCAGTCTTGTGAAGGACGAAGACATGATGCGGCTTATTCCACAAATCCCTGACAATGATCAGGATGAGTTACCTGTGAAACAGGAAGAAAAGAGGGCTGAGTGATAAGGGGCTAGTCAAGGAACAGAGAAAGCAAATTTTTGACGCCAGCCTAATGCAAAGCTGCCTGAAGTGAATTCAAGGCAGTGGGAGGTGATTCATCCTATCCCTAAAACGAGGAGTATAGCGTTTTCTTTGAATCATCGAACCGGCAGCAGGGAAAGGTCGTTGGCTTTCTTTAAAAGCCTGTATCATGAATTACCCCATCAGGGATTATCATCGGCATACCATTCTGCAAATGAGGTCGGTGTTTCCCGCAGGAGTAAGTGGTGAAGTGATACACCCATTGGAAGTTTCGCTTTTAGTACCCGGGCAAAATCAACCAGAAAACCTTCGCTGGAAGGCTGCCAGGGAACAATTATTACCTTTCCAAAAAGATCGGCATTATTTTCCGGAATCAGGTGTCGGCTCTGTTCTCCAAGTACCAATGCATGGTCATAACGATCAACAATCAATTGCCGGACTAATCGTTTCAGGTCGCCAAAGTCCATGACCATCCCCATCTTGGGGGAGGAGGGATCGGAAATTGGTTCACCTTTGATGGTCACCTGCAATTCATAGGAATGACCATGGATATGTTTGCATAGCCCGTCATATCCGGCAAGTGCATGAGCCGTTTCAAATTTGAATATCTTGGTAATTCGTATCATTGTCATGGCTATTGGTTCTTAATCAGCTTTCCATGATAAATGCCGTCTTCGGCTGCAACTTCAATCAGATAGGGTCCTGCATTTATACCATTTACATCAATGATTGCCTGACTTTCATTTGCAATTTCCTGATGAAGGACGACCTGACCATTTATAGTGAAAAAAGTGATCTGAAGTGTAGCCTGAACTTTAGGAACGGTGATTTCAACTGTATTGGTACAGGGATTGGGCGAAACATCAACCCTAAGCCGGGTACGGGTGGATACTGAAGAGGCGGGATCACCCCAGATTTTGTCTGCAAATTCAGGATGATCTATAAAAGGGTTCCTGTTGTTCTGATATGAATACACAGCATTATTGCGGTCGATCTCTTTCTGACTGACCGGATCATTCTGGTGCCATTCAATCAGCATATTCTGGGCCCATGTTTTAAGGTCAGCCCCATCTACCATGCCATTACTCTGCCAACCCGCATCTTCACCATAATAGCGGGTCGACATATAAAAATAGGTGCGGGCCAGATCACCTTTGTAAGCATCAATAGGTTCAAAAACTTCTTCCGAGTTTCCTGGGTAGCTATTGTTGCCTAACTTGCTTCCGTTGAGTGAGGTCCATGAAGAAGAACCAACCTCACCGTAAGGATAATTGCTCCTTTTCCCATTTACATAACCATCAGTCGGGTAAAGGTGAAAAAGATCGGAATACATGGGGCTGTTGTCGTTAAACCAGCTCTTGGGCCACGTATGCTCCCGGTTGTAACAATCACCTTCACTGTTGTAGTTTCCGCACTGGTCACTTCCAAAGGTGTACTGGTATGGGGGGGTGCCTCCGGGAATATCGGAATACATATCCCAAACCGTACCATTGCTCTTTTTGTCTGTGTCGTTAAATGCCGACCACAGTGCACTATAACTGATCGAATTATGATTCTTAATGATGTTGTGTAAAGCACTTCTAAGGGCTGTCCCGGTAAGCCCTTCTGTCCCGTTATAGTAGCCTGTTGGTTGCGCAACAGTAAGAGAAACGGTGATAATGGTAAATAACACGGAGGCCAATAGACGGCTGAAGATACGTTTAGAGAACATGTTTAAATAAGTATAAAATGTATAATACTAACAACAATAATAGCTATTCCACCAAACACAACCGGCCGGAAAAGGTTGCTCAGGGGAAGTTTGCCTGTTGCCAACTTCTTGCTGGCAGTTTGCATGGCAATTGACATCATACCCAGAACGATGGCAGATGCCCAGAAAGGCTGACCTGAGATACCCAGAGCAATACCCGACAGAAAAGAATTGACAGATGATGCAAGCATCAATGAGGTTCCGGCTGAAAAATTGAAGTTGGTATCGGACGGAAGGGTTGTCGTTCCCTGCCAGACCATTTTGACACCGACAAACATGAAGATGGAGAAATTGAGAAACAAAAAATTGTCGGGTGTAATGAAACCTATCAACCAGCCAATGACACCACCACACCACATAGCAACGGTTCTCCACATCGCTTCGCGTAATCTGTATCCTGAAGGGTATTTCCCTTCAGGAAAAAGAAATGAACTTCGCAGAAGGTCAAGCGAAAGGGATACACAAACGAGGCAAAGAAACAAATAGTTCAAGTTCAATTTTTTGGGTTTGCAAAAGTACAAATATTCTGTTTGGAGTATTTGCCCTGATGATAATCCTTTTGAATTGACAGGCACAGGATGACTGAATGTGCATAAGAAAGGATTCTTTGGTACTGTGATATACACGCCGGTCCCTTTTGCAGGAAAGCCCATAAACTGTTGAAATATGGTGTTCTGATCGTTCCTGTAGTTAATGTTTTGTTAAACTGATCAAGGCTCCAAAATTAATACCAATAAGCATGGGGGTTGTAATTCAGAATGTTAAGAAAATTATAGTTGATAATTATTAGTTTTGGCTTGCCAGGGAAGTTAATTTTTTGGCTCTAAAACCAAAAGTGTCTGTTATTCATTGAAATCGTCTTATCTTTGCAGCGTTATTTGTTTTAACATTTTTATGGACAACTACGAAAACCCAGGGTCGTCAGAGCAATCGGGAGGATTGCCGGGCCAAGAAAACTCCGACAACGGAGATGACAAAAAGCGCAAACCTCGAAAGAGGATACCTCTAAAGCCTGAACTACAGCGAACCGCCTATGATGATCGATCTGCTAAACCGCGTACAACTGAACGCAGGTCAGATGATGATAATGCCAGATATTCGCGTTCGGATGAGTTTGGACCATCAGTTTATGAGCCAAGAAGGCCTTCATTACCTGAACGGAATCAAAACGATTACAGCGATCGTTATAATACTGATCGACCTTATACACCACGCCCATCAGGCGGTGATCGTTCCTATGGCGATCGTCAGCAGGGCAATCGCCCCCACAGCGACCGTCAACAGGGTGATCGCCCCTATGGCGATCGTAAGCAGGGTGATCGTCCCTATGGCGATCGTAAGCAGGGTGATCGTCCCTATGGCGACCGTCGCACTTCAGACCCCCGTCAATCCGGGCAGGGAGGAGCTTACCGCAGAGATGACGGACATCAGGGTGGATCACGACCCGGAGGCTCTCGCTCTAACTATGGTGGAAAACCAAATTTGGTAAAGAGAGGTTCCCAACCATTTAATCCCGCCAAAAAACAGCTTAGACCCCGCTCGTTTCAGGATGATGACAGACGTCGTACCGAAGCCGGATTCGCTCCTCAGATTGAGGGAGAGATTCGTCTTAATAAGTACATTTCCTATGCAGGAATCTGCTCACGTCGTGAAGCCGATAAGCTTATTGAAGCCGGAGCTGTGAAGATTAACGGTGTGATCGTTACAACTCTGGGCAGTCGGGTTCAACCAGGCGATCGCGTTCAGTATGGTGACGAAACATTGGCCTTTGAAAAGAAATTCTACGTTTTACTTAACAAACCCAAAGGCTATATTACTACCACCGAAGATCCCGGGCAGAGAAAAACGGTGATGCATCTTGTCGAATCAGCCTGCCGCGAACGTATCTACCCTGTAGGACGTCTTGACCGTAACACTACTGGTCTCTTACTCTTCACCAACGATGGGCTGATGGCCAAGAAACTGATGCACCCATCAGGAACCATCCGTAAACTCTATCATGTGGTACTCGACAAACCGCTCACCCATGCCGACATTGATACTATTGCCGATGGGGTGAAATTTGACGATGAAAACGAAATGGTTGAAATCGACGATATCGCCTATGCCGCTGAAGATAAGCACGAAATTGGCATTGCCATCCACTCTGGTCAGAATAGGGTAGTTCGCCGTATCTTTGAAAAATTCGGTTACAAAGTGGTTAAACTTGACCGGGTTATGTACGCCGGTCTTACCAAGAAGACCCTTGGCCGGGGTCGCTGGCGTTACCTCACCGAACAGGAAGTCAGCTTCCTGAGGATGCTCTAACTTTTTTAAGACCTGATAATATTACCCCGTTGCACTAACCAGCAACGGGGTATTTTTTTCGCCCTTCCCGAAACCTCTTTTAACTTTTAACAAGGGCTTTTACGTTATCCTCCGATCCCAAAACCATTGTGACGATAACCATCGTGACGATAGCTATCCGGGCCAAATCACTAAAATGACTTTAGCCTTTGGGCTTGGCCTGCTAAGCTTCTACACTGGTTACATTACCTCTGTCCAAATATTCAGCTTAACGATTCGACATTTTTTTTCATCCATCCCCGAATTTTATACGGGTTTGGTATGATATTAGGATAACATGATAGAGTATTAAAAAAACTTATACCGCATTTCAACCAAAAATCAAGCAAAGATCAACCTTAACCGTACGCTTCATCTACGCTTCATCTACGCTTCATCTACGCTTCATCTACGGTCCTTCTTAAAAAATGACACATTTTATCAACCGCATAAAAGCTGGAATGCACTACATCCGGCTGATGCGATACGCTCTGATTTTGAATGGGATTTGAAAGTCTGGATTGATACAATTATTGTGACTTGTGTTCTGTGTTGCATGAATTCTATTAACAGTTTCATGTTCCCGAATCATTTATCCAAAAGTAATCGCCCGGAGGCCTGGGTGTGCCCTTAATGTACCACTTCGACCATAAGATGAAAACACAAAGTCATGGTTTTGGATGCTTTACCACAGTTTGCTAAGAGTTTTGGCTCATGATTAAACTCAGCAGGGTTTTGGAATTGCCATGTCAGGTTGAAGCCCTGCAAAAACCCGGAAAGCTTCCGTTGGTTATATTTTATTAGCTGATAAGTAGTCCTTTATAGATATATGTCTTAAAATATTACAGATGAGGGCAGCGTAAACTGTCATAAAACACAACAATAGTACTTTGTGTTAAAAGAACATCTAAATTTTATACTCAATCTAAACGATTTTCTAAACAAGTCATAACCAACTGATTAACAATTGTTAACATTTAATTAAAAGGGTTTATGATGTTGTATTACAATTGAAAACCAACAAAATAATTTCTTACTTGAGAAAATGAAAGTACCTTTGCCGAAAAATTCACCCTAATTTATAAGTTTATGAATATCACACACATCGAGCATATAGGTATTGCTGTCAGCGATCTGACAGAAGCTATTGCTTATTACGAGGGCGTTTTGGGTCTGAAATGCTATAATATTGAAGAAGTAGCAGATCAGAAGGTGAAGACAGCTTTCTTTATGGTGGGGCAAACAAAGATAGAACTTCTCGAATCGACCGATCCGGAAGGGCCAATTGGTACATTCATTGAAAAGAAAGGTCCCGGGATTCACCACATGGCATTTGCTGTAAAAGGGATTGAAGGTGCGCTGGCCGAAGCAGCCGATAAAGGAGTCAGGCTTATTGACAAGACCCCCCGAAAAGGCGCCGAAGGATTGCACATTGCCTTTTTACACCCCAAATCGACAATGAGTGTTTTAACGGAACTTTGTGAGGACAAATCAAAATAAATCATAAGTATCATGGCATTCGAAGATAAAATTAAGGAATTGCTCGACAAGCGCGAGCTGGCACAACTGGGTGGTGGTCAAAAGCGTATCGACGCCCAGCATGGCAAGAACAAGCTAACCGCACGTGAACGGATTGCTTTGCTGCTCGATGAAGGCAGCTTTGAAGAGTACGATATGTTTGTTACACATCGTTGCACCGATTTTGGTCTTGAGAAACAGGAATACCTTAGTGATGGTGTCGTTACCGGACATGGAACCATCGACGGACGGGTAGTCTATGTATTCTCTCAGGATTTTACTGTTTTCGGAGGTTCATTATCTGAGTCTTTTGCCAAGAAGATCTGCAAGGTAATGGATCAGGCAATGAAAGTCGGAGCTCCCCTTATTGGAATCAACGACAGCGGAGGTGCACGAATTCAGGAAGGTGTTCAATCACTTGCCGGTTATGCTGAAATTTTTGAGCGTAACATTCTTGCCTCTGGTGTTATTCCTCAGATTTCTGCCATCTTTGGTCCTTGTGCAGGTGGTGCTGTATACAGCCCGGCCCTTACCGACTTCATCATCATGAGCAAAGACACAAGCTACATGTTTGTGACTGGTCCAAAAGTTGTGAAAACGGTTACCGGAGAGATAGTAACTGATGAAGAGCTGGGTGGTGCAGTAGTTCATGGTTCCAAGTCTGGTGTTTCGCATATGATTGCTGATGATGAGCAGGAAGGGATCATGTTGATTCGAAAACTGATGAGTTACCTTCCTCAGAACAATCTTGAAGAAGCTCCTATCGTAGCTTGCGATGATCCCATCGACCGCCTCGAAGATCAGTTGAATTACTTTATACCTGATAATCCGAATAAGCCATACGACGTTAAAGACATCATCCATGCTATTGTTGATAATGGTGAATTTCTTGAAATCCATCGCCATTACGCGCCCAACATCAATGTCGGCTTCGCACGTTTCAACGGTATGTCGGTTGGTATCGTGGCTAACCAGCCAAGTTATCTGGCAGGTGTACTCGACATTAACGCCTCGCGAAAAGCCGCCCGTTTTGTTCGTTTCTGCGATGCGTTTAACATCCCGCTTCTCACATTGGTTGATGTTCCCGGCTTCCTTCCCGGCACAGCTCAGGAATACGGTGGCATAATTATACATGGCGCCAAGCTACTGTTCGCCTATGGTGAAGCCACGGTGCCTAAAGTGACCATTATTCTTCGCAAAGCCTATGGTGGAGCCTACGATGTGATGAGTTCAAAACATCTGCGTGGTGATATCAATTATGCATGGCCAACTGCCGAAATTGCCGTGATGGGACCCAAAGGAGCCATTGAAATTCTTCACAGTAAGAGACTCAGTGAAATCACCGATCCGAAGGAAAGAGAAGAATATGTTCTCAAAGCCGAGGCCGAATACAAAGAAAAATTTGCTAATCCATACAATGCAGCCAGATATGGTTTTATTGATGATGTGATTGAACCACGTAACACGCGCTTCCGTGTGATCAGAGCCTTACAGGCTCTGGCTACCAAGAAAGAAGTGAATCCTCCCAAGAAACATAGTAATATTCCGCTTTAAACAATTTACCTATGCTTTTTAAAGGAAAATTAAGTATACAGTTATTGCTTTTCGGCGTTTTATTCTGCCTTACAACAACTGTCAAAGCTCAAAGCACGATGGATCTTCGCATCAACGAAGTCCTCGTCATGAATCAGGCGAATTACATTGATGATTTTGGACAGCACAGTCCATGGATTGAGTTTTTCAATTCAGCCTATAATACAGTGGATATGGGTGGTTTATACCTGACCAACGATTTGGAAAAACCTACAATGTATCAGATCGCTAAGGGTGATCCCACCACCAAAATTGCTCCTCAGAATTATCTTGTTTTCTGGGGCGACGATCATTCGACACGAGGAATCAGGCATCTTAATTTTGATCTCAGTAGTTCAAAGTTGGTGGCGTTGTTTGATGCCAATGGCCGTACCCTGATTGATGTTGTAAAACTGGATCAGACGCACCGAACCGATACGACCTATGGCCGGATCACTGACGGAGGATCAGAATGGGGCTTTCTTGATAAGTCGACCCCGGGAGCCAATAACAACACCAAAACAGTCATTACATCTGCCGAAAAGTTTGGAATGGTTGATCCTTCCGGCCTAGGGATGGCTGTTATTGCCATGTCGGTCGTATTCTCAGCACTCGCGTTGCTCTATGTTTTCTTTAAAAATGTGGCTAAGCTCTATACGATTGATTATCGCAGGTTATCTGCACGCAAACAGGTGGTAGCTTCAGAAAAGCCGGCAGACGGTTCGGGTGAGCATACGGGTGAAGTAAATGCAGCCATAGCCATGGCTCTTCACCTGTATAGAAATCAGCTTCATGATCATGAAAACACCGTGCTGACCATCCGTAAAGTATCTCGTACATACTCACCATGGAGTTCTAAAATTTATGGTGTGCTCAATAATTCAAGGTAAAAATCAGACAGTTTCCTCAGAAAATCAGTATTAAACGAATATACAATGAAGAATTTCAAATTCACCATAAATGGTAATCAGTATGAGGTAAATATCCTCAATATTGAAGAAAATATCGCTGAACTGGAGGTGAATGGAACAACTTATCAGGTAGAGGTTGACAAGTCAATTCAGACAACAAAAACCCCAAAACTGGTTCGTTCTATCTCTGTTCCCAGTAATGACCTGCACCCCTCATCGGCCCGGACCAGTAGTCCTGATAGTCCCAAAGGCGGAGGCAACATTAAAGCTCCACTACCGGGTGTAGTACTCGAACTCTATGTGAAAGAAGGGGATACCGTGAAGATCGGTCAACGGCTGATGATGTTGGAAGCCATGAAAATGGAAAACAATATCGATGCCGACAAACCAGGTACCATTATTTCAATTAAGAAACATAAAGGTGATTCAGTCATGGAAGGCGATGTACTGATCACGATTGGATAAGATAGACGGGACCCAACTATGGAACAACAAAGTTTTCTCGGTTTTATCACCGATCACCTGGGGCAGTTTCTTGGATATACTGCCTTTGCCAACATGACGGTTGGACACCTGATCATGATCGCCATCGGTCTGATCTTTATTTACCTGGCCATCGCCAAGGAATATGAACCAATGTTGCTCGTACCAATTGGTTTTGGTATTCTGGTAGGTAACATTGCCTTTTTTCCCGGCCTCAAGGTTGGGATTTATGAAAGCGGAAGTGTGCTTAACTACCTCTATTTTGGCGTATTGCAAGGAGTTTATCCGCCACTTATCTTTCTGGGCATTGGGGCCATGACTGATTTCTCAGCCCTGATCTCAAATCCCAAACTCATCCTCATTGGGGCAGCCGCTCAGTTGGGTATCTTCGGGGCTTATGCTCTGGCCCTGGCTCTTGGCTTCTCTCCTTCTGAAGCCGGTGCCATTGGTATAATTGGTGGTGCAGATGGACCTACTGCAATATTTCTTTCCTCCAAATTGGCACCAGACCTGATGGGTGCTATTGCAATCTCTGCATATTCGTACATGGCTTTGGTTCCGGTAATCCAGCCACCTATTATGCGGCTGCTCACCAGCAAGAGAGAGCGTCTTATCCGTATGAGGCCCCCCAGAGCCGTATCGAAAAGAGAAAAGGCAATATTCCCGATCGCCGGACTGCTGCTTACATGCTTTATCGTACCAACAGGTTTGCCGTTGCTGGGTATGTTATTCTTTGGCAATCTGCTGAAAGAAAGTGGCGTCACCAAACGTTTGGCCGATACAGCAAAAGGGCCTTTAATCGATATCGTAACCATCCTGATAGGTTTGACTGTAGGGGCCTCTACGCAGGCAACTACGTTTCTGACAGCCAAATCAGTGGGTATCTTCGCACTTGGGGCCGCATCATTCGTCGTGGCCACCTTTGGTGGCGTTATGTTCGTCAAAGCTATAAACCTTTTCCTGAAAGAGGGAAACAAAATCAATCCTTTGATTGGAAATGCCGGCGTTTCGGCTGTGCCTGACAGCGCCCGCGTTTCTCAGGTTGTTGGGCTTGAATATGACAAAACCAATCACTTGCTGATGCACGCCATGGGACCCAATGTGGCCGGAGTTATCGGCAGTGCGGTTGCCGCAGGTATCTTGCTCAGTTTCCTCTATTAGGCAGTTTACTTCTTCTAAATATGATAAAGCCGGTTAGTTTCACGCTACCGGCTTTTTCTTTTTGTTTCAACCCTTTTCGGTTATCTTTGCTGGTGTAAATATATCTGTTATGCTGGTTATTGGAATTGCCGGTGGATCCGGCTCTGGTAAAACGACAGTTGTCAGGCGAATTGTAGAAATCCTTCCTCCCAACTCAGTATCAATCATCTCGCAGGATGCATATTATAAAGATAATGGGCATTTGTCTCCCGAAGAACGGGCGAAGATTAATTTCGACCATCCTTCGTCTATAGAGTTCAGCCTGATGGCTAAACACCTCGATGAGCTTGCCAGGGGGCATTCCATTGACATGCCGGTATATAGTTATCTTACATGTGCCAGGCAGACCGAAACCATTCCTGTTGAGCCCAGAAAAGTGATTATCGTCGAGGGAATTCTCATCATGACCGATCCCTGTATCAGGAGCCGGCTTAACATCAAAGTATTTGTAGATGCCGATCCGGATGACCGCCTTACGCGCATCATTCGCAGAGATTTGATAGAGCGTGGCAGAACCTACGATCAGGTGCTTGATCACTATGAGCAATTTGTTAAGCCGATGCACCTGCAGTTTATTGAGCCATCCAAGCGCTATGCCGACATCATTGTTCCACAGGGCGGAGAGAACACTGTGGCCATTGATATTCTTGCCTCACGCATCCACATGAAACTGGGTTGATCATGAGGGGCTGGTGGTATTTGTTTGTCATGGTGCTGCTGGTTATTTCATGTACCAAAGATGAAGTCGTGCAGATGGATGCTGCCGTCAGCACAGTATTGCCGGGCCAGTGGCTCAGTGGCCTCGACTTTAACAGTCAGGGAATAGGTCTCACCTGCGGAGGTATTCCAAACGAACATGGACGAGTTCTTCGGACTACCGATAATGGAAAGACCTGGCAGGTGGTTCTTTCGCATTCTACCAAGTGTTTTTACTTCGTGCGTTTTGTAAACGATACGCTGGTGTATGCCGGTGGTGATTATGTTGAACTCTGGCGATCAACCGACGCTGGCATAAACTGGCAAGTCGTCGATCTGGGAAGCAATGTTCCTACCAATGAATTCGATCGCCCTGCTTTTCGTGACATGGCTTGTATGGGCTACCGTCTCGTCATGGTTGGGGGTGACTATGCGAAGAAGGGGGTTTGTTATGTGTGTAATGACTTCGGTTACACATGGTATTTTACGCAGATGGATCACCAGATAGCAGGTGTTGCCTTGAATGCCATAGGATCGGCGTTTATTGCAGGGTGGGGTTATGCTGCCACAATCGGACCCTTTTCAGCCGAACCAGTACAACTCGATTTGCGGGGCGATTTCTATACCTCGGTAGTTTTCTCGGATGAAAACACTGTCTGGATGACTGGCTATTCGGGAACTATTTACCGATCAGATGACCTGGGAGCCTCCTGGATCAAAGCCTTTCACTCAGGCCAATGCAAGTTTAATTCGATCGCATCGGTGAATGGAGTATTGTATGCCACTTCTGACAACGGACTGATAGCCCGGTGTAAGCTTACCGACCGCTCGTGGTCGCTTCTTCAATTACCTGTAAAAGAGAGAATTCTAAGGCTCAGCCCAAACCATATTGGTGGGTTAACGGCCACCACATCTGAAGGAAAATTCATTTCCGGATTCTGATTCAGGAATGACTGCGGCTTGCTCGTACAGATATAGCAGCCAGCAGTCAACCTCTCAACGAGTATCAAATGTTGCATCGTATGTTGGCCTTGGTGTATTCCTGTTCTGGCCTTCATCGGTACTGTGAGTGATCTGAATGGCATCATCGGGGATTTGGAACCTTGTCATCAGGTATTGTCTGACAGTTATGTCACGTGCCTGATTAATCCGTGCAATCTCGGCATCGGCAATGGGTATTCCCCCGATCACTTTCATACATTTTTCGGGCAAGGCGATAGCCGGGCTGGTAATGCCAGTCGAAAAGGTTAACCATGACTGGAATCGGGTGTCGTTGACCGACAAATCTGATAAATTGAGTTTCGCGGCTGCGACCCTGACAGATGAATCGGAACTCTGTTGCAAATCATGGTTCCATTTCAATAAAGCCTTCCGAACGGCAATCTCGTCACGCTCAAGGCTCAGATTGTTGCGGAAGAGCAGTTTGAGAATTAAATCGGGCTTTTCCTTTAAAACCTTACCTATGGCATCAAGGTTTTGCCTTTGAGCCCTCGTCACCGAATCCTGTAGCGGGTCAAATTCGATCATCTTTAAGTCATCCGGATTTCCCCCAAAGGTTTTAGAAAGAAAATCCCAGGGGGCGGTAACAGCCTTCACCAACAGGTTACCAATGACCTTCAGCACGGCTCTTCCCCAACGGTAATTCGGATCGTTAAGACTTCCGTCGATTGGAATTTCCAGATCAATGTTCCCATGCCTGTCGCGCAGAATAGCCACGGCAAGTTTTACAGGAATGTTAATGGCTGAGTCGCTCTTTATTTTATCGCCCACTTTTATTTGTTTAATGATCAGCCTGTTGTTGCTGTTTAATTTTCCTGCTTTCACCGAAAGGGTATTGGTAAAACTAATATCACCGCGCCAGAAAGGATGGGCTACATAATATCTGGTGTACGGATTGAAAATGCTCATCGTTAAGCTATTGATGGCCAGCTTAAGATCGAAATCCCTGTAATTTTTATTATCCACGGCAAGATGCGCAGTAACATTGCCATACCTGTTCATTAAGGTGTTGATGTCAAATTTGACCGATTGGCTGGCATCATTGAAACTGGCTGTCTGCGCATTAAAATTTTGAAAAAGCACCGAAAACTGTTCGTTTGTGAGAAAATCATTGTAAACAATGGTGCCGTTCTCGATGGCAAATTTCTTCATTCCATACTCGTTTTTTGAGTACTGCTCCGCGATCTGCCCTATCATCGCCGCCATCATGATAAAGGGATTGGCGTATTCCATCATTGTTCCTTCTGCACCCGCGAGCTTTGCAGACTGACCGACCTGTTGCGTCGGTTGCCTCATCAAATCTGTCAGGTTATTTCCCTTTCGGGTGAGGGTAACCAGGAGGTAGGGCTCCTTAAGTAATACGTTGTTGAACCGGTATAGATTGCTGGCCGTGTTTACGGAATCAATTTCTATTGAAAAACTTTTCCAGCCGAGTTGCTTCTCCTCTTCACTATCCGTCAAAACAAACTGATCGAAGGCAACATTTCCCCTTATGGCAATGGCCGTTGGTGTATTTGAATTGCCCTTAATTTCCATTTTTACTGTGAAAAGACCATCAGCACGGGTAGCGTTAAGGAATTCTGCCAGATAGGGGAATAATGGTGCAGTGCTCACTGTATCGGCTTTAATCTTCAAGCCGTAATCAGCCGTCAACTGGTTGTATTCCATTACCGCCGTAACGAATCCTTTTTGCCCAATCTTAGCAGATGTTGTGAGTTTGATCAGGGGCTCATTCCATGCCAGTCTCTGAATTAACAGATACCCGTCTGACAGTGCAAGTTGAGTAGATGGATATTTATTGTTGTAAAACAGCCGGATGTTACGTACCGATATTTTCCCGGTTGAATAATGGACCGTATCAGTTGAAGCGGGATGGGCTGACGTATCGGGTGCCAGAAATTTTGCCAGCAGATCGTCAAAATTGAAATGATCACCATGCTGGGCGATATGCGCTACCAATGTATCAATGCCGATTGTATCAACCCTATAGTCGCCGGACAATGCTTTTCGGAGGCTAAGCCTGACGGTCATATCACCAGCATAGACGAAAGTATCTGCCTGATTGGGTTCCATCATGCGTAATCCTTCAACGGTGACCTTTCCATTCAGTAAACCAATGTGGATGTCACGCAGCATCACCTGCCGCCCGGTGAAATCGGGTGAATACTTCTCGATGCCCCAGTGCGCGATGGGGGAGATGAAGAATAATAAAAACAAAAAGAGCAGGACCAGGAATCCGGCAATCGAGATAAGTGCGCTTACGAGGCATCCGGCTTTGCGAATCAGGCGTAACATGGTTTATTAATTTGTATAAGAAAGTCTTAAAAGGGCGACACCCATGCAAAAGTAGTACAAATTGACTTATCGCTGGTTCGTGTGCTATCTTGTGATTTGCCCCTCTTTTGCTACCTTTGCGCCGATTATATAAATTTACTGATGGACTACAATTTCAGAGAGATAGAGCCTAAGTGGCAGCGCCGGTGGAGCGAAGATAAGACCTTCAGGGCCGACAACCAGTCGTCGAAACCCAAGTATTATGTACTCGACATGTTTCCTTATCCTTCGGGCGCCGGACTTCATGTAGGTCATCCGCTGGGCTATATCGCCAGTGATATTGTCAGTCGTTATAAACGTCTGCAGGGATTCAATGTATTGCATCCCATGGGCTACGATGCCTACGGCCTTCCCGCCGAACAATATGCTATCCAGACAGGAACCCATCCTGAAATCACCACCGCAAAAAACATCGGGCGCTACCGCGAGCAGATGGATAAAATCGGATTCTCGTTCGACTGGGAACGCGAAGTACGTACTTGTGATCCCTTCTATTACAAATGGACGCAATGGACCTTTATCCAATTGTTCAATCATTGGTATGACAAATCAACCAATAAGGCTGAACCTGTTGCTGCGCTGATCAAATATTTCGAAAGCAATGGAAGCATTGGAAGCAACGCCGCCTCTGATGCACATGATCCTTTCACTGCTGCTGAATGGATGGCCATGACCGAAAAGCAACAACAGGAGATTTTGATGAACTACCGGATTGCCTACCTCAGCGATTCATGGGTAAACTGGTGTGTCGAACTGGGTACTGTACTCGCCAACGATGAGGTGAGCAATGGATTATCCGTTCGCGGAGGTTATCCTGTTGAACGCAAACTGATGCGCCAATGGTCACTACGTATCTCTGCCTATGCCCAACGACTTCTCGATGGACTCGAAACCGTTGAATGGAGCGACTCACTGAAAGAGATACAAAAGAACTGGATAGGTAGGAGCGAAGGTTGCGAAGTCAGTTTTGCCATCAGCGGACTCAATGAAAATCTCAAAGTCTTCACCACCCGCCCTGACACCCTCTTCGGCGTTACCTTCATGGTGCTGGCGCCCGAACATGACCTTGTTGGTTCGCTTACAAAAGACAAATACAGGGAGGCTGTAGAAAGTTACCTCGCCTGGACCAAAAACCGTTCAGAGCGTGAACGCATGACCGAAGTGAAACAGGTTAGTGGCCAGTTTACCGGATCGTATGCAGTAAATCCGCTCACCGGACAAGAGATACCAATTTACATAGCCGATTATGTGCTTACCGGCTATGGGACAGGAGCCATCATGGCAGTGCCCGGCCACGATAGCCGCGATTTTGCGTTTGCCCGCCATTTCAACCTGCCCATCGTGCAGGTGGTCTGCCGTCAGGGCGAAGAAACCTCTGATCCAGCCACATGGCTTGAGTCGTACGATTCGAAGGAAGGGATTCTGGTCAATTCCGGTTTCATTTCCGGAATGCAGGTAAAAGAAGCCATGCGGGCCACCATCGATCACATCGAAACAATGGGTCTGGGACGCGGAACCATCAATTTCCGTCTGCGTGATGCTATTTTCAGTCGTCAGCGTTACTGGGGAGAGCCTTTCCCTGTATACTACAAGGACGGCATGCCTTACATGTTGCCCGAAAATGAATTGCCGTTGAGGCTTCCTGATGTGAACGCCTACCTTCCCACTGCTTCAGGCGAACCACCGCTGGCCAGAGCTGAGAACTGGACCTATAACGGATACCCGTTAGAGACCAACACCATGCCCGGATTTGCCGGTTCAAGCGGATACTACCTTCGCTATATGGATGCTGCCAATCCCGGCGCCTACTTCTCAAAAGAGGCCGTCAACTACTGGCGTAGCGTCGATCTTTATATCGGCGGAGCAGAGCATGCCACAGGTCATCTTATTTATGCCCGCTTCTGGAATAAATTTCTGTATGATATAGGGATGGCTGTTGAGCAGGAACCCTTCAGGAAACTCATCAATCAGGGAATGATTCAGGGTAGGTCGAGTTTCGTTTACCGCTTGACGGGAACCAACAAGTTTGTTTCTTTTGGTTTAAAGGATAGGTATGATGTTCAGGAAATTCATGTTGACATAAGCATCGTTGACAATGATATACTCGACACCGAAAAGTTCCGCAGGTGGCGGCCCGATCTGTCTGATGCCGAATTCATTCTTGAGGATGGTAAATATCACTGCGGCCATGAGGTGGAGAAGATGTCAAAATCGCTCTACAACGTTCAGAATCCCGATGATCTGGTAGAACGTTATGGTGCCGATACCCTCCGCCTGTACGAAATGTTTCTTGGCCCGCTGGAGCAGGCGAAGCCTTGGGATACCAAGGGAATTGAAGGAACCTTCCGATTCATCAGAAAGTTTTGGAAACTATTCCACGACCGCGACAACAACTTTCTGGTAAGCGATGAACCTGCCACCGATGCAGAACTCAAAACCCTTCATAAGACCATTAAAAAGGTTCAGGAGGACACAGAACGGTTCTCGTTCAATACCTGTGTAGCAAGTTTCATGATCTGTGCCAATGAACTCACCGATCTGAAATGCAATAAACGGTGCGTACTTGAGCCACTGGTAGCCTTGCTTTCACCTTTTGCCCCCCATATCGCCGAAGAGCTATGGTCACTGCTGGGGAACAATGGAAGTGTAAGCTTCGCGGGGTTTCCATCATTCGATGAGAAATACCTGGTTGAAAGCATCTTCGAATACCCTGTCAGCTTTAATGGAAAGATGCGGTTCACCATGGCCTTGCCAATCGACCTGCCTGCCGCCGGAATCGAAAAGGCCGTTCTGGCCAACGAAAAGACGCTAAAATATCTTGAGGGGAAACAACCCCGGAAGATGATCGTTGTACCCGGAAAAATCGTGAATATCGTGCTCTAGGCGGTGTACTGGTGATCTCTCTTCACCACCAGCAAATAAATAAATGGGCGAAACGCCGAAGCATAATCGCGTTCGGGGTTTCGCCCATGATTTGTTATACCCGTGCCTCCTGATCAGTGCAAATTATTCGAAGGATCTTTCGCGGGGTGTTGCATGGGATGGTTATGCTATTGGCAGGCTTTATTTTGATCGACCCGATGCGCATATAATTCTCTGCGTATCAATCTGCCAACTCTACCCTGATCGCTGCGCCCTGATGGCATAGCGTTGCGAAAATGCATATCCGGCATCCTGAGAAGCCCGTGGCTAAGTTCCACTCTTACTTTGGTACCATCATAAAAAATAGCGAAACCTAAATACCTGGCTTAAATACGTCCTGATTATTATGCTCTGTTATCCTGCCAATTAACCTAAAAATAGTTTACGTAAAACTTCAAATATTCTGACTTAGACCAATGATTGTGTTTGTCCGGTGAGATATTATAATACTTATACAATTCGTTATTCTGTTACCTTTGCGGGCTGAAACATCAATATACCTTGAACCTGAAATTAATCAGTAAAGAGCATGATTCAGGAAATTTTCCCTCACCGCTTCAATAATCAATATCGCCCGAATTGTGTGGCCGATGAAAATGATTTCATCCTCCATTTTAATGGAAATGCCCTCTTATTGAAGGCACGTGGCAATGTATTTGAGATACCACGGCGTAAGGACTTCCCGGGGATGCCGGATCAACCGGAATCAACATTTTTATTTACGCTGAATGAGGTGCCTTGTTTTTTGATCTGGGATGATCCGGCTACTGTTGATCCCTCATTTGTTTATAAGGAAATCAGTTTTTTCAGAACTATAGGTCAACGGGAAATAGGATGGATATGTATTGCAGGGTACCATTTGATGAGCTGGTACTCACAAAACAGGTTTTGTGGTAAATGTGGTAAACCAACAGTACAAAAACCCGATGAAAGAGCCATACAATGTCCTGCGTGCAACAGTATTGTCTATCCGAAGATTTCACCGGCGGTCATTGTAGCCATAACGAGTAATGATAAGATATTGCTCGCCCGTAATTCAGATTTTCCCGATAACTGGTATTCATTGATTGCCGGGTATGTTGATGTCGGGGAATCGCTCGAAGAGACATTGAAACGTGAGGTTAAAGAAGAGGTGGGATTGGATATTAAAAATATCAGGTATTATAAAAGTCAACCCTGGCCTCCTTCAGGTTCTTTAATGGTTGGCTATATCGCGGAGGCTGATGAAAATCAGCCAATTTCTATTGATCATAAAGAAATTGCGGCGGCTGACTGGTTTTCAAGGGGAAATCTTCCAAAACATTCGCTGAATGTAAGTATTGCCGGCGAGATGATTGAAAAGTTCGAGAGCGGGCAACTGTAACGATCTTCCGCCTGTTGAGGCCTGGCAAATAGCATCCAAACCCGAAAAAACAAGCACCAGTCCGGAATAGTATTTCATTTCTTTAGCAACCGGGTTGTTTTTATCCTTTGTACCTGTAAATAATTATTATTGTAACGTTGGTTTGCCATAGCTGAAGCAAGAAGTATTAAATACCAAATAGATACAGGCCCTACAATCGTTCGGAAAGTATTTAATCACAGCGGGAAAATGGTAAAAGAAAGGAACAGGACAGGGCAAACATGACTGAATGTGGCACATCAGAAGAAGAGGTATAGCAGCAGAGATGAAATCCATGATGTATTACAACTGGCTATGGATGTCGTCAGCCTAATTGTATTCCAATGAATTATCAAAGGAGAAACACAAAGAGGCGGAATAAACTGAAAAAACCCTACTTTTGAGATGCGATTAATCGTATATATGAACATGAAGTGACATTCAGCAGGCGGTCATACCATTGCCTTTTCGGATTCCGATCACATTCGCAAAAGTAACAGAAGTCTAAACATATAACCAACGATTATGGCTTTCGGACTCTCACCCGTGTACGTCGAAGAGTTTAAACAAAACGACCTTGACAGGGACCATTTTTTGGTATTGGCTCTTGAAGCGGCACTTATGCTGAAATGGACTATAAGTTATGTCAATGAATCTGGTTTTATAGCCACCACAAGACTCTCATGGAAATCATGGAAGGAAAGAATCAGTATTCGGGTTGAAAATGGCACCGCTGACATTAAAAGTGAATGTCTGGGGGCTCAGTTTTATGATTGGGATAAAAATCAAGACAATGTAAACGCACTCATTGCCGCTATTAGGTCTTTTAAAAGAAGGCTTACGGAAGAGGAAATTGAAAACAGGCTGGCTGTGCTAAGAGAACAATTTTCTGCAAATGAGGACAATGTATCTGATAACCCTCATGTTGTCACAGAAGGAACTGATGCCAGTCTGGTAGGGCGTTTTAGTTTAGGCCGGGGATATTTTATTACAGCTGCGTTGATCGCCTCGAATGTTTTAATCTTCATCTTAATGATGATTAAGGGTGTTCATTTCCTGCAGCCCGAGGGACAGGAATTATTAAGGTGGGGTGCTAACTTCCGGCCAATGACGCTTGAAGACCAATACTGGCGATTACTTACTTCATGTTTTTTGCACTTCGGAGTTTTTCACTTACTGATAAATATGTTTGCCCTTCTTTATATTGGGCTTATTTTAGAACCTCACCTCGGTAAATCCAGGTTTTTAGCTGCCTATCTTTTCTGCGGAATTACGGGTAGTGTAGCCAGCATATGGTGGAATGACATGACCATAAGCGCCGGGGCTTCAGGAGCCATCTTTGGCATGTATGGTGTCTTTCTTGTTTTATTGACCACTAACCTTCTGCCCGATACAGTTAAAAAAAGGTTGTTGGCGAGCACTTTCTTATTTGTTTTGTACAACATTGTATATGGCTTAACGACTGAGAATAATGTTGACAATGCTGCACATATTGGTGGCCTTTTGTGCGGACTTATAATAGGTTTTGCTTACTTTCCGAGTTTAAAGAAAGCAGGATTCCCATCTCTAAAATATGCAACAATTGGCTTATTAACGGCTTTACTTCTTTGGTTTTCAACTTCTGTTTGCAGGTCTCTACCCAATGACTTCGGCAAATACGAAGCAGCAATGAAAAGGGTTTTTGCAATGGAGGCCATGGCACTTGAGATTTTTAGCCTGCCGAAAGGAACTCCTGATGAGGTGTATCTGAAGGAAATTAGAGAAAGGGGTATTTACTATTGGAATGAGAATATAAATGTAATCAACAGTTTTAAGAATTTGGAATTGCCACAACCCATAAGGGAGAGAAATAGCCGGCTTAAAAAGTATTTTGAGATTCGTGCAGAGAGCTATGAGCTGATGTATAAGGGCATCGAAGAGGGTACGGATAAATATAATTTCAAAATTGGTGAATACAATAGAAAGATTGAATATATTTTGAAGGAACTAAGGGGCAATTCAAAATAAGGTAGAAACTTCACCGAATCTTCGCGTCTTCAATATTAAGTGTTTGCTCTAACGTGTCGCTGTCATTATCCTATGTATATGTCTTTTAAAGGTTTCCCCGGATAATTGAGCCTTGTTGTTGCGTTAATGCCTCAGGACGAAATACTACAGGGTTTACTAAAAACCCCATTAATACCATTTAAAACAGTCTTCCTTCGTGACGAGTAATATGTACAGTTTTGCTCTTAGCTTTAAAAATGCTGTCCCAAAGCGGCAGTCGTTGATATATGTCCAGTATGTGTTAAATAATATTAGATCAGATCAAAGGAATCATAGCTACAAAGCCTGAATCGAATTTCCGTCTGATCTTTTTCATATCACAGAAAATTATAGAATTAAAATTTCTGCCCGGTTTTTTCAGACCACCTCAGTGTTGGCGTGGCAGCGCGTTTAAGTACTATTTATTAGCAGCAGTTTATTTCATTCCTTTCAGCACTTTTTCTAATATTAAATTAAATTCTGCCGGTTTTTCTATCATCGGATAATGCCCGGTTGCAGAGATAATTTCAACTTGAAAACCATTTTTACAATGTTTTTTCAGTCCGGTTTCGTTTGTTGGAAAACCGTCATTGTTTATTAAATACAACTTGTAATCAAGCTGTTCCAATCTTTGTGCATCGTTATATGAGTATTGCATTTGCTTCATAAGAGTCTCATAGCCAATAACGGAATCGCTGTTTGCAAAATCTGTTTTTACCCTGTCTTTCACCTCCTTTGATGTTGTCGGGTGAAAAAGCATCAAATCAGCATAGGCAGGTGCCGAATTTTTAAAATCCTTTTCAAGCATTGGAAAGAAGTCGTTCATTTGTTTCAATTGTTCCGGCGTAAATACAACGTCAATTAATTTGAAATTGTCGATACCTACAATGCCAACTATTTTATGATTGTTGGTTAATGCTGTTTGCAACATGATTTCGCCTGACATGGAATGTCCGATGATTACGACATGTTTAAGGTTCATAGTGTCGATAAATGCTATTATATCATTAGCATATTCCTCAATTGTCCAGTTGGTTCTTTCGGCAGCGGATTTGCCAAAGCCCGGCAGGTCAATCGCGAAAACATTGTAATTTTTAGAAAAATAATCAACCTGATTCTTCCAATATTTTCCGTCAATACACCAACCATGTAAAAAGAGAAGTGCTGTGTCGCCCTGTCCTTGTTGAATATAACTGATTACAACTTTTTTTTCTCTGATGGTGATTTGTTTAGTTTCCGTCCTTTTTTGTGCCTGTATCATGCTTACATTAGATAAGAGTGAAGCAATGACGATTAGTAAAATTGTTAATTTTTTCATTTCTGTTTTAATTTGGCGCAAAGATAAAAGGCACGTAGGACAGCCCTTTGTCAGGGGTCTAAAATATTTTTTTTGAACGTTCTTCCAGATAATGTTCAATGCTGAAACTCATGTCGGGGTTGAAATGAGTTTGAGTTGTTTTAAGCACATTAATTCTGTCAAGTCGAAACTCTCTGATTTCTTGTCTTAATTCACAAAATGCTATGGTTGTCCAAACAGCACCACTAAAGTAAACTGCATAAGGTCTGATTGTTCGTTCAGTTAATTCCTCTTCCTTTTTTGACTGGTATCTTATTATCAGTTTTTCGCTTTCAGTAATTGAATGCTGGATAGTATCCAAATACAAACTTGTCGGTGCCCAGGGTTTGTGAAACCCGATTCTTGAATCTAAAAATTCCAATTTGTCTTTATTGTCAGGTGGTAATACAGCTTTTATTTTTAGAAGCGCTGATTCGTAATTTTGTTTAAGAGAATCTTCGGTGTGGTAGTTTAGGATTTTACTTGTGGTCACCAAAGCTCTTGCTTCTTCCATCGTGAACATTACAGGTGGCAACCGATAACCTTCAACTAAAAAATAACCCTTTCCCTCTTCTTCGCCAATTGGAACACCTGCAAGTCTTAATGTTTGAATATCTCTGTAAATTGTCCTGTTCGTAACTTCAAATCGTGAGGCTATTTCACGGGCGGTTGTCAGTCGCTTAGACTGAAGTTGAATGAGGATGCTGGTTAGTCTGTCGAGTCTGTTCATATGTCATGCTGGGGCTACTTAAATTGCGGCTAACTCGTTTATATTTTCACCAAATGCGTAGCTATACACCCAATTTGAGCGTATAACAACATCTTCATGGTGTTTTATTCCCGCAATCAATAGTTTGTTAAAAGTATTACTAAGCGTCATGGGGTGTATCAATTCTTTGTATGCTCTTTTCGCTCATGTGGGTATATATTTCATTGGTTTTAATGCTTTTATGCCGTGGTAGTTCCTGAATGTATCGCGCATCGGCTACTCCAGCTATCTGTGCCCGCAGGTACTGATGTGCTTCCGGTTCAAGCTTTACCTCTTGCCCCTCACTTAGTATCTGGTCATCTGCATTGTTGCCCTGGTTCAGACCCAAACACTTCACCCCTTGGCTAACCCAATTATCATTTACAAATCCCATCCTGTTAGAATGTGTAACGTCGCTATCGGGTTTAGTGCCACAATGATCTATAGGTGCTATCCTGATGTCTGCTTGGCGATGGGGCATTTAGTAACTATCTTTACAACAACCTAAGGATAAACATATATGACAAAAGTAATCTTTTTGACCTAACAGCACAATTATTGAAAAAACCTGACTGCTCCTGAGAAAGGTTAAGATAGTTCGTTGTCAGCGTGTAAGGGCAAGGCGGTTACCTTATTGCCCCGGATACCCTCGCCCGATTAGTTGAGCCAAAGCCAACCCCATGCAATTGCTTAATGCCTTTCTAAAATGCCGTCTGCTTCGCGCAGAGAGGAAAAACTAAACCATCAGGTCACTAAAAAAAGGTCAAAACCATTCATTTATAGCACTATTCTATCAGAGTTATATAACATTAGTTACCTTAAACTCAGTAATACCTTCAACCACAACAGCCGATTTTCCTCTGAATTATATCAATAACTGCCGGTAAGTACATAGCCTGTTAAGGGGTATAGTTCAATATGTACTGCATCGCCGGGTCTTGCAGACCGCTCAGAGTCCTATTTATTATGCCTCGTTTTTTAAAAGGCAAACGGTTCTATTTCGTTTTGTCTCTTTCGTTCCCTCTATTGGGAAGTCCATAAAATATCTGTCAGTCAAATCTGCCGAAGTCGTCATATGAATGAGATTAGAAATAAAGTAAGAATGCGATAAATCGTCTAACTTATAAATGTTATAAAAATCTGCATTACAATCTGCTTCAATTGGAGGATTTAATCCTTCACTGTCCAACCAATGTCGAATGAAAATGTTACCACCTAATGAAAAATGATTGATAATTCCTCTTGAGAGTCTAAGCGAATCATCAATAACGGATGAATTTATATTGCCTTGAAAATCAAATGAAATTAACCCTCTAAATATTCGATTATTATCTGTTCTTGATAGTCTTGGAAACCTATCTATGGAACTGAAATTTTTTACTACCTTGTATAAACCATTTTTGTTTGTTCGATTAGATAGTATACGTGATTTTACTTCTATTACAGCCTTAACGCAATCTTGGGTTACAATTACAAAGTCACCTTCACTAAATATTGTAGGTTGAGTATTGTCATAAATCAAAATGTCGATTTGCTTTGAAACAACATTTTCATTGTGAGATATTTGATTTAAAACAAAACCTGTCCCAACAGATAGATTATTAGGTAACCTGGTTTTTAAAACGTCTTTAAGTATTTCTTCTTTATATCTTCCGTCCTCTCCCCAATTAGCATCACCAATTAAATTTCTTACTCTATTTTTAATAGTATCAAGTTCTCTGCTTATTGAAATCTGATATTCTAACGTATTTATCATATCGCTTTGCTATTTATCAAGAAGGTGTTTAAGTTCATTGAATGTGTCTTTGTTTAAAATGTCAAGTTCGTTGCCAGTAGCTAATTTTATTGTATCTCTTGCTTCTTTAATTCTATTTAACATTGGTAAAACGATTCTTTTTCCGTGATTAATAAAGTTGTCTAAGTCTTTGGAACAGGAAGGTATTTTATACCCGTCACGACTTGATGCAATTAAAACTCCTCTGTCCCTAAGATTGCCAACAACTTTTGTTCTGAAATATTCTTCTTTTAATCCTTCGTGTCTACTTTGATTTAGGTGATTGAAAAGTTCTTTTGTCGAAACATAGCGATTTCTAATGCTTGCCCTTTGAAATAGTAAAAGAAGCTTTAGAAAATTTATTTGATCAATTTTCTGTTGGTCGCGTCCTGTTTCTTTGTCTATAAAGTCATGAACCCTCTGATAACAAACTTCCGCAATTTTAGGGTCAAAGGTTTCATCAACATTTGTTTCTTGGAATTCTTGGAAAGAAAATTCTTTTGGAAAGAAATTTAAGCTACTGATTTTAGGTTTTAATATTGTCTCAAATTCATCACTGTTCTCAGATTTTTTTGATTCGTCAAATATGTAGCCTAAAGTTCCTGCTACGAAGTCAGCTAATTGTATGAAATAGCTTTGTTTACTGTTAAGAATATTGAAGTCAGAGCCAGAGAAAAGATTTCGCTCATGGTGCTTTTCAACGTAAGTTTTGAACTCCCTCATAAAATCATTTCCTCCGTGTTCGTCAACATAAAGTTCAATTCGTGGAAATGTCCTGTATAGTTCTTTATAAACTAAATTATTTAAGTATTTGTAGAATGATTTTTTAATGCTGAAACCTTTTCCAAATAGTTTTCTCTTGTCAACTATAACAGCATATATTGAAATGTCAAGCTGGGCAATATCCTCTAAAATTCGTTTTCTTCTTGCGTGGTTTGGTCCAACACCACTTGATTTCATTTCACCCGTTTGAAAATTGTGCTTTCTTCTTATTTCGTCAATGTCTGTTTTTAGTTTCTCTAAATTCTCGTTTTTGCAAATAACAGTCGCAACGATAAAGTGACTTCCTTGTGTTTGAAAGTCAAATGAGCTGTTTCCAAACTCGTCTGCAAATGCGGTTATATTGTGTTGCATTGTCGTTTTTTAAAATGAGGCATAACGGTTAGTATAAGAATAGTAGCCGACTGCGTGGCACTTTCCTGTCAAGTTACACAAAAGTTGTAGCGGGCTACAACCCTTGAATTTACTACTGAACCGGCTATTATTTTTATACATTGTTAGCGTTTCGTGCTTTATTAATTATTACTGTCTTACTGTGTGTAGGGCAAGCAAGCTCTTTGGCTGGTTTTGGTTGAGCGTTAGCTTGTGCGACCAGACAATGTGCTTGAATGCGAAGGGCTAGCTCTTGACTCATACGTATTCAATACCTGGTAATTTCATAAAACAACTTACATTCTTTTGCCATGGATTATTTCTAGTCAATTGAGTTTTACTTGCCGTAAATGAAACCTTTTTTCTTGCTCTTGTAACTGCAACATAGAATACACTTAACTCGTCTAAAAATTGTGATTCATTATTTTTATCAACAATTAAATTACAATCAGCCGTACTCTTGCAATTCTTACAAAACCCTATCCAGTTTGGAAACAAATCCTGCTCCATGTCTGGAAGAATTACATAGTCCCACTCAAGTCCTTTTGCCGCATGAACTGTAGATATGATAATTTTAGAATCAAGAAATTCCATGTATTGTTTCAAGCCATTATGTTCAAATGTATCTTTAATTAAATTACTTCTATCTTCATCAGAAAGAAAAGTATAGTCAATAAATATGCGAAGCCAAAACACATCGAGCAATTCAAATAATGCCTTAATCAAAGCAGTATCATCATCTTTAAAAATCTTATGAACTTTCAGAACATGCTTTTTCCCAAGTTTTTTGGTCACCCTTTTGTTAACTTTTATCAGTTCAATAAATTCAAAAAGACATTTACGATTGAAGCTAATGTAACTGGCATCTTCATCAGTAAATAACCCATAAAAAAATAGTATTTTATTATGCGTGAAAGTATCAATGATAAAATTTATGTTTGGACCGCGCTGTTTAACTAAAATAGCTAAACTCGCTGCTGGTTCAGTTTTTAATGTATTTAGAGAAGCCTGAACAACTTCGAGGGATTCAATGCTTTGGTCTTCATAAACAGAGAATTCAATTTTTGAATTTAATGAATCAGGATTTAAAAATGGAGTCAGTGCATTTTGCCTTATTATCTTATCAAGCTGCAACATATTAGGATTAGAAGCAAAACGATAATTCTTATCAAGCTTAATTACTTTAAGTTTGAACTTAGTTTCCGCTTTAGATAACAAATTCGGTATAGCGCCAATAAAACCATAAATCCTTTGAAGTGAATCTCCTAGTAAAATAACATTTGTTTTTTCTATGATTAAAAAATGAAGTAACCAATAACTAAGGATATTAGTGTCTTGAAACTCATCAACTAATATAGTTGTGTAATAATTTTGGTAGAAAGTGAGAATGTTTGGATAATTTTGAAATAATTTAATTACAAGCGTTAGTATTGCATTATAAGGTATTGCCCCTTTAGGCAAAAATTCTGTAATAACAATGTTATTATACTCATCGATTTTTTCATTTAACTTACTTCCTTGAATATTCTTGACTGAGATGTTAAATTCAGACAACAATTCAGCATCTTGGAGCGATAAACCTTTAAATGTTTGCATTAAATTACTTGGGTCACCATCATCAATAGATTGCAAAGAGTCTAAATTTAACAATGCTGGGTGTAATTTTTGACCGTATTTTTTTAAAATAGTACGGCAAAAGCCATGGTAATTTGACACATACGATTTATCCTTAATATTTATCTCTTTCCCAATACCCTCAAGAATTGCGGGAATATTACGACTGACATCTTTTTTAATTTTATAGGCAGCGTTAACACTGAAAGTTAAGGCTAGTAACCTTTTGGGAGAAGGTATTTGACTACTTGCAATCATAAATGCTATTCGGCTAACCATTGTATGAGTTTTGCCATAACCTGCTGGAGCTTCCACTAATAATCTTTTTTCAGGGGAGAAAATAACTTCAAGTTGCTTTTTATCTCCCTGATGCTTTTCAATTATGCGTGCTTTTATTGTTTCTAGTGCTTTATCCATCAGTTAGTTGCTATGTCTTTAGCTTTAGCAATTAAATCTTTGTAAACTTGAGGAATTTCTTCAAGCTTTAAAGTGAGACCAATTAATCGACCAAGAGGTTGTGATTTATTAATTGAAAACCAAGTTGAATAGAATGCTTTTAAATGAGGGATATTATTTTTGTCAATTCCCGATAACTTTAGCTTAAAATCAATTGCTGCAGGCAAATAGTCATACTTGCTAAAGGCACGTTTATTTACGGCTTTAGCATCTAATTCCCTTTCTAATTTTAAAGAATCATATTCACAAACGATTGCCTCTAATGTTGATTCTTTACCATTATCTATTAAAAACATTAGCTCTGCCTCAAAATCGCGCTCGTTTGTTTTTAGTAGATTATGTATTCCACTTGGACTAGTATTTCCATCATTATCATTAATACCAATACATGGTATCCCAAATTTTTCAGCAATTTGTATAAGTTGTGGTACCGAATCACCACCAGCCTGAATTACTGTAATTCCAAAATCATCGAAATCAATATCTGCCTTTTCTCCAAAAAATGGGAAACTACCAAACTCAGAATCACCTTCAACAAATATTGCACAACGAGCAAAAAAGGCTTCTTTTATAAATGGAAAGTGAAGAAATAAATGTTTATCTAGTTGTTCTCCAAGCGCTAATTTACTACCAGATACAATCTCAATTTTTTCGTCTTTCTTAAAGAGTCTAATTATCTGTTTATAATCATTTAATATGATGCTAGGCGAGTGAGTTGCTATTATGATTTGTCCGATAAATTTATCAATATTAAAAAGTTCCTTTATTAGTTTTGTAAAGTCCTCATTTTTATTGCTGATTACCTTATTTAAGTATTTAATTAATGAACGCTGCATATATGGATGAAGATGTATCTCAGGTTCATCAAGCCCTAGCACCATTGAAATTGACTTTTCTCCATTTTCTTCATTTTCAAAAATGCCACGTTCACCACGTTGTTCTGTAATAGTTTGTAATTTATCAAGTATAGAAAGTGTGACTAATAATAAAAATTGAACACCATATCCGCTTTTTGATAAGGCTTCACCTTTTCCATCTTTAAGTGATATTAATTTAGGTATCAAATTTTCAATTTCGTTTTCTACGCTCGCTGAAACATCATAATCTTTAAAAGCTTTTATTTTAATAAGCTTTGAATTCAAATCAGATATTAATCCTTCCATCTCACCACTATCGATAAGATTCTCTGTTTTTAATTCTTTATTGTTTAAATAACCTTTTACAATGTTTGTAAGAAATCTGCCAACCCCGCGACCTTTGTCAAAATTAATCTCGGCAATCGGATTTCTTAAAGAATCATAGAATATAAAATTCAAGCATCTCATCAATGATGCTGAAATATATGTTTCTGTCTCCTTATGATAAAATTCAATGTTTTCATCAGGAGTAATTTGCTTACACACTATGTTAATTTTAGAATAATCATCTAAGTCAAATAAGTCCTCAAAATGACCAATCTCTTCATTTACTAATTGTAAACCTATCTCTATATTAATAGGCAGAGATTTATCACTAAAATCATCTATCCAGAATGCTCTCTTTGAAAATATGGTATTTAAAAGATTTAATGTGTTTGATTTTCCGAGATTATTCTCGCCAACTATAAAATTACAGGTAGAATCAAAATCAATTTTGACAGCATTTAGATTTCTGTAGTTCTCGATTGAAATATTTATAATTTTCATAGTTGCATTGTCTTTTGGGTGTGAGGGCAAAAAATAGCTCTTTTGCAAGCTGAAGAATCAGCTTGTGTGTTAGAGCTTGCAAATGTGCTATTTGTGTGTTGGATTTTCATCGGTTTGTCTATGTTGTATCGGTCTTTTTGCATGAACGCATAACTCGTATATATATCCACAAAGTTGTTGATATACGCCCAAATTGGGCAGATATCATCATATTTAGGGCGGTTTTCCGTAAATAAGTAACTGTAGCGTGTCATAGGGATTAATAATTATCTGAAAGCTTTGGTCTGGCTTTTTTCATCGTTCTGAAAGTTGACCTCTACCTCCCGGACAACCAATCCTCCATGAGCCATAATTGGTAGAATTCTCTCAGCATCGTTAACGATTTGCCGGGAAAAAACATCAGAATGTTCCTTTTCAATCAATAGTACATGATTTTCTCTAATTCATTCACCACTTTACTGCCATTTATCTGATAACTTATATTCAATCACCTTAAGGTAAACGACCCTGTCAAAAATACTCAATTTATTCAACCGATTCATATTACACAGAAAGAATCACTACAGTTAAAAGAATACACTAATCGGCTCGTAGTATGACTTTAATGGTCCAAGGGACATTTGCGCTTTCGCATCTCTTTCATATCATCTTACCCCAATCCATTCCAAAAGCTCACTACCCCACCCTCCACAGCTTCGCCAGGTCAGTTACAGCATAATTGTACTAACATTTTGGTCGTGAGGGCGGTATGAGCAAAAACGCGTGCAGGACTTTGCGCCGAAAAATGGCTTATTTTCCACTTCCCCGGGCTGTCCCCCCTCTCTCAGGGGTGGAGCACCCGATGTGCTGTTCTGACGGTAGGTGAACAACCGACACTCAATTGATGCCAAATGTAGAAAATCTTTTAAAATATATAACAAAATTGGATATTTTTTTTCACGGATTAACTCACTGACAGGCTGTGCTATCTGGCACTACTGCGTTTGCTAAGACTAACCGGTAGCCAACCTCCACCAATGCCATCTGCCTCACAAGAATTCAAAAACAGATTTTCGGCTTTCTTGCTTTCCATTATTCAAACGATATTCTATTTTTAGGACAAGATTTTACGTCTGATTTCCCCCTCATCAAAAAAAAATTCAACTTTTTTCAAGATTTTTCTGTACGGTTTTGTCACAAAATCCTAATTTTTAATTAGCTGATTATTCGCTTGTTGTAATCCGATTTTACCCCTGAGTTACCCCAAAGTTATACCAAAGTTAGGTCAAAGTCGGGTTTTTCTTATGTATCGCCTACGGCTGTAGTAACTATGGAGTAAATTTTATATATAGGAAAATTAACTATGTAAAATATTTGGCACGATTTTAGTAAAAGCAATTCTGTAGCCGTTTTTAACGGGAATGATTACTTAAAAATTCCTTCCGGTTTTTCAGTTATTTCTCCCACAATTTAATTAATAGCAGGCATTTAATCGAATGCCTCTACAACGCCTGAAGCAAACCCATGTAATTGCCGGCGTGTCCAACCGGGAACAGGCGTGGCAATAAGGATTGAAGCTTGAAGTCACCAGTAAATACCGCTTTGCTCAGGTAGAAATCATGGTTTAGCCCGGCGGTCGGGAAGAGAGTCCATCGGCAATAGCTCAATGAATCAAGGCGACTTTATTGTTTGCCGTAAATATGGATTGATCGTGTAAAATAGCCGGAGTGCAGCACCGCGCGGTCATGGGTATAAGGCCACGGAATAAATGGTTGGCCAATAAGTCGCAGGGCTGATTATAAATCAAAATGTATCATCAATGAGATTTGCCTGGATTTTGTATCTTTACACATCCTAATAAAGTACAGAGCCATGTTTAGACGCGCATTTGTTTTCAACGCCCTGCTGTTGGTTATCATGGCAGGAGGTTTGGCCGGTTGTTCAGAGAACAGCGACGATACTACAATAAATGTCTTCTCGGTTGATGATGATATCGAGCTGGGCAAACAGGTAGACGCCGAGATCCTTGCCAATCCCGCGGAGTATCCTCTCCTCGACTCAGCAACGAACACTTTGGCATATTCGCACCTCTACCGCATCAGGAACACCATCCTGGCTTCGGGAAAAGTGTTTTACGCGCAACGGTTTGGCTGGCGGTGCAGAATCATCAAAAATGATTCGGTAGTGAACGCCTTCTGCGTTCCCGGCGGCGACATGTACTTTTATACCGGGCTGATCAAACTGCTCGATAACGAGGCACAATTTGCAGGTGTAATGGCGCACGAAATGGCTCATGCCGATCGTCGTCACAGCACCGATCAAATGACCAAAGCTTACGGAATTCAAGTTCTGTTAAGCATTTTGCTTGGAAATAACGCCTCCACCCTCGAGCAGATGGTAGCCGATCTGGCCAATGGGCTGGGAACCCTGGCTTTCAGCCGGAGCAATGAGTATGAAGCGGATGAATACGCGGTCAAATACCTGTATCCCACAGCTTATGATTCACCAGGTCTTGGCGACTTTTTCACCAAACTTGAAGGGCAGAGCCAAACACCCACCTTCCTGAGTACACACCCCTCACCGGAAGACCGGCTGACTAAGATCAACGAGCAATTTCAGGCACTGGGTGGTGTTCACGGTCAGACCTTCCCGGAACGTTACAGCGAGTTTAAAACTTCACTCCCATAGTCCGGCATCCTGGTTGTTTAATGTCAGGCGTTTAGCGTGTATGGTTCAATATAAAATACTTTAAGACCCGGGGTCGGATTAGGGCAAACAGGTTCTGATGCCGATGACAACCTTAAGGCGATAGTCGATGGCTAAATGTTAACGTCAAATTTCTCCGGAACACGATAACAGGTATCAAATATATAACTAAACCATTGAAGGAACGTCGTTGAAATGTCCGCAACCGTACACCCCAATGAAACAGAACCGAACAACCAGTTAAATGTGAAAAACTGTTAAACTGTTGTTTTGCAAAAGAATAAATTTCGTGGCACAAAGTTGGGGTGAAAGGGATAAATTTTGCAGAACATGGATCGTATCATCGAAAAAAAGAAGTGGACTCCCCAAAAGATCGGTTATATCGTTGCCGGTGTGCTATTTGTTTTTTTTATTGCCTGGTTGACCATTTTTCGTGACAACCGGAGCCGGTTGTACATCGATCGCAACCAGATTACCATTGCAGAGGTAAAACTCAACAAATTCCAGGAATTTATTCCCGTTGACGGGGTGGTATATCCCCGTACCACCGTGTACATCGATGCCATGCAGGGCGGTGTGGTTGAGAAACTGTTTGTTGAAGACGGAGCGATTCTGAAAACTGGTGATCCGATTCTGAAGCTTCACAATCCTTCGATGGAGCTCAGCTACATGGATCAGGAAACGCGCATGTACGATGCCATCAACAATCTTCAGAATTCCAAGATATCGCTCGAACAGAACAAATTCGTCAGGCAGAAGGAAATTGTTCAGCTTGAGTACCAGTTGGATGGTGTTGAGCGGGATTACCGGCGTAAGGTAGGCTTTCATGAAGAGAAGCTGATTTCAGACAAGGAGTTTGAAGATGCCACCAGAGATTACAAAAACACGCGCAAGCAATTAACGATCAGCCTCGACCTCATGCGGCTGGATTCTACTTCAACCGTTGACCAGAAACGCCAGATTGAGAGTTCAATGACGCGTATGGGCAACAACCTTTCATTGTTGCAACAGAACATCGAAAACATGACCATCAGGGCCCCGGCCGATGGAAAGTTATCGTCGTTCAGTGTCGAGATTGGTGAAACCAAATCATCGGGAGAACACCTCGGTCAGATCGACATTCAGGATGGCTTCAAGCTGAGGGCCAACATAGATGAACGGTACGTTTCAAAGGTTTTTGTAGGTCAGCCGGCAGAATTTGATTTTACCGGCAAAACATTCCGGTTGAGCATCTCGAAGATATATACCAACGTGACCAACGGGTCATTTCAGGTTGATCTGACCTTTGACAGTATTTCTCCCCAGCAGATAAAGCGCGGGCAGACGGTGCAGCTCAGGCTTCAGTTCAGTTCTGCTGCCGATGCGCTGATTGTCCGTCGCGGAGGCTTTTTCCAGGAAACGGGCGGAAACTGGATATACGTGGTAGATCCGTCGGGTAGCTACGCGGTAAAACGCCCGATCCGTATTGGTCGTCAGAACACCAACTTCTATGAAGTGCTCGAAGGACTTGAAGAAGGTGAAAAAGTAATTGTCTCTTCGTACGAGTCCTTTGGAAAGAAAGAAAAATTGATTTTTAAATAATACACATTTTTAACAGTTTTAGCGATGATAAGAACAGTCAATCTTAATAAAGTATTTCGCACCGATGAGGTAGAAACTACGGCGCTCAATCAGGTAACCCTCGAGGTTAAGCCAGGCGAATTTGTTGCCATCATGGGTCCTTCGGGTTGCGGGAAATCCACCTTGTTGAATATCCTGGGTTTACTTGACAACCCTTCCTCAGGTGAGTATTTCTTCACCGGCCATGAGGTGTCGAAGTTTTCGGAAAAACAACGTGCCCGTCTCAGGAAAGAGAACATTGGGTTTGTGTTTCAAAATTTCAACCTGATAGACGAACTGAACGTGTTTGAAAATGTAGAGCTTCCGCTTATTTATCTGGGGATGAGTACTTCGGAAAGAAAGAAACGGGTAGAAGAGGTACTTGAACAGATGAACATCATACATCGTAAGAAACATTTTCCGCTTCAGCTCTCGGGAGGTCAGCAGCAGCGTGTTGCAGTAGCCCGTGCAGTGGTTGCCCGACCCAAGATGATACTGGCCGATGAACCTACGGGGAACCTTGATTCGGCGCATGGCGAAGAGGTGATGAACCTGCTGGATGGTTTGAATCAGAAAGGGACCACCATCATCATGGTAACCCACTCGCAACGTGATGCTGAATTTGCCCAGCGGGTAGTACGTCTGTTCGATGGACAGATCATCAACGAAAACATCCGGGAACGGGTGATGTAACCTGATCACTGCCCGCCTCGCGCAGCAACAGGCTAAAACCCGACCCTGCAAGGCCTGAGGTCACCGCCAACCGGGATCAGGCCGCCGGTTTCGGAAACACAACAGGCTATACATATCTGACAATTTTTTACTCAGCACCCGACCATCTCATGATCCAGTCAATAGAATTCCGTGTCTTAATTCGCCGGCTTATTAGTCAGAAATCATACTCGATCATCAACCTGATCGGGCTGACGGTAGGTTTTACCGCTGTAACGCTGATTGGGCTCTATGTTATTAACCAATTATCGTTCGACAAGAATCTGGCTGACCACGAGCGGGTGTTCCGGCCTGTACAAATACAGAACGAGCCCGGTGTCGGTGAGCAACATGTGGCAGTTACGATGGGTCCGCTGGCCGCTTCAATGAAAGCAGAACTCCCGCAGGTGACCGATGCCGTAAGGATCATGCCATGCTGGTATTTCAATCTCATCTCGATTGCCGGACAGGGAAGCGATTCCAACGCGGTTCCGAAGCAGTTTAATGCCCGCAACTTCTGGTATGCCGACTCCAACGCCCTTTCCTTCTTTGGCTTCACCCTGCTGGAAGGGAACCCTGAGACAGCACTCAGGCATCCTTTCTCGATTATAGTTACCGAAAAACAAGCATCAAGACTCTTTAACCGCGACAGGAATGTTCTTGGACAAACCCTCATCATCGACGGCGGATCGTATGCGATTACAGGCGTCATGAAAGAGATGGAGGGAGAGAGCCATCTAAAGATCAGGGCACTTGTTTCCTTTTCATCGCTTGACAATGATCCCCGTTTTGAATACCTGAAACATTGGGGAAACAACTCGCTCGGGACTTATGTAAAACTAAACTCATCTGATCAGCAGGCCGCAGTAGAGGCTGGCATGAACGAAGCCTTGCGGAAGCGGACACTGAAGGAGGATGGCAAGGAACCCGACATAAAATTCTACCTGCAGCCGCTCGATGAAGTCTATCTTGATTCAGGGCATATCAAATTTCAGATTACCAGCCAAAACGGCAATTCCACAACTGTTTATCTGTTCCTTATCGTTGGTGTGCTGGTGCTGATCACTGCCTGCGTAAACTTCATCAACATGTCGCTTGCCCGTGCAGTAAAACGGTCGCGTGAAGTGGGGGTAAGAAAAGTGCTTGGGGCTACATCCTATGATCTGTTCGCCCAGTTACTGGGAGAGGCCATCCTTTTTGCTGTAATCTCAGCAGGGCTGGCTGTGATGTTGGTTGAACTGCTTATGCCAACATTTAATTCCATCATGAACCTGCAGCTTAGCCTGTTCGATAATCCCTGGCTGTTTCCTCTTCTGGCAGGTGCCGTTATGCTTGTAAGCATCATCTCAGGCGGCTATCCGGCGTTTTATTTATCACGTTATAAGCCGATTGCTGTTCTAAAAGGGGTTGGGAGCAACCGGGGAAAATCGGCCGGTTACCTGAGCCGTTCATTAATAGCCTTCCAGTATGCCGTGACTACCGGAATGGTGTTCATGGTTATCGTGGCGTGGTCGCAATACCAGTTTGCCATGAAGAAAGATCTTGGCATTAACTACAATGGCGTGGTAGCCTTGCATCACCGGGAACCGAATCCGCAGAAGTTTATCCCGCAAATGAAGGCACGTTTGCTTCAAAATCCGGGTGTTGAAGCTGTAGCAGCGGCTGCCGATATAAACGGAGCCGCGGGTAGTCAGGGGCCGGTTATGATCGACGATTCGGCCAAAAGCAAACTGATGGTCAGGTATTGCTTCATCGACGAAGACTTCTTCCCGATGATGGGGATTCCGGTTGTTGAAGGAAGAAATTTCAGTCGTGACTTCACCCTGGATTCAAGTCTCAGTGTGATAGTCAATCAGGCCGCGGTTGAAGCCCTTGGCTGGACTGATCCTATCGGGAAGCGAATTAAAAGCTTCACCGAAGATAGCACCTTAAGGCCTGTAGTTATTGGTGTCATCCGCGATTATAACTACTATTCAATCCACTGGAAAATCGAACCGGCCATCTTCCTGTGCCGGATTGAAGAGACAGGGACGCTGGTTGTAAAGCTTCGAAACCCCGGGCAGGATACCATCGCCAATTCAGCGGTCATGCAGCATATTGAGACGGTGTGGAATGAGTTTTTCCCTTCGGCTCCCTTCGAACCCGAGTTTGCGAGTGAAAGAATTAAGGGATGGTATGCCAATGAAAACCGGACCATGCAATTGTTTCTTTTCTTCGCCGTGCTGTCGGTAATCATCTCCTGTCTCGGGCTATATGGACTTTCGAGTCTCATGATGGAACAACGTATCCGGGAAATCGGAATCAGGCGGGTTTTAGGAGGCAGCTACGAGAGCATCAGCAGGTTATTGCTGTCGCAATACATCAGGCTGGTATTGGCAGGAGGGATTGTTGCAGCGCCGGTGGCATGGTTCCTGGCACGGAACCTGCTCGACGGCTTCGCCTACCGGACAGGAATCTCGCCAATCATGCTGGTTGTTGCGCTTTTGATCACCATAATCGTGGCCATGCTCACCATCTGGCACCGGGTGTTTTCTGCCGCGCGAACAAATCCCGTCGATGCCCTCAAATATGAATAGGTAAAAGGAAGGCTGTTTCACGCTTCAGGTGACGAAACATGTTGTCGGCAGGGATCCTTAAGGGAGATACTTTTACAGACCCGCTATTGGCGTCCCGGGGGATGTGTGCTTCCCCCCCGGCCGGGTGTTCGCGACGCCGGCAGTCAGCATCAGATGTCGCCTGAAAAGGAGGATAACCGACAACCTTTTGAACAGTGTACCGTACAAAGGATGTCGGCCACTGTAAACATAATTCCAGGATGAAATCCGAAATAACTGATTTTGCATTACGTGCAAACTATCCCAACTATCGGTGCACGAACTATTTTTGCGACAATTTCGGGAAGACGACTGATGCGTCGGCCGAATTACCGGGATATGGTCCCCCGGAAATTGAATACCATGTTGCAGGTCAGAAGAGTCCCTGCCTACTGGTGACCGGCTACATCGATGCACACCTGCTGTTTAACATGCCGGGTAAGGAAGGAAGGCAGTATCTGATGCATCTGATCAGAGAGCAGGAAGGCAACAGAAAATCGATTGATTATCTTGAAGCCGGGCGTCAGGCTTACCGTGGAAATTTCAGGCGGATGAAGATGTCGATGGGGTTGATTGAAAACAAGTTTGTTGTTCCTTCCGTCACAACGAAGCAATACAGCGTGAAATTTGTCAGCCATAAAGGAGCCAACCTGATTGGTTTGACGCAGGAAGGATTTCCCGTCCCCGACTTCTGCATTCTGACGACCAAGAGCTACAAGCTATCGCCCCCGAAGCGGCAGAAGCACCTGATCAGTGCCATCTACAACCTTGAACTGCTTACCTCCGACAGGCTGGGAAACCCTGAGAATCCCCTCATATTCGCCGTGCGCTGTGCATTACCTGAATACCTCCCGGGATTGATGCCCACCTACCTGAATGTCGGGGTTACCGATGAAGTATTTCACGGATTAAAGAAAATATATGGAGACGTGGTTGCTGAGAAAATCTACTACAACAACCTCAAGACAATCTTCTCGGTGCTTTGCAACGGAAACGATCACTGCAACGCCACAGCCCCCCTGCATGAGGCTGCAGGAACCCGGGAAAGCCTCAGGGATAAGATCGGTTACTACCATCAAAAAATATCAGAAAAGGAGCCGGCCATTCTGACGGATGCCTTTTATCAGTTCTCTTTCTTCGTGAAGGCGGCGGCTTCATTCTATGCCGACAACCAGGATCTGATCTACACTTTTCAGAAAGGAGAAAGAGCCAGACCGGCATTGATACTGCAAAAGATGGTATGGACAGTGCGTGACGACGATTCCCATCCCGGGGTGTTGTACAGCCGGCATTCAAGAACGGGGCTGGGCATGCAGATCGAGAGTTTTAACAACATCTTTGGCGAGGATATCATGACAGGCCTCATTAAAACCGAGGACACCGAATTCTTTCACCGCGATACCATAAAAGAACAATTCCCCGGGGTTTATCATTTTTCACCCTACGCCCACCTGCTGGAGAAAAAATTGAAGTCGGCAGCCACTGTAGAATTCGCCGTGGAGTCGTCGGAAAAGAAACACCTGTTTGCCATTCTGCAACTTGACAATTCAGAAATGACCGGCAGGGCAACCCTTCTGTCGACCATCGACCTTTATCAGAACAAAATTATCAACAAAGAGCGGGTGGTAAAACTGATCATGCCCTACCACCTGCGGCAGATATTCTCGGAAAGAATTGACGACGATTCATTCAACAAACTTCAATTCTTCAGTCACGGCATCTCCATCCTTCCACGAACGGCTGTCTCAGCCAGACTATTCTTCTCCTCAGCAAGAGCGATAGAAGCCAAGCGGGGCGGCGACAGAATCTGTTATTGTAAGTCAACCTATTGCCCTACCGACCGAATGGTGATGAGCGAGGTAGATGCCATCCTGAGCCTTACACCTGCGGCCATTCACGTTGTAACAGCGTGTCTGGGTTATGGAATTCCGGCCTTAATCAACCTCGAAAACAATAATATTGTTTTGCGCGACAATACGCTTATCAACGAGCAGGGACATGTACTCAGAGAAGGCGACTGGATAACCATTTCAAGCAAACAAAGAACCTTGTTTGCAGGGAAAGCAACCTTCAAGGCTGCCCGTTTTCAAAAGTACCTCGAGGGGCAGAAACTGGAGCTCGAAGCCAAAGAGGAGAAAGTATTCATAAACATGTCGAAAGCCTACAAGGCTTATCAGGCAATTGTCGATTCAATTGAATACGGGGAGATCACGAAGCTCTCGGATCTGACCCGACTGATCAGAAACGATTTGGACAAGAAACCCGAGAAGGCACAAAAGTTTGTGAATGCATGGTTTGACAGCCACACTACCTACTACGTACAGCAGATACTGAAGAGCCAGCTTGGGACACATCTTGAGCAACACAACCTTTACAATCTGCTGACTATCTCACGACGAATCCTGTTCTTTAAAACGATCATTCCAATCTGTCGGCGACAATATTTACAAGGCTACTCGGCGGGTGCTTTTATGATTGGGCGGTTTATCTGCCAGCATCACCCTGTTGAGTTCTGGAAGGCGCTTACGTTGAACGAAATCGTCTTCCTGCTGAATGAATATATCCTCTTCGAAAAGTATTTACAGGTATTGAACGATTTCGGCGAAAAGCATATCAACAGGGCACGTAGTGAAATACTAAGCATGGGCCTCGGGCAAATCTCGATGACAGAAAACAACGCGGTGGCGTTTATTGCCTTGAAACTGGCCAATGTTGACTGGACCTCATTAGCGGCAATAGCAGATAATGGCACCGATCAGGAGACCCGGTTGTTAATCCGTTTGATAAAGCTGCCTTACGGTGTACTTTTCAATTATGATCAGCCATGGTCGGTTGGTGTTCTGGAGGAAATCTGCAGGCAGGAACAGTTGCCTTTACCCGATCGTGATGCAGTTTAAACATTCAATTGCATGAATAGAATCAGATGTTTTCTGTTGCCGGTATTCGTATTGGTCATAGAATCCCTGTGTTTTTGCCAGGCGCCTGCCGGCTTTATCCAACGGCAGTTATCACCCGGATTGACATGGTACAGTTTGGAGGGTGATACACTGTGGGGTGTCAGTCAATGCATCAATGTGCTGGAAGTTGATCCCGAACGATATGCCCTCAGGTTGGTGAGTGGCCGCGAAGAATTAAAGACCCTCAGCACTTTTGCAAAGGAATCGGGAGCTGTGGCTGCTGTGAATGGTAACTTCTTCCATACAGTTGAAGGAGGATCGGTTTGCTTCACTAAAGTCGACGGAGTGATTACCGACACCACACGTTATAACCTTCCTCCCCGCTGGTTTCTCGATCAACTCGATGATGCTGCACTTGTTTCAGATGGTCAGGAAATAAAAATTATCCTGTGTCCGCCTGATGGCTGGAAAAGCGCTGTGCAATACAGCACCATCATTTCGGCAGGGCCACCGTTACTGATAGACGGGAAGTTGCTGCCAATCAGTGATCAAAGCTTCAATACACGGCGTTACGGGAGAACGGCAGTTGGAATCACGGCCGGTCACCGGATGATTCTATTAACCGTAAGCGGAAATGCGCCCCTGTCGCAAGGGTTCACCATGCCGGAACTCCAGAAGATGATGTCGTTGTTTGGTTGCGTCGGTGCGCTGAATTTTGACGGAGGGAGTTCTGCAACCATGTGGATTGGCGCTTTGCCGGAAAACAAACTGGTAAGTCATCCGGGAAAGGGCCGGGGCAAAAGTCAGCACAACGAAAGAAAGGTTGCCAATTCACTGATCATCATTCCCCGGCGGTAAGAAGTTCGCGCATCACAACCGGGGCCGCGTAGCAGCGGCAACATGCAGCAAAGACTTATAGCGGCGATACGATGGCTGCCATGTTGGTCCGTATAAACAAACATCATCGCGGGTTGTTAGTACCTGAAATATTTTCAGATGAAAGGCATTCAGGATTATTACCCCGATCATTTCGCGCACTGTCATGGTTGCGGTCGCTTAAACGAGAACGGTCTGCAATTAAAAACATTCTGGGATGGTGAAGAGACCGTTACACGCTTTACACCCGGACCACATCACACAGCTATCGAAGGTTTCGTATATGGCGGATTGCTGGCTTCCATCATCGATTGCCATGGCACCGGCTCGGCCGCGCTGGCATTGGCCCGTGAACGGGGAATACACATTACAGAATTTAATGCGCCCCGTTGCGTCACGGCATCCTTACACGTAAACTACAAGAAAGCAACCCCCCTGGGTCCCGAACTTGAAGTACGGGGTATCATAAAAGAGGTAAAGAGCCGCAAAGTAATCGTGGAAGCCCGTTTGATCGCCAATGGCCAGGTATGCGTGACAGGCGAAGTGGTTGCCGTGGAGGTCCCCGAAGACTTTGGAAAGGCCTGAGGTTGAAATAGGCAGGACGGCTAATAGTCCCCGAAGGCTTTCGGGAGGCTTTGGGTTTGGTGTGGACAATGACTTTGGCATTGGCAGGCACAAGATGTTGGTGGTGCGATTATTACACGTAGAACCATTGAACAAAAAGAACCACAACCCCGAAGGGGTGGCATTATTATAGAACTGATTTCAATAAAACATGAATTGTCATCAGCCCGGGTGTGACGAACTATCTTCGTGTTGGTTTTTGCATTAGCCAGTGGTTTTTCATCTACCTTTGCGATGTAAATAATGCTGACCATGGAAACAAAGAGAATAGCAGTCATCGGTATTGGTGATTTTGGAGGAGCCATTGCCCGAAGCCTGACCCGCAAAGGAGCAGAGGTTTTGGCCATCGACAGCCACATCGCCACCATCGAAAGCATAGCCGATGATGTAGCTTTTTGTGTAACCCTTGACGCCACAGACAGGAAGGCGCTCAAAGCACAGGAAATTGACAAGTTTGATGCAGTGGTAGTTGCTATCGGGCAGGATTTTGAACAGCGTCTGTTGGTTGTTGCCCAATGTATGGAACTTGGTGTGAAACGAATCATGGCACGGGCAGCAGGCAAAAACCAGCGGTTGATTCTTGAAAAACTGGGGGTTAGTGAAATTCTCATGCCCGAAGAAGAGGTGGGCTCGGTAGTAGCGGAACGGCTCCTCTTGCCAACACTTGTTTCGTATCTTCAGCTTCCCGACAATTACCGCATTGCAGAAGTGCTTACACCACCTAAAGTAGTGGGCCGGACCATCGGTGATCTGGATATGCGCGACCGTTACAGGCTAAGTCTTGTGACACTAAAAATGGAAGATACCAAAAACTCAATAAAAGGCCAGAAACTTAAATACCACGTTGTCGGGGTTCCGGAATCAAAGACGGTAATCCTCGAGACCGACCATCTGGTTCTCTTCGGCACACAGGCCGACATTCAGCGATTTATCGATATAAACACCTAACCGGCTATGCTGAGGGAGTTATATCTTCAGATCAGAGAGTTTTTCCTGTTGTGGCTTTATGAACGCAGGGAAGTCATCACCCTCCTCATGCGCTGGTGCAGTCTTCCGGTTGGATTGGCAGGTGTATCGGCCGTAATTTATACTTTTGGTTTTTATAGTACACCGCTCACCGAGAAAATAGCGATGACCACCATACACGTCACAATGGGATTCTACCTTGTGAAGTATGTGTTGAGTTCATTGACCGAACTTCATCCCCTCAAATATCTGCGACGCACCTGGTTTGAAGGGTTTCTGATGCTCGTGGTGGCCATTTCAGTATTGCTGAGGATTTTTTATGGTCACAACCTGATCGACACGACGTTTATCAGGCTTGGATTACCGCTCCTTCCTTCGGTGTATGTCCTCTTCATTCAGGTGTACTTTCTCGTGATTCTCCTGGTAGAAATGGCCCGGCTAGCATCAAGGCTCGATCGAATTCATATAGGTCCGGCAGGATTGCTCACTATTTCGTTTGTCTTTTTAATTATAACCGGGACGCTTCTTTTGATGATGCCGCGTATGACCGTTACCGGGGGGATACGCTTTCTGGACTCGTTGTTTACTTCGACGAGTGCCTGTTGTGTAACAGGGCTTATTGTAGTCGATACAGCCTCTTTCTTCACCATGCGGGGGCAATTTATTATCTTGCTGCTTATTCAGTTGGGTGGCATCAACATCATTTCATTTGCCACATTCTTTACCAGTTTCTACCGTAATCTGGGGGGGCTTAAGTACCAGTCGCTGATGAAAGATCTTCTTAGCACAGATAAACTGGCCGATACGCACAGCCTGTTGCGGCGGATTGTGATGTACAGTTTTATGATTGAGGGGGTTGGTACGCTGTTAATCTACCTGTCGTGGAGAGATTACTTTGTCGATTTGTCCTCAGGGCGGCAGTTTTTCTACGCAATTTTCCATTCTATTTCGGCATTTAATAATGCCGGATTTTCTTTGTTTACCGACAACCTTGCCGGAGAAATCATAGGGAAAGCCTGGGTTTCGCACATCATCATTGCCTTGCTGATTATTTTTGGTGGTTTGGGATTTCTTGTCATTCAGGATGTTTTTTCACCCCGAAGTATCCTCTTCAGGATAAAACATCCCTGGCGCCGCATCGCGACATCCTCAAAAGTGGTATTACTCACCTCCGGCATCCTGATCCTGGCCGGGATGTTTGTATTTCTGATTGCTCCCCACAACGAAGCCATTCAGGGGCTCTCGTGGGGACGTAAGATACTGGCGGCTTTTTTCCAGTCGGTAGTGAGCCGCACTGCCGGCTTCAATTCAGTCGATCTGTCGTTACTGCCTACCTCGATTATTGTTTTCTTCATGTTTCTGATGTATGTGGGCGGATCACCCGGCTCTACTGCCGGGGGAATTAAAACCACCACATTCGCTGTGTTGATGCGTTCGTCGGTAGCAACATTGAGAGGAGAAAAATACCTCACGATGTTCAGGCGAAACATCTCTTTCGACACGCTTGACAAAGCTTATGCGTTAGCCTTCTACAGCATGGCGGTCATCATGCTGTCGGCATTTCTGTTAACATTTACTGAACCTGATGTCAACTTTGTGAGTATTCTTTTTGAAGAGATTTCGGCCTTTGCAACGGTAGGGCTCTCCACTGGCATCACAGCACAGATGAGTGATTCAGGGCGGTTAATTCTCATCATGTCAATGTTTATTGGAAGGGTTGGAACCCTTACGCTCGGTATGGCACTCACCCGTAAAGTAGCCTTTACCCGACAGAGTTACCCGACTGCCGACATCCCAATTGGTTAAAAATGACGCTTATGTTTGGTTTGAACAAATTCACGCTCTACACAATTTTCGCCCTCTTGCCCGGCTGTCTGTCAGCACAGCCTAATCCGGCTGCATGGCCCGATGAGCTCAACATGAATTATACCCCATCTTCGGCATTCGATCAGCCGGGTGCCTTCATGAGTGATATGGGAGCATGGTTTGGGTTCGGAGTACCATCTGAAGACCATCCCGAATGTTATGGGGCGTTCACCGGCCCATGGCTTATGAATGGTCAGCCCGGCTGGATATCCGACGGCCTGATTCAATTTACCCTTACCGACATCACGGGAAAGACAGTGATCAGGCCTGTCGGTTTCGAAGCCCATGGATTCCCGGGACGTCTGGAGCAAAGCATGAAGTTCGGAAACATTCTGATGCGCTCAGAACTGGTGTTCGCGTCGGCAAGCACGGCACTCACCAGGGTTATCCTGATTAACCCGGGACCTGAATCCGAAAAGGTCATTCCGGTGTGGAAAGGACGGTTGTTCGCCAACACGTTAAAAGCAAAAATACTTGATGATGGCCTCCGGCTTACAGATAAGTCCGGATCACGCGTGATCAGCCTGCGCACCACTGCAGGAGCAGAGGTGGAAACGGTTAATGATTCCGTTTTCTCGCTGAAGAACAAACCCTTGACATTAACGCCCAAAGGATTTGCTACCTACATCGTGGCAGTAAGCTCTTTCAATGATTCCGGTGAGGTCTCACTGGGACTGTCTTCTGTTAATGAGGTACTCGGGAATCCGGATGCTGTATTCGATAAAAACATGGTTCGTTGGAAGGGTTATTTACAAGCCGCTTTTAAGAATCTGAAGTCATCACCCGACTCGGCAGCTGCCCCCGGGATAATAGTGAAAAGTATTCAGACACTCACCACCAACTGGCGGGCAAAGATGGGAGCGCTTACCCATGATGGCATATTCCCCTCTTCATTCTACAAGGGCTTTTATGGCTTCTGGGCATGGGATAGCTGGAAACAGGCTGCTGCATGCGCATGGTTTAATCCTGCTCTGGCAGAATCGCAGGTAAGGCTTATGTTTAGCCGCCAGGACACATCAGGCATGGTGCCCGATGTGATTTACGCTGACCCTTCCGGCGATAACTTCCGCAACACGAAGCCGCCTCTTTCGGGATGGGCTGTAAACGAAATTTATGATGCAACTTCAGATGTTGCATTCGTGAAGGAGATGCTTCCCGCGCTACTCCGTTATCATGCCTGGTGGTTCAGGTACCGGGATGCCGATCAGAATGGCCTCTGTTCATGGGGCTCTGCCGATAATACCCTGGAGGCTGCCAAATGGGAAAGTGGCATGGATAATGCCGCACGGTTTGATCATGCTGAACTGGTTCCTTCAGGCGACCATGCATGGTGTATGACACAGGAATCGCCCGACCTGAATGGTTATCTCTATGCTGAGAAACTATACCTGGCCCGGTTGTGCGAAGCAGCCGGGAGAAATGATGATGCTGCAACGTTGAGAACCGAAGCCGGTAAACTTCGTACGCTGATCAATGAGGTGCTCTGGGATAAGACGGAAGGCTTTTATGCTGACAGATACGCCGGGCAAGGTCGGTTTATCGGGGTAGCCGGTACTGAAGGGTGGATTCCACTGTGGGCGGGCGTACCGGATAGCCTTCAGGCCAGCTCGACAGCGAATATTATCACTGACCCTACGCTCTTCCACACGCTGATGCCTTTCCCGACCCTCGCGGTTAGGGCGGCAGGTTTCGCTCCGGATAAAGGATACTGGCGCGGACCCGTCTGGCTTGATCAGGCCGGCTTTGCCCTGGCCGGGCTGCGACGTTACGGAATCAGCACAACTGCCGATGAACTCCTGCATCAACTGCTCACCGCGCAAAACGGCATTACAGAAAAAGGGACTCCGCTATTTGAAAATTATAATCCCCTGACAACACAGGGACAAAACGCTCCCCACTTCTCATGGAGTGCCGCCCATCTGATACTTATGCTGATGCAGCGTTGAAAAATTCATTTGAAGACCGGCCGGATAGGGGTTTGTAAACAATAAGGCGGTGGTACTGATACCCTTCATTGTTTTCCGTTAAGAGCAAGACCTTCTCAGATAGCCAATAGCCGATAGTTAACAGCCGGCGGGAAACTGCTACCTTTGCGCTCAAATTTATGCCTGATGAAAATTGTTGACAATTGCCTGGTTTCCGATGAACTGGGAACCATCCATTTTGCCTGTGATCTCTCGCAATGCCATGGTGCATGTTGCGTAGAGGGTGATGCCGGGGCACCGGTTGCCGAGAACGAGATCGGCCTGTTGGAAGATTGCCTGGAGAGTGTAATGCCCTACATGACCGAAAAGGGGCGTGCCGAAGTGACCCGTTACGGTGTGTTTGACTATGATGCAGCAGGCAATTTCGTGACCCCGCTGGTTGAAGGGCGTGAATGCGCATTTGTTTATTTCGAAGGGGAAACTGCCCTTTGCGCGATCGAGAAGGCCTGGCTGGAAGGGAAGAGCACTTTCAGGAAACCTGTATCATGTCACCTCTACCCTGTACGCATCCAGAAGTTGAAGGAAAATGACGGAATCAACTATCACAAATGGCATATTTGTAAGCCGGCACTAAAAAGAGGCCGGAATGAAGGAATTCCCCTCTACCGATTCCTCAAGGAACCTCTGATCAGAGCTTATGGCGAAAAATGGTACGAGGATCTGGTGAAAGAAATAGAAGCATAAAACAACACTTTTCATAGCTTTCCGGCCTTTAATCTCTCCGTGGTCAGTTCAGATTGCTGACCAATGATTCTGGTGGGGTGTTGAACGGGATTGAGCGAAAGAGAGGCAGGCAAAAAGACATCAATTTACTGAATTGCCAGGCGACATTGTAGCGCCACGGTTTATCATTTCTGCTGATTCATCAGATCGGGGAGTGTTATTCCATTCTGTCCGTCGAAATGATATTGCCTGCGATAAAGAACTAAACCCTATATATTTAACATGATTGACCCCCTGATAAAGTTTAGGGCTGTAAGCCGGGATACGATCCAACAAACTATCATTCAAATTTTTATCTGAAACATGTTATATTTCCACCCTTTTTCCTAAATTTGCCCCCTTATCGCGTAATTTTTTCAATGTAAATAATTTAAAGTCAAATGAAGGTTTATCAGACGAAAGAAATCCGCAATATCGCACTCGTTGGAGGCGCTAAAACCGGAAAAACCACCCTCGCCGAATCGATGCTATTCGAAGGCGGCGTGATCACCCGAAGAGGTACGATCGAAGACAAAAATACCGTTTCTGACTATCGTGAAATAGAGCTTGAGCGTCAAAACTCGGTCTATTCCACAGTTTTATATGCCGAATATGAAGGAAAGAAGATCAACATGATCGATTGCCCTGGCTTCGATGATTTTGTTGGTGAGGTGGTTGCAGCCTTTAAGGTAGCTGATACCGCATTGATGGTTGTTAATGCTCAGAACGGTGTAGAGGTTGGTACAGAGATCACATGGCGCAATGCAACCAGGTATGAGATGCCGGTAATTTTCGTTGTAAACCATCTTGAGCATGAGAATTCTAATTTCGATGAAACCGTTCGTCAGTTACACCAGTCATTTGGCGGTGGTGTTACGGTATGTCAGTATCCCGTGAATGAAGGTGTTAGTTTCGATTCTGTGATTGACCTTCTTCAGATGAAGATGCTGAAGTTTAAAAACGGTGGTGGTAAAGCTGAAGTGCTTGACATCCCCGCCGGTGAAAAGAGTAAAGCCGATGACCTCTATGCCAAACTGGTTGAAGAACTTGCCGCCAACGATGAAGAACTCATGGAGAAATTCTTCGAAAACGGCTCTTTGACTGAAGAAGAAATGAGCCGTGGCCTGAAGATCGGTCTTACCACCCGTGGTGTTTTCCCGGTTTTCTGTGTTAACGCGAAAGCCGATATGGGCGTCAATCGTCTGATGCAGTTTATCTGCAATACCGTTCCTGCTCCCGATGAAGTAGCCCCGGTTAAGACCACCGAAGGAAAGGAACTTTCATGCAAGGCCTCTGATCCTGCAAGTGCGCTCGTGTTCAAGACCTCTATTGAGCAGCACATTGGTGAAATCAGCTTCTTCAAAGTCTTTGCCGGTGAAATTGCAGAAGCCATGGATATGGTCAATTCACAAAATTCATCCAAAGAGCGTCTTTCACAGCTCTTTGCTGTAGCAGGAAAGAACCGCGTAAAACTCGACAAGGTAGTCGCCGGAGATATTGCTGCTGCCATCAAGCTGAAAAGCGTCAAGACCAATCATACCCTCAATTCTCCCAGGAATGCCGATGACCGCATCGAGCCGATCGTTTATCCCAATCCTAAAATCACCATGGCTGTTAAAGCCAAAAACGCCAGCGATGACGAAAAAATCGGCACACTGTTCCACGAAATGCACCGTGTAGATCCTACTCTGACGGTCGAACAATCGAAAGAGCTGCGTCAGTTGATCATCGGTGGTCAGGGTGAATTACATCTCAATATTGCCAAATGGCTCATCGAGAATGTCCACAAGATTGCCATCGACTTCATCGCACCGCGCATCCCTTACCGTGAAACCATCACAAAGTCGGCCAAGTCCATGTATCGTCATAAAAAACAATCTGGCGGTTCAGGTCAGTTTGGTGAAGTTCACATGATGATCCAGCCTTACAATGAAGGAATGTCTAACCAGACCGAATTCCCTGTACGTGGTTCCGATGTTCATGAACTTGACTGGGGCGGCAAACTCGTGCTGAATAACTGTATCGTTGGTGGTGCCATCGATGCCCGTTTTATTCCCGCCATCCTGAAGGGTATCATGGAAAAAATTGAGCAGGGTCCGCTTACCGGCTCTTATGCCCGCGACATCGTGGTTAACATCTATGATGGTAAAATGCACCCTGTCGATTCAAACGAAATCTCCTTCAAGCTCGCAGGACGTAATGCCTTCAGAGAGGCTTTCAAAAATGCTGGTCCCAAGATTCTGGAGCCTATCTATGATGTTGAAGTAATCATGCCCGAAGATAAGATGGGCGATGTGATGACCGACCTTCAGGGCCGCCGTGCCATGATCATGGGAATGGACAGCGAAGGAAATTATCAGAAGATCAAAGCTCGTGTTCCGCTTGCTGAAATGAACCGCTATTCCACTTCCCTGAGCTCAATCACCAGTGGCCGTGCCATGTATTCGCTCAAATTTGCCGAATACGCCCAGGTACCGCCCGATGTTCAGACTGCACTGCTCAAGGCTTACGAAGAACAGGATACTGAAGAATAGTGAATCCGTAACGCTATACAATGCAAATGGCCGGCCTTATAAAGGCCGGCCATTGTTTTTTAGTCAGGATGAGGCGTGGTTCTTTCGCTTCCGGCTAGAGAAAGAATAAGACCACACCGATGACACTCACTACAGCACCAATCACTTCACGCAGGGTAATCTTCTGACCCATAAATATTACTGATGGTGCAATGATCAGCACCGGGACAATGGCCATTAATGTGGAAGCAATGCCGGTAGAAGTATATTGTACCGATAATAGTGAAAAACTTACGCCAAGAAAAGGGCCGAAAACAGAGCCCAGCAGAACCCCCTTCATCGCTTTGCGATCATGCAATGCTGCTGTAACAAGATTTGTTTTGCGGAAACCTGCCACGATAAGCCCAAAGCCAACCATGCCTGCCATTATGCGGATATGGCTTGCAGCAAACGGGTCGTAATCGCCCATCCCGTACTTGCTGATCACAAGCCCTACCGCCTGACCTGCTGCACCCCCCAACGCAAAAAGAAGCCCCTTAAGGGGATAATTTAACGCCAGCTTATTGTTGCTGCTATTACGCGCCAGAATAGCCATGGCAATACCTCCAACGGTGAGTGTCATCCCACCCAGGTGAAGCCATCCCATCGTTTCACCCAACACGAGCCATCCTATAAAAGCAGTAATAGGCGGCACCAGTGTCATGATCAGCATCGCCACCCGTGCCGATAGTAAGGCATAACTGCGGAAAAGACAGTAGTCACCAAAAACAAAACCCACCAGCCCCGATAAGATCAGCCATCCCCAGTTATGCACCGAAGCATCGAACGGTAACGGAGTTCCCCGGTAAATCCAGGTAAAGAGCAGCAAGATGAAAAAGGCGATGAAAAGCCGAAGAAAATTTACCGCCAGCGAACCAATACGCCTGGTTGCCATCTCGAACGACAGGGCAGTAACAGTCCAGAAAACAGCGGTAGCCAAAGCGGCCGATTCACCGGCATAGGCGAAGGGAGGGGTCATTGACTCACATTTTAAGCCGGCAAAGATACATTTTTCAAACGTTTACACTCGGCCCGGCTCATTAAGACTTTGCTTCAGGTTATGAATCGTCTGATTATATACATGAAGAAGTCCACACTCCCCTTCTAAAAAGCAACAAATCACTAAAATGACTCCCTGCTAAAAAAACGCAGATAGCTATCGGTAGCCAAAGCCAAAACCAATGTTCTACGATAAGATGTCACCCCTTCGGGGTTTTTGGTTCTGTTGATAATGTTGTTCTGTAATAATGCCACCCCTTCGGGGTTTTGGTTCTTTTTGTTCAGTGGTTCTTCGTGTCATTATCACGCCAACCAACATCTCGCGCCAGCCAGTCAATGTCTTCCTATGGTTATCACGAGTTTATATCCAAGCCTTACCTGAATTACACAGAGTTACACAGAGGAGAAATTTATCCACTCTGTGGCTCTCCGTGCTTCTCTGTGGCTCTCCGTGTAATAATCGCACCACCAACATCCCGCACCAGCCAATGCCAAAGCCTAAGTAAGTCCGATTCTAAATGCTGCTTTAAGCCTTCGCCTTCTTATAAAGAAACATCAGCCATGCATAATTGCCGTAGTGCAGCCAATCCTTAAATTATTCCCATCTTAAAACGTCTGCCGGGTTGGCTGTAACAGCCTTCACACCATGCCACGTGACAGTAAGCATGCTAACGAGCAAAGTCAGGAGTAAGGCGACCAAAGGAGCAATCCAGCCTACAGTTACATGGAAGGGGAAGCTGTCGAGCCAGCGCCAGGCAAGGGGGATGGTTAGCGGGACAGCCACCACGGCAGCTACCAATACCCAACGCGCGAAGCCACGATAGAGCAACACGAGGAGTGAAGCCTCACCGGCACCGTTCACCTTTCGTATGGCCAGTTCACGCCGTCGTTTGCGGGTCACGTATCCGGCCATCCCCAATTGCCCCAGGGCAGCTATCACCAGCGCCATTGCCGCCATTGCAAGAAAGACATCGGAAAGGCGTGCCTCGGTTTGAAGGGATTCCTGCTGAATTTGCCCGACAATCTTATAGTCAAGTGGGAACCCCTGTTCCCATTCCTTCCATATCTTTTCTACCTGTCCGATTACGGCCTTTTCGTTACGGGCGTCATAACGTACACTCACCCATTGTATCGACTGATCATTCCATACAAAGACCAACGGCCTGACCGGCTCGTTGAGCTTATCGAACTGAAAATCGCCCACCACTCCGATCACCTCGGGATTGGCTGACTTGAGTACCCAACCCCCTTCCTTCTTCGAGAACTTCTGCCCGATGGCATTGCTCCATCCGATTGCTTTAACGGCTGCCTGATTCAAAATAATCCGTCCATTCCTGTCGGCCTGGTTTTGTTCATCGAAATTTCTTCCATCAACTATCTTCATTCCCATCGTTTCAATAAACCACGGGTCGATGCCCATGATGCGGAACGGGATCTCCCGGTTATTGATGGTATGGGTCTCGGTATTGAACATCGATCCCGGAACCCCTTGCGAAAAGCTTGCTTCCTCAATCATCGGTTCCTGCTTTAGTCTGTTGCGCAGCTCATCCTTGTGTTTCCAAACTTCACCCTTGAGCTGAAAATGCAGCACCCCATCGCGACGGAAACCCATGTTACGGTGTTGCAGATAATAGAATTGACGTCCGATGATAACGGTTCCTGTAATTAATGCAATAGAAATAGCAAACTGAAAGACTACCAGGGATGTACGCAGCAGCATAGCGCGCCTGCCTCTGGCCAGGGCTCCACGCATTGCCTGAACCGGGCTAAAGGAGGCCAGTACAAGGGCAGGAGTCAGACCCGACAGAAAACACAATATCAATGGCGCTGCCAGCATCAGGTAAAAGGGGATTTTCAATTGTACAGCCGATCCAGCGATAAGGTTGAAGACAGGTAACATCAGCCAGGCAATTATCATCCCGCTTACTACGGCGAAGAGGCTGATGAAGAAAGATTCTGCAATGTACTGACTGAGTAAAACTGCCCGTGGAGCACCGAGTATTTTACGCAGTCCCGTTTCGCGTGCACGTCCAAGTGCTTCGGCTGTGGCCATATTTACGAAGTTGATCACCGCCAGTAACAGAATCATCACACCTACGGCTGCCAGAACCAGTGTTACCTCTTTATTCCCATGTCTGGCACCGGTTTCATATTGGGCGGTATTAAAAAAATAGATGTCGTTGAGTGGCCTCAGGTGTATGCCTATGTTCTCCTCAGGATCATCGTTGTAAATATTTTTCTTCAGGTCGAGCGACATGGCGATCTCTGTCGCGGCAGGATCAGTTCCCTCTGCAAGCGTAAAATATGTAGGGAAATTTGAAGCGTGAAAGCTGTCGAGATAATCGGAGCCAAACCATTGTTTCAGGATTTTAATAGAGAGCAGTGCATCAAACCTGAGGTGTATATCATCGGGATCGGCAACCACAGCCGTCACTTTTACCAGCACCCCCCGTCGCGTCTTAATAGTCTGCCCGATAGGATCATCGTCACCAAACAGCATACTTGCCGTCGAGGCTGTCAGCACCACTGAGGCAGGATCTGACAGGGCAGTGGCTCTGTTGCCACGGATGAATTTCAGGCTGAACATCCCCGGAACCACAGAATCAACACAGGCGAAACACCCTATACGGTAGTGCTTGTCGTTGCAGAATACATCGGCATTTTGATCAAAATAAAACCTCCCGGTTTTTTCGACGCCACTGTAGCGGTTGGTCATATAGGATCCAAGAGCAGGCGGTACTACGCACCAATCGCCAAATTCAAGACGATACATTCTGTTTCTGTCTGTGACATCCCTGTCGTGATCAAATTCCTTTTTCACATAGAGCATGATGAGGGTGAAGATACCAACCCCCAGGGCGAGTCCACCGATACTGATGAGGTGAAAAACCGGATGCTTGCGGAACTGTCGGATAAACAAAACGAAAGCCTGTTTCATATAGCAATTGTATGATGATGATTACTAACCCTTAGAAGATCTAATCGCTAAAAAGTTACAAAGTTATAAGGTTAAAACAGGTTGAAGAACAAAGCCACCCGATATGCTCAATTTTCATTAAACTCAGATCTCCTGACCTGGCGAAGAATCAATTGTCACGGTTTTATAAAGTAGCCTGAGGTTAGTGCCTGGTATTTCGGTTTCGTAATCCTTCAATTGGGCACAAATAATGGCCACAGCGTCGTTATCTATTGGGGAGGCCAAGGCTACCGGAGTTGTCCACGAATTACAAGAATTAACACGAATAAGGACAAAGAAGAAATTCGTGGATAAAAAAGAAACGTCCACAGAAGTGCGCGAAATCAATTCGTCAAATTCGTGAAATTCTTGGATAAAAAGGAAACATCCACAGAATTACGCGAGTTTGCACGTAAAACAATTCGTGAAATGCAGGAAATCCTGCTGAAACACGGTGCAGCAATGGCTGTTTCTTTACCGCGAATTAACTTCCTGGCGGTGCGTGCCACTGAAAAACAAATCTTACGTACTCATGTAAAACTAACTTATTAACCAACCTGACCCGATGCAATCTATCTCCCCTGACCTCAGTGGCAAATTTGCGCTCGTATCCCTTCCAAATTTTCAACCATTTTCCATTTTACATGCATGTTGTCACATCTGATTTCACCCTCTTTTAAAAAAAATCAACTTTTTTTTACTTTTTTTATGTAATAATAATCACGTAAATCAATATTTTAAACAATTGATTACATGTTATTTGTAACTCCGCTTTACCCCAAAGTTAGGCCAAAGTTAGGCCAAAGTTATGTTTTTCTTATGAATCGCCTATTGCTGTAGTAATTATGGAGTATATTTTATATGAAGAAATCATAACTATATAAAAATTTTGGCACGACTTTTGTAATTGCTCTTTTGGAGCCACATTACTCTGATATTTAAAGACCAGGTCAGGAGTTTCTGAAATTTAAAAGGTTAAAACAGGATAAATAACAAAGCCACCCGATATGCCCAATTTTCATTAAACTACCGGATGGCTCTATATCAGATTACATTGCTTTGTCAGGAGAATCATCTGTTGGCGGTTCATCAGACAAAATCAAATGTCAAAGCATCAGAGACAATGACTTTCCCTGACGGCTCAACAACCAGATGCCCGCGCAACCATTAAATTCCCGGCACCAGTGAATCGGGAACATTCAGCGCCACCTGCCGCAGGAAGGCAGCAGTTGTCACCATGTCGGTGAACATGATTCTGTCGTTCTCAACGAAGGGAACTTCCTTGCGATAATCGGCCACAAAGTGCTCAATGAAGGCCGAAGAGCGGGCAGGACGCCTGAATTCGAGGGCCTGAGCTGCATTCATCAGTTCAATGGCTAGAATCTTCTCAAGATTGTTGACAACCCGCAGAAGCTTGGTCGCAGCATTTGCCCCCATGCTCACATGGTCTTCCTGTCCCTGTGATGACTCGATCGAATCAACAGAAGCAGGTGTGCTCAATTGTTTGTTTTGACTCACGATGCTGGCAGCCGCATACTGCGGAATCATGAAGCCTGAGTTTAAACCGGGTTTGGCGACCAGGAAACCGGGTAATCCACGTTTCCCGGCAATGAGTTGGTAAGTTCGCCGCTCGCTGATATTACCCAGTTCGGATAAGGCAATGGCCATGAAATCCATGACTAAGGCGATAGGTTCCCCATGGAAGTTTCCGCCACTGATGATCAAATCCTCCTCAATAAAGATGGTGGGATTATCGGTTACGGCATTGATCTCGGCCGAGAATACCTTTGCTGCATGGTTAATCGTATCTTTCACAGCGCCGTGCACTTGTGGAATGCAACGGAAAGAGTAGGGATCCTGTACATGTTCTTTTGGGCGGTTGATGAGTTCCGAACCTTCGAGCAGTTCGCGGAACCTCCTGGCTGTATTGATCTGTCCCTGATGACCTCTGATCTGATGTAGCAGGTGATTAAATGGTTCGGGGCGTCCATCGAAGGCATCGAGCGAGAGGGCGCCGATTATGTCGCTTAGGATAGAGAGTCTGAACGATCTGATGAGGCTGTACACGCCATAAGCGCTCATGAACTGGGTTCCATTGAGCAGGGCCAGTCCTTCTTTTGACTGAAGAACCAGGGGCTTCCATCCCATCAGGCTGAGGGCTTTCGCGGCATCCATCTTTTCGCCCTTCACGCGCACTTCACCCAGTCCAAGCAAAGGAAGCGAGAGATGAGCAAGTGGTGCCAGATCGCCTGAGGCACCCAGTGAACCCTGTTCATAGACGATGGGTAGCACATCGTGATTATAAAAGTCGAGCAGACGCTGCACCGTGTCGACCTGTACTCCGCTATGGCCATACGACAGGGAGCGGGTTTTCAGGATGAGCATCAGCCTGACCACATCGGCAGGGGCCTCTTCACCCATACCACAGGCATGCGACATCACCAGGTTAGTCTGCAACTGCGAAAGGTCTTCACGTGAAATCCGGTGGTTACAAAGCGAACCAAAGCCCGTGTTGATTCCATAGATGGGATCATCCTGACCTGCCATCTTCTGGTCTAGATAGTCGCGGCAGGCAGCGATACGGTGAATGGATTCTGCCGAAAGCTTCACCGTTTGCCTATCGTTCAGAATATTAAACAGGCTGTTGAAGGTAAGTTTATCGGAACCGATTGTATATGTTTTCATGAATGTAGAATGATTTTTTTGAATGGTAAATACAGCGTAAACAGGAAGAGTCACCTCCCGGAAGGGGTGACAATCTGAGTATTAAAAAAGGATGGGGAATGAAGTCCCGGGCAGCCTACCTGAGGCAGAGGCAGGCGCGATTGACCTTGATCTTGTATTTGAGCTGATACGAATGCATAGCACCGCAAAGGTAGAAAAAAATACGGCTGGCGGTTGTAGGCTTTTTCTGACGCCTGTCAGCGGTCTGATCTCTTACCGGTAGTTATGTCGCTGAAATCTATTTCCTCTTTTCTGTGCAACTGAAAGAATCAAACGCCTATAAAGTGCCCATATTATACGAGCCAGGCACGCTGTAATAAAACGAAGGATAAAGCTAACATCCAATGAAACGTTCAAAAAGCATAAAGAACCATGGAAGCTCTAAATACCGTTTCAAATTGTGCTACCTGCGTCGGAAAATTATTATCAACTAATTATTCACCTGTTAATCACCGCCAATGCTGATTGTGTTTCCCACGGAGATACCCACTCTGATTCCGAAGGCCTTGTAACCATCGTCTTCCCAGGCGGTGAAAGCTTCCACCTTAATCATGTGCAGGATGTTTTCGAGACCATAGCCAACCTCGGTATAATTAGGGGCGTGTTCGGTACGAAGGTAGTTTACACTGAGACTTTCCCGTATGCCTGCCACATTAAGCCAGAAGATGCGCGACAACAGGAACCGGTTCATCCTGACCGTCGTCATGGCACTTACCCAGGATCCCTGAGTGCTGAAGCGATAATAATCCAACAACCGGTAGCCTTCCATTGGTCCTTTAATGGTTATGGCAGTCAGGTTGCCATTAAAATGTTTGAAATCGGTGAAAGAAATCGCGCCATCATGGAAGGTAGTTCCGCCTGACAGTTTCATTTCAAATACACCACGGGCACCTTTACTCAAGTGATGAATGCCTGCTTCCAAACGGTGAAAGTCAACATCGGTTCCCGTCAGATGACCCAATGCCCCGGTGTAATTAAGTGTAAGCTCAGGATACGATTCCATCACAGGCCAAAGTTTGCCATTGTTGCGCCTGAACCTTAGTCCGGGACGATAACTCAGTCCTGCATTCAGCATGAAGGCTTCATGTTGCGCAAACCGGGTATCGGGTAATTCAATCGATACAGGTGCATTCGGTGTATAACCCCGTCCTGTGCGCGACACCCAGGTATAATCGGTCGTGTTTTCAAGTGGTGAACGACGCGACCACTCCACGCCCCCTGTGAGCTTCATCCGGGAGGTCAGTTGCGCGGTACCATTGATTCCGCCAAAAGTCTTCTCGTAAATCTTCATGTAATTGTCCATCCACAGGAGCGAATAGAACGTATTAATAAACGGATGAACCGGTTCATCCGGATTGAACTGTTCCACATAGTTTCCGCCCCTGAGGCTGATTTCATTGCGACGCCATGAATCTTTTTGATAGCGCCAGGTAATCTCACCGCGACCATAAAAAGCCCGGCTGACGAACCCATACCTTAAATCGCCTTTCAGCCTGAAACGGTCTCGCCCATATCGGGTCAGTTCGATGGGAATGGTGAAGTTGAGCCCCTCCACGGTGTTAAAATTGAGTTGCTCGAAGGGTGAGCCATTCCGAATCCACCAGTTCTTACTGATCTTGTAGCGATTTCCAAACAAGAGGCCACTTGCCACCTTGCCAAACTTTCCACCGATATGTGCAGTATCACTTTTTTTCACCGCCTCCACGCTGTCAATCTTCTTGCCTAGTCCCGGCCGCTTCTCAAGATTTGTTAAGGGGATGGGGCGCAATGAATCCCAGAAGGCTGCATCGCGTTTAAATGCCATTGTATCAATATTCTGGGTGTAATCCAGAATGACCTCAGGCTCCTTCTCTTTCTTCTTCGATTCGCGCTCCATTTTTTTCATCACTTTCCTGAACTCCTTCAATGTGAACTTCTGGGGTGGGGGGGTTAGGGTTCCGGATGTGTCGGATTGCTTTTGTTTCAGTCGCTCCTTTTCTTCTGCCACTGCCTGGGCATAATCACGTTCGGTCTTTTCGTCGATAAGCACAAGACGGTCATATGACAGGGTATCGTTAATGGTTACCCGATAGTCGCTGAGTGAAGCCAGATACTGAAACTTCATTCCCACACCGAAGAAACTCCCGTTCATATCGTAGCGATGGCTTACCGGAAACCAAACTTTTGAGCTGACTGGTGCAAACATCTGGTTGATGTTGATCTCAAAACCCTGCGACCAGGTCTTCAGGGTAAAGCTGTATACCGACCAGCTCCCTTCAACAATATAGATGTCGCCTTCGAACACATTGGCGCCCCGGCTTCTCGGAATGACCCTGATCTGGCTGATCTCGTTCTGTCCCTCCAGAAAACTGTTAACGAGCTTAAACCGGTAAAACCCAAATGCAGAGGGACTGAGCGGCGAAACCACCCCTGCAAACATCGGCTCATAGATGTTGGCACCAATAAACTGATTTATCTCAACACGCCCTGTATCCTGGTTGTTTGATCTTGCTGAGAGCACCTCCTGGCGATAGGTGTTGGGGTATTCGTAGTAATTGCGGCTAACCGTTTCCGATAAAAAATACTCCACGGTGTCGAGTGGTTGCTGAGACGCCAGAGTACGTACAAGTTTCGGTATTTTTATCTCACCAAAACCCTTGATGTAAATGGTGGCTTCATAACTTTTCACCAACATCCTGTAGTAACGGGCCGAGGCGATCGCTTTCCGCATGATTGCATAGGCCGGGTCCTCGCTTGAGGTGGTGACTGTAAAAACAGGTAACTGCACGGCCTGGGGGAGCAGATTAACAGTAATATTTTCATAGCCTGAGCCTACGGTAATAATCTGCTTTTCGGTTGTGCGTCCAAGAAACTGAAAGTTGACATGATACATACCGGGAGACAGCGGAAAATCAAACATCCCCTGTTCATTGGTTACCGTCCCCGATTTTTTCTCCACCACATACACAGTGGCATAAGGCAATGGCTCGCCTTGTCCGGAGGTGATGATTCCCCGGATACCAGTTTGTCCTTTTACAGTGCCACAGAACACGCAACTAACAAGCAGGAGGAGCAGAAGGCCATTCTTTATCATGATTTCGGCGAATTGATTTTTGCAAAGATAGTCATAGTCGGGTGGACGTACAGAAAGCCGATTGGTTACTTTCAGATTCAAAATCCAGGCATTAATATCCAACTCAAACGCGATTCTTAGTTTTTAAATATAGCGGTCGTGCGATTCAGTATTGCCATTTTTGTCGTTTTTCGCTGTTATTTTGTATTCACTGTTCTGTACTATTATGTTCGCCCCCGAACACACGCTGTGCATTTTCCAACACCATTACCAATTAATGACAACAGGCGAAATTTATTTAACACACAAGCAATTAACGTTTTGACAGTTTTGGCTCGATTTTATAGAGAAGGGCAGCAAACTCTTTAAACAAGTCGTCTATGCGTAAAATTATTCCCCTCTCGCTGGCTGTGCTGCTCATGGCAGGTTGCAGCCAAAAAAACAACCAACATGCTTCGGTGAAGGCCATCGACACGGCCAACATGGATCTGAGTGTAAATCCCGGTGACGATTTTTACCGGTATGTGAATGGAAACTGGCTGAAGAAAAACCCGGTTCCCGACCAGTATGCCGATTATGGTGCTTTTACAGAACTTGCAGAACGCAATCGCGAGATGCTTAAAACACTTGTGCTTGAAGTTGCCGACGGAAAATCAGAGAAAGGAACCGAAGCCCAAAAGATTGGTGACTTTTATGCCTCTGGTATGGATTCCGTTGCCCGCGATAAAGCCGGTATAACTCCCTTAAAAGCTGACCTCGACAAAGTCGCCACCCTTACTACACCCGATCGCTTTGCCCGTTTCCTTGCCGATCTCAACATCCGTGGCGTTTACACCACTTTCATCCCGTTTGCCATGGCCGACGTGAAAAACAGCGGGCAGGTGATCCTTAACCTTTATCAGGGCGGCCTTGGTCTGCCGGAGGTTGAATACTACACGGTAGATGATAACCAGATGAAAGAGATCAGAGCCGAATACGTGAAATATGTTGCTAAAATGCTCATGTTCGCTGGTGATGATAAAGCTGAAGCAGCCAAAGAAGCCGAAGCCATACTTGAACTGGAGACCAAATTTGCAAGAGTATCCATGACACTGTTAGAACGCAGGGATCCCGAGGCCAACTATAACAAGATGGCTGTTACTGATTTGAAAAAACTGGCGCCCAACTTTGACTGGGATACCTATTTTGATGCCATTGGATTGAAAAATCTCACTGAAGTAAATGTACACCAACCAAAATTCATTGAGGGTGTCAGTAAACTTCTGAAAGAAGTTCCTGCTGCTACATGGCAGTCTTTCCTGCGATACAACATCATACAAACCAACAGTGCTTATCTCAACGATACCCTCTATGTCGAGACCCACAACTTCTATAACGTATTCCTTTCTGGCCAGAAAGAAATGCAGCCCCGCTGGAAAAGGGTCCTCAATTCTACAAGTGGTTCGCTTGGAGAAGCCATTGGGAAGGTTTATGTAGCCCGCTACTTCCCCCCTGAAGCAAAACAACGTATTACTGATCTGGTAGGAAACCTGAAGAAATCACTGGCTGAAAGGATTTCCGGGTTAGCATGGATGGGCGATTCCACCAAACAGAAAGCCCTTGAAAAGTTGGCTGCCATGCAGGTAAAGGTTGGCTATCCCGATAAATGGATCGATTATTCGACCCTCGATATCAGTCGTGAATCCTACATCAACAATATTTGGAATGCAAATGCATTTGAATTCAGACGCGATATTGCCAAGGTTGGCAAACCAGTCGATAAGGCTGAATGGGTTATGACCCCTCAAACCGTTAACGCCGGTTATGTGCCATCGAAAAACGAAATCGTGTTTCCTGCCGCAATCTTACAACCCCCCTTCTTCTATCAGGATGGTGATGATGCTGTTAATTACGGAGCCATTGGTGTAGTAATTGGTCATGAGATGACCCATGGCTTTGATGATCAGGGACGTAAGTACGATCTGAAAGGCAATCTTACCGACTGGTGGAAGCCAACCGATGCCGGGCAGTTTGTCGATCGCACCAGTGTGTTAATAGAGCAGTGGGATAACTATGTGATGCTCGATTCACTCCACCTGAATGGCCAGGTCACGCTGGGTGAGAACATCGCCGACAACGGAGGTCTGACGGTTTCAATGAATGCATTTAAAAAAGTGCTGACAGGTACTGAAGAGAAGATTGATGGGTTCACTCCGGTTCAACGCTTTTTCCTGTCTTATGCAACCATCTGGCGTGAAAATGTCCGCGATAAAAAACTTGCCCGTGATATCAAGGAAGATGTTCACGCCCCCGGAGAATCGCGTGTAAATCGTGCCGTCTTCAACATTCCTGAATTTTATGAAGCGTTCCCTGTAAAAGCCACAGAACGGCTTTTCATTCCCCTTGAGAGCCGCGCTTCAATCTGGTAGTCAATAATACAGCGGGAAAGGCCACCTCAGGTAAATGGAGGTGGCCCCCGCTTTTATTTCTAAAACCCACCCCATGAAAACAACCAAACTTAATATTTCGGTAACCTTTGTCCTCTCAATGTTGTTTACTACATCAATGGAAGCACAAAATATCTATACCCCTCCTCCTACACCGGCCCGGCCGGTTACCGACACCCTCTTCGGTCAAAAATTTACCGATAACTACCGTTGGCTCGAAAATGGAAAAGAACAGGAAGTCATCGACTGGACAAAATCCCAGCATGATGCCACCGTTGCATTCGTGAATGCCGGTTGTCCTGCTGTAAAAGGACTGCGGGAAGAGATCACGGCGGTAATCGATCGTGATTATACCGGCCCCGACTTTATGCAGGGCAACCGGCAGTTCTTCAATCGCAAGAAGAAAGGCGAAGCACAGAGTAAACTCTATACCCGGCTCAACGGAAAAGAAGTGCTGATTTTCGATCCCGTTGCCATTGATCCTTCCGGCAAATCAGCAATTGGTGGAAGCAGTTATACCGAAGATGCTTCGGTGGTGGCTATTGGCCTCCAAAAAGCAGGCGCAGAAATCCTCACTTTTTTTATCCTTGATACCAAAACCGGGAAACAACTTTATAAACCCATTGATGGAATCTATGGCTTTAATTTCGCCAAGGATGGAAAACATGCTTATGTCACCATCAGAACCAAAGAGATGGTTGACAAACAAGAACCACCGCGGACTTATTGGCATACCCTCGGAAAAGATCTGAAGGATGCCCGTTTCCTGTTTGCTCCTTCCGATGCAAAAGATGTGGCAGGTATCTGGGACTCCCGGTTCAGTGACCTGACCTTTAAATCTGAAGGCGATTTCTACAGTACCACCATCAGTTACAGAAAAGCAGGAACCTTCGATGAGATGAAGGTGATTTATTCCAGTAAAGAGTATCAGGCTAATCCGGAAGCCATTGGAGATAAAATTTATTTCCTGACCAACCATGGAGCCCCTAACCAGAAAATCATGGTTACCGATAAAGCCACACCTGAATTTGCCCACTGGAAGACCCTTGTCCCCGAACAGGAGACCGTGATTGAGGATTATGCCGTAACCAATGACAACCTCATCGTGATGGATAAAAAAGACATCCAGAGCAGACTCGGACTCTACGACCTCAATGGCCACTTTCTCCGTTTTCTGGAACTTCCCGAGGTTGCCAATGTATCGTATGTTAACTTCCACCGTGAAAGCAATACGTTATACTTAGGCCTCGAATCATTTACTTTCCCCTTCCGGATTTATAAAGCAGATCCTAAAACTTTCAAATGGGAGCTCTACTATGAGATGGAGACCCCCATCGATACTAAAAATATTACCGGCAAGGTGGTATTCTACAATTCGAAAGATGGTACACGTGTGCCATTACTGCTGATGCACCGCAAGGACATAACCCTCGATGGAAATAATCCTGCCCTGCTTACTGGTTACGGTGGATTCAACATTGGCGAATCACCATCATTTATCGGAATGGCTGCCTCATGGGTAAACCGTGGAGGTGTATATGCCATTGCAGGTCTCCGTGGAGGAAATGAATATGGGGAAAACTGGCACAAGAACGGAATGCTGCACAAAAAACAGAATACTTTCGATGATTTCATCGCTGCCACCGAATACCTCATTGAACAGAAATACACCAATCCTCAGAAGCTCGTTATCAGGGGTGGGAGCAATGGCGGGTTGCTCATGGGAGCCATCATTACCCAGCGACCCGACCTTTACAAAGCATGCATCTGTGCTGTGCCGTTACTCGACATGGTAAGGTTCCACAAATTCCTCATCGCCCGTTATTGGATTCCGGAATATGGTGATCCTGATAAAGAGGAAGACTTCAGGTATATTTTCACCTACAGCCCTTATCACAACATCCGGCTCGGCGTGAACATACCCACTACAATGATAACTGCCGGTGCTAATGATGTGCGTGTTGACCCTTGTCATGCCAAGAAGATGGCTGCCGCCCTTCAGAACAACCCCGGTCAGATTGACCCCGTATTGCTTTACATCGATTACAACAGCGGGCATGGTTCGGGAAAATCTACACAACACCAGATTGATGATCAGGAATTTATGTGGAGGTTTATGATGAGCCAGGTAGGCATGAAATAACAAAATAATTGATTGTTTATAGACACCTCATCAGAGGAGCAGGATGTATCCTGCTCCTCTTTTTTGCATTGAGCGGGATGCAATAAACAGTTATGCCGGGATCTCTGCAAGCGTACGCTACCCATTCCGGGAGCAGCATATACTTATTGAACTATAGCTGATGAAATCTTTTTCCTGTTTCAGAATTAAACATAAATTTGTCTTCATACAAATGGATAAATGTCCGAGTTAAATCAACGGTTCCTGTCACTGGATGTATTCCGCGGCCTGACCATTGGCTTTATGATCATCGTTAATTCTCCGGGTAGTGGTGCACACTCTTTTGCACCACTGGTTCACGCCGCATGGAATGGGTTCACGCCAACTGATCTGGTTTTTCCTTCCTTTCTGTTTGCCATTGGCAGTGCGATGAGTTTTTCGCTCAGGAAGTATGTAGCCGAAGGGAACCTTACGGTCTTAAGAAAGGTGATTTGGCGAACGTCTGTCATTTTTTTACTGGGATATCTCATGTATTGGTTCCCCTTCTTCCGAATCGATGCCGCAGGAAACTTCATCGAGGCACCCTTCTCCGGAACCAGAATCCCCGGGGTTTTACAACGGCTGGCTTTATGCTACGGGATGGGTGCCTTGCTTGTATTGTATATTCCCCGGCGATTGCTGACAATCCTTGGAGTTGCCCTCCTCTTATTTTATTGGGCGCTGCTTTTAATCGCCGGCGATGCTGAAGCGCCGCTCAGCCTTACAGGAAACGCGGTGTCAAAGCTCGACCTTTGGCTTTTCGGCCCGGGCCATTTATGGCATGGCGAAGGGATTCCATTCGATCCCGAAGGCATGCTCAGTACCCTTCCTGCCCTTATCAACCTGCTGATTGGTTATTGGACCGGCGAATTCATACAGAAAAACGGGAAAAATTATGAAACAGTGGCCAGGCTGATGCTAACAGCTGTCGTATTGTTATTCGCAGCTTATTGTTGGCAACCCTTCTTCCCTTTCAACAAAAAGCTCTGGAGCAGTTCGTTTGTATTGCTTACTTCAGGACTCGACATCATGATTATGGCAGTCCTGTTTTATCTGCTTGAACTGAAGAATTCACATAAAGCCTGTTGGCCGGGTTTCTTCGTAATCTTCGGGAAGAACCCGCTCGTGATATACCTTATCTCGGAACTCATGCTAACCGTCTTCTGGATGGTAAGGACTCCTTCCGGTAAAAATCTCTACGACTTTCTAAGTATCGAAGTGTTCCAGTCAATTGTCTCCGGACCATTGGGATCTCTGCTGTTCGCGCTGAGCGTGATGATGTTCTGCTGGTTAATTGCCTTGTTGATGGACCACAAAAAGATTTACATCAGAGTTTGATCCGTGAAAACCCGGCAAATCCGGACTAACCTGACTATACTCCCCTTTTATTATGCAACTGCATGCTTTCAGGAGAAGAGGCATCCCGGTTTTTCTTACCAGGAAAGTGTATTATATTGCCTGCAAGGCGCATTATGATTGCATAAAAAAAAACTTGCATTCCCCGTGAAACTTTTTTTTATATCTTGCAGAGTCATTCTGCTGGACCAACCCTTAGCCATTTTATTTGATAGTGAGTGTATTAATTAAAAACTAAAACGTTTAAGTGTTTTTTTAACAGTACTAAATTATCAACCAGAACCAGAGGGTAGACTGACAGCATGATTATTTTTACCGAAATCATAGTGTAGTATGATCAAACAATTACAAATCTGTGTCTTAGTATTGGTCTTCAGTATGGGGGCCGTTGCCCAACAGGTAAGCCTGAGTGGCAAAGTAACATCTGCCGAAGACGGAAATCCATTGCCCGGTGTCACTATTAAAATCAAAGAGAGCATCAGGGGTACTATTTCCGATCTCAATGGCATGTACAACCTCGATGTTGAAAAAGGACAAACTTTAATTTTCAGTTTTATGGGTTTTGAAAATCAAGAGATTGTTATTCAAGACCAGCGTAAACTCGATGTTGTCCTCGTTACCAAAGGGGTAGAGCTGGGAGGAGTAGTCGTTACAGCCCTCGGGGTTAAACGCCAGCAAAGGGAAATAGGCTACTCGACCGAAAAAATTAGTACCACCGATCTGGTAAGAGCAGGTTCGGCCAACGTTCTGAGTGCCATTACCGGCAAATCGGCAGGTGTACTCGTCTCAAACAACGATGGTGTGGAAGGGGGCTCCACCCGTGTCACCATCCGCGGTAACAACAATCTTAATGGAAACAATCAACCCCTCATCGTGGTCGACAATGTGCCCATGGATAACACCCCCGGGCTCGAGGACATCGGCCGTGGTATCGATTGGGGGAATGGTATTGCCGACCTGAATGCTTATGATATTGAAGATTATACCGTGCTGAAGGGAGGCGCTGCCGCTGCCCTTTATGGCTCCCGTGGTGCCAACGGTGTCATTCTGATTACCACAAAACGGGGTAAAAAACAAAACGGGGTTGGAATAACCTATAACCTCGACTATAAAATCGTCCATCCATATCGTTACCGCGATGTTCAGAATGTGTACGGAAGCGGAGGCCCGATCACTCTACTTGAGCCAACATTTCCGCTTGATGAATCCGGAACCCCAACCTATCTTCCTTATGGTAACGACCACCTTGTGATCAATCAGCAAGGGACAACCTCAACAACCTCCGCTGAATTTGGCTACTATGGTTCATCCGCCTCATGGGGCCCAAAAATGGAAGGACAAATGATCAAATGGTGGGATGGCGAAATGCGACCTTATTCAGCGCAGCCCGATAACTTAAAGGCCCCCTTCAGCGACGGGCATACCGTCACCCACAACATCGAAGCCAATGCCGGAAGCGATAAAGGAACACTGCGTGTCTCACTGACACGTCAGGATAACACCCCGATTATATCAAACAGCAACTTCGACCGCACCACCATCAACCTTGGCGCCAACATGAAGGTCTCGGAAAAGCTAAAAGCCGATGTTACGCTCACCTATGTTAAGTATAACAGACTTAACAGCCCGGTAATCGGAGAGGATGCCAATTCAATTAATAAAGGGCTGTTGTACGGATGGGGAAGAAGCTACAAGGGACTTGACAGAGAGAACTACCAGCTTGCCGATGGTTCCCGCAACTCACTTGAAGGTTACCAGGATGTTTTCCCTTATGTTGATAACTATATCTGGTGGAATTATTACAACAACAACACGACCCTCAACCGTGACAAGTATACCGGAGCACTCTCGCTCACCTACGATGTTACACCATGGATCAATATTACAGGGCGCATAGGACGTGACTTCAGTATGGAGCAATATGAGAACCGAACTAAGCCAACCGATTATCTTGGCCTGCAGAATGGCAGTTATTCGAACAGCCTTTCTAAAAATTACTCCGATAACTTCGACCTCATCATCACTGCAAATCGCGAAAACATCTTCGGAACTGATCTGAATGTTCGTCTCACTACCGGAGCTAACCGTTATGATCAGAACTATTATTACATCTATGGCCATTCAGGTACATGGTATTATCCTAATATGTACACCTTTTTCAATTATACTGAGACCGTTTACACAACTGACGATCAAGGAAATACCATTGTATCACAAATGGGTGATCTGGCAGAAGATGTGGTTGCTCAGGAAAAAATCAGCAAACAAAGGGTCAACTCTGTATATGCATTCCTGAATCTTGGGTGGAAAAACTACCTCTTTGCCGATATTACTGGTCGTAACGACTGGTCATCGACACTGCCCTCCGACAATAACTCTTTCTTCTATCCTTCTATCTCGCTCAGCTTCATCGCCAGCGAAGCTTTTAAGGTTCAGGAAAAAATTCCATGGCTTAATTTTTTGAAGATCAAGGGAGGTGTTGCTCAGACAGCTTCAGGTACTGATCCGTATAGAACAAAATTCTATTATACAATTGGCCTGTTCGGCGGACAGCAAACGGCTACCTTCCCCGGTGAAATACCACCCATCGCCCTGAAGCCACAAAGGGTAAATGCCTATGAAGGTGGATTTAATCTTGGACTGTTTGATAACAGAATTGACCTCGATTTCGTTTATTACTACAAATACTCCTTCGATCAGATACTAAACCTTCCTGTACCCGAGAGTTCAGGTTCCGCTAATATCAAAATCAATGAGGGTGTCTTATCGAACCGCGGTCTGGAAATTACCATCAATGCCGTACCAATCCAGACCCGCAACATCGTGCTCCGCACCGGGCTCAACTTCTCGCTGAACAGAAATAAAATTATCAGCCTTGGTGATTATTCCGACACCTATCTGCTGGCCGACATCTGGGGCCTCAACGGCCCGGCTATAGTACTGCAGGAAGGCAGCGACTACGGGACTATTGTAGGCTATGACTATGTGTACGATGCCAATGGCAACCGCATTGTCAACGATGAGGGCACCAAGTACGAGATCACCGATACACGTGTACCCATAGGCAATGCTTCGCCTGATTTTACAACCAATTTTACAACCAATTTTACTTACAAAAATTTCACGGTAAGCACCCTGGTTGACGCTAAAATTGGTGGCGACATCTATTGTGGTTCGTATGTTATCGGTCTGCAGACAGGCCAAAGCCCCGAGACCCTTCTTGAACGTGAAGGCGGGGGATTACCCTATACCGACCCCGAAGGAAATGTCCGCAATGTCGGCGTTATTCTCGAAGGCGTCCACGCCGATGGAACACCGAATACCACTGTGGTAAATTATCTCTACAAATACATGCCCAATGCCGGTGGCTGGGGTAAATTTGTTTCAACCCCCGGTATTGTTGAAAACACATGGATCAAGATGCGCGAGATCTCCATCTCGTACACCCTGCCGCAAAGTTTGATCCACAAACTGAAATTCATCCAAAACCTTAGATTGTCGATTACCGGGCGCGATCTCTTCTACTTCTACACGACCATTCCCGATAACATCAATCCCGAAGGAATCATGGGTTCGGGTAATGCTCAGGGCTTTGAATGGGCCTCCTATCCCGGAACAAGATCATTTATGTTTGGTTTAAGTGCAACCTTCTAATTGAAATCATCATGAAAAAGAATACTGCCACTTCGATCATATCAAGAAATAAAGCCACCATGAAAATTATTCGGAATATCTTTGCCGCCAGCTTGTTAGTTATATCATTAACAGCCTGTAACAAGGATTTTGAGGAAATCAATACCGATCCCCACGGGTTTACAACTACAGGCGACGGCGCGCTGTTTAACGGGATCATTGAGTCGCTCGTACTCTCAGGGAATGAGCAATTCTATATCAACAACGAGATTCTTTACAAACAGGCACAGTCGGCTGCCCTCACCAAGGAAGCCTGGGGCAATTATACCATCGGAACCGAGGAAATGTGGAAAAAATACTACAACACCTTACCTGCCGTCAGGGAACTCGAAAAACGCTTTGCTGCCTATCCTGCCACTCCCGGGGTCAACAACATGCGGGCGATGCTTAAAATTATTGTGGCATACAAAACCTTTAAAATGACCGACTTGTTCGGTGACATCCCTTTCTCTAAGGCTGGTTATGGCTTTCAGAACCTTGAGATGCTCCATCCTGAGTATGATACCCAACGCGACATATACATCGCGCTGCTCGGGGATTTGAAAACTGCTGCCGCCATCATCGATGATACCGCCTCTACAGCCGAACCTTTTACTTCATTCAAGCAATTTGACAGGCTTTTCCTTGGCGATGTCACTGTTTGGCGAAAATTCGCCAATTCGCTCCGCCTTCGCTATGCCATGCGAATGTCGGAGAAAGAACCTGAGTTGAGCGGTGAAATCATCCGTGAGATCATCGAAAACAACGAACCGGTATTATTGGGTTATGATTTCACAAGCCCTGTTCTGGAAGCTGCCTGTATCTGGCCTTCCATCTCGGGATTTAAAAACGAAAGCCTGAACTGGTCGTTCCGCGAGCACAACGGATTGCGGATGGGATCGAATATCTGGCATCAGCTATCCGCAAACGACAATTTAGATGGAAGCGGAATCTTTGATCCACGTGCCTACATCTTCTTTGAAACCGATGGAGATAATCAATGGAAAGCGTTCCCTCAGGTGCCTGATGCCACAACCCCTTCCGCTGGCGGCGTGCCCTATGGTGAACACCGTGATGATGCGGGTAATTTCTCCATCAAGGGCGAAAATTGTAATTATTCCATCTTCAATTATTTTCTGATCCGCGATGAAAATTTCATGCCAATCATCCTCATGACTGGTGCCGAAGTTCATTTCATCAAAGCCGAAGCTTATTTCAGAGGCATTGGCGTAGGAATGGACCGCGATATGGCTGATATTGAATACATGAACGGAATCAACGCTTCTGTAGAGTGGTGGTTAAAAACAGCCCACAACTCGCGGCTGCCATTATCGGGACTCAGTTTCGACGAGATGTTACCCATACCCCAACAACTGAATGCCTCCTCGGTGCTTAATGTATTTGGCTCATGGAATGCTCAGACGGATGAAGAAAAACTGAAATTCCTCTATACCCAGCGGTGGCTTGATGCTTTCCGTCAGCCCTGGGAAGCTTATGCACTCGCCAGAAGAGTGTCGCTGCTGCCTCGTGAAGGTAATCCCATCGCGCATTACAGAATGCCTTATCCTCCTTCTGAAAACCAGTACAACACAGCGGCATGGTCAGATGCCCGCAGCCGCCAGGGAGGTGACTCTCCTGACGTTAAAATGTGGTGGATTCCATAAACAAAACAGGATGCAAACATTCATTTTTTTTAAATCGTTAAACCTCTTCTTTTAATTTAATACAGACCATTATGAACAGAATTATTTACAAATTTCAATTCCTGCTGGTGGTACTTCTTCTGTCGCTGAACCTTCCGGTAAGCTCACAGAGTAACCAGTATCTCCATTTCGACCGTGTTGACGACTGGGTATCCGTTCCCAACGCTGAATCTTATGTTTTAAACTCGACAGCAGGCGTCTCAATGGCCGGTTGGTTTTTCTCCGATGACCTTTCCTATGGTCAGGGAATGATGGGATTCAGAGGCGGTAGCACTGAATTCTATATGATTCAGATCGGTGACGGAAAACTTGAGTGCCGCTACATCAGCAGCACCGGATTCCATGAGTATGTTGGTCCTGCCAACACCATTATCCCTCAGGTATGGCAACACCTGGCACTGGTGTACAATGGAACTACGCTGACCCTCTATGTAAATGGTAATGTTAAAGGCAGTGCAGCCTGCTCAGGTGTCCTGACTGATGCTTCTGTCCCTTTTGCCATTGGTAAATCGCCTGTCGGGAGTTATGAGTTCTATTTCGGTGGCCGTGCCGATGAAGTATCTGTATGGAACAAAGGACTCACGCAAGCCGAAATCCAGGACATGATGCAAAATGAGCTCACCGGAACAGAGGCTGATCTGCAGTTGTACTATAAATTCAATCAAGGGGTTCCCGGTGGTAACAATACCGCGATCACGAAACTTATTTCCGAAATCCAGTCACCTGTCCGCGATGGTGATCTGCTCAACTTTGCCATGACCGGAAATTCATCAAACTTCCTTGGCACCCTCGATCCTTCCTTTCAGGCCATCTCGTTCCCTCCAATCCCGAACAAGCTGACTACGGCCGAACCTTTCACCATTGAGGCCACTGCTACTTCGGGGTTGCCCGTCAGCTTTGCAATCATTTCAGGGCCGGCCACCATTAATGGTAATCTTATAACCCTCACCGGCGATACAGGAAAGGTGATCGTTGAAGCCACGCAACCCGGTGGTGGGCAATACGACCCGGCTACACCCGTCAGGCAAAGCTTCATGGCTTTAAGCCCTACGCTGCATGTACCCGAAATTGATATCCGGCACCCGCTTGCCGGTGATGTTTACATGAGTTCGCTCGCCCCTCTTGAACTGGCAGCCATCTCTTCAATCACCTATCCCGAGCTTTTCTCGGTTTCGAACGTTAAATTTATTATTGACGGACAGACCATTGCTGCCCGTTCTTATTGGAACGACCACTATACCGGTTGGTGGACCCCGCCCGCCTATGGCAGTTACCTGATGGAAGTACAATGCTCCAACAACTACGGTGCCCTCGCATCTAAAACTGTAAGTATTAACATTGTTCCAACAGCAGAGGATATGTATGTGCCTGCTGTTCAGGATGTGTTAATCAACACCAACATCAACCACACGATTGTCACAGCCGAATTGCCTTCCTTCATGGCCGCTTTCGACACCATTCTGGCCACCCTCACCGTTTCATGCCCTTCGGCTGGTTGTGGTGAATGGGACCGTGTCGCATGGATTGAAGCCCGCGGACATGATGGTGAATGGTATGAAATTATCCGCTACATCACCCCCTATGGTAAAGCCTGTTCACACACCATCAATTTAACCGACTATGCCATGGTGCTGCACGGAAAAATCGACTTCCGGGTGAACTGCGAAACCCTCGACAATGGCTATATCTACGACCTCGATATTACCTATAAGGCTGGTACCCCTCCCTACAAGTACAGCTTTATGCAAAAGATCTGGTACGATACCTATCAGTTTGGTGATTATGCCAACCTGCAACCCGTTGAGCAGGTTGACTATGAATTCCCTGCTAACGCGCTTGCTGCAAAGCTTAAGCTCGTCTCTACAGGCCACGGCTGGGGCGATCTTAATACCAACAATGCTGCCGAGTTCTACAATGCCACCCATACCATTTGGGTCAATGGAACCAAAACCTTCGATCAGGTTAACTGGCAGGATTGCAATCCTAATCCTGACGGTTGTCAGCCACAAAACGGTACATGGTACTACGACCGTGCAGGCTGGTGCCCCGGTGCCATTGCCCGTTGGTTTGATTTCGATATGTCACAGTTCGTTGCGAATGGGAATATCCATCTTCAGTACAAGTTCTTTGAAAACTATGTTGACCTGTGCCATCCCAACCATCCGGATTGCGTATCGGGGGTCACGTGCTCCGACTGCAGCGACGGATTTAATCCCCACCTGATCGTTGCCTCCCACATCGTTTCTTACGCCAATAGCCCCATTGTTGTGGTAGGTGAAGAGAAACCCGCCATCGCCAGGATATCGGCCTTTAACGCCAATCCTAACCCCACCCGGGGGATGATCGAGATATCGCTGACTGGAAATGTTAAAGTGGATAAGGCAAAAATTTTCCTGTATAATCTGTCGGGTAAACTGGTACACCAGTTCGACTGGGACGGAACAACCCGTTCGGTCAACCTTTCCGGCCTTCCCAAAGGACTTTATTTTATGCAGATGACAGGCAACGGCATTTCCGACGCCCGTAAAATTGTGATCCAGTAAACCGGATCGTTTAAACCATTGCCGGAAGTTCATGCAACCGGTTCAATCCCCCCGCGTCGCGGGGGGATTTTTTTTCTTCCTGAAGAGGAATGAAAATGTGAATAACTATTGCTGTAATTGCCTGACTTCCCGATTCTGCAAAAAGGAATCATGGTAGTGCTTTCATCCCTGTATCCAGGTTCCCGGAACGGCTTCTTTTCAACAAAAGTCACCGGCTTCTCGTTGTTCTCTCAATTTCAGGGAAAATAACAAAGGAGGGCTGGTTCTCTTCACCCAGACCTGCAAGATGACAAAAATGATATTATCTATCGACGACTCCGGCGGGCATCGATAAAGCTCTTTACAAAGCAAATCATCGACACCATCGAAGTTAACATCATCACGGCAACCCTGACGATTGAACCTGCCTGCCCCCGGTCTATACCCCCAAGCAGGGGTTTAATCAAACCAATAAACACCAGCAGGGTGAGCACTACGGCAATGTGTGCCTGAAGCTTGTTTTCGCTGCTTACCCCTTTGTGCAGGGCGGCAAGAATCAACCCGGCTGCCACGGGTATCAGGGCTGTCATGGATGGCGTCTCAGAAGCCAGGTATCCCCACAGACCTAAAACCACGAGGACAATGGCGTTGATTAAGTTGGAAGTATGTTTATGCATATTGAGCTTAGCTTTAAAATTTGTACCCTTATTAACAACGGGTTGAATGGAATGTTGAAAATGAAATTGGTTAACCTGCGCTGTCCTCACCAATGGTTATCAGGAATCTTACCCACAAAATCAACAAAATCAGCTTCTCATTGTTATTGATTTTGGTGCCACTATGTGCAAATATTTGAAAATCTTACTGTTTCTTTTGTTGGCAGGTTTTTTACTTAAAAACATTCTAATGCCTTATCATCAGATGATTTGTATTATGATTGAGTAACTGCAATTTGTCACCTTAATTAGCTGCCACGGCGGCAATGTCCCGTTCTTCGGTTCTCTAATCCCGCAAATGTTTGCCTTCAAATACAGCATTTGCCCTCAAATCCTTCAAGAAATACCCGATGCCAATACCCGGATTCGATAGTACGCAGTCATTTCAAACCTTTATTGGTGCTTTTAAAAAGACCCTGAACAGCGTCTTCCACGAAAGAGACCACATCGAACAATTCATACAGCGCCGGGGGTTCCCCGCACTTGTCCTGCGTGAAATTATGTCCGCCAACCCGCTCTCGGTAGCCATCCCTGCCCGATTTGGCGGAAGGGGTGCCAATGTGAAGGAGTGCCTGGGACTGCTGGAGGCTGCCTCTTATGAATCGCTGCCCTTATCGCTTACATTTGGAATTAACCTTGCACTGTTCATCGAACCTGTGGCTAAATACGCCCGGGAAGAAGTGAAGCAGGAGGTTTTCGACCGCTTTCTGACCCGCCAGCACATGGGGGGTCTCATGATTACTGAACCCGACTTTGGCAGTGATGCCCTGAACATGCAAACCGTCAGCGTGAAATCCGAAACCAATTACCATATATCAGGCGTCAAACACTGGCAGGGTCTGACCGGTATGGCCGACTACTGGCTGATTACCGCCCGGAATAAACCTGATACAGGCGATCTGGGAAGAGATCTCGGGTTCTTTATCTGCGATGTGACAAAACCCGAACAACACATCCATGTTGAGGAATACTACAATAACATTGGCCTCTATCCCATCCCTTATGGAAAAAACATCATCGATGTTACCATCCCGGAACAATTCAAACTAAAACCCGAAACCACCGGCCTGAAGCTGATGATGGACCTGCTTCACCGAAGTCGTTTCCAGTTTCCGGGAATGGGCGTCGGATTTATCAGGCGGATGCTCGATGAAGCAACCAACCACTGCAAGTCAAGGTTCGTGGGGGGAAAGTCGTTATGGTCGCTTGATCAGATTCAGTATGCGATCTCTAAAATTCAAAGTGCCTTTACCATCAGCTCGGCCATGTGTCTGAGAAGTGCTGCCGTCAGCGGTATTGAGCACAATGTGGCGGGTGCTGCTATCGAAGCCAACAGCTTTAAAGCCTATATCACCGACCTGATGCAGGAGGCCGCACAAATCGTAACACAACTTTCCGGCGCCAATGGTTATAAAGCAGAGTCCGTAGCCTCGCGCGGGATCATTGATTCGCGTCCCTTCCAGATCTTCGAAGGATCGAACGAGATGCTCTATACCCAAATCTCGGAGATGATCCTGAAGAAGATGGCAAAACGCAAAATAAACAACCTCACAGAGTTCCTGAAGGGCTATGAATTGACCAGGCTGGTGGCTGATCGTTTTAAATCGCTCCTTAACTTTTCTCCCGATATCAGGCTATCGCAGCGCCGCCTTGTCGATCTGGGAAAAATCATTTCAAGGGTTATCTCTGCAAATCTCGTGGAGGAATTGGGTCACAAGGGCTATCGAAGTGACATGATTAACTCCTGCCTGGAAACGATCAGGCATGAAGTTTCTACCCTGGTCAGTTCCTACCAATCGCATACGTTAGTCGCCCCTGCTGACAATTACGAAGAATCATGCGACTGGATGGCCTTCTGCTGAATCTTCCGGCCCCGGGCTCTCCCTGTGCGATGGAGTTTGTAATTCTCTGACATCTTTCTCTCTTTCCAACTGCCGGCCTCCATCATGCTATGGTGTCACCTCCCTGAAAACAAATGACTTCACGGCCCGTGCCGTGAATGAAATTAAAAATTAGTGAACATTGTTTTGTATTCTGAACAATGTTCAATATATTTGCACCGTTAAAAATATATCATGGATAAAAAGCAAATACAGGAGCAACGCATGCGCGGCTACTTCATCGAGGCCACTAAAAACATATTGCGTTCTGAAGGAGTCAAAGGAATCAGTGTCCGCAGTATTGCCGATGTAGCCGGCTATTCATTTGCCACGCTCTACAACTATTTTCGTGATGTGAGGCAACTGATATTCATTTGCGTAAGCGACTTTCAGGACGAATGCCGCTCGGGAATTGAACAGCAGGCTGCCGGAATACCTCCGGGAAAGGAACACCTGAAGGCCGTCCTGAAGGGCTATATGGAATACTTTACCGAATACCCCGGCATCTTCCAGCTTTTCTTCATCGAAAAACTAACCGATATCAGCGACAGCAGGGTTACTGCCGATCAGATTTACGGATTTCTGGATTCGCTGTGCGAAGCCGACTGGCAGCACATAATGGATCAGGGCAATCTTACGCCCGAAATCGTGGCCATGAAGAAGCAAATGGCCAACAACCTCACCGCCGGGATACTCCTTTTCTACCTGAACCGCCTGTCACCCGCCGACTGGCAAACATTCAGCCATCAGGCCAACCTTCAGATCGAAACTTTGATATAGGTGCAGCTAATCGCTAATTAATGTATCAACATTTACGAAGATACTGACCAGGGGGTAGAAGTGAAGCTGCAATACAATTAAACCGGTTAGCTTAATACATGTCGCCGTGAAAACTAAAAAAGAACTAAAGGACATCTATAAAGAGATGAAATTTAAGATGGGCGTATTCCAAATCAGGAATATGGTCAATGGTAAAATCTATGTTGAAGGAAGTCTCGACCTGGTAGCCATTTGGAACAGGCACAAATTTCAGTTGAAGATGGGTGTACATCCTAACGAAGAACTACAGAACGACTGGAAAGAGCTTGGCGAAGAGCATTTTGCTTATGAAATTCTGAGTGAGATCAAACAGGATGATACCGAAAATGTTGACTATCTGAAAGAAGTGAGGCAACTGGAATTATTGTTTATCGAGGAATTGCAACCATTTGATGAGAAGGGCTACAACCGGAGACGTCGTGTGTAAGCGATCAGTCTGGTTAACCCCAAAGCAGCAATGTAGTATTGGTTAAACTAAACAATGGCTCCCGGATTAACACCAGACGACCGGCCTCCGTATCATACTTAAACAACCATTTCTTAAGTCTTTGCAATAATGGCTTCTGTCGCTGATAAATCGTACATCAGGGTTTAGAAGGTAAGATGCAGAATACCCATGTCTCAATGAAAATGAGAACATGTTTCATATAGTACTTTCCATGTTCCAGGCCCTTGTCGGGCCAACCGGTGTCAAACCCGACTCTTTCTACAGCCCCTCGCTGATAAAATCCAAACACGGGTTGTAAGCAACGGCGCGAAAACATCCTGTTTAAAGCCCGTCAGGCCACCCAATCCGGGAAGACAGAAGGTAACGGGATGTAAATCCTTTCTGTCAAAACGAAGCCTCCAATAGTTCAACGGGCTTAAGAAAAATAACCGGCTCATTGCCGGAACAATCAAGGAATACTGCAAGCAACACGATTGCTGCCACAGCGACTCCTACTTGAATGGGCTGTCCGGTCAACACCCATGCCACAGATGAGCTCCTCCCCGATTTCAGAATAGAAGCATTTTGACACCTAAGATTCACCAAAGTTGTGGCTCATTCGTGACTGCTTCGTTGCCGGTTCGTGGAAATACGAAACCAACACGAAGCCCCCACGAAACCGCTTCGAAGCCACTTCGAAACCAGTTCGAAGCGATGATATATTTGGCCCCTGTTTATCAGCCGTTTAAAAAGTTTCGCGATGTTGTAGAATAATGTGGGTTTTGGGGCTATTTTCAACAAAAACTGCCAATTGGTTTCAGGCACCTGACACCCACATAGCATGCAGCCATGCCAGAAAAAGCTTCGTTGATTAATGAAGATGGATTGGTTAGTTATAGGGGACCCCATCCGGCAATCCCTGCGCACGATCCTTCCTTTACTACCCACCTGTGATTGCAGGGAGCGGTCCCCCTGTCATTCCGCACGAGCAGGTTTCTTGGTGTCCAACAAATAAGTCGGTTTGACTCCCGGAACTACTGCCGACGGGCTCTCTTCACGATCCTGAAGCGAGGCCGGGAGAATTACCCGAGCGGATCGTTATTTTCAGATAACAATAAGTTTCAATCATCATTGCCGGCCCGGTTCCCGGTTGGCTGCCATGGCGATTGCAAAAATATGCCTCTGAAAGTGTAATGGTATGACATCCAGTGATTGGTGTAAAATTGCCAAAGAAATCATCGGATAACCGGCAGGGGTTTTTGCATGATCATTCCCGTGGTGAAAAATGCTATTAAATGGCTACCACTAAAACTGTGCCAGAAATTTTACATAACTATTCTTTCTACATATAAATTTTACACCATAGTTACAACAGCCATAGGCGATACATAAGAAAAACCCAACTTTGCCCTAACTTTGGCCAATCTTTGATGCGACTCAGGGGTAAAATAGACTTGCAAACAACACATTTTCAAATAATTAAAAAACATGATTTAGTGACATTGTGTTACAATAAAATTATTCAAAAAGTTTAATTTTTTTTCAAATTGGCGCTTAAATCCAGTATCAAGACGCGTCTATTATCTGGAATTACCTCCATAAAATAGAAAACAAGGATTGGATAACGTTTTCCGGTACAATTGCAAAGACCTGTTTTGAGAAGTTTGGATAAACGAATTCAATCAACTAATAAAGCCGGACAATTGACGTTACTAAAAGGAAATCAAGGTATTCATGTTTTAGCGTGTATCAATAAACATCGCGATAGTTAAGGGTAAGCGGCACCCGGTAAAATTGTTAGTCCCCGAAGAAAAATGAACGAAAAAAAATGAAACGCCGGAAATGCAGACCAGCCTGATGATACAGCCTGTCAGGTAGTTAACCTGTAAAAAAAATTATTCATTTTTGTATCATATTTAAAAAAGTTTTTTACTTTTGGCACCAACAGAGTGCCGGTAGTTCACCGACCGTCAGACTTTTCATCAGGTGTCCTGACCCTGAAAAGGAGTAGTCGCCCGGATGAGATAAAAAACTTGTTTCAGCGAAAAGCCCTGCACGCGTTTTTGTTCTTACCGACCTCTCAACCAAAATGTTAGTACAATTATGCTGTTACTGACGTGGCGAAGCTATAAAATAGAAATAATAATACGTGGATCGATAGAAGCAATGAAGGTTTGGAGCGGTGCTGGCAGATAAGCCAATCTTTAAAATATTTTGCAATGCGCCAATGTCATCCAAACCCTTACAGGCTGATAAAGAAACACCTTACGGTAAATCACGGATAGTAAAAAAAATAATTCAAAAATTGTGATGTTATCTCAAAAAGTTTATTTTTGCCCCACCGGTTTGCCCTCAGCTTTTTGTAAACAGCGTTATAAAATGACAGCCCTCACCACAGACACCAGGATAGAACCTATTGATTACCGTGGCGGAAAACCAGAATGGGACGTTACTCTTTCCAAAAGGAAGGGGATGGTAAATGATTGTGGGATTGGCCGAGGGGCGGGGCAAGAGGCAAAGCTTGAACCGGAAGAACTTCAGTACCCGCGGCCACAGTCAAAGGGAGTACCCGAACCGCGATATATTCAGGAACTGCCTGGACATAGCAGTGTAAAAACTACAATGATTTATACACATATCACACCAAATAAGACATTACAAAAAAAATCTGACTAAAATGAAAGTTCAAAACTAAATAATGAAAAAAATGAAAGAGAATTATGATTTAATTATTAAGCTTTCGGGTATTTTTTCAAATGAGAAAGATATCCGCATAATTGTTCAAAAGCTTTTTTTTCTATTAAAAGATGACTTTGGTTGGAACGTAAATGCTTTTATTATTGCGATACCTGACGAAATAAAAGACCCTAAATTATTACTGTCAAATAGCTATGAAAGACGAATATCGAACGTTGATAAAAGTATTGAAGAGTTTCATATTTCAAAATTCAAAATGGGAGAAGAACGCCCAGGGGTTCTTTGTTTTGAAGATGATAGTCATAAGATTATTATAACAACAGATTACCGAAATAAGGATTACAAATTGTTATTTCCAAAATCAAAACACACTATTAAGGCAAAACATGGATTCTCTTATCAATCTCATATCTATTATCGTCTTCAAATTTGCAGCGAAAAACTTGGTTACATTGCTGTACAAAGTGAACAAAAAAATGCATTTAACAAAGAGCATGTAGAAGTCATGAAACTTCTTGGAGGATTCACCTCTCCATTTATTTCACAACATAAATTTCATCAATCTCTTTATAGGTCAATTAGTAAAGTATCATACAATATTTCAAATGCTATTTTAGAACAAGACTTAGAGATGGATAATGTAAAAGAAACCAGACAGTTAAAACATATCAAAGAGATAAAACTATTAGAGATATTTAAAAATGTTATTAACAATTTAAAAGATGAAACAGATTGCGTTGCAATTGGTTTTGTTGAACCAATAAATAAAGATCAATTTCTACTAAACATGGTGGTTGAGGAAAAACTGGGGAAAAGCATTATTCCAGAAGACAAGACCATCTCAAAGGATGTAGGTCATCAAAAAATTATATTCAGACACCAGTTTATGTCAGATCAAAATAATTATCCAGGAATATGGTGTATTAAAAACAGTAAGCCTGTTTTTATTAATCATAAAGATGAATATATTGATTACAATTTAGCCTATTTTGATGCCGATGAAGGACAAGGAATAGACTCACAATCTATTATTTACTGTCCGTTATTTGAAAAAAGCAATAAATCTTCTCCATTTGGTGTCCTTTCTATACAAAGCGAGAAAGAATTTGCTTTTACTGATTTTGATTTTAACATTCTCATGGCAATATCTTCATCGTTCGAAGATATTTACACCATCGAAAAGGAGAATAAAGAAAAGGACATATTGATAGAAACTCATAAATTATTTGGAGATCTTGGTAATAATTTTTTGAAAGACTATGCAGCTTCAGGAGAATTAAGCAATGTAATTGTTACAACAATCGGTGTAGATTTAGCAAAGAATTTATTTAAGATTGAACCATCTGAATTTCATTTTTCTATTTGCTTACTAAATGAAGATGAGGAATGTTTGGAAATATTTGCATTTGAAAAAAATGCATTTGAAAGTCAAAAAATTTATGATTTAAATGATACATCCCGTCCGGCTGTCATTTGCTTTAATAGTAAAGAAGAACTTTATGAAGGCAATTGGATACAGAACTTTAAAAATCATGGCTCAATACAGTTAGGAAATCCAGTTGTCGGTGATGATTCGTTTCATACAGTTCTATATTTGCCAATTAAAGATTCTAATCAGAAAAAACTGTGGGGAGTAATTTCAGCTCAATCAACCCATCCCGATCAATTTACTGACTTGCAACGAAATCAGTTCAAATTTTTTTCAGAATACCTTGGTGCTGCAATTATCTCCGTAAAAAGAAGAAATATTGAAAAACAACGGGAACTTCTCGAAGATTTAACTGAAATAGGTAAATCAATAACTGCAAATCTTGATATTCCCGATATGTTTCTGTTTACTAAAAGTATATATGATGATGTAAAAAAAATGGTATGTGCTGCTAACACGAAAACATTTGGTTTAAACATATATCTCAAAAGCGAAACTACAATTGATGCTTTAGATTTATGGGTAATAGAAAACGGCGAGAAAGTATTTGATAATAATGAAAGAATGAACATGACAAATACATATTCTACTGAGGATAAACATCGACCTGCCATTTGTTGTTTTAATGAAAAAAAATTCATACACTATAGGGATTGGAGAAATGATTACAAGAATCATTATGAGAAGTATGGGATTGATAATGAAAAAAGAAAACCACCAAGTGGTGGAGACGATACCAATACATTAGTATTTATTCCATTATTAGACGGAGATAAAAATTCATTAGGAGTAATATCCATACAAAGCACAGAAACAGACGCATTTAGTCAATTTCAAATAGACATATTGAAAACTTTATCAGAGTACATTGGCATAACAATTAACAATTCAAGAACTAATGCAAAGCTGAAAAATATCCTTGAAGGTATAATGCCAAAAAATGTTGCCAACATAATTCTAAAAGAAAAGAAGTACCCACCAAATTATCATAAAAATGTAACAATAATGTTTGTTGATTTTGTGGGTTTTACTGAAAAAACCAGAGCTAATGAGGAATCAGATAGCTCTAAAAACCGACTTTTCGAGACACTTGAAAAACATTTTTCAAAATTTAACTTAATATGTGAAGCACATAACCTAACAAAGATTAAAACAATTGGGGACTCTTTTATGTGTGCAGGTGGTGTACCCATTAGCAGGAATTCCAACCTAATTGAAACTGTATTAGCTGCTTTAGAAATTCGCAATTACATGCAAAGCGATGATATTCAGGAAGAGGAAAGGTTTGAAGTCCGAATAGGGATTCATAATGGAGATGTAATTGCTGGTGTAATTAGTGGCTATACATATGACTTATGGGGTGCCACAGTGAATAAAGCAAGTAGGATTGAAAGCATAAAATGTAAAAACGTAAGTTGTGATACATGGTTTGAAGACCAATCTCATAATAAGATCGAGTCTTGCAGAACAAACAAAATATGTGTTTCAATAGAGTCTTGGAAAGATTATAATCTTGATAAATATTTTGAAAAAGAGTGTCGTTTCCTTGGTATTGCGAAAAACGAAGAAATCTTTCCTGTAGTTGCGGTCAAACAAGTAAAAGAAAAATTTGGGTATCGTGAATCTGGTTATCTTAAACCCAATCAAAAATTTATTGAAGAAATTAAGTCTATGAATCAATGATGTCAAAGGTAAATTTTTGTATCAAAGAAAAAGCAAAAAAGCATGTAAAACTGGCATATGACTGCAAAACATTTGGGATGTTGTAGTTATGAGGTGGTCTAAGAAACCTGGGCAGTTAATTAAAGTTTATTATTTTATGCCGCTGAGAAAGATCAGACGGGAATTCAGTTCAGCATTTAAAGCTAAGATTGCCCTTGAAGCGATCAAAGGCATTAAAACCATTTCAGAGATAATTTCAACATTATGAACTTCAGCCGGGGCAGGTAACCCGCGATGGTAGCCGGAGTTTAAGGCTCCCTCCTGAGAGTTGTTTAAAGCATTTGAAATAGGAGTCTTAGGTAGTATTAAGCCGTGATATAATTGGCAACGGGCAGCCATCAACTTTTATAAGATGATCCGAATGTGCTCATACTAAGTTTTGGTTATCACTACGAAGTTTTTCCTGATTGGATGTACTACATTGTTTAATATCTTCGTTTTAATGGTGTAACTTTGAGAATTAATCCCGGAAATGATCTAACATTACTGATTTAAAGATGGTTTTATGAAAATGTGAAACATTTACCCTGCGGTTTTGCAATTTCTTTCTGCAACACATGACTTGAAATCTTTTTTAACATGAGAAAAACCTGGCTAAGAAAACTCATCCCAATAGTTGTGGTTATGTTGATAGCCTCTGAAGCGGCGAGCCAGACTGTTATTAATGGCAAAATTACCGATATCAGGGGAAAGCCTGTTGCTGATGCCTCGGTGATGTTGATGCTGCCAACTGACAGCACGATAGTGGCCTATAATTTCAGCAATGTCGGAGGCGATTACACCATCCGTTATGATGGGAAGCAGCCGGAATTGTTGCTTACGGTTTATGGTTTTAATGTTCAAAGGCAGATTAAGAGAATTTTCAACAAAAGTCAGAGATTAGATTTCACGATAAGCGAAGGCGCGATAAACTTAAAAGAGTTTACAGTGAAATCGGAAAAAATATGGGGTGGGCGCGATACAGTCAATTATATTGTTGATGCCTTTCGCGATACTACTGATATAGTGATTGCTGATGTGCTGAGGAAGATGCCGGGAATAGAGGTGGAGGAGAGCGGCCAGATTAAGTACAGAGGGAAGGCAATTAAAAAGTTTTATATCGAAAACATGGATATGCTCCAGGGGAGGTATGGGGTTGCTACCAATAATGTTTCGGCTTCCGATATTGCTACTGTACAGGTGTTTGAGAACCATCAACCCATCAATGCCCTTCAGGATGTTGCTTTTTCTGATGACGCGGCAATCAATCTGAAATTGAAGGAGGGTGCCAAAGGAATATATAGTTTCATGGCCAACACAGGCGGGGGATACGATAACGGTTTTCTGTGGAACGAAGGAATTACAGGAATGTTCTTTGGTAAAACCCGGCAGCACCTCGCCATGTATAAAACAAACAATACAGGCGAAGATTTGTCGGGTGAACTTCAGTCGTTTACTGAAGAGAATACGGGCAATTCGGCTCCCCTGGCGTATATGGTTGCACCTTCTCCCCCCGATATTCCTAAGCAGCGGTATTATTTTAACAACACGCATGGAGTATCGGTCAGCACCCTTTATAAATTGAAAGACAGTACAGAGTTCTCTTTTACGCTGAACGGGATGCGCGACACCGAAAACAGGAATAGTCGCACGAAGACGACGTTTATTCTCCCGGGAGCCGATACACTTTCCATCAGTGAGCTGATGGCATCAGAAGCCAATGTAGATAAACTCGACTGTGACTTCGGGCTTATGCGCAATGGTTCCCTCAATTATCTCAGATCATTTGTCAACTTATCAGGTGACTGGCAGAATACAACAGGATCAGTTTTTAATAACAACACCCTTGAACAAACCTATAAACTTAACACGTTAAGGGCTGTAAACTCCATTCATTGGGTGAGAAGAGGAAAGGACAAAGGAAGGTGGGGAACAGAATTGAATTCCCGCACATGGTTTCAATCACAGCCAGGCCAATTACAGGTGACGCCAGGGGTATTCAGCGATGTGCTTAACGACAGCCTTCCATATGCAGCCGTTAACCAGGATGTAGTGATGAATTCATTCGAGACACGTAACAGCCTGATGTTTCTGTCGTCGGTAGTCTGGAATTCAATACGCATTCATCCGGCCTTCTTTTTTTCGTTACAACAACAATCGCTCAAGACTCACCTGTTAAAATCGCTGTCAGGAGAGGAACTTATTCAGATCCCGGGCGATTCGCTGGCCAATGAACTTGATTGGCTTCGTTCTAAAGCAGGTGTCTCCATTAATATCACCTATCAGCGCAGAGATTTTAACGCCGAACTGTCAACCCCCTTGCAGCATCAGTTTATATCGCTCTCTGATGCCGGTACTGGGGAGGATTCGCACCGACATACATTGCTCTTTCAACCTTTCGTGCGGTTGCGTTACAGCTTTACCACCCGATGGGAGTTGTCGGGTTCATGGTTTTACTATAACCGGAATCCCGACCTTAATACTCTTTATTCGGGCTATGTTGTGCAGAATTACCGTACTCTGAACCGATACGAAAGCAAACTATCCGATTCTTATGGCAGCAATGCTATTTTAAAATTGGCGTATAAAGACATCATGCAGTTTTTGTTTACAAGCCTCGAATTCAATTATAATTGTTATAACGGTGAGGTAATGTATGCACAAGAGTTTGTGGGATCGGTAATGAAGACCACTTTGGTGGAAATGCCCAACAATGGCAATTACCTTTCGCTTACCGGTAGGGCAAGCAAGGGTTTTGACTGGAAGAAACTCTCGTTCAACTTTGAAGGTTCTTTGGGTATTGGAAGTACCCCACAACTTCGCCAGGGGAAACTCATACAGTACGAAAGCCGCGGCCTGAATGCCAACCTCACCGGTTCAATGGCCCTAACCAACGCCATACTCATTGCCAACAAATGCAGTTGGAGCCACGTAACAGGAAACACGGGACAGGGAGAACAACTTGCCGCGATCTCCAATTTCATTGATGCGGCAAGTGTTGATATCATCTTCAGCCCAGCGCTGTTTTTGAGCGCATCTTTCGAATACTATTCTACCCAAAACAGCGACCGAAGGCAAAACTTCTATCTTATTGATGCAGGACTCACCTATTCATGGAAGCATGTCCGATTCTCGCTTGATTGGTCAAACGTGTTGAACACCAAGAACTATGTGTATTCATACTACAGCAGCATGAACAGCTACTATTCAGAATACACGATACGCCCTGCTGCTGTGATACTGAAAGCACAATTTAAACTTTATTGATATGTCACAGAACAGAAACTATATCTGGTACCTGTGTAAGACCATCCTGAGCAAAAAAGCCTTTGCCGGTTTGGTAGTGTTGCCGGCAAAGGCGAAAAGGCAGTAATGTCTGACGGTGGATTTTATACACTACAAGTGGTTTTATATTCATTCAATAAAATTTTAACAATATGAATTCATTGAAATTAAATAAGTTGAAAACACACGATCTTCCTAAAGACCGGATGAGGGAGATCAGAGGCGGAAATACCGACCCTGTATGCTCATGTGGTTGCTGCTATGTCGCAAGCGGTGGATCCAGTATTGCTGAGAATATGACTGCAAATTATAATGGTGGTCTTTGGACAAAATGTAATGATGACATAATTTATATTTATTAATCACATAATCCGGAAGCCAGTACTGGCTTCCGGATTCTGACAAAGCGATAAGCTTATGGGATCAATACCTCAAAAAACTGCCTGTATCTTCGTTCCAATGATACTTATTAATAGTATTTCTATTGGTCAACATCTATATTTTGAAAATAACTTCACCATCATTGATTCTGCAAGGTTTGAAATTTTTTATAAAGTTGAATACGTAGAAGATACATTAAACCCTTCCGAAAAACTAGTTGATCAGCAGGTATTACAAATTGGGGATCGCTATTCCAAATATTACAGTACACTACTTTTCGGGAATGATAGCATCAATACTGTTCTGGAAGAACAAGGTGCTGTTAATATGCTCGCCATTCCTAAAGGAGCTGATTTGCATGAAGTTATTAAGGATAATAAAACAAAAAACATCACGGTCACCTACCGTTCAGATGAAACTATATTTCGTTATTCAGAGCCATATCCTGCAATAAGCTGGACAATTCAACACGAAAAGAAGATGATCAGGCAACATTCCTGCCAGCGGGCTACCTGTACATTTAGAGGGAGGAAATATGAGGCATGGTTTGCGCCGGATATACACATACACGAGGGGCCATATAAGTTTGGTGGTTTACCTGGCTTAATCCTTGAAATTAAAGATTCTCAAATGCAATTTTATTTTTCATGCATTACCATTAAAGCACATAATATCAAAGAACCTGTAAAAATCCGCAATTGGCCATATACAGAAACTACTCGTGAGAAATTGAGTCTTTTCCTTCATAGAAAATACAGAAATATTACAGAATTCAATAAATCGAAAGGCATATCAACATGGATTAGCAAGAATGGGCGATTGGTTGAAGCACCTCAGGATTTCAGTTTGCCATTTAACCCAATCGAACTTGAATAGAATATACCATAAAATGCATAGTATAGTTTTAAATCATACTTCGTTGATAAGAAACAACATCTGGTATCTGTGCAAGACCAACCTGAGCTAAAAAGCCTTTGCAGGTATAGGTAGTGTTGCCGGCAAAGGCAAAAGGCAGTAGTGCCTGAAAGTTGATTTTACACATTACTATTGGGTTTTTATTCATTCAATAAAATTTTAACAATATGAATTCAATAAAATTAAATAATCTTAATCAGGGTCAACTCTCTAAAGAACAGATGAACGCTGTTGCGGGAGGTGAATCCGTTACTTGCTCATGTGGTTGTTGTTATGCCAATAATGGGGGATCTTCTGTTTCCGACAATCTGAATGCAAATATTTCCGGAGGATTAGCGACCAAGTGTGATCCAATAATAACCATTACCTACGACAAGTAGATTTTCTGCTATTCATACCAGCGAATTTAGTGTATAAATTATTAACCATCTGAAGTAAAGCAAGGATGTTTTGGTTTTAAGTTTATAAATAACAAATAGTAAAACAATCCTTGCTTCTTCTGACAAACAAATTATAAATGTTAAGGATAATTTTTGCTCTATTAATTAACATTCTTTTTTTTAATTGTGTTACCCTTTCTCAAAGCATAAAGCTAATCCCGATTGACAGGTTTCATGTACTTGATACAGCTCAATTCATGGTGACTTACGATGTTGATATTGTAAACGATCCCCTGAATAGAAAAAAATTGGAGACCGACCATATAGTGTTATTGATTGGACGGAAATTTTCCAAAACCTACAGTCAACGTATTTATTTGGCTGATTCTATTTATACTGTTCTTTTAAAAAGAGACAGCAATTATCCGTCATTAACAGCACTTATTCCCAAAGTTGAAATTTTTAAAAACAAAAATTTGCAGCAAATAATAGTTACGGAGCGTGCTGATGATCCAGATCCGGTATATCTTTACGAAGAGCCAATGATTAATTTCAATTGGAAAATTACAAATGAGCGTAAAGAGATTCTAACATATTCCTGCGTAAAGGCAACTATGGCCTTCAGAGGTCGGATTTTCGAAGCATGGTTTGCACCCCTTATTCCTATTAATGATGGGCCATACAAATTTTGTGGTTTGCCTGGATTAATCCTTGAAATAAAGGACTCTACCGGCGATTATGCAGTGAAGTGCACCTCATTGCACAAATTAAGAAATGGAAAATTAATAAAAAAATTTGATATAGATTATCAGACGACAACAAGAGAGGAATTGATGAGTTTTATGCGGAAGATATATAAAAATCCGGTAGCTTATTATAAATCACATGGGATTGACTTCTGTACTTTTAAAAATGGAAAAGTCGTACCATGGCCTCCTGATTATAGTTGGCCTTATAATCCAATCGAACTTGAGTAGAATATACCTTAAAATATATAGTACAGGGTCAGTTTATAAAGTCTCTTTTTTTTTGGCCGCAGGAATTTTTTTTGAACAAATAGCTGTTTCCCATCGCAAACCGCCAAATAATATTCAATGGCAATGGAATTTGTTTATAGCTTTCTTTTCGTTAATAGCGTCTGAATTTCAAAAGATTGATAACCACAATCCCGAAGGGATGGAATGATTATAAAATGAATGAAAAGAACCACAATCCCGAAGGGATGCAATTATTATAGAACAAAAAATGGTAATGCAGCCGAAACCCCGAAGGGGTGACATAAAAACAATCAGTTAAGGCTGGCACAGTTTCACAAATATATATTCGAATCGTCTTTACTATGAAAGGACGTAATTATAATAATCCCAATAAATCATACCACCGGGTAACTGAGGTGGTCAAAATAACAGAGCAGAAGAATTAAAATTTGTAATTTTAGTTCATTGAAAAAGATCAGACAGAAATTCAGTTCAGCTATTTAAGCTGAGGTCGCCCTTGATGCGATCAAAGGGATTATAATAATTCAGAGATTTCCCGGCATTATGAACTACATCCGGTGCAAGTAACCCGATGGTAGAAGGAGCCTTTAGCGCACGCATATGAGGATAATTCTTGGTGTTTTCTGATAGAAGACCCGTGGCCGCAATAACTTTGAGTCACAACGAAGTGAGCAACTTAGTAAAGGGGGCGGTGTACAGACAATCTTGAATCTAACCCTCTTTTACCATTAGCCTGTAGCCTGTTCCGTGGATGTTTTCGATTTCGATGCCCGGATCGTCGGCCAGGTACTTGCGAAGTTTGCTGACGAATACATCCATTGAGCGTGTGGTGAAGTAGTTGTCGTCGCCCCAGATCGTTCTGAGTGCCAATTCGCGCGGCAACACATTGTTCATTTCAACACAGAGTAGCCTGAGCAAATCAGATTCTTTCGGTGAGATTCTTTTTGATTCCGAACCGTGGGTAATTGTACGTAAATGCGCGTTGAACTTATACGAACCAATAATGAATTCCTGTTGTTTTTGCCGGTTCATTGTTTCGGTATTACGTTTAAGAATGGCACGGATTTTAAACAACAGCACTTCCGAATCAAACGGTTTGGTGATATAATCATCAGCACCCGACTGGAATCCCTGAACGATGTCGGCTTTTAGCGTCTTGGCAGTTAGAAATATGAGCGGAATCGCCTGATGTGTTTTTCTGATTTCCCTGGCGATGGTAAACCCATCTACATGGGGTAACATAACGTCGAGGATACAAATGTCGAACTGGCCTTTGAGAAAGACCGGCAGAGCATGGCGGCCATCATCTACCCAGGTAACCTGAAAGTCCTGTAATTCCAGGTATGACTTTAGAATTGCGCCGAAGTTGAGGTCGTCTTCAACTAAAAAAACACTTGGATTATAGTTATTCATGGCTTACGGGAATTTTAATGGTAAAACAACTGCCCTTTTCGGGTTCACTCTTAACACTTACGCTTCCTCCGGTGGCTTCGGCAATGGCTTTCACATAGCTGAGCCCGAGGCCAAAACCTTTCACATTGTGAATGTTTCCTGTTGATTTCCGGTAGAATTTTTCAAAAACATGCTGTTGTGTCTCACGATCCATTCCCATCCCATTGTCCGATACATCAATGAAGATATAGTTACCCTCATTGTAGGTGGAGACATCAATTTTGGGAATCTCAGGTGAGTATTTGTTGGCATTGTCGAGGAGGTTATACATCACATTGATGAAATGGATCTCATCAAGCTTTGCCTCCGTTTCGGTTGCCTTGGGGTCAAAGGTAATGGAACCTCCCCGTTTTTCGATTTGGAGGCTTACATGTTCTATAGCACGCGAAATAAGTTCATGGACATCTTGCTGTTCCAGCCGTAGTCCGAAATCTTTTTTCTCGAGGAGTGCCATTTTGAGGATGCTTTCTACCTGGTTATTCATCCTTCGGTTTTCTTCCCTGATGACACCGGTATAGTATCTTACCCGTTCACCATCCGACAGCACCCGTGGATTTACGATGGCATCGGTAGCGAGGGAGATCGTGGCGATAGGAGTTTTAAACTCATGAGTCATGTTGTTAATGAAGTCGCTTTTAATTTCCGATATTTTCTTTTGCCTGAGAATGATTAGCACCGTAGAAATAAAAGCAGAGACGATTAATAGGGTGAAACCCAGAGAGCCTGCCAGCATGAATCCCATCTGCCCCAGAATATGACGTTTACGTCCGGGAAAAAAGAGGGCTAACCGATCGCCGGTCTGTAGAAACCGTTCGGGGAAAAGGTTGGTTTGGTAGCTTTTCTGAGGAGAGGTCAGATGAAAGGCCTCAGATTGGTTAAGGGTATCATTTTTTCCGGTGATGAGGGCGTACTCAAATGGCAATTCGATGTTTCGGGACTGGAGGTTGTGAGCCAGCATGTCGCGGGTACCAGGGATATCCAGTTGAAGAGTCAATGGCTGCTGAAGGTTTTTGATCTCATGCATCATGCGGGCCAGGGCTTCATTCTGGCTTTCAAACTTTTGTTTTAAGTTGGTCAGCACTTGTTGTAAAGAATCTTTTTCACGATCACGTTTGGGTTGGCGTTGGCCTCTTGAACCGGTCCTTTCCCCAAATTGCTGATCTCCACGCAGAGATGTTTGTCCCTGAAAGAAATCTGAAAAGAAATCATCGGGAGGGAAACCAGGGGAGGGCATCTCTTCTTCATTACCATAAAACTGGATATTGAACGATTGGCTGAAAACATTCAAATCCGGCACAGGAGTATTGACGGTCATCCGCTGGCCATTAATGTAATAGGTGAAACTGATTGTATCCTGCCTGACTTGCCTCATCGCGATCCTTCGAAGCGAATCCTGACGCCGTTGTTCTTTAATGGCCTGCAGGTACCGCTGATAGGGAGTAAGAGGTTTGGCAGGCTTTTTCACAACGTGCTTGACTATTTTATTGTTTTTTTCCTGTTGTACCGTTGGTTTGCTCATCAAAGAATCCATCCCGGCGAACCATTTCATGCGGTCGCGGAGCAGGTACATTTCCTGGTTTTCAGCCATCTGACGAACAGTTTCCTGCAGGGCCTGTGTCACATCACGATCGAATTGTTCTTCACGGAGTCGCAGCGCGTTGCGAATCCACAGAAACTGCAACCCGACGATGCCAACCAGTGAAATTCCGGTAAACAGGATGACGATTCGTATGAGACGTTTGTTCATGAGACAAAAGTATGAAAACTAGCAATCCTCTGACGTAACTTTAACCCAATGTTAACCAGTTTTAACCAGCTTTTAACCTTTCCGGAGCCCTGATAGTGATAGTTTTGCATTATAAACAAATCCGTTTACCACCATGAAGACTCTTTTTCCCAAATTTACTCTGTTTTCAGGCATTGCAGCCTGCACCGTCACAATCGTTTTCTTAACGGCTCCGTTGATCCTTTCTGCACAGCATCCCAATGATATGCCGTCGAAGGATGCAATGAAAGATAGCATGTACCAACGCTTTCAACGAAGGATGTCCGACATTGGTCAGCGTATGGATTCGCTTACCGATTATCTGGCCGACCTTCAACCTGGTGATGAGGGTTTCGCTTTTTTTGCGCCTGATCTTTCCATGATTTCTGATGGCGTTTTTTTTGAAGACCTGAATGAGCACATGCCCGATTTTGAAGAACTCTCCGAGCAGTTTCAAAATATGCCAGCGATGCCGGAGTTTGACTTTCAGGGTGATTTCTATGAAGGAGACGGCGATGCTCCATGCCAGAAGCAATTTTTTCGGGGGAACCCCGGCCACATGGGGGTTTGGGTATACATTGAAAAGCCCGACAGTCTGGCAGGTAAATCTTGCAAGAAAATCAGAAAAGTTATGGTGCTCCGTGGGGGCAGTGACACAGTCATGCTGGAAGGGAATGAAAAAATGGTCTATACGATTGTTGACGACAATGGTCAGATTACTGTTAAGAGCGACGGGATGGGTGGTGACACAATTCTCACCGACTCAACCCGTCAGTACCACTTTTACGGAACCAGAGACGGGAACCCGCATCAGCCCTTCAGGTATAATGTCCAGCGCAGAGCAGGGAGAAGGGGAGAAGCCGAACCCCTCATGAGCGATAATTTTGCCTTTAATTCGAATGACCGGGGGTCAGCAAGGTTATCGGATCTTACGGCGGATGAGATCAGTCGGTTGAAACGGACTGATTTGAAGCCAGGTCGAAAAGTGGTACCAATGGGTGTCGAAAATCTCGAGGCTAGCTTCCTGCGAAGGAAACAACAACTTGCCCTTCGATTTGATGCTCCGGGAGAAGGGGCGTTGACAATACAGTTATTTGATGATCAGGGTTCTCTGATTCATGATGAATCACTGCGTAAGAGCAATGGCCGGTATGATAACCGCATTGCTTTGCCTGAGCGCCCCAGTGATGAACTTTATCTGCGAATCTCCAGAGGCAGGCAGTCAATAGTAAAAAAGCTTGAGTTATAGTATATGGTCCGCTGTTGTTAGAAGGGATGGTTTGGTCTTGGTACCGAACCATCCCTTTGCATTTCAGAAAGCGAATTTGTTTAGTTTATTATCAGTTTGCTGATGGCAGAACGAATGCCATCGCTAACCTTTACAATGTAGACACCTGCCGGAAGCCTGTCAATGGCTATCAGACCATCCGGAGGTAATGCCATGCTGAGGACACGTCTGCCATCTGCAGAAAGTAAATCAACAACCTGCCCTGTCTGAAATCCCAGCACGATGATCCGCACCTGAGCCCTGGCAGGATTGGGAATAATGGAACTGATCAGTCCCCCGTTATTTTCTTCGAGGCCAACATAGGAAAAGACACCTCCGAGAGAACCTACACCGGCCAGCGAGGCCTGAGTAAGCATTCCTGCCATCTCTGCACTGTTGACACTAAGACCTAACACATCGTCTACCGTATGAATGTATGGACTATGGTTCTGATCATCCTCGAAAGGGAAGATACCCATATACCCGTTGTTATTGAAGGAAGTATGGTCGCTGTCGCCACTAATCATGAATCCTTCAGACACAACCAGTCCGGGAACGAAAATGGCGGCAATTCCCTGGTAATAGTCGGCCAAAGGTTTTGCAGAAGGAGGGAATATCATGTCGGTATGGATGGCATCACCAGGGTTGCGATAACCTATCATATCGAGGTTAAAATAGCCTAGAATATTCATATTTTGTTGTTTGCAACGACTAGCAAAGGCCGCCGAACCATAGAGACCATACTCTTCGCCAGAGAAGGCACAGAAGATGATGGTGCATTCAGTAGGATAATCGGCCAATATTCTGGCAGCTTCAATCACACCCGCGGTTCCGGAGGCATTGTCATCGGCACCGGGTGCCTCATCTGACCATGTATAACTATCATAATGGCCTCCAATGATGACAACCTTTTCAGGATATGTGGTGCCGGTTTTGGTAGCGAGGACATTCGGGGAGGAGGCTGTATTTCCCATAGTGAACTCCTGCAATTCGACGGTGTACCCCATATTCTCGAATTGCTGTCTGATCCATTCAGCGGCAGCAACGGCTGAATCAGTCGTTGCCTTGCGTGTGGTGAAAGCCTGCAGTCGCGCGATCGTTGCGATGATGTTCTGAGTATCGACTTTTGCGACTATTTCATAAACCAATTGATTTGTATCGACGGGGGGAAGTTCATCCCGAAGACCGGCAGAAACGCCACATTTAAGCCTCACCATGGGGGCTTTTACTTCATTGCGTAATGTGACCACGTTGTCGGCATTAAGGCTTACCAGCAAATAATCGGGATCGGTACATATCACAGATCCCAGATCTCCGACCTGTTGTACAACTTCAGAGGCACTATTTCCCGAGAGATCGAAGAGAACGACTTCCTTTTCATTCGACCAGGGATTTTCAGCCAGAAGACGGGCTCCGTGATCGGGTGCTTCATTGGCAACCCAAAGGCTATAGGCAGCCTGATTATAGATTAAATTTGCCGATATGGAAACATCGGTGGCAGAACGATCAGCATGGTAGATATTCTGTGCGCTGAGGCAAGAAATTATTGCTGATAATAAAACAAAAACTAACAATTTTCTCATAGACTGGATTATATTAATTTTCCCTACTGCAAAGATAGGAATGAAATGAGTTTTCCCTAATAAAGGTTTATAAAGAGCGTCAGTAGTGTTTTTATTGGATCGTTATTCCGGGTTTTCAGGTTAAATATACCCCAACAAAACCCCCACATCATAATCGAAAATTTTTTAACTGAAATAAGTTAAACACTACATTTAGAATTTTATTAGTTAAAGAACAATTATTTAACTTAATTATGAGCCACTACAAAGATTTTTCATTATTCAAGATTTTTCACTTTCATATAAAGATTAATTTATTATGTTTGTGAAACAGAATGTTGAACGAACAATTGAATAACCATGTTTCTTTTTAAACACGCCAATCAGTCGATCGAACTCATCGATAAATTCCTCAACACAATTGATCAGGGAGCCCTCATATTCAAAGAGGGGGTCTACAACTATCTGTACAACAATTCTGATAAATTTGCCGATAACCTGCGAACGCTATCTCAGCTTGAAACAGAAGCTGATATATTGAAACGGAAACTGGAGACAATATTATATACTCAGTCACTCATGCCTCAACTCAGGGGAGATATCCTCCGGTTGTTTGAAGAGCTTGATGCAATCATTAATCTGGCCAAGACCAATCTGTTTCAGTTTGATGTGGAGGTTCCGTATATCCCGGCAGAGTTAAATGCCGACTTTGTTAAGCTGACCGAACTATCGGCCTCAGCAATCGAGTCAGTTATTCCCGCTTCGCGGGCCTGGTTTAAGAATCCTGAAATAGTAAAGGAGCAGCTTCACCGGGTCTACCTTTATGAGAAGGAGACCGATAAACTGGCCGATTCGATTAAGCGGAGGGTATTTCACGACATGCCCCAGATGAAGTTGAGTGAAAAATTTCATCTGCGCTATTTCACCTTGCATATTGAAACCCTTTCAGACGCTGCCCAGAAGGTGGCCGATACCCTTTCTATTATGGCCATAAAACGGACAGTCTGATATTCTCAGTGACGATGCTTTTCCTCTTCTCCATAACAAGCGGCTTGTTTTTAGGCTGGTCACTCGGTGCAAATGATGCGGCGAATGTATTTGGCTCTGCAGTGGGATCGCGTATGCTCACCTTTAAGAAAGCAGCGACCATTGCAAGCATTTTTGTTATCATCGGTGCCGTTTTTCAGGGAAGAGGGGCTGCCAATACCCTTTCAGATTTGAGTGAGGTTGATGCTCTGGCAGGTGCCTTTACAGTATCGCTCTGCGCTGCTTTCTCAGTTTATCTCATGACGAAGAGGGGGCTGCCTGTCTCTACAGGTCAGGCGGTGGTGGGTGCAATCATAGGCTGGTCATTCTTTACTGGAAATGAAACCAATTATCATGTTTTAACCACCATTCTGGTCAGCTGGGTTACCGGGCCTATCCTTGGGATGGTGTTTGCAGCCTTACTCTATCTGTTGATGCGTTGGTGGCTCCGCCGGCTTTCCATTCATGTGATTAAACTCGACACCTACATCAGGTTGTCATTGATTTTTGTAGGGGCATTCGGTGCCTATAGTCTTGGTGCCAATAACATTGCTAACGTGATGGGGGTCTTTGTCCCTTCAGCCCCTGATGTTGTGCTTGACTTTGGTATCTTTTCTCTCGATGGGGCTCAGTTGCTTTTTCTGCTGGGCGGGATGGCTATCGCGGTGGGAATTTATACATACAGCGAACGGGTCATGAATACTGTAGGGGAAGGAATTCTCTCGCTGACGCCTGAGGCAGCCATCGTGGTGGTGCTATCTCAGGCTCTCGTTCTGTTTTTGTTTTCTTCAACCTCACTTTCAAACCTTTTGACCGCATCGGGGCTTCCTGCCATACCATTGGTTCCTGTATCAAGCACGCAGGTTGTAGTAGGATCTGTTCTTGGAATCGGACTTATCAAGGGCGCTCGTGAGATAAAACCCAAAGTACTGGGAGGTATTGCCCTGGGATGGGTAGCTACCCCCATTGTTGCAGGATTGTTCACATGGTTTCTTCTTTTCTTTGTCCAGAATGTATTTCGGCTTCAGGTCACAACCCATACTATCATTCCCTTATCGCCGGAAAATACTGCTGCAGGCACTTTAACGCCAAGCGGACATTTCAACCTGATATGGCCTGCAATGCTCGTTTTGATGGTGTTGGTTATCCTTGGGCTTATATGGTATTTATGGCATCAGCAGCGCTTGAGAATGCAGACTGAAAATGAACTGCTGACACAGCAAAACCATTACTTCACGGCACAGAAAAGTCTCAGCGAACTAGAGGTTCAAACCGTTCAGCTAGAGAACAAGATATTAAACAGCAGGCTTGAGACCAAACGTCAGGAACTGATCAACCTGGCCTTAAGCATCGAAGATCAACGGTCATTCCTTGTGAAGATTAATGAACAGGTGGCAGCATTACAGCAGATGACCACCGATCGGCCGGTACTTGATGGAATGCAGAATCTGACCACAGCCATCAGTCAGCGGATGACATTCAATCGCGACATGGAAACCTTCAACGGTCAGGTTGAACAGATTCATAAGGATTTTCAGGCTAAGCTCGATGCCGTATTTCCAGGGCTTACTGATCAGGAGAAACGGCTTGCCACACTTCTGCGACTTAATTTGTCAACGAAGGAGATTGCCGCCCTGCTAAACATATCGCCTAAAAGCGCTGAGACCGCGAGGTATCGGCTTCGTAAACGGCTAAACATTCAACAAGGTGAAAACCTGAATTTATTTATAAACAACCTTTAATTCTATTTTATGAAAAAGTTTAACTATTTACTATCTGTTTTGGTGTTGATGGGCGTCACCTCGCTCATTAGGCCTGTCCAGGCTCAGGAGCATGTCGACACGGCCGTCAGAATTAATCAGTATGGAGTGGAAGTGTCAAAACTTCCTCTTGAAGCTGAACGTCAGGGGGGAATTCTTGTCCTTGAGAGTAAGAACAAGGAATACAAGGTCTGGTTCGATACGCGCGTACAGGTCGATGGTGCTGTATTTCTTGGCGACACCTACAACCCTATTGGCAACGGAACCTCTATCAGGCGTGCCCGTTTTGCCATGAAAGCCAACCTGACCAGGAATTGGTATGGCGAAGTGGACCTCGATTTCTCCAACTCTGAGCTTGAACTGAAAGATGCCTACATGAAGTACGACTTTTTAAATGGTCTTGAACTCAAGGGCGGAAACTTCAAGGAAGGCTTCTCCATGGAATCAACCACCACTTCCCGTTATCTTACATTCATCGAACGTCCGAATGTGGTCGCTACCTTTGCACCATCACGCCACATCGGGTTTGCTGCAAATTATCAGAAAAACTGGTTCCTGGCTATCGGCGGCATTCATTTTCAGGATATCGGAGGCGCTGAAGAACGTACCTTCTCAAAGGACAACAACAAGGATTACGGCGTAGACGAAGGATATTCCTTCACAGGAAAAATCGTTGGAATGCCTTTTTATCAAAGTAAAATTTATGGCTTGCACATTGGTGCCAGCGCTTCTTACAGGACTCCCTTGTCAAGCAGTGAAGTGATCGATGCCGTGCGTTATAGCACTCGTTCGCTGACCTCCATCAACCGTAAGAAATACCTCGACACCGATGATATTACCAACGTACACCACACCTTGCTGGGTGGGTTGGAATTGGCTGCTTACTATAGAAATTTCCGTGTACAGGGCGAATACATCATGGCTAATGTAGAACGCCGTTTCGACCTTGAAACAGAGAAATTCAACGGGTTCTATGTCTTTGGAAGCTGCCTGATTTTTGGAGGCCAATACCGCTATAATACTGGGGAAGGAGAATTTACCCAGCCAGCCAGAGGAAAGAAATGGGGCGACATCGAGTTGGCCCTCAGGTATGATTACATTGATCTGAATAGCCGCCCGGAAGGAATCATGGGTGGTGCAGGTGAAGGTTATACCGCCGGTCTGAATTTCCACGTGAACGATAATGTGAAGATCATGCTCAACTATGCTTACCTGAACCATGACCGTTATGCCAATGGCAAGGGAAAACTCTATGTTGGCCATGATGCCGCCGGGAACCTCACCACCAATCCGAAAGATGTGGTTGAAGCCGACGGAGATGCCGGAGAAGATTACAGCATGTTCAGCGTACGATTTGAAATTGACTTTTAATCATGAAAATACTCATAAATATGAAACGTAATAACCTGTTTCTTTTGATGGCTTTTGCCGTCAGTCTGCTCGCCGGTTGCGTGAAAGACGAAAAAGTTGAAGTAACACCCACTCCTGTTGTAACTGATGCCGTGTTGATCAACGAAGTTTACTCAAGGGGTGTCCCCGATGCCCCCGACTGGGTTGAGATTTATAACAATTCTGATAGTCAGGTCGACATTAGCGGCTATAAGATTTACGACTCAGGTGGTGAATCAGGGGCCAAACCTAAAAAAGAGTTTCCTACTGGTTCTGTCATTGCTGCCCGTGGATTCCTTGTCATCGTTGTTGACGATGGTACCGAAAGTGGGTTCGGTGTCAGCAGCACAGGTGAAGAACTCTGGCTGGCCAACGTGAATGCTGAAGTAGTTGATAATATTACTGTTTCAGCCATGGAGGATACACAGAGCTTTGGTTGTTATCCCGATGGTTCCGATAATTTACAACTACTCAATACCATCACCCGAGGAACCTCCAACTCACCTGGTGTAGCACCAGAGAAGATAAAAATCAATGAACTTTACTCAAAGGGAGATAGCACTAACCCCGACTGGGTTGAGTTATACAATGCCGGCACAACCGATGTAGATCTCGGTGCCTATAAAATTTATGACAGCGGCGGACAGGCAGGAACCAAGCCCAAATTGCAGTTCCCCACAGGAACAATCCTGACTCCAGGTTCGTTTTTGGTAATCGTAGTTGATGGTGAAGGTGAATCAAACTTCGGACTGAGTGGCAATGGAGAGACTATCTGGTTGGAAAAAGGTGATGGAACACTGGCAGATTCAGTTATATTCCCTGCTCTCGAAGATGGACAATCTTATGGCCGCTATCCGGATGGAGCCAATAACTGGCAGATCCTTTATGTACCGACACCTGGTGCTGCCAATGATAATACCGCCCCTCCAACCGAGATCATAATCAAAATGAACGAAATCTTTTCAAAAGGAACAGACGCTGACCCCGATTGGATCGAAATCTACAATGGTTCAACAGTTGATGTGAACCTGAGTGGTTATAAAATCTATGATAGTGGCGGACTGTCTGGCAGTAAGCCAAAAAAAGAATTCCCTGCAGGTACAGTTATTCCTGCCGGTGGATTCTTTGTCATCGTTACCGATGATACCGTTGCAAGTGGATTTGGTTTAAGTAGCAATGGTGAGGAAGTCTGGCTTGAAGATGCCAACTCAACAGTAATTGATGACGTAACCTTCACTGCAATGGTTGATGGTCAGTCGTACGGTCGTAAACCGGATGGATCTGATACCTTCTTCACCTTCACCGAAATTACTCGTGGCACATCTAACAACAACGCTGCCACGCTACCCAAACTCAAATAAAATCAATTGGAGTATTCACACCCGGTAAAGGCCGGGTGTGAATAATTCAGTTCGTTTAACAATTTAAACATAAGGAAAAATATGAGTAAAGAAAATCTTGAGATTGGTCAGATCTCCAAACCGCGCTTTGAATTCAGAACCTTTGGGCAGTGTTTCGATAAGGCTGCTCACCGGATGGCACGTCTTTCGGCTGCTGTCCCTGAAAAAGTGTGGGAACGTAGTTCTGACGAGATCTATATTGTTTCACGCACGAACGACATCAACAACACAAAAATCAGGGATGGCAAGATGGACATCAAGACATTTGTTCAGAATCTTGATGGCCTCGAGCAATGGAATCCGCTGATGAAAGGAGAGTTTCCGATGGCTGTAGCCATGCTCCGCGATGAAGTCTTTCCGGCTTTTCAGGTTACTATACCCAACTTCACAAGGGAGCTTTATACCTATGATGAGTTTATGGAAATGGTGAGAAATCATCCCGACCTTCAGGCCGTTCGTGTGCACAAGCAACGGTTTGGCTATATGGTGAACGATACTATCTGCGAATATGGGGCCGTCCTGATAAATGGAGCTAAAGTGATGACCATCAACTCCGAATCAACAGAAATAGCGGATATTAAAAAGACGGTTACCGCCATCGGTCTCGAAGGTGTTGAAAATATCAACTATCTTCAGGCTATTAAGCGAATCATTGGAATGATAGATAAACCCCTTGCAAACGAATAACAAATGGCACAGGAAATAGAGCGTAAATTTTTGGTGACAGGTGATTTTAAGGCACTGGCTCACAAACAAACCCGGATTACTCAGGGTTATTTGTCCTCGGTTCCCGAACGTACAGTCCGGGTGCGCATCAAAGGCGAAAAAGGTTTCATTACTATTAAAGGAATCGGAAGTGCCTCAGGCGCCAGTCGGTATGAATGGGAGAAAGAGATTCCGGTGAAGGAAGTAGAAGAGTTACTGACCATTTGCGAACCGGGAGTCATCGACAAGACCCGCTTTCTTGTTCAGGCAGGTCCTCATACTTATGAAGTGGATGAATTCTATGGCGACAATCTGGGCTTAACCGTCGCAGAGATCGAATTGTCGGATGAGGAAGAATCGTTCGCGAAACCTTCATGGCTTGGTAATGAAGTTACCGGAGACCCCCGCTACTTCAATTCCATGCTCATGAAGAATCCATTCACCAAATGGTAAATCTGACCGAAACCAATATTTAGTGTTCAGCGTTTAGCGTTTAGTTGTTCAATTTTATAATGCCAACACTAAGCCCTAAACATTGAACTCTAAATGTTTATTATTGAACAGAAATTTTACAAATAGTTTTACGATTCGAAGAAAAACATGAGCAACACCCGCCAGTCTGCAGCTTACGATCCGCTTGATATGAATAATTACCGGATCGAAAAACTCCCAAAGCGTGAAAAGGGAAAAGGGGAGAAATGGATGGCCATTTTAGGTCCACCATTGGCACTTTTGCTTTTCCTGTTGTTTGCCTTCGTTATCAAGCTCCCCTTTCTTGATCATATCGATCCGGAGGTGCTTTCTGAATCTGCACGAAAAGCCTTCGATAAAGTGGGTCCTGAGATGTTTGCCAGAAACAATGCCTGGATGCTGGCCATCTTTGTCGCCGCGATTATTCTTTGGATCACAGAAGCTATACCGAACTATCTCACATCGTTGATACTGATTATCAGTCTGGTGCTAACAGGGGTATTGCCCGAAAAGCAAGCCTACGCCCAGTTGGGTCATGAAGTAATGTGGCTTAACATCATGTCGTTTGTATTGGCCAGTATGTTGGTGGTAACAGGTATTGCCAAACGTTTCGCCCTCTGGTTTATCATCAGGTTTGGAAAAAATGCCTCTACCATCTTTTTGAGCTTTATTGTTATCAATGTTGTTTTGTCGGCCTTTATCTCAGCAACAACCGCCAAGGCAGCCATTCTTTTGCCTATCTTCATGGTGATGGCAGCTATCTATGGTGCCCGTAGTGGTGGAAGCCGCAATAATTTTGGCCGCAGTATCGTGTTGCAGAACCTGCTTTACATCAATATTGGCGCCAGTGGCTTTATGACGGGTTCGGGAGCTAACTTGCTGGCAGTCTCTTTAATTGTTGGAGCTACGGGCTCATCTGTTTTCTTTTCCGATTGGCTGATGGCTATGTTTCCCGTCTCTATTGGCCTTATGCTGATTGGCTATCTCCTTGCGATGAAGGTGTTCTTCCCCCTGAAACCCGAAGAGCGGTTACCACAAATTGAGGGGGGCATGGTCCGTCTGAAAGAAGAAAATACCAAACTTGGGCCCATTGGTTTTCTGGAAATTAAATCCATTATCATTTTTGTCGCCATTCTGGTTTTGTGGTCAACCGACAGATGGCATGGCATCAGTGCAACAGCCGTCGCTTTTCTGGGGGCTATCGTGGCCTTGTTGCCACGCATCGGAATCCTCAAATGGAATGATGTTGATGTCCCCTGGCACCTGATGCTATTCTCGGCGGGTGCCTATACTCTGGGTGCGGGTTTTTCGGCAACCGATCTTCCTGCTTTGAGTGTGAATGCTTTTTTTGACCATTTGGGAATTGGCCAGCAGACCCCTTTCTGGCGACTCTATCTTTTACTGACCGGTGTAATGATATTCAGTGCCTTGTTCTTCCAGTCGAAAACCATGCGAGCCATGATATTCATCCCCATCGCCATTGGTGTGGCACAACGATTCGGATTTACGGTCATCAGCCTGGCATTGCCTGTAGCCTTCATGATTGAGCATGTGTATGTGCTCCCGTTTAATAGCAAACCCGCTGCGCTTCTCTATGAAACAGACCAATACAGCATCTCTGATACCTTTCGGTTCGGATTTGCCATGATGGTGATCGCCTGGGTTTTGAATATCTTTGCAGGAGAGACATGGTTCAGGCTGTTGGGCATTACTCCGGATGGAGTGTTTTTTTAATTGCATTCATGGTTCCAGGATGTGCCTGTATCAATGGTCAGAGTTCTTTGTTGTTGTTCATTGTCTGGCGTCGGATGACACCTGAACGCTGACCCTTAAACCTCCCTTTGCTGAAAAAGGCCGAAAGACAAACATTGTATGATTGAAGAATTTGTGAAAATCCACGATAAGTTCTCGGTTGAGATGAAACTGAGATTCATTGCCCGAAGAAAACTAAAGGTAAGTGAATTCGCGGTAAATACCTGGATTTTTATCCCATCGGGACTCGATATAAACAGGAATACCTACACGAAAGAGAATTTCTATCGCGACATTAAGTCGAATATAAGGCTGGTGACCCCGGTGTACCTGTTACGTGATATTGCTTCAGGCGACCAGTCGCCCATCCTTCAACTGACCAGTTCTTTTGAAGCCATGGCATCTGACCCTTCCCGCACTAAAATTGGGGAATATGAGTATCACATCAAGATGTTTCTCTCAATTCTCAAGAGTTCGCTCAGAGATGAAATAGCTCATATCATCAGTAACAACATACCCGATGATGCCGCCTTTCTGGTTGAATCATACTGCAGCAATATAAAATCCATTACCGAACGTTACCGCGGCCTGCGCCGGATCATCAATACCCCGACCGTCGGCAAAGATTTATTGAACTATTTCCTGTTTGGCGATGAGTTTATGAGTAACCTCGTCGAGCAACATACCTTCAAATTGTTTAGTGCCCTGAAGGAGAATAAATCATTTGGGAAAAAAACATTTCAATCCGGCCTGCTTCAACTTATCGACTGTGAAATAAAGTACAAGAGGGAGAAGGGTTACCCGGTAATCGAAAAGGATGATTTCACACGTAACCGTGAGCTTATCTTCAGGTTTAACCTGCTGAAAAAATATGCCGAAAGCGAGCTCTTCCTGAAAGGCAAAAAGAAACGCGATGGTGTGCTGGTGGAACAAATCTATTTTAGCCTGGCCGCAGGCATCTCAATGATTTTTGCCACCACCATTGCCTTCTCATTTCAGCAGACCTATGGAAACTTTACAATGCCCTTTTTCGTGGCTCTCGTGATCAGCTACATGCTTAAAGACCGGATCAAGGAACTATCGCGTTATTATTTTGCCCACAAACTTGGCAGCCGTTATTTCGATCATAAAACAGAGATGGCTCTTAACAACCAGGAGATAGGCTTTATCAAGGAGGCCATGGACTTTATCCCAAACGAGAAAGTCCCTTCAAACGTTATGAAGGTACGCGACCGTTCTGCCATCCTTGAAGCCAACAACAGGTTCGATACAGAAAAAATCATCCTGTACAGGAAGCTTGTAAGCCTGAACCGGCAGAGCCTTGATCTTTGCAGCAAATATCCTACCGCCGGCATGAACGACATCATCAGGCTCAACGTAATGAACTATGTGCAGAAAATGGATAATCCCATCGTTCCCCTTTACTATCCCGATCAGGAGACCGGATACCAGATCGTGAAAAGCGAGCGGATATATTATATCAACATGGTAGTTCAATTAATCCACGATGGAGAAACACAGCTCCGTCGTTACCGCGTCATATTGAACAGAAAAGGAATCAGAGAAATCGAAAAATTTTAATAGAATGAGGATCATCGTAACGTTTTTCCTTTGTATGTCATTGGCATTATTTGGAATTGCCCAAAACCAAAATGTTGCTCCCCGGCAGATTACCCGACTGCCACTTGAAATACTCGAGAGCAGCGGTATCGCCATCTCTGGCAGTAACCTCATCTGGTCGCATGAAGATTCAGGAAACGACAACGTGCTTTACGGCTTCGATACACTGGGACAGCTTAAGAGAACCCTTACGGTTGCCAATGTCCCCAACACCGACTGGGAAGACCTGGCTGTTGATGAAGATGGCAACATCTTCATTGCAGACCTGGGTAACAACAATAACCAGCGTAACGACCTGGCTATTTATAAGATTCCCGATCCCGGAAATATTACAGGGAATACGGTTACAGCTGAAATACTTACCGTTAGCTTTGCCGATCAGACAGCCTTTCCTCCTGCTGCTTCCGAACGGAATTTTGATGTAGAAGCTATCGCCTGGCGCGATGGATCGCTCTATCTGTTCACCAAAAACAGAGGCTTTCCCTTTACCGGCGTTACCAAGATGTACAAAATGGATGATCAACCCGGTAGTTATTCACTGTTGCCTGAAGATACTTTTGTCGTTGGTACCAATTCCGAAATTGACCGAATTACTTCGGCTGACTATAATCGAATTAAAGATGAATTGGTATTGCTGACACATAACCGGTTGATCTCTTTTAAAGATTTTCCGGATGACAGATTCTTTGAGGGAACCATTACAGAATATACCTTCTCAACGCTTCCCGGGCAGAATGAAGCCATCGGATATATCACTCCGGACAAACTATACATGACGGAAGAGGGTTCAGGAGGGCAAGGGGGATGGCTCTACGAGGTGAAATTGCCCGCATCGATGGGCGTTATCACAACAGGTAGTAATCATTCCCTGTCCATTTGCCCTGTCCCAGCAACCGGGGTTATTTCTGTGACAGCCGACATGCCTGACAATACACCTGTTCTTATTTCCGACAGCGATGGCCGGGCAGTTCTGAAATCGTCTCTTGGCAGTTGCCGTAACCTTGATGTGTCGGAGTATAGGCAGGGAATCTACTTTGTTACCCTGAGCGGTAAATCGTACCGCGTTACCCGTCGTTTTGTGAAACAATAAATTGTTCAGCCATGCTCAACCTTATTCTTTTCGGTCCTCCGGGAGCCGGTAAGGGAACCCAGTCGGAGCTGCTCATGCAGCACTATAACCTCAATTACATCTCAACAGGGGAGGTGTTGCGCAACGAAATCAAGCAGGGAACAGTATTGGGCATGAAGGCTCGTTCCATAATCGAATCAGGGGGCCTGGTAGATGATGAGATCATCGTTCAGATCATTGGTAACTTCATTCGCGCGGAAGCCCGTGGCGATGGATTCCTCTTCGACGGGTTTCCCCGGACATATGTGCAGGCCTACATTCTCGATGGCCTGCTTACCCGTTTGCAGAGCAGCCTCACCCGTATTTTTATCCTTGATGTCGCCGACGAGGAGTGTACCCGCAGGCTTTTACAGCGGGCCAGGGAACAGAACCGTGCCGACGATAACGAACAGGTAATCCAACGCCGCCTCGAAGAATATCACAAGAAAACGTTACCCCTGCTTGAGTTTTATGAAAGTTCGGGTATCGTCACCCACATCAGCGGTATGGGTACCACCAGCGATGTCTTCGAACGAATTAATACTCAGATGGAGGCTGAACTAAGCCGACGACGCATCAACCTCATCCTTTTCGGATTCCCTGGCTCAGGGCGGGCAACGCAGGCCCGGCTCCTGGCCGAGGAACTGCGCCTGAGTATTATCTCTACCGGCGAATTGCTGCAGGAAGAGCGCAGATCAGGCTCCCAAACCGGTAAAGAACTTGATCGCTACCTGCAAAATGGCTTGCTCGTTCCCGACGAAATCGTCATACGGCTCATCGAGAAGAAGCTGCGAGAGGAAGAGGGGAACAATAATGGATACATCTTTAAGGGATATCCCCGCACCCTTGTTCAGGCCTATATCCTCGACGGACTGCTCCGTAAACAGGGAAGTGCCATCTCGGCAGTGGTGAACCTTCAGGTACCACATCTGGAGCTGGTAAGACGTCTTGATGCACGTAGCCGTACAACTGCCCGGATGCCATACGATGGCAGTGCAGCTACTATTGTAGCGCGGCTCGAAGAGCATGAAACCCGCACTTTGCCTGTCCTTGATTATTACAGCGAGCAGAATCAGGTTATCCATGCCGATGCTACAGGAACACCCGAGGAGGTGTTTAGCCGGTTACGCGAGCCTGTCCTGAAAGCAGTAAAACGATTAAAATAGATGGTTTTATCGGCTATTATTACGTGAAGATAGCTGTAATATACGCCCTGTTTTTACCTTATTCAACTGCTAAAGCCGGAAGATTTAACGTCCAGTCTAAAAATAATTATAGATCTTCCGTTCTTAATGGATCGCCATCCCCGCCAACATAATATAACCCTTTTAAATCGAAAGAATAAAAGATATCAGGATGCTGGCCTTCCTCCGATATCTCAATACCAACGCCTGGGCCGACAAGTAGACAACCTACCAGACCATAGTGCTTCATTTGATCACCCCAGGGACAAATTTCTAACTTGTAGTATCTGCCTTTTATTATTCGCTCACTATCAGTAATATGTTGTTTTCTGGCAACAACCCTGTAATTAAAAGGCGTGCTATCGTTATAAATATAAATAATATAAATGTTCTTTACTCTTTTTATCTTGATAACTTTATAGATTGCCTTTGGGTAACAAGGAGGAGGGAGTTATCCCTATCCACTAATTGACCAGCTCATTTACCGGGAATTGATGTTGGTATTTTTTCAGTGGTTTCAATATCCAATGTAGGTGTAATGTGTTGTAAATGAAAGAAATATCACTGTTGCTGATAATTAATAGGCGCTGACACTAAACTGATAATAAGTACTGGCACCTATGGTTGTTTATCAGAAAATAGCATTCAGCACCAATTGCATGGTGTTTTAATTTGGGTTTACTTTGTCGCCATTATATCATTTAATCTCTACTTCATGAAAAAGTTGATTATACCCTTATTCACTTCGTTACTAATCACGGTTTTTGCGCTCATAAACATTACTGTTTCAGGGCAAAACACTATTTATAGCGAGGGTTTCAATTATCCGACAGGCCAGATTCCTCCTGGCTGGGTTCTTGATGCTATTCAGGCACCACCATGGTCGGTGAACAGTTCCCAAATGGCAGGGGGTGAAGCACCCGAGTTAGCCCTTGGCTATAGCATGGCCTCAGGCACCAGCCGACTTATATCCGCACCGGTTAACGTGGATGGTCAGACCGCTCTTATGCTTAAGTACAAACAATATCTCATCAATTACCAGATGGATTGGGGCGAAATAATCGGATTGGATATCACTTTTGATGGTGGCACAAATTGGGAGGTACTCTGGGAACAACCCCTTGGTACAATGAACATCCCACAGAATGAATTTAAATACTACTTCAACGTTCCGGCAGGCGCAACTGAAATGAAGTTTGCCTTCCGTTACGAAGGAAACTCCAATGCCATTAACTGGTGGCTTATCGATGATATCAGCATCGAAACAGTGGTAAATAATGACCTAATCTGCACTAATTTTACAGGAATGGCTGTTCCTGTTGTCGGTACAGAATCTGCCTATTCTGTTGAAGTAACCAATGGCGGCAAATTATCGCAAGCCAATTATACCGTTAAACTGATGAAAGAGGGAGGAACCGAACTGGCAACATTAGCAGGTGAATCCATCGCTTTTGCCGAGAAAAAGGTATATCAGCTGCCGTGGACACCTGCTACAGGAGAAACCGGAAATAGCTTCATCTATGCATACATTGAATTTGCCGGGGACGAAAAACCTGAAAACAACCAGTCAGAAAACCTGAATGTTACGGTTCAACCCGACAATATTGTACCTGTTTCAATTGGTTCTGGTGTATTACCGGTAGAATCCATCCCATACAATTTCTTCAGTATGTTCAGCATTACACAAACCATGTATTATCCTGAAGAAGTTGGTACGATTGGTGATTCAATCACAGCTATTCTGTATAATAATCAATTTGATAATGATTTGCAGGATGTGCAGATTCAGGTTTTAATGGGTGAAACATCTCAGGCGCAACTTAACGGGGACTGGATTGATCCGTCGATATTTTCCACAGTATTCTATGGTATGGTTAGTTTCAACAAAGGCCACAACCAGACTCTCATTACGCTGGATAATCCATACAAATATCACGGTGGAAACCTTGTAATTTACTCGAACAAAAGCTATGATGTCGGGTATATTTTTGGACCGGTCTTTATGAATTCAAACGATCCGGACAGAAACCGTTCACGTGCTGCTGAAACAGACGGAGGGCCTTTTGACCCTATGAGCCCCCCCACCTATGGCTATGATGTAGGATATTACCCGAATATCACCTTATTCAAAAAATCCGGGGGAACTTCTGTTGCCAATAATGATGAATCCATCTCAGTAAATCTGTTTCCAAATCCTGCAAACGACATGATGTTTGTGCAAACTGACGAAACAATTCTCGGGATAAGGATGAGCAATGTCCTCGGACAGGAGGTTTACAACGCAACTGTAACTGACGGAAGCGAACAGTATAAAATAAATACCGGCAGCTTTGAACCTGGTCTGTACCTGGTGCAGGTGCGCACTGCAAAAGGTTTAACTACCCAAAGAGCTTTGATTTCAAGATAACCGTAGGTTAACTAAATAAGGGCTGCCTCGATATTGTTTGAGGTAGCCTTTTACATTTTCCCCTTTAACCGGTAACCTACATTGTGGATACTTTCGATCCGCAGGTCAGGGTCGGCCTTGAGAATTGACCTGAGCCTTGAGATAAAGACATCGAGACTTCGACTGGAGAAGAAGTGGTCGTTACCCCACACCTTTTGCAGGATCTCTTCACGCTTTACCACCTGCTCCTGATTTTCGGCCAGGAAGGAGAGCAGTGCACATTCGCGAAAGGTAAGCGACGTTTTGTTCTCTCCGTCATACAGGATTTGGTTGTCACGATCAATGACCAGTCGGCCTATGGTGAGTGTGGTACACTTTGCCTTGTCAACCACGATGTTCCTTCGCCTGAGGAATACCTCGATTTTCAGCACCAGTTCTTCTATACCGAAAGGTTTGGTGATGTAGTCGTCGGCCCCGAGACGCAAGCCTGTCAACCGGTCTTCACGGGCGGTGCGGGCGGTGAGAAATAGGATGGGGATTTCGGTATTCCCGGCCCTGATGCTCTGAGCCAGTGCGAATCCGTCGAGATCAGGCAACATCACGTCGAGCAGACAAAGATCAAAGGTCTCTTTCTGCATCAGCCTCAGCGCTTCGGCTCCGGTGCTGCAATGGCTGATCGAGTAACCCAACAGTTCGAGGTTATCTTTGGTGATGAACGAGAGGGTCTCGTCATCTTCAACATATAAAATGCGTGCTTTAATCATCGTCTAATCAGTGTGGTTTTTAACCGGCATTTTAATTACAAAACAAGCCGGTGAAGGGGCATGGGTCTCAAGCGAGATACTCCAGCCATGGCATTTGCAGATAATGCCAACATAATAGAGTCCAAGTCCGAAACCTTTAGCCGCCTGGAGATTGCCGGCCTGAATACGGAAAAACTTCTGAAAAATCTTTTTCCCGTATTGTTTGGGAATGCCCGGCCCATTGTCGCTAAAATGCAATAGAACTACCTTGTTTTTATATTGGATCGAGATTTCGATTGCCGGTTTTTCGGGGCCATATTTTATTGCATTATCGGTGAGGTTGTATATCACATTGGTCAGGTGAACCACGTCAGCCGAAACAGCAACTGGTGTTCCGGTTTGTTTTATAGAAAATACTGTTTCTTTCGGCAAACTGTTTCTGAAGCTTCCGGTGACCGATTCAACGAGCTCAGTCAGGTTAATCCGTTCGGGTGAGATGTGGATGTTGGATGTTTCCAGCTTCGCGGTTTCAAGCACCTTGTCGACAAGCTGGTTCAGGCGGGTGTTCTGCTCACTGATGATGGTGCCATAGACCTGTAACCTTTCGGGCTGATGAATTACTTCCGGATCGCTGATCACATTTGCTGCCAGGCCAATGCTTGAAATAGGGGTTTTAAACTCATGTGTCATATTGTTCATGAAGTCCTTCTGCAGTTCCGACCAGCGTTTCTGTTTGAAAATGATAAACAGTGAATAGGCAAAGAAGACCACCGATAACAGCAGGATGACTGTAAAGAAGAGCCAGACAGTCATATCGGATGTGATGGCCTTGTTTAGCGAGGAAAACCGAACCCCGAAGTAATAGGTGTATTCGCTGTATTTAGGTAATTCCTTGCCCAGTTGGGCTTCATTCGACAATCCGTCGGCCGATACAAAATCGCCATAAACCATCCTATCGGAGTGGCAATCGTAGATGCCATATTCATAAGCTATGTGCAGGTTTAGTTTATCGAACTCCGATTGAAGGTAAAACTCGAGGATATTGGCATCGATCACATTGTTGATGTCAACAACGAAGTAGTCGTGCGACAGACGGTGAACCGGGTTAGCTGCCGGTATAGCGGTCTCATTCAGCTTACTGAACCTGTATGCCGTGTTTTTTAAGGCGATTTCGATCGACTGGGTGAGCTGCTTCTCTCTGATAGACCATGCCTGTAGCAGAAAATAGGTCTGCACGGTGATGATGCCCATGATGGACAGCGCACCCAGCAATACCACAATCCGGATTTGTTTTCGGTTCAAGAGCCTTAGATTTTATTGAGCCAAAATACTTAAAATTCCCCTTACCAGGGCTGCTTTACATTTTGTTTACACACTTTTACCTTTCGTTTACATCCTTTTACATCCTGTTAACCTGATCCATGTGAATTAGATCGCATCTTTGCAGATGTAAACCGTTTTGAAAAATTAAAACCTATAAAGAAATGAAAAGATTTCACAAAGCACTGATTCTCGTGTCAATGGTGACGACTACCGTAATGGTGTCGGCCCAGAACCAACCAACAACCACGGCTAAGGCAGCTCCCCAGGAGCAGGCTGTTAATCCTGATAAGCCCGTTGCAACATTCGACCAGACCCTGATCGACATGGGTGAGATACCTCAGGGTATTCCCAAGAGTGTTGAGTACAAGCTGACCAATAGTGGCAAGGATCCCCTGTTGATTACAACTGCGAAGGCCAGTTGCGGTTGCACCAACCTGAAGTATTCGTCCGAACCTTTGCTCGCCGGCAAATCGACCAATATTTCAGCTACCTATAATGCTGCCGCTGCCGGTGGATTCAGCAAGACCATCACCGTCATCACCAACGCCGACAACAAACCTGTTATACTGACCTTTAAAGGGAAAGTGATTCCTAAAACCCCGCCTGCCAAAGCAGAATAAGTTCTCCGTCTGACAGGCTTTATATAGCTTAACCTTTGTCTATGAAACCGGAAGTCCCGCTATCGTTGATGGCGGGGCTTCTGTGTTTTAGCCGGAGCTGTTAACGTCGGGGGGCCTTCCCTCGTCTGCCGGCAGGCAGCTGTAATTGCAAAATCAAACAGGAATTGGTTCTTCTCGTATTTTAAACCGCCGCATACAGGCGGTTTTTTTATTTCACATTTATACGGGAATATATATGACCTTATGTGATGGTTATAGCAGGCTACCCCCAGCTAAATATTCAGACCTTCAATTGAGGATATGAATCTTTTTCAGCTAAAGTCGTTTTTGGCATGAATTTTGGGACTATCAATCTTGAATTCAAGCCGTAGATAGATCGGATTTTGCACGGGTACCAGGCGGATTTCAACCAAAATTCAAGCGTTGGATCTACGCTTGATCTACGGTCGATCTTCGGATAAAACTGCCGATTGGCAGTTAGATAGGGTCTTTCGGTTCGGGCGGGAAGAGAAAAGGTTTGCAGGGCATATTCTCAGACCACAGGTGAGCTGCCGGCATTGGTGCCGGGGAAAAACCTGTTTCGTAAACTGACTGCAGGGGGCATAAATCAGGTTGTCCATTAATTTCTTCATTGAACAATAAGCCCTGGAAATCGGTTAGGCAGGAAAACAGAATCAGATGGCAAACTTTCATCACCTGCGCAACGAGTTTCAACTCTACCAACTTGATGAGGCTACACTTGTCTCCAATCCGCTGGACTTGTTTGAACATTGGCTCGAAGAGGCCATTACATCAGGAGAGCCGGAACCGACGGCCATGATTTTGGCAACTGCCGATTTGGAAGGAAGCCCTTCGGCCAGGGTTGTATTGCTGAAAGAGGTCTCGGCTGAGGGATTTGACTTCTTTACCAATTATAGCAGCAGGAAAGGGATCGAGATCGGGGCATCAGGCAAGGCGGCATTGGTTTTTTTCTGGCCGTTGACCCAACGACAGGTACGGGTTGAGGGTGAAGTAGCGAGGGTTTCGGCTGAGAAATCAGATCAATATTTCATGGAGAGGCCCGAAGGGAGCAGGATCAGTGCCGTGGCCTCACCCCAGAGTCGGGAGATAAGTTCGCGCCATGATTTGGAGATGATGTATTTCGATGCGGCCAGCCATCCCGATAACCTCAGCCGGAGACCAGATTATTGGGGTGGCTATATGGTGAAGCCTAAACGGATAGAGTTCTGGCAGGGAAGAGAAAACCGGCTGCACGACAGGATTGTCTTCACTGCCGGAGGTGTAGAAGAATGGAGTATAAGCAGGTTAGCGCCCTGAGGGTGAGGTGTTAAATTTTTGAAATCTGATAGTTGCGTATTATTCAATACTGCCAGATACAGCTTGGAAAAGATTATTAATCTGAGCTTCATGGCTTGCTGCTAAATTCTTATTTTCATCTGTTTCCTGTGCTATCCTCTCTTTTTGTTTGGTGCCGCGGTGAATTGTATGAACCCTTCTGAATACCAAAAGAAATCAACCATGATTCTTTCAATATCATCAGCAACGCGGAAGAGCGTGTTTTAACCCACCCTGAAGAATAATCAGCTATGTGTACAGCAAATAGGAGTATGTCCCCTTTATCCAATTTCCGGCTGAAAATGTGTTTAATAACTGCTGCCTGACCAATTATCATCAGCCATCAATACCTTGTGGTAATTAAATCCTCCGGGTAAATTCAGCCGGTCTTCCAATCCGGTTCAATACGCACGCCTTTAACGGAACCATGAAACAGATTTGATCTTTCTGTTATCCACCTATTAGATTGCTTTCCAATATAAGCGTGAGTTTTACACTATATTTTTGTGCTCTTCTAAAAAAAATTCAAACTTTTTAAAGTTTTTTTTGTAATATATTGTCACGAAATTTCGTTTTTTTAATCAGCTGAATATGTGCTGTTTGAAGCTCTGTTTTACCTCTGAGTCATGGCAGAGATAGGCCAAAGTTACCCCAAAGTTAGGTTTTCCTTATGTATCGCCTATTGCTGTAGTAACTATGGAGTAAATTTTATATGTAGGAAAATTAACTATGTAAAATTTTTGGCACGAAATTAGTGGAGGCCATTTTGGAATCGGATAAACCAGGGGGAAATCAAATCGCGTATCAATAAGCCAACGCCAACGCTAAAGCCAATGCCAAAATAAATTGCTGCTTTCTAATCAATAGTTATCCTCAGCCGAGATTTCTTTTTCGAGTTCTTCGGCTGTTTGGGCTACCAGCCAGATAATCTTGTTCAGTTCGGAAGGCTGGCAATTGGCATCGGCCTTCACCGTGTAGGTAATCAGTGAACTTTCGTTGCCTGAGATCATCTGCCAGGCTCCGATTTTCTTGTTGTAGTTTTCTTCGAGGAGTTTTTTCAGGAAAGGCACCGAGAAATCAGATGCTTTTAACAAGGCAGCAGGAGAGAATATCTCCCGGATTTCGATGTCCTGAAAATTCTGTGTCGATGAATTGATGAATACAACCTGAGTCCGGTCATCCCCCAGACGGCAGATCAGTTTGAAGTCGCCCTTGTCGTTGACAGTGTATTTGTATTCGAGTGAATCGAGTTGTTTACTGATCCTTTCGTCAGCTTTTGAAGGTATTTCAGGTTGGATTTCCTGCGTTTCCTGGGCATAAAGGGTTCCCGCTGACAGCAGGAACAGGAGGCATACCGAACGAAAGTACAACATTAACTTCATCATGGTCAGTGTTTAATCCTTCAGGATGGAAGGGATGTGAGCTGATACAAAGCTACAGAAAAATACAGCGGGAGGGACGAATTTTCAGGAGGATGATGCCGTGTGTGAATGAAAGCGTTAATTTTGTCAATGATATTAACTCCTGATCATGTTGCGGATAGTCACCTATATTTGTTTCGTGCTCTTGCTGTACCTCCCGGGTCAGCAACCTGAAGCAGCCTCTTCGGGTCAGGTGACCGTGATGGCTGACGGGCAGCAATGCCGTGAGGATTTCCATCAGCAACATGAACTCTTTCATACCCATGACATGGTTCACAGCCCGGTAAATCGTGCACACACTGCAATTCCGGCTGATTTGGTACTCACACATCCGGTAGCCGTTATTCCTTCGGTATTTTTTCATCGTCATTGGGAGCCACCCGACATGCTATTGAATTAGCTGTTTGATTATTCCCAATTCTTAAATTTAATTTTTCAGGTATGAAAACATATATTTGGACGATACCTACACGGCTGATCCATTGGTTAATTGCATGTTTTATTATTGCGGCTTTTGTGCTGGGTGAGGAAGACGCGTCAATTGACTGGCATGCCCTGGCAGGGTTAACAGTAGGTTTGTTGTTGTTGTTCCGTATTCTTTGGGGCTTTGTCGGGCCCCGTTATTCCCGGTTTGTTCACTTTGCATTAACGCCTTCAATGGCAGCCCGGCTGAGTCCTCATAAGCAAGGTGAAAGAAGAATTTATGCCGGGCATAACCTTGAGTCTTCCTGGGTGATGCTCGCCATTTATCTGACCCTGGCGTTGGTGGTAGTGTCGGGCTTTATGGCTTATTCAGGACAGGAAGGCGCATTTTCTATTGTTTCAATAAGTGTGTCGAACGCCGGTTTGTGGGGCGATATTCATGAAAGCATGCTGGCTGTATTGTGGATTCTGATCGCGATTCATTTGGCCGGGGTGCTGATGTCATTTCTCAGTGAACGTCAGTTGGGAGCTGTCCAATCGATTTTTACCGGTTACAAGAACGTGATCGCCACCGAAGCAAGGCTTAACAAAGGGCAAAAGATCCTTTCGGTGGTTGCGCTACTGTTGCTGTTTGTCTTCCTGTTGTTTGGAATCAGAAATGCGAACAACGCGGTGCGTAAGGCCAACCCGGATGTAGAATCATATAACGATGACGACGATGACTGAACCACAGGTTGTATATAGCACCGAAGAGTCGGGGCGTGAAAAAAGGCAGGTGGCTATGTTTTCGGTCATTGCCGCGGTTTTCCTTACAGGCTTTAAGTTTGTGATAGGCCTGCTTACTGGCAGTCTGGGCATACTGAGTGAAGCGCTTCATTCGGCTCTTGATTTGGTGGCTGCCGTGATTACCTGGATTTCGGTTTCGATCAGCGATAAACCTGCCGATAAACGGCATCCGTTTGGTCATGGCAAGGTGGAGAATTTTTCGGCGCTTGCTGAGACCATTTTACTGGTTATTACCTGTGGCTGGATCATTTATGAAGGTGTTTCGAGACTGGTATCAGGAAAGACCGATATCGAAGTAACGATTTGGAGTTATGTGGTTGTAATCGGATCGATCTTCATCGATTATACCCGTTCGAGGGCGTTGGGACGTGCTGCCGTAAAGCACAACAGTCAGGCATTGGAAGCCGATGCGCTCCACTTCAAGACCGATATCTGGAGTTCTTCGGTTGTTCTGCTCGGGCTCATCTGTGCCCAGATAGGATACCACTCGGCCGATTCCATCGCGGCGCTGGGTGTGGCGCTTATCGTACTCTCGGTTTCTTACAGGCTGGGAAAGCGTGCAGTGGATGTTTTGCTCGACAGTACCGATGAACAAGCCATCCAGAAGGTTGAAGCTGTGCTTGGTCAGATTGAGGGTGTCAGGATGTGGCACGATTTACGGTTAAGGACATCGGGGCCTGATACTTTTGTTGAGGTAACCGTACACCTGAGTTCTGACCTTACACTACGTCAGGCACATAGTCTTACCGATTCTATCGAAACGACGCTTGGGCAGAGCTTTAGCAGGTGTCACGTCCATGTGCATGCGGAACCGGATGAATAACCGGTAGCTGTTTAATGGCTCCTTAGTATAGTGGAAATAGCCGGTTACGGAAGAGCATTGCGATATGCACATCTTGCCGGTAAATACCGGTATTTTAAATCCTTAAAGGATGATTCGTTCATTTGGTGACAGTTGGCTGAAGCGGGCTGTTTTCCTTTGCCAATACAAAGGGTTCTTCTGTAATGATGTCGGGAGTCGTGGTGATTTTTATTAGGGTCTGACCCTCACACCGGCTCCTCTTATCCTGACATGAGTGGGGGCTGGTGGTACCACTTTACGAGACTTCAAATTTGATAGATCCACGAAATATAGACATTTCATGGATTATCTATTAAAAAAATCATGTATTTCAGGCAATATCAGGTACTCCCGCGGGGGGTAAATCGTGTGGATTCTCCGATGAGGTAAAAGATGAAACATAGACTATCAAAAGAATACCCTTAGGCTTTCACTTTCTGCTGATATTTCGGCGCTATTCAGGTAGAATTTCCGGAATGGAGTAAAGAGGGCGCTTTAGCTTATGAAAATTTGTACATACAGAATGGCTGATTATCGTGTTGTTTAAGATTAACCGGAGCAGTTTTTTCTCAGGTAAAAGAATTGATCAGATTGTTATAACTTTCTGGCAATCTTTTTAATAGACACATGTTTCCGGATGGTTTGGTGATGCTAATTACTTGTGTGTGCGATAATTAACAGATCGTTAACAAATATCACAGAACCTAACTGGCACAAAGGTGTTTTAATACCTATATAACCACGAAAGGTGGGATTCGGCTAGTATTCAAACAAAGACAGGACAGATTATGAATAAAAAACTTTTACTCTTTTTATCCGCAATTTTGATTGTAGCAGCCATGAGTGCATATGAATCTTATTATCCGACCGGAGCTCCCGCGGGGTATACTGGCTCGCCGGGTGATGGCAACAATTGTACATCATGTCATGGTGGAACAGCCACCACCAGCCCGGGTTGGATAACCTCTGACATTCCCGGGTCGGGCTATATTCCCGGGGTCACTTACCAGATTACTGCCACCAATTCCCTGGCAGGCAATGGCAAGAAGTATGGTTTTGAAGTTTCTCCCCAGAATACCTCAGGGACGCTTCTTGGAACCCTGACTGCAGGAACGGGAACCCAACTTGTCGGGAATGGTAAATATGTGACCCATAGCCTTGCGACGCTGGTTACCAATAGCTGGACCTTCAGTTGGACAGCCCCGGTTGCCGGAACAGGGAATGTGACCTTCTATGGTGCCTTCGCCCGGGGTAATCCAGGTCTTGTTACCCTCAGCACCCTTACTGTCAACGAGGCTTTGAATTCCCCCGCACCGGCAGGCCCTATCTCAGGTCCCTCAACAATATGCGTGGCTGCAACCGGGAACTACACTGTCGGCACCATTGCCGGCGCTACTGATTATGTATGGTCAGTACCAGCGGGAGCAACCATTACATCGGGACAGGGTACGACAGCCATAACCGTGAATTTTGGTGTAAATGCAGTCTCGGGCAACGTGAGTGTTTATGGGAGCAACAGTGCAGGAAACGGCACTGCCAGCAACCTGAGCGTTATCGTAAACGAACCTCCCTCGGTTGCTACAACACCAACAGGTCCGTTGGGTATCGACCTCCTGACAGTTACCCAAAGCGAATACATCACTACCGGAGCTACCGGAGCAGCCTCCTATACATGGGAAATCACGCCGGCAGAAGCCGGTACTATCATTGGTAGCGGGCTCACGGCTAATGTTACCTGGGGAAATTATGCAGGTTCTGCTTCCATCCGTGTAAAGGCCTTGAATGAATGTGGCAGTGGTAACTGGTCGCAGGCTATTACCGTCGAAATATACAATTCGGTGGGGATTAATGAGCCCGCGGAACAGAAAGTACTGTCTGTTTACCCTTCACCTTCCGATGGTCACATAACCATTGATCTGAGAGCCTTCTCGGGTGATGTCGCCTTGCGTGTTGCAGATCTGACCGGCAGGTTGTGGATTCAAAGCAATGTCAGGGGAGGTGAAGAGATATCCCTGAATCTGGATATACCGCGGGGAATTTACCTGATGCAAGCCGATGACGGCACCCTGAAAGCCGGGAAGAAACTGATGATCAGGTAATTTTTCCACACAGGGATTCATCGGCTAAGAGAAATACGAAGCCCCGGCAGATACCATCTGTCGGGGCTTCTACATGATGAGCCATAGGTGCAGTATTTGAGATCAGGCGTTAACCTTTAAATTGATTACCTGATAAAAAAAAGTTGCCGGGAAAACCGGCAACTTTCAGTATAAAAAAGGGAAATCCGTTGTTCTTAGATTTTCTCCATTTCAACCGTGAAATGACGCATGATGGGGGCCTCATAAGTGATACGATAGCCTGTCGCTATCTTATCGCGGCGATCCCATAAATTTTTCATGGCAACAGCAATCACGTCCATGTGGTTGTTGGTATATACCCTGCGCGGGATGGCCAGCCTGATCATCTCGAGGGCAGGATAGCGGTTTTCGCGGGTTTCGGGATCACGGTCGGCAAGAAGGGTACCGATTTCGACTCCCCTGATACCGGCTTCAAGGTATAATTCGATGGTCAGCACCCAGGCGATGTATTGTTCTCTGGGTACCTTAGGCAGGAATTTCGAGGCATCGATGAAAACGGCATGACCACCGATCGGACGTTGCAGCGGAATGCCAAATTCAATCAAGCGATCACCGAGGTATTCAACCTGTTTAATCCGGGTTTCGAGGTAATCGAATTCGGTGCTTTCCAACAGTCCGACAGCAAGGGCATTCATGTCGCGTCCCGACATTCCGCCATAGGTGATATAACCCTCGAACATGATGTTGAAGACGGTAGCTTTACGGAATATCTCTTCAGAATTCATCGCGATGAAGCCGCCCATATTGACGATGCCGTCTTTCTTGGCGCTCATAGTGGTCATGTCGGCATAGGTATACATCTCTTTTACAATCTCCTTGATGGTTTTGTCGGCATAACCCTTTTCACGCATCCTGATGAAGTAGGCATTTTCGGCAAAACGGGCTGAGTCGAAGCAGACGGGTATGCCATAATGATCGGCAAGAGCCTTTACTTCACGCAGGTTTTGCATAGATACAGGCTGTCCTCCTGAAGAGTTACAGGTTACGGTGACGATGATCATCGGAATCCGTTCTTTGGGGTATTGTTTCAGGACAGCTTCAAGTTTGCTGAGGTCGAGGTTACCTTTGAACGGGTGAATCATCTCGGTATGGAATGCTTCATCGATGGTACAGTCGATGGCTTTGGCACGTCTGAATTCGATGTGCCCCTTGGTGGTATCAAAATGAGAGTTTCCCGGTACAACATCCCCCTCTTTGACCATGGCACTGAAAAGCACGTTTTCAGCAGCGCGGCCCTGGTGGGTGGGAATGAAGTAGGGAAATCCCATCACTGTAGTAATCGACTCTTTCAGATTGAAATAGCTCGATGCACCGGCATAGCTTTCATCACCCATCATCATGGCTGACCATTGACGGTCGCTCATGGCCCCGGTTCCTGAGTCGGTAAGCAAATCGATATAAACCTGATCGGCACGTAGCTTAAACACGTTGTATTTGGCTTCTCTGATCCAGGTTTCACGCTCTTCGCGTGTACTGCGGCGGACAGGCTCCACCATTTTTATTTTGTAGGATTCGGCAAATGGAAGTTCCATTGAAATTTCGTTTTAAATGAATAATTGATTAATGCACAATTAACTGTGCCTGGAAACGGAATTTCAGGAACAAAAGTCGTCGCGACGTTTTATGTTCAGAAAGCGACGAAGGGCCAGCACCGAAATTAAGGATATCACCGTCTGTTACATTTATGGCGCTAAGGTAGAAAAAAAATGATGAACATTGATACTTTCGCAGTTTTGAACTGTGAATGGATAGCACTTAATATGCTGAAGAACTGTGATTAAGGCAGGTGATACGGGTAGCGTCTGATTCGTCGGATCTATCTCAGTCGGGAAGAAGGGTGTACTCATCGGGAAGAGTCAGCCGCTATGAATCGTAACTGGTATTGAATCAACTTTTTTTGAAGATTCCATGCTTTTTTTTGCACCCGGATGATGTTAATTCCGCTGCTATTTTCCAGTTCTTTCTTACTGCTTATCTACTACATGCCAGATCATTTCTTAATGAGCTTTGAGCGATTGAAATAGCCGTTGTTGGCGGGTTGTAATCGTTGACCTGTTGAATCAGTGTAGTGGTTATCCTTTCTGACAGCCGGCCAAGTTGGTTGTTGTTATAAACTGTTTATGAGGTTTTTATTGCCGTTGTTTTCGGGCAATCTGGTCGCCAGCATTAGCCAATTTAGTCATGGGCTGCTGATTATTGTTGTGAATAGTTTTATCTTTGCAGCCAGTTCTTTTGAATGATTTGCTTATCCAGAAAGGTTGAGGGATTAGGCCCGTTGAAACCTTGGCAACCTGCCCGTGCGGCAAGGTGCCAACTCCTACCCGTAAGGGACAGATAAGTCATTAAATGGTTCCAGCTTAGGTTGGTACTTCTTCACTGATACATCTCTCCTCCGGGTTCGGTGGAGTTTTTTTTTGGCCTTTCCACAGCATCTTTTGTTTAATTATTGTTAAATATTGTATGGAAAGAATAATGAAACCAACCATTTACGATGAAATAGCCAGTCGTGTATTGGTACTTGACGGTGCCATGGGAACCATGATTCAGCGGCTCGGCCTTACCGAGGCTGATTTCAGGGGGGAACTTTTTAAAAATCATCCCACCGACCTGAAAGGGAACAACGACCTGTTGTGTCTTACCCTTCCCGGTGACATTCAGTTGATTCATGAAGCATACCTGGAGGCTGGGGCCGATATCATTGAAACCAATACCTTTAATGCCACCGCCATCTCGCAGGCCGACTACCAACTGGAGCATCTGGCCTATGAACTTAACCTTGCGGCTGCCCGGATCGCCCGTGCAGCGGCAGATAAATATACTGCCCTGAATACTGATAAGTCACGCTTTGTGGCTGGTGCCATCGGGCCGACCAATAAAACGGCTTCTATGTCGCCCGATGTAAATGATCCCGGGTATCGTGCGGTCAGCTTTGATCAATTGGCAGGGGCCTATGCCGTGCAGGTAGCCGGGCTGCTTGATGGTGGTGCAGATATGCTTCTGATCGAAACCATATTTGATACCCTGAATGCCAAGGCAGCTCTTTTTGCCATCGACAAAGTGTTACAGGAAAAGGGAATGGAAACCATCATCACGGCTAACGGTGAACGCCGTCGTTTTCCGGTTATGATCAGTGGTACGATAACCGATGCCAGTGGACGAACATTATCAGGCCAGACAGTCGAGGCCTTTCTTAATTCAGTGGCACATTTTGAATTGCTAAGTGTAGGTTTTAACTGCGCGTTGGGAGCCGGCGAAATGCGTCCTTACATCGAGGAATTGGCGCGAAAAGCTCCTTTTTATATCAGTGCTTACCCCAATGCAGGATTACCTAACCAGTTTGGTGGCTATGATGAGACACCTGTACAGATGGGGCGACATATCAACGAGTTGATGCAACACCGCAGTGTAAACATCGTGGGCGGTTGCTGTGGTACTACCCCTGAGCATATCAGGCATTTTGCCATGCTGGCATCTAAAGCCCTGGTACACCAACCGGTAATACCTGCTCCGCAATTAACCCTCAGTGGCCTGGAACCCTTAACAGCTTTCAGTGGAAGTAATTTTATTAACATCGGAGAGAGGACCAATGTCAGTGGTTCGCGTAAATTTGCTCGTCTGATCCGTGAGGAGAATTATGAAGAAGCGCTTTCGGTTGCCCGGCAACAGGTTGAAAGCGGCGCGCAGATCATTGATATCAACCTGGACGATGCGATGATTGATGCCGAAAAGGCGATGCCCCGTTTCTTAAACCTTCTGATGGCTGAACCCGACATTGCCCGCGTACCTGTGATGATCGATTCATCCAAATGGCGTGTGATTGAAGCTGGATTGAAGTGTTTGCAGGGCAAGGCAATTGTCAATTCCATAAGTCTGAAGGAAGGGGAGGAAGTCTTTAAAAACCATGCCCGTATGATCCGGAGTTATGGTGCAGCAGCGGTTGTTATGGCCTTCGATGAACAGGGACAGGCAGATACATTCGACAGACGTACTTCTGTTTGCGCCAGGGCATACCGCATCCTTACCGAAGAAGTTGGATTCCGGGCCAGTGACATCATTTTCGATCCCAATGTATTGGCCATTGCCACAGGTTTGGACGAGCACAACAATTATGCTGTCGATTTTATCCACACTGTCAGTTGGATTAAGAAGAACCTGCCCAATTCACGCGTGAGTGGCGGGATCAGTAACCTGTCGTTTAGTTTTCGTGGTAACGACCATGTAAGGGAGGCCATTCATTCGGTGTTTCTTCTCCATGCCATCAGGGCGGGTCTCGATATGGGTATCGTCAATGCAGGAGTCATTCCCGTGTACGATGACATTGAACCCGGCCTTCTGAAGCTTATAGAGGATGTAGTACTTAATCGTCGAAAGGATGCCACCGAGCGTTTGATTGCCTATGCCGAACAGGTCAGAGATAGTGGTAAGGCTGAGGAGAGGCATGAAGCCTGGCGCGAAGCATCTGTTCAGGAGCGGCTGAAGCATGCTTTAATCAGGGGTATCACCGAATTTATTGAAACTGACGTCGAAGAAGCCCGTGCCGAATATCAGGCTTCACTCAGTATTATCGAAGGGCCTTTGATGGATGGGATGAATGTAGTAGGAACCCTTTTTGGCGCAGGAAAGATGTTTCTTCCTCAGGTGGTGAAGAGTGCCCGTGTGATGAAGAAGGCTGTTGCCTGCCTGACACCTTACATAGAAGCCGAAAAAGCAGCAGGAGGAGGCCATGGTTCCGGTGCGGGTCGAATACTTCTTGCCACGGTAAAAGGTGATGTGCACGACATCGGGAAAAATATCGTGGGGGTAGTTCTCGGTTGCAATAACTTCGAGGTCATCGACCTGGGGGTTATGGTTCCGGCAGTAAAGATATTGCAAACAGCCATCGACCAGCAGGTTGATGTGATTGGCCTGAGCGGACTCATTACTCCTTCGCTCGAGGAGATGGTTCATGTTGCTGAAGAGATGAAGCGAATGGATATCAACATCCCTTTACTGATCGGCGGAGCTACTACATCAGAAGTCCATACTGCTGTCAGGATTGCCCCTGTTGCCGGGGGACCTGTTATTCATGTCAGGGATGCTTCGCTGGCCGTTGGCATCATGCGGCAGCTACTATCAGATGATAATAAGCCGGCACTGCTCGGTTCTGTTAACTCGAAATATGACCTCCTCCGTAAAAAATATAATACCTCCGGTAAGGGTGAACGCTATCTGTCGTTGGCAGATGCACGTGAAAACAGATTTTTGTTCAGTGAGAATACCAGCGAGATATGTGTCCCTAAAAAGGTGGGGATATTCGATTCATCGGATTTCGATCTCGGCGATATAGCGGGTTATATAGACTGGACATTTTTCTTCCACGCGTGGAAGTTGGGAGGAAGATATCCGGCGATCTTCAATGATCCGGTAAAAGGTGTTGAAGCCCGTAAACTATTTGATGAGGCAGGAACGATGCTTGACCGCATCATCAAAGAAAAGATGCTCAGGGCCAATGCCACATGGTTCCTTCTTCCGGCACGGAGTGTGGGTGATAGCGTAGAGGTATTTTCTGCTGAAGACCCTGCGAAGGTGTTGAAGACGTTCCATTTTCTGAGAAACCAGGAGAAGAAGCCTGACGGGACATCAAACCTCTGTCTGGCTGACTTCATCGCGCCGAAAGAAAGCAATCTGAATGATTATCTGGGAGGATTTGCCGTGACGGCAGGTATCGGCATAGAGCCCTGGGTCAGGGAATTTGAAGCTTCGCATGACGATTATTCTGCCATCATGCTCAAGATTCTTGCCGACCGGTTGGCCGAGGCCTTTGCCGAGTTGTTGCACCACCGTGTAAGAACCGACTATTGGGGTTATTCACCCGCAGAGAACATGACGATTCATCAGATTCTCAAAGAAGAATATCAGGGTATCAGACCTGCTCCCGGCTACCCCGCCTGTCCTGACCATTCCGAGAAGAAGGTGCTGTTTGAACTGATGGAGGTACAAACAAAGGCCGGAATCCAACTTACCGAAAGTTTCTCCATGTATCCTGCCGCTTCGGTGAGCGGTTTCTATTTCGCCCACCCGCTTTCGCAGTACTTTGCTTTGGGAAAGATCAGCCACGACCAGGCAGAGGATTATGCCATCAGAAAGGGGGTATCGGTTTCACAAGTAGAGAAATGGCTGAATGTTAACCTGAATTATGAGCCTCGTTTAAACCTTATCCAGGATGAGAAATTCTGAATGAGTAGGGCTGAATTTTATTGATGAACGCTGAAACATGATAAAAATGCATATCGACGAAATACTCACAACCACCCGAAAGACCCTGTTTTCATTTGAAATATTACCCCCGCTTAAAGGAGGAACCTTTGAGGAAATCCACCAGAGCATTGAACCTTTGCTTGAATTTAAACCGCCCTACATCAACGTGACTTATCATCAGGAAGAGGTGGTGTACAAACATCGTGATGGTGGATTGCTCGAGAAAAAGATTGTCAGGAAACGACCCGGAACGGTGGGCATTGCCTCTGCCCTGCAGTACAATTGCAGAGTCGATGTAGTTCCTCATATTATCTGTGGAGGCTTCACCCGGGAGGAGACAGAGAACGCTCTGATTGATCTTCATTTTCTTGGAATACATAATGTGTTGGCGGTGAGGGGTGATCCCGAGCGATCACAGAAGGAATTTATTGCCGAACCTGACGGACATACACATGCCGTTGATCTTGTCAGGCAGATTATTGATCTGAACCATGGACGCTACCTCGATGAGGAACTTCAGAATTCTACTGCCACCAATTTCTGTGTCGGGGTGGCCGGTTATCCCGAGAAACATGCAGAAGCCCCCAATCAGCATTCCGATTTACGCCATTTGAAAGAGAAGGTAGATGCCGGTGCCAATTACATTGTGACGCAGCTGTTTTTCGATAACAGTAAGTTCTTTGATTTTGTTGACCGTTGCCGGGCAGCAGGGATCACTGTGCCAATTGTACCCGGTTTGAAACCTATTGCAGTTAAATCACATCTGATCGGGTTGCCCAAGACCTTTCACATCGAGATTCCCGACGAATTGGTGCATCTGGTTGAGCAGTGTAAATCGAACAGGGAGGTCAGGCAAGTTGGGGTTGAATGGGCTATCACCCAAACAAAAGACCTGATCAGGGCCGGTGTTCCTGCCGTACACTTCTACACCATGGGTAACCCCGATAATATTTGTCAGATTGCCCGGGCCTGTTTTTAGCACCGGTTGGTGTTTGCCGATAATTAATCTATCAGGTAAGAAGACTGGGTTTTGGCAGGACCAGCCAGGTTTTTTAGAGAATAATTCAAAAGACTGGAACAGGGGTGGAGGGAGGATGTTCATTTGCCTGAGATGGTTTACAAATGAGGGAGATGTAACAAGTAGGGGCCGGTTGTGAAAAATTCATGGTAACAGCAGGGGTAAGTATTTGCTGCGGGAAAATTCTTTCTTTTGTTTTTCCCCAACAAATGTAACAATGTGACGAACTAATGCCTTATTTTGCATTTGGAAATATTGAAGTATTAAGCGGAACAGAAGTAATACCAAAGATACCCATTGCGATTAGCGTACATACAACCTAAGGTTGATTCTATACTGTCATAGGTTTGTCTGTCATTATTTCTTCTGGTGGGAAATTACACAGAAAAATAGTTCCCATCCTTTTTATCAGAAGTGTTTCCATCTGTATGATCAATTATTGGCTCAGAGGCAGAACCAATAAACTTAATTGGAATTATTAATGAATGCTTTTTTACAACGAACCGGATTTATCATATTCATTTTGCTGAATACCACATTTTTATTGGCACAACCTTTTCCTGGAAGCCAGTCGGATGGAATCCCGGTGGGAGGTCATTCGATTGGTGGTGGAAGCGCTCCGATCTATGGTGGTATCGCGCTTTTGCTTGGTCTGGCTGCAGGTTATGGTTTTCGAAGGTTGATGGTACAGGGGAAATTTAACCATTGGAACCCGTTCAAAAAGCCCTAGCTCCGAATACCCCGGCAATGAGGGAACCGATCATGTTTTTGCATTGACTTTTGAGTCAGATTTAAGATTAACACTAAAAATGAGGTTTCGTTGAGTATATACAGAGCCTTACTGGTTAAAGGCATTGCAGCGTTGACATCAATATTTTTACCGATATAGACTCTCAAATCAGGAAGTATTCTAAAACAGGAATGTATTTATACTCCGATGGACAAAGATATTTTTCAGAAAAATCTTTTACCTTTGCTTAAACATCAAATTCAGGTATGCTGATTTACTCCACAATTAAAGAATTTAAAGCAGCAGGACGTAAAAGTTTCGCACTACTGGTTGACCCCGATGGGCACGATGCTACTTATTTCGAGCATGTAGCCCGGTTGGGTATGGATGCCGGTATTGATTTCTTTTTTGTTGGAGGAAGTCTGATTGCCGACGATGTTCTCGAGCTTTGCCTTTCGGTAATCCGCAGCAGGACGAAGATACCCGTGATTATCTTCCCTGGTAGCAGCCTGCAGATCAACCCTAATGCCGATGCCATTCTTTTCCTCTCGCTGATATCGGGACGAAATGCCGAGATGCTTATTGGCCGTCAGGTTACCGCAGCGCCCTATCTCAGGAAAAGCGGCCTTGAAGTGATTTCAACAGGCTACATGTTAATTGATAGTGGAAAGTCAACCACAGCACTTTACATGAGTAATACGCTTCCTATCCCGGGAGATAAACCACAGATAGCAGCCTGCACCGCGATGGCAGGAGCAATGCTTGGCCTATCCCTCATTTACCTCGATGGCGGAAGCGGAGCCGCCAATCCTGTATCAATTGCCATTATTAGTGCAGTCAAAGAGGTGGTAGAAGTCCCGATCATTGTAGGCGGAGGAATCCGCACACCACAGCAAGCTATCGATGCCTGTAGCGCAGGTGCCGACGTGATTGTGGTTGGTAATGCTGCCGAAAAAGACCCCGGATTGCTGAGGGGTCTTGTGGAAGCCGTCCACAATTGTTAAGCCTTTGGCTCTCCCTACTCCTCAGGGCATAATTGCATTAGCCTGATAACCACTTTTCGTGATCCTTTTCTTTCGGTTGTCTACACTTACTGATTATGGCCGTTAATGAATTTTAGGGAACCCGAATTTATAAAGCCAACAGTAAGCATACAAATAGTCTCTCAATAACAGAAATAAAGCCTATTATAATATTGCATCAGAATACTTGCTTCGCGTGGATAATTACTGATCAGCATCTGCACTTTTAGCCGATTTATTTATTTTCTGAATTGTTCCACGCCGCTCACTCTTCCCGTTGGTAGGGGCGGTGTAGAATCCGGGTTGTTGCCTTTTGCATGATCCATATTAAATCAGATTTCAATAAAGTTTAAACCCAACCAATGGTTCAGAAAGCGTGATCATTTTTTTTATGATGTTTTTTCATATTCGTAAAAAAATGAATTAAATTTGTGACAGAACTTTAAAACCATAATCTGACAAGCTGAATAAGCGTGCGTTACCGGTCATGAAAGTGGCCTTAGTGGTTTTGACGTTGGTGAACTTTCATTCCCCGGACATACTGGGGAGACAACTAAGTCCGGAGCATACAGCAAAACGCCGGAAATATTGCTGAGAACTAACAGAATGAGGTTTCAAAGACCCCTTGTCCAAGGGGTGTAGTATACAAATCCAATTCCTTAACCTTAAATTCTTTAAAATATGGCAGTTTTTAGAGTCTGGGTTCAATAACTGAACCAATGGTTTCTGAAATGATTGATTCAGGCTGCAACCGGATGGTAAGAGACATGAAATGTCGCCAGATCCAAAAATATCGCCATCGCAGAGCAGTCTGGCAACAGCGCAACAGCCCCCTTTAAAAGAGGAGGATCAGACATGAGTCGGGCAAGCATGAGCGTTTGCCTTCAATACAACCCGGATACGAACAAACCAGCGGTTCTGGAGCGAAGATTTTTTTTTGCAGAATTCTTCACCATGACCAATTGCTGCTGGAATATTAGTCGCTGGTAAACCAGCATGGTTTACTGTTTATTTTTTAAAATCTAATCTCAATGAATAATGAAAATATGTTATTTGCGTATACTGCTGGTCTTCGTCCCCGGACTGGCAATGCAATTGGGTTGGGGGCAGCACCTGACGTCAATGATCTCGGGAGGAGAAGAGGATGAAAAGCCCGGCTACCCCGCGCATTTTTCCCTCTTGATTGGCAGCGCTACATTTGCAAATTTTAATGACAAAGCAGTTGCGATCCAAACGTATGACTGGATAGGACTCAGCTCCGCCTCCTGGGGAGAACCATCAAACTGGAATCCTCCACGTGAAACGCCCGCTGAAACAGACATTCTTCGTTTTAGGGTTGGGCATCCAAGGATAATCAGTAATGTTCCAAATGAGCGGGTAGGACAGATTCTGGTTACAGGGAACACTTTCATTACCCTTACATTTCTCAGCACAAAGACATTAACAGTGTCTGGTGACATTGGTGATGATTTGGTGGTAGAGTCTGGTTCACAATTAAATATTACCGGGGCGAACGGACTGACCATTGCGCTCGAGCAAGAGGCAACGGGGGTAATCGGCGGGTCGATGGAATTTACCAGCGGTGCTCAACGTCTTACAGCCGCTGATGCAAACGGGATATTCTTTCAGGCAGGTTCCTGCTTCACGGCTGGTGTTGGTTTCACGGGCAACCCATTCGGAAAGACTTCATCGAACTCTGTTATTTTTCAGGCAGGTTCATGTTACCTGTCAAAGACGGGAGAGGACCCGTTTGCTTTGCTATCACCCGAAAGCGTGATCGTTTTCCAGACCGGGAGTTTGTATAAACTGACAACAGACATAGCACCAAAGTTTTCAGGGCGGACATTTGCCGATATTGAGATTGACGCACCAATGAAAACGATTTGGCCATTTGGGAATGAACCCTTTTCGATAGATAATCTGACGATAACCAATGGCACACTGAATCTAAAGTTTGCCGGTGCAGGGGGACATTCGATTAAAGGCAATATCAGCGTGGCCTCAGGTGCTACACTGAATTTTTCACCTACCAGTTCAGGAACAATTTTCTTTAATGGTTCATCCCAACAGACTATTTCAGGAGCAGGAGCCATTTCCTCAAATACATTAACTACATTAGAATTACAAAACACAGCAGGAGTGGTCTTTGACGCCGACGCCGAATTATCCGGAGGGCTGACAATATCAGCAGGGTTTATGACCCTGCAATCTGGCAGAAACCTGACAATTATGGGAACACTCGCCACCGGAGGATTAGCCGAAGAGTTGATTATTAAACCGGGTGGATCACTGATTTTTCTTACTGCCGGGGTTAATGCCATGATAGAGCGTTCCATCGTGGCATGGGGTGAGGGGCGTAATGGCTGGCATCTTTTATCATCCCCGGTTGGCGCGCAAGAGATCAATACAACAGGAGGATTTGTTACTTCAGGTCCGGGGAATGATTACGATTTCTTTTCATGGTCGGAGCCACATTCTTTATGGGTAAACTTCAAGAATTCAACAGTCTCGCCCACCTTTACCGAGGTGAATGGAGGCACTGATGCTTTTCGGACGGGGCGGGGATATATGGTTGCCTATGAACAATCAAGCGTGAAGCAGTTTAAGGGATCCATGAATGTGGCAAATGTTATGATCTCTGGTCTAACCATGACTGATGTTACAGCTACGCAAGCCTGGCACTTATTGGGTAACCCCTATCCGAGTGCTTTGTTGTGGGATAATAGTTGGGAGAGGAGTAATGTTGGGGCCGTTTGTCAGGTATGGAACGAAACATTGAACGATTATTCAGCCATCCAAAACGGACCCATTCCAGCCATGAATGGATTTATGGTAGAAGTTTCGGGCGCCAATGCGTCTGTAAGGATTCCAGTGGGAAAGAGAATGCATAGCAATCAGGGCTGGTATAAGTCAGCGGATGAGTCTTCGCTGAAGCTGACTGTGATGGCCGCCGATAGTGCATCGGGAAAGGAGACAGTCGTCAGGTTTAGCCAGACGGGGACAGCGGGATTTGATCCTTCCAGCGATGGCCATTTTCTGAAAGGGAATGGGCCCGTATTCTGTTCGCTTGCTGGCGAAGATTGGTTGAGTATTAACACCTTGCCGGCATTGTTACAGCCGGTGGAGGTGCCGTTGATATTTGTTAAAAATGAGTCGGACGCCTATATACTCGAAGTACGTGGACTGGAAACAATTCAGGAGGATGTAATCCTTTGTGATTTGAAGACAGGTAATAAGCAGAATCTTTCGATAGACTCTGTGTATGCCTTTACTGCATCAGATACCGATTCTCCGCTCCGCTTTAAGTTGTCTGTTGGTGGAGTTGGGATCGACGCACCATCGGACCGTCGGCTTAATATTTTTACGAGCGGCAAGAAACTACACATCCGTGATGCCGGGGGATCTCTGGTAGAAATCGTCAACATGGAAGGACAGGTACTGGTAAGATTTGTAATACACGATGAACCCGACTACTGTCAGTCGCTAGATTTACCCGACGGCGTCTATGCCGTTCGTATTGTGGCTGGCGATAGTGTCGTTTCAAAGTGTGTAGTAATTTATTAACCAGTTAGTAAATAATTGTCATGAATAATCTTAGCTTTAAGACGACCCTTTTAACGCTTATGTTTCTGAGTTCTGTCCACATAAACCGGCTGACAGCAGATCCGCCTCCTCCGCCCCCTGAGCATAGCCAGTCTGCAAACCAGACAAGCGGAGGTGGGGCTCCGATAGCCGACGGGTTGTTTTTGACTTTAGGTTTGTCGGTAGCCTATGTTTTGAGAAAGCAATGGGTCAGGAAGCGGCTTCCGGAAGAATGTGGCCGTCAAGGTTGATAATCAATAGGAAACTCAGGAACGCCTTCGGAGAAGCGGAGCTGACGATTCGGGTTGGTAACAGGAGTTTTTCAGAATAAAAGTACCACTTCGGTCTGCACCCCGATAGTTGAACGAATGTGGATGGTTCCCCTGTGAAGTCGCATAATTTCTCGTGAGATGCTTAACCCGAGTCCGGAACCACCTTTTCGGGTGGTAAAGAAAGGGGTGAAAATTTGTTCGAAGTGAGCAGGTTCAATGCCACGACCATTATCGTTTACCGTTATACGGACTTGTCCCGATTCTGTTTGTAAGGCCATGACGCCGACCCTCGCATCAGGACGTCCTTCTGTTGCATACATCGAGTTGAGTAGCAGGTTAATCATCACCCGTTGGATCATCTCCTGATCGGCAATTAAGGTTAGGTCGGCTGGTGCTACCTGAATGGTCAGGGTGATGTTGCGTGATGAAAACTCTGTGTCCAGAAGGTTTTTCAGATAACGCATCAGATTGGTGAGCAGATATGGTTCGAAATGTGGTTTCGGTAATCTGGAAAGGTTTTTATAAGTCTCGGCAAATTGTTGCAGCCCCTGGCTTCTGTCGCGAATGCTATTGATACTGTCGGACAGGTCGGTGAAATCGGAAGCAGGCAGCGTAACCGAACCATCGGCGTTGTGGAGATAACTTTCAAGCATTTGCTGTATGGCTTCGCTTAATGAAGAGACTGGTGTTGCCGAATTCATGATTTCATGGGTGAGCACCTGAATAAGTTTGCGCCATGATTCAGATTCATTTTCGTCGAGTTCTGATCCAATTTCACGTAATGAGACGATAAAAACGATTTCCTGATCGAAAGAGATGCTTGTGCCACGTACAGAAAGCCTGTAGAGTTTGTCGCGGATGATCAGTTTAACAATTGGATTGTTTTGCTCGGGTGCATGGATGATATCGTACAACGATTCACTTACGCGTTTGATCTGATGGGTGTCAGAAAGCAGTGCCATCCCCAGCAGGTCGTGGATAGCCTGATTGGCCAGTATGACTTTTCCGGTTGGATGAAAGCAAATGATGGCCGTTCGTAAATGTTGGGTTAAAGCCAGAAGGAATTGATAATGCCGTTCTTTCTCAAGCCTTACTGCCCTGAATTCAGCGGCAATAGCTGCCAGTGTTGAGCGGTAATCATCGGGGGCTTCACCACCGGGAGCAAAACCTGAATAGTCGCGGTGACGAAGGAGCAGCAGGAACCGGTTTAGTTCGCGATGCCATCGTTCCATAAACCAAATCATCTCCGAGATAGACAACACGACGAGGAAAGTGAGGGACAGAGAGGTCACGTACCACCGATCTTGTTGCAGAGAGCGAGTAAGGAGTATAATCAGTGAGACTAGCAGCAGGACCCTGATGATAAGTTTGAGATGGTGTTTAAAGTCCATACTTTTCCATTTTACGATAGAGGGTTGTTCGGCCAAGTCCAAGCTCCAGCGCTGCCTGGGTAAGATTTCCTCCATGTGTGAGCAGGGCCTTGCGGATAGCTTCACGTTCAAGCATCTCAAGGTTGAGCGAGTTGGTTCCTGTTGTAGAATTATTTTGTACAGGAAGACGGAGATCTGCATTCGTTATCCTTTCCCCGTCGCACATGATTACGGCCCTTTCTATGACATGTTGAAGTTCACGGATATTTCCCGGCCATTCGTAAGCCATGATGCTTCTGATGACTTCATTGCCTATCCTAAGGCTTGTTTTATTGTATTGTGTAGTATAGCGGTCAAGAAATTGACGAACCAGGGCGGGAATGTCATCGCCCCGTTCGCGAAGGGGTGGAATGGTTAGTTCGACGGTATTGATTCTGAAGTAAAGATCGTCGCGAAACTGCCGGCCTTTCACCAGATCACCCAGCGGGCTGTTGGTAGCACAGATCAGGCGAAAGTTGACTTCAAGCTGACGATTAGAGCCAAGGCGTGTAACCTTCCGGGACTGCAGAACTGTTAGTAGTTTACTTTGGAGGGCGAGGGGAAGGTTGCCAATTTCATCAAGGAACAGGGTTCCCCCGGCAGCCTGTTCGAATGGTCCCTGCCGCAATTCACGGGCATCGGTGAAAGCTCCCTTCTCATGACCGAAGAGTTCAGCTTCGAAGAGGGCGGCAGCAACAGCGCCAAGATCGACATGGACGAAAGGGGCTTCGCTCCGGCCTGAAAGGTTGTGAATTTCACGGGCAACAAGTTCTTTTCCCGTTCCGTTTTCTCCCATGATTAACACATTTGCATCGGTGGGGGCGACTTTCTCAATTACTCTCCAGAGATCTTCCATGGTCGGAGAGTTTCCTTTGATCAGCATGGTTCGGGACTTCATATTGAGCCTGCTTTCGGGCTGATTATTCGGGGTAGTATCCACTCTGCGGGCAGCTTCGACCGATGAAAGCAAATCATGATTTGCCCAGGGCTTCACGATAAAATCAGTGGCCCCGATTTTCATAGCCTTTACAGCAAGGCTTATGTCGCCATAAGCTGTCATTAGTATTATACGGGCTTCGGGCTGGGTGATTTTGATTTGACGAAGTAAAGCCAGTCCTTCTTCTCCAGTAGTATTTCCCGGCAGGAAATTCATATCCAGAAGCACCACATCATAGCTTGCTGTAGAGAGTTTAGCGGCAAGCTCTTTGGGCGAGGCCAGGATATCGACAGATAAAAACAACCTCTTAAGCAAGATTCTTGTTGTAAGAAGTATGTGCTCGTCATCATCGAGAATTAGCAGATGTCCGGATGGAGATGATATGTTCATTTGGATTGGGATCAGGCTATAAAAGTAAACATTGTTCGGATGTGCGACAGCCAACCGTTTCATTCCGAAACAACAAATGGTGTTGTCATTTTTCGGTTGGTGATTTATAAACTATAGACATTCAGAATATTATAATAAAAGGCACGATCCTTGAGATTAGTATGAAAATTCAAATGATATGTTGAAGAATTATCTTAGTATAGCAATGCGCAGTATCATGCGTAACAAACTGTTCACAGTGATCAATGTTGTGGGGCTGTCAATCGGGATAGGTGTCGCGGTGATGATCTTTCTTTATGTTGAATACGAAAGAGGCTTTGACAGGTTTCATCAGAAAGCCGACAGAATATATAGAATAGTTCAGGAGAGTGTTAATGCTGAAGGAGTAGAGCAAGATGGCTCGATTCCTTTTCCTATTGGTCATGCATTGCGTACTGACTATCCGGGGATGGTACTGACGCGTTATTTCAACGATGCCGTTCAGGATGTTGTCGTTGGGGAAAGAGTTTTCCAGCTTGAAAACATTTTGTATGTTGATTCAGTGTTTTTTAATATATTTGATTATCAGTGGTATAAGGGTAATCCGGAGAGTTGTCTGCGGCAGCCCTCATCTACTGTTTTGACCAGAAGTACAGCCATCAAGTTGTTTGGTGAAGCCGATCCCATAGGAAAGATTATAAAATTTGGCAAAGGAAAGTCTGTCACCGTAACAGGGATTCTCGAAGATCCGCCAAAGCAGAGCAGCAATCCCTTTTCAGTGGTAATTCCCATTGGGTTTCTTGACAGGGACTATATGGGGTTTGACTATGACAAGTTTTCTACAACACTGTCAGGTTTTGAATGCTGTGTCTTACTGAAGGAGAACGAATCTCCTATGGAGACAGATTCCCGGCTTGCTCAGGTACATACCAAATACAGAGAGGAGGGAGGTGCCCCTAACAATCGTCGTTATTACTTAATGCCGCTTACACAGACACATTTTGAGCCTGAATTTTCGAGTATTTCGAACATGTACAGTACCAGCCGGATGACCTTGCGGGTTTACGTTTTGATAGGTATATTGATATTAGGTGTTGGGATCGTCAATTTCGTTAATCTAGCTACTGCTCAGGCTATGCGCCGTTCAAGAGAGGTAGGTATCAGGAAGGCAGTGGGTGCTCTGAAAGGTAATATTTTTAGACAGTTTATTCTTGAAACCAGTGTTATCACCCTGATGGCGGTCGTTGGCGGACTGATTCTGGCTGAGATTTTCCTCCCCTATCTGAGTACTTTCCTGGGGATCAACTCCACATTATCGGTGTACAGCAGCCGGCTTGCCATTGTCTTCATCCCCCTGCTCACCGTCGTTGTTGTAATTCTTACCGGCTTTTATCCCGCGATGATCCTTTCGGGATTTAACCCAATTAAGGCGTTAAAAGGGAAAAACTATGGTCGGCACAAAGGACAATTTACGCTGAGCAGTTGTCTGGTGGTTTTCCAGTTTGTTATTTCAATTATTCTGATCATCTCAACAGTGGTTATTGCACGCCAGATGAATTATATCGGAAATAGAGATCTTGGGTTCGCCAAAGAGAGTCGGATGATGGTTGGGTTGCCGAGTGGAGCAGAAAGCAAATTGGATGCTTTGCGTAACGACCTGATGGAAAGTACGGCCGTTATTAGTGTAAGTTTTGGTATTGGCGGTCCGGCTTCGGGAAGAAACATGACCACCAATTTCCAGATGCATGGTCAGAAGCATGAGGAAGAACTGAGGATGAACCTTAAACCTTGTGACACGAATTACTTGAAAACGACAGGACTGAAACTTATTGCAGGGGAATGGTTCCGGGTAAAACCCCGGAAAGCTCCGAATGATAGTGTTGATAATCGCCCAAATCATAAACGGATTACCAGGGATGATGATTTCAAGGTAGTTGTCAATAAGAAGACAACTGAAAACATGGGGTGTAAAGATCCGACTGAAGCCATAGGAAAGAAAATTCTGATCAGTGGAAATGATGCTACTGTTGTTGGTGTAATTGAGGATTTTAATCTTTATTCTCTTCACGATCCGATGATGGCAACAGCTTTCTTTTATGCACCTAATAGATTTGCAGTCGCTATCATACATTATGCCGATAATCAGGAATCAAAAGTTCTTACCCTCGCCGAAAGCAACTGGAAGAGATACTTTCCTGATACATACTTCTCGGCTCAAACATACAAAGATGAGCTGTCAGATTATTACGAAAGTGATGCCAGAACGCTGGGGTTGGTGAAATTTTTCTCGGTGATTGCTATCCTTATAGGTTGCATGGGGCTTTTCGGCCTGGTCTCCTTCATGGTGATGCAGCGAACGAAAGAGATTGGTATCCGGAAGGTACTTGGTGCATCCGTTTCAACCATTACCAATTTGCTGTTACGAACATTCATTATCTGGATTGGCATCGCTAACCTGATTGCATGGCCACTGGCCTGGTATGCCATGAACCGATGGCTGCAAAACTTCGCTTATCACATCGAGTTTGAATTTTGGATTTTTGGTGTGGCTGCAATAGCTTCGTTATTGGTAGGTGCCCTCACGGTAGCCTGGCATGCAGTAAGGGCGGCAATGACTGATCCGGTTGAAGCGATCAGGTACGAATAGAGTTTTGTATAAGAAAAATAGCCCGGATAATACCGGGCTATTTGTTATTGGCCGACTACCAGTGTTATTTTTTTTGCAATTTGCAGGGCAGAGGTCATGGTTTCGAGGTCGGAAAACAAAGTCCCTGATTTTCCTGCTTCGTCGCCACGGCCAATGGGTTTCATCAAAATGGTATCGGGTAGAATATGCGGATCAACCACGGCTTCATAGATAACTGATGGCTGTGCTGAGGAGCGGTAATCAGGATCGTCTGAACGTTGATTGGTCCAGTGTTCATTCCAGTCCCACGACTGATTGATTTCAACCAGAATTCTGCAATTGCCAACGGGGCAGTTGGAGAGATGAAAAGAGAGATCAAAGCTTGCCTTGGGTGTAGGCCCTGTAACAGCGTCTACCTCCGGATTGTTTTGATCGGGCAGGTAAAAACCTTTTGAATTTTTGATTCCGCGCTGGTGTCCCCAGTAAGGAAGTGCTGCAGGGCGATCAACAGCTCCCTCCATCCATTTGCCGGATGATTGATCGGCATGCTTAAAGATTCCTTTGCCTATCGATTCGGCAACGAAGAGAGTTTCTATGAACTTTCCATCTTCGGTTTCTAGCCATACAGCCATCAGTGGATGATTATGAGCCGATCCCTTTTCAAACTTCAGGGTCATCAGCAACCCTTGTCCTTCGGGATTGCTTTCGATTTTTTCAACAGCCGGGTTTCCATTCTGGGCTTTTAGTAGTTGAATGGAAGTCGCCAGTAATAAGGCTGTCATGAGGAGACTTGTAATGATATTTTTTTTCATGATTCAGAATTGAAATGGTTAGAATTCGACGATCAGACCGATTGTTGGTAGAGTTTGTCCTGCCGTATTCGGGATGGAACGGAGGAGATATTTTTCTGGATCGTTTGGGTCAACAACTGGTACACCATCGGACGACAGGTTTGTAAGGTAATCGGGCTGATCAGACTTAAAGTTATAGAGATTTTGAATATCCATGTATATGCGGAGCGTCCATTTGTCGAAAAAATATTGTTTATCGACCCTCATGTCGAGTTGGTGGAAGCTGCCCAGACGAAGTGTGTTGAATTTTGCATAATCGAGGTAGCCTCTGCCACGGGCGTCCCATGCATCCCGCTGTGAAGATAGCGTCAGGTCGTATGGGGTATAGGGTGCCCCACCTACAAAGCGCCATTTCAGACCGAGGTTCCAGTTCCTGCTGAATTGCCGGGTTGCTGTCAGGTTGATGATATGTTTATTGTCCCATGCCGAAGGAACATATTCATTGTTCTTATTAGTAAACTCACTGCGAACCAGTGTATAACTGAGGATAATGCTGAAGCCCTTAAGGTCACGTGTCCGGGCGAGAAATTCCATGCCGTAAGCCCTTCCTTTAGAATCGGGTGTTACAGCTTCGTCACCATAAACGCCAAAGTCGATCGATTTACTGGCAAGGGAAACTGAATCGGAGAGGGAGAAAGGGTATTTGTTATACACTTTGTAAAATCCCTCGACAGTAATCTGGCTCTTTTCGTTGGGTCGGTATTCAATTCCAGCCACAACATGATCTGCCTGAATATAAGTAATACCGTTATCACGGTTAATCATGATGCCACCCGGATTACGATAGCCGAGTGTAGTATACGGGGGGAGTTGATAAAAGCGGCCGACATTGACGTTGGCCGACCATTTCTCAGCTAACATGTATGATGCGGAGAATCGGGGTGATAGCTGATCAAGCGGGTTGCTCATCTCCTTGCTGTAATCGGTTGCGTCAACGCGGGCACCGAGGCTGAGGGTGAGACGGTCGTCGAGGAGCGTTCGCGTTGCCTGACCAAACAGGCTTCCCTTGAAAATATCCAGGCTGGTTTCATAGTTGAGGTCGTATACCTGATTGGCACCCGTTACGATCTTCTGGAAAGTATTGTTGTAATAACGAGCGTATTCGCCACCCACACCGAAATTGAACCTGTATGCCCCTTGTATATTGGTGCGCTCAAATCTGAATTTGTTTTCTATTTCATCGGATGTATAGTCGAGAGTCTTCTTTAATTCGTCCGAGTTATCATTGTCACGGTACTTGTCAGATAAGTTTCTCAGCATGTTACGACTCAGTACCCAGGTGTCATAACCATTCGATCTGAAATGTTTGTACACAGCCCCAATAGCGTAGTTCCACTGCGAGGTTTCGGGAAGGTAGCCCAGGAGGTAACGTTGTTTCTCATCAGGGTTTTTAATATCCAAATTCAGAACCGATTTGTCAAGCGCACCAATGCTTATGATACTCAATTCATTATGTTGATCAAATTTAACTTTATATTTTAGCTGGTAGTCGTTGTAGGTAGGTAGAAAGGGTAGGCCGATGGCGCTGAAAAGCAGTTGCAGGTATGAGCGTCTGAAGGAAAATACAAATGAACTCTTGTCGCTCAAGGGTCCGTCCATGGCAAGAGCTACATCGGAGGCTCCGATGGTAGCCCGGAAACCAATTTTATCGGGATTGCCATCCATTTGCTTCATTTCAACCATCGAACTCAAGGCATTGCCTCTGTTGGCAGGGAAGGCTCCTGAATAGAAATCCACCTCACGGATGAAGTCTACATTTACTATTCCTACCGGCCCTCCGGAGGCACCCTGCGTAGCGAAGTGATTGAGGTTTGGTATCTCGATGTCGTCGAGGAAGAAGCGATTTTCAGATGGGCCGCCTCCACGAACGATCAGGTCGTTGCGAAAAGCTACTGAAGAGGCAACTCCCGGCAGAGCCTGAATAACCTTGGAGATGTCGCGGTTTCCCCCCGGATTTTTTTCAATTTCAGAAATATCCAGCCGACGCATCGAAAGTGGGCTTTCTGCCCGTTTTTCAAAAGGAGAGGCTTTGATCTCCACTTTCTCGAGATTGATAAAGAGGGGCTTCAGCGGTATAACAACCGTCACCGTTTTGGCAGTAGTTACCAGAAAATCTTCGCTTACGAATATGGCATAACCTACCATGGAGGCCTGTAACCTGATAAACCCAGGATCGACGCCGGTAAACATGAAGTTGCCTTCGAGATCGGAAACAGAGCCGATGGTGGTACCATAGATGATGATATTTGTAAAAGGAAGCGGTTCGTTGGTATAAGTATCAAATACACGCCCTTTCACCACTCCTTTTTGCGCAAACGAAGAGATGCTCGAGAAGAACACTATCATCTGCACGAGTGTTAAAATGGTTTTTTTTAATACCTTGGTTATGTAGATTATTTTATGTTTTCCAAAAGTCATTAAGGGTGGGTTGAGTGAACTCAGTGATACTGAATTGTGAATGAAAGACTTTGATAGCAATTCAGTTATTATCAACCGCAAAGGTAAGCCGTGCTGGCTGTAATCCGGACAGATCGGCATTGATTTCTTTTTTTCAGGTTTCTTCATTCGCATCACTGGGAGGGGGGTAGTTGAGTAATTGTCCTTTACTTTATTAAACATAAGATGCCATAAAGTTGTTCCAGCCATCATTGACCAGTAATACCCGCTTCGGTTATTTTATTGCAGAAGTTGTAGAAAACGACGGACTTCCTGGTACCACTGGGTATATCGTTTTGGAATAGAAGCAGATAGCTATTGGATGATTTCCAATCACAGAGTTGAAGGATATTTCCCATATGATAAGCGATTTTCTATGCCCAGCGTAATTTATAACACTACAATATGGAAATGTATTTGTTTTATATGAGGATAGTTTAAACCACATTAATGCAATTATTTATATTTATGTTTGCAGCGTGCCCTCATTGTTATTTATTACTTTCTGTTTTACAAAATACAATGATGACGGCCTTATTCCTGCTGGATTAACCCTTGTTGTTTATAAGTATTTCTGGTGACAGAATTAGTTTTAGTATCAGCAAACCAAGCAACCGGAAAGATAGAACGATCAATTGAAGGTTTAAAGGGCAATGATTTTATTATGAACCCTAACAATACTTCAGGAGATATGATTGCTAATGATCCTCACCAGCTCAAATCCTCGACGCAACGGGTGATGCTCAAAAAAAAAGAAAAACTCCGATGTCCCGGAATCTCTTCGCACTGCGTTCTCAGGCCGGCCAGCTAATCGCCCTTGGAACAGGCTCCGAGGAGAGACAACACTGCCAAGGCGACATTTGCACAGCTCAATTTAAACGCCCGGGTGTTCAAACAGTGGCTTATATTGGCAGATAAGTGACATTTTAACGATTTGGATTTTTTTCATCCATCCCCGAATTTTTTACGGGTTTGGTATGATATTGGGATAACATGATGGAGTATCAAAAGAACTTATGCCGCATTTCAGACAAAAATCAAGCAAAGATCAACCTTAACCGTACGCTTCATCTACGGTTCATCTACGGTCCATCTACGGTTCATCTACGGTTCATCTTAGAAAATGATACATTTTATAAGCCTTACAAAGGCCGCAATGCACTGTATCCGGCTTTTCCGATATTCTCTGGTATTGAACGGGATTTAAGAATCAGGGACGTTGCAATTATAGTAACTGGATATAACGCCCAAAGGGAGTTGAATCTTCAATTAAACTATCAGTACCTGCAACAAATTATGACAAAGAAGACATAACCCACAAATACCCTGGCGCTGCAATTTTCAATCCGAGTTTAGATTCAAGTAAACGTGCTAAAATGATTACCTGTAAAAAAATCGCTGTATGATCGGGAAGTGATAACTACGGGATTCTATCACCAGTTAGTGCAGGTTTAGGGCGTGTCATGGCAGATGCTTTTACTTTTATTGATATCCGGTAGCAAGCAAAAGATTCTGTTTGTTTAACAGAATAGTTAAACAGGCCGATTAAGGGTATTCCGGTAAACACTAATAGCTCTGGCTCGCGCCATTTCATGGTTTACCATTGGTTTAGGGTAGCCAGGCAGACCATATTCGGGGATCCATTTGAGGATGTATTCATGTTTGGGATCAAACTTTTCCTGTTGTAATTGAGGATTGAACACCCTGAAGTAAGGTGCTGCATCGCAGCCACATCCTGCTGCCCATTGCCAGCCGCCATTGTTGCTTGCCAGTTCAAAGTCGAGCAGTTTTTCAGCAAACCATGTTTCACCCCATCGCCAATCGATTAGCAGGTGTTTGGTCAGAAAGCTGGCAACAACCATTCTGACGCGGTTGTGCATCCAACCGGTTGCAGCCAGTTGACGCATGCCGGCATCGACAAGTGGGTAGCCTGTTTCACCGGCTTTCCAGCGCTCAAAATCGGCTTCGTTGTTGATCCACAGAATGCGGTCATAGGCTGGCTTGAAAGCTGATGAAATTACATGAGGGTAATGCCAGAGGATCATTTGGTAAAAGTCACGCCATATAAGTTCATTGACGAATGACGGGCTGAATTGGGCTGCTTTTAACAGCAATTGCCTGATGCTGATAGTGCCGAATCGCAGGTGGATGCCCAATTGTGAGGTTCCATGAAGGGCAGGAAAATCACGTTGTTCGGCATACCGGGTGAGAATATCCTCTTGAACTGCTGAGGCGGGAAATTTTACGCCTCCTTGTCGGAAGCCTATCTCTTCAAGTGACGGGATACAGGCGTTCTGCTGGCACCAGTTGCCCTTGTTGTGTTCAGGGAGCATTTTAACAGACGCCTCTGCCAATCGGCTTTTCCATTTATGACTGTAGGGAGTAAAGACAGTATATGGGGTGCCATTCTCCTTTGTTATTTCTTCCTTTTCGAAGATTACCTGATCTTTGAAGGTGTGAAAGGGGATATCGTGAGATGCGAGCAGTTTTCCGACTTTTTCATCTCGCTTCAGGGCATAAGGTTCGTAATCGTGATTGGCATAAACAGTCCCTATTTGGTAGCTCTGGATTAATTCCTGCCAGACTTTTTCTGGCGAGCCATGTTTGATCAACAGGGATGACCCGCGACGTTTCAATCTTTCGTTGAGAGCATTTAATGCCTGGGAAATAAATTCTACCCGGGCGTCTGATCTTGATTGAAGCTTTTGAAGTATTTCTGTATCGAAAATAAACACCGGTAATACCTCTCTGCCATCTGCCATGGCATGAAAGAGGGCGACATTGTCGTTTAAGCGGAGGTCACGGCGGAACCAGATGATTACGATGGACATGATTAGTTTAGATACTTAACGATTTAACAATCTAGCGCATGGAAAGTTATTCTCAGGGCAGGATAGGATAACCGCCCGACTTCCGCAAGTTGAATAAAGCTATTATTCAGGCGTACAGTATATTATCCTTCAATGCCAAGCTATTTAAAGACGTTCTAAATTAGCTTTTAGGAATTTGAAATCGATCGAAATAATGATATAATCAGGTACTTTTGTAACTTCAATCATCATCGGATACCCAAATTAAAAGAGTTTTTTATGAATCATTTTTTTCGCAGGAGCACGTTGCTGATCGTTGGCTTGATGGCCACAACAGCTTTGTGGGCACAGGATTTTGTCTACAACGATTCGCCTAATCCGCCGGGACTGCATGTTGCAAGTTCCGATAATCAAAGCATGAAACTGACCTTTTCTGTCGATCGGTTTTCTCTGGAAAGCATCGATGTGAAGGGTGAAGCCATGAAAAATATTGTTTTTTCCAACGCCTTTGTACCTGCCGATGAGGGGATGCCTAATGTGCCCTCTATCAGCCGTTACATTGCCATACCAAACGGGTCACGTCCTGTCGTTAAAGTGACGGGTGGTGCCATCGAATACATCTACGACGTAGACATCGCTCCGGCTCCACGACTGCCCCTTGACAATGATACTTCACCGTTGCTTTATGAAAAGAATCCTGCTATTTATAGCAAGAACGCCTATTTTCCTGAAGGCAACGTGTTAACCTCTGAGGTGACGACAGTTCGTGGTGTTCAAATGGTCATGGTAGCTGTGACACCCTTTCGCTACAATGCCGTAGCCCATCGGGTTGAGTTGGTTCGTGACCTTACGATCGACATCACCTTTCAGGGTGGTAACGGCCAGTATGGCGATAACCGTCTTAGAAGTCGCTGGTGGGATCCCATTATCAGCGATATGGTACTGAACCCGGAAGTATTGCCTGAAATTGACTACAATGCCCGTTTACAGGAAGGCCTGAACAATCCCACGGATGAGCAGGGTGCTGAGTACCTGATCATTCGTGGCTCATCGGCTACTTATGCTCCCTGGGCTGACTCCATCAAAAACTGGCGTGTCAGACAAGGAATCACCACCATGGTCAAGACAGTGGACGAAGTTGGGGGAAACACAGTGACAGCCATTGAATCATACCTTAACAATGCATACAATACCTGGACAACACCACCGGCAGCCTGCCTCCTTATAGGGGACTATGGAACCGACGGCACTGTCAACATCATGTCACCTATCTGGAACAACTACTGCGTATCAGACAATATCTTTGCCGATGTTGACAATGACCAGATGCCCGATATTGTGATGGCCCGTATTACTGCCAACAATGCGGCTCAGTTGGCCACAATGGCCAGCAAGGGCCTTAACTATGAGCGTAATCCGCCAACCAGTGCTTATTTCTATAGTCACCCGATTACAGCACTTGGATGGCAAACTGAACGCTGGTTTCAGATATGTTCCGAAACAGTTGGTGGCTATTTTCTTAACGTCCAGGGGAAGACCCCTGTCAGGATCAATGAAATATATTCAGGAACACCTGGCTCAGTGTGGAGTACAGCCACCAATACAAGCACTGTGGTGAATTATTTCGGCCCGAGTGGGTTGAACTATATCCCTAGCGCTCCTTCAACGCTCGGCGGATGGAGCGGTGGTAACGCTACCATAATTAACAATGCCCTTAATGCAGGAGCCTTTATCCTTCAGCATCGTGATCATGGCGGAGAAACCGGTTGGGGTGAACCTGACTATACCAACACCAGCATCAATGGTCTGACCAACACCGATCTTTCCTTCATCTTCTCAATCAACTGTCTGACTGGAAAGTATAACTGGAGCAATGAGTGTTTTACGGAAAAGTTTCATCGTTATACATACAACAATGTCAACTCAGGAGCCCTCGGACTGCTGGGCGCCAGCGAAGTATCGTACTCTTTCGTGAATGATACCTATGTCTGGGGTGTATTCGACAACATGTGGCCCGACTTTATGCCGGCTTATGGCACAACTCCGGCCTCGCGTGGTGTACTCCCTGCTTTTGGTAATGCTGCCGGGAAATACTTCCTGCAGCAATCATCATGGCCTTACAATACGACTAATAAAGAAGTTACCTATAACCTTTTCCACATGCATGGTGATGCCTTCATGCAGCTCTTCAGTGAAGTTCCACAAAATCTTACCGTTACACATGCTCCCGTGCTCTATGCCGGAGTGACTACATTTCAGGTAACGGCTCCTGCAGGTTCATTCATTGCCCTGACAGTTAACAATACGATAATTGGTACCGGAAATGGTACAGGTTCACCTGTAAATATCACCATCCCTGCACAGGTTCCTCCTGCCCAGATGATTGTGACTGTTACCAAGCAGAATTATCGCCGATATACAGGGTATGTGAATGTAGTTCCGGCATCCGGGCCCTATATTGTATACGATTCTCACACCATCAGCGACCCGACAGGAAACAACAATGGTCAGATGGATTTCGGGGAGACCAACTCTTTGAACGTCGG